>Ga0189285_100019_pt1 | contig 256808 bp, 283 predicted proteins | sample GEYOminimetaG_FD_130315 | JGI IMG/M metagenome (GOLD analysis project Ga0189285, IMG submission 130315) | Marine microbial communities from the Costa Rica Dome - GEYO mini metaG | ecosystem: Environmental > Aquatic > Marine > Oceanic > Photic zone | place: Costa Rica: the Eastern Pacific...
CATCGGCACCAGCCACGGCGCTTACAAGTTCACCCGTCCGCCCACAGGTGACATCCTGGCCATCGACCAGATCAAGGCCATCCACGCCCGCATCCCGGACACTCACCTGGTCATGCACGGCTCCAGCTCCGTACCGCAGGAGTGGCTGAAGATCATCAACGAATACGGTGGCGAGATTCCGGAAACCTACGGTGTACCGGTTGAAGAAATCGTGGAAGGCATCAAGCACGGCGTTCGCAAGGTCAACATCGACACCGACCTTCGCCTGGCCAGCACCGGTGCTGTCCGTCGCTTCCTGGCTGAGAACCCGGCCGAGTTCGACCCGCGCAAATTCCTCAAGGAAACCATGAAGGCCATGACCGAAGTGTGCATCGCACGCTACGAAGCCTTCGGTTGTGCCGGCAACGCCAGCAAGATCAAGCCGGTTAACCTCGAGCGCATGTTCGAGCGTTACGCCTCTGGCGAGCTGGACCCCAAGGTCAAATAAGCTTAAGAGACCGGGACCGAATCGGCCTCCGCATTGCGGGGGCCTTTTTGCTTGTGGCGCCAGGCCGCCAGGAAAATAAGCAGACCGATGGTTGCCGTCGTGGCCCCGACATAGCCTGTCGAAGACCAGCCGAAACCAGCGGTGATAGCCATGCCCGCCAGCCAGGGCCCAAGGGCGTTGGCAACATTGAAGGCAGCGTGGTGAGAGGCGGCTGCCAGGTTCTGGGCGCCGTGCGCCACATCCATCAGATGGGTCTGAAGCGCCGGGCCCAGCGCGCCCATCATGGCGATCAGGAAACAGGCAACCAGCAGTATCGGAAGTGTGCCGGTGGTGGAGGGGAATACCACCAGGATGCAGGCGCTCAACAACAGGATGACGCCGACCGCCCGGAACCCCAGGCGATCGAACAACCAGCCGCCCAGCAGGTTGCCGGTGAAGCCGCCGAGCCCGAACACGGCCAATGCCAGGGGAATCCAGTACTCTTCAACCTGTGTGACTTCCAGCAGTGTCGGTGCCAGGTAGCTGAACACGGCAAACATACCTGAGAAACCAATGGCGCCGATGGCCAGGGCGAACCAGATGCCGGCCCGGTTGAACGCGCGAATCTCGCTGAATGCTCCCTTCCGTTGTTCCTGCGGATCAGTTGGCAACACCGAAATCACCATGGTCAGCGTGAGTACGGAAATGAGCCCCACGAACATGTACACGTAACGCCAGTCCAGAGACTGCCCCATCCAGGCTGCCATGGGGTTGCCCAGCAGCAGCGCCAGGGTCAGCCCCATCATGACGCGGCTGACCGCTTTTGCCCGTTGATGGACTGGCACCAGGGACGCTGCTACAAGGCAGGCAACGCCGAAATACGCCCCGTGAGGGAGGCCGGCTACAAATCGGGCAATCATGACCCCCGTGTAGTCCGCCGCCAGAGCGCTCGCCAGATTCCCTGCCGCATAAAAGGCCATCAGCCAGATCAGCAACTGGCGCCGAAAAAAGCGGGCTCCGATCACGGCCAGCAGCGGCGCGCCCACGACAACCCCCAACGCATAGGCGCTGATCAGATGTCCCACCTGTGGCTCCGTGACGCTGAGATCCTGCGACACATTTGGCATCAGACCCATGATGGCGAATTCACCGGTACCGATGGCAAATCCACCCAGTGCCAATGCGAATTCGATCAGGAAAATCCGGAGTCGTGTGGCTGGTTCGCTGCTCAAAAAGCTCTCCCTGGCGCTGGTTTAAAGAGTAAAACCGGTAATTCTCACCTCTACCGGAACGAGATGCCATACGAATTACCACAGTGGGGTGGGTCACAAGCTCTCACGTGTTTGATCTACCGCAACTGCGCAGCACCGGGTGCTTGTAATTTCGCTGCTAGCGTCAACTATAGGTAACAGAGATCAATTGTTGATCACCATGATGATCAGTAACGAGGAGTGCCATGGACTTCAAAGACTATTACGCCGTACTCGGTGTGAGTGAGTCTGCCTCCGCCGAGGAGATTAAAAAGGCCTACCGGAAGCTGGCGCGGAAGTACCATCCGGATGTCAGCAAGGAGGAAGATGCGGACACCAAGTTCAAGGATGTTGGTGAAGCTTACGAAGTACTGAAAGATCCTGAGAAACGGGCAGAATACGATCAGCTGCGCAAGTACGGCGCCAGAGCGGATGGCTCCTTCGAGCCACCACCGGGCTGGCAGAGTGCATCCGGCTTCGGTGGCGGTGGTTACACCGAAGCCGACGCCCGCCAGTTCAGCGACTTCTTCGAGGAGATCTTCGGTGGTGGCCGTCGCGGCGGCTTTTCCGGTGGCTTCGGTGGTGGCGGTTTCCGCCAGAACATGAGAATGCGTGGTGAGGACGTGCATGCCAGGATTGCTCTGTTCCTGGAAGAGGCGTTTCATGGCTGTGAAAAACAGGTGTCTTTCGCGGTCCATGAGACTGATGAGCATGGCCGGGTGATTCCTCGGCAAAAGACCCTGAAAGTGAAGATTCCCGCCGGTATGCGCGAGGGCCAGAACATCCGCCTCAAGGGCCAGGGCTCGCCGGGTATTGGCGGCGGAGAGCCGGGTGATCTGTTCATCGAAGTCGAGTTTGCGCCGCATCCCCATTTTTCCGTGGAGGGCCGCGATGTCATGGTGACTGTGCCGATAGCGCCGTGGGAAGCGGCTCTGGGGGCAACGGTGACGGTGCCGACTGTTGGCTCGAAGGTGAATGTGAAAGTGCCCAAAGGTTCCACCAGTGGCCGTAAGCTTCGGCTCAAAGGCAAGGGCTTTCCGGGCAAACATCCGGGCGATCAGATTGTTATCCTGCAGATCGCCATGCCCGAGAAACACAGCGCCGAAGCGGAGAAGCTCTACGAGCAACTTGCGGAGGCCGAGAAGAACTTCAATCCACGCAGCAAGCTTCACGTGTGAGCGGGAGTAAGGTATGAGCAAGCAAGATCATATTCTGACGGTCGAGGTGCTCGATCAGGATGGCAGCACCTTCACCCTGCGTGAAATCTGCGAGCGCGGTGAGTGCCATGCAGAGTTTGTCATCAAGCTGGTGGACTACGGCATCATTGCCCCGGTGGAAGAATCACCAGAAGCACGGCATTGGGAGTTCGATGTCGTCGCCCTGAGCCGGTTGCGCAAGGCCCAGAGGCTGCAGCGGGACCTGAAAATGAATCTGCCCGGTCTGGCCATGTCACTGGAGTTGCTCGACGAGGTGGAGGAGATGCGTCGGGAAGTGGGCCGTCTCAATCATCGCATCCGGCAATTGATGGGGGAGTAAACGCTCCCCCGCTTACTTCTTTTCTTCCAGCGCCTGAATCTCGGCGTAGATTCTTTCCGCCTCTTCCATAAGCGTACCGTGAGTTCTCAAATCGCCGTTGCGCTGGGCATCCAGTGCTTTGGCGAGTTTGGCCTCGTATTCCTTCTGCAGTTTTTTCTTCGGATCGCCTTTCAAAAATCCCAGCATGGTGATGACCCTGTTTTGGCTGTCTGTTCAGAGCTTTACGCTCTCTGCCCCATAAAGTTCACAAAATTTTCATGATCAAAAACTGGACAGCTCGAAAATATGGGATTAAATTCCCAAATAATATTTTGGGAAAATAATCCCAATCATGGTTTGGGTGGTTCTCGGTGACTGCCCGCGGACGCAATAACAAGCCTGGAGAAGAACGATGAATCGCAAACCTTTAGCAATCGCAGTGAAGTTGGCCATGACAGGGGCTCTGGCCGGTGCCCTCGCCGCTTGTGGTGGCGGTGGCTCGGGAGACACCTCTACCAGTAGCACCTCATCGGGCACCAGTGTCGGGGCGGTTTCCGGCTTCGGCAGTGTTTACGTTAACGGTACTCGCTTCGAAACCACTGGCAGCGTTAGCAGCGACGACGGTCTCGAGCGTGAGGATCAGCTTGAAAAGGGGATGATCCTTAAAGTTGAGGGCGACTGGGATGACCGTGGCGAAGGCCGGGCCGACAGGGTCAGTTATGACGATACCCTGCGCGGCCCGATTTCCGGTATGAGCTGGGACGAGGTCTCTCGCACCGGAAGCCTGACGATGCTGGGCCAGGCTATCTCATTGGATGGTAAAACGGTCTTTCGTGGCGCCACCCCCACGGCTCTCGCCGGCAATCCCCAGGGATATCGGGTAAGGGTCAGCGCCTGGCGCCTGGAGGATGGCAGCTTCCGGGCCAGCTTTGTTGGCGCTCGTGCCATCGGTCTCGATTTCGATGACGACAACGAAGTGGAAATTGAAGGCGTTGTCGCGAACCTGGATACAAGCGCCGAAACTTTCACCATCAACGGTTTCCTGATCGATTACACCAGCGCTGTCGGCGATGACGACTTCTCCCTGGATGATCTGGCAGATGGAATCGTGGTGGAAGTGGAAGGCTACCTGGACGGCAATACCATCATGGCCGAGGAAATCGACGATGAGGATGACCTCTTCGACGATGACGATGATGTCGAAATCTCCGGAAGCATTTACGACTATGACTCTGCCAGCCGTCAGTTCTCGATAAATGGGGTACGAGTTCAGATTAACGGCGGCACAGAGTTCGACGATCTCCGCGAAAGCAGCCTGGCCGATGGCCTGTTTGTGAAAGTGGAAGGGGATTTCCGCGATGGCATCCTGGTCGCTGAAGAAATCGAAGGTCGTGAGTCCGATGCTGAACTGGATGGTCGCATCGAGTCCATTGATCTGGCCGATGAATCCATGCTCGTCAGTGGCGTTCGGGTTCAGCTCACCAGCAATACCCTGATCGATGACGACGATGATGATGACGATGACCGTCGCAGTCGAGTTCAGGACGTCCAGAGCCTGCAAGTGGGTGACTATCTCGAAATTGAAGGCCGCCAGCGCAGCAGTGAGGGCGGATTCCTCGAAGCCGTCAGCATCGAGCGCGGAGATGACGACGACGATGACGATTTTGAACTCGAAGCACGGGTGACCGCAATCGGAGCCGAGTCGATCACCATCATGAATCTTGAGGTGCTCCGCAACGGCTACAGCTTTTCAGGCGCTCAGGTTGGTGATGAAGTGGAAATCGAGTACCGCCAGACCAGCGGTGGTCAGTACGAACTGACCGACAATGTCGAAGTCGAGGACGACAGTGACGACGACAGTGATGATGATTGACCAGTGAGCCGAGGGTGCGGGCCAGACAGTTGTCGGCCCGACTCCTGGCTTTCGAAGTCGCTATGGGAATACAATCCCAAACATGAAAAAGACCAACCCCCTGCATCAAGCGCTGTTCCGCATTCTGCGCCCTCTGGCGAGGTTGCTCTTGCGGAACGGCATCCCCTTCGGCGAGTTCTCGGAGCTGGTGAAACGTGCCTACGTGGAAGCCGCCCTGGAGGACTTTGCCGACGGCCGCCGAAAGCCCACGGATTCGCGGGCTGCGGTTATGACCGGGCTGACACGTAAGGAAGTAAAACGCCAACGGGAAATCCTGGCAGGGGAAGATACCGGGAGCCGCGATGTCATTCATGCCAACCGGGCGTCCCGGGTGGTTTCAGGTTGGGTCCACGATGCTGGTTTCCAGACCGAAGACGGAGAGCCAGCCATGCTGTCTTTCGACGGATCGGGCAGTTTCAGTGAACTGGTCAAACGCTACAGCGGTGATATGCCGCCCCGCGCCGTGCTGGATGAACTGCTTCGGGTCGGCGTGGTGTCGATAGACGGCGAATCGGGCCGGCTGATCCTGCAGCAAAGGGCCTATGTACCGGCTGGAGACAGTGAGGAAATGCTGCAGATTTTCGGCGAAGACGTATCCGATCTCATAGCGACCATCGATCATAACCTGGTCAGTGAGGAGTCCGGTCAGCCACCACTGTTCCAGAGAACCCTGACCTACAACAACATACCTCCGGAAGTGATGGAGCGCTGGCGCAAGCATGCCGCTGCCCAGTCCCAGGCATTGCTGGAACAGCTGGACAAATGGCTTGGTCCTCATGATCGCGATATCTCGGGGCAAATATCTGGCAGTGAATCCGGGGATCCGGTCCGCACCGGCGTCAGCATCTTCTTCTTTGAGGAGCCCGCCGGGAGAGTGCCGAAAGGAGACTAGTGGCATCTCCAGCAGGTGTTCTGATGATGCTTTGAAATCAAGGCCGGCCGGGAACGCCGGACAGGGAGAGAAAAGTTATGAAACGGCAACTCCGCAATCGTGTTTTCAAGCTGGCCGCCGGCACCGTGGCCTTCGGGGTGATTTCCGCCTGTGGTGGCGCGGGCGGGGGAGGCCTGGATGTTGCCGATGGCGGTATAAGGGGCACCGGGTCCAGTGTTGGGCCGGTTTCCGGGTTCGGCAGTGTGTTCGTTAATGGCGTCGAGTTCAGCACCGATGACATTCCGAATCGGGAAGTTGAAAGCAACGATGGCATCACCGCTGAGAGCTTGCTGAGCGAGGGAATGATCCTCAGGGTCGAAGGCGAATGGCGTGATGATGGTACGGGAACCGCTGAGAAGCTCAGTTACGACGATACATTGCGTGGTCCAGTAGGTCAGGTGACTGCTGATCCGAGTGGTGCCGGTGAGTTCGTTACTCTCTCAGTCATGGGGCAGTCAGTGCGAGTAGATCGCCAGACGGTGGTGCGCGGCACAACCTACGCCGCCTTGCTTGGCGGGTCCCAAATCACCGGTCATGTCCGAGTCAGCGCCTGGCGTCAGGCCAATGGCTCCTATCGGGCTGGCTACATCGAGGTCATTAATCCGGATCTGACAGATATTGAGCTGGAAGGCACATTGTCAGCGGTGGATGTATCCCAGAATCAATTCACTATTGGCACGATCACCGTTCAATACGATGAAAACAGCGTCAGTTTCGGGTCAGGACTGACTGAGGCGGATCTGGTCAATGGTGCCGTTTTGGAAGTTGAGGGAGAGCTCAACGGGACCACGCTGTTTGCAGCGACGATTGACCGGGACGACGCCCGACGCTTCAGTCGCAACAGTGCCGACGATATCGAATTCACGGCAGTCATTGATGCTTCCTACACACCTTCCGGAGCTGGCTCTCGGCCGGGTGAGTTTACGATGGGAGGCCTGACCGTTCGGGTAACAGATGCGACCGAACTGGATGACAGCATTACTCTCGACGAACTCACCGAAGGACTCCTGATTCAGGTGGAGGGGCAGTTCCTCTCGGATACGGTTGTTGAGGCTGAGGAAATTGAACTTCGGGACGGTAATGCGAAGGTGAAGGGAGTGGTTTCCACTCCAACTGACAATGTTTTCTTTATCGGTGGCGTTGAAGTTCGGGTTTCCTCGACGACAGTCTTCACCGTTGAGGATGGCTCCGGTACCTCACTCCAGGCTCTTCCAATTGGCACCACAACCGTTGAGGTTGAGGGCATTGAGAAAGAGCAGGGTGTAGACGTCTTCATTGAAGCATTGAAAGTAGAAGTCGACGACGAAGTTGCAGACTTTGATGATCGAAACCTTTACGAGCTTGAAGGGAGGCTCACGAATATCACCCCAGGCACCATCACTGTTCTCGGCGTATTGCTCGATGCCGGACCAGGCGCTTACGACAGTAATCCTCAGAGTGAGATCATTGATCGTTTCGATAATGGGGAGATTTTGATTCTCGAAGTTGAGTATTCGAAGAACGGGAACGACTTCATTGCCGACGAAATTGATCTGGAAGAGAACGATGACGATTAACTACAAAACCCGTACATAAAAGCGCGCTATTCAGGCCCGGGTTTTGCTATACATACGGACAAACCAGGCAGGGACGCTATTGCCGACTGTGCAGGATGCATGAAGCAAACATGCTAGCGGAGTCCGTATGTCACTCAGTTTTATCAGGCGGCTGATCTCAAGCCGCCTTCTGCGGCCGGTATTTATAGTTCTGGTCGTTGCCGGTCTTGTCCAGGTTCTGGTCAGCCAGTGGCTGATTTCCAGCCAGGTGGAGCGCCTGGTCGACACAGCAGGGTCAGCCCTCGAGGCAAGTAGTCAGCAGGTCAGCGCCTCGTTTGGGGATACCCGCGAGGATGTCCGGACCCGCCTGGAGGCCATGCGGCAGAAGACCACCGAAGAACTCTCCGCCGAACTCACCCGCCAGCAAACCGCCCAACAGGAACGCGTTGCAGGCAACGTTCGAACCGCTGTTATGGCTGAAGCCCAGGGCCTGGCCGATGTGCTGGCTGCGGTCGCAGCTCCGCTGATCTGGGATCGAGATGTCCCGCGCCTGACTGATCTGGTGGAACTGGCCGATGCCCGGGAATCGGTTCTTTTCGCGGTTTACTACGACCAGTACGGTGAGCGACTGACCCGCTATGTGGATCGCACCGATGATCGGGTACGCACCTTAATGGAGCAGGGGGAAGGTCGTGGTGCGGCAAATCGGGTCCTCGATGCGGCAAGCCGTGACCCCAACGTCGTCATCATTACCGCTGATATTGCTCCCCAGGGGTCGGCCATTGGTCAGCTTAAGCTGGGTTTGTCCCTGGAAGGCATTAACCGGGATCTGGCCGCCCTGGAAGAAGAGTTCAGTGCCACGATTACCGGTAGCATAGACGCTCTTCGCGACACCCTGGAGGCGGAAACCGAGCAGGTGAACCAGCGCCTTCAGCAGCAGCTGGCGGGCATGGACTCCGATACCCGCTCCAGAATCCAGAGCACTGTGGAAGCGCTGAATGCCGAAGCCTCAAGCCTTTCGGCCAACCTGAGCATGCTCGCAATCGGCGCTGTGGTGGTTCTGATCCTGCTCGTTGCATTGGTCCTGGGTGGCGGATTGCTGCCACGGGTCTTCCGTCTAAGCTCGGCGATCTGGGGAATTGCCGACGGTGAGGCAGATCTTACCCGCCGGGTATCCATGAAAGGCAAGGATGAGCTCACCGAAATGGCCCAGGGTGTAAACCGGTTCATTGCCCGTATCCAGGAGCTGGTTTCCGACGTCAAGGAGTCGGCCGAATCGGCCGCTGGCCAGGCCCAGGCTCAGGGGGATATCAGTCGCAGTGCGGTCTCCGCCGTGAATCGTCAGGAGCAGGAGGTGGCCGAGGTGTCCGGCACCATGGATGCCATGTCCCGGAGTATTTCCGAGGTGGCTGAAAACATCCAGGATATCGCCGGCTCGGTCAGCAACGTCAGTGCCGAGAGCGAGGCCACCGCTGGCATTTCCCGGGAGGTGCGGAACCGGCTGGATCAGGTGGTTCGCAACGTTGAGCAGGCGGTGGACGCGGTCAATCAGTTGGACCACCAGAGCAAGGAAATCGGATCGGTGCTGTCAGTGATCGGTGCCATCGCGGAGCAGACCAACTTGCTGGCTCTGAACGCCGCTATTGAGGCCGCGCGCGCCGGTGAATCCGGCCGGGGCTTTGCCGTGGTGGCCGATGAGGTCCGCACTCTGGCGAGCCGGACCCAGGAATCCACCACCGAGATCCAGTCCATCATCGAGCGTCTTCAGCAGGGCAGCCGGCAGGCGGTCAGCGCCATTGGCGAGGTGTCGGGGCAGGTTGCCGAATCCTCCTCGGAGTTCCGTAGGGCCGATGAACACTTCGATCGCATCAACCAGTTGCTCAGCAGCCTCCAGGATCGGGCCATGGCCATTTCATCTGTTGCGGAAGAACAGGGCCGGCACGCCAGTGAAGTCAGTGTGAGCGTGAGCGATATTGCCGGCTCTTCCCGTCAGACGGTCGAAGCCATTGAGCGCTCCGACGAGGCCAGCGGCCAGATTGCCCGGACACTGACCTCGCTGAAGGACAAAGCCTCGCAGTTCCAGGTTTAGGTGCCTGAAGATAGCAGGCGTTCCCGGGCGCTTCTGTATTCGTCGGCCAGGCGGCTCACCAGGTCCGGGACGGTGAGCACGTCGTGGATCTGGCTGACGCCCTGGCCGGCAGACCAGACGGTTTTCCAGGCCTTGGCTTCATCATCAATGGGCTTCAGCTTTTCCCCGTAGTTGATCTCGCCGGCCTGGTTCAGCTTGTCCATGGGGAAGCCAGCCGCTTCCAGGCTCTGGCGCATGAAGCTGGCGGGTACACCGGATACTGCCGGTGTATGAATGATGTCGCCAGATACCGCCTCAATGATCATGTTCCGGTAGGCCTCGTCGGCCTGGGATTCGAAGGTGTTGATGAAGCGGGTGCCCAAATAGGCCAGGTCCGCCCCCAGGGCCTGGGCCGCCAGCAGGTCCTCACCATGGGATAGCCCCCCAGCCAGCAGAATCGTGCCATCAAAGACTTCCCGGATTTCATGCACCAGCACGAACGGGTTGATGGTGCCCGCATGGCCACCGGCACCCGCTGCCACGGCGATGATGCCGTCGACGCCCGCTTCTGCAGCCTTGCGGGCATGCTTCTGGTTGGTCACGTCGTGGAACACCACGCCGCCGTAACTGTGCACCGCCTCCACCACCTGGCTGGCGGCACCCAGTGAGGTGATGATGATGGGTACCTTGTGTTTTACGCACAGCTCAAGGTCTGCCTGCCAACGGGGGTTGGTCCGGTGCACGATCAGGTTCACGGCATAGGGGGCAGTTGTTACATCCGGATTCGTGCTTCGAAAAGCATCCAGCTCCTCATTCATCTGGATGAGCCAGTCTTCAAAGCCTTCGCTGGTGCGTTGGTTTAATGCCGGAAAACTGCCAACAATGCCTTGCTTGCAGCAGGCAAGCGCCAATTCCGGGCCAGAGATCAGAAACATGGGGGCGGCCACCAGGGGCAGTGAGAGCGAGTCTTTCAGGAACGTGGGCAACGGCATGAGGATTCCTTAATTTTTGTTGGAACTTTTGTAGGATATAAAGGATCTTAGCGTGCCACGCCCGATCTGAAAACGGTCGCGAGCTAATTAATTCCGAAAACCATAAACAGAATAAGGAGTCCTTCCATGGGTGAAGCAAAACGTCGTAAGGAAACCGGCGCACCGCCTCCCCGAAAAGCAAAATCCAATAAGCCGCTGTATGCCGGTATTGGTCTTCTGGTTCTGGCCGCCGTGCTCCTCGGTGTCTTTTTCCTGACCGCCGCGCCGGAGCCGACCTCTGATGAGTTGCCCGTCGCCGCGCCCAATGCCGATGACTTCCCGGCCCAACTGGACCAGTACGGCGTCTCTGTTGGCCCTGAGGATGCCCCCGCGGTGGTGCGTGAATTTGCCGATTACCAGTGCCCCGCCTGTGGCAATTTCTCCTCAGCCAGCAAGAAGTTGAAGGAAGAGTATGTGGAGGCGGGCAAGGTTCGCTTCGTCTACTTTGATCTGCCATTGCAGCAGCATCAAAATGCCATGCCAGCGGCCCAGGCTGCCCGGTGTGCCGGGGATCAGGACGCTTACTGGGCCATGCACGATCGCCTATACGATTCCCAGACCGAATGGAGCGGCTCAAACGATCCGGTTGCCACCTTTTCTCGCTACGCCGGTGATCTGGGCCTGGAAGAACGGCGCTTCCGCCGGTGCATGACTACCGAGTTGCACCGTGAAGCTGTCGAGCAGAGCCGCCAGGTGGCCATGCAACTAAGAGTCACCAGCACACCAACGGTTCTGGTGGATAACATCCGCCTGACTCGTCCCGGCTGGGGTCAACTTTCTGCCGTGGTTGAGCGTGAACTGGCCAATGAGGCGGACTGACGCTTTGCTCCAAGGGTAACCCCGCACTTGATCGTGAGCCTGAGTTGGTTAAAATTTGCGCCCTCTCAGGCTCCGGCCTCCGAGACTTTCAAACAGTTACCAAACCATGCTCCGGATTTACGATCCGGCCCGCAGGAGAAAATGATGAGCAACAACGTTGTTGTCTGCGCACTGTACAAGTTCGCAGTCCTGAATGATTACAAATCCCTCCGCCAGCCCCTGCTGGACCTGATGCTTGAGAAAGACGTGCACGGCACCTTGCTGCTGGCGCGGGAAGGTATCAACGGCACCATTGCCGGCAGCCGAGAGGGTATTGATGCCGTGAAAGCCTGGATCGCCAGCGACGAGCGGTTCGACGGCATTGATTACAAAGAGTCCTTTGTGGACATCCAGCCGTTCAAACGCACCAAAGTGAAGCTCAAGAAAGAGATTGTCACCATGGGTGTGGAGGGTATCGATCCGAAGCGGATTGTCGGCACGTATGTTGATCCGAAAGAATGGAATGATCTGATTTCCGATCCTGAGGTTGTGTTGGTGGATACCCGCAACCAGTACGAAGTGGAAATCGGCACCTTCAAAAATGCTGTCAATCCGGCCACCGATACCTTCCGGGAGTTCCCGGAGTACGTGAAGCAGAACCTGGATCCTTCGAAACACAAGAAGGTGGCCATGTTCTGCACCGGGGGCATCCGCTGCGAGAAATCCACTGCCTATCTCAAGGAGCAGGGTTTCGAGGAGGTCTATCACCTTAAGGGCGGCATCCTGAAGTACCTCGAGGAAGTGCCCGAGGAGCAGAGCCTGTGGCACGGAGAGTGCTTCGTGTTTGATGATCGGGTAACGGTCAACCATCGGCTGGAGCGCGGAGAATACGACCAGTGCCATGCTTGCCGCAGGCCAATCACCGAGGAAGACAAGCAGCGCCCCGAGTATGAACAGGGAGTGAGTTGCCATCAGTGCATCGATTCGCTGACCGAAGAACAGAAAGCCCGGTTTGCCGAGCGTGAACGCCAGATGCGTCTGGCAGAGGAGCGGGGCGAGGCCCACGTGGGCGGAGAAGCCGCGCGCATCATTGCCGAGCGCAAGGCTCGGAAAAAGGCCGAAAGAGAACTTCAGGCGCGCAAGAGCCTGGAAGGCGAACTTGGGGTCAGATGAACCTTTCATCTGACCCCCTTTTCAGACAGGAGACTTCATGGATTTACGACAGGCCGTAGCTATTACCGCAGTTGTTATCGCGCCCTTCGCCAGTGCGCAAGAGGAAGACAACTGGAAGGGCGAAACCGAGCTGGGTGTTTTGATCACCTCGGGCAACACCGAAGAGACCAATATCAAGGGGCGCCTGGGGCTGGTCCATGAAGTCGAAACCTGGCGTAACACCGGTGAATTCCGGACCAATTATTCCGAGACCGACGACGAAACCACCGCCGAGGAGTACCTGGCTGCACTGGAGACGAACTACAAGTTTGATAAAAACCATTACTGGTTTCTGCGGGGATCCTACGAGGACGATCGTTTCTCCGGCTACGATTTCGAATCCACGGCAACCACCGGTTACGGTAACCGGGTCTGGACCTCTGGCCAGCGCTCTTTCCTGGATCTCTCCGTCGGTGGCGGTTATCGCTATAACAGGCTTGAGATGGTCAACGCCGAGGGTGATGATACCGAAAACGAAGCGATTGCCCGCCTGGCAGGCAAGTTTGATTACGCCCTGTCAGCCAGTTCCCTGTTCCGCCAGAAGCTCAGCACGGAAATCGGCCTGGACGACAGCAACACGGTCACCGAATCGGAAACGTCACTTCAGGCGAACGTGATCGGGAATCTGTCAATGAAGGCGGCGTTTCGGGTGAAGCACCTGTCGGATCCCCCTGCTGGTTCTGAAAACACCGACACCGAAACCTCGCTGTCACTGCTGTATGGATTCTGAGTAAGCGCATGAACTCGGGGTCAGATGAAAATGGGGTCAGATGAAAAGTTCATCTGACCCCATTTTCATCTGACCCCAGCTTCAAGCTTCATACGTTGTTTCTGAGGCCCAGCTCATCCGGATAGGGCGTGAGGTACTGCTGGGCATGCAGGTAGTCCACCGGCTCCCTCCGCTGAGCCATCCGCAACAGGGTCATCGGCACCACTAGCGGCACTTCGCCGCGTCGGTAAGCCTCCATCTGCTCCATCAGTACCTTGCGATCTTCATCACCCATGGAGTCCCTCAGGTAGCCCATCAGGTGCTGCATGGCGTTCATGTGTGAACCCCGGCTCACCTTCTTGCTCATGGCCTCCATGAACAGGTGGATGTAGCGCTCTGCAATGTCTGCCAGCGGTTCGGATTTCAGGTCCCCCAGCATGGGACCGAGCTGCCGGTAGATTCGTTCCGAGTGGGCCAGAAGCTGAAACTTGTGGCGGGTATGAAACTCGATCAGCGCCTGGGCGGAAAGCTTGTCGCCGGCCACGTTCTGCATCCAGTCGTCGTAGGCAAACACCCGCTCAATGAAGTTTTCCCGGATCATGTCGTCATTGAGACGTCCCTCTTCCTCCACCGGCATCAGCGGATAGGCCTTCAGCAGCGCCTCGGCGAACATGCCCCGGCCATCGCGGCGGATGACGTTGCCATCCTCATTGTGGACCTTGATCCGCTCCATGCCGCAGCTGGGGGACTTGGCCATCAGGATGTAGCCGCGCAGATCAGCCAGGGTGGGCATGACCTGGTCGATAAAGCCCTGCATGGCATCGGTATGGTCCGCCGCGCCCTTGGTTTCGATCAGGCGCAGGCCGTCACTGTACTCGCGCAGGTGGATGGCAGGGCGTGGAACGCCCAGGCCCGCTTCCAGCTCGGGGCAGATGGAGCGGAAATCAAAATGCTTTGAAAGCACCTGGGTGCAGTAACGGGAATGTTTATGGCCGCCGTCATGGCGAACTTCCTTTCCCAGCAGGCAGGTGCTGATTCCGACAGGGATACCGCTCACGTTACTCTCCATTCATCAGGTCGATCCGAGGGTGAAAACTGTCTTTGTAATACGTGAATTGAGTCTAGCCCGATCAGCTCCGCCAGGAAAACCGTAACCCTACTTACTCGGGTCGAAGCACCGATCCTTTTCGCTTCTTGTCGTACATGGCCAGGGTGGTGGCGTAGATGGTGCGAACGTCACTGGCAAACTGCTCTACCGAATAATCCCCGGCAAACTCCAGGGCCTGGGAGGAAAGCTTCTCGCGCAGCTCGTCGTCTTCCAGCAGTTTTTTCACCTGCGCCCGCCACTGGTCCTGTTTCTCCGGCGTTTTGAATCCGTTGAACCCGTGCCGAACCACGTCCTCAATACCGCTGGATCGCACCGCGACTACCGGCAAGCCGGCGGCCATGGCCTCAAGAATGACCATGCCCTGGGTTTCGGATATCGAGGCAAACAGGAAGGCATCGCCAAGCCGATACCAGGTGGCCATCTCGTCCGGCGGAACGGCGCCGACCAGGGTGAAGTGTTGTTGGAGCCCGAGGTCCTCAATCTTCCTCTGCAGCCGATCTTTCTGGTGGCCATCACCGATCATCAGGAACCGGAAGGGCACATCGGTTTCCCGCCTGAGGGCATCAATGGCCTCGATCATGAAGTCGATATTCTTCTCATTGGAGAGACGGGAAACACTGACGAACACCTTTTCGTCTTTCAGTTCCAGTCTGTCACGCAGTTTCTTGATGTCTTCCTGCTGAACGTCCTGGAATTTGTGGTATTCGATACCCGTGGGCTGCACAAATGTCGGCGTTTTCACTCCGATCATCCGCAGGTATTCCTCGGTGGAGTAGGTGGGCACGATGACACCGTCGCACTTGTTGGCAAACCGCTTGATCAGGGCGTGGGAGATCAGATTCCGGAACAGCATGCCCGGCAATGGCACAAAGTGGGCATAGTGCTCCAGCCGGGTATGGTAGGTATAGATGGCCGGTATCCTGAGGGTGCGCGCCACGAACAGACCCAACGATCCCAGCCAGAACGGATGATGCAGATGGATAATATCCGGCTTGAAAGCCCTCACTCGCTTGCGGATCCGGCCCAGGAAAATATTGGCCAACCTGAATTCCCGCTTTTCTCCCATGGCCAGAAGTGAGGGCACCCGAAGTACGTGGGGTTCGGCCTCAGGCTGGCCCTTGTAGCGGGGCGCCACTATCAGCAGTTTATCGCCAAGGGCCTCCAGACCCCGACGCAGGCGTTCGATGGAAATCGGCACGCCGCCAATAAAGGGCAGGTAGTTGTTGGTAAACATCGCCACCCGCATCGGCTTCTCGAGCCAGGGGGCCGGGTCCAGATCGTAGTCCGGGTAATAATCCTTGCCGATAAAAATGGCGCCGTAGAGTTTGATGGCAATGGCCGCAAACACGGCGACAATCAGAATGAAGTTGAGGTAGCCGGTGTAGAACAGGGAGTAAATAAAGAACCAGAGACTCTCCAGCCGCTTCAGAATCGGATGCTGGCCTACTTCGAGGCGCTCCAGGCTGTGGCTTACCTCGCCATCGGCGCCCACATTCACCCGCACATAGTGATAGAAACTGGTGTCGTTGTTCATGACCAGGCCACCGGCACCGCCCGTGGTAACAAACGTGGTGTCTCCGACCGTCTTTTCGGAATAGAGCGACAGGTTGGCGGAAAACACCCGGTCAACATCATGCTCTTCGATTGTCTGGAGCAGTGCGTCCCGAAACTCAGGCGGCGCCAGGTAATCATCCTTCTGATCGAACGGGGCGTTCTCGTCCGGGTGCAGGGGAGGGTGCCCGATGAACAGAATTCGGGCCTTTGAGCTGTCCTGGGCCAGCAGATCCTTCAGCCAGCGGATCTGCCAGCGCCAGGGGGTTTTCCCGGTGCTGTCCAGGAAAATCAACCGGGCGGCACCTGCCTCTATGCTGAAGAAGTGCGGGCCGAAGTGATCGTAGAAACGGAAACTGCCAAAATCCTCAAACTCGTGGGCGCCGAAGGTCAGCAGGTAGGGAATCTCCAGATGACCCAGAGTGCCGTAGAGGGCGCGGTACTTGTCTTCGCCACCGCCGCTGACTGCATTACCCGCCGAGACCAGAAAATCGAGCCCGGACCGGTTCAGTTCCGGAATGATGCGGTCCTCGAAAACCCCCACCGAGTTGTTGATGTTACCCACCACCGCAAAGCTGAATGATTCACCGGGGTCAAGCTCACGATAGATCTGCTCCACCTGCTCGGTATGGATCCCCTCGAAATCCTCTGTGAACAGGTTCAGATAGGTCTTGTAGCCCACCAGCAGAAACACCACCAGCAGGCAGAGGTAGAACAGAAGCTTGAGGGGGTTGCGGAAAATCATCCGGCTCTCCTGCGATTGGCGACAAGTTCCTTCTGCAGCACCACCAGCCCGATGATCATGCCCAGGTAGATGGTGAGCAGGCGCCAGCAGACGATGACCAGTATCAAGTGGTTACCCGAAAGGATATCCCGGAAAAAGCTCCCGAAAACACCCTCCGAAATACCGGAGGCACCAGGCGTGGGTGAAAAATACATAACGAAGGTCGTCACCACCAGCAGGCCCACTGACATCACGTAATCAACACTGTAGTCCAGACTGTGCATCAGAAGCGCCGGGAAACTGAACAGACTGAGTAAGAAGATGGCCGTGAACAGGATGGACAGCCAGACGAACACCGGAGCGCCGCGCAGATAATCGCCAAAGCTCCGTGACAGCCGCAGCATCTCCCTGCGTGCCTTGAACTGCCATCGACGGTGGCGGCGCTCACTGATCAGGTGCAGTCGACGTGCAGTCCTCAGCAGTCGGGTCAATGGGCCAATCAGCCAGCGAGTCCGGAACAACAGCACCAGGAAAAAGCCGAGATACAGAACGATCAGAAAGGCCAGCGCGGTGCCGATATCGCCGACAATCGAATTACCGTCCAGGGACTTGAGTGTTAGCAGGAATACCGGCGTGAGCGAAAAAATAAACAATACCGCCAGTACCGTGCGAATCGTTGTGGCTGCCGTGGCCCTGCCAACCGGAACGCCATGTTGGCTAAGGAACCAGATCTGGGCGAAACCGCCCCCGGTGGCCATTGGCGTGATGTTGGAGAAAAACAGATTGATAAATACCAGCCGGAACATCGCTGGCAGGGGCAGCCGATGCCCCAGCGCCCGCAGGGTAAAGTAGAGCCGAAGGCCATCAGAGATGAAATAAACCAGCAACAGACCAGCCACCGATAACAGGGTCCCCGGAGCGATCAGCCTGGCATCAAAAGTAAGGGTGCGTTCGGCGAACAGGTCGTAAACGGCATACAGCCCGGCAGCGGTAAGCGCCACAAACAACAGGCTGAACATCGCCAGCCTTTTTCCGGAGGCGCGTTTCGAATAGTCGATGTCCGTGGAGTGAGTCATGGGCTGCCCGTCAGAGTGAGACGGGCAGTTTACAGGGTAGGGTGTGGTGGGTGTCCAGTGTCGGGCTAGTGGCCATACACCATCATGGTGGTATTGGTGATGGCAAAGTCCGTGAACTGAACGCTACCAATACTGGTGCCGCCCATCTTGAAGACCGGCATATCAATATCCGCCCGGAACTCAACGTCATGTACCGAAAGCCCTTCCTTGCCCGAGGCGGCGCTGGTGCCCCGTGACAGCTTGGCAGTCGCACTGGCCATGCCGAAATGCCCCAGCGTGTCATCGCCCCGCCGGTTATGAATCTGCAAACCCTCAATACCAACCGCGGCGAAGTTGAACAGCAGAATCACATCCGCCGCATCCCAGTTGAGGCTACCGTTGGTAATCTCGAAATGGGTATCCAGCTGCAGTTCAGAGCCGGACACCTCGTTGCCGTTCGCCAGAGTGCGAGTGGAACTGCCCCCGTTACGAATCACCAGATCCGTCGGCCCGATGTGCCCTTGCAGCAGGATGTCCGAGAACAGTGTGGCTGAACCCTCGCTACCCGAAGTGGTCACACTGTCCACTGCCAGCTCAAAATCCACCGCCTGCAGGTATTCATCCAGACTGGTCGGATCGCCATAATCGGTTGCACCGAGGTGCATAACCAGATCACCGCTATTGAACTGCTTCCCAAAAGAGCCCGCGACGGAATACTTCGCCAGAGCATCAGCCACATCCGGATCGGTTGGGTCCAACAACCCCGCATCGGCACGCCGCGCGATCTCCGAAAACCCGTGCTCCAGCACCTCCCCATCGCCGGCAATATCGATCGTCAGCTTCATGTTATCCAGCACCGTATCGTTCTGCCCGGACAACCTCAGCCCGTTCACATTCAACGAACCCTCATCAATCCAGCTGAACCGATCAATGCTGAGCTTGGTCTCCAGCTCAATCGTCACACCCGCCTGACCGGTTACACCAGACAGCGCCCCATCATCCAGCGGCCTGAACTCCGCCATGGCGGGCAATGGAAGGGAGAGCGCAAGCACCCAGAGCGAGAGCGTGGACGGCGTGGTGTTTCGACGACAGGCAAGTGACTGAGTCATGGTGGCCCCAAAAGTCTGATTTATTGTTTTTTAGGGGAGAGCGTTCAAACACTCCCCGGGCCGCAGGGGGACAGCACAACCAATGCAGCAAAAACGTTGCTTTGTTACAGACTGTTACGATAAGCGGGGGAGGGACAAAGATCTGTGAGCCCTGTCACATGTAGATGTAACCACAGAGGATGGGGCGAAGCGGGCAGGCAGGCCTCCCAAAACTGTGCGGAGCCATGGATGGCGGAGCCAAGCGTACACGGATGTATTCACAGCGTGTTTTGGGAGGCCTGCCTGCTCGCTTTGCATGCGTCTCAAGCCGGCAGGCAAAACCTGGACTAAGAAGCGAGAGCCTGCCGAATGAGAGATTTCTGGTGCTCCGCAAACTCCCGAATCAACGCCTGCGCCTTATCCGAATCCCGCGCCAGCACCGCCTGTGGCAGATTGGCAAAAAACTCACTGGTCTGCGCCAGATCCCGCCGATACCGATCCGCGCTCAGATAATAGGCCCGACTGACCGCCGGCTTGAAATTCGACAAAGCCTCCGTGAGATAAGGATTCCCTACCACCTCACAACAGGCATCCATCACATCAAAACTCGCCTCAACCACCCCGGAGATGTCGGCAGAGCCCTCGTTGATCTTTTCAACAGCCTTGCTCACTGCCCCAAGCACCAGAGGCTTATCGTTCTCTTGCCAGCGCTCGCATAAACGCACTGCCATCATCATCAGCAAATGCATGTAGACATCGTAAAGCTCGGACGCATGGGCCGCGTCCAGTCGGGTTGCCGAAGCACCCTTGCGGGGCGTGATCTCCACCAGATGCCAGCGCTCCAGGGTGTACAGGGCTTCCTTCACCGAGGCACGACTGACCTTCAATTCACCGGCCAGGGTCGCCTCCTGAATCCGGTCACCGGGGCGAATCTGCCCGGTCATGATCCGCTCGGCCAGGTAATTGGCAATCTGCTCGGCCAGAGTGTTGGGCACCTGAAAATCCATAAAGGCTCTCTGAACAGGTCTTAAAAACCGGTCGGCTGCTGCGGTAAGCCGCCCGGCGTGGGGATGCGTGCGCATGAGTTTATCACAGCCTCTGAGTCTGACAGCCACAACGCCTTGATCTGCTGAGGGTTCCTGACATTTGTCAAAAAACTCCCGGTGGCCGGTTGACGACTGATGCATTGTAGGACAATAATGCACAAACAACAGGTGATCAGAGTTTCACCAACAAGCATTTGATGGAGAGAACCCAATGAGCACGACGCAGTTATCGGTAAATCGCGAGGCCACTCGCCGGCGAATATTGCTTACCCTCAAGAAGTACAGCTACCTGATCGCCATGGTGCCGCTGGTGCTGCCCCCTCTGCTGCTGGCCGCCGGCCACGCCACTAATCTGGTAAACCTGTTTTCCTGGGGCGTCCCCGTCGTCGTCTTCGGGATCATTCCGGTGCTGGACATGCTGCTCGGCAAGGATTCACTGAACCCGGATGAAGAAACCGACGTGCCAAGAATGGTCGGCGAGCGTTTCTACAAGGCCATCACACTTGGCTGGGTCGCCGGTTTCGCAGCCTTGCTGGTCTGGAGCATGCTGGAACTGGCTTCCGGTACATTCAGCCTGATAGGAAGCATTGGCTGGATCGTCTCCATCGGCATCGTCGGCGGCCTCGGCATCAACGTCGCCCACGAACTCATCCACAAAGACGACAAACTCGAAACCCGGGCTGGCGGCTTCCTGCTGTCACTGGTCTGCTACGCCGGCTTCAAAGTCGAACACCTGCGCGGCCATCACGTCCACGTCTCAACCCCGGAAGACGCCTCCTCATCCAGATACAACCAGTCCCTCTACAACTTCCTGCCCCAGGCCTACGTACGCAACTTCATTAACGCCTGGAAACTGGAAGCCGAACGCCTCCAACGCAAAGGCCACAAGGCTTTTAGCTGGCACAACGAACTGATCTGGTGGTACAGCCTCAGCGCCCTGGTACTGGCCGCCATCACAATCGCCTTCGGCTGGCTAGGCGCTGTCTTCTTCCTGGGCCAGAGCTTCATCGCCTTCACGCTGCTGGAAATCGTCAACTACCTCGAACACTACGGTTTGCACCGCAGAAAACTCAAAAACGGCCGCTACGAACGCACCGGCCCGGAACACAGCTGGAACAGCAACTATTTCCTAACCAACGTCTTCCTGTTCCACCTCCAACGCCACAGCGACCACCACGCCTGGGCCAAGAGACGCTACCAGATCCTCCGCCACCACGAAGTAGCCCCCCAACTCCCGGCCGGCTACTCCGCAATGATCGTCCTGGCAATGTTCCCCCCACTCTGGCGGCGGGTAATGAACCCAAGAGTGGAAGCGTATTACCAAGGAGAGGAACACCAGTTGGCCTAGCCCGAAAAGGCAAGCTGACTCAAAAGTTCGGTCGGCAGGGGTGTGAGGGGTCTATTTCTGCAGGGAAACGACTGTCTGAGCAAAGCGAGTTCGGCTTCCCGAAAGAAATAGACCCCTCACACCCCTGCCAGCCCCCAACCCCAGATCGGCCTATCTCCACAGGCCCCAAATCTTCAGAGCGTCTCTGAAGAAACGCCGGCATAAAAACCGGCCCTCAAGACCCCGCAGGTTCGTCTCTGACCCCGGGGTCTTTTTTCGCACTCTTTTTCACACCCTTGAAATCCCATTGAAACGCACACAGGTATATCCTCTGAACTCCACGGAAAAAAGGGATAACCAACATGCCCAAGCATTTCGAACAGGCCCCTGGCCTCCACGAAGAACCCGTTCCCGAAACCGAAGGCTACGTATTCAACCAGACCATGATGCGCATCAAGGAACCCGAGCGCTCCATGGACTTCTACACCCGAGTGATGGGCATGCGCCTGGTTCGCAAACTGGACTTCCCCGAAATGAAGTTCACCCTGTATTTCCTGGGTTACCTGGATGATCGTCAGGCTGGCCTCGTGCCCCAGGACGACGCCCACCGGACCACCTACACCTTCGGCCGCGAAGCCATGCTTGAGCTGACCCACAACTGGGGCACCGAAGACGACAACGACTTTGGCTACCACAATGGCAATGACGAGCCCCAGGGCTTTGGGCACATTGGTGTTGCCGTGCCAGACGTCTATGCCGCCTGCGACCGGTTTGAAAAGCTCGGTGTGGAATTTGTGAAAAAGCCGGACGACGGCAAGATGAAAGGCCTGGCCTTCATCAAGGACCCGGACGGCTACTGGATTGAAATCCTCCAGCCGGACATGCTCGAGAAACAGCGTAAGGAAGACTGATCTTCCTTACTCCGCACCGGCCTCCTGGCCGGCTGCGGGTTTACGACCGTAGCGGGAGGCCACCACCACCGCTGCGGTCAGAATCAGCGCCCCCGCAATACCGATCGGCCCCAGAATCTCCTCCAGAAACACCCAGGCCAGCAGCGCCACAAATAGCGGTTCCAGAGTCACGATGATGCTCGACAGCGTTGCCGGTGTCGTTTTCATGCCTGTGAAAAAGCACACATACCCGATGCAGGTTGGCACCACGCCCACATAGATCACCATCAGCCAGTGGCCGAAGTTCAGGGTTTCCAGCCCCTCGAACCCGCCAGTCAGCGCCACCACCGGTAACAGAATCAGCGCCGCCGTAAAGAAACAGATAAACGCCGTGGTGAACACCGGTGTACCGGCAGAGCTGTAACGGCTGGTGAGCGTGAACCCGGTGTACACACAGGCGGCCAGTAACGCCACCAGAATGCCTGCGAGCCGGAGTGTACCGGTGGTGTCCATATCGCTGAGAACCAGCATGGCGGTGCCTGCAATGGCCGCGAACAACGACAGAACGGTTAAAAGGCTGGGCTTCTCTCCCAGCAGGGGCGCAGCCAGAATGGCCACCAGCACCGGAGGCAAACACAGCGCGATCAGGGTGGCAATGCCCGCACCGGTGAGGTCTACGGCCAGAAGGTAGCTGCCCTGGTAAAACGCCTGGAACAGACCAAGCGCCGCCAACGGAATCAAGGTCTTGCGCGTAAGGCTTCGTAGCGAACTACCGGGCACGCTGGCGCCCGGATTGGCGCGCTCAAGGCGTGTCTGCTCCCGCCGCATCAGCAACCAGAAAAAGGGCAAGGCCACCGCCAGTCGCAGGAAGCCCAACGTAATGGCCTGCAGCTCGGTACCGGTAAACAGAAATTTCGCAACAATGCCCGTGGTCGCCCATAGCAGGGCAGCCAGGGCGATCAACAGGGCGCCTTGGATCATTCAATAATCAACACAATCAGCTCTTTGGGACCGTGAACACCGTAGGCAAGGGTTTGCTCGATGTCGGCGGTTTTGGAAGGGCCAGAGATTAGCAGGGCATTGGTCGGCATGCCAGCGGCCCAGTTCTGGGCCTTCATCGCTTCGTGGAAGGTGGTGTAAAGCTCCGAGGCCTTGAGGATGGCAATATGAACCGGCGGTACCAGGCTCATCAGCCGTGGCTCATCAGTGTTCGGCCACAGGATCAGCGAGCCGGTCTCGGCAATACCGCCGCGGGTGGAGGTGATGCTGGCGTCCACCTCGTTGAACAGATGGGCCTGCCAGCTTTCGATCGGCTCGTCGTAGATCAGCAGTTCCGGCAGGTTCTCACGACCGGCATTGCGCAGGGCCTGGCCGATTTCGTGCTGCTTCGGGATCAGCAGGTTTCTGGCGCCACGGGTGCTCAGCACCTCGGCCAGTCTGTCCATCCACATGTCTTCGGTGCAGTGGTGAACTTCCCCATGCACAGATTCGATCATCTTCTCGAACCGTTCGATGCGTTCTGCGGTGGGCCAGTCGTCCCGAACCAGAACCGAGAAGTCGCATTCCGGTACCGTCAGTTCGCCACCCGTCCGATTGCGCAAACGCTGAAGAATCGTTTCCCGGGAACTCATTGGCCACGCTCCTTCATCCGTTGGTGCAGGGTTTTGGCCGCCAGTTTGGGGGCCGTGCGGTAGTCGGTCCAGGCGCCCGCTTTCGAGGGCTGCAATGCCCTGAATTTTGTCGCGGCGCTGGTGCCAAAGCGGTAAATGCCCGGGCTTGCGTGCATCCAGGCCCAGCCTTTCCAGATCAGTGCCTCTTTTGAGCTTCGCTTGGCTCCATGGCCACGGACCTTGGCCGGGTGCAGGTTGTCACCATCCACCGATTCCTGACGCAGGCGCACCAGCAGATCCGGTATGGGAATCTTCACCGGGCAGACTTCGCCACAGGCGCCGCACAGGCTGGAGGCGCTGGGCAGGTGCCGGCCTTCGTCCAGGCCAATCAGATGCGGCATCAGGATTTTGCCGATGGGGCCCGGGTAGGTGGTGCCATAAGCATGGCCGCCCACCCGCGTGTACACAGGGCAATGGTTCATGCAGGCGCCGCAACGGATGCAGCGCAGGGTATCCAGCAACTCATCGTCCTGGTAGATCGACGAGCGGCCGTTATCCACCAGCACCAGATGAACTTCCTCGGGGCCGTCCAGCTCTTCGGCCTTGCGCGGGCTGGAAATCATATTGAAGTAAGTGGTGATGTGCTGGCCGGTGGCAGACCTTGTCAGCAGGGCGAGCAGGGCAGAGACGTCCTCCATGCTCGGCACCACCTTCTCGATGCCGGTTACGGCGATGTGGCACTTTGGCACCGTCGTGGTCATCCGGCCGTTGCCCTCGTTTTCCACCAGACAGAGCGTGCCGGTCTCCGCCACCGCAAAGTTGACGCCGGAAACGCCGACATCCGCGTTCATGAACTTTTCCCGCAGCTGCTGGCGGGCACTGGCGGTGAGGTATTCCACATCGTTGGAGAGATCCGTGCCGGTTTTCTCGTGCATAAGCTCGGAGATCTCACCGGTATTCTTGTGAATCGCCGGCATGATGATATGCGAGGGCGTCTCATCCGCCAACTGCACGATGTATTCGCCAAGGTCCGATTCCAGGGCTTCAATGCCCTCTGCTTTCAGGTAATGGTTCAGCTCCATTTCCTCGGAAACCATGGATTTGCCCTTGATCACCGTATTTGCATCCCGGGCCTTGCAGATATCCCGCACGATCCGGCAGGCTTCGTCGCCGTCCACTGCCCAGTGCACTTTAATGCCGTTTTCAGTCAGCTTTTTCTCAAGCTGCTCCAGCAAGTCGGGCAGGTTGGCAAGGGCCCGCAGCCGAACATTGGCGCCCAGTTCCCGGAGGGTTTCCAGGTCCCAGCCCTCGAACGCCGTCTTGCGCTTGGACATCAATCCGTCCATGGCGCTGCGGAAGTTCTTGCGGATCTTGGGGTTGTGAATGGCCGCCTGAGCCCGCGGGTGGAACTCTTTTACATCGATGTGATGGCCAGTGTGCTCGGCTGTCTCGCTCATGACTGCTGCCCTCCTTTGCCCCCGGTGCGCGACCACAGGAAACTGAGAATGTGCTGGCCTTCAACAGGCTTCTGGTTCTTCTCGGCGTACCCGGCAATGTTCATCAGGCAGCCACAATCGGTGGTGACAAACTGTCTGGTGCCGGTCTCCACCAGTGCATCTACTTTCTCGCTTACCATGGCGCCGGAAATCTCCGGGTGGCGAACCGCAAAGGTACCGCCAAAACCACAGCACTCCTCCGGCCGAACCTGCTCCACGAGATTCACGTTCTTCAACTGGCCCAGGAGCTTTGGCCCTACCTCGGCCACGCCCATTTCACGGCGGGCGGAGCAGGAGGTGTGCATGGCAACCGTGGTGGGCTCACCCAGGTCTTCCAGTTTGATATGGCAAACGTTCAGCAGAAAATCCGTCAGCTCCCAGACCCGGCCAGCCACCTCGGCGGCTTTGACTTCATCCGGGGTGTCCTTGAACAGATCCGGATAGTGCTTGCGCATCATCCCGCCACAGGAGCCGGACGGCACCACAATGGGCCAGTCGCCAGGAAACAGGTCGAGCTGGGCTCTTGCTACCGATCGGGCCTGATCATGGTAACCGGAGGTGTAGGCCGGCTGGCCGCAGCAGGTCTGGTCCTGTGGAAACAGCACCTCAATGCCTTCACGCTCCAGCAGCTCAACACCAGCAATGCCCGCATCCGGGTAGAACATGTCCACCAGACAGGTGCCGTAGAAATACACTTTTGAAGGTTTGGATGGATAAACCTTGATGGGATCAACCATGGGACGACGCTCGTCATTTTTGAATTGTTATCCAGCAATAATAGGGTGGCGAGCGCGGTGTTGCCAGACGACTTTATGGGCAGCCGGAAATCGAAAATGGAGCGATGCAGGAAGGGGAGAAGGGCAGCGGCAGCCCGCCACTGCCCGGGGTGTTACTTGACGATCAGGCGCGCGGCGTTCTTCTCGATAGTGCGCTCGCCAATGCCTTTCACGTTTGCCAGGTCTGCGGTGACCGCAAACGGGCCATTGGCTTCGCGATAGGCAACGATGGCTTCAGCCTTGCTCTGGCCAATGCCATTCAGGCTGGCGAGGGTGGCCACGTCGGCGGTGTTGATATTGATAGCGGCTTCCTGGGCGTAAGCAAAACCGGTAACCAGGCTGAACAGCAGAATGAGGGTTGCGAAAAGCGGAGTGCGTTTCATGACTATGTGCTCCTGAGGCTGACATTTATGGTTTTGTGCCAGGGCGCAAAGCAGCAGAAGCGAAATGTAAGAGGAGAGCAGAAATGTCTGTGGGGATGGGGAGTGCACGGACGGGACCACATTCCTTGTGATCCCCGATTCCGTGGCTGACCCCTGCCTGTTCCTTCAGGCGTGCGACTCATCCTGAGCGCGTCTTCCCTGTGGTCATCCCTGTAAGCCCTGATCCTTTGGGCAACTCCATGTCCATGGAGTTTTCATCCTTGCGGCTTCGATCCTTGAAGCTCTCGTCCATGGGCCAACATTCCTTGCTGGCTTGTCATCCCTGACACTGACCATTCTACTGTGGTTCGAATTCCTACCTATCGGAGAATCGCTCCGGGGGTTGTGCGATATGTCTTACAGACTTGTAAGCATTTCGGAGGCGAGCGAAATGAACCGGAGTTCAGTATTTGCGGGGCCTCCGAGGCAATTTATTGCCCGCCGCGGTGGGCCTCAGCGGCTTCGCGGATTCGCTCCATCGTAATCTCCCGAACCGCCTTCTGGCTGGCCCGGATGTGACGGGTCAGCCGATCCGCAGCCTCACTGGCCATGCCGCTCCTCAAGGCCTCCAGAATGGCCGCATGCTCAACGTAGGTGGCATCCACCCGTTCCTCCCGGCTGAAGTCCAGGCGCCGGACAATCCGGAGCCGGTCGGTGATCTCCCGGTGAATCCGCGTCATCTCCCGATTCCCCGCGGCGGCGACCAGATCGCAGTGAAAGCTTTCGTCCAGCATCCGGACCGTACTGCCCACCGCGCGCTCCGAAGGATGATCCGGATTCCAGAGGGCGGTCAGTGTACGCAATGCCGCTGGCTCCTCGGCCAGGGCACAGATCTTGTGAACGGCCGCCCGCTCGAGGGTAATGCGCAGGTCATAGAGCTCCTCCACTTGCCGGAAATCAAAGGGTTTCACCTGCCAGCCACTGCGGAACAGCACCTCCACGTGGCCCTCCCGCTGCAAACGGTAAAGCGCCTCCCTGACCGGCGTCCGGCTCACATTCAGGCGGGTTCCGATATCTCCCTCGCTGAAGCGGTCGCCGGGGAGTAGCCGGAACTCGAAGATGTCCTCTTTCAAGGCCTCATACACCCTGTCTGCCACGGACTCTTTTCTTCTTTGGTTTGCCATTGGCTCCGATTGTCCCCCGTCAGGCGCCAGATTTACCCGCCATGTTCAGGATCTGGAGGCGATATAGGCACGCCAGCCACCAAACTCCGTGACATCCTCAGCACCCTGGAAACCATAGCCCTCGCAGATAAAACCGTTGACCCATCGGCCATCAGCCAGCTCGACATTTCCGATACCAAGGGGTGCGGGAATCAGGTCGACAAAGGAACCAAACGCGGAGGCGGGCATTTCCCAGACTTCCACAATGATCTCCTCGCCTTCGCCAGGGGCTGCCCGCTTGAGCCCAGGCTTGGGCGGTGTGGTGTTTGGCAGGGCGAACAGCCGGTAGTTGGCCGAGGTTGTGGTTTGCTCAAGCAGCACCGCATGGCGTTCACCCAGCTGCGTGTTCAGGGGCATGCCACTCAGGTGGGCGCCAACAACCGCCACCTTGATGGTGGGCGTGGAAATGGCCGCCCCGGGCGTCTCCTCGGGGCGGGCCCTGGTGGTAGCGCCCAACGGTGTGGGGTGTGAATTCAGCCACTGGCAGGCCAGATGCTGCAGCTCCGCGTCTTTCCACGCGCCGCTGATCAGGGTAACGCCAAAAGGCAGGCCGTCATCCCGGAATCCCGCCGGCACAGCCAGGGCGCTCATGTCGGCCAGGTTGACGAAATTGGTGTAGGTGCCCAGTTGGCTGTTCAGGGTCACCGGGTCTGCATTCACCGCTTCGATGGTGGGCGCGGTCGGAGCCGTGGGTACCAGAAGGGCATCCACGTCTGCCAGCAGCTCATCGATCTGGCGAAGCAGTTCTTCTTTGCGGTACTGGGCCTTGAACGTATCGGTGGCGCTGAAGTTTGCGGCCTTGCTGATAATGCCTTTGACTACCGGATTCATCTCATCGGCGTGGCTGGCCATGAACGATTCCACGGCCGCATGTCGCTCTGCCACCCAGGGGCCTTCGTAAAGCAATGCGGCAAGTTCCAGCAGAGGGCTGAAGTCCAGTGAAATCAGTTCCACGTTCTGCTGACGCCACTGGCTGATGGCCGTGTTCCAGGCCGCTTCCGACTGCTGATCGCCAAACCATTGGGGATGCTCGGGAATGGCGAGTCGTTTGATGGGCCCCGGCCGCCGAAGGGCTGCGCCATCCAGAGGTAACGCATCCGGCGCCCTGCGCGAAAAGGCATCGTCGGCATCGAAGCCAGCCATGACATCCGACACCAGGCCGGCATCGTTTACGGTGAGCGCAAAAATGGATACGCAGTCCAGCGAACGACAGGCCGGCACCACGCCACGAATGCTGAACAGCCCTTTGGTTGGCTTGAGGCCCACCAGATTGTTCAGCCCGGCAGGCACCCGGCCGGAACCGGCCGTGTCGGTTCCCAGGGCAAAAGGCACCAGGCCTCTCGCGACAACCGATGCTGAGCCGGAGCTGGAGCCGCCGCTGATAACTTCCGGTTTGAACGTGTTCGGGACTGCACCATAAGGGGAGCGTGTGCCTACCAGGCCGGTAGCAAACTGATCCAGATTGGTTTTGCCAATCACCACGGCACCCGCGGCCTTGAGTCTGGCCACGGTGTGGGCATCTTCCGCAGGCGTGTAGGCGAAGGCAGGGCAGGCTGCGGTTGTTTCAAACCCGGCCACATCAATGTTGTCTTTCGCCGCAAACGGAATGCCGTAAAGAGGCAGTTTGCTTATATCGCCACCAGCCTTCTCGAGCTGCTCATCCAGCTCAGACAGCGCTTTGCCCAGCCCCTCCTGGTCCAGAATCGAGATCCAAGCCGCATCGTTTGAATCCAGGCCGGTCAGCAACTCACCCAGCAGTAACCTGGGCGTAGCGCCCTCCTTGTAAGCGTTCTGCCAGTCCTTGATGGTCCATCCGAGCATTGAAGGCATTCGTCTTCCTCATGTGCGAAATCAACTTGTATACATGAGGAATGGCAATGCCTGTGCCATTTGCCGATTTTTATCGATAGTGACTGAAAAACATAAGGTTATGAGTTTTTTTGATGCACAGGGCTATTCAGATCTGCCCGCATCAGGTGCGGGCGCACCAAAAACGCTCATGAATGCTGTGCTCTGGAGGCATGTTTAGTGGTGCTGGACTGCGTAATCTGCCTTGTATACTAGATAACTAATTGTTTTTTAATGATATATGGCGTGTGTGGAACAGCAGATGCAGAGGCCCTGCTGCGTTTTTAGACGAACTGCATACCTAACTAAGAAAAGGACGCCTGAAATGACTATTAAAAAACACGTGAAACTTGGCCTCTCTGCACTCGCACTTTCCATCTCTTTTAATTCCATGGCGGCGGAAGATCCCATCAAGGTGGGTATCCTGCACTCTCTGTCCGGCACCATGGCCATCAGTGAAACCGTTCTGAAAGACACCGTTGAAATGCTGATCGAACAGCAGAACGCCAAAGGCGGTGTGCTTGGTCGTCAGATGGAAGCGGTTGTTGTAGACCCGGCCTCCAACTGGCCGCTGTTTGCTGAAAAAGCCCGTGAGCTGTTGGCCCAGGAAGAAGTAGACGTGATCTTCGGTAACTGGACCTCGGTTTCCCGTAAATCCGTACTGCCGGTGGTGGAAGAGCTGAACGGCCTTCTGTTCTACCCTGTTCAGTACGAGGGTGAGGAATCCTCCGAAAACGTCTTCTACACCGGCGCTGCGCCCAACCAGCAGGCGATTCCTGCGGTTAACTACCTGATGAACGAAATCGGCGTGGAGCGCTGGGTTCTGGCAGGTACCGACTACGTCTACCCGCGTACCACAAACAAGATCCTTGAGACCTACCTGATGGACATGGGTGTGGCCAAGGAAGACATCATGATCAACTACACGCCGTTTGGTCACTCCGACTGGCAGAACATCGTGTCTGACATCAAGCGCTTCGGCTCTGCCGGCAAGAAGACCGCCGTGGTCTCCACCATCAACGGTGACGCCAACGTGCCCTTCTATCGTGAGCTGGGTAACCAGGGTATTGCGGCCTCCGACATTCCGGTAGTTGCCTTCTCCGTGGGTGAGCAGGAGCTCTCCGGTATCGACACCGGCCCGCTGGTTGGCCACCTGGCTGCCTGGAACTACTTCATGAGCGTGGACAACGACGCCAACTACGACTTCATTGACCAGTGGATTGAGCACACCGGCAACGAGCAAGCAGTCACCAACGATCCGATGGAAGCCCACTACATCGGCTTCAACATGTACGTTGAAGCAGTGAAGAAGGCCGGCACCACAGACGTTGACGCGGTGAAAGACGCCATCATCGGTGTCACCGTGCCCAACCTCACCGGTGGCTACGCCGCCATGATGCCCAACCACCACATCACCAAGCCGGTATTGATTGGTGAGATTCAGGATAACGGCCAGTTCTCCGTGGTGTGGGAAACCCCGTCGCTTGTAGCTGGCGACGCCTGGTCTGACTACCTGCCGGGTTCCCGCGACATGATCGCTGACTGGCGCAAGCCGTTGTTCTGCGGAACCTTCAATACCGCAACCGGCACCTGTGGCGCCTCTGCGGGTGAAATGGCGGCTGAAGCCGAGTAAGGCTCAGTTGGTATAGCACCATGGACAACCGGGGGTGGCAAGCGCCGCTCCCGGCTGTTCCCCGCAACACGCTTGAAACAGACAGGACATTCTCATGAGCATCTTCCGATCGCTCACACTGCTGCTTATCGCCCTGTTTTCCCTGCTGTCGCTGCCCGCAACGGCGCAGGAAGAAGACCCTGGCAAGGCCCTGCTGATCAACCTCGCAGAAGCGCCGGCCAGCAAAGTGGAAGAGGCGGTGAACGCCATTGTCAGCAGTGGTGATGAAAGAGCCAGGGGCTGGCTCGAAGCATACGGAAACAACCGCTTGAGCCGGGTGAAAGACACCGGGCAGGTGGTACTGGTACTGAATAACCGGGGCAGGGACTGGGAAATTGCAGATCCGCTGACCGGAGAGAACATGGGTGAAATGTCCCGCCGCGAGCTGGACAGAGTCGCCATCAATAACCGCATACGCGGCCAGCTTGAAGGCATACTGGCCATGCTGGACCTGAATGCCAAAGACCCGGATGTGCGTGAAGCCTCCGCACAGGACATGATGGGCAAAGTGGACGCCTCACTGGTCGAGCCACTGGAGGCGCAACTGGCGAAGGAAGAAAACGCCGCCGTCCGCAACCGCATTGAAGAAGCCCTGGCCATCTACCGGGTGGGTGAGGGCAACCTCGAGGCCGTGGACGTGCTGGCCGGAAGCCTGCATCCTCGCGCCCGCGCCGCCCTGAACGAAGCCGTTCGCGGTGACAACGAGGCGCTGGCCGACCGGGCCGCCAAAGCCCTCGAAAGTATCGAACAGAAACTCAAGCTGAACCGCGCCGCCGAGACCCTTTATTTCGGGCTCTCCCTTGGCTCGGTTCTGGTGCTTGCTGCCATCGGCCTGGCCATCACCTTCGGCGTGATGGGTGTCATCAACATGGCCCACGGCGAACTGATCATGCTCGGTGCCTACACTACCTGGGGCATGCAGCAGCTGTTTCCCGGTCAGCCCGGCCTGGCACTGATTCTCTCGATCCCCGCTGGCTTCCTGGTGGCCGCCACCGCCGGCATCATCATTGAGCGCAGCGTGATCCAGTATCTGAAAGGCCGACCGCTGGAAACCCTGCTGGCCACCTTCGGTATCAGCCTGATCCTGCAGCAACTGGTGCGCACGGTGATCTCTCCGCAGAACCGCACCGTGGTAACGCCGGACTGGATGAGTGGCTCGCTGGTGATCAACGACGCCCTGTCACTCACGCTCAACCGACTTTACGTGCTGGCCTTCGCGCTGATTGTCTTCGCCGGCCTGATGCTGATCATGCGCAAGACCCGCCTGGGCCTGGAAGTGCGCGCCGTTACCCAGAATCGCGCCATGGCCCGATCCATGGGTATTCGCGCCACCCGTGTGGACATCATGACGTTCGCCCTGGGTTCCGGCGTGGCCGGTCTGGCCGGGGTGGCGCTATCCCAGCTCACCAACGTGGGCCCGAACCTGGGCCAGAACTACATCATCGACTCGTTCATGGTGGTTGTGTTCGGCGGCGTCGGTAACCTCTGGGGCACGCTCATTGCCGGGCTTTCCCTGGGCACCATCAACCAGCTGCTCGAACCCTGGGCCGGTGCCGTACTCGCCAAGATCATTGTGCTGGTGTTCATCATCCTGTTTATCCAGAAACGGCCGAAGGGGCTCTTCCCCCAGAAAGGCCGGGCTGCGGAGGGCTAGGGTGTCCCGTCTAGCCAATTCTTTAATCCACTGCGAGGCGCAAGCGCCTCGCCCTTCGGGAGCCTCTGAACGCCTTGATAGCCGCGTTGCAGCGCCTCGATTTGGAACCACCAAACCTTCGCCACTGCGCCTTGCTCTCAAGGCGTTCAGAGGCTCAGTGAATCAAATAATTAGCCAGAAGGGACACCAGTTATGTGGCTAACAAGACCCTTACAAGAGCGATCCACGCAAGTATTTCTGGGCGTGCTGTTTGTGGCCCTGGTTGTGGTGAGCTTCCTCCACGTGTTCGTGCCCGAGGACAGCGCCCTGCATGTCAGCGCCTTTACCGTGACGTTGCTGGGCAAGTACCTGTGCTACGCCCTGCTGGCGGTGGCGGTGGATCTGGTTTGGGGTTACCTCGGTATCCTCAGCCTGGGCCACGGCGCCTTCTTTGCCCTGGGCGGTTACGCCATGGGCATGTACCTGATGCGCCAGATTGGTGATCGCGGTGTGTATGGCGATCCCATCCTGCCGGACTTCATGGTGTTCCTGAACTGGCAGGAGCTGCCCTGGTTCTGGCACGGGTTCGACATGGCCTGGTTCGCCTTCATCATGGTGCTGCTGGCGCCGGGCCTGCTGGCCCTGGTGTTCGGCTTCCTGGCTTTCCGATCACGGGTGACCGGGGTGTACCTCTCCATCATCACCCAGGCGCTGACCTTTGCCCTGATGCTGGCCTTCTTCCGCAACGAAATGGGCTTTGGCGGCAACAACGGCCTCACTGACTTCAAGGACATCCTTGGCTTTAACCTGCGCACCGATGCCACCCGCCTCGGCCTGTTCATCGCCACCGGCATCGCGTTGGCCATTGGCTACGTGATCTGCCGTGGCATCGTGACCAGCAAACTGGGCCGGGTGAGCGTGGCCTGCCGGGATGCCGAGGCCCGTACCCGCTTCCTGGGTTACCGGGTGGAACGGGTTCAGCTGTTCGTGTTCGTGGTTTCCGCCATGCTGGCGGGTGTGGCCGGCGCGCTGTACGTGCCTCAAGTCGGCATCATCAACCCGAGCGAATTCTCGCCGCTGTTCTCCATTGAGATCGTGGTGTGGGTGGCCCTGGGTGGTCGCGCAACCCTCTACGGCGCGGTGATCGGTGCCATCCTGGTGAACTACGCCAAAACCGTGTTCACCGGCATCATGCCCGACGCCTGGCTGTTCGCCCTCGGAGGCCTGTTTGTGCTGGTTACCGTGTTCCTGCCCAAGGGCATTGCCGGGCTGCTGCAGAAACGCCGAAAAGCCAAAACCGATGACGACACCCCCGCCGGGCAGGAGGCCACTGCATGAGCATTTTCAAGGAACTGGCTGACCGGGAGCACGTGTTCGAGTTTCTCACTCAGGTGCAATCGCCGGTGGACGTGCGCCACGGTCCTATCCTGTACATGGAAGACGTGAGCGTGAGCTTTGACGGCTTCAAGGCCATCAACAACCTCAACCTCACCATCGACGACGGCGAGCTTCGCTGCATCATCGGGCCCAATGGCGCCGGCAAGACCACCATGATGGACATCATCACCGGTAAAACCCGGCCGGATACCGGCTCGGTGTGGTTTGGCAGCCGCCACAACCTGCTCACCAAGAGCGAGCCGGACATCGCTTCCCTCGGCATCGGCCGCAAGTTCCAGAAACCGACGGTGTTTGAAGCCCTCACCGTGTTCGAGAACCTGGAGCTCGCCATGGCGGCGGACAAGCGGGTATTCCCGACGCTGACCGCGGTGATGAAAGCCGAATACCGGGACCGCATCGACGAAGTGCTGGCGATGATCGGCCTGGAGTCCCTCCGGGACCGCCTCGCCGGCATCCTCTCCCACGGCCAGAAACAGTGGCTGGAGATCGGCATGTTGCTGATGCAGAAGCCGCGCCTGCTGCTGGTGGACGAGCCGGTCGCCGGAATGACCGAACAGGAGATGGAACGCACTGCCGAACTGCTCACCAGCCTGGCTGGCAAACAGTCGGTTGTGGTGGTGGAGCACGACATGGGCTTCGTGCGCTCCATTGCCCGCAAGGTGACCGTGTTGCACCAGGGCAGCGTGCTGGCCGAAGGCACCATGGACCAGGTCTCCAACGATCCGGAAGTAATCAAGGTGTATCTCGGGGAGGAGGCGTAATGCTGAAGATTGAAAAGCTCAACCAGTTCTACGGTGAAAGCCACACCCTCTGGGATCTGGACTTGGACGTACCCCAGGGCCAGTGCACCTGCGTGATGGGCCGCAATGGCGTGGGCAAGACCACCCTGATGAAATGCATCATGGGTGAGGAAACCACCAAGAGCGGCCGCATTGAATTTGCCGGCGACGTGGAACTCACCAGGAAAAAAGTGGAAGACCGCTCCCGCCTCGGCATCGGCTACGTGCCCCAGGGCCGGCAGATCTTCCCGCTGCTGACCGTGGAAGAAAACCTGCGCACAGGCCTCGCCGTGCGCAAGGACGGCAGCAAGAAAATTCCCGAGCGGGTGTACGAACTGTTCCCGGTGCTGAAGGAAATGAAGCATCGCCGCGGTGGCGACCTCTCTGGCGGCCAGCAACAGCAGTTGGCCATTGGCCGGGCCCTGGTAATCGAACCGCGCCTGCTGATCCTGGACGAGCCCGGGGAGGGCATCCAGCCCAACATCGTGGCCCAGATCGGAGAGGTTATCCGCAAGCTGATTGAGGAAGACGGCCTGACGGTACTGTTGGTGGAGCAGAAGCTTCCTTTTGCCCGCAAATACGCCGACCGCTTCGCCATTCTCGACCGGGGCCGCCGCGTGGCGGACGGCGAAATTGCCGAGCTGACCGATGAACTGATCAAAAAGCACCTGACCGTATGACCGCCTACCAGCCTATCGCCGCCCACGCCTCCGGCCACCGGTTCGACCGGGAGCGGCGCTGGGCCGCGGCCCTGGATCTGGGGTTTGAAGCCCGCAACGAGAGCGGGCCTGGGCCGGTTACCCGGCTGGTACGCCGCCGGCATATTGGCCCGCTACGGGTGCAGCGCCCCTTCTACCCGGAAGGCAAAACCGGCTGCTGCCATGTGTACCTGCTGCACCCACCGGGTGGCCTGGTGAGCGGCGACGAGCTGCGCATCGAGGCCTCGGTAGCCGAAGGTGGCCACGCGCTGCTAACCACCCCGGCTGCCGCCAAACTCTACAAGGCCGACAGCCACGGCGTGGCCTGGGGCCAGCATACCCGGTTGCAGGTGGCGAAAGACGCCATCCTGGAATACCTGCCCCAGGAAACCATTGCCTTCGATGGCTCCCGGGGGGAGCAGACCACCACCATCGAGCTGGCCAGTGGTGCCCGAACCCTGGGCTGGGAAGTCCTCGCCCTGGGCCGCCCGGCCAGCAATCTGCCGTTTGCCACCGGCGCCCTGGAACAACGCTTCCACCTGAGCCTGGACGGTAAGCCCCTGTGGCTGGAACGCCAGCTTCTGGACCCTACTCACCGGCGCTTTACCGGCCACTGGGGGCAGGGCGGGGCCACCGTGCAGGCCACCCTCTGGGCTGTTGGTCTGGACGATGAGGCCGGTGCCATTGAATTGCTGAGAGAACAACTGCCGGACAACAACCGCTGGGCCGTCACCCGGCGCCGTGGCGTGTTGCTGTTTCGCTACCTGGGCACCGAGCGCAACGAAGCCTGGGCCCTATGCGAGCAGGCGTGGCACCTTTTGCGACCCATGCTCGCTGGCGTACCGGCGCATACACCCAGAATCTGGCTTACCTGACGGCGTTAGCCGCAACAAAGAGAGAACGGAGTCACCATGGAACTCACCCCAAGAGACAAAGACAAGCTGCTGCTCTTCACCGCCGCCCTGCTGGCGGAGCGCCGCAAGGCCAAGGGCCTGAAGCTGAACTACCCGGAAGCCGTGGCGCTGATCAGCGCCGAAATCATGGAAGGTGCCCGGGAAGGCCGCACGGTGGCTGAACTGATGAGCACCGGCACGGAGATCCTCACCCGTGACGACGTGATGGACGGCGTGGCCGACATGGTGCACGAGGTGCAGGTGGAAGCCACCTTCCCCGACGGCACCAAGCTCGTCACCGTTCACAACCCGATTGTGTAAGGAGACCGACATGACACCCGGTGAATACCAGATCCAGGACGGCGATATCGAGCTTTGCGCCGGCCGTGAACGCATCGAACTCGACGTATCCAACACGGGCGACCGCCCGGTACAGATCGGCTCCCACTATCACTTCGCCGAAGCCAACCCGGCGCTGGATTTCGACCGCGCCAAGGCCCGTGGCTACCGCCTCGACGTGGCTGCCGGCACCGCGATCCGCTTCGAGCCCGGCCAGACCCGCTCGGTCACCCTGATTCCGTTTGCAGGCAGCCGGGAAATCTACGGCTTCCGCCAGGAAGTGATGGGCAAGCTGGAGGGCAAGGCATGAAAATTTCCAGACAAGCGTATGCCGACATGTACGGCCCCACCGTGGGTGACCGGGTTCGCCTGGGCGATACCGAGCTATGGATCCAGGTGGAAAAGGACCACACCCACTACGGCGACGAAGTGAAATTCGGCGGCGGCAAGGTCATCCGTGATGGCATGGGCCAGAGCCAGCGCTGCGACGACGCCGTAATGGACACCGTGATCACCAACGCCCTCATCCTCGACTGGTGGGGCATCGTGAAAGCCGACGTGGGCATCCAGAAAGGCCGCATCGCTGCCATCGGCAAGGCTGGCAACCCAGACACGCAGCCAGACGTTGAAATCGTCATCGGCCCGGGCACTGAAATCATTGCCGGGGAAGGCAAGATCCTCACCGCGGGCGGCATCGACCCCCACATTCACTTCATCTGCCCCCAGCAGGTGGAAGAAGCCCTGATGAGCGGCATCACCACCATGCTTGGCGGCGGCACCGGCCCGGCTACCGGCACCAATGCCACCACCTGTACCCCGGGCCCCTGGCACATCGGCAAGATGCTCCAGGCCGTGGACAGCCTGCCCATGAACATCGGCTTCCTGGGCAAGGGCAACGCCAGCCTGCCGGAAGCGCTGGAGCTGCAGGTAAAAGCCGGTGTGATCGGCCTCAAGCTGCACGAGGACTGGGGCACCACCCCGGCCAGCATCGACAACTGCCTCACTGTGGCGGACCAGTTTGATGTGCAGGTGGCCATCCACACCGACACACTGAACGAATCCGGCTTCGTGGAAGATACCCTGGCCGCCTTCAAAGGCCGTTGCATCCACACCTTCCACACCGAAGGCGCCGGCGGCGGCCACGCCCCGGACATCATCACCGCGTGCTCCAAGGACTACGTGTTGCCGTCGTCCACCAACCCCACACGGCCCTACACCGTGAACACCATCGACGAACATCTGGACATGCTGATGGTGTGCCACCACCTGGACCCGAACATTCCGGAAGATGTGGCCTTCGCTGATTCCCGCATCCGCCGGGAAACCATTGCGGCGGAAGACATCCTGCACGACATGGGCGTGATCTCCATGATTTCCTCCGACTCCCAGGCCATGGGCCGGGTGGGCGAGGTGATCTGCCGTACCTGGCAAACCGCCCACAAGATGAAAGTGCAGCGCGGCCTGCTGCTGGAAGACGAGGAACTGGGCGCCGACAACTTCCGCGCCAAACGCTACATCGCCAAGTACACCATCAACTCCGCGATCACCCACGGCATCGCCCATGAAGTGGGTTCCGTGGAAGTGGGCAAGCTGGCGGATCTGGTGCTCTGGAGCCCGGCGTTCTTCGGCGTGAAGCCCGCCTGCATCATCAAGGGCGGCATGATTGCGGCGGCGCCCATGGGCGACCCGAACGCCTCCATCCCCACACCGCAGCCCGTGCACTACCGCCCCATGTTCGGCGCCTTCGGCAAAGCCGCCAGTGCCACCCGCCTGACCTTCGTCAGCCAGGCCGCACTGGACGCCAACATCGGCGAAGAACTCGGCCTCGACAGCCCGCTGTCAGCCTGCAAAGGCGTGCGGGAAGTGCGCAAGGGCGACATGAAACTGAACGACGCGTGCCCGCACATCACTGTGGACCCGCAAACCTACGAAGTACACGCAGACGGCGAGCTGCTCACCTGCGAGCCCGCCACCGAACTGCCCCTGGCCCAGCGTTACCATCTGTTCTGAGCCGGGCACTGGAGAAACACTATGTTGGAACTGACAAAACGACTGAGTGAACAGGAAGCGGCTGAGATTGAGAGTTCCGAGATTCTCGACAACCTGATCCTGCCCTACGAACTGCGCATCCGGGGCCGCCTGCGGGCGACCACCGAAACCAAGGTAGACGTAGGCCTGTTCCTCGATCGCGGCCCCGTGCTGCGGGACGGCGATCTGCTGCAGGCCAGAACCGGCGAGATCGTTCGCATTCGCGCAGCGGAAGAACAGGTAGTGACCGCCCGCATCGAGAATGGCCAGCCCCTGGCGCGCCTGTGCTACCACCTGGGCAACCGCCACGTGACCCTGGCCATTGGCATGGACGACAAGGGCGCCTACGTTCGCATCACCCCGGACCACGTGCTGGAAGAACTGGCGGAACGCCTCGGCGCCACGCTGATTCACCATACCGCCCCGTTCGACCCGGAGCCCGGTGCCTACACCCAGGCCGGGTATTCCCACGTACACGGGCACGGCAACGGTCACAGCCACTCACACGATCACGACCACGGGCATAGCCATGGCCACAGCCACAAGCACACCCATTGAGGCCGGCGCGGGCCCGTCTGGCGATCTGGCCCTTTTGGGCCTGATGCAGCTGGTAAGCCCGGCACTGCCCATCGGCGCCTTCGCCTGGTCCCAGGGCCTGGAAAGCGCCTTTGAACTGGGCTGGGTGAACGACGAAGCCGAGCTGGCGGAATGGATTGAGGGCGTGCTGGAAGACGGCCTGAGCCGCTGCGAACTGCCGCTGCTGGTGCGTTTGCAGAGCGCCTGGGCGGAAAGCGATGCCGAGATCCTGGCCCGCTGGAACGACTGGCTGCACGCCACCCGGGAAACCGCCGAACTGAGCGACGAAGACATCCGCCTCGGCGGTGCCCTGGTAACCCTGTTGCGCAACCTCGACTTGCTGCCAGAGCAAAGCTTGATCCCGGAAGAACCCGGCTACATCACCATGTTCGCCTGGGCCGCCCACAAACGGTTTGTGCCCGTGCGCCAGACGCTGCTCGGCTTCGCCTGGGCCTGGCTGGAAAACCAGCTCGCCGTCGCCTGCAAGGCCTTACCCCTGGGGCACACCGCCGCGCAACGCATCATCGAACAGCTGCGCCCGCAACTGGTGGCCGCGGTAGACACTGCCCTGGAACGAGACGATCACGAACTCGGGCCCATCCTGCCGGGATTGGCGCTCGGAAGTGCCTTACACGAAACACAGTATTCACGGCTTTTCAGAAGCTGAATAACAATTGAGGAGATCTGCCATGACACATTGTCTGAGAGTTGGAGTCGGCGGCCCGGTTGGCTCCGGTAAAACCGCACTGCTGCGCCAGCTGTGCAAAGCCCTGCGGGACCACTACGACATCGCCGTGGTGACCAACGACATCTACACCCGGGAGGACGCCGACTTCCTCCTGCGCCACGAAGCCCTGGCCGCAGACCGCATCCTCGGCGTGGAAACCGGCGGCTGCCCGCACACCGCCATCCGCGAAGACGCCTCCATGAACCTGGCGGCCATCGACGACCTCCAGCGCCGCCACCCGGATCTGGAACTGGTACTGGTGGAATCCGGCGGCGACAACCTCTCCGCCACCTTCAGCCCGGAACTGAGCGACCTCACCCTGTACGTGATCGACGTTTCCGCCGGCGACAAGATCCCCCGCAAAGGCGGCCCCGGCATCACCAAATCCGACCTGCTGATCATCAACAAGATCGACATAGCCGAACAGGTACACGCCTCCCTGGACGTAATGGAGCGCGACAGCAAGAAAATGCGCGGCGAACGCCCCTTCGTGTTCACCAACCTGTACGACGGGGTAGGGCTGGAGACGATCATCAGCTTCATTCTGGAGCGGGGCATGTTGCCGGAACGCCGCCCTGAAAAACTGGCGGAAACCGCCTGAGCCAACCGACTTCGAACGACTTGAGAACCATCAGGAGAAAACCATGAAATTCACAGCCAAACTCCTCACCGCTGCCGCGCTGCTGACTGCCTCCGCCACTGCCATGGCCCACTCCGGCCACGCCGAAGGCGGCTTTACCAGCGGTTTGCTGCACCCCATGCTTGGCCTGGACCACCTGCTGGCCATGGCGGCCATTGGCTTCTGGAGTGTGCGCCAGAGCAAGCCCATGAAAAACGCCACCCCCGCCTTCGTGATCGGCGGCATGATTCTCGGCGCCACACTCGCCTGGAGCGGCCTGAGCCTGCCGGGCGTGGAAACCGGGATTACCTTCTCAGTACTGGTCGCCGGCATCCTGATTGCCACACTGGCGAAACTGCCGACGGCTGTGGGTGGCAGTCTGGTAGGTGCGTTTATGCTGTTCCATGGCTTTGCTCATGGGGCTGAAATGCCTGCAGGTGCGACACTCGCCGCTTATCTGGCTGGTTTCTCTATTGCTACGATCGCGATTACTTTGGTTGGCCGTGGGCTGGGTAGCGTGATGCTGAAAGCTGATAGCCGGTTCAGTCGTGGTGTTGGTGGTGTGCTGGCGGTTGCAGGAGCGTACCTGGCGGCTGCCTGAAACGCACGTTAAGACGACCAGAAAGCAGACAGGAAAGCCGCTCGGGAAATCGGGCGGCTTTTTCGTTATGTAGTCTAAAGATAAATTGATCCCAGTTTTTATTCAGCCTGTAATCGATCAACTTTACCCGGCACGTGAACGACGTCTCCGCCGGCGACAAGATTGCCCCCAAGGACGGCCCCGGCATCACCAAATCCGACCTGTTGATTATCAACAGAATCGATATTGCTGAGCAGGTGTATGCGTCGCTGGAACTGATGGAGCCGGACAGCAGAAAAAGTGCGCGGCGAGCACCCTTTCGTGTTCACCAACTTATACGAGGGGGTAGGGCTGGAGAGGATCATCAGCTTCATTTTGGATCGGGGCATGTTGCCAGAGCGCCGGCCTGAAAAGCTTGCCGAGACTGCTGAACGACACCGGATTTTGAGATTTAAATGAGCTATTGAGAAACAGCGATGAAACTGACCAACCGACTGACTTTGATTGCCAGTCTGATACAGATCTCAGGTGCTGCATTTGGACATTCCGGCCACGAAGCTTTGGCGATGGGGTGTTGACTACTTTTTGGCGGCCGGTGCGGCAGACGCCGCGGATATTTACGCAACGATGCGGCATCACCGGGAAGGACAGGATTGAAACTTCCATGGGCGGAAGCCAAACAGCCGCTCCCAGGGCAAACCGGAGAAAAAACGTACAAAAATAGTAAGCTGGATGGCATTAGCCCTCAGCTGTTTTTGTGGCATCGGATTTATATAATTTTGTAACTTGAGCAGACAGAAAGCGCCGGTATGGTCTATCTTAGGTAGCTAAATGCTACGGAAGCACCAATGATTAAAGACAAAGGATGACGGGAATTTTATTGTTAATACAGCCTCTTTTGCACCTTTGTTACCTTACACCTGTGGCACTACTGCTAATGGTGCTAAATCCTAGATGATTCAAAGGCCAAGTGAGTGACTTCGACGCACGTGCTTGTAACCAAGTTTTCTTCTATAAAAAGTCCTCTCACTTGGCCATGGGCGTCACACCGCACAAAGGCGACTGCTCACAAAAATCGATCAAATTACCGGCTATATGTGTCAGGGTTATTCTCGAATATTAATTGATGAAGGAACCCAACAGCAAGGGCCTCCTACTTCTAGAATTCGATCAATTTGATTGTGTAGATACGGTGGTTTAACTTTTGATTTTTACGGTTATGCGTAGGATTTGATATATGAGTTATGAGAATGAAGAACATGACGAAGTGAACGGTGTACTTTCCTTCGCCGGGGATGATAGGAAATTGGGTGGGCAGATTTTTCAATCACTGAATGGTTACTTGTCATCGGTGAGAGCTATTGGGATTACTGCGAAAATAGCATTGCCTCATATTGCCAAGTGGGCAAAAAACGAGATTGAAGAGATTCAGAGTGAGATTGAGCAATACGTTTCAGGCGAAAAGGGCACAGAGGAAGGGTCTATTAGTATTTCGTTTGAGTCAGCACGGGAGTTTGCATCATTTTCTCGAACATTAAGTAAGTTCGATGAGATTAGGTCTTATAACTATTTATCAGTATTGTCTACGAGTCTTTTTACTCAGCTTTTTTCTGAGTATGATTCGTTTATTGGTAATTTATTGAAGTCAATTTATTTGAAAAATGAGGATCTATTCAAAGGAATATCCAGAGAAATATCTTTATCAGATTTGCTCGAGTATGAAGACTTGAGGTCAGTAAAAATATCAATGCTTGATAAAGAGATCGAAACATTTCGAAGGGATAGTTACATTGATCAATTTATCTCGCTTGAAAATAAGTTCGGTTTCAAGACTTTGCGGAAGTTTAAAGAGTGGCCGGAGTTTATTGAGCTATCCCAGCGCCGAAATATTTTAATACATAATGGTGGAAAAGTGAGTGATCAGTACCTTCGAGTGTGTGAGAGAGAAGGTTTTAAATTCGTCGAAAAACCTAAAGTTGGCGACTACCTTGGTATCGATTTTGAATATTTTGCCAAAGCGAATAGGTTGTTATCTAAGGTTGGCATAATGCTGTCATTCACTCTTTGGTGTAAAGTTTTTCCAAAAGAGTATGAGCAAATACATAGAGCTTTGAATGACACCATCTATAACTGCTTGGTGCAAAAGAGGTGGCATTTAGTTGCGGAATTAGTTGATTTTTCATTGAGCGATTCAATGAGAAAAGAGATCAGTGAAATTGCTCTCCGTGTCCGTACTATAAACTCAGCAATCGGTTTGAAGTTCGCGGATAATCAAGATGCTGCCAATAAAATTCTAGATTCGATGGACTGGACTGCATGCTATCGTGATTTCAAGCTGGCGATCGCCGTTTTAAAAGATGAGTACGGCGAAGCCATTGATATAATGAAAAGTATAGGTAAAACAGGCGAAATAATTACGCAGCCTGATTACCATACGTGGCCGCTTTTTACGCAATTTCGCCAGCAGCCTGAATTTTATGAGGCATATTACGAAGTATATGGTGAGCATTTCTCGGAGCGAGTATCTACTGAAAAGGGCACTGTCGAAGCACATCCAAGCCATAGTAGCTCCTCTGGGAAGAAATAGATGAATGCCGTTTTGAAAACCTGGACAGATTTATCTCCACAGGCCAGACGGCCAAGACCTACGTCTATGGCGGCTGAATCCAAGTTTTCACTCACCGGGCGAACGGCTAAGTAGATCGGCAAAAGAGAGAGCTGCGAAGAAAACCGGGACAGATCTATTTTCTCGGGGACAGATCTATTTTCTCGTCTCAAGTCGATGAGGGGACAGACTACTCCTCAATCTTGTTAGGAAGGCTAGCAACACTAAGTACGCCAATTCCTTGTCCCTTGGGATTGCGGTAGAGTCAGCGTTTGCGTGTACTTCGTCAGCCATGGGGCGCTATGCTAATAAATACCTTCAGCCAAATACTGATCATACAGAAGTAAACTCTCATGGAATCGGGCAATTCCTCATGCCCCCAATCAGAACGAACCTATTATGAAGATTGTCGGTGAAAAATTGGAGAGTTGGGCCTTGGGCCAAAAGGACGAGGCCGAAAAAGACCTCTTTGGCAGAAGTGCCTTCAATCGCTACTACTACGCTGTTTTTCTCTCGACCCGGGTAATGCTTGGTGAGTTCAAAGCAAGTTGGAGGGGGACGATGCATGCAAGCATACCTGACTTGCTGAGGACCTCAGTAAGGAAAGAGGTTGCCAAAACATCGAAAGCAGCGGCTCGTAAAGGCTTGATTTCAGAGGCTGAGAGCAGTCAGATTATCCAGCAACATAATGTATCCGTAAGAGCCTTGGCTGGACTGCTAGAAGATGCATACCAAGTTCGAATCATCGCAGATTATGAGCCGGAGATAGTAGTTCACCAAGAGCGTGATGTGCTATCTCTTGATAGCCATAAACTGACGTCAGCTAAGACTTGGCCTGATCGTGCCGAGTCTTACTGTAAATCTATCAGAAAAGTTTGGAAGGAGCTTGGTCTTGCTTGATGGAGATGAAATAAAGGCACACCTAGAAACGGCCGATCGTGACTATGTAACAGATGTCCGGATACGCTCATACGATGAAGCCATACTTCTCTATATTCCGCGAGAGAAAGTGGCGTCAAAAGTGAGGAAAGGGCTCACTTCTCTTCGACAAATTGAGAATCTTAGAAAACATCTGATAGAAAAATTTTCTACATCTGTCGAAATCCTTTTCGTAAATACAGACTCGCACTCGGATTTGGAATCGGGATTTTTCCAGCTATTGAACAGACGGTTTAATGACCGTGTAAAGTCGTTTTATATCTCATTCGATAACGAGAATACAATTAATTCATGGATTGAAGTGCAGGGCCTTGACGATTCATTGAAGTCTGAAATAAAAGAATATTATTCCGAGATTTTGGCCGGTACCGATCTGATATTAGGGAGTATTCAATGGGTAGGGGCGACAATAAATCTTCCTAAAATACCGGCTATTTTGAGATTGGTTAAAACTCTACAGCCAGTAGAAGTGGGTGTGTTATCCAGGGCGCTGAAAGAAAACTATGACTCTGTCGACGTGAAGTGGCTGGCTAAAACTCTCGATAACCTTCGTAGAAAAGGGGTTTTACATTGGCAAAAACCGGGAACTTATACGCTCACAGCGAATTCGTTGGCATTTGTACCAGCAGGGACACGTAGGTCGAGCTCTGACATTGATAGGGCGCTTGCATTAGGGAGGCGTAAGTGGTGAAATATTCGTGGGGAGCGGCGGCTCCAACTCGTGAGGGTGTGTATCATGCCCGTTTGCGAAGGCTAGGCACAGAAGGTCGGTGGAACAAAGCCCATCGCTCCTTCGGATCGCTGGACTTTGTTCCACCGATATCAAAGAAACGTATTGAGATAGTGTCATGATAGCCGCGCCGCTCCTCGTTTCTTATAACTCTCTTGAAGACTACTTGTCGTGTTTGTCGTCTGAAATGCGTGAAGAGCATGAGCAACAAATTCGATGGCTTGTCGATCAAAAGCTTCCACCTGTTGTCTCCTCTCGTTGTTTGTCGGTTTTATTTGGTTATTCCGCTAAATTTGTCAATGCTATGGCATTGAATAATTATAATTATTACCGAGAATTTACGATAAGAAAGGGGAATAAACGACGAAAGATACAGGCTCCTCGTGTAGCTATTAAAGGGATTCAGAAGTGGTTTGGTCATCATTTGTCCGAAGTATTGCCTGTAGAAGACTATGTGTATGGTTTCATACCGGGCCGATCTGCAGTTGATGCGGCCGCTCAACATTGCGGAGCTTCTTGGGTGTACTCTGTTGATATCGAGAACTTCTTCCCTTCTACGACGGATGATGTGGTAATTAAGGCATTGATGGAAATTGGTTATTCAGAAAAGGGCGCGAGACTGATTACCCGCTTATGCTGTTACGGTGACCGTCTTGGCCAAGGGGCGCCGTCTAGTCCTGTTCTATCTAATCTTGTAATGAAGCCGATCGATATACAATTAAAAAATATTGCCGAGAATCTGGGGGTTAAACTTACTCGATATGCCGATGATATTGTATTTTCTGGGCAAGGCAAGTCCCCTGTAGAGTTGCGTGATCGTGTCTTAGATGTATTTAAAGACACATGTTGGGATTTGGCAGAAAATAAAGAATACTTTTCAAATTCAGACTTAGGGCAAAGGCTCAAGGTTCATGGTTTGCTAGTCAACGGAGAGAAGCCGAGGTTGACTAAAGGCTATCGAAATCGAGTACGTGCATATAGACACTTGCTAGAGAATAATCGAGTGAAACCTGAGGATAAGCGCAGATTAATAGGCCACATTAAATTTGCTGAATCGGTGGAAAGCTGGAAAGAATAGGCAGAATATGCTGGAACAGACCTTTCTTGATAAGGCCGGCCTCGCCGGTGGCTGGCTTCAAATAATTGGGGCAGATTTATTTTCCGGCCTCTAACATGGCTTTGAAAACCGGGACAGATCTATTATTGCTTTTATTTGGGCAAGCTGCCCCGCTTCCCCGAAGACATCCCCTTTTCCCACTCAGCTTCCTCTCCCGGCGCTGGCAAAAACCGCCCAAACTCGATCATCTGGGTGGCCGGAATGTCCTGCAGATAGATCCAGACATCTTCAGCTGTGATGCCCACGATTCGGGCGATGTTTTCAAGCATCTGGCTCATCAGGGCCTGTTTGATCTCGATGCTTCTGCCCTCCCGCACCAGGCCGTGCACATAGACCTGAGGCGTGGTGTTCACTCTGCCACCCACAAAGTGGTCGCCCTGATTGGCCGCAGAAAACAGAACCTGGGCAAAGAACCGGGGAGCGCCGGTTTGGGCACTGTGGGCCGCGGTGATGGCCTCGGCGATCTGTGATTTCTGCTGCGGCGTCAGAGACAGATTCGCGACCGTGACGGTGTAAGTGGGCATCTGAAACTCCTGCCATGGGTTGTACGTTTGCACTGGATCTCGCCACTACGGGAGTGACTCGGGCTTATTTCACTATAGCAACGCTTATCTGCCTGGCCCCGGCGATTTACGCTACCGGTCACGGTGGGTCGGTTGCAGGTCAGTGAAGGCGGTGTGGTTGGTGAGATTATTGAACTGCTGGTTTGATCAGATGGGGGAACCGTGACATGCTCCGGTTTCTACAGGTTTCAAATTCGATTCTCACCTAAGTCGATATACCGCCGAGTTAAATAGGGAGAAGTCTTTAGGTGCCCCGCCTGCCGTATTCGCAACCTCCGGTACGACAACTAATGATTAAGATTTTGTCTGTGTCATTCGCTCTTTCTGTGGCCACTTTTTTACTGATTTTTGCAAGCCCGGTAGTTGTTTCGGAGGGAGGGCAAAGACTGGGTCCTTCTCCATATGCAGAGAGAATTGATGAGCTATATGAACGCATGGAGGGTGCAGGGAACTCACCCTATTCGCAGGAGTGGCAGGAGTTAAAAGAGCTGATTCAGAAAAATAATGATTGGTTTGAGGAGCGGCGTGGAGAACGGGGAAGTGCTCCAAGCCTCGGCTATTTTGATGTGCTGCAGGAGATAAGTTCGGCTATCACCGTTATTCTGGTCTTGGTTTGGGGTGTTGGTTATCTGCTTACTTACAGATTCTTTGATGGTTATTGGTCTCTACTGATTTTGATTTTTCCATCACTGATGTTTGCTCTGAGAATTCTCTCTTTCCAAGCCTTTATTTCGATAGTTCTGTCGGTATTGGTTGTCTATTCAGCCAAGACTTTAAGGAAGAGAGGGGGAGCTTAGAGAAAACTGGGACAGGTCTATGTTTCGCGAAATAGACCTTTCCCGGTTTCGGTCCTTTAAGCATGTGAAGGCAGTGCTATGCCTTTCTCTGCGTATTCAGACGTCCTTCTCTGCACACCTTCCAATATGCGTATGTCAGGTGTCGAACGAAACTGGTCTCGGTGCCCGGTGCTTCTTCCGCACGACCACTGTCCCCGCGAGCTTGTCATGCCAGCCCTGCTTGCGGGAATCAAAGGCAACCCAGAAATAACCAAGACCGAGAGGTAATAAGGAGAGATAGTATGCGAGGTAGCGGCCGATCAGTTGGCCAGTGGTTGCAGCATTGCCAGTTTTGGCATCAACGATTTTGGCAGCAACAGCCATTTTCCCTGGCGTCGCCTGTTTTGATGTCCAAAATAGAATCACAGCTACAGCAGGAAATATCCAGGACAAAAGAAAATCCATGGGCCCAACAATTAAACTTGTACTATCCCAATAGGACTCACCATAGAACGCGGTTAGCAAGGGAAACACAATAATACTTATCAAGACTGTATCAATTAGCGTTGCGCCAGTTCGAGCCCAAAAGCCGACGTATTCAAGGTCATCATATTCCATACTTCTTCCTTTAAATTTATGAGTGTGCTTCCCGTGCAGGCCTACTCTGAGGTGACCTTCTTCGGTGAAATTTGGCATTGCAGAGCATAAGTTAGCAAGCTAACTACAATTTGCACACTTCAAAAAGTGAAACAGATTGTTACCGTAATAATGAGGCTTGTCAGCCGGGCCTCAATCAGGGGTAAAACCGGAACAGAATTGTTTTTCCGAAAGGAAAATTGATGCAGAGTGGCCTAAAGTAAATGTCAGAATGCTACGTATTACCCGGTCGTAAGGCGCGTCTGCTTATCTGTTTTAATTGTTTATTTGAAATTTGGAGGGTGGCTTTAGGCAGACAGATGCAAGCGTCTTTCGCCAATCAATTTTAGCAGCTGTAGCAGGGGGAAGTGGTTGATATAACGCTGCCTTAGGAGAAAAATATGGATATAAGCTCACAGATTATAATTTCTCTAACATCTTACAAGCTCGCCTCTTTGGCTGTTGGAAGTTTTTTTGCCTATATGGGGTACCGCTTATTCATGTCCGGTATATGGGGTCACGCTGGGGAACTTACAACAGGATTTGGCGATGGAAAGCTCGTTTTAAAAAAGGCAGCACCAGGGACATTCTTTTCACTATTTGGCACAGTTATTATCTCAATAACGCTATATAAAGGGTTGGAATTTAGGGACTATTCTGAGGGAACCTCTACTGAATCATACGTAGAAATTATCGAGGATGATGACAATGAAATACCAGACTCACCGCCTTTCTAGCTTGCTGGCGATTGTTATTTGGCTTTCCTTTTTTTCTGGATCTGTTCAAGCTGGAAACCGTGATGATTTGTATGAACTGGGAAATGACGCCTATGAATCGGGAGATTATGTGGAAGCCGTGAAGAATCTATATGCATTCTACATCTTAAATGAGAAGGAAATAGAAAATGCCCCTGACTTTAAGAAGAAGCTTGCTGATAGGATTGCCTACGCAGAGACCATCCTGAAGCTGTCATTTTCATCAAATCCATACGTTCAGGAAAGTAAAGGCCGTATTCGAATAATCACGAGGCAAGGGGGTGGATCATTCACAGGCACAGGAAAGGAAATTGATGAATTGATAAAAAGAAATGCAATAGATCTGAAGTCGATTAAACAGCTAAATCATGAGTCCATAACATCGCCTTCCAGTGAGCGATAATTTTGAGTGCTAGGCGATGTCGGGGGGTAGGCTCGCGAGAGATTTCGTCGAATAGCGATAGAGGTATGGCTGTTTAGGACTAATCGAGAGCTTGGTCGAGCTTTGCCCTCGAACGTATAAAAATTCTATAAGCCACATCACTATATGTGAGAGCTTCACCCTGTCCGCTGTCGTGGGTGGAATTCGAGCTGAGTCTTCCGCCCTCCAACAACCGATAGTTTTTGTTTATAAAGAGTTGTTGCCAAGTTTTAGGCATGCGTTCATGGAATTCACCGACAATGCCTCCTTGGTGGTCGGGGGCTAGGTAGTGAAGGTCTCTTAGTCCTGAGGTAATGAGTCGACAACAACACATTGGGCAGGGCTCGATGGACGAAACGAGATGGTATTCCTTGATTTGTTCACGACTTACTCGTCGCTCCAGTCTGTCCATGGCTTCCATCTCTGCATGTGCCGAGCTTCTGAAGCGTGGGGAGAAGATAGAGTTGGCACCGATGGCGACAGGGAAATCGTCGTTTCTAAAAATAACGGCTCCAACTCCGTAGTTTCCTTCATAGGCAGCCTGTTGCGCAGCCACACAAGTAAGCCACGCCTTGGCGGTTGTAAGGTCAACAGAGCCTTTGATTCGTTGCCACGAAGGCTTCTGCGGGATTGATTTCAGTGCTCGGGTCCTCTGTCGAATTTCTCGATTGTTATTTGGTTCAATGCCCTCTAGGTCGATTGAAAAGATCCTTTTGTATTCTCGCCTTAAAATTTCGGTGATTTCCTGACTTATCTGTTCGGACTCTTGCTTGAAGGTCATTGACAGAAGCATCTTGCGTCCGGCGTCAGCAATTGCTTGACCGGGAGTGGAATAGTGATCGAAGCTTTCTCGTGCCGTCAATTTATTCAGCATTACTGACAGAAAGGTCACATACGTAAGCGATTGCTCTGATATGCGATCCGTTAGATTTTTATCCTCCATTCTCTTTTCAATACCGTTCGCAAGATTCCTATACCATTGCCTTTCTCTTTCTCCACCTGATCCGATGAAGTCCTGTTCCGAAATCACGTTTATTTGTTGTTTAGTTATTGGCTTTGGTGCTTTTTTCAAAAATTCCTTGTCTGAAATTTCCAAATTTTTCGTTATTTCATGGACACAGATCCGGTAAATCTCGCGAATAAATAAACTCTCATTATCTCCGAAAGAATAAAGCTCGCAGACAGATTCCTCTAAAGCTCGCCGAAAAACATAATGCCGAAGTGAAGAAGCCACGGCTGGAGCATAGAAGCTCTTCCAGAGCTCGGCGCCACCAGTGTTTGCTATACGGTTGCATACAAACCATTCATTGAAAACTTGTATCCAATATTCCTTGGCAATGGCTTGCTGTTCGTTTGTATAACTTGACCAGCTAGTCGCTATGTTAATTTCATCCTTGTAGTCGAGATCCTCAAATGCGTTGTGCAATCGGCGATAGAATTCTGTATATCCCCGGCGTAGCTCTAAAAATAACTCAGTAGAGTTGGTACGCTTGGTGTAGTTATGATGTAAGCTGAAAGTGAGCAAACTGATTAACGCTAATAGAAGTGAACCTATGGCAATGTCGGGGAGGGGCATCGAGGCTATCCTTATATCATCGTAAAATTTTTGTAACTTCACGCATTATAAAACCAAGAGTCAGACACTCTTCGGCCATATTTCGTTATTGACTTAACTTCGTTTTTGATTCTTTTCGCTATTTGATGATGTATTTAATAAAAATAATAGAAGTGAGCTATCGTCTGGCATCTTTAAGGTTGCGGACTTTTTTCTCGTATTCGTCCCTCCATAGTTTCATCAAGTTGAACCCCATCATGAGTCCAAACTCGCTCTCGCCGTAGTAATTGATACCCACTTCAAAGGTGTTGTCGAAGGTCAGCAGTGGGCCAACTCCTGCTGTATTGATTCCGGGCCTGTCGGTTACGGTAACTGCAAGTGAAGCGCCGGAGAGGCTGGAAAGCCACGAGTCCTTGAACCAGCGGTTGGTTTCGTTCCAGTAATTGATCCCGATAACCTCTACATAGATCGTGGGAGCGAGTCGATCACCGTCCGTTGCATTATCGATCCACTCCGCGCCAATTGAGGGGTGCATCAAAATTATCTGCTTTGGCGGTGGGCGACGAAACCCTTGGGTGTAAGTGTCGTCGTAACGATCATGCCACCAATCCGTGACTGCGAGCTCCCAGGGCCAGAGCGGTTTGGACTCGTATAGGTAGCGATTCCAGGCTTCATCTTTTTCGATGGTTTGTTGCTGAAGGATTGATAGAACGTTTCGACTGTTGACTTGTGCCAGGGCGCGACTATTTCGTAACGCCTCGGCCAACGGCTTTGCGGCCTTGAGCCCTTGGTTGCATGATTGTGCGGATTCGCAAGCCTGAAGCACGTGATCGACTATCGAGATAGATGGAATTTCCGGTGTGCTGGCGCAGCCTGCCTGACCTAAGTCTCGTGCATCTTGCCGTGAATTGATTCGGTTCAGCCGCAGTCCGGCGCCCCAAAACCAGCTATTGTCTTTATAAACAGCCAAATCACAGACATTGCCTGTTTGCTCAAGTCTTCCGATATCGGCGGTAGCTAACTTGGCGCGCGCTTTCAGGTTATTGCTCAGTCGCTGCAGGCTATCCTGGCCGGAAGATTCATAACTGGCAGCCAGCTCTTCATAAGTGGCGGCCTGCGACTGCCAGAAGATCATTTGATCGGTCTTTGTGGTAGCAATCTCGCCAGTCGTTTCGCTGAGCTCGCATTCAAGCACGCCTCGAACGTCACCCGGTGTTGCCTTTTCAGGCAAGCAGTTGCTGTTGGCGATGGCGGCCAATGCCATTAAAGCTGCCGAGAAGGCTAAACGTTTATAGGTTTTCACGAAAAATCCCCCAGTAGGCCTTGAATGTCCTTCTTGTATTTTCTGGCAATCTGCTGCACGGCGATTACGCTCTGAACAAATTCCTTCATGGTTGAGGAGTCGTCGATTCGAAGCTTTTCCAGTGCCGTGGTCATTGATTTAAAGCGGCCCAACGGTGTCTGCGCATCGAACTGATTTTTTGCGCTATCCAAGGCTTGCTTGCTGATCGCTGTGTATCCCTTGATGCTGTTGAATAACGGGATGTGAGCTCTTGGGTCTCTGAGGTAATGATTGATGGAGTGAATGTTGGTGGATGACAGGCGAGAGAGTTCAACGGGGATGTAACAGTGACCGTCATCTGGGTGAAGCCATTGGGCTGGGGGATTGAATGGTCGGAACTGACCAACCGGGTCGAGTTTATGGTTGATGTTTAAAAGGGATTGGCAAATTGCCCCTGAATCGCTCCCAGGCTTGAAGTTGGAGTTAATGTAAAAGCTTTCTTTATCGTCCACCCGCGCAAGAGTGAAGCTGGTATTGGCGACTAGAGACACAGACTGGAACTTGAAGTCGCCTTTCAGGGTATCCATCGATCCATTTGGTTGTTCGATGCCCTCGTTGAACATTGCCTTCAGAGTTTTCTCGACAACAGAAGTGCCAAGTGAGTGGCCAAGAACTGAAAAAATTGCGCCTCTATCTTGGTCGAGCTCGTGATTGATTGTTTCTAGACACTGTCGACCAACATAAGTAATAACTGCGTCTGTCACGCTAGGAATTGTATAGAAGAGCAGCAGATCCATTACGTGGGTCCGCAAGAACTGTTTTCGGCTATCCTCTTCCTTCGTTGCGAGCGCCTTCTCATGTAGTTCGTTAAAGAAGTCTGTGCCTGACTTCATCAACGGTGTCCTGGGAGCAAGCGTTGCGAATTGGCCGAGCATGTCCTCCCAAGTATTCAGTAGTCGAAGAATTGCGTCGTCGTAGTGAATGGAATGGAACACGAGGTCGTCCGTGTTACCTAGGACAGAATACTGCTTCCAACTGGTTTGGAAACAATCCTTGAGTGTTAAACCGTCATCTTGTTCTTCACTGGTGACCCAGTCATTGGCATGTTGACCTACGCCATGAATGCAAAGTAAGTGATGTTTTGCCATGTTGTGCAATCCTTGCGTTGTCGAACCACGAGGGTTGGTTATGGCGCCTACCGCCAATCATCAACACTAATTTCCAGATACCCTTGAAAACCTGGTCTTGCATTCAGTGCAGTTCCCACTGGTACTTTGATCGTTCGATGACCGTTCTCATTTCTCTCATCAGCCAGATGGACCGCATTCCCGATACCGTGCTTCTGGGAGAACCCATACCGAATGCTCTCGGAGCGGATCGCGAGGGTGATTTGCTCCTCATACATGAACCCCTCGAAATGCTCGTCAAACCAGAATGCTCTATTAATTTCGAAGAGGGGAACGCGGACGCCGAGTGTGATCTGGAACATGAGCGCTCGGTCGGACGCCAAGCGCGCCGATTTGGTTAAATAGCCAGTGAACAAGTAGGTCGGTTTCTTCTGGGTTATCAGAGCGTCAAAGCTCCGCAGGATGGCCGATTCCCGAGAATAGCGCCGTTCATTCATGACGTAATTAGGTCCTGCGCGAACACTCATGGACGTGTCGAAATAGTACGAACCTCGAACTTCAGCACCGTCGTCAAACTTTTCTTGAACGCCGGGGGGAAGGTCCACGCGATCGACATACAGGACGGCCTTGATGCGAAGTGAACCAAACAGAAAACGACGTAGATTCTGGTAACCAGACTCGGAATTCACGAGTCCGAAGTGACCGGAGTGGCTGCGATGGGCCACCGCCCGGGGTGAGCCTTTCGTATAGGCGTTGGCAATCATCACAAGGCCATCACTGGCTGGTCCCGTCACGCGCTTGGAAAGGCTGAAAAATGCCTCGTAGTCTTTGTAGTTGGAACCGATGAAGCAAAAGCAGCGAGCTGGATCGAGGCTGCCGTCTAGCTCGTTGACACCCAAGGATTTATCGCTAATCTTCAGGTATTCCCGCATTCGGTCACGGTGGAAATTCGATACCTGGAAGCGGTCAAGTGGTCCCAGATCCGGTACGTTGACGCCCAGGAAATCAATGCCGTTGTGTGGGGTGCCGTAGGTGAAAAGTTTGTCTACATAGTGAGGACTCGCGTTTCCCTTCTGCAGTTCCAGGTCGGTATCATCTAGCCCCTTGGGTGCACCGTGCCGGCAGATGTTTTGGAGATAGCAGCGGCTCACAAGTCCACCCATGGAGTGAGCCACCAGGTGCACTTTGAAGTTGGCTTTCAGGTCCGGGTTGTCGCCGCATGTTGCGTCGCGGACTCTGAGAATAAAGCGCCTTAGGTCAAGAGCGAATTCTTCCATGCTGACTCGCTGGCCGTTGCCAAGGAGTTCAGAGGCCCGCTCGTAGTAGCGGAATACCCAAACTGACTTGGCCGGAGCAATTATTGACCCAGCCTTGGCGTCATCCTGTAGCGGGTCGTCCAGATAGCCCCCATCTTTGAACGCATCAACGTACCCGTGGTCTTTCATTAACCGGATAAGGGGAGACTCGAAGTAGAAAGGAATGGCTTCCCCGGTGTGGTTTTGGCGAAGAACGCTGGAACCGATGTTGAATCCCATATAGGGGTCGGCCGTAGTCTGATCGATCTCCGACATCGTCGCGGCGAACCCACGAACATAGATGATTGGATAGAATGGCGCTTGCATATTGTTGTCTCCGCAAGAGAACGTCCTTGTTGCACGCCGCGTTATAACTGGCTCATTTCAGAAGGCCCGCTGAAAGCGTGAGCTGATGCAATAAACAATTGAAGTCTGACGGAAGGGGAGGGTCAGCTGTGCGGTCCATGCGTATGCCTTTTAAGAAGCCTGGTGTGGGTGCATGCACTACAGCTTTACTAATTCAGCACAACATCGCACTTTGACGCGCCTACTTCTTATGGCGCTGTATCCGACGAGCAACATATATACCTTGGCGTATAAATCGTCATTAACTCAATAGATTATGCTTTCGTATTTCGACTGAATTTCACTAAGAGTCTTATATGTCGGAAAAATAAGCTTCGTGTTGTTAAATAAATCGACACACAGTTGGAAATTTAATAACTTTTAAGTATATATTTTAAAATCTTATTCCTGAGGATTTTTAGAGGCATTATATTCGGCTTTCATTTCTTCAAAAAAAATCGAAAAGGTAAAGTAAATTCAAATGCGTGTAAGAAATACGGACGGTATTGAGAAGAATATCAGCTCTAGCTCTTCATAAACTCGAAACAATAGCAGGATAAGCATACTAAATGCTTTCGCCTGGGAGGGCTTTGAGATACATGGAAAAACTCGATCATGGTTTCGGATTTCTGGCTCTCAGCGTGCATTGATTGACGATCCCAAGCCTGGTGATGTCCCTATTTGCATTTGATGTGACGGTATGGCGCAAAATATGCAGCTGTAATCCAGCTTCATGCTCGATGTGATTTCTCGAACGAAGAAGGGAATAAAAAAGTATTAAGGGGAGAAGAGTTATGGCTGGTTTCGTTTTTGTGGTACTAGCAGCAATTGCTATTTGGTTGGTAGTTAAAGCAAATAAGGCCCGTAGTTGGCACAACGAGGGTATAGGTGAGAGAGTAGCTCGTGCGGAGTATGCGAGACTCCAGAGAGAGAATCCCGATTCGCCCGAAGCGAAGGCAACAGAGGCGGAGTTTGTTGAAAGCTATGTCTCTGCTCAGCCCACCATGGCGCGGTATTTCATCGCGGCTTTGGTGATCGGGCTGGTGGTGATGCCGGTAAGTTGTGTTGTGCTCTAAGGCTGTAGGGGTTTATTTTCGAGGTTGACTTACTTTCCTGGCCCGGTTTTCCAGAGGCAAGTAAAAACCGGGACAGGGCTATTTTTCTGGGCTTTTGATATGAAGGACGTTCTTATCCCGCACACTCATTTCGAAGAGCTCACTGGCCCGGATAAGATCGCTCAGCTTCTTGTACCCGTAGTTCACGGGGGAGAAAGAGCTGTTATTGGAAATGTACTGGCCAACCTTGCCCAGATGGGCCCAGCCATCATCGTCAGCAGTCTGTTCCACCGCAGTTCGTAGAGTCCGCACCAGCACGGTGTCGCCCCTCAGTTTGTTGCGTCCCCACTTGGTTTCGACCGTCGGTTTTGGCGTGCCGCCGTTGTTGACGTTATCGGGCTCCTCAGTTTCTTCGCGCAAGTTCTCTGTGTAGATGAACTGCGAGCAGGCGTTCACGAAGGGCATAGGCGTTTTGCGCTCGCCGAATCCAAAGACCGGTAGGCCGGCTTCGAGAATTCGCATCACCAGAGGGGTAAAATCGGAGTCGCTGGTCATGAGGGCGAACGCATTGACGTTCCCGCTGTAGAGCAGGTCCATGGCGTCAATGATCATTGAGGCATCGGTCGCGTTCTTGCCGGTGGTATAGGCAAACTGCTGAACCGGCCGGATGGCGTTGGCGTGGAGCTTTTCGATCCAGCCACCCAGCTGGGGACCGTTCCAGTTTCCGTGGGCATGGCGCACGTTCACAGCCCCGTATTTGGCGAGTTCCTGGAGTACCCCTTCGATGGACTGGTGACTGACGTTGTCGCAGTCGATGAGTAGAGCGATTTTGTAGTTGCTGTTCATCGTGTTTGAGCTGTCCTTGTCACTGGTGGTTCTGACTTACTCAGAACAGTTTGCGCTGGTGCGTCTGGATGTCTGCCTCCTCGATAAACTTGAAGCTGAACCTTTCGCCGTCGAGTTCTACTGTCAGAGCATATATCGACTCAGGCCTTTGGTCGAAGCGAGTCATCTGGGATTGAAACCTTCCGCTGTAACTCTGGCCCGGAAAAACAGTTGTCTTTTGGAGATATCCATCCATTGAATCAAGGTTGCGCTGCAGGTCTGACTGGATGTTTGAAACTCCGGCCTGGACGTTGGCTTGAATCTGAGCCTGAGCCGCCGCAGAGGCGGCGGGGTCACGGGTATATGACTGAGAGGTGCCGTAGTAGCTCGTTGTCCCTGCGCTTCCATATGCAGTGCCCGAACCGTAGGTTGTGGTGGTCTGAGGCTGTGCAGCACTGAAGCTCTGGGCCATCGCGCTGAGTGCAAGTGCAGTTCTTTGGGATTGAGCGCGACTGATGTGTTGTTGAGTCAGCTCGTTGTAGGAAAGAAGATCAATCGAGTACTCGTCTTGCTGAAACGAGATGTTTTCCACACTGACGTTCACGGGTTCTTCAGACTTGTTCTGAACGAAAAGTAGAGCAGTTATGGGTTCCCACGCCTGTTTCCCGTCGCGGACAGCCATCTGAACTACAAAGTCTTCAGACTCCTGCTTCTGGATTATCCAACCCTCGGAAAAATAGGCCATTGAATCGTCTGACGGGAGGGCGTCGAAGCTGGTGTTGATCGTTTGCGTTGCGCAGCCAGTTATTGTGCCGAAACCGAGTGCCAGGACTAAGAACCGGTTGATGTGATCAAGCATTGTCAAAACCATAGAGGGCTTAAAGTTAGATTGCAGTGCATGATGTTAGCAGAAGTTCACCAGAGAAGACCGGGGAAGCCGGGACAGATCTATTAATGCGGTTATTTGGGTAAACTGGCCCGCTTTCCCTGAGTCATTGCCTTTTCCCACTCAGCTTCCTCCCCCGGCGCTGGCAAAAACCGCCCAAACTCGATCATCTGGGCGGCCGGAATGTCCTGCAGATAGATCCAGACATCTTCAGCTGTGATGTCCGCGATTTGGGCGATTTCTTCCAGCATCTGGCTCATCAGGGCCTGTTTGATCTCGATGCTTCTGCCCTCCCGCACCAGGCCGTGCACATACACCTGAGGCGCGGTGTTCACTCTGCCACCCACAAAATGGTCACCCTCACTGGCCGCAGAAAACAGAACCTGGGCAAAGAACTGGGGAGCGCCGGTTTGGGCATTATGGGCCGCTGTGATGGCCTCGGCGATCTGTGATTTCTGATGCGGCGACAGAGACAGATTCGCGACAGTGACGGTGTATGTGGGCATGGGAAACTCCTGCCATGGGTTGTACGTTTGCACTGGATCTCGCCACTATGGGAGTGAGGCGGGCTTGTTTCACTATAGCAATGCTTATCAGCCTGGCCACGCGCACGGGCCAGGTAGGTCGACTGAGAGACTGAACGAGGCGTAAACATGCAAATCGGGGTAATCGCAGACACCCACAGCAAAATGCGTCCCGAAGCCCTGGAGGCTCTGGAGGGCTCGGATCTGATCCTTCATGCCGGTGACGTGGGTCGGGATGAGGTTCTGGAAGCACTGGAGGCAATCGCTCCCTTGGCTGCTATCCGCGGCAATATCGATACAGCAGGCCGTGCAGCGATGCTCCCTGATGTTCAGGATCTGGAATTTCTCGGCCACGCCTTCTACATGCTTCACGACGTCAAAACCCTCGAGTTCGATCCGCAAGGCCGTTACCGCGTGGTGATCGCCGGCCATTCCCACAAACCCCGCAATGAATGGATTGGCGATGTGCTTTACTTCAATCCCGGTGGCGCCGGGCCCCGGCGTTTTACGCTGCCGATCACGGTGGGGCGGTTGCAGGTGAGTGAAGAGGGCGTGGTTGGTGAAATTATTGAACTGCCGGTTTGATCCTGAAGCGTGAGCTATCCTGGGACTCTCTTTCTTGGCCCGGTTTTTACGGGGACAGCGAAAACCGAGGAAGACGAAACCATTCAATCCACACTTCTCAAAATCATTGAACGGACGGATGCTTAAACGGTGACGGAGATCGACGGCGTTTCTATTCTCCGTTCTTGAACTTCGCGATTACGTCAATCTTGACGTTATTTCCCGCCTGTCTGTCGGAAAAGCCTAAAAGCCGGCTGGTTCGCCAGCGCTGACGAAACCAGCCAATTCACACTTAAAATCTTTGAGCGTTGAAGGGAGCACAGGTCAGTGGCTGGTGGACAGCTTTGGCAGCTTCACGTGGAAAAAGGATTTGATGTTGGCTTTCAATGAAGTCGCCATCTGCGCGATGTGCTCACTACGCTGTTGCTTTGCAAGCTGGGTGTAGTAATCAATGTCGATAGAGCCGTCATCGTTCAGTTTCGGAGCTTGGTAACTCATGATGCTATGTCCTCGTTTGATAAGTGAGTCATTTCGATAGGGAGCATATTAATGAGTATGAGGCTGTTGAAAAAGCGATCCTTTCTCATCAGAATGATGAAATAATCTCACCATTCGAGCGAAGTTATGCGCCACCTGCCACCCCTGAATGCGCTTCGGGTATTTGAATCAGCCGCGAGACATCGCAGCTTCGCCGCAGCTGGCAAGGAACTTTTTGTGACATCGTCTGCGGTCAGTCATCAGGTGAAGACACTTGAAGAATATTTGGGACTTTCACTATTTGACCGAAGCAGGCGAACGGTGACGTTGACCACTGAAGGCGAGCAATACCTCACATCTGTCAGGCACGCGTTTGACGAGATTGAAATGGCCACCCAGCGCCTGACTGAGAACCAGGAATCCAACGTGGTCAAGATCAGCGTTGCCCCCAACTTCCTCACCCGCTGGCTGATGCCACGCATGGCGCGATTCCAGGCCTTGTATCCGGATATTGAACTGGAAATTAACGCGTCCATGGGGCTGCTGGATTTCGATCGCACCAGTACCGACATGGCGGTCTATTTCGGTAGTGGTGAATGGGACGACATCGAAGTGCATTTTCTGCGCAGAGTAATGCTGGTGCCGGTGTGTAGCCCGCAGCTATTGGAGGGTGAGTTACCGCTCGAAAAGCCTGAAGACCTGGCCAAACACACGTTGATCTATGTCAGCAAACGGAAGTGGGAGTGGGAGAACTGGCTGCAACAATCGGGCGTTGATTTTATATCCACCAGGGGCAGCCTGCAGATGTCCAGCGGGCAACTGGCCACGGCGGCGGCCCAGGAGGGCCTGGGAGTTGCGCTGGCTGATAGCACCCTGACGTCTCGTGAGATTAAATCGGGTAAATTGGTGGTGCCGTTCGACATCCAGCTCGATACGAATCGGGCCTTCTATCTGGTCTACCGTAAACAACGTCCGCTGACCGTCGGGATGAAAGCCTTCAAGGAGTGGCTGATGAGCGAGATGTAGCGAAAACCGGGACAAGTCCATTTCCTGAAAGAGTTCGACATAACTATGCACAGCAGCAGCCTTCGAGGTACCGATTTCAAGATCACCCAGAATGGCAAGGCCATTCCGCACACGGACCTGTTTTCGTCGTTCCAGGATACGGATCGCCTTGGCATCGTTGTCCCTGGTCGGTTTGAGGGCATTGGTGCGATGACCCTCATCATGGCCTACGTCACGGCTTTCTATGACCGCTATCGCGATCGGGGGTCGGAGTTTTATGCCTACCCGGATTTCTTTACGTTTCAGCGAGAGGCCCCCTGTGCCGACTATTGCATGTTCGACATTTGGCCTTACCACAAGAATATTCACGTTCCCGAGGTTGGGCAGCAAACCTCCGAGGCGGTTGCCGGGCGGGGCTTGAACGTTCTGCTGGTCCCTGACACCGACGCGCGGGAGGTTGAGATCTCACCGGTTGAACGCGAAAGCCTCAGGCGCAATGTCGAGCAGTGCTTTGCGTACTCCGCCTCCGGTACGGCGGCGTCTTCCGATCTTGTGATTGAGTGCCGGAGTGAACTGCTCCGGAGTTACGCCTTGTCCGTTCTTGATTCCGTGCCTGCCGACGATTCGTTGCTGGAACAGCGCAGGCAATGGGAAGCACGACTGGCCGGAGAGACGTTGCGCCAGACGTTTCGTAAATTGGACCTGGAGGATGCGTTACGGAGGATCTGATTTGCGTAATGGCCAACGCTTTTTGGCAATGCTGCTGGTGCTTTTTTCGCTAACGGCTTACGGAGCGGAGATGAACAATCTGGGCGACTATCAATGGAAAAACCGGCTGATCCTGGTTCATGCAGCGCAGGAAACGGAGGGCGCCGTTGAAACCCTCAGGGATGCCCATGTCGCAATCAATGACCGCGACATTATCTGGTTCGTGAACACCGGGGAGGGGCTTGTTTCGAATCAGGCCACGGTGTCTGGTGGTGTTGAGCACGACGTCAGCGAGTTGTTTGCAAAGGTCAGCCCTGAAGATCGGGTACTGCTGATTGGAAAAGATGGCGGTATAAAAAGTCGCGAGCCCGGCCTCGACCTTGATGCTATTTTCGGTCGTATCGACGCGATGCCGATGCGAGTTCGGGAGATGCGCACGGGCGATTAGATCCGGTCATGCTTATCGGGATTCAGTGATGCAAAACGTCTGCTCAGAAGAGGCTTTATCGGAATTACTTCGATCCTGCTCTGCGGTGTTGCTTCTTTATGGTGGAGCAACCTGTGGCGTCTGTCAGGCTATGAAGCCCCGGCTGGAGACGCTGGCCAGGGAGGAGTTCCCAAAGCTGGTGACTGCTTACATTGATTGCCAGGAAGCCGCCGGCCCGCTGTGCGCGGCTCAGGGTATTTTCTCTCTGCCTGTTGTTCAGTTGTGGTTTGAAGGGCAGCGATTCGCTGAATTTGCCAGGGTGTTTTCTGTTGGCGATGTTCGTTCTGCGCTGGAGCGGCCTTATGGACTCATGACACAGAAGTGAGTGTTGGAAGGCGTCCGGCCGTTTTTCCGGGGCCGAAAAACTCCGGGGCGCGGCAGATCACCGCATCGACTCGCCCATCTCTATTTTACCGAGAGGCCCGGACATCGTCCCCGAGAGCAACGGTACCCGCTTCAACCACCCGCGTTGTGATTCCTCCGTGCCCCCGCATGGCGTTGTAACCGCCGGGCCCGAGGGCAGTCTCCATCTTGCTGCAGGGATGGCAAAGGCCGGTGTATTCCAGCACTACACTGCCAATTCGGAATTGCTTGCCTTTCAGGGCCAGCAGGTTCAGGCCAGAGACGACGATGTTGCGACGGAAAATCTCGGGTGCGATGGCCTCGCGTTGTAAGCACGAGGCAATGGCGTGTAGATGTTCTTGCTGTATAAGTGTTACCTGCCGTTTGCTGGTTTCGCGACCTTTGAATCGGTCACCTTCCAGGCCCTTGCCAGGAGTTATCGCCACGCTGTTGAGCGTCTGCATTGGCTCGCCGCGTGCGGGGCGAATGCCAATCCATTCCACGCGACCGCATTGGGGGAGGGTGTCCAGCAAGGTTTGAAGTGGGGTTGGTTCAGACATCGGCGCTCTCCTTCGATCCGCAGCGGCCTCACTGCAACTGGTATTCAACTGGCTGCAGCGGTTCGGGTGCCTGGTCGCCCAGGGCTTCGGCAACACTGATTTCATGAATCCGGCAGATTGCATCCAGCGGCAGGTCGTTGGTGTGTCGGCCAAAGGGAAACTCAAGCTGTTCAGACAGGCGATCCAGCCCAAAAAAGGTATAGGCCACGATGGCAGTGAACACCGGCGTAAACCAGCCCGCGACGCCTACCAGCCCGAACGGGAGCAGGTAGCAGAATACATACGCGGTGCGGTGAGCCAGCAGGGTGTAGGCAAAGGGCAACGGGGTGAGGGCAATGCGTTCTGAGGCCGCCTGAATGCCCGCCAGGCCGTGAAGGTGCTGGTCTACGGCCGCGGTTGCTACAGAATCCAGATCGCCCGCTTTGTGAGCTTCTGCCAGAATGTCTCCAGCCCGGTGCAGCATAAAGGCGGCTGGGTTGCGGGTGGTCAGGGCCTGGTCAATGAGTTCAGGCGCCAGTGATTCGGGCAGATCACACCGTACATCTTCTCCCCGCAGCTGGCCTCGCAGCAGGTGAGCGTGAGCGAGGCATCGGGTCAGAAGCTCCCGGCGTCGCTCCGGGCTCAGGTAAATGGTGCCAGTCCGCGCCAGGCTGCGGAATTCATAGACCATGTGCCCCCAGTGTTTTCTGGCTTCCCACCAGCGGTCGTAGGTGGCGGTGTTTCGCACGCTTAAAAAGATGGACAGGGCGATGCCCATAATCGTGAACGGCAGGAGTGTGTATTCGACAATGCCGTCGAGGTAGTGGTGGCGCGAAACCCAGGTAACGGCGGCTGCAAACATGCCGGTAAGCAGAATGTGCGGCAGAATGTGGGGGACAACAGACCCTTTCCAGGCCAGCAAAAGCCGGAGTGGGCCGGGGCGCTCGCGAACAATCACGGTTAACACTCCTGGGGTTGATGATGGCCTCGTCTGAGGGTTGGCCGCTGTGATTCCTATGCCTTTTTACGGAGAACCCACCCGTTGCACAAGGGGGTCTTATCTTTTACGCGAGGAGGGCAGCATTCTGGCCATCTATCCATACGGCTACGCCGCCACCGCAAGCGGTCAGTAGCGCCAAGCTAGAGACTACAGCGCAACGCCCGATCAATTTCTTTTTATTCATGCGTCCCTCTCAGATTTCCTCAAATGCTTTATGCCTGGGGCCCGGTGGTTTGGGGACCGCTCCAGACGCGCGTGTCTGCATTCAGGTAATTTCAAGGGAGCACGGGAGGTAAAACGGGGGTATGTTTCCAACATCCAATGTCGCTTCCTATCTATCCCTGAATAACTGCCAATGGATACGACATATGTAAATAAAGTTAAAGCCCGGGTGGTGAGTTTTGTGACAGGGGTTTGCGGTTCCTGGAGGAGAACCGGGGCAGGCGAAGAAGGGTAACTATCAAACTCGTCCTGAATGAGGCGACTGCCCAGGTGGAAGCGGTACTTGCAGGGCGTGGCATTTCCTTGGTCCGCTTCACTCTGGTCGCCGATATGCTGGAGGCCGGGCTCTTGATCCGGCCGATCAATTTCTCTATGCCTGCGGAGTATCACTATTACCTGGTTGCCCCGGAGGCCAAGTTCAGAACCGAAAAGGTCAGAGCCTTTGTGTCCTGGATTTCCTCCGGTTAATGGTACTAGACCTGGTTAGCACCTGAGTAGTTGATCAGAGAAGCAAGAGTATTGCTGCCATTAGATTCAGAAGTGTCATTATCAGATCGACCACGAAGATGAACAGCATCTTGCCGGTAACCTTCCAGGCACCACCCTCGTGGCGATTCTGGAGCGCTATGGGCACGTTAAACGCGAATTGAGTTCCATGGGCCACTGCTATGACCAACAAAAGCCGGCCGCGCTGGGCGTCCGCCGGGAAAAGGTTAAGGTTCCAGACCAGAAGAAAGCACAGAAGTGCAAAGGCGAGGTTGAATCCCCCTCGAAAGCGTCCGGACGCAACTAGAACCTCGAACGCGGGTGTATCACGGTAATCCTTCGGAACCATCATTTTTGCGAACACTCGGCTGCGCAGCGAAAAGGCATGAAACCCCAGCCCAAACCAGATGAAATTCATTACTAACAGGGTTTCGAGCATCATTTTCTTCCTTTTCTCAACGACCTGAAGAGCCGGATGAAGGCATCCCGGCGAGCCGCCTGGTTGCGCCTTTCGATTCTTTTTAACTCAGGCAGTGATGTGTAATACATAGGATGATCCTTGTTGCTTTGTGCTTATCGAGGTTTTTCATCACAACACTTTAAGGTGTTCTCCTGAACACAGGGAATGCCCAAACACGCAAGCCAGAATTGCAAATACGAACAAGTTAGTTCGAGGTGAGATTGAGCCTCCGAAGGCGGAGGCGCACTCGCGAGGTGCGCAACGGCAATTAAACCTGCTGAACTATTCCTTGAGCCGAACAAGCAACTGCCCATCTTCGACCTGGATATAGTCCACCCCTGCCGCAAAGGACTGCCAGAACCCCGGATTAGCGCCAAACTCGTTGACCAGGTCCATGAAAACCGGGACAGATTTATTTTCAGATTTATTTTCACGGCTTGTTTAAAGGTTCAAAGCTAGTCTGATTCACTATTAGTCTTCTGCACGCTTCGGTTTTATTGGTTGCTGGCCTACAGAACGGATTCTGTGGTTAAAAAGCAAGGAGGTGATTATGCCAAGACAGGCCAGGGTAATTGTGCCCGGTTTCCCCATCATATTGTCCAACGCGGCCATAACCGCCAACCGGTGTTCGTCGAACGCCGCGATTTCGAGTACTACCTGGCAAACCTTCAGGAGTTGAAGCTCCTAAGCCCGGAAGGCCTGCATCTAAGAAATAGATCTGTTCCGGTGTTCTAAGGATAGGTAATGGATTAGTAGAAGGTTGGCATGAGTGAACCTAAATAGGTACACTTAGTTTGCTCCAAGGAAAGGGGTTGTATGACAAGGAAAGCGGTGAACGTCGTATTTTACAGAAGTGACAGTGGTCGAGAGCCGGTCAAGGACTGGTTGCTGACGCTTGATAAAGAGGATCGTTCAGTGATCGGAACTGATCTGAAATCGGTGGAATATGGATGGCCACTGGGCATGCCCTTGGTTAGGGGCTTCTCTGGGAAGGCTAACTCAGATCTGTGGGAGGTCCGCAGCGATCTCTCGAACGGTCGGATTGCACGAGTCATATTCACGATGTTCCGCGGCGATATGGTGTTGCTGAACGGCTTTATCAAAAAGACTCAGAGAACGCCGGATCAAGAGTTGGCAAAGGCGAGAGATCGAAAGAAAAATCTTGTCTGAATGGGAGCAAGAAAATGACACAGCACAAACACGTTGGCAGCGCTCTCGATGATCTGCTTGAAGCTGACGGTTCACTTGAGCAAGTAGAGGCTGAGGCGCTCAAGCGGGTAATTGTCTGGCAGATCAAACAGGCTATGGGGCACACCGGTGTGAACAAGTCTCAGCTTGCCCAGAAAATGCATACCAGCCGAACAGTGGTTAACCGCCTTCTTGATGAGAAGGACACTGGTGTAACCATCACAACGCTTGTCAAAGCCGGGCGCGCTCTGGGTATGACCTGGACTTTGCAGGCTGGTGAAGATAATGGATCTGGGCGCGCGGCTTGATCTGGGCATAAACATGCAAATAGGGGTAACGCAGACACCCACAACAAGATGCGTCCCGAAGCCCTGGAGGCTCTGGAGGGCTCGGACCTGATCCTGCATGCCGGTGACGTGGGGCGGGATGAGGTTCTGAAGGCACTAGAGGCCATCGATCCGCAGGGCCGTTATCGCGTGGTGATCGCCGACCATTCCCAAAAAACCACGCAATGAGTGGGTTGGCGATGTGCTTTACTTTGATCCGGGTGGTGCCGGACCCCGGCGTTTTATGCTGCCGACCGGCTCAGGACAGAACCTGGCCGCCGTCCACCACCAATGTCTGGCCTGTTATCCACCGGGCCAGATCGGAGGCCAGGAATAACGCCACGTCGGCGACTTCCTCTGGCGTGCCCAGGCGCCCGAAGGGAATCCCTCCGCGAATACGCTGGTAGAGCTCTGGATTGTTCTGCCGGGCCTGATCCCACACGCCGCCCGGAAATTCGATCGAGCCAGGGGCAATGCCATTAACGCGCACTTTATACGGCGCCATGGTCGCAGCAAGGCTGCCGGTGTAGTGGGCGACCGCGGCCTTGATGGCGGCGTAGGGGGCGGTGCGTGTCGAGGCGCAATTGACCAGCACGTCCAGGCCGCCCAATTCGCCTATGGCTGTCTGCAGGTAGGTTTCCAGCGCGGCCTTGTCGCCGATGTCGCAGGGTGCCACATGCAGAGCCGAGAGCCCCTCGTCTGCCACTTCTACTGCCAGTGCGTCCAGGGACGCCTGCCCGCGGGCGCACACAGACACGCTGGCCCCGGCTCGGGCAAACCCCAACGCGATTGCCCGACCAATTCCCTTGCTGCCGCCAGCGACGATGACGCGCCGGTCGTGGAAATCAAACGTCATTGGAGGCTCCTGTTTTCCCATAAGGTTATGTCTCGACCTTTATGCTGTTTTCGGCCGTATCGAAGGCATGCCGATGCGCAACAGCGATTAAACCTGCTCAACTATTCCTTGAGCCGAACAAGCAACTGCCCATCTTCGACCTGGATATAGTCCACCCCTGCCGCAAAGGACTGCCAGAACCCCGGATTAGCGCCAAACTCGTTAACCAGGTCCACATTCTTGAGGTTGCCCAGCCAGGCATTCGGGATGGGGACGCCCATCAGGCTGACACCCTTTAATTTCACCAAGGGTCGCCCGTTGGCGAAGGAGAGCTCTACGCCGGCATTCACTCGCAGGGTTCGGCCGCCGAGTACAGGGAAGTCCTCTTCAAGAGGTACGAGAAGCAGGGCGCTTAGAAGATCGTCCGAAAGATCCACGGCCAGTCTTTGCGCCAGATCGGTGTTATTGGCCAGCATGCCGTTGAGTTCCCGCTCACTGAAGCGAACCTCCCGGCTGGCGCCTTCCTCACTGTAGGGCTCCGGTTTTAAGGGGCCGCCAGATCCACCGCCTTGGGTATCAATGCCCAGGGTATTCAGCTTGCTGTTGAGTGAATTCTGTTCACTGGCATTCAGGGTTACCGGCTCGAAATTATCGGGAAAGACATAGTGGCTGAGCCACCAGTAACCCACGCCTACGGTGGCAACGATGGTGAGCAGTACAATGCCAAAGACGTGCAAGCCACTGAAGCCTTTCTTTTGAGGTGGCGGCGCTGACGCTGTTTTATCTTCGGTAGTCTCATTCATTGCCAATGTCACTTGATGGCCCTTTGAATTCCCCGTAGGGCCGGTGGAGCAGTCGCCTCCTTGCCGGCTTTCAGGTTACCGAAGGAGAGTTTATACGGGGTGGGGCGATTATCCCAATCATGGGAGGCGTTCGAAGACCGGAACAGATTTATTGTTGGGGGCCTATACTGAGGAGAGGCTGAACGCTGCCAAAGGCGGCTGGTCTCTGAGTTCTCGTTACCAGGGAGTTGGCGATGGTGCAAAGCTGGCGCGATTTGCTGGTTGCCATACAGGAAATACGTTTGCTGGATGTCCTTCCGCAGGCAGCAGTTCTGGTGCTTGCGGGGGCGGCTGCGTTCTATCTGCATCGCCTTGTTGCCCGGCGCACCGCTGCGGACTCCCAGGGCGTGCGCCACCTGACGCAACGTGCCCTCCAGCGCCTTGCCTTTCCCGTCTCGATGCTGGTGTTGGTTCTGCTGGGGCGCGTGTTGCTTGCCGCGCTTAACCAGGCCTACTGGGCCCTGGATCTGGCGGTCCCGCTGCTGATCTCGTTCGCCCTGATCCGCACCCTGGTGTATATGTTGCGCAAGGGCATGCGAAGCGGCCCCCTGGTCAAGGCTTCGGAGAATGTCATCAGTACCCTCATCTGGCTGGTGGTGGGCCTGCATCTCGTGGGCTTGCTCCCCGGGTTGCTTGAGGCCATGGATAGCCTGGCCTTCTCCGTGGGTGAGCTGCGCATATCCCTGTTGGCGATCGTTAAGCTAATCCTGCTGATGGGCCTGGTGTTGGTTATTGCCATTTGGCTCTCGGGGATTATCGATCGGCGACTGACCCAGTTGCCGTATCTGAGCGCCGGTGCGGCCGTGGGGTTCTCCAAAGTCGCCAAGCTGGTGCTGATCACTGTCGCGGCTCTGTCTGTTCTTAATCTCGTCGGCATAGATCTTACGGCGCTCGCGGTGTTTGGCGGTGCGCTGGGTGTGGGAATTGGCTTCGGCCTGCAGCGGATTGCCAGCAATTTCATCAGCGGGTTTATTCTTGTGTTCGACCGCTCGATTCGCCCCGGTGATGTGATCAGCATTGGTGAGAAGTTCGGCTGGGTGGTCGCGCTGCATGCCCGCTACGTGGTGGTTCGCAACCGCGATGGTGTGGATACCCTCATTCCCAACGAAAACCTGATTACCACTGAGGTGATCAACTGGTCTTATTCCGATCCCAATGTGCGCCTGAAGATCCCGGTGTCGGTGAGCTACAGTGATGACGTGGAGCGTGCGATGGCCATTATTCTTGATATCGCCCGCGAGCACCCGCGAGTGATCGCGGATCCGGAGCCGGTATGCCGGTTAACAATGTTCGGCGACCACGGCATTCATCTGGAGGCCCGGGTCTGGGTCGCCGACCCGCAAGCAGGTTTCGGAAGCGTAAGTTCGGACATCAACCTGGCGATCTGGCGCCGATTCAAGCAAGAAGGCATCACCATTCCGTTTCCACAGCAAGACGTTTACATCAAGGAATTGCCGGCGAAATAGTCTACTCTCAGGATTACCTCCTTCTTTTCTGTGGACCGACTATGCTGTTAAGAGGATGGGTGCAAAGAAGGGAGAACAATCATGCGCTATCTTCTGGTTTTACTCGTAACGCTGCTTTTTTCCGCACCGGCTCTCAGTGGCCAGTGCCCCACGTTAATGAAGGAGGTCGACTCTCAGATGGAGTCGGCGGATCTGGACGCAAGCACAAAGGCTGAAGTTGCGAAACTCCGTGCGAAGGGCGAGTCGCTTCACAAGGAGGGCAAGCATGGGGAGTCCGAAAGGGTCCTCCGGCAGGCCATCGAGACAATAGACGCCGCTGTGGAGCAGGCCGCAGGAACTTGATCGGGCCTGGATGTCGTCACTATAGGTTGCTGAAGGTCTGTGAAGACGATGACCTCGTACTCTTCTGAATAGCTATTTTACAGACAGGCCTGGACATCGTCCCCAAGGGCAATGCTACCCGCTTCAACCACCCGCGTCGTGATTCCACCGTGCCCGCGCATGGCGTTGTAACCACCAGGCCCGAGAGCAGTCTCCATCTTGCTGCAGGGGTGGCAGAGGCCGGTGTATTCCAACACCACATTGCCAATTCGGAATTGTTTGCCCTTCAGGGCCAGCAGGTTCAGGCCGGATACCACAATGTTGCGCCGGAAAACCCCGGGTGCGATGGCCTCGCGTTGCAGGCACGAGGCAATGGCGTGCAGGTGTTCCTGCTGGATCAGGGTTACCTGTCGTTTGCTGGTTTCTCGTCCCTTGAATCGGTCGCCCTCCAAACCCTTGCCAATGGTTACCGCCACGCTGTCGAGTGCCTTAACGGGTTCACCGCGGGCAGGTCGGATGCCAATCCATTCCACGCGGCCACATTGGGGCAGGGTGTCCAGCAGGGTTTGAAGTGGGGTTTTTTCAGACATCGGCGCTCGCTCGTTCACACAGGCGAATCAGCTCCGCCTTTCGATTTTCACGAAGGTATCAAAAAATGGAAGAAAACCCATTCTTTTGAGGAAGCGTATGCGTATCGTTCCGCGTTCAGCACACCAAGGGGGAGATTGTTTTGAAGCCCGAGGTGAACAGACACGTGTGTTCTGGATTTCCGAGGGTTCTGTGAAGGTGCCCTTGATTGGAAGGATGATGGATCGGATGGCTGAGCGCAGCTTTTCGAAAGCTTTCAGTTCGCTGTTGAAGACCATTGAGCGGCTTTAGGGGCAGTAGGCCTATTCCCCGGAGGATTGAACGATATAGAATGGGCCAATGATATCGACCGGGTGTCTACATGGATCCCTGATAAGAGGCGCAGATGTCCTCAGAGGTAACCTTGGCGAAAAAGCAATGTTTGGAAAGATTGTCGGCGGCGCTTTGCCGCACATTCATGGTTGTTTTCCTTGCTTTGCCCGGTGTCTCGTTAGCAAGTAGCAATCTGACATTCGCGTTCGGCGACAAATCACCGCCTTATAGCTCCTCGCTCGATGACAGGGCCGTCGGGCTATTTCCGGATTTAGTACAGCTCACCTTCAGTTTTATTCCCGGCTACACCACGGAACATGTTGTGCTGCCCTGGGCCAGGGCACAGTACAACGTGCGACTCGGCCTTGCCGATGGCCTTCTTACCTATCCGTCGGAGGAGCGAAAGGAATACGCCGTCTTTTCAGACAAGCCACTCTTCACGCAGGACTTCGGTCATCTGGTTTACTCGGCAGACAACCCCAACAGTGACCTGATCGAATCGGCTACCAGCTTTGCTGATTTGTCCAGTCTGACGGTGATCGTCGAGAGGGGCTCCCGATGGGAAGAGGACAATATTCCCGGCTATCTGGAACGCGAGCCGGGCCGGGATATGAAAGCGATGATGCATCTTCTCATGCTGCGGGAGGCGGGCGATTTCATGGTGCAGCCCGCCGAAGACGCCCGATACATCGCTCAACAACTTGGCTATTCGGAGAAGCTGAGAGTTCGCCAGGTTGATTTTATTCCGAACTCCCGGATCCCTTTCCACATTGGTGTTTCGCGGCAGCACCCCTCCGCGATGGATGTGATCAATGAGGTTGACGCGGTCACGCAGAACCCTGAATTTCAATCAGAGCTGAACACGTTAATCAGAAGATATCGATAACGCGGCGGGAATCTCGACAGGTGTATTTTCGGAGCCTGGAGGCACTATGAACTATACGGAAATGGTCAGCGAAACCTGGCGCCATAGTAAGCTCGGCAGCTCTCCACACGTTTACAGGGAGCTAGTGCGCTATGCCACTCTGGCGGCCTCCAGTCACAACACTCAGCCCTGGATATTCAAGCTCGAACCCAACCAGATACAGGTGCTTCCGGATCTGTCGAGGCGCTGTCCCGCCGTCGATCCTGATGATCACCATCTGTACGCCAGCCTCGGGTGCGCAACGGAGAATCTGCTGCTGGCAGCGCGGGCGGCCGGGCTGAAGGGGGACTGCCATATCCAAAGCTCGTCTGCCATTGCTGTTATCCATTCCGAGGCCGATGACATTCCCCACTGGATTGAGGCGGGTCGGTGTTACCAGCGCCTGGCGCTTCAGGCTGCCGCCCTGGATTTGCGCACGGCGTTCATAAATCAGCCTGTGGAAGTGGCGACACTGCGCCCGGAATTCGCCCGCGCCATTGGCATTGGCGGCCGGCGGCCCGACCTGGTAGTACGGATTGGCCATGGCCCGCAGATGCCGCGCTCGTTGCGACGACCGATTGATGAGGTTACAAGTGAGTGAAGACGGTGTAGTGGGCGAGATTAACGAATTGCCGGTTTGAAAGGACTGCTTATGGCCTATGATTTGTCGGATACTCTGGTGGTTGGCATCACAGCAACTGCGCTGTTTGATTTGAGCGAAGCGGATGCAGTATTCCGGCGTAAGTTCGAATCCAATCGAGAAGAGGCCATTGAGGAGTACCGTGATTACATGGCCGCTCGTGAGTCTGAATCGCTGAAGCCCGGCACCGGGTTCTACCTGGTTAAGGCGCTTCTCTCCCTGAATCAGTTCCAGTCCGGCGACAAAACCCCATTGGTGGAGGTGGTGGTAATGTCTCGCAACAGCCCGGAAACTGGAGTGCGGGTGTTTCACAATATCCGTGAATACGGTCTGAATATCACCCGCTCTGCGTTCACCGGAGGTGAGTCGGTGGTGGACTATCTGGATGCCTACGACGTCGACCTCTTCCTGACCACCAACACCAAAGACGCCCAGCGAGTCATTGATAGCGACAGCTGTGCTGTGGCTTTGGTAAAAGAGCCGCCCGCCAACATGGAAGCGATCCCAGATGGCCAGGTACGGATAGCCTTTGATGGCGATGCGGTACTGTTCAGCGATGAGAGTGAAATTGTATACAAGGCCGAGGGCCTGAAAGGATTCCATTCGGCGGAGGACAGAGAACAGGACAATCCCCTGAACGATGGCCCCTACGCAACGCTGCTTCGGAAGCTCTCGCGCTTGCAGGACCGGCTGCCCCACAAGGTCGACTTTTCACCGGTTCGTGTGGCCATTATCACCGCAAGAAACAGCCCGGCCGAGATGCGCGTGATCAAAACCCTGCGCCATTGGGGCGTATATGTGGATGAGATTTTTTTCCTGGGTGGCCTGGATAAATCCAAGATCATCAAGGCGTTCAAGGCGCACATTTTTTTCGATGATCAGGATGTGCATCTGGAGCCGGCGGCCAGATATACGCCTGCGGGGAAGGTGCCTTACCGGTCCGGTTCGCCTTTGAAGGATTCTGAGAAACAATAAAGAATCTGAGGATTGTAGATTCTTTGTTTACGATTCCGGACCGTTTATGGCGAAACCGAACCGTTTTCAACAGCCTCTAGCTTCACCCGAAAACCACAGGCAGCAGCATAGTTGTTGAGTGTTTCCCAGCTCGGGTTGCTTCGGCCGCGCTCAAGCCTGGAGATGTTGCTCTTGTTGGTTCCGAGTTTCTTGGCAACCTCTTCTTGGGTTAGGCCAGCCTTGGTTCTCATCGTAATCAGTTGATCGATCAGGCTGAATTCGTCTTCAAGAAAGTCGTATTCCCGACGGACTTCAGGATTTTTAAGTGCTTTCTGCTTAAACTGTTTGAAATTCATGATTTCCTGACCTCCTTCAACCGCTCTTTGGCGAGCTCCAGGTCCTTTTTCGGGATTTTCTGATCCTTCTTTACAAAAACATGCAGGATGATGATTCGCTTTCCCTGCATGTAGCAGAAAATACCTCTTCCTATCCCTTCTTTGGCTTTTGCGCGGATTTCAAAGAGTTCTTCTTCTAGTGGCTTTGTGTGCGGCTCCCCGAGATTTGCACCATGTTTCTCCATCAATTCCATCAGGCGAATCATTCTAGCTTGAATCTTGGGCGGCAGGTCGGCGAACTCTTTTTCTACGTTCCTGTAGAATTCTATATCCCAATCCATGGGTGCTCCTCTTCCATCCGGTTATCATATACGATAACTGAAGCTTTAAAAAGTGATCATCCTCTTCCTGTCTGCATGCGTTGATGACGTCTGCATTCTGATCAACGATCACCACTCGTCAACCCGTGTTGAGGATATGGGGCGCTCTCATCGATGCTCGCCCAGACTACGCCAGTCTGGATTAATCTCCCTTTTTGAATTTCGCTTTGCAGTTACCGCTCATGCACATGGTGCAGTAATGCTCGCGGTCCTCGTGGCTGGTGCCTTCTGCGATCTTAATGCCACAGCCGTTACAGAGCAGGATGGAAACGTCTCCTTTCACTTCCACAACTGCGTGTTCGTAGTTCATTAAAAAGCTCCGTTGCAGGCTGTTGGTGTTAACGCGGTATTACCGTATCCACGTTGGGTTAGAACGCTGCAGGCCATTACGCCTTGCGTGCTGGATTGGTTCTCCCCGTGAAGGTTTTGTGACCTCTTCTTTACCGACTTTTGACCGGGCCGTGACGGCCACGTAAGCGTTCCTTTCTATTCTGCATTCTGACGCTGCCGGCTCCGACCCAGGAGCCGGGCAGTGTCGAACATAAATTGTTTCCAGCAAGGAGAATGCACAATGAAAAGCCTGACAGCCACTCTTTTGGCACTTGGTACCACCCTGGCCTTGATGGCGCCCGCCCACGCAGACGACATGGATAAGGACAGCAAGGGTATGGACGAGACCATGATGCATGACGACATGAAAGATGACGGCATGGCCAAGGACTCAATGAAGACCGATACCATGCATGACGGGATGAAAACCGACGGCATGATGGATGAGGGAATGAAGAAGGACCATATGGACAAAGACACCATGAAAAAAGATGAAATGTCCGACGGGGATAAAACCTCGATGTAAGAATCAGGATTCGCGGAACCAGCACTTCATTGTGCGTGAGGATGTCGAGCTGTGTATTTTGCAGGCTCGGCATTGCTCAGACCCGAAGATCTGAAAGCCTAAATATGACTGATGTTCATGGCTTTATGATATTAAATCAATTTTAATCATTGGTTCGTGCGCCTAGTATGGATTCCAGTCTCAACCGCAGCCGACTGAACGGCGACGGTGAAGGGCAGCCAATGAATTCAGGTTTTATCTCAGGAATCAGGATACCGGGTCGTCATGAACAACGAGTTCACATTCGCCATCAAGCGTCTTCGTTTCGATGAAAACTACCGTCCATCGCAGAACACGCGCATTACCACCAACTTTGCCAATCTGGCCAGGGGAGAGAAGCGCCGGGAGAATTTGCACAACGCGTTGACGATGATTGATGATCGTTTCAACGCTCTGGCGCACTGGGATAACCCCGAAGGCAACCGCTATTCAGTCCAGCTTGATATCGTTTCCGTTGACATGATCGTTGGTGTTGAACACCAGAGCGACACCTTCCCGGCGATAGAAGTGCTGCAAACGAGCATCGTTGATCGCAAAACTGGCAAGCGCATTGAAGGCGTCGTCGGCAATAATTTCTCCTCCTACCTGCGCGATTATGACTTCAGTGTGCGGCTGCTGGAGCACAACCGGCATCAATCCGGATTCAGCGTGCCCGAGGATTTTGGCGATCTGCATGGAAAGCTCTTTCAGCATTTCGTGAATTCAAAAGCTTACACGCAGAATTTCGGCAAGCCGCCGGTTATCTGCCTCAGCGTTTCAGACAGCAAAACCTATCATCGCACCGGCAATCAGCACCCTGTGCTGGGTGTTGAATACCAGCCCAACGACTCCACCTTAACCGAGTTGTATTTCCGGAAGATGGGACTGGAGGTTCGGTATTTCATGCCCGCCGGCAGCGTCGCGCCTCTGGCGTTTTATTTCTTCGGTGATCTGCTGAACGACTACAGCAATCTTGAGCTGGCCAGCACCATCGCCACCATGGAAACCTTTCAGCGAATCTATCGACCGGAGATTTACAACGCCCACTCTGCAGCAGGCGAGCGTTATCAACCGGATCTGAAAAACCGTGATCACTCACCCACAGACGTTGTATACGATCGCGATGAGCGCAGCCAACTGGCGGTTGAGCAGGGTAAATATGCCGAGGAGCGCCTCATCAAACCTTACCGAGCCCTCCTTGAGCAGTGGTCCGCGAACTACTTGCCTGACTACGCGCTTTGATCATCAAGAACCCATAGGTTACCCATCGTGAAAAAACTGTTACCTACTTCAACCGCCGGCAGTCTGCCAAAGCCGGCCTGGCTTGCTCAGCCCGAGACACTCTGGTCACCCTGGAAGTTGCAGGGTGAAGAACTCAAAGAAGGCAAGCAGGACGCCTTGCGGGTGTCATTGCAGGACCAGCAACTGGCTGGCGTTGATATCGTCAGTGATGGCGAGCAAACGCGCCAGCACTTCGTGACCACCTTCATCGAACACCTCGACGGCGTTGATTTCGAGAGGCGTGAGACCGTTCGAATTCGTGATCGATACGATGCCAGCGTGCCCACGGTCGTTGGGGCTGTGAGCCGACAAAAGCCGGTGTTTGTTGACGACGCCCGGTTTTTGCGAGAGCAGACCGATCAACCGATCAAGTGGGCACTGCCTGGCCCCATGACGATGATCGACACGCTGTACGATGCCCATTACAAAAGCCGCGAAAAGCTGGCCTGGGAGTTCGCCAAGATACTCAACCAGGAAGCCAGGGAGCTGCAAGCGGCCGGTGTGGATATCATCCAGTTCGATGAACCCGCCTTTAACGTGTTCTTCGATGAGGTGAATGACTGGGGCATCGCTGCTCTGGAAAAGGCCATTGAAGGGCTTAACTGTGAGACCGCCGTACACATCTGCTATGGCTATGGGATCAAGGCCAACACCGACTGGAAGAAAACGCTTGGGTCCGAGTGGCGACAGTACGAAGAGATTTTCCCCAGGCTGCAAACCTCCAATATCGATCTGATTTCACTGGAATGCCAGAATTCGCACGTGCCGATGGAGCTGATTGAGCTGATCCGGGGCAAGAAAGTGATGGTGGGTGCGATTGATGTCGCCACCAATACCATCGAAACGCCGGAAGAGGTGGCCGAGACGCTCCGAAAGGCGCTCCGGTTTGTCGATGCCGACAAGCTCTATCCCTGCACCAACTGTGGCATGACTCCTCTGTCCCGCCGTGTGGCCAGCGGCAAGCTGCGAGCGCTGAGTGCCGGCGCTGATATTGTCAGGCGCGAGCTTTCGGTGACGGGAAGTCTCCAATGAGTGCGGATCTGATGACCCTATCGGCTACCAGCAGCGTTATCGAACCCGCGCGCTTTCGCGAAGCGCTCGGGCACTACGCCTCAGGTATCACGGTGATATCATCTCTCGATGAGGGCGAACCGGTTGGTTTTACGTGCCAGTCGTTCTACAGCGTGTCGATGAACCCGCCGCTGGTGTCATTCAGCGTGAAGTCCAGCTCCTTCAGCTATCCGCGGATTCGCCGTGCCGGTCGATTCGTCGTCAATATCCTGTCCGCCGAGCAGGAAGCAATTTCCAATCTGTTTGCCCGCCAGGGCGCCGACAAATGGAAGGACGTCCAGTGGCAGGCATCGCCGCTGGGCAACCCGATCATCCCCGGTAGCCTGCGCTGGCTGGATTGCGAAATCCACGCTGAACACGCGGCAGGGGATCACCTGATCGTGATTGGCGAAGTGAGGGCGTTGAATGTGAAGGAAACCACAGCCTCCCGGCCATTGCTGTATTTCCGGGGCGAGTATTGTGATATCGCCGAGCAATCCACGCAGTTACATGCTTCGCAAAACCGGTAGTCTCAGGCGCTTGCAAGCGACTGCACGCATCGACGGAAAAGCTCCGCTGAGAAAAAGGGATGCTCGCCCGGCTGGTCGGCCACGAAGAGCTGGCCACCTGAGCCGTAGATGCCGCCCTCAATCATCAGGTTGTCGCTCATCTCAAAGTCTTCAATGCTGTGTCCCAGATCGTCCAGCTCGGTGCCGCCTGCCCGTTCACGGTAGTAGCGGTTATCCAGGGTAAATCCGAAGGCTCGCTTGCCCTGTCCGATCATGTAGCCGACTTCGAAGACCGTACCCGGGTCGGCACTGATGCCCCGGAACGGGGTGAGGTTGGCGATGATGGCATCGCAGCTGTCCATCAGTTCTCGGTTGGCCCGGTAGATCCGGTGGCCAAGTCTGAATTTCGTCTCGCTGTCGGAAGAGGCCAGTTCGCTGTCCAGCGGATCTACGCCCTCCAAACCGTATTCCAGCAGCAGTCGTTTTTTCTCGGCCACGATGGCCTGGTGTTCTTCGGCGGGGAAGAAGACCTCCGGTCCGGCGAGGTAGATACGTTTGGGTGTTGCCATGGAGCCCCCTTCAACCCCGGTAGAACTGCCGGATAGCATCCAGCAACCGGTCAACATCCTGGCGGTTGACGTCCAGGTGCGTCACGAAGCGAATGGGGTCTCCCGCCGTGATCAGGATGCCCTGGTCAGCCAGGTAATCTCGCAGCTGCGCGGCTCTGCCGGACCTGCAGCGGGCGTAGACAATGTTGGTCTGGGTGCTGGCGGGGTTTATCTCCAGCTGCGGAATATCGGCCAGGCCCGCGCTCAGGTACTCGGCGTTCTCGTGATCTTCAATCAGCCGAAGCGGCCCTTTCTCCAGGGCGATGCGCCCGGCCGCTGCCAGTATGCCGGCCTGACGCATGCCGCCACCGACCATTTTACGCAGCCGTGTTGCCCGCTCGATAAAAGCTTTCGAACCCAGCAGCAGCGAACCGACAGGTGCACCCAGCCCTTTTGAAAGGCACACGCTTACCGAATCGTAGTACTTGGTGATGTCGGTAATGTCGCAGTTGGATTTCACGGCTGCGTTGAACACCCGGGCGCCATCAAGGTGCAGCAGCAAACCGTGTTCGTCGCAAAAGGCGCGGGCCTCGCGCTGATAGTCCAACGACAACACTTTGCCACCGATGGTGTTTTCCAGCGAGAGCAGGCGGGTAGGGGCGAAATGGAAATCGTCGGGCTTGATGGCGGCTTTGGCTTTGCCAAGGTTGATGCTGCCATCCGGCTCGTTCTCGATCGGTTGTGGTTGTACGCTGCCCAGCACAGCAGCGCCACCGCCTTCGTAGCGGTAGTTGTGAGCCGACTGACCACAGAGGTACTCATCGCCCCGGCCACAGTGGCTCATGATGGCCAGCAGGTTGGCCTGGGTGCCGGTGGCGGTAAACAGGGCCGACTCGAAGCCCAGCCGTTCGGCGGCGTAGGCCTGAAGGCTGTTCACGTTGGGGTCGTCGCCATAAACGTCGTCGCCCACCTCTGCGCTGGCCATGGCCTCGCGCATTTCAGGGGTAGGGCGGGTGACCGTGTCGCTGCGAAAATCGATCATGTGTTCAGTGTCCTGAAGAAAACCTGTTCCAAGCTTATCGGGATCTCACCACAGATTCACTGTCGCCGCTTCCTGATCAATACCTTATGCAGTTCCTCGACAATGACAAGACTCATGGCAAGTGCGAGCAACTGCAGCCATTCCGCCAGGGATATGGGTTGAATCTGCAGGACATCGGAGAGCCCCGGCACATACATGGCACCAATGTGTGCCAGTTGGGCCAGGGGAACCGCCAGCATCAGGAACGGGTTGCGGAGCAGAGGAATGCGGAAGAGCGAGCGGAACTCCGAGCGGCTGCTGAGCGCGTGAATGTTGCCGAACAGCACCATCAGCATCAGCGTGAGGTTGCGGGCTTCCTCAATGGTTTGGCCCTGGTCGAGCGTCCACTGGAAATTGAGGAAGGCAACAAGGCCCATCCATGAGCCCACCACCAGAACGTGCTCAATAATGTGTTTATCGAACACGGGCTCGTGGGGAGAGCGCGGTTTCACGGACAGTTCGCCGCCTTCCTTCGGCTCGAAGGCGAGGGCCACGTCCTGGAAGCCGTTGGCAACCAGATTCAGCCACAGGAGCTGTACCGCGATCATCGGCATTGGCAGACCGGCCATGACACAGAGGAAAAAGAGCAGGATTGCGGAGAAACCGGTAGCCACCAGCAGCCCGATGACCTTGCGGATGTTGTTGTATACCACCCGGCCCTGCTCGATTCCGGCGACAATCGATGAAAAATTATCGTCGGTGACGATCAGGTCGGCCGTTTCCTTGGCCACATCGGTGCCTCGCTTACCCATGGCGATTCCGGCATGGGCCTGCCGCATGGCGGGGGCATCGTTCACGCCATCGCCGGTGACCGCCACAAAATGGCCATCCCGCATAAAGCTGTCCACGATCTGGGCTTTTCGGGTGGGTTCTATGCGGGCGAATACCCGGGCAGGGCGAATGAGCTGATCGACGGCCTCCTGGCCTCGAGCGCTGGCTTCATCCAGCATCGGGCCTGTTACGACGGTTGCGTCTGCGTCACACAGGCCCAGTTCCTGGGCGATCGATTTCGCGGTCGCAGGGTGGTCACCCGTGACCATGGCGACCTCGATACCGCCGGTACGACACTTTTCGATGGCGTCGAATGCTTCATGGCGTAGCGGGTCGATCATGGCAACCATGCCGAGAAAGACCATTCCGGCCATTTCATGGTCGCCGTGCGCGGAGGTTCTCTTCGCAAGGGCAATAATCCGGTAGCCCCGGGAGGCCAGTTCGGTGAATTGGCGCTCAAGGGCCGGCTTGTCGATGGCTATGGAGCCGTCCGCAGTGGTCATCCGGTCACACATGGCCAGCATTTTTTCAGGGCTGCCCTTGGCGTAAATCACGGTTTGGTCGCCAACCCGGTTGACCACGCCGCTGTAGGCCTTTTCCGACTCGTAAGGGATCAGGGCCACCAGTTCCTGCCGGGTTCGCAGGTCCGTGATGGACATACCCAGCTTCTTGGCCATCACCAGAAAGGCGATGTCGACGATATCCCCCTGGGAAACCCACTCGCCGCCGCTGTAGTCCAGGTGGCTTTCATTGGCGAGGACGCCAGCGACACAGAGTTCCCTGAGTGTTTCCTGGCCTGTCGCATCCATGTCGGTGCCGGAATGCCCAGTGATTTCCCCTCCCGGTGCCACGCCCTCGCCAGTTACCTCGAACTGTCGTCCATCAGGCAGCATCACCCTGCGAATGGTGAGCTCGTTAACGGTCAGTGTGCCGGTCTTGTCGGAGCAGATGAGAGTGCAGGATCCGAGGGCCTCCACGGCGAAAAGCTTGCGAATAATGACATTGCGTTTTGCCATTCGGGACATGCCAATGGCCAGGGCAACGGTGAGTGCGGCAGGCAGGCCCTCGGGGATCACCGAAACCGCCAGGCCGATGGTCATGAGGATCATCTCTTCGATGGAATAACCGCCATCCAGGATCATCAGGACTGCCAGGGCGGCAATAGCCGCCAGAATGCCGAAGGCGACCTGATAGGTGAATTTGCGGATCCGGATCATCAGCGGCGGCTCGGCCGAGGTTTTGCCGGTAACGCCCTGGGCAATCTTGCCAAGCTGGGTCGCCGAGGCGGTAGCGATCACCCGGCCGCGCCCGCGCCCATGGGTGATGATGCTGCCGGCAAAGCACTGATCAGCGCGGTCAGTCAGCGGGGTACTGTCATCGCTTGTAGTATCGACATTCTTGGCAACCGCCAGGGATTCCCCCGTCAACATGGACTCATCCACTGCCAGGCTGCTGGCGCTGAGCAACTGAAGATCAGCGGGTACCTTGTCGCCGGAGGACAGCAAAACAATGTCGCCCGGAACGATTTCCTCGACGTCAACGGTGACAATCTGGCTGTCCCGAAGCACGTGGGCTGTCCCTTTCATCATTTGCTTCAGCGCAGCCGCCGCCTTCTGAGCCGAAAACTCCTGCACGGTGCCGATCATCGCGTTTATCAGCAGAACAATCAGAATAAAAACCCCGCTCGGGGTCTGGCCGAGGGCAAATGAAACCCCGGAAGCGATCAGGAGGATGTAAATGAAAGGGCTGAGGAACTGCCGCGCAAACAACTCTACAACACCCGGTATGGGAGGGGCAGGCAGCCGGTTGTATCCGAACTCCTCCAGCCGGGCACTGGCCTGCTGGCTGGAAAGCCCGCTCTCAGCAGGAGTGGGAGTGATGAGTGGCTCTGGGGCAGCGTCGTTCATGGTGGTCCAGGTTGGCCATTCAGGGAAACGGGACGGATCTCGTGTCGGCCCAAGGGTAAAGGTAATGGCATCTGCTAGTATGGCCAAATTTTCGTTCAGAAGACGGCCAGATACTGCAACATGAATGCTCCTTTCAAACTACGCCCATACCAGCAGGACGCGGTCGAGGCCACGCTGAATCATTTCAGAAAGTCCGATGAGTCCGCCGTTATCGTGCTGCCAACCGGCGCCGGCAAAAGTCTGGTGATTGCCGAGCTGGCTCGTCTCGCCCGGCGGAAGATTCTGGTGCTGACCCATGTGAAAGAGCTGGTCGAGCAGAATCACGCGAAATATGAGAGTTATGGGCTGGAGGGCGGCGTTTTCTCGGCGGGGCTGAAGCGCAAGGAACGCCACCATCAGGTGACTTTTGCCAGCGTGCAGTCAGTGTCGGCGAATCTCGATCAGTTTCGGGATGAATACTCTCTTTTGATCATTGATGAGTGCCATCGGGTCAGCGGTGAGGAAACCAGTCAGTATCAACGAATCATTGAACTTTTACGCGAGCAGAATGATTCCCTGAAAGTGCTCGGGCTGACTGCCACACCTTATCGCCTGGCGATGGGCTGGATCTATCGCTACCACTATCGGGGCTTTGTTCGTGGTGAGGACGACAAGCCCTTTCAGCACTGCATTTATGAGCTGCCGTTGAGCTACATGATCAATCGCGGCTATCTCACCAAACCCGAACTTGTGAACGCAGCTGTGGCGCAATACGATTTCTCGGCGCTGCCTCAGGACCGTTTTGGCGAGTACGCCGAGAAAGACGTGAACCGGTTGTTGAGCAAGCACAAGCGAGTTACCCGCGCAATTATTGAGCAGGTGATGGAGCTGGCCGCCGAGCGGCAGGGCGTGATGATCTTTGCGGCCACGGTGGAGCATGCGCGGGAGATTACCGGGTATCTGCCGGAGCACGAAACCGCATTGGTGACTGGCGCGACCGATCTGAAGGACCGGGACTTGCTGATTCGGCGCTTCAAACAGCGGGAGCTCAAGTATCTGGTCAATGTGTCCGTGCTGACCACGGGCTTTGATGCGCCCCACGTGGACTTCATAGCCATACTGAGGCCTACACAGTCAGTAAGTCTTTACCAGCAGATTGTGGGCCGTGGTCTTCGTCTGGACGAGGGGAAGCGTGATTGCCTGGTGATTGATTATGCCGGCAATCATGTGAACCTGCATCACCCGGAAGTGGGTGAGCCGAAACCGAATCCCGACAGCGAGCCGGTGCAGGTGTTCTGCCCGGGCTGCGGGTTTGCCAACATCTTCTGGGGCAAGACCGACCATGACGGCCGGGTTATCGAGCATTACGGCCGCCGGTGTCAGGGGCTTCTGGAGACTCTGGAAGGAGATGAATCTTTCGGCGGCAACGGGCGCCCGCAACAGTGCGATTACCGTTTCCGGTTCAAGGAGTGCCCACACTGCGGCGCCGAGAATGACGTTGCCGCCCGCAACTGCCATCTTTGCCAGAAAGCCATTATCGATCCGGACGATCAGCTCCGGGATGCGCTGAAGCTCAAGGATGCGATGGTGATTCGATGTGCCGGCATATCGCTGGGCGCTGACGGGAGCAAGTTGAGGATCACCTATCACGGCGAGGATGGGGAGGAACTCAACGAATCGTTTGATTTCAGCAAATCGGGCCAGCGCACTGTTTTCAACAGGATCTTTGGGCGTCGTTTTGCCAATGGCCAGGCCCCGAAAGTGTTCAGCTCAGTGGATACGGTACTTGAATGTCAGGCCCTGTTGCCGGCCCCGGATTTCGTGATCGCTCGCAAGCAGAAGCACTATTGGCAGGTGCAGGAGCGGGTTTTTGATTATCGGGGTAGTTTTCGGAAGGCGTATTGAAAACCCAGATTGGGTAAGAAATTACCCAATCTGGGTAGTGTTTTGGGGCTGATCCATCATCCGAACGCAGGCTTGGGTGGCTTACTGCCAGCAATCCGCTTCATCCAAGCCATGTCCAGTGGAACCAGCACGTTCAGGGCGAACAGTACCCAGCCCAACGGTTGGAGGCTCGGGGCAAACCAGATCATCAGGCCAAGGGCCACCAGGCTCCAGGTGACATCCACCACTACCATCAGGTTGAGAAACTTTTCCTGCCACTGTTCCTTGCTGGCGATAGCGGCCATATCCACGCACCACAGCAGCATCACGATGCCGACGACCATGTAGAAGGTTGCACCGGGGCCACCCGCCCACTGGGCAATTGGCTCTGCAGCGATGATAAGCGCCAGCGCAAGGGGCGTGGAGAGGAAGACATCGCTCAGGATTATTTGCTTCACACTGAATCGACGGACTAGGTTTTTCATGGGATCACCTCAATCGGGTTTCGCAATGGGTTGGACTACACTGAAGAGCTTCTACCCGGGCGGTGATCTTCTCAATTACCTGTGAGGTAATGGTTTCGCCTACCCTCGACTACGATAATGATTGAACACTCGGAACTCACGGGAAAGTCAATGAGCGCCTTCGGTACGCTGTTCAGAGAAATGCGGCAGGGCAAGCGCCTGAGCCAGATGGATTTCGCCCTTGCCTGTGAGGTATCACCAAAACACATCAGCTTTCTGGAAACCGGCCGCAGCAAGCCCAGCAAAGGCATGGTGTTGCATCTGGCGCAGATGCTGCAGACGGATCTGGCCGGAACCAACCGGCTTCTGTCGGCGGCCGGTTACAGTCAGGTTTACTCCGACCAGGATTTGAACGCGCCCGGTATGGCCATGATCCGGGAGGCGCTAGGGCACCTGTTGCAGGGACACCTGCCGTACCCGGCCGTGGTATTCGACCACGAGTATTATCTGGTGATGGCCAACCAGGCCATGCAGGCGATGATGGCGAGAATGATCGAGTTGGGGGCTCAGTTCCCGGCCCGGCCAAATTTTTTGCTGTCGCTGCTGGATGAGCAAGGTATGAAGCCGTTCGTGGGTGACTGGGAAAATATTGCCTGCCACATGCTGCAACGGGTCTATCATGAGCATCTTGCCGGACCCTTCCGGGATCAGCCCAATCGATTGCTGGAGCAGGCTCTGACCGTCCCCGGCGTCCCCCGGAACTGGAAAAGCCATGTGGTGGAACACCTGGACTATCCGGCGATTCCCTTCACACTGAATCTGGGCGACCAACAGCTCAAAATCTTTTCCACCATCGCAACCATCGGCACCCCGCTGGATGTCACCGCTCAGAATTTGCGGATTGAGCATTTCTTTCCAATGGATGAGGTGAGTAAGGCATATTGGCAGGGATGAAGCCAATTTCCACTCTGAAGTCAAAGCCGCAGCCGGTTACAATGGTGCATCTTTAAACGTCGAAGAGAATCCTATGCCAATCGAAAAGAACCAGGTCGTCCTGTTCCATTACAGCGTGCGCGATGAACAAGACAACATTATTGAAGACTCCCACGGCGGCGAGCCGAACGCCTACCTGCATGGTCACGGCGGCATTATCAATGGCCTTGAGGAAGCCCTGGAAGGTCGCGATGCGGGTGATACGTTCAGCGTCACCGTCACTCCGGAAAAGGCCTACGGACCGCGCAAGCCCGACGCCATTCAGCGGGTGCCGATCAAGCACTTGATGGGCGCCAAACGCTGGAAGGCAGGGATGGTTGCGCAGGTACGGACCGAACAGGGCCCGCGCCATGTGGTTGTTGCCAAGGTTGGCCATAAGTTTGCCGATGTCGATACCAATCATCCGATGGCGGGGAGAACCCTGACCTTTGACATCGAGATCCTGGAAGTCCGCGACGCCGATGCCGAAGAAATTGCACACGGCCACGTACATGGGCCGGGTGGGCATCATCATTGAAGACGTACATGGCAAGGAGTCATCTTGCCATCACCCTTGGGTAACGCGCAGTGTTTGAAAGGTTAAGGAAAACCATAGATCCCGTCCTGTTTTTCTCGCTGCTTTTGCTATTTGCGAGCGCAGGTCAGGCAAAGATCTATAAATGGGTTGATGAGGATGGAAAGGTTCACTTCAGCGACCGCCAGGACCACAGCATTGAGCAGGAAGTGGTGGACGTTAAGCCGGGTGCCTCGGAATGGTCGCGTTTCGAGATCGATATCAAAACTGTTGATGTTGAGCTGAGTGAACAGGAACACCAGCAGATCGTGGAGGGTGTGAACAACGTCTATGAGTTTTTTGACCGGGTGATGTCCTTTGATATGAACAGGACGGTACCGGTCAACATCCTGATCCTCAAGGACAGTACAGCCTACCGGAATTACCTCATCCGTCGTAACAGGGGGATGGCCGTTGCTTCTTACGGGAACTACATGTCCTCCGAGAACCAGATCGTCGTCTATATACGGAAAAACAGGGCTCTTACCTTTCCGACCATCAAGCATGAAGTGAGTCATGCGGTTGTTGATACCATCGTTCCCTATGCGCCCGCCTGGCTGAACGAAGGGCTGGCCGAGCAGATGGAGACCATCGAGCGTGATGAGTCGGGTTTGTATTTTGAGCGGCACCGCGAGAACAAATGGGTTGTTAACCAGGCCCGCGAACAGGGGCGTCTGGCGGGTATCGACCAGCTCCTGAAACTGCCCAGTAATAAGTGGCGTCATTCAGACCTGTCGGGGCGCGGAAGCTTGAGAGCCCAATCCGGCCAGTTCGTGTATTTCCTGCTATCCAATCCCACCCGCCGAAACTTTGTGGTTCGACTGATGCACAACTTTAATCGGGGTGATCGCACCATTTCTTATTACCTGGTCAACGATAATTACATCGGCGGTGTCGCTATGTTGGCTCTGGACTGGCGGCGCTGGTTGCATGATCAGGGGGCGGGTGTCATTCGGCTTTAGTGGTCCTTTGCTGTTCGGGCACGAATTTCAGGCTTGCCTGTCCTAGTCTGGTGTGAAGGCAGATGCGTACCTGATTGAGGGGTTTGACTCAGGTGCGTCGTTGCCCCGAAAAATCGCGATAGGAGGATTGGATATGCCTCAGCTTCGTTTTACCTACCTGATGTGTTTTGCTGTTCTTGCCGCTTTCCTCGCCGCCTCTTCCGCACAGGCCCATCACGGGTGGGCGTGGGCGACCGATGAGGAGTTTGAAATCACCGGTGTCATCCAGTCTGTACGCCTGGGTAATCCCCATGGCGAGGTCACCATACGCGTGGATGGCGAGGATTGGGTTGTGGAAGTCGGCCAGCCCTGGCGCAACGACCGGGTCGGACTCACCAAAGAGATGTTGAGTCAGGGCCGGGAAATCACAGTGCATGGTCATCGCTCCGCCCGGGAAGGCGAGCGGCTGATCAAGGCGGAGCGGGTTGTGATCGACGGGCAGGACTACAACCTGTATCCGGGCCGAACGTCCTGACACCCGGGATGATTGAGCAAGCGCTGGTTGCCATCGAAAACTTGGCTTTTGTCTCGGCCCTACGCAACTCCACATTCATGTACCCGCTGGTGAATGCCGGGCATATTCTCGGTGTTTCGTTGCTGGTAGGTGGCATCGTGCCGCTGGATCTGCGGCTGCTCGGGCTCTGGCGTAAATACCCGGTGATGGTGTTTGTCGATGTGCTTCGAATCTCAGCGGCGGTCGGTTTGGCGTTGGCCGTGGTTTGCGGAGCATTGCTGTTTACCACCGCAGCCCCGGACTACGCCACTTCGCCGCTGTTTCAGACCAAGGTTGTGCTTGTCCTGCTTGGTGTGTTGAATGCGTTTGCGGTAGGCCGGTTAATGAAACGCCGGGATATACGGAGCCTCCCGATGAGGGCTCCTATGCCTACGGTCCTCCGGATCGGGGCACTGGTGTCTTTGGCTGTCTGGATCAGCGTACTGATTCTCGGCAGGTTACTGGGGTATTTTTGACGTTGCGTTGATGCCTGCTGTCAGCAATTCCTGCAGCATGCTGTAGCTTAATCCCCAGATGCAGGCATCCTGATAGCGGCAGCAGGGCATGTTCAGCGTACCAAGAGGTGTGCGCCAGGGAAGCTGGCTCTGGTTCTCCCCGGCTGCAAGGTAGTCCAGGGGAACCCAGACCGCCCGTTCGACTTCATGGTTCGGCAAGATCGTCTTCGGCCCGTGCCACTCGAACACGTAGGGAGTGACGACCATCGGGCGCAGGCGGCTGTGGTGTCGGGTGATCAGATCTGACAGTCGGGTTATGTATCGGCCGTGGCGGCCAAGATCCATGCCGGTTTCTTCCAGCGTTTCCCGCTCGGCTGCGGCCCGGGCGGATTCATCTTCTGGTTGCAGTCGGCCACCGGGGAAGGCCATATCCCCGGACCAGGGATCGCCCTCCCGACGCGCCCGCTGGATAAACAGCAGTTCCTCGTGGGCGTTTTCCATTCGCCGAAAGATCAGCGCGACTGACGCTCGGGCAAATCGACGCCGGAAAGGAATTTTTTTGGGGCGCAAATGGCTTACCCAGGACTTCGATCGCACGTAACGCTGTCCTTTGATGTTTAATGGCTATAGTTAAACATATCCTGGACGAGCAGGGTGTTTGCGTTGCGACTTAGTTGGCATAGGTTCTGGAAATGAAGCCGTTTTTTTTGATTGTTGTATACCTTGGTGCTGTCACGTTGCCGTTGATCCTGTCCGCTGCGGTTGGGGGACCTCCGCGCGAATGGCACCAGGAACTCGCCTCGGGTCTGGGCATCCTCGCCTTCTCGATGATCCTGATGGAATTCATCCTCTCCGGGCGGTTCAAGGCCATTTCGAATGGCGTCGGAATGGATGTGACGATGCGGTTTCACCAGATCATGGCCCGCACGGCCCTGGTTTTTGCGCTTGTGCACCCGTTTCTCTACCAGGAAACGCCGTCGGGAGGTCCCCGCCCGTGGGATCCCACCCGTGAATTGACGCTCACAACCGATTTTTCCGCGATTTTAAGCGGAATTGGCGCTTTTTTGCTTCTTCCCAGCCTTGTTCTCCTCGCCATCGGCCGGACCCAGTTGGACTATAAATACGAGACATGGCGCCTGATGCACGGGGTCGGCGCGCTTTTGATTGCACTTCTTCTTCTGCACCACACGGTCTACGGAGGACGTTACGGATCAGAACCAGTGATGACCTGGGTCTGGCTGGCAATGACTGGAGTTGCGGTCGGGTCATTGCTTATGGTTTACCTGTGGGTTCCCCTTCAGCAAAAGGCCCGCGCGTGGCGCGTGGTCTCCGTGAACCAGCTGACACCGAAGCAATGGGAACTGACCGTGGAGCCTGAAGGGCATGCGGGGCTGGATTATAAAGCCGGTCAGTTTCTGTGGCTGAATGTGGGGCACAGCCCCTTCTCATTGAAAGAAAATCCCTTTTCCATTTGTTCGGCACCTGCCGAGGGACCACGAGTATCTTTCATGATCAAAGAGCTCGGCGACTTTACCCGCACGGTTGGCCAGATAGAGCCGGGAACCATTGCCTACCTTGACGGCCCCTACGGCAATCTTACTGTTGATGGTCGAGCGGAACCCGGAGTTGCCCTCATTGCCGGGGGAGTAGGACTTGCGCCACTGCTGGGTATGCTCAGGCAAATGCGGGCCACCAACGATCCCCGCAAGGTGAGGTTGATCTACGGTAATCGCGTGATTGATCAGATCGCCCATCGGGAGGAGCTCGGGACGGAGGATGTGGTCTACGTGTTGTCGGAACCACCAGATAACTGGGAGGGTGAGACCGGCTTCATTGATGGCGCGCTGATCGACAGGGTTTTCTCCGAGGAAGAATTCAACGAATGGGTCTTTGTGATGTGCGGGCCTGCACCCATGATGGATGTTGTTGAGGATCACCTGATCAAGCGAGGCGCGCCTTCCCATCACATCCTTTCGGAGCGTTTCAGTTATGACTAATCCCATCAAGCGGGCAAGTCTACGGCGCCGGGTTTCCTGGATCGTCTGGGCAGTAAACATCACGCTGTTCGCGACTCTCCTCGTTTTTGTGTTCCGTTCGGGGCTCTGAATCGCGGGTTCCGTACGCGCGAAAGGACTGGCACAGTGTTGTGTACTGCACCTGACAGGAGACTAGATGACGTTCGAGCATATTGTTCAGATAAACGACCTGACCAAGCCAGAGCTACCGGTCCTGACCCGATGCCCTGTGATCAGTATCTTCATGAAGCGTATGTGGCCACAGACGTGGAAACCATTCAGATCATACGGCAATTGGCGGAGACGGGTGTTTTCTAGTCCCGTCCCCTTCCATCAGCCGCGGGTTACTGCCCCTATGTTCCCGGATAGCTATCGTGGTTGAACGCTATATTTCCTTTGACACGACGGCAGACCAATCACTGAACATGCCCTCCACATCTACTGTACGAATCGTGAAATACCATACACCGTTTTCAAGACCTTCAACGGTGAACTTCATGGTCGATGCTGAACTGATCTCAACTTTGCCGGTCATTGCTGTAATGTTATTGGTTTGGCCATATCGGATTTCGTAGCCATCCAACTCGCCCATTGAAATGCTCTCTCCATTCTCTCTGGTCAACGGCGCATTCCATGACAGTGTTGCAGTGCCGAGAGCAGGTTCTGGCTCAGGAGCAGGCTCTGGTTCCGGGGCAGGCTCTGGCTCAGGGGTAGGCGTTGGCTCAGGTGTAGGCTCTGGCTCAGGTGTAGGCTCTGGCTCAGGTGTAGGCTCTGGCTCAGGTGTAGGCTCTGGCTCAGGTGTAGGCTCTGGTTCCGGGGCGGGCTTTGGCTCAGGGGTAGGCGTTGGCGCAGGGGTAGGCTCTGGTTCCGGGGCAGGCTCCGGCTCCGGAGTAGGTTCTGGCTTCGGGGTAGGCTCTGGCTCAGGAGTGGGCTCCGCAAGCTCTAATGACCGTCGCGCCAGGGAATCAGCCGCGTTCGCCAACGTTGCTGCATCAATCCCCACACCTTTTTGATCAGCCAGGGCACTTGCCTGCGCACTGGCGGCCAGCAACAGTAGCTCGCGGCTGAGTTCCATGCCATTCTCGCCGCCGCTAGCTGGAAGCGCGCCAGACGACTGAATGGACTCAAGTGCAGCATTGATCACATCGCCAACGTTGTTCCAACGGCTATCCGCAGCAAGTGAAAGAAAAGCAGCGTTTACCAAAGCAAGTTCAAGCTCTGGCTGGCTGGCATCCAGCGACGCCGGATGAGTAAGGCTCAAAGGTTGCTTTGCCATCGTTCCCTCAGGGATACCGAACCAGGACTCTACGGTCGTGGTTGCCTGATCAAAACCCTCTGCTGTTAGTGCAACGTCTTGCCGTTTTGCCAGTTCCACTGCCAACGTGCTTAACGGTGTGAGATAAGCGCGTTGAACACCACCTACTGCGCTGAGACTTGAAAGCTTCAGGTTGTTGCCCGGAGAGAATTGTTCGCCAAATGCGGCCATACTACTGGTGCCCGCATGCCGGCAACCCTCGCTTACATCGCAAACCATTTCCGTCGCGGTATCCGAAGAGAGTTCAAGCACTACGATTTCGCCGCCGCCCGCGTGCGATGGCGCATTGAATGAGAGCGTAAATTCTCCGTTTTCTTCGGTACGAATGGGGTGGGTTAATATTGTGAGTTTCCTATCTGTTACGGCTTGTTTCATTGACGCCGAGATCAATCCGTTACTGATCGCTCCTTTCATGGCAACGCCGCTGATTTCTATTAATTCGCTACTTTGTGAGTCTGAATTGCCGGTGTTGCCAACTGCGCTGTCGCTGTCACTGAAGCAGCCGGTGAGGGTGAATAAGCACGTGATAAGAAACACGCCCAAACTCATAACATTTGGAGAACCCATGAAAGCTCCGTTGAATAAAAAATGAGCGAAGAGTCTATCCGGGAGCTTTGTCAAATTGTGTTAAATGATGGCTAACAAAGTTATGAGAAAAAGCGGCGACTACGCGTGATTTTTGCCGGCTGAACGGGTCTGTTTTGGCGCACTATCTCTGCGAAAGCTCGCTCAGAATTTTCTGAAGAAATGTTGAAACAAACATTTAGATTTCCGAGCTAAAGTGAATTAGATAGTGCTATGCCGCTGGCAAGGTCTTCGAAAAACGATGAACAAATATCAATGTGGATATTGAAAGCTTATTAAACGTTATTAATCGTTGATGGTTTTGCTGCTAATCCAGGCAACTAATCGGCACCTGCACTGATGTCCATTACTGAGTGACTCTGTTGCTGCAGGCCCTGATAGGCTAATGTCCAAGTTAAGTGGGGCCAGTTTAGATTATGAGTTCCTGATTCTGGAGAGTGGTCATGCAGCCAAAGGACATTGTGGCTCAGTTCATTGAAAACATCCGTGCCCAGCGGTTAGATGAGGCCAAGGATCTGCTTGCTGAAGAGGGCTTTGAGTACGTGGGGCCCAACATGCGATTCTTGAGCCGGGACGACATGTTGGCCTACCAGTTCGGTATGTTTGCCATTCAGAAAGACCTGGTTCTACGGCAACTGAGTGCCGACGGTGAGCACGTGTTTGCGATCCTGGATTACCGCACCTACTTCGAGCCGATTGGTGATGTGCGCCTGGCAATCTGGTGTCGCGTAAGGGAGCGGAAGATCCAGTGCGTTGAAACTTTCTATAACGCAGCGGTGATTGAAAACATGCTGGGTGGGAGTCTGCCATCCACTGATTGAACGCTTTCACGCCTTCCACCTTATTCTTCGATGACGTCCCGCTCGAACCTGCCGAGCACCACCACGATGATGAGTGCCAGGACCGTCACCATGGTGGCAAGAACCAGAGTGCCCAGCCCGCAGGCAACCCCAATGGCCCCGGAAATCCAGATGGAGGCACCGGTGGTAATGCCCTGAACGCTGCCTCGACTCTGAATGATGCAACCGGCACCGAGGAAACCTATACCGCCGATTACCCCCTCTACGATTCGCGATGGATCGATACGTGCAGATGGATCGCCTTCCGCCGTGGTCATCAGGATGTGAAGGCCGATCAGAATGAACGCGGCCGCACCTACTGAAACAAGCATGTGGGAGCGCAGTCCTGCGGGTTTGCGACGCAGTTCCCGTTCGAGCCCTAGTAGAAGTGCCAGGCCGGCGGCCATCAGCAGACGGACAATCATGTCCAAGGGTGGGATTTCACTCTCTAACATTCCCGATCTCCTGCGAACAATCGGCTCTGGTTTTCGTGACAGGCCGGTTTCACTAAACTTTTGGTCCCTTGCCGCGGAAGACGTTCACGACCAGTGAGACGATCAGGAGTACCAGGAAAATGAAAAACAGTATCTTCGCAAAGCCAGCCGCAGTGCCTGCGATACCTCCAAAACCCAGAACACCCGCTATGATCGCAATGACCAGACAGACAATCGCCCAATAGAGCATTTGCTATCCTCCTTTCTAGAATTGTCTATTTACCGTGGCACGTGGATGTTGTTTGGGCAAATTTCTGGAGTGTTTGTGAAAGGATAGTAACGGTGCATCCATCAGAGTTCGACAAACCGGGGCACAACCATGAGTACGACCCCCACGGCCAGCATTTCCCATGCACTACTGGCCAGATAGGGATAAAGGATCATGGCAATGCCGCAGTATCGGGTGACGATGTTTTTCCTGCGCCGGCCATACATGAAATACCCGAAGCCGATGCAGCCGAACAGCAGCGCCAGCAAGATGTCAGCGGTTTCCATGCAATGAACTCCTCCGTTCTGTTTCACCGTATAGATTGTTGCTGAAAGTCTGAAATGAATACAGGGAGCAAGATAGAAATGAGAGTGTCTGGTTTAGTAAAAACGGTGTTAATCCTGTTGTCACTGGTCCTATCGCCGATAGTAGCCCATGCGAACGCCGTGTGGATTGATGTCCGCACCGAGGCCGAGCATCGGCAAAGCCACATTGATGGCGACCCGTTGATTCCGCACACCCGGATCGTTGCGCAGGTCACCGAGAGGTTCCCGGACAAAGACACCGAGATCAATCTTTATTGCCGCAGTGGTAACAGGGCAGGCAAGGCGAAGGCGGCACTTGAACGCGCGGGCTATACGAATGTGGAAAACAAGGGCAGCCTGGCAGAGGCGCGCCAGGAACGCGGCCTTTAGGAAGCGAACAATTTTTAGCCACATCGGGTATAATGAAAGGCTTATGCTGTAAAACAAGCCACCTTGACCTGGATACCAACATGAGCAAGAAAAACGAGAAAGCTACCCTGACCTCCGCCGAAATTGAGGAACAGACTGCCGCCTTTTTGAAAGCGGGTGGATCTGTCGAATATGTCGGCAAGGGCCAGAGCGGACAAGTTTCTTCCACAGGTTCAAAGCAGATCAGCCTGAAAAAGTAACGCGCGGCTCAAACCCATTGACGAGCTCACTCCGATGCGCGCCAGTGTGTGAATAGTTTCGACATGACTGTGCTGCCTCTTCAGGCAAAGTCGTAGTCACCGCCTTTCTCAAGTGCTTTCTGATAAGCCGGCCTGGCGTGAACCCGTTTCACCCAGCCGGTGATGTAAGGCCTGTTCTCACCGACAATGCCCCTGGCTACCGAGGCTTCAAGCGGGAAGCTCATCTGGATATCTGCAGCACTCAGTTTGTCACCCAGGAACCACGTGTTCTTCGCGAGGTGGCCTTCCACAAAATCCAGGTGAGTCTTGATCATCGGGCCTATGAAGATTTCATTGGTTTTGTCTGAAATGCCCTTGGCGACCGGTTTAATAAAGAACGGCATCGGGCTGGTTTTGACCTTTTCAAACACCAGGCGCATGACCAGAGGGGGCATCAGTGAGCCCTCGGCATAGTGCAGCCAGTAGGTGTAGTCGAGCCAGGCCTGGCCTCCGCTTTCGGGCAACATGGTGTCCTTGCCGTAGGTGTGGGCCAGGTATTCAATGATGGCACCGGATTCGGCCACCACCAGATCGCCGTCGGTAATCACTGGGGATTTGCCCAGCGGGTGCACCTTCTTCAGACTTTCAGGCGCCAGCATGGTTTTGGGATCACGCTGATAATGCTTGATCTCATAGGGTACACCCAGCTCTTCCAGCATCCAGAGAACGCGTTGTGAGCGGGAATTGTTCAGGTGGTGGACGGTAATCATGCGCAAGCTCCGTTCGCATCGAAAAATGATCGGGTGTGAAGAGTAGGCTTCAAAAAGCGTTTTGGTTCACCGCTGCAGGTGATTGATAGGCTAATGCCGATTGCGTACGGCAAAGCCGTTGCGTTTGAGCTCCTTGAGAATCTCGGGCACCTTGAATGGCATCAACGTACGGGTTGTTTTCAGAAGGCTGATCGCAACGTGCATTCGCTTGTACCAGAGCACCCGGCGGATCTTTTTCTTCATGGGGTGATAGCCTTCCAGGTAAAGCTCCTGAACACGGTCTGCATTGTTGGTTAGGCTGTAGCCGCTCAGGTCCAGAGGCACGGCTATGTCGGCGTTCTTGAGTTGCTTGCGGGTGTTGAAATCGATGCCAATGTTGATGGCGTTGGTGATCACATCGAAGGTGTTATCCGGCTTCGGGTATCGGCTCACGTGGCTGAGATCAACCGCCACAGTGATGCCGGCGCCCATTTTCGCCAGTGGTGAAATCGGCACATTTTCAACCAGCCCGCCGTCCACCAGTGTTCTCCCATCGATCTCTACCGGTACAAACAGGCCGGGTACCGCCATTGAGGCGCACACAACGTCTGCCAGGTTGCCCTCCCGGAAGATCAACTGTTCGCCGGTTTCGATATCCGTTGCGCAGATGGCCAGTGGAATCTTGGCGTCTTCGATCCGGACATCCCCGAGATCCCGATGGATCATCTCGCGAACGGTATTGGTGCTGAAAAGCCCGCCGCGCTCGAAGGTAAAGTTGATGATTTTCGAGAGGTTCAGGGTTGAGCAGATGGAAAGGATGGACTCCGCCGGGCGGCCAAATGCGTAGTAGCTCGCGATGAGGGCGCCGGCGCTTGTGCCCGAAATACAGTGAATCCTGATTTGCTCTTCCTCGAAGGCTTTGAGCACACCTATGTGCGCAATGCCCTTGGCAGCGCCACCTCCCAGAGCCAGACCGATGCGGGTATTAAACGGGTTGAGTTTCATAGCTTAATGATCACGGTGCGTAGATTCGGAAACGAAAGGTTATCTGCATTCTACAGTGCAGCGGACTTCATGGAATGCATACCCTTTGTATTATTCCGGAATCGTCCCCATAAACGTTAAGTCCCAAACAATAGGAGATCGGAAATGACGGCACCAACTCTGAAGGAACAACTGAACAACGCGGTAAAGGAGGCAATGCGCAACAAGGATAAAACCCGTCTGGTTACCTTGCGCATGGCCCAGTCTGCCGTAAAGCAGATCGAGATTGATGAACGCCGCGAGCTCAACGATGAAGATGTTCTGAAGGTGCTCGACAAGATGCTCAAACAGCGCCGCGATGCCGCGAGTCAGTATGATGACGCCGGCCGCGAGGAACTGGGTGACAAAGAGCGCGCCGAAATGGTGATCATTGAAGAGTTCATGCCCGCGGCCCTGAGCGAGGATGATCTGGATGGTTTGGTCCGAATGGCCATCAGTTCAACCGATGCCCAGGGGATGCAGGACATGGGCAAAGTGATGAATGAGCTTAAGCCCCAGGTACTTGGCCGGGTTGAGATGGGGCATTTGAGCAAGAAAGTTCGAGCTGCGCTGACGGGGTGATCAAAAGCTTTCCCCGCCTGGTAGAACGAGCGGGGGTTGCATCCTTACTCTTGTTTCGCTAATTTAAATCGTGCGCAAGGTAATCGTGAGCGAGTTAAATGCCAGAGCATCAGTCTTTAAAACGATCGGTCCCCGGAAATGATCTGTTAACACTGGATCGGCAAATGTGTTTTGCCCTGTATTCGGCGTCGTTGGCTATGACTAAGCTGTACAAGCCACTGTTGTCAGAGCTTGGGCTGACGTATCCCCAATACCTTGTCATGTTGGTTCTGTGGGAGACGGACGGCATTCGGGTGTCCGGTCTGAAAGATCGTCTGTTTCTGGACTACGGCACTCTGACCCCGCTCGTGAAACGGTTGGAGAAGCAGGGCTTGCTGGTTCGGCAGCGTTCGCCCGAGGACGAGCGTCAGGTCATTGTTCGCCTTACTCCGCAGGGCCGGAATCTTCAGCAGGCAGCAGCGAGGATTCCGGAGCGGGTCGCCGGCGCCTCGGGTTGCTCATTGTCGGAGCTGGACGGTTTGAAGACGGAGCTCTGTGCACTCAGGAGCCGTTTGCACAGTCACCTGGAAAGTCATCTGGAGGAGAGTGCCTGAGCTGGCAGTCTCATCTGAAAGCAAAGCAGAAGAGGAAAGCGTTATGTCTATCGAACAAGTGCTATACCGTGCCCACGCAGAAGCAACCGGTGGTCGTGACGGCCGGGCCATTTCTTCAGACGGCATTCTTGATGTCGAGCTGGCAACCCCGAAAGAAATGGGTGGTGCCGGCGGCAAGGGCACGAATCCGGAGCAGCTGTTTGCCGCAGGTTACTCTGCCTGCTTTATTGGCGCGATGAAGTTTGTTGCCGGCCGTGACAAGCTGAAGATGCCGGAAGATGCGTCCATTGAAGGAGTGGTTGGCATTGGCCAGATTCCCAATGGATTTGGCATCGAGGTGGAACTGCGCATCAGTCTGCCTGGTATGGATGATGCCGAGGCCAAGAAGCTGATCGATGAAGCGCACAAGGTTTGCCCGTACTCCAACGCAACCCGTGGCAACATCGACGTGACTCTCAACCGGGTGGACTGATACCCGGTTTCGATCCGGTCTGTGGATCTACCAATCGAGTCTGAGGCTGCCCAGCAGGGCATCGCCCAGGCTCAGATCGATGGTCCCGGTGTTCAGATCTTCGTATTGGACACGGGTATCAAAGCTGACACCGATTCCAACAGTCAGGGTTGGCCATGGTCCTCCGCCCCTGTGTATCCGGTAAGCCAGTTCTGTTCTCCACTCGCGTAAATACAGCGCACCTTCTACCTCTCTGGCCTTGTCCAACGTCGCCCAACGATCCCCGTCGCGCTCCACCCGGAATGTCCATAGCTCCCGTAGGCTTTGCCACTGGATCAGTACCGGCAGGTCGAGCAGCCAATGCCCGCTTTCATTGCTTTGTTTCCAGCGAATTCGGGGAAGCCAGCGGAAGGATCCGAACCGATGGTCGCCGCCGATCCCGATGCTCAATGGGCTTGTTTCATCCATTGCCCGGAACACTGCGATGCGGCCGTTCAACACGTCACTGTGAAAGTCCCGGTACTTGAACATGTTGGAAGTGCCGGCAACGCCGGCCCGTGCGTCTACTCGGTAAAGCCGATGCTGCCAATCACCACCCAAGGTCAACCGATGGAGGTGCCCGTTGTGGGCCGGTTCGCCTGTGCGGATTCTCAGTGGCTGGTAATCGTAATCGATGCCAAAGGTGCTCGCAGAGTTCTGCTGTTGCCAGCCCAGGCCGCGCTGCGAGCGGGTCACCTCGCTGGCAGATGGCAGATCCTCTGGCCAATCGTAAGGTTGCCACTGGCGATAGAGCAGATAAAAAGAATTTGAGGCCTGCACCGCGCAGGGCATTGCGAGGATGGCAACAAGGAACGGAGCCAGTAGCCAAAACCGGAGTCTGGCCAGGTTCCTGATTCGGTACCAATGCCCTGTATCCACGATGCGTCGCCTCTTGCCAAACCTGTGAATTGAGCGATCTATGCCCTACTATTTTAGCGTCAGATTCTGCAATCGCTGCGATTTTCAGGAGCCCATGGCCGATAAAGATTTGAGAATCCGATCCGACAAACAGGCGATCGATCAGTTTATTAATGAGGTTCGCTCGCTGCCTAAACAGGGTGGCGGCCAGGGCCGTCTGATTTTCGCGCTGGACGCAACCGCAAGCCGGGAGGCAACCTGGGATCAGGCCTGTCATCTGCAGAGCGAACTGTTTATGGCAACCCGGGGTCTGGGCGGTCTGGCCATTCAGCTTTGCTACTATCGTGGTTTCGGTGAGTTCAAGGCTACGGGGTTTGTGACCGGGACGGGGCAACTGCTGAACCTGATGAACGGCGTGTCCTGCCTGGGCGGCCGAACCCAGATCAGCCGGGTGCTGGCCCACGCGGTGAAAGAGACTCGCACAAACCCCGTCAAGGCGGTGGTGTTTATCGGCGATTGCTGCGAGGAACCGATAGACGAGCTCTGCCATACCGCCGGGGAATTGGGCATGCTGCGCACGCCGGTATTTATGTTTCATGAAGGCAGTGACGCCCACGCCAGGGCGGTTTTCCAGCAGGTGAGCAAGCTCTCCGGCGGCGCATACGCGCCCTTTGATCGGAGCAGCCCGCAGGTTCTGAAGGATCTTATGGCGGCGGTCGCGGTCTATGCTTCCGGGGGAGCCAAGGCTCTGCAGGACTTTTCCAGCCGCAGTTCCCCGGAAGTGAAGCGCCTGACGAAACAGATCCGATAGTGCTTCTGGAAATCCATTCGAGGGCCGGTGAGCCCGGGGTATCTGAGTGACGTTAACGCTTGTTGCCATCGTGGTCGCGGTTGTTGCCTGGGTGTGGTTGCGCAATCAGCCAGCCAGCCAACGTAATGCCGCCATTCTCAAACTCGCTTTGTTGGTCGGTATCGGGATCGTGGTCGTTCTCGCCGTAACCGGGCGCCTGCATTTGGTGTTCGCGGGGTTGGCGTTTCTTTATCCGCTCTTGCGTCGATTGCTTCCCTCACTGTTGCGCGGTGGACTGGGTGGTATGGCTGGCGGAGCCCAAGCCAAATCAGGCAATCAATCTCACGTGTCCAGTGACATCCTGGAAATGACCCTGGACCACGATTCCGGAACCATGAGTGGCAGAATCATAAAGGGGCCCATGGAGGGCCGTGAGTTGTCAGATTTGAGCGAGAACGAGTTCCTTGAGCTGCTGCGTTATTGCCGGGCGCAGGACGAAGACTCGGCCCGGCTCCTGGAAAGCTATCTGGATCGCAGGTTCGGTGATTCCTGGCGACAGGATGATGAAGCTGGGTCCGAAGGCTCGGAGTCAGGCGGAAATGGCAACGCCGGAGGTCCTCTGACCGAGAGCGAAGCGCTGGATATCCTGGGGCTGGAGCCTGGCGCGAGCCGCGACGAGATCATCAAGGCCCATCGCCGGATGATGCAGAAGCTACACCCGGATCATGGCGGCAGCAATTATCTGGCGGCGCGCATCAATGAAGCCAAGGAGTGTTTGCTGGGCTGAAGGACGGCCCGGTTCGCAGGCGTTTTGCCAGAGTCGGTTGCCTGTGGTGACGGTAAGCGATATTGTTCAAAAATTGGACTTCTCTTGGCCTGGGGGAGAGCGCGTCGGTTGAAGACGTCATCGCTGATCTCGTGGATCTTGCTTTTTATATTCGGTTTGCCCCAGTCCGGGCTCGCCGAGTCATTAAAGCGGCTGAAAGTACTCGCTCCCGAAATCCCGGGCGCAGCCGAGCCTAGTCTCAAAGGTCGGGATATTGAACTTGTGCTGGCAACGTTCAATGAGTGCGGTTTTGACGCCCGGTTCGTTTTTCAGCCCTTCGAGCGGCATGCTCGTACCTACCGGGATCGTGAGGACTTCGACGCCATCATGACTGTGCCCCTGCACTGGCGTCTTCCCGGGTATTCTACTTCTGCCTACATCTGGTATCAGAACGGAGCCTTCTACAATTATTCCCATATCGGGCCGGTTGAGCGGATCAATGACCTCGCCGGTCTTGATGTGCTTACTTTCCGCCAGGGAGTTGATGTTCTGGGAATCAGCAGCGATGTTCCGGAATTCGCCTCTCTTACCGAGATTGCCGATCAGACAATTCACTCGCGGCTCCTCTTCATGGGGCGGGTCGATGCGATTCTGGCTGATGGATTCGTGGTCGCGGAGGTGAATCGCCGAATATTCAGCGAAAAGCGCCGTGGTGAGAGCTGGCCCTCGCAGTCTGATGCTTTTCGTTTCGCGCCAATCTTTAACCCGGCGCCGCATAAGATGGTTTTTCGAAACCTTGAACAGGCCGCTGCGTTCGATATTTGCTTTGATGATTTGCGGCTGGCGGGTGTGATTGACGAAATAAATCAGAAATACATCGACAAGTACCAGAATGTCCTGCGCTTCAGATACCTGGGGCGTTAAGGACAGGAGCCTGGCGATTCAAAACCGTCGCAATGGTTTTAGTGCGTCACTTTTTCGGGAGATCTCGCTTTCGGCTTATCGGAAGCCGATTTCCTTTTTGATGGTTGCCTTGGTTTCCTGGCTATCGGGGTGGGCGGTGCGGGTTCATTGCGCAAGTAGGCCCCGGGCGCCGGTTCAATCACCGGCAGATTGCCCTCTCCCGGAATGCGAGCCTTAACCTCACCGCCACCAAACTGCTCGGCCCAAGCCACCCAATCTGGCCACCAGGAACCTTCAAACTGCTCGGCACCTTCCAACCATTCATCCGGGTTTGCTGGGTTGTCTTCGTTCAGGCGATAACCGTACTTTTTCTTCTCGGGTGGATTTATGATGCCGGCAATATGCCCGGAACCGCCGAGAACAAAACGCAGTGGGCCGCCCAAGTTACGGGCGCCTTTGTAACAGGAGATCCAGGGTGCGATATGGTCTTCAATGGCGGATGCAAAGTAGGCTGGGGCCTTTACCTTTCTCAAATCGATCGGGGTGCGTGCCAGCGTAATACCGCCGGGTTCACGCAGCCGATTGTTCAGATACATATTGCGCAGGTAAAAACTGTGCATGGCCGCAGGCATGCGCGTGGCATCCGAGTTCCAGTACAGGAGATCAAAGGGCGCAGTGTCACGACCCAGGAGGTAGTTGTTGACGAAGAATGACCATATCAGACTGTTGGCCCGAAGCATGTTGAAGGCCGTTGCCATGGAGGCTCCTTCAAGATATCCCTGTTTGTTCATGGCCTTCTCGATTTTGGCGATTGAGTCCTCGTCGATGAAGACGGCCAGATCTCCAACATCCGAGAAATCCATCATGCTGTTGAGGAAGGTTGCGCTTTTTACGCGGTCATCGCCGCGCGCTGCCAGCCAGGCGAGCGTGCAACCCAGCAGGGTGCCGCCTATGCAGTAGCCCACGGTGTTGACTTCGCGCTCACCCGTTGCCTGCTCAATAGCATCCATGGCGGCGACCGGACCTTCGAGCATGTAGTCTTCAAAAGTTTTGTGCGCCAGCTCTGGGCCGGGATTGACCCAGGAAACCACAAACACAGTGTGTCCCTTCTCTACCCAATAGCGAATGAAGGATTTTTTCTCGCCAAGATCGAGGATGTAGTACTTGTTGATCCAGGGCGGAATCACCAGCAGAGGCCGGCGATGGACAGTGTCGGTGGTCGGCCGGTATTGGATGAGTTGCATCAGATCGTTCTGGTACACCACGTCGCCGGGTGTATTGGCCAGATTGTCGCCCACCTCAAAGGCGTCCGGGTCGGACATCCGGAAAGGCATCGGGCCCTTTCCCTCGTCCAGATCACGTAGCAGGTTCGCCAGTCCACGTAGCAGGTTTTTACCGCGTGTCTTGACGGTTGTTCGCAATACTTCTGGATTGCTCAGAACGAAGTTGCTGGGAGCGAGGGCATCCGTCATCTGGCTGGTGAAAAAGCGGACTTTTCGTCTTTCGTGTTCGTCCATGTCCCGGACATCATCAATGGTATCCATAACCCAGCGAGTTGATAGCAAATAAGCCTGCTTGAGCGCGTTAAAGGCTATGACGTCGTTCCAGGCCTGGTCACGGAAGCGGGGATCACCGGGTTCCGGTTCTGCTACGGTCAATGGTTTCTTGCCAATACCGCTGGCCAGAACGCCAGACCAGAACAGACTGGTGTCCTTGAACAGTCGCATCTGCGCGAACAGAAGTGTGTCTGGTTGGGTTGCAAGCTTGCCAATCAGGGTAACGAAGGGCTTTGCCATACTACCCACGCTAGCCGGGTTCGGCGGGCCACCGCGTAAGCGTCCCATGACAGAGCGCTTGAGCAGACGGCTACCATGAATACCTACTCGTGCCAGAGAACGGCTTACCACATTGGGTTCGAAGTCAGGCGTTGTTTGCTTTTTTATTGGTTTGTCAGCCATTTGTTCGCCTTGTGCCTGTTAGGTGTCACATGTAAACGCCGCCGTTCACGTTGATCTGCTGGCCGGTGATGTAGTCACCTTCTGCCGCCAGGAAAACCACGGCTCGGGCAATTTCCTCCGGCTTGCCGAAACGCCCCATCGGGACCCTGGCAATGATCTGTTCGCGGATGTTCTCCGGAACCTGGGCGAGCATTTCGGTTTCGGTGAAGCCCGGGGCAATGGCATTTACCGTAATGTTGTACTTGGCCATTTCGAGCGCGAGGGTCTTGGTAAAGGCGATAATGCCGCCCTTGCTGGCTGCGTAGTTGGCTTGCCCGAAGTTACCTGCTTGCCCGACGAAAGACGTGATGTTGATGATGCGACCGTACTTCTGGTCCATCATGATCTTCAGCACTTCCGAGCAGGTGGCGTACACGCTGCCCAGGTTGGTATCCAGAACATCGTTCCAGTCTTCGTCGGTCAGCTTCTTCATGGACTTGTCTTTGGTGATACCGGCGTTGTTCACCAGAATGTCTATGCGGCCCCACTGATCCTGAACCTGACGTACCAGGCTGCGTGCTTCCGGCATTTTGGACAGGTCTGCTTTGAAGGACAGTGCCCGGACGCCAGTTGCCTCAATTTCTCTGGCAACTTCGTCACCTTCGGACTGGCGGGAGCGGTAGTTGATGGCGACGTCAGCGCCGCGTTGAGCAAGTTGCAGTGCGATGTGACGACCGATGCCGCGTGAGGCTCCGGTTACCAGAGCGACCCTGCCCTTGAGGTCTTGCATGACTTCCTCCCTGGAGCGGCAGGCCGCTCTGAATGTTATTTCTTATTATTGATAACCTCATTCAAATTAGCAGAGCACCTGAGTGGCGACAAGAAAATGTGACGCCTGTCACGCTTGGCGAATGAATTTCTTGAGGCGAGGCGCAATGGATTCGCGCCACTGACTGCCGTTGAAGACGCCGTAGTGGCCAACCCCTTCCTGAAGGTGGTGCAGGCGCCTGGCATCGGGAATATTCACGCAGAGGTCGTGGGCGGCCCGGGTTTGGCCGGGGCTCGAAATGTCGTCCTTCTCGCCTTCGATCGTCATCAGCGCCGTCTTCTCGATAGCGGCGGGATTCACCCTTTGGCCCCGATGCATGAAGTAGCCCCGGGCAAGATGAAACTCCTGAAAGACACGCTGGATCGTGTCCAGGTAAAAGGTGGCCGGTAGATCCATGACCGCGAGATATTCGTCGTAGAATTCACGATGACGTCTGATCTTGTCGACTTCTCTGTCTCGCATGGACTTGAACAGGCCCCGGTAGGCGTCAACGTGCCGGTCGAAGTTCATGCTCACGAATCCGGACAGTTGCAGAAACCCTGGATAAACCTTGCGCATGGCGCCCGGGTAGGGCGCGGGTACCGGGTGCACCAGGTTGCGTCGGAACCAGGCGAGGTTATGTTTGGTGGCCAGTTCGCAGGGAGCGGTGGGATCAATACGTCCGTCGATGGGGCCGCTCATTAGGGCTAGTGAGCGCGGTGTCGCCGGGTTTTCATCTTCGGCCATGAGGGCGGTGGCCGCGAGCACCGGCACGACAGGCTGGCAAACCGCCAATACATGGGTATCAGGCCCAAGCTGTTCAATAAAATCGATGACGTAGTCGATATACTCGTCTAGTCCAAAATCTCCAGCGGACAATGGGACCCGGCAGGCATCGCGCCAGTCGGTAATGTAGACGTCGTGATCTGGCAGCATTTCCTTGACGGTACCCCGCAGCAGCGAGGCAAAGTGTCCGGACAAAGGGGCGACGATCAGGAGTTTCGGGTCATCAGGTCGCGATACACTGCGCTGGAAGTGCTTGAGCTGGGCAAAGGGTTTTCGCTGGACAATGACTTCACTGACGTCTACTTCCTCGCCATCGCACACCGTTGAATGCAGATTGAACGCCGGTTTCGGGTAGCGTCGGGTCAAATCGCCAAATACACCATAGGCTGAGGCAATACTGCGAGCGCCCGGCAAGCGGGACAGGGGGCTGAGAGGATGCCTGAGCAATTTGCTCTGTGTGTCTGTCATCATACGCAAGGGCATCAGCGCTGCGCGGCTCATTTCATGGGCAAAATACATCATGGCACTGTCCTGCTGGAGTTATGGAGGCCGGAAGTCAACGCAAAGCTCAGTAGCCATCGATTTCCGCGCTCGATCTTCGATACCCGATGCTGATACAGGTCCGGGCGAAAGAGGTACACTCTTCCAAGAAGGTTGAAGATGTTCTTCTCGCAAATGAATTCGCCGCCCGCCTTGGGCTTGGCCAGAACGCAATTGAGTTTGTAAAGCCGGCCCTCGGAAACCATGTCCACGTGCGGCCCTACCTTGTGCCCTTCTGGATATCGGACCAGGTATATATTCAGGCGTCTGGAATGAAAGAGAATCCGGGTTTTTACTTTTTCAGGCATGGTAGTGGCACACGCTCTCGCAGAATCACTATCAGCAGTTTGCGCGCTGTGTGTCCCATTGGTCAATTATGGCGAGGGAACTGGCTCGTACAACGATGAGGATTTGAACGGATGACCAGAACATCACTTGGTAGCAAGCTTTTGCGATGGTTTTTGCTGCTATGTGCTGGCGCTATCGTGCTGGTCCTGTTGGTGGTTCTGATGTTCCGGTTCGTAAATCCACCCACCTCGGCGTTCATGCTGGGGTATCAGTTTCAGGGCGCGAACAAATCCCTCGCCCACGAATGGGTGCCCATGCGCGAAATCTCTTCCTGGATGCAGCTGGCGGTGGTTGCCAGCGAGGACCAGCGATTCCCGCACCATGTGGGCGTAGATTTCGAAGCTATTCGACAGGCGCTCTCCGAGTACCGAGCAGGTGAGGGGCTTCGAGGGGCGAGCACCATCACCCAGCAAACGGCTAAAAACCTGTTCCTCTGGAACGGACGCAGTTTCATTCGCAAGGCCATCGAGGCGGGGTTGGCGCTTGTGATAGATGGCCTTTGGTCAAAACAGCGGGTACTGGAAGTCTATCTGAATATAGCCGAGTTTGGTCCCGGAATTTATGGCGTAGAAGCCGCCAGCCAGGCCTACTTCCGCGAGCCTGCTCGTCACCTCTCCGAGTACCAGGCCGCGCTGCTTGCGGCCGTACTCCCAAATCCGAAGGTTTTGCGTGTCAACGCACCGTCCGCTTATGTGCGGGAGCGAGTGGCCTGGATTCAGGGGCAGATCGCACAACTTGGTGCTGGGTACCTGCGCGATCTCTAGCTGAGAGGCGTTGAAAGAGGATTGGCGCCCAGTCAGTCGCTCTGCTTCAGGCCCATCTCCCAGAAATCGATCTCAAGCCGGGTGGCATCGCTGAAAACCCGGCTCAGCTCTTTGAATCGGGCAGGGGAAACATCGGCCAAGCGTTCATTGAGCCAGCCAATTTCAGCCTGCATCGCCTCCTGGAACTCTTCGCTCTCATACATGGCGATCCAGGCATCATAGGGGTTGCTCTCACCGCGAATCGTTTCCGCACGGCTGTTTAGCCAGTTGGCAATTTCACCGTAGCCAACCATGCACGGGGACAGGGCTACGTGAAGGTCCAGCAGGTCGCCACGGTTACCCGTATCAAGAACGTACCGTGTGTATGCCAGAGTGGCGCGGGCCTCTGGCAGGTCGGCAAGCTCCTGTTCGGAAATGCCCCATTCCCTGCAATAATTGATGTGCAGATCCAGCTCGACATCGACGATGGCCTGTAAACCCTCCTTGGCCTGGCGAAGATCCGACAATGTCGGGCTTTTGTACGCAGCCAGGGCAAAAGCACGGGCAAACTGGATCAGGAACAGGTAGTCCTGCTTCAGGTAATGCTGGAACGCCTCAGGCGCGAGCGACCCATTACCGAGTTGCTGCACGAAGCTGTGCTGGATGTAGGCTTGCCATTCGGCCTGGCAGCTCTTCTTCAGGTCATCGAACTGGTAAGGCATGCTTTCTCCTGAAAATGCTGTTGGTTCAGTAGCAGGAATTGGGGGACGAGTCCGGATTGATCTCGCCGGCCACTTCTTCTGGGTCAATGCCGTGACGGGTCAACACTTCCCTCACAAAGTTCACCTGAGCCAGAATTCTGTCGGCATCATCCCCATATTCAAACCGGTTAATTTCGACCGGCTGGGGCATGAAGGTGAAGGCGGTTTTGAGGGCGGTGAGTGTATCTTCATCGGCCATTGGCAGACTCCTCATGCGGTTTGATTGATAGATGAAGAGTATACGCAAGTCATTGGGGAAAGGCCGACAGGCAGCCATGGAAAAGCAATTGACCCCGGGCATCTTGCGGGAGATTGCTGATCGGTGTCCGTGTTAGTCTGAGGGATGATGTATTCAACCAGCTGACAGGATTCCCCATGCAAAAGATTCACATCGACATTGTTTCAGATATTGCCTGCCCCTGGTGTGCCATTGGGTACGCGCGGCTGGAACAGGCCATGAAGCAGTTGGCGCCTGCGTATGAATTCGGCGTTCAGTGGCATGCCTTTGAACTGAATCCGGACCACAGCGGAGAGGGCGAGCCTATTCTCCCGGCGCTGGCCAGAAAGTACGGTCGCAGCGAAGAGGAAATGCGTGCAACCCAGAATCAGATGATGAGCATCGCAAAGGATCTGGGCGTCAACTTCGAGAAGCTGCAGGAACGTCTGACCACCAATACGTTTGACGCTCACCGGCTGGTAAAATGGGCAGGAGAGCAGGGACTGCAGACTGAGATGAAACTGGCGCTCTTTGAGGCCTACTTCGGAAGGGCAGAGGATGTCTCCGATCCGAGTGTCTTGTTGAGCTGCGTCGAGAATCTGGGGCTTGATCGCGCCAGGGCGGAGCAAATTCTGAAGTCCGACGAATATGCCGACGTGGTGCGCGCGGACGAGGCAACGTATCAACAGGCCGGTGTTTCGGCAGTGCCGGCATTCATCGTGAACGGGAAATACCTGATCTCCGGTGCGCAAGAACCCGATACCCTGGTACAGGCATTTGAGGAAATCGCTGCAAAGCCTGAGTGAGTGCGTTAACGGGAGCCAAAATGCCGAAACCTTCCGAAGCCCGGCAGCGGGCCATTCTGGCACGGCTGGATAAATTCAGCCGCTTTACCGATAGCAACATCGCGATTCCGTTCACCAATGTACGGATTGGTGCGGAGGCAGTGATTGGCCTGTTGCCCGTGGTGGGAGACATGGCCGGCCTGGTGCTGGCAAGCTACGTGCTGGTGGAGGCGCAGCGGGCGGGCGCCAGTAAGACGGTTAAGCTTCGCATGCTGCGCAACATGGGCATTGATTTTCTGGGCGGGCTCTTGCCGGTGGTCGGTGATGCGTTCGATGCGGTCTACAAAGCCAACACGCGGAACACCCGCCTGCTCCGAAATTACCTGGAGAAGGAACTGGCCATTGAGCCACCTCCACCGCCCTTCCCCTGGATGACTGTCATCGGGTTGTCGGTTCTGTTTGCTGTGGTGACAGGTGGCCTCACGCTTTTGTTCTGAACCGGGCAACTCTCTTAAAGCATCAGGCCGGATTCCGGGTGGGATGCCTCCCGCCGGACCAGCACTTGCCCGTCTCGTACAGAAGCCAGCACCGGTCGTTGTCCGAGCAGCACTTCATAGGGTGTGGTTCCCTGAAGAACCACGCACCGTGCTGGCATCCCCTCATAAACGCCATACTCATCAAGGTCCAGCGCAGCCGCGCCATTGTCGGTAATCAGTTCCAGCGACCGGTCAATCCAGCTCATTCCCAGCATATGGCAGGCGTGCAGGCCGACATCGAGGGTGCGGAGCATGTTGCCATTGCCCATGGGATACCAGGGGTCGCGGATGGAATCCTGGCCGAAGGCGACTTTCAGTCCGGCATCAAGCAGCTCGGGGACCCGGGTAATGCCGCGGCGTTTGGGGTAGCTGTCGAACCGACCCTGCAAATGCAGGCTTTCCGTAGGCATGGAAAGAAAGCGCAGCCCGGACTTTTTCAGTAATCGGAACAGGCGGCTGCAGTAGGCATCGTTATAGGAGCCCATGGCGCAGGTGTGGCTGGCGGATACCCGGGAACCGTAATCCAGTCTGAGGGCCTCGGCGGCCAGAACCTCCAGGAACCGGGATTCCGGATCATCAATTTCGTCGCAATGGACATCCACCAGCCGGTCGTTTTTGTGGGCCAGCTCCATCAGCCAGCGAACGGATTCCGCGCCGTAGTCCCGGGTAAACTCGAAGTGGGGGATGCCACCAACCACATCAGCTCCGAGTCGCACGGCTTCCTCCATGAGCTCACGCCCGTTTTTGAAAGACCAGATGCCCTCCTGGGGAAACGCGACGATCTGCAGGTCTACAAAGGCTGCGGTGTTTTCGCGAACCTCAAGCATGGCCTTGAGGGCCGTCAGGCTCGGATCCGTTACGTCCACATGGGTACGGACGTACTGGATGCCGTGAGCGGCAAACAGTTTCAGTGTCTGGGTGGCGCGGTTGATGACGTCCTCATGGCTCAGGGTTGTCTTGCGCTCGGACCAGCATTCAATGCCTTCAAACAGGGTGCCGCTTTTGTTCCAGCGCGGCTCCCCGGCTGTCATGGCGGCGTCAAGATGAATGTGTGGCTCCACGAAAGGGGCTGTGACGAGGTTGCCCGCGGCATCCAGTTCACCGCCTCTGGTGGTGGCCTTGTCGGGTTGGGCCGTGATACCTGAAAAGCGTCCGTTGGTGATCTCCAGCCTGTACAGCCCATCCTGGCCCTGTAAACGTGCGTTCGCTATGGCATTCAATGGTGTAGTCATATTGTCTCCGGTATGTCGCTCACCAACCGTTATGGTTTCAATAGCAGGTGGGCCTTTAAGAGTGTTCTGAATTTTTCAGTGGTGTTGCCCGGGCCTGGTAACGATTCACTGAGTTGGTTCATTCGGTTGCGTATCGTGTTTCTGTGACAATCCAATGCTTCTGCCATGGCACTCTGGTTGCCCCGGCAGGCGATCCAGGCGTCGAGCAATTCGGCAGAATCGGCCAGAATGGGCTGGTCCACCTGCTCAATCGATGCGTGCTCGGACCAGAAAATGGCCCTGCCGATGGCCTCCGTGACTTTTACCATGGGCAGCGAATAGGGCTGTTCGAACAGGGGTATCGCAAGCTCGTCGGCCAGCCGACAGAGCGTGTTGGGCAGTTGGCCAATATAGGCGTCTCCGGTCAGGACGACGAGTCCGGAGACATTGCACTCTTTACCTTCATACAGGCATTCCGTCAGATTCTGGGGGCTGCGATGCCGGCTGATGCCGGTAACGAACACCAGCTCGCCACCTTTGACCCAGTTCTTGAACGAGCGGTTTTCCGCCACATAGGGCCAGCGTACCGGGTTCTCCCCGGCGGACTCCCCGCCCCGGAGCCGAATGGCATCCAGGCCGGGCAGAAGTGGCACGTCCCGACATCGCAGTGTCACTCAGATTGCTCCCATTACCTGTGCTTTGCGCTCACGGACAGCTTCGCTGACGACCAGAATGAGGCTGTAGCTCAGGGCCGCGACCAGGACACCCACAATGGGTGCAATCCAGAGGGAAGTATAGGCGGCTGTTGAGCCGATGGCGTAGGCCGCAAGCCCAGGGACGTTGAAAGCTGGCAATGTAACCTTGGTCAGGTCCGGATACTGGCGTTTATAGCCGACAAAATAGCTGGCCATGATGACGCCACCAATTGGCGGAATAAAGGTGCCAAGCAGAACAAGGAACGGGATCAGCCATTCGTACATGCCCAGCACCGCCAGTACGGTTCCGATCGCGGCACCAGCAATGGTGACCGACTTGCGGCGGCGGGTACGGATCAGGTTGCAGCCTGCCACCGCAAAGTTGTACACCGTGTTGTCCTGGGTGGTCCAGAGATTCAGGAACAGCATCAGGATACCGAGTGTGGCCAGACCCTGGGCGACCATGATGTCGACGATGTCGGCCTGCTGATAGACGAGGGCACCAAAGGCGCCGATCAGTGTCATCAGTCCGTTACCGAGGAAGAAAGCAAGCAATGTGGCGATCACCGCGGTTTTGCCGGATTTCGCAAAGCGGGTCCAGTTGGTGGCCTGGGTGCCGCCGCTGACAAAGGTGCCGAACACCAGCGTGATTGCCGCAGCAACGGTCATTTCATTGGTCGGGGTAATGGCCAGCAGCCCGGAAAGGCCGCCGGCATCAGACGTGGCGATAGACATGCTGACGGCCACCAGAATGATCATGGCAGGTACGGCAACTCGGGACAGCCACTCGAGGCCCTGATAACCGATAAACGCGGTAACACAGAAGGCGAAACCGAACAGTACCATCAGCGGCGTTGTCATTCCCTCCGGCATCCCCGTGAGTTTAACCAGCAGAATGGCCATGGTGGCGGTGCCCCAGGCGTACCAGCCAATCTGGGTGAAGCCCAGAATAAAGTCGGAAAGTTTGCTGCCCAGCTCGCCGAAGGTGAACCGGCTCATCAATGCAGTGTTCAGGCCTGTTTTCGCGGCGATATAGCCGAGCCCTGCTGCGTAGAGACCAAGCAGCAGATTGCCGACCGCCAGCACCATGAGCATGGTGGAAAAGTCGAAGGCAACACCAACGCTGCCACCGGCCCACATGGTGGCGGTAAAGAAAGTAAAGCCAAGGAGGACCAGCCCCATGGACCAGACGCTTTTACGCTGATCCATGGGGACGGGGCTTAAGGGGTAATCCTGTTCTTTAGGTGTTGGTTCAGTGGTCATGGCGATCTCTCCGAGTCGTAGTTAACACAAGGAGAGTTGGCAACGTTTGTGCCATAGGGGTTTTTCGGGGCGAATCTTGTGGCCTGGTCGATTAGTCATTGTGCATGCTGCACAATAATGTTGTTGAAGAGCCGTTGACAGGAATCCCTTTGCTTCAACATGGTGCGATTTGGTGGCTAAGTTGCTCCTTTGGTGCGTCGAATGGTGAAAATGCTGATGGTTGAGTGAGGCCTGCGCTAAAAACTAACAGTGGTACGTCTTTTGAACCTTCTATTTACTGGTGGTCAGGGCGAGAATTTGTTTAGACTCGGCATGTACAGGGAATCAAGTGCGTTGTGGATTTTACTTTTATGCCGACTCCTTCGGTTGAACTGAATACCGTGTCCTCCCGCGATCTGCTTATGCTGCGACTCTCAATCGTGGTTGGCGGGATTCTGATCTCCCTGTTCATGATTGGTGACCTTCAACTGATCCCGCCGGAACTGGCAGACGCCTACATCACCAACAGGGCTCTTATCCAACTTCCGATTCTTGCTGGCCTGCTGGTTTTCACCTTTGCTCAGCAATTTCTGCGCTTTGCCCAGACAGCATTCCTGGCAACCGTTATCAGCATTACCTACGCGAATTACTACCTTATCCATGTGGCCTGGGAACAGGTGGCCTTCAGTTTTCCCTATGAAGGTACGCTGCTGTATGCCTTCTTTGGTTTCTTTGTTTTCGGAATGAAATTCTATTATGCGTTGGCCGCGATGCTGATCAGTTCGGCAGGCTTTGTCGGGTTGATGCTGCTGGATTCAGTTTACGGCGAGCGAACATGGATGAATGCCGGGTTCGTGGCTGGTTCATTGTTTGTCGGTGTTATTGGCAGGCACAGGATTGATCGATTGCTGGGGCAGCTTGAAGATGCCAACGAGCAGTTAATTGGCCTGAGCACCGTGGATGGTCTCACGGAGTTGTTCAACCGGCGTGCTCTGATGAGCGAATCTGAACGCCTGTTTGCATTGAAGCGGCGTGCCAATCATCGACTCGCCGTGTTCATGATGGATCTGGATCATTTCAAGCAGTTCAACGATCGCTATGGTCACCAGGAGGGCGACCGAGCCATCCGTATCCAGGCCGACATCATGCGACAGGTATTCAAGCGGCAGACGGATATCCTCGGGCGCTACGGCGGCGAAGAATTCATGGCGGTGATCGAAGGCGACCATGCTGACCGTTTCGAACGACTTGCGACGGAAATACTCCGTCAATGGCAGGAACGGGCGGTGCCAAATGAGGACAGCCCCAATAGCAAGATACTCAGCTGTTCCATAGGGATCTGTCAGGGCCTGGCCAGCGAATTCGATACAATCGACGACATGATCAGAAGGGCCGACGAAGCCTTGTATTGCGCTAAAAAACAGGGCAGAGCCCGCTACGTGATGGGTTAGCGGTCGGAGATGAGCGATGGATACCTCCTGGTTCCTGGTCTTTGCTGATGCGCTCCTGATCCTGCACACGATGCTGGTGGCCTTCGTGATCCTCGGGCTGGTGGCAACTTTCGCTGGTCATTTCCTTCAGTGGCGGTGGGTCCGCAATTTCTGGTTTCGCCTGAGCCACCTGGCGGTTATTGCCGTTGTGGTTCTTCAATCCTGGCTGGGCGTGTTATGCCCGCTCACAAGCTGGGAAATGGCGCTCCGGGCCAAGGCCGGGGAGGCGGGCTATGAAGGCTCATTTATCCAGCACTGGCTGCAGTCAATCCTCTACTACAGCGCTCCGGATTGGGTGTTTATCGTGGCTTACACGGTGTTCGGAGCGCTCGTCCTGGCCAGCTGGTTTGTGGTCAGGCCCGAGCGGTGAAAAACAGGCAGGGTTATTTCTTGAAGAATGTCAGGAAAGCGCCGGCTGCAGCAGCGGCCGCCCCGCCGATCAGGTACCACATGGTGTCGTCGGTAAATCGGCCTGTGACCGTCTCGGTTAGCTGGTTTCCGAGGGACTGGGTTGATTGATAGCCGAAATAAAGCAATCCGATGCCAACAACCAGTAAAACGATACCGACCAGCTTTGAACTTCCCATTCTGTTCTCCTTTTTGATTGGCGCTGAAATACAGCGTGCCGTGGGTCAGGGAAGCTTGCCATCCGATTCCGGTTTTTCCAACCGTTCTTATTACTCTGCTGCGGATAAACCCCGTCCTATTCTGGTTTTCTGGCAATCAGGAAGTAAACGTCTTTCGAGGTTTCAGGCACCCAGCGGTAATCAATCTGGAATCCGGCATGCTCCAGATGCCGCTCCAGCTGAGCACGGGACAAGAAATTAACATAGGGCGCGAGTCGCAGAACTCGAGCCAGGGCAGCGACTGGTTTCAAATAGGGGCAGGTATCCTGAAGGCAGGCGGTGTTGCTAATGAATACTCCGCCAGGTTTCAGCATGCTTGAAACCTGTTGTATCGCACGCTCGGGATCTCGGAGCAGGTGCAGAATGTTCAACCCCAGAACTGCGTCGAACGCCTGTTGCCGATGCTGCATGTCTTCAAGTGTGGCAACCACAAAGCGGAGGTTGTCGGCGGATTTTTCTGTCTTTCGCTTTCGGGCAATGTCTATCATCCGGGGCGAGGCATCGGTTGCCAGGTAGCTACGCACCCTGGGAGCATGAATAAGTGCCGTCGATCCGGTACCGCAGCCGAACTCCAGAACATCCATTTCCGGATTGAGATATTTCTGGGTGAGGGCGATTTTTCGCAGATAGGCATTCTGGTCCGCGATTGGCCGTTGGGCGTAGCGTGCAGCGCTGCGGTTCCAGAAACTGATGGAAGAATTCATGATTTCGGCTCTTAGGGTAGTTGATTCAATACCTGGAACGGATTCTATATCTTCACTTTTGTTGGTAATATCGACAAAAAATTATTTCAGGTATGCATTTCTGAATGGATTGGCGAGCCGTTAAATTTGACTGGAACCGAGCACGCGCATTCCTGGTGACTGCGGAGGAGGGATCTCTCTCGGCTGCCGCAAAGGCGTTGGGCGTTTCGCAACCAACCCTGGGAAGACAGGTTGCGGCACTGGAAGAAGAGCTTTCTACAGCGCTTTTCGAGCGGGGTGGTCGAGGGCTGGAACTGACTCGGAATGGCCTGGATCTGCTTGCCTACGTTCGAGCGATGGGAGAGGCTGCCAGCAGCCTATCACTTGCCGCAACCGGTCAGGCAACGTCCATTGAAGGCGAGATCGCTATTTCGGCGTCAGAAATCACGGCCGCTTACGTTCTGCCCTCTATTCTGCACAAGCTGCGGGACCAGTATCCCGGAATTCGCGTTAATCTTGTTGCCTCCAACGAAGCCAGCGATCTTCGCCGCCGCGCAGCAGACATTGCCATCCGTAATTTTCGGCCTACCGAACCTGATCTTATCGCCCGAAAGGTAGGTAAATTCTCTGCGACTCTTTTCGCCACAGCGGAAATCCTGGCTGATCTGCCATCGCCGTTGACCGACGATCTTTGTGAGGCCCCATTCATCGGGTTTCTCTCAAACAATGAGAGATATATGGAAGCCTTGGCGCAACGTGGCCTCAAGCTGCAGGAGGAACAATTTGTTGCCAGGACGGACAGCCATCTGGTTCATTGGCAATTGACTCGCATGGGTATCGGTATTGGCATGATGCCCGTCGAATTGGGTGATGCAGAGCCTGACGTTGAGAGGGTCTTCGAGGATCAGGTTTTCGGCGGCGATGTCTGGCTGGTATCACATCGGGAACTCAGGATGAACCTGCGGGTTCGGACGGTCTTTGATTTTCTGGCTGCTGAACTGTCTGGGTACTTTGGGAAGTCTGAACGTTAATTCGAGAGAGATTGGTTTGCTAGCCTGTCCCTCAGGTCGGTAACGCATTCTGTGATTTCACGCTCGTTGGCACTGGCAAAGCCCATTACCAGGCCCGTTTTCGCGTTTTTCCCCAGGAAGTGTGCGCTGAGCGGCGTGCTGCCAAAGCCTCTGGTTTTCAACCATTGGCTGAGAGCCACATCATCAAAAGCCCCTTCCAGCACCAGATGCATTCCCGCGCTTTCCGCCACTGGTTGGGCAAGTCCACCGAGCTTTTCGATTACCTCATGCTGGAAGCGTTGCCATTTGTCCCGGTAGAGCTGGCGCATTCGCCTGAGATGACGTGTGAACTGACCACTCTCAATGAATTCGGCGATGGTAGCCTGGGTAAGGAGCGGCGTCTCGCCACCGCTGATCTGCTTTGCCCAGAGTAGGGGTTCGACAACCGCTTCCGGAACCACCAGGTACCCGACGCGCAATGCGGGTAGCAGAGTCTTGCTGAAACTGCCCATGTAGAGCACGGACGCATTCTCGAACAGGCCCTGAATGGCGGCGAAGGGCTTGTTGTAGAAGTGGAACTCGCTGTCGTAGTCGTCCTCGATGATCCAGCATTCGGTTCGCTGGGCCCACTGTACAAGCGCCATCCGCTGGGACAGATCCAGGATGCCGCCCATGGGGTACTGGTGCGTGGGTGTGCAAAACAGGAGTCTGGCCCTGGCCGACTCGAGGCCAGGCAGCGCCTCCACATCCAGGACCTGGTTTTTGAGAGGGATTGGAATCAGTGGATTGCCAAAGCGGCCCAGCGCGTTCCGGGCGCCACGGTATCCGGGGTTTTCACACAGGATGCTGTCACCTGGTTGCAGAAAAACATCCGCTAACAGCGAGAGCGCCTGCTGGGCGCCGTTGGTTATGATCACCTGATGCTCTTGGCAACGAACACCGCGGGAGGTTCGCAGGTAAGCGGCGATGGCGCGTCTCAGGGGTTGATAGCCCTGGATGCTGTCGTATCCCCGCAGTGATCGGCGGCTTTCCTGATGATGCATGATGCGATTCCAGGCCCGAATCGGAAACGCGTCCAGGTCCGGCAGGCCCGGCTGGAACGGCAAGCTGGCGTCTTCCACGGGTTTTGATTTTCCAGAGGGCCGCGCAGGAAGCGGCGGCAGCTCCATGCCAACCCCGACAGCTTTGTCCACGCCTGGTCCGGATGGTTTGACGACTGATTTGATGTCTTCGTGGACAAAGATACCCTTGCCGGCACGACTTTGAAGAAAGCCCTCGGCCTTGAGCTGTTCGTATACGGCGTTCACCGTGTTGCGGCTGATGCCCAGGTCCTGGGCCATCTGACGGCTGGGCGGCATTTGGCGCCCGGCCGGATATCGTTGGTCGAGTATCCGTTCGGCCAGTTGCTGATACAGCTGGTGTTGCAGTGGATGCTCACCATCCAGCCGGAGATCGTCAATCACGTCAACTGGTCCCATTTAAATTCATAATCTGGATCTTTTGATGGTATCAGAACTGCCTTTCAATAGAAGTACGTTTTTTTGAAGTGCAAGACCAGAAAGGAGCTTTTGATGACAACGACTGATGTGGCCCGCATTGGTGCGTCCCCGCTGACTTCCTGTCCGCGCAGTAGTGTGCAGAGGGCAGCCAAGAGAGCCAGTTATGATCGGGAAACAGCCTACAAACTGATTGATCGACTAAAAACGGCCCACCTGGGATTTGTTGAAGAAGGTGAGCCCCGGATCATTCCGATCACCGCCTGGCGGCTTGGTGATGATCTCTTCGTGCATACGCTGAATGGCGGACGGTTGTCCCGACGTCTGGAATCTGGCGCATTGCTCTGCATTTCCTTCGCCGTGACAAATGAATGGGTGATGACCAAATCGGCGTTCAATCACAGTGCCAACTATGAATCACTGGTGTTGTTTGGCCATGCGGTTCCGGTAACTGATGATGCTGACTTTGATGCCGCGTTCCGCGCGATTATCAACCAGATTGAGCCAGGACGGTGGGAACAGGTCAGGTCACCAAATGACAAGGAGCGAAAAGCAACGGCGTTATTCCGGATACCGATTGAAGAGGGGGCGTTCAAAAGCCGCACCGGCGGACCGAATGACGATCCGGAAGATCTCGGGTTGCCGGTGTGGCATGGGACTTTGCCAGCCGGATTATGAAGGCTCTCCGGGGGAGGTCTGGTCTTTTGGAGCCATTCGGAGGAATACACCCAACGATGCCAGGAGTAGGGCGGTGCTTGCGATGATAGCGACCGGATAGTAGAGATTTCCAGCCAGCTCCAGTTGGCTGTACTTGATGATCATGATCAGGCCCTCAAGCGACATGGCAACGCACACTGTTCCAATAAAACGCGGCAGTGTCCGCCGCATCATAGTGATGACATCGTGCGATTCTGAGCGTCCGCTGTATTCGGAGCGGATAACCATAGCGAGCTCGTATACGGCAAGAGCAATGATGCTCCCGTTGACGCCTTTGATCAGGGCCTGCATAAGTTGCTGCCCAGACTGGAGGGCTTCAATCACTTCCATGACAGTGGCACTGACCAAAGTGAAAGCAAGCACGAAAAAAACCAGCGAAAATAATCGGGCGAATAGAGCCCTGACTGGAATAGCAGCCAGCATATTGACCATATTGGTTAACCCTCAGCGTATATCTAGTGAGGCGCAGGCTACTAATGAGAGAGGTAGATTTCGCTTAAGGATTGCTCATTTTTTGGTAATCTCTGATCCCGTTAAAGCGCCCCGATCAAGAATAGGGAAAGGATGTTGTTCGGGTGCATCTATAGTAGTTTTTCAGCCCGGCGGCGACCCATGATTCGAAAGAAACGAATCGTCCCGGCCACGCGATAGATTCGAAAGGCCACTCTTGATCCAGCCAATCAATGACTTCGTGTTCGATTAGCTCCGCGATCTCTTTATCAAGGCTGATGTGAGTCCACAGGTACGCTTCTGCCTCGTGGCTCATGCTGGCGGTCGGGTAGATGTAAAGGCATCCGAGGCATGCCCGTTGGTCAGTGTCGAGGAGATGGTAGGCGAACGATTTGCACAGCTCGAACTCTTTTGCGTGCCATGCGAGGTCGGCCTCATCCGTGCTTCGGCTAAGATCGGCTGGGGGCCAGTCATCTTCGGGACCAAAGAGGTGCTTCAGCTTGCTCCGGCTAGCGACAACGGCTTCGAAATCCAGATCTGTCCACTCAGGTCCTGCGGGAATGAGCCAAACGTAGGTGCCCTGCCAGCTCTCTGGAACCGAAAAGCCTTTTAGCAAAAGGGGCCGGAATCCCTCTGGGCGGGCAGCCAGATCAGGCAGCATCCCGACCTTCCTCCCCCATCAGTCGACGAATCTGGAGTTCGAGGCGCCGGTATTCATCTGACTGCAGGAAGGCTTCGCGGTCGTTTTCCGGCAGATCGGCTTTGAAGTCCGTATGGATCGTTTCTTTCAGGCGGCCAGGGTGGCGTGACAAGAAGTACACCACGTCTCCCAGGTAAAGTGCTTCCTCAATGTCATGAGTTACGATCAACACGGTATTTCGTTCCTTGCGAACCACGTTCAACAGCAGGTCCTGCATTTGCCAGCGGGTTTCCGGATCCAAGGCGCCGAAGGGTTCATCCATCAATAGTAGCTCAGGGTAGTTGGCCAGCGTTCGGGCGATGGCCACGCGCTGTCGCATACCGCCAGAGAGCTGGTGAGGATAGGTACTGGCGAATTTTTCGAGACCGACGGCCTGAATGAAGTGGTCAACGGTTCCCTCATTCAACGCACTGCGATCGCCGTTGATTTTAAGTCCGTAGGCCACGTTCTCCCGCACGGACAGCCAGGGAAACGAAGTGTAGTCCTGAAATACCATGCCCCGGTCCCGGCCGGGCTGGGAAACCGCCCGGCCATTGAGGTTAATGTCGCCTTCCGAAGGTTTCTCAAGGCCTGCAACCATGCGCAGCAGGGTGGATTTGCCACAACCTGAGGGGCCCAGCAATACGCCCACCTTTCCTGCCGACAATGACAGCGAGATGTTTTCAATGGCCTGAACGGTCCGCCCGCCAGATTTGAACACCTTGCTTACGCCTGTGATAGAAAGACCTGTGTTGGAAGACATGGGGTGGCTCCTTTTCTGCGGTCGGGTCAGAGCGTGGATTTAAGCGGTGTCATATCCACCCCGGATTCCATTGGATGGCGCTCTTCTATGAGACCGAATTTGAGCCACCAATCGGTAACAGTCTCCCAGTTGTTGGTAACCTGGCCATTGGGCAGGCCCAGAGGCAGTTCGCCCGGCATCAGTCCCATGTACTTGGCAGCCTGCGCCTTGTCGAAGATCCAGATCCCGCCTTTGTAGATCTCGCCGTCTGTGCCCAGAACTTTCTCAACGTCGGCAACCGGGAAGTTTAGGCCTTCGGCGATGATCTTGTTGGCTTCGGTGGGGTTGGCTTTCCAGAAGTCTACAGCATCGAAATAGGCCTGCATGACCTTGGCAGCTGTTTCCGGCTTTTCCTTGAGAAAGTAGTCGCTCATGTACATGGCATCGCCCAGCAACGCTGTCTCGATCCAGCCGGGTTCCTCGGAAGTAGCGACAACCGTTGCGCCTGGCAGGGCATCCAGTGCCTGGGATCCGAACGGTTCCCAGAATTCAGCGGCCGCCACGTCACCGCCAACAAGGGCGCCAACGGCATCATCCATGATCAGATTTGTGAACTGGACCTCATCAATGCTAACGCCATTTTCTTCCAGCCAGATGCCCATAAAAATCTGGGTGAGGCCGCCTTCAAGAACGGCGACAGACTGGCCCTTCAGGTCTTCAGCACTGTTCACGCCGGGTGCCAGAACGATCTTGTCTGTGCCGTAGGAGGGGTTGGTATAGGTGACCATCTTTACCGGCACCTCTTTATCGGCCGCAATGGGCGCATATTCTGCGGTGCTTGAGGTTACATCCAGCGCGTCGGCCGACATTAGCGCAAAGCTTTCATAAGGGTCTTCAATGATCGCAATTTCAAACTCAAGGTCAGGTGCCAGGTTTTTCTCCTGAGCGATGAACCAGAAGCCATAACCAGGCCAGGAGAACAGTGACAATCTGACCTTTTCAGCCGATAGAGCCGTGCTGGAAAGTAGTGCCAGGAGCACCAGGGACATTCCACGTTTGAGCCAGTTCATTTTTGATACCTCTTGGGTTGGAAAACGAATCGGAGATGGTATTTCATGCTTTACTTCGCCTGTCCGAGATAGGGGAAGCACTTCCGGTAAATCAGTCGGAACAGAACATCGAACAGCAGGCCGAGCACACCGATGGTGACAATGCCCGCCATGATGTCGTCCACGTGTACAAAACGTTTGGCCCGCATCATCATCGCGCCGATACCGTCGGTCGCCGCGACAATTTCCGCGATGACCAGGTAGGTCCAGCTCACGGCCAGCATTTGCCGGCAGGTGTCCACATAGCCGGGGAGCGAGTTCCGGAACAACACGGTCCAGAGGATGATGCGCCGGCCGCCGCCCAATGTTTTAGCGGTTTCGATCAGCACCCTGGGCGTCTGCCGGGTGACGTCGGCCAGCATGATGACCAGGAAAAACACCACGCCCATCAGCAACAAGGTGATTTTCTGGCTGTCGCCGGTCCCGAGCCACATCAGAAGCAGTGGGATGAACGCCGGAGCCGGCAGGTAGCGCCAGGCTCCGAGCAATGGGTTGAGGATACTGTCCACCCGGGCGAAGGAGCCCATCAGGAGGCCTAACGGCAGGGCAATCAAGATGGCAATACCGAAGCTGATAACAATCCGGCTCACACTCGCCAACACGTCACTGAAGAACGCTTTCTCCAGAAACAATTCCCGAAGGGAGCTGAAGACAGCGGCTGGGCCGGGATACAAGCGATCAGGCGCAAGATCCATCTGGGACGTCACCTGCCACAGAGCAAGAAACGCAACCCAGCCGACGGCTCCGAGCACCAGTCGCTGACCACCGGGCACGCTCTGATTGAAATCAAACCACTTGTCCGGCTTCGGTCCGACCTTGCTCACGGTAGTCCTGGTCAGTGGTTGCGCGGTGGCCTGTCCGGAGAGTTTTGCAGTCATGGGGTGAACCTCAGAAAGCGGTCAGGAAGCTGAGTCCGTAAACGGGGACTGCTTTGCCATCCCGCAGGGCCTCCGGAACTTCCACCTGGCCGTAGGTTTCCGCGTAAATGCCCGCCAGGCGATTCCGGTGGTAGCTCCTGAGCTGTCCTCTCAGCCCTACCGTCCGGGTGTAGTTGTCGCCGTAGAGTTCCCTGTGCAACGCAGACAGCTTGTACCAGGGCATAGTCGGCTTGGTGTGGTGCGCGTTGTGATAGCAGAAGTTAAGCACCAGCAGGTTCAGCACCGGCCAGCGACGGCTAATGAGGTTGCTGTAGGTATTGTTTTCCTCATATTCGCGGTTGCCTTTGTAAGGAAACACCGCATTGGGATCGTTCAGGTTCACCAGAATTTCGTAGTTGTGCTGATAGGCATCGAAGAAGCGGAGCACGGTGAGCATCAGCAGATAGGCAAGCGCATACAACAATACGGCTTTCAGGCTCCAAGCGGCCAGGGCGAGCAGCAGAAGAGACCTGGTTGCGATGACTGCCATAGACCTTCTCCGGTGCTCGCGGTTACCGATACTGGTGAACGGGGCGATGATCAGCATGGCATGCATCACGATGTCGACGGCCGGAAAGTAACACCACTCGAGAGCAAAGACGGCTTTCTCGGTACTTGGGTGCGCTTTGAGCCATGCCCGGTAGTCGAAGGAAATGGGGTCGGCATTGTCCACATGGTGGCGCATGTGTTTGTAACGGAGGTCTTCGTAGGTGCCGTAGCAGCCGCCAGTGAGCCAGTTCAACGCCTTGCCAAGGCGGGTGTTGTACTCGGTTTTCTTGAACAGTGCATTATGTCCGCAGTCATGTATCAGGTAGGCGGCGATGACCATCCCATGGCCGCAGGCCAGGACGCCGATAATGGGCAGAAGAAAACCCGGCTGGGCCATAAGTACCCAGCCACCGATATAGGTCGTGAGGATGTAGGCCAGCACAAGCGTCAGCGGCCAGACACCGTCTGAATGGCGAAAATGCTGAGTCAGATTGAACATGGTCCTGTTCTCTCCCAGAAGGTTTAAGCGATTTTAGATGTTTTGGTTGCAGCGGACTGCCAGCGCTGGAAGTGGGCCAGTTCTTCCTCTCCAATCCAGCGGTTCAGGGACCAAAGGTCTGCGATGGGCGCCTTGGTGAAGGGCAACAGGTGCAGGTAGCCATCGGTACCGAACTCCGGAGTCATGGTGGTGACCTCCAGGCCGCGTGCTATTTGGGATTCCCAAACGGCCTCCCAACACGCCTGATGTGAGGCGAGAGCATCCGCATATTCAGGCGCGGCCGGGTGCGGTACCTGCGGCCCCTGATCGTAGCCGACGCGGGAATGAATATGGCGGGCCTGCTGGGCCGTGCGCACAATGCAGTCCCATTCGATGTGAGGGAGTCGCTCGCTGACCACGGCCCAGTGGCTGAAGTCACATGTCACATCGATGTGCGGTACTTTCTCCAGGATGGCAACGGTGTTCCATGGGCTGAAAAAGCTCCGTCCGCGATGAGTTTCGAAGCTGGCTGGGACGTTGTGTTTGTCCGCAATGTTCTGGGCTTCGGAGAAGAAACGCACGGAATCGTCAATTGGCCAGGCATCGCACCCCCCCATGACATTGACGAATTCGGGCTTCAGGCCCGTGGTTGAGGCGCTGAGTATCTTCGTTTTAAAGTCGTCCAGATGCTCTGTTATCGTCGCATGGCGTCTTGGCACATAACTGCCTGCCGTACAGATTTCCTGAATCCAGAGCAGTCCGTTTGCGGTGAGGGCCTCACCGAAGGCAGCGGCTTCATCCGGAGCTTCCGGTACCGGCGCTTCGATTCCTGAAAATCCCGCTTCTCTGACTTGACCAATGGCTTCTGCCAGAGAACCCTCGTGTCCCCAGAGGGTTTTGAATCGTTTTAGGTTCACAGTCGTCTCCCGAGCAACACTTGAGAATTTCCCCTGACCCGCTGCAACCGTTGTGCCATAAGTTCTAAAAGGCTTTAAATATACAGGCTGGCATGTAAATAGCGGGGTTTGGCTGGTGTTTGAGGGCTCGGTGAGTGGTAAGCAATGGTGCGCCTGCACGCAGTGAGTGCGCTCACGGGGTTTTTTATTTGCGCCAGGTCTTGGGCTACCATGTCCGGCCTGACGATCATCCGGTATCAAAAGGCAACCACTTTATGTCTGAAGATCCTTTGAAAATTCTTTCCGAACTGGCCAGCGATGCCCACGCCCGCATCCAGGCAACCCACCAATACATCAATCCGGTGGTGGAAGTTCGCCGGGGTATGCGCGACGCCGGTATACCCGCGGATGTGATGACCATTGACTGTTTGCGCACCCGGCGAAGAATTACGCTGATTCTTCACGATGAACAGCCTGGCGTTCTGCTATATCAGTTTGTGACCATCGAGGATGAGGTGGGCAATGACTTTCAACAGATGGCACTTGGCGACATGACAACCACCAAACTGTTCGAGTGGATTGAGGAATACTTCGGCTAGTTGATCACTATCCGTGTAACGTTGAAGCCACCTTTGGGTCTGTATGGGTAGCCGTTGCCGGCGGAATTTTCTGGATCGTTACAACCTGACGAGTACTTTATGAAATCTGTTGCACTTCTCGACGGCGGCCTGGGCCAGGAAATCTATCGCAGGGCCATGAATGTTACGTCACTGCTGTGGTCCGTGGCGGTCATGCGGGAGCAACCGGAGGTTGTCACCGATGTCCACGCTGACTTCATCAGGGCGGGCGCCCGGACCCTTACACTGAACACCTATGCCGCGACGCCAACGCGACTGGCCAGAGAGGGCCTCGGCGACGAGATTGGTGCAATCCATCAGCGCGCTTTCGAGGTGTTGGAGCGAGCCATCGCGTTAACCGGCGCCGAGGTTGATATCGCCGGTTGTCTGCCACCGCTGGTTGGTAGCTACCGTGAACAACCTGCCCGGACGTTCGAGGACTTGAAGTCAGAGTTCGATGTGCTCGTGAAATTGCAGGGTGGCGCGGACGTTTTCCTTATCGAAACCATGACCAACTCGCTGGAGGCGAGCGCCGCTTGTGCTGCCGCCAGTGAATCAGGTAAGCCTTTCGGCGTGGCATTCAGGCTGGAGGCCGATGGCAAGCTCCGGTCAGGAGAAACCCTCGCAGAGGCCGTCGAAGCGGTGAAGGCGTCAGGACCAACGGCCATTATGCTCAATTGCTGCGACCTGGAAGTCATTTCGCTGGCAATGCCAGAATTGGCCAGTTTGTTCCCATGCACCGGCGGCTACGCCAACGCGTTCAAAACGGTTGAGCCGATGGCCGGCGGAGCGCTGGTGGATGAACTGGAAGCCAGACCGGACGTTTCTCCCGGGCTATATGCGCTTCAGGTGAAGCAGTGGCTGGAGGACGGCGCAGCCGTCGTTGGCGGCTGTTGTGAAATCACGCCGGAGCACATCAGCCATCTGGCCGATGTGCTGTCAGACGAGTATCGCCTGATAAAGTTCTCGGAACTGGCCCGCCGTTAACCGGCGAGTCGAGGGCTTTTCGTCCTGCGCGCTTCCATGGCACGTTTGGAGCGGCGTGCCTCGATGTATTGCATTGCATCATTCCGGATAGGAAGGTGCAGTGCCCCTTCCAGATCAAGGCGTTCGTAACCAAGATCGGAAAGCGTATCGTCTTTTTCTTTAAGCAGTGACTGCGCCATACGCCGGAATTTCTGACGCCTTGCGTACCCTTCAATCCACTGCATTGCGGCGTTTGCGTGATGCTCTGTGTGCTTCAACATGTCTACGGCCCCGAGTGTTGGTGAATGGCTTGCCGCAGCTCGTTTAGAGGTGTTGTGTTACTCGCTAACGGGTGCCTGTAGCCAATATTCTGGTGTTGTTTTTGCCTTCAATCAAACGAAAAGAATTTAAGATCTCGTTCAGTTATGCTTAAGGGAGTTGCCGGTCATCAATCCAACCGAAAGGTCCGCACATGAATATGCCTCTGCTTGATAACGACGTGCTCAGGAGTTTCATTGCCATTGCGGAACACGGCACGTTCACCAGTGCCGCCAAAGCTGTGCACCGAACGCCGTCAGCCCTCAGCATGCAGATCAAACAGCTTGAACAGAACCTCGGCAAAACTCTCTTTATCCGGGAGCCCAGGAGAGTCTCTCTGACGGCGGAAGGTGAGGTTCTCCTGGATTACGGGCGCCGGCTGTTACGCCTTAATGAAGAGGCCGTGCAGCATTTCCTTGCGCCAACCCTCGAGGGAAAAGTGGGTATTGGCACTTCCGACGATGTTGGCACCCGGATTCTGCCGGACGTTCTGGCGGAATTTGCCAGATCCTACCCTGCCGTGCTGGTTGACGTTGTGGTTGGCTCTAGCAAACAGAATCTGGCGCGTCTGGATGCCGGTGAACTCGATATGACCCTGGTGACCGTGGCCGATGAGGGACGAATCCCCCGTGGCGAGGTGGTTCACGAAGAACCGCTGGTTTGGGCCGGGAGAGAGGGCTCATCGGCCTATCAACGTTCTCCGCTGCCGATTGCCATGGCCCACGAAGGATGTGCCTGGCGGCGCATGACACTCAGGGCACTGGACAGGGCGGGCATACCCTACAGGATTGCCTACACCTGTGAGCATTGTTCCGGCCAGGAGGCGGCAATGCTGGCGGACCTGGCCGTGGCCCCGTTTCCGCAAAGCCTGATTCGCCCGCCTCTGAAGGAGGTAGCTGGTGATAGCCTCCCGCAAATCGGATTCTATCAACTGGCTTTGGTGCGGCGGGGTTCAAATCCCCTTAATGATGCGCTCGCGTCTCATGTGAAAGAAGCGTTCCAGGGTCTACGCTAAATGAAGGCGCCACGAATGGACCGTTGCGCACCCCCTGGCCCCGATTTTCAATCAAGGAAACCATAGATGACAGTTTATTTCGTCCAGGCGTTTATCTACCTGGTCGCAGCGGTCATTGCTGTGCCCCTGGCAAAACGACTGGGGCTCGGCTCGGTCCTCGGCTACCTGGTGGCGGGTGTGGTGATTGGTCCTGTCACCGGGCTGGTAGGGCAGGAAGCCAACACCATCCAGCATTTTGCCGAGTTTGGCGTCGTTATGATGCTGTTTCTGGTAGGCATGGAGCTCGACCCCAAGGCGCTGTGGGCCATGCGGGTCCGTCTGGTCGGTCTTGGCGGACTGCAGGTGGTGTTGACCGCGGCCGCCGGTATGGCAGTGGCTGCCTGGCTCGGGCTTCAGTGGCAGACAGCGCTTGCGGTCGGCCTGATTTTCGCCCTGTCGTCCACGGCGATTGTCCTGCAGACACTCAACGAAAAGGGATTGGTTAAAACTGAAGGCGGTCGCAGTGCCTTCTCGGTATTGCTGTTCCAGGATATTGCGGTCATTCCCATGCTCGCACTGATTCCGCTGCTGGCGTTGCCGGAACTGATGGCGGCCGGTGGGGCTGCTGAAGACCATGGAACCCGCTTGAGCCTGGTAGACAGCCTGCCAGGCTGGGCCCATGGGCTGGTTGTGGTGGGGGCCATCGCCGCCGTGGTTGTGGGTGGCCATTACCTGAGCAGGCCCCTGTTTCGGTATGTGGTGCAGTCCGGTTTGCGTGAAGTCTTTACTGCCACCGCGTTGATGCTGGTGATCGGAATTGCGGCCCTGATGAGCCTGGTGAATCTGTCTCCGGCGCTTGGGGCCTTCCTGGCCGGTGTGGTGTTGGCTAACAGTGAATTCCGGCATGAGCTGGAAGCGAATATTGAGCCGTTCAAGGGACTGCTTCTGGGCCTGTTCTTTATTACCGTGGGCGCGGGCATCAATTTTGACGTTCTGGCTGAGCAATGGGGCACGGTGGTGTCCCTTGCGGTGTCCGTGATTGTCGTCAAGGCCGCGATTCTGCTGGGCCTGGCGTTGCTGTTCAGGGTTCATGGCAGTAATGGCTGGCTGTTCACGCTATCTCTGGCTCAGGCTGGTGAATTTGGCTTTGTGCTTCTGACCTACAGCGTCCAGAACAACGTGATTCCTGTGGACACCTCCCAGATTCTGTCCCTGGTAGTCGCGCTGTCCATGTTCCTGACACCGTTGCTGTTTATTGTCTATGACCGGCTGGTGTTGCCGCGCTACCGGCGATCCCAGAACGATGAGCGGGAGGCGGATACCATCGACGAGCAGGCGCCGGTTATCGTCGCCGGAGTTGGTCGTTTCGGCCAGATAGTCTGCCGGTTGTTGCGGGCCAACAATGTCCCGATTGTTGCGCTGGACCATGAGATTGAACAGATCGAGAACCTCCGGCAAATCAATATCAAGAGTTTCTTCGGTGACGCCAGCCGGCCGGATTTGCTGGAGACCGCCGGCATCGAACAGGCCCGCTTGCTTGTGGTGGCTATCGACGATCGGGACCGTTCGGTCCAGATGGTGGAGCACGTAAAGCAGTTTTTCCCCGGTGTCTGGGTGTTGGCACGGGCTTTCGACCGGGGGCACGGCTACCGGTTGAGGGAAGCAGGTGCCGATGATGTCGTGAGTGAAACCTATCATTCGGCACTTGAGCTCGGCGGTCATGCATTGACCGCCATGGGGGTCCATCCGATGCGTGCCCGCCAGATGACCTGGGCATTTCTCGACAACGAAAAAGCCCACGAGGATGAGTTGTTCGAAGCCTGGAAAGAAATCGAGGAAGGTATCCGGTTCAGCCCCCGTTATGGTGAACTGTTCATGAAGCTGGAAGAAGCGCTCAGTAGCGCCATGCACCGTGACTGGGAAGAGCCGAAACAGGAGGATGTTCCGGTATGGCGACCGCCCGACCGCTGACAGTGAAACAACGCTGGGCTAGATTAGTGTCGGTACGGCTGTTGAGGTGAGTGTGGTGTTCAGGAAAGCGCTTGTTGTTTCAGGCCTGGTTTTCGCAGGGTCCTGCGCTGCGGCCGAATCGGACAGATACAACTGCATTGCCAGCAGCATTCAGCCGGAAGCCATTGATCTGGACAAACCGAGGGACCAACTCGCCCGGCAGAACGATCTGGTCATTCCGGAGGGCGCGCGCATTGGTAGCATCCGCATTCTTCGCCGTCCGATCTTTGACACCACCGATCCGGAGCAGAACAACGCGCTGTATCGAACCCTGAACGCCCTCAACACGCCTACCTGGGAATCCGCGCTGCGGGCCCAGTTGGTGTTCGAGCAAGGCGACGTCTACCAGCCCGAGCTTATTTCCGAATCCGAGCGGGTGCTGCGCCAGCGGGAGTATCTCACCGCAGCCTGGGTGGGCGTTACCCGGGTTTGTGGGGACGAACTTGAGGTAAGTGTTCTGACGCGGGATACCTGGACGCTTTTCCCCAGCTTTGGTGTGTCGCGATCCGGTGGTGAGAACACCACCAACTTCGGGCTGTCTGATCCCAACTTTGCCGGGTCAGGGAAGAGCCTTGGTATCGGCTATGCAAAGGACCCCGATCGTACGGAAACAAGTCTCTACTTTGATGATCCGAACTTGCTGGGCTCGCACTGGCAGGCCGGGTTCTCGTTCGATGAACGGAGCGATGGCCGGGGCCGAGGCGCCTACCTTGAGCGGCCTTTCTTCAGCGAAACCACCAACTGGCGATTTGGCCTGAGTGGTATCGACGATGTCCGGGAGGAATCCCGCTACGTAGGGGCGGAGGCCATTGCCGATTATCGGCGAAACCACGAATTTTTCAGCATTGATGGAGGTTGGCGCCTGGCTGAGAAGGACGACCGGCAACTGAGATTGCTTGCAGGCTACCGCTACGATGCGCTGGTATTCGACCGTTTACCCGACGAACCCAATCTCGACATCCTGCCGGAAGACAGAACCCTGAGTTATCCCTGGATTGGCTTCGATTACCGCCAGAATCGCTTCCGGGAAATGACCAACCTGACCCGGCTTCAGAGGGTCGAAGATGTGCGGGATGGCTTCGTGTGGCGTACCGAGCTGGGTTATTCCGGCAGCGGGCTGGGCGCCACTGAGGACCGTGTGGTTCTCAATATGGATTTTCGGGATGTGCTGCACGTAACCCAGACTAATTATGCCAGCTATACCCTCAGCCAGAGCGGCACCTACCGCCTCGACGAGGACCGGGTGGAAAACCTGCTGGGTACAGCAAGCGTTCAGTACTTTCATGGCGGCTCGGAACGCTGGAACAGCTGGTACACCAACCTCGCATTCACCGCAGCGCACAATCTGACGGCTGATCAGCAGCTGCTCATCGGGGGCGAGAACGGGCTGCGCGGTTACCCAAGTGAGTACCAGCAGGGCAATCGCCGGGTGCTCTGGACCCTGGAGAGACGTTACTTCCCGGATTGGCATCCGTTCAAGTTGTTCCGGGTGGGCGGCGTGGTGTTTACTGACGTCGGCCGGGCCTGGTTCACCGACGACCGGAATAGTGGTCCTGACGAAGGGGTGCTGAAAGATGTCGGCTTTGGCATGAGGCTGGCGTCCAGCCGCATCGAGGTGCAACGGATGCTGCACCTCGACTTTGCCTTCCCGCTGGACGGCGACGATAGTATTGATGATTTTCAGATACTGTTGCGGGGTCGAAGCCAGTTCTAGCGCACAGGTTCTGCCTGAGCCACACTGGTTTGCGCTTTCTTCCTGTTGCTTATCCTGAGCCCGAGGATCACCAGGAATGCACCCAGCCAGATGGTTACAGAGTAGTGCTCCTCGAACCAGATAACACCTATGAGCAATCCGAAGACGGCCGCCACGGCTCCGAGCTGACTGTAAAAAACCGGGTTGGAGCGACGCTGAAGTTCAAAGGCGCAAAGGTAGGTCAGCGCCGTTAGTAGTCCCTGCAGAATCACAATGCCAATTAGATCCGATCCCGTGCCCTCCGGAAAAATAGGGGTGTCCGTCAGGCTGGCGACCAGGGCAAGCGTGAAGGCCGACGCCAGCAGCGTACCCGATGCAAGGACCATGGGTTTTACATCATCAGGCCAGGCGACTGAGCGATAGACGTTACCGATGGATAGCATCGCCGGGATAATCAGGCCCATGGCGAACCAGACTATGTTCGGGCTGCTGATCTCCGAATGACGTTGCAGCACAATCCAGGCGCAGGCGACGACCGCAATGGATAACCCGGTCAGTTTGATCCAGCTTCGTTTTTCCAGGCCGATGCTGGTGGCGAGCAGGAACGTAAAGATTGGGGGGAGGGCATACATGATTCCCGTGAAACCGGCTCCGAGTTTGGTCACCAGATAAAATCCGATCACATTCGGGATCGCGATACCGGTCAAGCCGCTGATGAGGAAATAGCGGGTCAGGCGACGTTCCAGCAGGGAACGGCGTTTATGGGAGCACAACAGTAGAACGGCTCCTGCAATGAGCGTTTGCCAGAAGGCATAGGTGACGGCAGGCATACCCTGGGATGTTGCCGCTTTCGCCAGCGCCAGCATCAGTGCGATCAGAAATCCGTTGGCCAGCAGTAGGCCCCAGATCAGGGCTTGGGGAGGGATAAAGGAACGCTGCGCTGTCGCTATCATCACTGAATGCTCCGGTTGGTGAGGCGGGTTGTTGATAGTCAGTTTGCAGCAATTGATTGGGTTGATAATTGGGTCTGGGCGAACAATACTCCTTCCAAATCAGAAATAATCAGGAGTTTTAATTGGCTACGGACAAGCTGGTGGCAATGAAAATTTTCAGGCGCGTTGCAGAGCTGGGTAGTTTCACCCGGGCTGCGGATGACCTGGATATCACCGCTGCAACGGTGAGTAAGCACATTGCCTTTCTGGAACGGGACCTGGATACCAGGCTGATCAACCGCACCACCCGACGCATGAACCTTACTGGCGCCGGGCTCGCTTTTCTGCAACGTACTCAGGCGTTGTTGGATGATCTGGACGAGGCAGAGCTTGAGGCAAGAGGGTTGCAGGCAGAGCCTCGAGGCACGATCAGGCTGAACGTTCCCATGTCGTTCGGCTTGACCCACATAACTGAGGCCATCGACAGCTTTCTCCGCCTTTATCCTGACATTGACGTTGACCTCCAGCTCACCGATCGCATGGTTGACCTGGTGGAGCAGGGCGTAGACATCGCCATTCGGGTTCGAAGCTCTTTGGCCGATTCCACCCTCATGGCAAGACCACTCAGAACATCCAGAAATATCGTATGCGCATCACCGGCGTATCTGGAGAACGCACCTGAGGTTCATGTCCCGAATGATTTGGCAGGGCACAACTGTCTGACGTTCAGTCTTCACGACAGGCCCAGGGTCTGGGAGCTCGGCGATCAGGAAGTGATGGTCAGCGGTAACTATCGGACAGACAGCAGCCTTGCGATTCGCCAGAGTCTGTTGAGAGGGACTGGTATTGGCTTCTTACCGCGCTTTCTGGTGCAGGGCGATATTGAAAAAGGCGTCCTGGTTCCATTGTTGACCAATTTCCCGCCCAAGCCCTATACCGTATTCGCCCTGTTTCCGCCCGGGCGCAAGCAACCCACCAAGGTTCGCCTGCTGCTTGACCACCTGGACCAGCATCTGGGCGAGAAGCCTTATTGGGAATAGCGCTGATCCCGTGGCTCAACTTCTGGCTATTTCCATTTTGGAAAATATGTAGTTCTATTCCATCCGTTTTTTAGGGCTCGCTGGTTCCATAGAGTGGTTACCTCAAACTGAAGGAGGCAACCCTATGAACATACACGAAGCCCTGGACTGGCGTTACGCCGTCCGCGAGTTTTCACCAGAAAAGCTTGATGGCCAAACGGTGGAAACACTGGTGGATGCAGCCCGCAAGAGCGCGTCTTCCTATGGACTGCAGCCATACAAAATTCTGATTGTTGAGAGCAAGTCGGTCCGGAAGGATTTGCTGCCTTATTCGTATGGCCAGCAGAAGGTCTTGGACTGCTCGCATTTGATTGTTTTTGCGGCGCAGACAGACATTGGTGATCACACCGTCGACAGGTATGTCACGCAGTTTGAGAAAACCCGGAGCGTACCTGCGGCGGAGATCTCGGGCTATGTGACTCACATGAAAGAGGCACTCGCATCCAAGTCGCAATCAGAGAAACAGGCGTGGGCGCACCAGCAAGCCTATATTGCCCTGGGCACGCTGCTCACCGCGGCCGCCTCCATGCGGATCGACAGCTGCCCGATGACCGGTTTTGACCACAACGCCTATGATGACGTGCTGGGGTTGGCAGAGTTGGGGCTGGAGAGCTCGGCGATTGTTGCCTTGGGTTACCGCAGTGCCCGAGACCGGAGTTCTGGCTTGCCGAAAGTGCGTTTTGATTACGACGATCTGGTCATCACGATGTAAGGTTTGGCCGGGCCGATTGGCCTCTCTGGCTGGTGTTCCTTGGCTATAGGGTATAGGTTCGGGAGAACGGCGACACATTCTCGAGCAAACTGCCGTGTAAAAGGAGCACCAGCTCTATGAAGGTTTTCTCCAACCCGGTTGGTTCCGGAAATCTGTGGTTTGACAATCTCACCACTGCCGAGGGCACGCCGGTCGCTTACGATCCACAGGCCAGGGCGTTCGTCCCCATGCCGCCTTTCTGCGTGAATCGGGATATTATCGGCTGCAACTGGATTGCGCCTGAGAAAGGGGCTTTCTGCAGGTCGTGCGCGATGACAGCGCTGGCGCCGGACCCGAACATTCCCCATGCCATGCCGAACTGGGCCGAGACTGAGGCTGCGAAACGGTGGGTGCTCGATAACCTCGGGCGCTGGCACTGGTTTCGCCCGGAGGATCCGGGCACCCGCCCGGTTTTTCATATGTTGGCGGAGGGGCTGACCCCGGTTGCCATGGGGCACGCCAATGGTGTGGTTACCATCAGTGTTGCAGAGGCGGATCCGGTGGTTCGTACCACCCGACGACAAGCCCTCGATGAACCCTACCGCACCATGGTTGGCCATATGCGCCATGAGATCGCTCATATGCTCTGGTGGCGTCTGAGTTTGCGGGAAGATTTTCTGGATGCGTTCCGGGAAATGTTTGGTGATGAGCGCGCCGATTATCCGGCGGCCCTTGAGCATCACTATCATAACGGTCCGCCGGAAGACTGGAGGCTGTTCTACCTGACCAGTTACGCCTCGGCACACCCTCACGAGGACTGGGCAGAGACTGCCGCGCACCTGCTCCACCTGACAGACATCACCGACAGCCTGGTGTCATCGGGGCTGACATCGCCGGAAGTGCCCAGACAGGGCTGGGATCCTTACGCCGAGCCCGACACGGCCATGCTGATTAACGTCGCGGCGTCGCTGGCCATTCGGGTCAACCATGTGAACCGCTCCATGGGGCTGTCTGACCTGTACCCGTTTGTGCTTTCAGAAACGGCGCAACGCAAGCTCGCGTTCGTGCACGACTGGTTGCGCCGGGGCGCCCAGGGTCTCTAGTCAGAGTGCCGGTCAATCAGGCCGGCGCCATTGGGATGGCCTGCTGGGTTCTTGGCCTCATTGAGTCCCCGGCAGGATCGGAAACCGGGACAGAACATGCCTGAGCGTTTATGATCGGCGATCTGATTCACCGGATTGAAAAGGCCCCTATGAAGTTTCCAAAGGTGACTGTTGTACTGGTATCTGCCGCCCTGCTGTTTGTTCTCTGGGACCAGACCCGCGAACAGCCCGACCCCATCGACGCAAGCCGCCTTTCCAACTTGCGGGCCAATCCCGTTGAACTCAGTGCTGCAGTCGACTGGATTTTCGGGCAGATTCCGGACTTCTGCTCGGATGTTACGGGCGAGGGTAGTGGCGCGACGGCCCAGTCTGATTGCGTCGAAAAAGCCGAAGCTCGAACCTCTACGTGTCGGCGGATGCTTTACGATAGATTCCCGAGTGTTGTTGCCTCGGAGGCGGTATTCCGGGATGTTTCGCTCACGGCCATGGCGTGTCTGGTGCCCCGATCAGGAATCGTGAACTAGCCAACGGTTCTTCCCGATAGTTACAGGATCCCAATTGCATGCCCATCTCTGCTCACTATGGTTTGACGGTACTGATCTGGGGGCTGACCTGGACAGCGATTCGGCTGCAGGTTGAAGCAGCCCCTGTCGATATCTCCGTGTTTTACCGGTTCGTTATGGCCTCTGTGGTGACACTGGTGGTTCTTGCCATCGCGCGCAAATTGGAGAGGCTTACCCTGAAACAGCACGGCTGGCTGGTACTGCAGGGAGCGACCCTGTACAGCATCAACTTCCTTCTGATCTATCGTGCGGCAGAATCGATGACAAGCGGTCTGCTGGCGGTGGTATTTTCCCTGGCCGCGCTGTTTAACGCCCTGAATGGCTGGCTCTGGTTGCGATTGCGGCCCACCGCTCGGCTGTATCCGGCAATCTCTCTGGGGATCACCGGTGTGGCCCTGCTGTTCTGGCACGATTTGCAGCTGGGTAACGCCACCGCCACCAGCATTTTGTTCGCCATTGCAGGAACTTTCTGGTTCTCCATGGGTAACCTGGTCAGCATCAAGGTGCGGATGTCACAGGTGCCGCTGTTCCTGGCCAACGCATGGGCCATGGTTTACGGCGCGGTGATTCTTGGCATCTGGTGCCTGTTGCAGGGTGTGGAATGGGTGGTGCCCACTTCAGCGACATTCTGGGGAGCGACTGTATTCCTGGCGGTGCCTGGCTCCATCATTGCGTTTTATTGCTACATCACGGTCATCCAGACTCTGGGCGCTGACAAGGCCGGCTACGCGACGGTGCTTTTCCCTGTGGTTGCCCTGAGCGTTTCGACCTGGCTCGAGGGCTTCGAATGGACAGCAACGGCTGTGTTGGGAGCATGCCTGGCGCTGTTGGGGAACTATGTTTTGTTTCGCTCCGCTAAGGCGTAGCGCTGGTGTAGCTCGCGGATGGCGTCTGCAAGAGCGGGGAAAGGACCCTCAGTAGGAACACCCGGCACCACCTGATTGATTGGCAAGGTTGCCACGGGTGGTGGCGCCACATGCAGCTCGTCCAGCCAGCTTGAAAGCTGCTCTGACGAGCTTGCATAAACAATGCGGCCGAGCCCCACCCAGCCATGAGCGGCTGCGCACATCGGGCAGTGTTCGCCGGAGGTGTATACCGTTGAGGCGGCTCGCTCATCCGGGGTCATGTTGGCAGCTGCCCAACGGGCTATTGCGAACTCGGGGTGCTGGGTTTCGTCTCCACCGGCAGTCTCGTTATGGCCCTCGTACCTGACGGCACCGGTTTCATCCACCAGCACGGAGCCAAAAGGCGGGTTTCCGCTGTCCACTGCCATTGACGCTAACTCCACACAGCGGGCCAGGTGTTTCATTTCGGTTTCGTAGATCACGCTGCCTCCTTCATTGACCTCGTGCGTCCAGGTAATGCATCCAAAGCATACGAGCGGCTACGGCTCGCCACGGCTTCCATTGTTCCGCAAAAACAAGTTGTTCATCTCTGGTTGGCCGGGCCTCCAGCTGTTTGATGTCCTGTAGCGCGGATGCCAGAGCCAGGTCTCCCTGAGGCCAGACATTCGCTCGCCGGAGCGCCATCATGTAATAGACGTCGACGGTCCAGGGCCCGAGACCCGGTATATCCAAAAGGTGGCTTCGGCCCTGCGCATCGTCAAGGGTGTCAAGCTTTAAGAGTTCCAGCGCACCGCTGGCAACCCGATTGGCGAGCTCGACGCAGTACCGGGCTTTTTGCCGTGTAAGCCCGACTTGCCTCAGCTCAGACTCGCCAGCCTTTTGGACCAATTCCGGGGTTACCGATCCTAGATGCGACGCGAGCCGCTGAAACATGGTGGCCGCGGCTTTGATCGAGACCTGTTGTTCCAGAATGATATGCACCAGTGAGGCAAACCCCGGCTCTCGAGCCCAGAGTGGCGGGTACCCAAGCCGGTCCCGGATCCTGTATAAATCGGAATCTCTCTCGGCCAGAACGTCAACGCCCATTCTCAAGGTTTCGTCATTGATCGTCTTTCGTTGCATAAACTCCTTTTTGCCTAATGGAGGGCCGATTGCTGGTCTCCGTTCAGGATCTGTTGTTGCACAAAGGAGCGAGCTTGCTCTGGCAGTGTATGCCGTCGATCTTTAGTTCCGCCATCATTCAATATCCGAAGACATGATGCCAATTTGTACGAAACAGCCCCTCCTTGGTTCTCAGGACCGAGCCCTGGCGAACCGGGGGCGTCATTCCCATAAGGATATGCCCTTAGAGTCGAAAGGAATCCTGGTATGGGTAGGATGCGTAACACTCAGTGCTTTCAATGACCAACCAATGAGGTGAAGTCACTATGAAATTAACGCTTAAACACACCGTTGCTGCAGTCGCACTCACTTTTATTTCTGGCGTTGCAATGGCGGCCGAACACGTCGTTGAAATGAAGAACTCCGGCGCTGACGGTGCCATGGTCTTTGAACCGGGATTTGTTAAGGCCGAGCCTGGCGATACCGTCAAATTTGTCCTGGTCGATCCAGCCCACAACTCAGTGTCCGTAGAGGTGCCTGAGGGTGCTGAAGGCTGGCAGGGAGCCATGAATGAGGGCATCACGGTGACCCTGAACGAAGAGGGTGTATACGTTTATAAATGCACGCCCCACGCCGCGTTGAACATGGCCGGTGTCATTCAGGTAGGCGAAGCTGTCAACTACGACTCTGCGAAAGCCGCCGTGGATAAGCTCACTGCAGCCGCTGCAACGAACAAGGACCGTCTGACCGGTTACTTTGAGCAAGTCCAGAAGTAAGTCAATCGGGATAGAGGCCGCTCACATTACTGCGCGGCCTTTTCTATTTTAATCGAAGACAATTCGATTACGGCCGTCCCGCTTCGCTTTATAGAGTCGCTGGTCGACCAGATCCAAGAAATCGGCGATGCGGTCGTGGCGTGAGGGAATCACAGTGCCTATTCCCATGCTCATAGTAACCTGTTTACTGTGCGGGCTGTCTCCCTGGGGAAGTTGTTCCTCAAGAAGCAACTGACGGCAACGTTCAGCCACACTGATGGCAGCTGGCGTGTCCGTTTCGGGCAGGATGATCACGAATTCCTCACCACCGAACCTTGCCACGAAGTCGCGGGGCCGTTGGGCCCCGTTCTCCAGTAGCGTAGCGATTCGCTTGAGACATTCATCACCCTGCAAATGGCCGTTAAGATCGTTGTACGCTTTAAAATTGTCGATATCGAGCAGTATGACTGACAGAGAAGACTGGTGTCGGATGGCGTCGTTCCAGTTCTCGTTCATGACGGTATCAAACATTCGGCGGTTTGCGACGCCGGTGAGTCCATCCTTGTAAGAATACTCTTCCAATTTCTTCTGCAGAGCGACCAATTCGTCTTCGGTTTTCTTGCGCTCGCTGATGTCGAACATAAAGCCGATCAGAGCCTCGACATCACCGTTATCGTCACGCAGTACATGCACCACATCCCGCAACCAGACGTATTCTCCTCGTTCGGTGAGGGCCCGATAGTCCGCCTCATGATCGACTCCGGCCTCGGATTGCGATACGCAGAAATTGACGACCCGCTCCCGATCCTCGGGGTGCATGCGGGTGGCCCAGTCGTCTACGGTTAGCCAGCTGTCCTGGGGCCAGCCGAGCAAGGCTTCAATCTGGGGCCCTATGTACTCGAATCGCATGGTTCGCCAGTTGATTTTCCAGGGAATCGCTTTGGTTGACTCCAATAAGGTTCTGTAAACGGAGCTATCTTCAACCAGTCCAGCGGGGTTGTCACTCAATTCATTGTTCTCCGATTACCGAGCCAAAGCAGCTCTGTGTCTGCGTGATGAACGTAATAGAAACATTGTCTCCTACAGTTAAGATAAACCAGTCCCGGCAACAAAAATACCGCTTTTGGCGCTTCGCATGAGCACCAACCCGGGTGGCGATAACGTTGACAGAGACATCGTGCTGGGGACGCTGTTGTGCCTGGCGAGCGGTCAAGTAGCCACCAACTGGTTCGATCAGTTGGTGGACCACGAGGCGATAAAAGAGGGGGTGACCGCGCTGATCAGCGTGGCAACCGCTCCCAGATAGTCACTTCTGAGAGGGTATGCTGGAACTTGTGCTGGGTTTCGCGGATAACGAAAGGCACCTTTCTCGGCTGACTGACTAGCCTGAAATGCTGTGAGAGGTGCTCTTTCAGGCCATCCAGCGTGGTGTGGTTCTCACCATCCTTTTTGAAACCGCCAATCCACTCTTCCTTCGGCGTGTGTTCCTCCAGCCAGGTGTAGGGTGAAGCAATAACCAACAGCCCACCGTCGTTGATTCGCTCGTGAATGCTGTCCAGAAAACGCCTTGGGCGGTAGAGGCGATCAATAAGGTTGGCCGCCAGAACAAGGTCGTAGCCCGAGTACTGCGGTTTCAGGTTACAGGCATCCCCCTGGTAGAAGCTCACGTTCTCAGAACACTCCTCCAGGCCAAGTTCTTTAAGCGTTCGGGTGTGATAGCCGACCAGTTCGCCTTCCTCTGCAAGCGCATAGCGAATAGAGCCTTGCTCGGCCATTTCCACGCCCAGCCTGATAAAGTTGGCTGAGAAATCGACGCCTTCCACCTGGTCAAAGTGCCTTGCCAGCTCGAAGCTGGACCGGCCACAGGCGCAGCCAAGATCCAGTGCTTTGCCGTTGGGCTTGCCATTCATGGCATCCAGGGCCAGATCCGCCAGGGCCTTCGGGAAGTTTTCCACACCAAACCAGGTATCGCCGAAGTGGAACTCCGCGTATTCAGTCAGCAACCGGTCGCTTTCGTAGTAGGCATTGGGTTGCACCGCTTCGCTTTCCGAGGCGATGTAGCGGAAGCCGGGCAGGAAGATGCTCCATGGTCCAGGTGCAGGTTGGCGTTGGCAGGGTCGTTGTCCACCTCTTTGATACCGGTTTCCTCCCGTTTTCACTCGCAAAAGGCTTTTGCTTCGTGGTAATTGACTTCCACCGGCCAGTCCCACGGCATCTCCACTTCCTCGGTCATCAGTCGCAGGTGCCACCCATTCTGCCAGCGCCAGAACGTTGGATGCCTGGCCTTGGCGAATTGGCGCCAGGCGCAACCTTCTTCACTCCAGAACCGGTCTTCCTGGTAACCGCCAGCTTCAACAAACGCCAGGAATTCCTGATTGCTGACCAGATACTGACTGGCCCTGAACTCATCGACCTCGGCTTCATGCTCGCCGTATTCATTGTCACAGCCGTAGTAGGCGTCATCGTAGGGTTTGCCGATTGAAACTGTGCCGGCTGGCACGGTGATCAGCTCGTTTTCCGGCGCTTCACCGGTTTCACGAATCGGGGCCCCTTCCGGCTGCGGGCGGACCATTGCCAGATCATGCTGGCGGATCAGTACAGACGAGGTCTCCAGATGGATACGCTCGTGCTCGACGCCCATGACGATGGGCCACCAGGGGCTCTCCCAATTGATTGGCAGGCTGAGCGGCAGTGTTTCGATCAACTCGAGAACGGTGGCCCGGACTTTGGCCCGGTAATCCATGACTTCGGCGACGGTAGGCCAGTCGTAATGGTCCTCGTCCAGATCGTCCCAACTCATCTCATCGACACCCACTGCAAAAATCGACTCCATGCGCGGATCGATGCGCTCGGGTAGCAGCTTGGCCAGAACCAGCTTGTTAACGAAGAATGGTGCGGTGTGGCCAAGGTAGAAAATGAGGGGGTGTCTCAGAGGGATCGACTTCTGGAAGTATCCGGCGTCCTCAGCAAACCTGTCGTGCGGCACGCCGCTCTGGATGAGAAGGCGGTTTCCGGTATTGGCACTGTCATTGTCGAACACGTCCTTTGTTTTTTTACCCACATGCATACGTTTCGATGGTCAGGGATGGTTCAATTCTCCCTGCAAACCGTTTAGAGCTTCCCTGTGGTCAAAATGTTACACGCCAGCTTCTTTCGCCAGGGCGACTGTCCGGGGCGCGCACCAGCTGCACCGAGGAGAATCGCCGTAGTAACGGACGGTTGATCAGGTTCAGGGCAGCCATGAACGCAATGTTGGCGGCGAATAGAATGGCAAACGTGCTGTTGGAGAGGCCAGACCATTCCTGGTAGATGAACGGGGAATGGGTGATGAACAACAGCATGGTGCTGAAACACAGAACCTGAATGCCGATAAAACGCATGGTGGTTTTATGTCTGAGCACCAGCAGGTAGTTGGTCACCAGGGACCGAATCGGTGTGGTGGTCGGGATTCGAGGCTGGAGCTTCGGGAAAAGCGCAACCTGCAGCGTCAGGACAAGAAACGCGGCATAGCCCGCCAGCATGAGAAGTATCCACTGCCACTCGCCAAGCGCCAACATGAGTGACCCCAGCGAGGGTGCTGCAGCGGGCGCTATGAACATGATCAGCCCAATGAGGCCGAACAGCCGGGCGGCGGTTTTCATCGGAGCATGCGTATTTTCAGAAATCCCCGTGCATGAACCGCTCACTTCCTGTAGCCTGCGCGGCTTTTTCTTCCAGAGGCAGACCTTATGACCGTGCAATCCGAATCTCTCCCGCGAGCCAGAAGTGGGCCGCTGACAGACAGCGATCCCGTTGTTCTGGTGCTCACTATCGGCTTCATACTTCTGTTCGTAGGGGCCTCAATATTCGACAGTAGCTACGTGGCGGAACTCATCGGTAGCGGGTTTGCGTGGACCGCCACCTATCTGGGCTCCTTTTTCCAGTTACTGCTGCTACTCACATTCTTCATCGCCATTGGAACAGCCCTGAGCCGGGCCGGCGCCGCTCGGATAGGCGGACTGGATCGACCAGAAATCGGCCGTTTCCGGTGGCTGTCGATGATCATGTGTACCTTGTTGGCCGGAGGCGGGGTGTTTTTTGCCGCTGGTGAACCGGTTTACCACTTTGTTGTTACGCCTCCGGCTTTTAATACCGAAGCTGGCTCCGCCGCAGCGGTCGCTCCCGCCATGGCCCAGTCGTTCACGCACTGGGGATTCCTGGCATGGGCCGTGCTCGGCTCCCTGACAGCCCTGGTCCTGACGCGGGCCCACTACGGACAGGGCAAACCTTTGCAACCAAGAACGCTGTTGTACCCGGTATTCGGTGAGAAAGTCATTCAGGGGCGCCTCGGTGGTGTCATCGATGCCTTCTGTGTGATTGCCGTGGTGGCCGGCACCGTCGGGCCCATCGGTTTTCTCGCCACCCAGATGAGCTTTGGGTTGCATGAGCTGTTCGGAGTGCCAGACGGCTACGGTACCCAGCTGAGCGTTCTGGTGGTTCTGGCCGGGGTGTACATGACTTCTGCCATGACCGGTCTGCATAAGGGCATTCAGTTGCTGAGCCGTTTCAACGTGATATTGGCGTTGGTTATTGCCGGGGTTATCTTTGTCTTCGGCCCCACGCTGTTCCTGGCGAATACCTACACCCAGTCGATGGGTGAATACGTCACCTCGTTCTTTGCCATGGCAACCATGACCGCAGAAACGGCACCGGCCTGGTGGATGAAATGGTGGACGGTGTTTTTCTTTGCCTGGTTCATTGGTTATACGCCGTTGATGGCAGTGTTTGTTGCCAGAATCTCCCGGGGCCGGACAGTTCGTGAAATGGTTCTGGCGGTGGCCGTATTGGCCCCCATCGCGACCACCATCTGGTTCACCCTGCTCGGTGGCTCCGGTATCTATCACCAGCTAGCCGGTACTTTCGACCTGACTGAAGCTCTGAACAACTTTCGCTTTGATGTCGCCACACTGACCGTGGCTCAGGCTTTGCCCGGCGGCACCTGGATGGCGGCGGCGATTCTGTTGCTGACAACCATTTTCGTTGCCACCACCGGCGACTCCATGAGCTATTCGATTGCTATGGTCGGAGCTGGCCACGACGAACCAAGCCCTTGGATCCGTGTGTTCTGGGGCGGTGCCATGGCATTGATGGCGGCCATTCTTCTGTATATGGGCGCCGGCCAGATTGGCGTACTCCAGCAGTTCATCGTGCTGACAGCGATTCCGGTTTCACTGGTTATCCTCCCCTCGCTCTGGACCGGACCGAAAGCTGCCATGGCGATGGCACGGGAGCAAGGGCTGGTCTAGGCTTTTACGGGGCTGAGCGGAATACAGGGATGTGTTCGCCTGCCCACTTTTCTGATTGAAAGCTCGGGGAGGGCAGATGCTGGAATCGTTTGAAGCCGGTTTCAAGGCATGGTTGTGGCCGGGTTTTACGGCGATTCTCGCAGTTGCTGCGACCTATGTCGTGTACCGACTGGCTCTGGCAGTCTTTCGGCATTTTTCAGGGTCCAGGACGGTCATTCGCCTGTTCCTCGATGCGGCTGCCCGGGCGCTCGGTGTTGTTTTCTGTCTGCTCACCCTTGCAGGTTCGCTGGCGGCCGCACCACCGGATCTCCCGTTGATGGCGGCGATTCAGCAAATCACCACCCTTCTACTCATCCTTGCCATCACCTGGGCGGCCGTTCGACTGACATCGGCCATTGGCGAGGTCATTGTCGCGCTCAATCCAGTGCTGGAAGGGCATTGGAAGCGGGCGCGCAAGGTCGAGACCCAGACCCGATTCCTGGTCCGCGCACTTAATATTCTCATCGTGATCATCGGCCTGGGCGCTGCCCTGATGACCTTTGAATCGGTTCAGCACATGGGCGCCAGCCTTCTTGCCTCCGCGGGTGTCGGCGGCCTTATTCTCGGGTTCGCGGCCCGTCCTGTGTTGAGCAACCTGCTGGCCGGTATGCAGATCGCTCTGACCCAACCTTTCCGTATAGACGACGTGCTGTATGTGCAGGGCGAGTGGTGCTGGGTAGAGGAAGTGACAGCCACCTATGTGGTTTTGCGGGTCTGGGATCTGCGTCGCCTTGTAGTGCCACTGCAATGGTTTATCGAGAACCCGTTCCAGAACTGGTCCAGGAATACCGCAGAGTTGCTGGGAACAGTTTTTATCTGGGTCGACTACACCATGCCGGTTGAACCGCTCCGGCAGGAATTCACTCGTTTGCTCAATGAATCGGGGCTCTGGGATGGCGAATTTTCCTCGGTGCAGGTGACCGATTCCAGTGATCAGGCCATTCAGGTGCGTTTTTTGATGAGCGCCGCCAACTCCAGCAAGAACTGGGACCTGAGATGTGCGGTCCGGGAGGGCATGGTAACCTTCATTCAGGAACACTACCCGGCTCAGCTACCCAGGCTTCGAGCCCGAGTGGTTGAAAACTGAGCCTTGGTTGAGCGCTTGAAGGCCAGGCGAGATCAGAACTTATAATTTAGCCCCACCGCAAACAGGTACGAGGATTCATCGTAGAAGGTCAGGTTGGATTGGGTGTCGCCAAAGCCGGCAAAAGAAATAAACGACCAGTCCTTCCAGCCCATGAATTGCGGGTACTCGTAAGCTGCAAGCAGGCTGAGCTCATCATCAGAACGCTTTTATTGAACAACGTGCTGGCGCTGCCATCGACGTTAAAGTTGGACGTTGAAGAGATGATCCCCGCATTTAGCGAGACTTCACCACTGAATCCCTTTTGCGGAGGCGCCGGTTGCGCGAATACAGGCAACGCGATGCACAGGATCGGGAGGGCGAGGTACTTTTTCATTCGGATGCTCCGATTATTCTGAATTAGACGCCGTTTCGAGGTCTGACCTCAGTGATGCTCCTTTTACGCGTGGATAGTGTCTTGCGGTTCAGCATGGTTCTAGCGGTGCTGATTTTCCACGCCAAGATGAACTTTACTGGTGAATGGTTGCGAATCTCCCCGGAAATGTATCCCTTTATGCTCTTAGGCAACCTGGCCCTTGCAGCGTTGCTGATAATGTTTTGGATAAGCGGCCGCCAGTCTCCGCCAAATACGTGTTAGGCTCCGCCGAATACCGAAAAGCAAACGACTGGAGTGGCGTACCTGACATGAGCAGTGAAGACCTCAATCAAGTAATGGAAATGGATGGTGAAGAGCGGTACGACTACTTCCTGAGCCAAGTGGCCGAGGAACGGGAAATCTGGATCCTGGTTAACGGCCAGAGCCAATTCCTCAAGATCGCCTCGGACGATGGCGATGTGGAATACCTGCCCGTGTGGCCGGCTTCGGCGTTTGCCGCCGAGTACGCCAACGGCGGCGATGAGCTGACGCCCCGCAGTATTTCACTGCCGGACTTCTTCCGGAAATGGGTCCCCGGTTTAACGAAGGATGGCCTCGATGTGGGTGTATTTCCCGGCCCTGATAAAACGGTATGGATCACCGAACCGGCAGAGCTCAAGCAGGATCTTCAGGACGTAATGTCTGATTTCTAGTACAGTTTTCATCGCCTGGCCGCTTTGGCGAGACGAGTAATATGAAGCGCTGCTTGATTTCGTCTGGTCTGCCCTGATCATTTATCTCAGTACACAATCTGAGGGCAATCAATCATGACTGATATCCGACACCTGGTCTGTCCCCACTGCCACAAGGTAAATCGCGTGCCTGCGGATAAATTGTCATCTGGCGGCAATTGCGGCGCCTGCAAACAGCCGTTGTGGCCGGATCAGGTTCTGGAACTTACAGACCAGAGCTTTGCTAATCATACCGGGCGCAGTGATCTGCCGGTGCTGGTGGACTTCTGGGCGAGCTGGTGTGGCCCCTGCAAAATGATGGCGCCTCAGTTCGAACAGGCCGCGAGAGACTGGCGGGGCAAGGTACGTTTTGCCAAGCTAAATACGGAACAGGCCCAAGGCCCGGCCAGCCAGTTTGGCATTCGCAGCATCCCTACCATGATCCTGTTCCAGAATGGCCGGGAAGTGGCCCGCCAGAGCGGCGCCATGAATCAGGCGCAGATCAGCCAATGGCTGCAGTCGAAGGGTATTCGCTAGCCTGATAAGGCTGTTTATTCGCTGGCCGGTCATTAAAACGCCACAATGGCTGAGGCCCTGCCATTGCAGGGCTGAAGACACCTATCCGAGCTGTTCCCACAAAGTTATCCACAGTTTTTGTGGGTAAAGCTGACTTTGCAGCGACATCGACTTTCTTATGGTATGTAGCCAGAATTCGAGCCAAACTGTCTGTAACTCGAAAGGCAGAGTCGGGCAAGCGACGGCCTTACCCGGTTGATCACTCCAACGAGGACCGAATGAGAGCAGTCCTGTTTATCATCATGGCATTCTGGTTCCTTCCAGTTTCGTCCCAAACGCTCAAGATTATGGGTTCGGACGAGAGCTTTCTCCCGTTTTATTACGGCAATGATCTCAGCGAGGGCATTCTGGTCGAGGTGATCAATGAATTCACCAAACAGACCGGTATCGCAGCCGATTTCGTCCCGATGGCGCGTAAACGCCAGGCCTGGGCTCTGGAACGAGGACTGGCCAACGCGGTTTTCGCCAACCCGCTATGGATGCCTTTGCCGGACCAAATGCACGCCGTAGGGCCGTTGTTAACCTGGCGTGACCGCGTGTTCGCGCAACCTGGCCGGCGCCCGGACTCCTTCGATGACCTCAAGGGAGGTATCTGTCTTCGCAGATGGTTTGTCTACAGTGATGGGCTTGAGGGGCGGATCGGGAGCCATCTGGTGCGCCATGACGGCTACAATGCCCAGCAGATGCTGCAAATGTTTTTGCGCAAACGGTGCGATTACATCGTCATGAACGAAACGGAGTTCCGGTTTCTTGCAGAGCTGGGGGACGTAGATCCGGAACCTTATAGCACGGAACTGATAGACGCCGAGTGGCCGGTCTATCTTGGGATACTTGAAAACGAGACAGCTTTAATTGAAGCGGCGGAAGCTTTTTTCTCTACCTACACGATTGACGTGGAGGCCATGCTACCCAGACTGCCATGGCCGGACCGTTGAAGAGATTGATGGTCGGTTTGTCGATACGCCAGGCATGCGAGCGGCTTTCCAGGCGTCGTACCAGAATGTCCGCTTTGCAATCTAGCCGCATCCAGGGCACTACTAAACAAAAGCGGACATTCGCGACTCTCCACTGCGAGCCGGTTTTTGATCCAGTCTTGAAGAACGATGAACCGCTTCAATGGTTCGGCAATGCAAAACCATTAACGAAAAGGCAGCCCCATTTGTTCATGAAAGCTGTTCATACGCAGTATTTGAGTATGAATCCGTGAACCGTTCTCGTTAGTTTGGTTGTAGGAAGCTCAGCCAAGCCTTCCAAGAACTGGAAACGTCGACAACATCCATGACGCGAATAGAGTCATCTGACCGGTGAGCACCAACACGCCCATGACAACGAGTACCAGGCCTGCAAACACTCTCAGCAGTCGACTCCAGCGACTGAACCAGCGCACTCGTCGGCGAAAGTGCTCAATGAATAGGGCAGTTCCCAGGAAGGGAAGAGCCAGCCCTAACGAATAGGCAGCAAGATACAACATACCTGCCTCGGCATTGGCATGGGTGGAGCTGAGCGCCAATATAGCCCCGAGTATGGGACCTATACAGGGTGTCCAGCCGATGGCAAATGCTATCCCCAGAAGAAAGGCGGCAGTGGGACGTCCGCCTTCAAGTGACTGTCCAATGCGCCATTCGCGCTGCAACGCCGGCATGCTCCACCAGCCCAGCATAAACAGACCCATTAGAACGATGAGCACGCCGGCCACCAGGTTGGCCTCTTCACGATAGGCCATCAACCATTGCCCTAAAGCACTTGCGCTTGCTCCCAAGGCAACAAAGATCAGACTGAACCCCATCACAAAACACAGGCTCAGCCAAAGGGCCTTCAACCGATTCGAAGCCTCAGTCAGAGCACCTCCAGTAACAACCGACAGGTAGCCGGGAACCAGAGGTAGCGTGCAGGGTGAAAAAAACGATATGAGACCACCGGCAAACGCGGCGGCAATTCCCCAGGTTGCAAGATCCGGCATCTAGCCTCCTATTGCTGCGAGTGCATCAAGCCGCCCAGAAATCAAATTTGATGCCTTTCTTGGAAGTGCCCTTGTCGATAATGGCCCGCGCGCGCCATAGCATTTTGCCTGTGCCGCACTCCGGCAGGGTAAAGGTTCCCTGGTAGACGCCCTGGGCATTCGGTACCAGCTGGGTGCGGACCACGCCCATGTACATTTCAAGCCCTTCAAAATCGACGATTAGGGAGTCTGCTGTCATGTTAGCGAGATGCACACGAATGGGAATTTCTGTCATAGATTCGATGGCTTCATTACCTAAACCGACTGTGATGGCTTGATTGTCCTTTCGCCCGATACACTGACCCTTGAAAGGTGCGCATCCCTCGGTGGCGTAAAAAGTGACACCGGCATCCAGATCTGGCTTCAGGTACTGCGGCAGCACGAAAATTGCAGCGACCATCAGACTGAAACCGGCGATACCGAATAACCATGACCATTTCTTGAAGTGCTGATTCAACGACATTTTCGAGTTACCCGAGATCTAGCGTGAGTGTTGTCTGGTGTCCGTGAGAAATCAGGAAGGACCCTCAGCCTAATTAACGTCCTGACTTTCGCTCCGTTGATAACGGCGCTGGTCTTCCGTCCATAGCGTTTTCAGGTACTCGATCACCAACTGAATTTCCTGGTCGGTGAGGATGTCCTTGAACGCCGGCATCGTCAGCCTATCCGTTTTATTGAAGGGATGTCGCCAGCCCTCGGCAATCATCCTGAACAACATGGCATCGCTGTGGCGCCAGGTGTGGCCTGTCTCATCGTGCGGTGGCGGGGGCATTTCGCCTTTCTCATCCGGTTTGGTCCAGTCGGCAGCACCCTCGCCCTGCCATCCGTGGCAGGCGGCGCAGTATTGCTCGTAAATCTGGCGACCCTCGGCCACCTCGGTCGGCCCACTGTCACTGTTTGGTGGCGCGCCCCCCGCCACCACAAGGGCCGGGGCAACGAGCAAGACCAGCGGGAAAGACCACTTATTCATGAACAGGTACCCATTCGCCAGAGGCGTTCTGCGAAAGCAGATCTCCATCCTCTGTGCCCACCACGAGTCCTTCCTTGAGTGAGAATGTCAGAGCGGTGACTGGCTCGGGTATCTTAAGGCCAGCCCAGCTTTCGCCACCGTCCGAACTGTGGTGAAGTTGCCCCTCGATCACGGCGTAGACGTTCTCCGGGGCAGAAGGATCGTAATCAATAGCAGTCACAGTCCCTCGTAATTCGCCGGCATCGCCCCAGAAGCAGAAACAGTCCATGGAGCGGGCAACGCCGCGGGTGGTGCCAGCGAACAGCCAGCCACTTTCCATACTGCCCGGCATATCCGAGTGCAGGAATGCCTGCACCGGCTCCCGGGGGCCACTGTCTACCTTCACCCATTCGGCACCGCCGTCCCTGGATCGGAACATGCCACTTTCACCGAGATAGACGTAAAGCGTTTCGGCTTGGGTGGCGTGGGCGGCAATCGCCGTGATTCCGAGATCCGGCAGGGTGTCATTGAGGGATTGCCAGCGCTTGCTGGCGTTGTCATAGCGCCAGATACCAAGGCCAGGCCCTGCCAGGTACAGACTTTCGTCCGCGCCCTTTGCCATGGACCGAGGGGGAGCGCCGGAATCGGACGGTGGCAGCGGGATCTCGGTAGTGCTCTGGCCTTCCACGGCAAGCAGGCCGCTATTCCGAAGCACCAGTAGGGCGCCGGAGGCGTCAGTCGTCAGCGCCTTCACTGCTTGGCCATCAGTCGCAGACTGGGCTTGAACCAGACCCGGCATGACGGCAATCAACGCGAACAGGAAAAGCCTGGAAACGCCAGAATTCAGGCGGTAAACCTTCGCTTTCATGGGGCTGACCTCAGTAATCCTTGTGTTCACGGAAAACACCCTGCTTGCCATTGGCGTTAAAAGCGATGACCTGATAATCGTCCTTCCGGCCGGTTTCCATGCCGGGGGTGCCATGGGGCATGCCCGGCACTGATAGCCCAATCGTATTGAACTGCGGGTCCTCAAGGTAGGCGACGATGTCATTGGCCGGCACATGGCCCTCAATCACCAGGTTTCCGATCAGCGCAGTGTGGCAGGACGCCATATCTCGGGGTACGTCGTACTTTTGCTTGATTTCATTAAGGTTGTTGGTTTCAACGATGCGGGTCTCAAAGCCATTGGCCGCGAGGTGCTCGGCCCAGTCCTGGCAGCAACCGCAATTGGGGCTTTTGTAAATGGTGATGGCCTGACCTGTCTTTCCACTCTCGGCTTGCGCAACCGATGACTGGTCAGATTCGTTGGTCTGGATGGCCAAGGTGGTGCCAGCGCCGATAACGACAGCGGCTATACCCGTATAAAGGGCGAGTTTCATGGTCTTCATGGAAAATCCTCGGTTGGAATCGCTTACATGTAGTGCAGGGCGCGGGGATGCACATGCGTCCCCGGCCCATAGCTTCAGTTCATGAGGGTGTCCAAATGGTTATTTGGTGCCGGTGTCTTTGTCTTTCATGCCATCGCCACCATGAGCCTGCATCATCTTCATGCACGCTTCGGTCATGGCTTTGCGGTCTCCTGGGGACATATCGGACATCATCCCCATCATGCCGCCCATACCCTCCATGCCTTGCGAGGACATCATGCCATTTTGCTCGGAATGTCCGGCCATCATGCCGGCTCCTTCGCCGTGGGCAACGGCAGAGAAGAGGGCAACACTGCCTGCCAGAACGGCGGCGGTTACGGTGAGGTTGATTTTTGAATTACGCATTTGATTTACTCCAGTTAAAGTCTCGTTACGGATGGACGGAAGTACGAGACTTTGTTGTAAGAATTAACGTTAAAGAGCTTGCCTCCTAGAGGCAAAAATCCGGGTTAAAACTCAGGAGTGGTGTTCTGGAGGGGGCGTAATAGAAGCCAGGAACGGATCCTGGTAGAAGGTTGATCGTGCGGTCAATACCGGGTGGGAGCCCGTATCGGTAAAACCGATGGAATCCCCCGGTAACAGGGCAACGCTGACGCTGACCCCGCATTTGATCAGCCCACTGGCGCTCGGGCAGGCCATGTCAGGGGCTGAGGCACAATCCGCTTCAGTGTCTGTTGAGGAGCCGGCGCTCTCAGCCTGAGCCATCATCATGGAACCACAATCCGGCATCGCAGTGTCCGCGTCGCTGTCCGCTATTTTGGACATAGCCAATGCCGGTCCGCTTATCACCAGAAGCAGTGATAGCAGCGCGGAAATAAATTGGCGGGTTGTTGCGGTCATCCTGATTCCAAGCACCAAGCTGTAAAGGTTCAACGCTGTGACACACAGCTCGACTTTCAGTTCACCAAATCCTAGCAGTTTTTATTTCAATGACACAACGCCATCGATATCCAAAGGCTCAAGGTGAATTCACTTTGACCATTCTGACAAAAGTCTTGACCTTAAACCGTGCTTCAACGTTATTTTCTCAAAAATGCTCAACTGCAACTGTTTACCGCATAAGCGGTGGAAATGAGCAACCAACAACCACGGTAAAAATGAGGGACAATAATGAGAGGAGGACCGGTGGGTTTGCTGACAGGGCCACGGCGTTGGTGGTTGTTTGGCGCCTTCGGGGTCATCGCGGGACTCACCTTTGGCTGGGAACAGCTGGTGATATTCGGGCTCGCTCCCATACTGATCAGCCTCCTGCCCTGCCTGATCATGTGTGGTCTTGGGTTGTGCATGATGAAGTGCAAGGACAAATCGGGCTCGGTGACAACGGTTGAGCAGACCAAGGAGACTGGTAGCGCTTAGCTTTGCACCTGAAAATAGCGCATCATCCCTGCATCCTCATGTTCCATGTTATGACAGTGGTAGATGTAAAGGCCGTCAAAGCGCTCGAATTTCATCGCCACCTGAACCGTTTCACGAGGCATAACCAGAACCGTGTCGTGCCAGCCACTGTCTACCAGGCCCTGCTGTAGACTGTCCGAGTTGCCGCCTCGTCGCCCTACAACGTTGAATTGCAAGCCATGAATATGCATCGGGTGAGGCATCGGTGTGCTGTTGTGGAATTCCCAGATTTCCGTGTCACCAAGGCGGACTTTTTCGTCATCAGCAACATTCGTTCCGTCAAACCGCCGGCCATTCATGGCAAATCCCCGCATCATAACCGGGCTTAACTCGAACGACCGGATTCGCGTATTGCTGTTTACCGGTATTTTTTGCCGCTGCACACCTAGCTGTGCCGGTAAAGGTTCGCTGGCCTTTAATGACTTGGACACCTCCAGCCTGGCCAAGGGGAATCGGCTGCCAAGGGGCAGGGCGTTGCTGCCCATCATGCCCATTCCGTCCATCATACCTCCGCTCATCATGCCTGCCCGGAAACGGTCACTGATAAGCTCCAGCGTATCACCCGGCTGGAACTCGGAAAGATCGCCCCATATATCAAGCCGCTGAGCCGGAGCCAGCACGGCGTAAGGCCTGTCTTCCGGTTCCTGAAGAAGGCCGCCGTCTGCACCGATAACGGTGACAGGTCGCCCGTCGCTCCAGGCCGGGCGTTAGAGCCATCAAGGACTCGAATTCTGTATGGGCGGGTGGCAACCTTGCGGGTGGTTGGAGGCGCCCCGTTAGCCAGCACTCTGTCCCCCAGAAAACCGTGCATACGGTCCATCATGGACCCCATGCCACGGCCCAAGTAAACCAGTTCATTGTTACCAGCAAAGGTGCGGTCCTGAAGCACCAGCAGCAGCTCGTTATCGCCCGACGGCAATTTGAGGTCCGCTTCTTCCTCGTCTTCAACGATCAGGAGTCCGGCCAACCCTGCGTAACTTTGAAATCCTACGCGACCACCTTGCTTGCCGTGGGCATGAGAGTGGTACCAGAACAGTCCGGCCCGGTCCAATACCTCGAAGCCAACAGTCATTGTCTCGCCTGGGCGGATCGGTAGTCTTGGCTGTCCGTCTACGTCGGACGGCACGTGAAGTCCGTGCCAGTGGACGGTGGTGTCCTCTGGCAGCTCATTGTGAATATGGATTTTGACGGTTTGGCCGCGGCGTAGCCGGATCGTTGGGCCGAGGTAACTGTCCGGATTTTCGGAGACTGTGTTTTTTGGACCTTTCAGCAATTCCGCCCTGTAGCGCCACACTTCACTGGGGGCGCCCGGGCCCATCAGCGAATGCGAAAAGGGACGGGAAAAGTCCTAACATCAGCGTAACCAGCCTTTCAAAACCCTTCATTACAGTGTCTCCGTCTTTTCGCCCCACTTGACTCAAAACGGGGGACCTTGGGTCAGTTTGGTGTACCGCCACCGGTCTGACAAAGCATGAAAAAATGCCTTGACCTTAAAGTTCACTTTAAGGTTATGGTTGGCATCAGTCATTGATCACTTGTTTTGAGGTGCAAGAATGAAAACGTTCAATATTGGCGAACTCTCTGATAAAAGCGGCGTGGCCAGCCATGCCATTCGCTTTTACGAGCGGGAAAATCTCATGCCCGAGCCTGCCCGAACCCAATCGAATTATCGTCGTTACCCCGAGGATGCGATCGCCAGGCTGCAGTTCATCATCCACGCCAAGCAGTGGGGTTTCACTCTTGATGAGATTCGTGAACTCCTGATGCTTCAGGACGCCAATGGCGACCGTGCCGAGGCCAGGCAAATTGCAAAGAAGCAACTGGAAAAAATCCGGCATCAGATTCAAAGTCTGTCCCGCATCGAGGCCGTCCTGTCTGAAACACTGAAGGAATGCTCCGGTGAGGGGCCGATGGATGGCTGCCCGATTGTTGAAGCTATAGCCCAGCAAGGGTGAAGCTGGCAATCGCCTGCGGATGCATTGATTTAGAGGCACACAGTTATCTGTGCCGAGGAGCTAAACGGGTATGCAACGAATAGAAATTCGTGTTGATGGAATGTCTTGCGCTTCGTGCGTCGGACGGATTGAAAAGGCGCTCATGGGTCAGCGCGGCGTTGCGGAATCCCAGGTGAATCTGGCGACCGGAAAAGCCACCGTGAAATTTGACCAGCCGGCCACGCCGGCCACGCTAATCGACTTGATTAAGGAGGCGGGTTATCAGCCACGAGTACAGTCGGCTGAAATTCCGGTCATCGGAATGACCTGTGGCTCCTGCGTATCCCGGGTTGAGCGGGCATTGAACAAGCAACCCGGCATGGTCAAGGCCAGTGTCAATCTGACTACCCAGAAAGCGTTTGTGGAGTTCCTGTCTGACACCTTGTCAGTGCCGCGAATTCATCAGGCTATCCGCGACGCAGGGTATGAACCTCAGGAGCCGGACGCCAATAGCGAAACGGAAGAGCAGGACAGGGAGGGCATCGACCTCCGCCGGAAAGTGATCTTCGCTGCGGTGTTGACCATTCCGGTAGTTCTGATTGCCATGGGTAAGATGATCCCCGCTCTTGAATCTCTATATTCCAGCCTTTTGCCCCATCGGGGGTGGATGGCTATTGAGTGGCTACTAACCACGCCGGTGTTGTTTTATGCCGGATTGAGGTTTTTCCGGTCCGGGTACACTGAATTGCGCCATGTCAACCCTGGCATGAACAGCCTGGTTATGATCGGCACCAGCGCTGCCTATTTCTACTCCGTCGCAGCACTGCTGGTTCCAGGATTCTTTCCCGCCGGTACCGCCGAGAGTTATTTCGAGGCAGCGGCAGTAATCGTGACGCTCATTCTGCTGGGACGCTACTTTGAGCACGTCGCCAAAGGCCGGACGTCGGAGGCAATCAAAAAACTTCTGCAATTGCAGGCCAAGACCGCCCGTGTCATTCGGGATGGGGAAGCCGTCGAAGTGCCCATCGAAGCCGTGGTACCTGGTGACCGTATCCAGGTGCGCCCGGGAGAGCGGGTTCCTGTTGATGGCGTGGTGGAGGAAGGCCAATCCTACGTGGACGAGTCCATGATCAGCGGCGAGCCCGTTCCCGTGGCCAAACAGAAAGACGCCGAGCTGGTGGGTGGAACCATTAATAAGAACGGTTCCCTGACGTTCCGGGCTACGAGGGTCGGTGCGGACACCGTTCTGGCACAGATCATCAGAATGGTGGAATCGGCCCAGGCTGATAAACCCCCGATTCAGGCGCTGGCCGACAAGATAGCGGGAATTTTCGTTCCCATTGTGATTGTGCTCGCGATTCTGACGTTCATCACCTGGTTCAGCTTCGGGCCCGAGCCGGCCCTGTCCTTTGCCTTCGTCACGACGGTCAGCGTACTGCTGATTGCTTGTCCCTGCGCGATGGGACTGGCTACGCCAACAGCCATTATGGTCGGAACCGGTAAGGGCGCCGAAATGGGCGTGCTGTTCCGCAAAGGCGCGGCCCTGGAGACACTGTCTCGGATGGACACCATCGTCCTCGATAAAACCGGCACCCTGACTCGGGGCCAGCCTGAGCTGACAGATTTCATCCTGGTGGAGGGCCGCGAGGATGAGGTCCTGGCCTGGGTTGCGGCTGTGGAGACCGAAAGTGAACATCCCATCGGGGAAGCCATCGTCAAGGGCGCAAGGGATCGGGGCCTCACGTTACCCGCGATCAGTGAATTCCAGGCGGAGCCGGGCTACGGCATCCAGGCACAGGTGGCCGGACGCCGGATCAATGTGGGCGCGGACCGTTATATGCGCCGCCTCGGTATCGACCTGGCCAGCGTCGCCGACGATGCGGTGTCACTTGCTGAAAAAGCCAAATCCCCGCTGTATGTTGCCGTCGACGGACGCCTCGCCGCGCTGATTGCCGTGGCCGATCCGCTCAAGAACGGCTCGGTGGAAGCGATTGCTGCGCTCAAGTCATCAGGGCTCAGCGTGGCCATGCTCACCGGTGACAACCGCGCCACCGCCGAGGCGATTGCGCGGCAAGCCGGTATCGAACGGGTGCTTGCGGAGGTATTGCCGGACCAGAAAGCGTCCGAAGTGAAGCGCCTGCAAGAGGAAGGTGCCCGGGTTGCTTTTGTGGGTGACGGTATCAATGACGCACCGGCCCTGGCGCAAGCCGATGTGGGTATCGCCATCGGCACCGGTACCGACATTGCCATCGAGGCCGGCGACGTGGTTCTGATGCGCGGCGACCTCCGGGGCATCGTGGATGCTGCAGCGCTCTCCCGGCGCACCCGCAAAACGATTCTTGGCAATTTTGTCTGGGCCTACGGATACAACCTGGCACTGATCCCCGTGGCCGCAGGTGTTCTGTTCCCGTTTACCGGTTATCTGCTCAACCCCATGCTGGCTGCGGGTGCCATGAGCCTTTCCAGTGTGTTTGTGGTGACCAATTCCCTCCGACTGGGCCGGTTCAAATCCGATAGCGGAAGCTCCGTGGAGAGCAGTATCAGCGAAAGCGGAGCCGCACAGGCCAGTGTCTCGTAAGAGGCCTGGCACACACAGAATCAGGAGATTGACATGATGACGAATGAGGCATGCATGTTTGGAATGGCGGGAAGGGGGTTGATATCCCTTTTGCTCATCGTCGCCCTGGTACTTGGCGTCGCAGCCCTCGGCAAGTACCTGTTTTCGAAAAACAGGGACGATTCTGGACGCGCGAGTAAGAACGCCAGAGGAGACTATGACTACCACCCTGAACCATGAATTTCATCGGGTACCCATGGCAGGCATGGGAGCTAGACCGAACGCAAAAGCAAAAGTAGTCGGGGTTCTGCTCTTGCTGGTTGCACTGGCTGCGATCTATTGGGTCATGCTGGAGACCGGAGCATTGACCACCGTGACCAACAAGGCGGCCTTGTCGGAATGGATTGACCAACTGGGGTATTGGGGGCCGGTGGGTATCATTGGCCTGATGATCACGGCCATTGTCCTGAGCCCGATCCCCAGCGCCCCGATCGCCATGGTTGCCGGTGCGGCCTATGGATCGCTATGGGGAACAGTCATCGTAGTTATCGGTGCTGAGGCCGGCGCACTGATCGCTTTCGCCATTGCTCGATCCTTGGGGTACGACGTTATCCATCGCTGGAGGCGGGTACGTCCGGTATTGAATTGGCTGGGCAAGGACCGCTCCCAGGGCGGGTTGATGCTTGTCATTTTTGCGTCGCGATTGGTGCCCTTTATCTCCTTCGATGCCGTCAGCTATGCAGCCGGCCTGACACCGATCGCGTTCTGGCGATTCGTGGTCGCAACTCTGGCCGGTGTTATTCCGACAGCGTATTTGATCACAGCGTTTGGTGGCTTGCTCATGGCATCTGAGTCCGGGGTGGTGACCGGGCTTCTGATCCTGGTCAGTGGCATTACCCTGTTACCGATTGTTGCCAAGCTGCTCATGGCTCGCCTAAGGCACCAGAAAGCGTCCGAACTTGCATGATAGAGGTTGGGTTGAAGGCGCCTTGGCAAATACTCATCCCGCACAGCAGGACAGCTGTTTCACGTCTTTGGTGAAGGTTTGCGCGCAGAGCTTGAGGCCTTCCACCATGGTCAGATAAGGAAACAGTTCATCGCCGATGTCCTGCACGGTCATCCGTGACCGAAGTGCAATGACTGCCGTCTGGATCAGTTCACCGGCTTCCCCGGCTACCGCCTGCACCCCCAGCAAGCGTCCCGAATCGCGCTCGGCCACCATCTTAATAAAGCCATGGGTGTCGAAATTCACCAGCGCTCGCGGCACGTTTTCCAGATCCAGCAGACGGGTGTCCACATTGTAGCCCTGCTTGAGCGCTTCGGCCTCTGTCAGGCCAACTGTGGCGACCTGAGGGTCGGTAAACATCACCCCCGGCATGGCGCTGAGATCCAGGGTGGCCTCGCCTCCCGTCATGTTGACCGCAGCCCGGCTGCCCCCGGCAGCGGCGACGTAGACAAACTCCGGCTGATCGGTGCAGTCACCGGCGGCATAGACACCGGGGACCGTGGTTTGCAGTTGCCCATCCACCTGAATCGCGCCACGGGAGGTTTCCACACCGATGCCCGCCAGGTTCAGGTTTTCGGTATTGGGTATCCGGCCGGTCGCCACCAGCAGTTGATCAGCTCGTAAGGTACCGGCATTGGTCTCGATAACGAATTCATTGTCGGTATAGTCCACACGGCTGGCCTGGGTCTGCTTGAGCACCTCGATGCCCTCGCGCCTGAACGCCGCCTCTATGGCCTCACCGACGGCGGGTTCTTCACCGGATAGCAGGCGGCTGCGGGCCAACACGGTGACCTTGCTATCCAGCCGGGCGAACGCCTGAGCCAATTCCAGGGCAACAAAACCGGCGCCGATAACGATCAGCCGTTCAGGCACAGTAATTAATGCCAGCGCACTGGTGGAGGTGAGATAAGGCGTCTCAGCCAGCCCCGGTATCGACGGCTCTGCGGGGCGGGCGCCAGTGCCAATAAAGGCGCGATCGAAATGGACGTTCTGCTCGCCGCCCTCGTTCAACTGGACCACCAGGTTATTGCCATCGACAAACCGGGCTTCACCGTTCAGGACCGTGATTGCCGTCTGGTCGCGCAGAATCCCTTCGTACTTGGCGTCGCGCAGTTCCTCGACACGCGTCTGCTGTTGCTGAAGCAGTTTCGCCCGGTCCACCTTCGGTATCTGGGCGCTGACGCCCCCGTCAAATGGGCTCTCCGTGCGCAGATGCGCGATATGCGCGGCACGAATCATGATTTTCGACGGCACGCAGCCGGTATTCACGCAGGTACCACCAATAATGCCGCGCTCGATCAGGGTGATGCGGGCGCCACGCTCCGCGGCCTTCAGGGCAGCCGCCATGGCTGCGCCGCCGCTACCAATCACAGCGATATGCAGGTTTTTGTCACTATTCATTCCGAGTTCCTTGAATTACTGGGGCATTGTCACGGCAGGCGCCGAGTCGCGTGTAACAGAGGGCGCCTGGAGTCCTTTATCACAACTCACTTACTGTCCGTTTCCAGGGATTTCAGGGTGGAGGGATAGCCGACATCGCCCGTTGCCTGGGTTAAGGCTTCCACCGATGTTCGTGTGTCGTCAAAGGTAATCATGGCTTCTCGATCCGGATAGCTCACGTCGACTTGTGAAACACCGTCCACCTTGTTCAAGGCCAGCTTGATGGTAATGGGGCATGCGGAACAGGTCATCCCCGGAACCGAAAGCGTCACTGTCTGCATGGCGGCCCAAGAGGGCATGCTGAGCAGGGCGAAAAGCAACGTCATGGCAAAGCGCATTTTCATGGGACAATCTCCTTTCAATAAAACAGAGGAAGAGCATAGGGAAACAACAGGGCGACCAGTATCAGTGCCGTTACTGCCCAAAAGATCACCTTATAAGCCGTTCGCACCCGTGGTACGGCACACACTTCACCGGTTTGACACTGTTCCACTGGCCGGAAGATTCGACGCCAGGCGAAGAACATGGCCACCAATGCAACGCCGATGAAAATCGGGCGGTAAGGTTCAAGAGCCGTGAGGTTGCCCATCCAGGCACCGGAGACACCCAGCGCGACAAGTACCAGCGGTCCGAGGCAGCAGGCCGAAGCCAAAAGGCCCGCAATACCTCCCGCAGCCAAGGGGACACGCCCCGATTTGGAATTCGACATAACGCTGACACCTTTCATGGTTTCATTCGATGAGATAAGATTACTTCCGTAGTCAGCTACGGAGTCAAGGGGTATGCCGGATAAAGCGAATTCATTGACCATCGGTGGCCTGGCGAAGGCTGCCAACGTCCATGTCGAGACAATCCGCTATTACCAGCGGCGACGTCTAGTACCGGAGCCGGAACGTCCTCCAGGTGGTATTAGGCGCTATGGTCCAGCTGATATCGAGCGGTTAATGTTCGTGAAAACGGCTCAGCAGCTGGGCTTCAGTCTTGTCGAAATCAGTGACCTGCTACAACTTGAAGATGGCGCTCACTGCCAGGAGGCCAGCGCTCTGGCCGAGCACAAGTTGCGGGACGTGCGTGAGAAAATCGACCAACTGGGGAGAATCGAGAAGGTACTGGGCGAGATGGTTGAGCAGTGCCATGCCCATCCGGACAATATTACGTGCCCATTGATTGCATCATTGCATGAGGGGGCAATGGGGGAAACGATCAACGTGAAAGAACATGATTTTCACTCGACTGAGGACTCGAGGGAGAGCGGATGTTTTATCCCCGGATAGTCCCCACACCCAAGCTTCTGAGGAACTTATGTGCGCCGCCAACATCTTACTCTGGTAGCCGCATTGGCGGATACGGTGATGGAGCGTGTCTGTTTGCACCTCCGTCAATGTAGGTTAAAGTGGACGATTATCTTCCCACGCGGAAGATGTTTTAGCTGTTCTGTAATCAGGATATCAGTGCGATGACCACACGGCTTATGGGACTGGCAGTACTACTGCTCGTGGCTCTTCTCCCCGTTGCACAGGGAGTTGCCGCGACCTCTTTTGAGGCGGAACCCATGGCCGAGGCTTGTGTCATGTTGCCAGACACCCAGGTGATGCATGACTGCGCCGGGCTCAATGCCGAGGGCAGCTGCAGTAGCCCGTGTTCAACGTCCCATGTCGGGAAATCTGCAATTAGAGACTCGGTAGTGCTGTTATCTTCCCCCTGCCCGAAAGGCTATTATTCTCATTCCGGCCGTGTACTTTCTGGCCCAGACCCTTTTCCTCCCAAGTATTCAACAGTGTCCTGAACCTTTGATTACCAGAGGCTTTCGCTTCGAGTGCCTGTCGTTTGGCCTTGCGCGGTAGACCACCACGTAGGCAGCTTTGCTGGTGATTTTATCGACTGATGAATACATGAAAACGGGAACGTATCTGTGATGTCATTCTATCTGGAATACCTGGTGCGCGGCATGACCGTGCTCTGCCATAAGCTTTCGGGTTTCAGCGGGACGCCAGGGCTGCTGTACAAGGATTCGAGCGGACAATGGCGGGGCCAGACTGGTGTGCCCAGCCAGGAAGCGCTCGGCAGGATGCTGGGAGTCACTGAGTAATGGATCAGCTGCCCTCATTACTCATTGCCGGCCAGATCATGATGGCGGTTATGGCAGGTCTACTGCTGAACCTGACGCCCTGCGTGCTGCCCGCGATCCCCATCAAGGTCCGGACCATCCTGCGGGAGGCGGGCGGCCAGAGGTCCCATCGGGTGCTGGCCGCGTTGGCATTCACGGCCGGAACACTCACCTTTTTCCTGACGCTGGGCGGCCTGACCGCACTGCTGCAGTGGAACTGGGGCACGTTGTTCCAGTCAACGCTATTCGTGGCCGTCCTGGTTGCGTTAATGGTCGGGTTTGCGGTGATTACCTGGCTCGATCTGCCCATCCCCGTCCCGACATTCGCCGCCTCGGCGCATGGCCGGCGTTACTTTGAAGCCTATGTATCCGGGCTGTTGAGTGCGATTCTGGCCGCGCCCTGCGCAGGCCCTTTCTTGGGGGGCGTACTGGCCTTTGCCGTTACCCAGCCGGCGCCGGTCATCATGGGGATATTCGGCAGTATCGGGCTGGGGCTGTCGTTGCCCTATGCGGTACTGATGCTCAGGCCCGAGTGGCTGAGTCGTTTGCCCAAGGCGGGCCCCTGGACCGTAGCCATTCGTGAAGTGCTCGCGCTGATATTGCTGGCCGCCGCCGTCTTTTTCAGCGCGAGCCTGGTGCCCAAAGCGGTATACCCCTGGCTGTGGTGGGCCTGGCTGGCGCTGGTGCTGGTCTGGGGTCTCCGCCGCTTCGTTCAGGGGAACGGTGCCGTGCGCGTGATCACTGCAACGGCGACAGGCCTTGCCTTGGTGGTGACAGTGGTATTCGCATCTCCGTTGGGCAGCGGCGAAGACGAGCTTGTCTGGCAACCCTACTCAGCAGAACTCCTGGCGGACACAAAAGCCCGTGGCACACCGTATTTGCTGGAGTTCACTGCGGACTGGTGCATCAACTGCAAAGTCCTGGAGCGCACCGTGTATAAAGAGCCCGCTGTGGCCGAAGCCGTGGAGCGAGCCGGCATGGTGCCGATTCAGGTGGACGTGACAGCAAGCGATCCCGAAAAAGACGCATTGTTAACAGCAACGGGAGGGCAAGCTTTGCCTTTTGCGGCGATTTTTGACGCTGACGGCACCGCTGTCGCCCGTTTCACGGGGCTCTTTGATACCGACAGCCTGGTCGAGGCGATCAACCGTACCGAGAATTCACAACGCTAGATACTGGAGATGAACCATGACAACCCGAACCAAAGTATTGCTGACCGGCGTAGCGGTTTTTCTGATCGCGATCGCGGCGTTCATGTTGATCGGCACCAATTCCGGAAAGGCTCCTGGCTCAGCCCAGTCTGAACAAGCCAGTTCCGACCCCCAGGCGCCAGTTGCCCGCACGGGGTTGGCAGATTCTTCCGATAAGGTCCGCCTCAAGCTTGCGGAAGGCGGCAAAGCCCTGATAGGGGAGACCGGTGAAATCGTTCTGACACTGGACATTGAACCGGGCTGGCACGTGAATGCGAATCCAGCCTCCATGGAGTTTCTGATCCCCACCGTCGCCAAGTCTTCGGCTGGCGGCCAGTCGCTCGATATTCCGACGGATTACCCGCGCGGCCGGGTCAGTGACATTGTGCTGGGTGACACCGCCCTGGAGGTGTACGACGACGGTGCAAGCATCCGGCTGCTGCCAGATGAAAAACAGACCACCGCGCTGAAAGAGGCAGGCAAGCTTGACATGACAGTGCGGGTGCAGGCCTGCAGTGACGAGGGCATTTGCCTGGCACCAGCTGACCTGCCCGTTGCGCTGAATCTGGACGAGACCAAGCCACAATAACCCGGGACTCCCTTCGGAAAACAACTCAAATGGAGAATGACTGTGAACAGTGTATTCAGAGTATTGCTGATTGCCATGGTTGCCCTGGGTAGCACCAATGCCATGGCCCATTCCATGGAGGATGTTGAGGCCTCGTTGAACGAGAAAGAGCGGTATGCCCAGTTTGTGGATCAGCCGGCCCCTGAATTTGATCTTACAGGCGTTGATGGCAATACCCTTTCCCTTGCCGACTTAAACGGCAAAACCGTTGTGCTCAATTTTCTCTACACGCGCTGTACCGAGGCCTGCCCTTTTCATATGAACCTGATACGGCAGTTGCAAACCGGGGTTGAAGAAGAAGGGCTGAGTGAAGAGGTGGTGTTCATCACCATTGCCACGGACCGGGAAGATGTTGCCGGGACCCGGGACAACATGCGCGCGTATGGCGACAATTTCGACCTGAACCCCGATAATTGGCACTTTCTGTACCGGGGCGAAGGTGAACCGCCCGGGTTGACGTCGGAGCTCGCCAAAGCCTACGGCGTTCAGTTCAGGGATACGGGCGAGGGGGTACAGGTCCATGGTGTGGTAACCCACGTGATTGACCCGGAAGGGCAGATGCGGGCCCGGTTCCATGGATTGAAATTCAAGCCTGAGCATCTGGTGACCTACCTGACGGCCATTGCCAAAGGCCCCAACGCGGCAGCCGGTGATGGGTTCTGGGGCCGGCTGCATGGGCGCATTGAAGCGTTGCTACAGAGCGAGTAACGCGTGGGGCGCCATGCGGGCAGCAAACCGACCACTTTAATCAGGAGAAATGTCTAATGAGTCACCAGCGCATATCCGCCGCCCGTGGAATCGCCGTAGTCCTTTTCGCGCTTGCTATTTCCATAGCCGCTCCAGTTATGGCTGCAGGGAAAGTTCCGAAGTCCGTGGGGCCCCAGGGGTTCCTGATCTGGGAGTCCCCTCGCACTCTGCCCGAGCTGGCTTTTGAGGACGAAGACGGCAGGCCGCTGACACTGGCTGACTTTAAGGGTAAGGCGATATTGCTCAATATCTGGGCGACCTGGTGCCTGCCTTGCCGTGAGGAAATGCCGACGCTGGACTCACTTCAGGCTCAACTGGGCGGCGAGCAATTTGAAGTGGTCGCGCTGTCCGTTGACCACTCAGGCATCAGCGTTGTTGAAAAATTCTACCGGAAAACCGGCATCCAACATCTACGCCAGTATATTGATCCGTCGACACTGGCGACCTCAACACTGGGCATAGAAGGTGTTCCTACAACGCTGCTGATTGATCACGACGGTCGCGAAATTGGCCGTCTGGTCGGTGCCGCGGAATGGGACAGCCCGGCCATGGTGGATTTGATGACCCGCACCATTGAAGGGGTTCCGGACTGACTGGATTTACGCAATTGAAAAGGCAGGTGCGTAATGCTTCAAGCTACTACTGCATGCTTCCTTCGCTGAGCCCTTCGAGAACCCCGCAGGCCTCAATTTCCCGATCATCGTTACAACTCGCTCGCAGCGACACAAGTTGTTTCTCCAGTACCTGCAGATCGGTTATCTGAGACCGTACTTGAGCGATGTGATCATCAAGCAAGGTGTTGATGGCCCTGCAAGGCTGATGGGGCGCGCCCTGATAACGCTGTAACTCGTGAATTTCAGCGAGTGACAGCTCGAGTATTCTGCAGCGCCGGATGAAGGCCAGTCGCTCAACATGCCGTTCAGTGTAAATACGGTAGCCGTTGTCCTGACGATCCGGCGGCGGTAACAAGCCCTCTCGCTCATAGAAACGGATGGTCTGGGTGTCGACCCCTACGGACCGTGCCAACTGACCAATGCGCATCGGGTTTCTCCTCAACAGATGGTATCTGCTTTATTGACCTTATAGTGGCTATATGGTTTTAAATCATAATCCGACAATACTCAAGTGGAGCCGTATCATGAGTAAACCCTGTGAAGACGCCTGTGGCTGCGAAGCAACACCCGCCGAGGGTAATGCCGGGTCGGGGGCCTCTGAAGCGTCCGGCAACTGGATCAGTGTGTATACCGTACCGAAGATGGATTGTCCTTCGGAGGAACGGATGATTCGACTGGCCCTGAACGGTTTTGAAGACATTCGCGGGCTGTCCTTCGACCTGTCTGATCGGCGGTTGAAGGTTGTGCACGATGGCGAGGCTGAGCCTATCACCGCGAAGCTGGCAACCCTCGGGCTGGGAGCTTCGCTTCAGGAAACGGCCGCTGCCGACCCTGAGTCAATCAAGGCGCTCGGGGGTACGGCTATCTCGGCCGAGCAGGAGTCCGGCACCCTGCGTTGGTTGCTCGGTATCAATGCCGTCCTGTTTGTGGTGGAAATGACGGCCGGCCTGATCGCGCACTCCACCGGTTTGATTGCAGAATCCCTGGACAATTTTGCCGACGCGGCCGTGTATGGGCTCGCCCTGTATGCGGTTGGGCACAGCGTGAAAATGCAGGTGCGTGCGGCGCATCTTGCGGGCGTACTCCAACTGATACTGGCTGTGGGCGTACTTGCAGAGGTGGTGAGGCGCTTTGTCTTCGGCAGTGAGCCTGAGTCGCTGGTAATGATGGGGATTGCGTTCATCGCATTGATCGCCAATACCACCTGTCTGCTGCTGATATCCAAACATCGGGAGGGCGGTGCCCACATGAAGGCGAGCTGGATATTCTCAGCCAACGATGTGGTCATCAATCTGGGGGTCATTACCGCTGGCGCCCTGGTCGCGTGGACTGGCTCCAATTACCCGGACCTGATCATCGGCAGCATTGCGGGGATTATCGTACTCAACGGTGCCAGGCGCATCCTGGCGCTTAAGGGTTAAATAATGTCCATCGTTGCCAAAAAACACTTGCCGTATGGCCTGCTGGCGATTTCGGGCCTGATTGCGGCGTCTGATCAGGTTGTAAAATGGCTGGTCCAGCAGTCAATGGCGTATGGCGAGTCGATTCCGGTGACCCCGTTCTTTAACTGGGTGCATGTCTGGAACACCGGCGCCGCATTCAGCCTGTTTGCCGATGGCGGAGGTTGGCAGCGATACTTTCTTATCACAGTCGCGGTAGTTGTCTCGATTGTACTGATCGGGCTGATTGTTCAGTGCCGCCGCAGGGGAGAAGCCATCGCGTACAGCCTTATTCTTGGCGGTGCCATGGGCAACCTGATTGACCGTATATTTCGTGGCTATGTTGTGGATTCCTTTGATGTCTATTGGCAATCCTGGCACTGGCCAGCCTTTAACCTTGCCGATATCGCCATTGTGCTGGGCACCGTGCTTTTCCTCTATGTCAGTTTCATACCCGAAAAATCGGGCACGAACGTCGAGCTCGATGGATCAGGCTAAAAAACATCTGACAAACGCCTTGACCTTAAAGTTGACTTTAAGGATACCGTCTGTACTGACAAACCGAGAACGACAGCCAAAGCAAAGGAGAATGAAACGATGACATTGCAACTTGGAGAAACCGCTCCCGATTTCACCGTCGCATCCACCGAGGGAAACATTCAGTTTCATGAGTGGCTGGGAGACGACTGGGCCGTGCTGTTTTCACACCCCGCCGACTACACCCCGTCTGTACCACAGAGCTCGGTGCCTTCGCGAAGCGTAAGGACGAGTTCGCCAGTCGCGGTGTGAAGCTGATCGGGGTATCTGTCGACCCGCTCGACTCTCATAACGACTGGGTGAAGGAAATCGAGAAAACCCAGGGCACCGGGCTCAATTTTCCCCTGCTGGCAGACAAGGATCAGGTGGTTGCCGACCTGTACGGAATGATCCATCCAAAAGCCGACCCCAAGGTGACTGTTCGAACGGTATTTATTATCGATTCCGCGAAGAAAATCCGTCTGATGCTGACGTATCCCCCTAGTACCGGGCGCAATCTGGACGAGATCCTGCGCGTCATTGATTCGCTCCAGCTGACCGACAACCACAAAGTGGCCACGCCGGTGGACTGGAAGAATGGCGAGGATGTGATCATCGTTCCGTCGCTCTCCAACGAAGAGGCCAAAGAGCGTTTCCCTGACGGATGGGATGAGCAGACACCGTATCTGCGCGTTACCCGCCAACCTGGTCGGAAGTAATAGAGAATTCGTCAGCTGGCCTTGTGGCTGGCTGACGAAGCGATACCTGAGAACCCCTCACCGATAGGTTCGGTCATCGCCGAACCCTTAACCGAACACGGCCCCGAAATGCTTACCCTGACAATCCCTGAAGTTGGTCTCTTCGCGTTGTTGATTGCACTTTGCCTGTCGCTGCTTCAGGCGACCGTGCCCTTGCTGGGAGCCGCCACCCGGCGCCCGTTGTGGATGGCATTTGCAGAGCCTATGGCATGGGGGCAATTTGTTTTTCTACTGATTTCTTATGCCAGCCTGACCGCCAGTTTTCTTCTGGATGATTTCAGCGTGGATTATGTGGCCCGTAATTCCAACTCGATGCTGCCATGGTACTACAAGTTCACCGCCGTCTGGGGCTCTCATGAAGGCTCGGTGCTGTTATGGAGTCTGATTCTCAGTGGCTGGGGCTTTGCCGTCAGTCTGTTTTCCCGCCAGTTGCCACGGGATATCCCGAGACCCGCATCCTGCTGCGTGGTGATGCTCATTTCGCCAACGTGGAATTGATGCAGCTGGCGCTCGACGATCCGTACACCGATTTCCTGTTCGGCCTGGCCGGCAACAGCCGTCTGAAAAAACTGGCCGAGCCACACCTGCAATCCACCCGGCGGCTGCACGATACCCGCTGCCATAACGCTCGCCTCGCGGAACAGGCCCCGCCGCAACGCTCGCGCACCTTCCACGAGATCGATTATCAGGCCCGTTCCTGGCCACAGGCGTTTCGCACTGTCCTGAAAGCCGAAACCATGGCCCTCGGCGATAACCCCCGCTTCGTCGTCACCTCCCTGGAAGAGTCAACCCCGGAAATACTGTACGCCGAGCTGTATTGCGCCCGGGGCCAGGACGAGAATTTCATCAAGATGATGAAAAACGACCTGGCCAGCGACCGCACCTCGGATTGCCGCTTTGCGGCCAACCACCTGCGCCTGTTTTTCTCCTGCGCCGCCTATGTACTGCATCACGCCTTGCGCGCCGAACTGTTGCAAGGCACCGAGTTGTCTCAGGCCCAGCCCTCGACGGTCATCATCAAGCTGTTCAAGCTGGCCGTACGGGTGGTGCAGTACAAAGACCGCATCAAGCTCCACCTGCCAGGTAGCTGCCCGGTCAAGGCCCTTCTGCACACAGTCACCGAACGGTTATATCGCCTGCCTCGGCCCAGGTTAAACACCGGCTGAGCCGCTGTCGGCGCTCACCTCCATCTCGGGCTCGGGAGGCCTTCCCTCGCCCGGACGCTGGAATTGATCAAATAATAAACACTTAAGGCCGGTGACTGGATGACATCAGAGCGACATTGGCGCGCATACTACACTAATAATTCTCATATCTGGGCGTAATGGGCTAACCGAGAAAATTTCGTGGCTGCTGCTTGGGGTGTTTATGAAATGTTCGGGTTAGATGCGTAACTAGACTCCTTGGTTCCTGGATGCCGCAGACGCTGTCAGCTCCAGTCGAGGATCACCCTGGGGTTTCGATCAGGTTTCTCCAGTCGTAAACAAAAGCGAACGTTCGAGTGAGGGATTTACGTCAGAGCCTCCAAGCAAATCACAGCCATTTCATCCAGTATGATTGGCGGAGCAAATTGCAGACGCTGAATGATTACGTGGCAGAGATGACCATGCTCGGCTAAGCTCCTGTTTTATCGATTTAAGTGCAGCGTTATTGATGTTTCAAAGTCAGTAATAGTGACACAGTCAAATTTCTGCAATGATAAAGCGCGCTGCCTAATTGCTGTTATGTTTCTCTCAGAGCAGGCTCAAGTCCAAGGTGATCAACAAAGGGGATGAAGTCGCGATCCAAAAACAGCAGGGGCAACTCTTTTTCTATACAGAATGTCGCGATGATCACGTCGGCAGTTTTTCTGATCGTGATGCCTTTTTTTCGTAGTGCCCGATAGTTGTCGGCGCACTTAATTGCCATTTCTTTGCCAAACATTTCATACTGATCCAGAGCGAGCAGGCTTTGCTTGGTTTGGCGATACTGTTTGTCGTTGCGGATGCCTTGGAGGATTTCCAAAAATATGAGGTCTCCAATAGCAACCGAACCTTGAACTATCGAGGCATCCAGCAGATCAGTTTGCGGGTTGTCGACCCCATTGAAATAGTCGATCCAGACGCTGGTGTCTACCAGGATCATCGGGCAGCTCGCATTTCGCCCAAATCGCCTTCCCACTTGATCTTGCCACGTAACTTTCGAATTTCCTGCTGCTTGCTAAGCTGGACTAGAAGTCTAAGGCCTTGCTCGACGGCCTCTTTTTTGGTTTCGTAACCGGAGGCTTTGAGGGCTTCGGCCATTAACTGGTCGTCAATGACTATGTTAGTTCTCATGATGCACCTATGTGTATGCTTTTCGACTTTTATACACAATCTAGCATCTCAAGGAGAACATAACAATCGGCTGCACAGCGACCGATTTTCCGCCGCCTCCGCGGCTACAAACCGGCGCGTGAGCCGGGCGTTGTAAAGGAAATACCCGTCCATGAGAGATAGAGTAAGACTTAATCCGGGTGAAGAACTGAAACTCGAGGGCAGCAGAACTAAAGGACCTTTGGGTGAAACAGAAATCGACACATACTCCGTCATCAACAAGGCAGGAGAAGTCGTAGGTTCAGTTGTGCACTCCGATCACACAGCCATCAAAGGCTTTAAAAGAACGCAAACACTTGTCCAGAAAGATGCTGAAGGCAGTGTTTTGGTAGATAAGCGATGGTGATCTCAAATTTCGACCAGGTTTGGGCGACATGACCAATGGATATTGAATCTCTGACGCGCCTAACCCACAATCATGTCCAGCGAAGTAAACAAACGCTCACTTTAATTGCGGTAGAGAGGTAGAACAGGTGACTGAGCTGGTTAGTTATGAATTGAAAGATGGTGTAGCAACGATTGCCATCAGCAATGGCAAGGCCAACGCCCTGAGCCAGGAAGTGTTCGAGGGGCTCAACGCGGCGCTGGATCGGGCGGAGCAGGGCAAGGCGGTTGTGATTCTGACCGGCCAGCCAGGCGTGTTCTCTGCCGGGTACGACTTGAAAGAAATGCAGAAGGGGCCGAAAGAAGCAGCCGCGCTGGTAAAAACCGGCTCCAGCTTTACCCGGCGTCTGGCCGCATTCCCGTTGCCGATTATTGGTGCCTGTAGCGGCCATGCCATTGCCAAGGGCGCGTTCATTCTGCTGTCAGTGGATCACCGCATTGGTATTGAGGGGCCCTTCAAGCTTGGCTTGAACGAGGTGGCAATCGGCATGACCATGCACCACGCCGGGATTGAAATTGCCCGCCATCGACTGGCGCCCGCCCACTTTTACCGTTCGGTCGTGAACGCTGAGATATACAACCCGGAAGGGGCAGTAGAGGCGGGGTTCCTGGATGAGGTGGTTGCCCAGGACAAGCTGGTTGAGCGGGCCACCGAGCTGGCGCAGCATTTCAAAACCCTGAACATGCGCGCCCATCGTGAAACCAAGCTGAAGGCCAAAGCGGACTATCTGGCGCTGCTGGATCGTTGCATCGAGCAGGATGCCGAGCACCTTGGCCTGAACGGCTAGCTCACGTTTCCGAACTGAACTGCGGTGCTTCGCGGAAACGGAACAGTTTTGCCAGGATCACGTCAGGGAAAGACTGGATCCGGGTGTTGTAGATCATGGCGCTCTCGGTGTAGCTGTTTCGCAAGACCGAAAGGTAGTTTTCCGTCTCTGCCATGATCGACATGAACTTCTGAATGTCCTCATTGTTCTTCAGGTCCGGATATCCCTCGATCCGGGCCTGGAGGGCATTGGTTACGTTCTGTTCAAACTGGATAAGCTTGTCGGCCTGGCCCTTCGAACTCATCTCGACAGGGTCCGCACTGCGTAGCTGGGCAATGGCTTTCAGCAGCTGTTTTTCGTGGGCCAGAGACGCCTTTACGATTTTCTCCAGGTTGGGCCACAGCTCATGGCGTTGCTGGAGAATGGTGTCGATATTGGCCGATGCCCGCAAAGCCCCTTGCCCCCGATCCAGGCCGGCAAAACCCAGGCAGTAGACGTTCACGAAGGTTTCGAGAAAGCGGACGGTGTAACGCCTGTCGCCCCGGCGCTCCGAATGGTACTGCGGGTATTCGATCTTCGCACCGTCTGGCTGGACGAGAACCTTTCCCTCGCTGTCCTCCAGCCAGAAAGGCGCTAGTTCTTCCCGATGCTCAATAACCCGCCATTTTTCGTTTTTTCCGGAACCCCGCTTTTCTTCAACCTTGTAGTCGAAGGCCACGCATTTCTCGTTTTTTAGTGGATCCCTGAGCGGGGGATGGTCTTCATCGACATCCACAATTGCCTTGAGCTCCGAGACGCCAAAACTGAGTCCCCGGGTGCTGCTGGTAGGTACCGCTTCGATCAGGCGCTTGAACTTGACGGTCCGGATCGACAACCACAAGAGCAACAGGGCAGCAATAATGCTGGCTGCGGCGAGTCGGCGGCTGGTCCAGGCGTGCTGGTATCGGCCCTCATACAAATCGGCGATGGCAGACCATTCCTGACGGAGCTTGTTGATGCCAAGCACCGAGAGCGTACCGGACACCGCAATGGCCATTACCAGAACATAGACCCAGAACCGGTGAACTTTGATCAACGGAAGGGACAGCGCGATACCCAGAGCCAGAAAGCCAGTTGCGATGGAAATGCGGATGGCTGCCTCGAAGAACCGGTCGCCACTGTCCACGGTCAGCGTGTTCCGGGAAACCATGGCCGGAAGGCTGAAGTCTTCGAGGCCATAAAAGGTAACTGCCCCGATTTCGCTGCTGTACTGGCCGATTACCCGCGCCGTGTGTCCGGGAATGAGCGCCCACTCCGAGTAGATTCTGCGGCCGGACTGATTGCGATAGGTTCGCTCCAGATTCCATTCGACCTCTTCCAGATCGCTGCCCGGAGCTACAATGACTGAGCCGGTCTGGTCCCTGAGCTGGAAGTCGCCGCCGCGGGCGCCGGAATCCAGGGTGCGGATACGCAGATCACCGTCGGAGTCGCGATATTCCTCCTCGAGTTTGTAGCGATAGTAGACCGCCTCGGTGTTGGAATAGGGCGTTTCGAGAGTTCCCAACTGATCCGTGACCTTGCCTGCGATCACATAGGGGCCTGTGGTCAAAGCGCCGACGGGCATTTCTGGTAGGCGTTCCAGTTGCCGTGCTTCGGTGAGCTGGCTGAGCCCGGTCGTCATCGCATATTAGCTGCCTGCCAGGCAGGCGACTGCGATAATGGCGGTGATAATCCGGCCGGGAATACTGGCGATATTGAAGCGCCCCATGGCGGGAGAGTCCTTGGTCTGCTGGCTTTCAGGGGCAAGAGTATAAAGTATCGGGCTTTGTCATTCCCCCGGCCTCACCCGAATTGGGATGGAACGCAAGTTGGCAATGATGGGTGGTTCCTATAACGTTAAAGGCTTTCCTTTCAGAATTCAGGAGCGCGTTGTGTCCCAGTCCGAGCAATTTGCCAGCGACAACTACAGCGGTGTGTGCCCGCAGGCCTGGAAAGCCATGGAGGCGGCCAACCGGATGGATGAACCAGCCTACGGCGAGGACAGCTGGACGCAAAAGGCGGCGGATGGCCTGAGGACGCTGTTCGATACCGACTGTGACGTTTACTTCGTGTTCAATGGCACTGCCGCCAATTCTCTGGCCCTGGCCTCGATCGGTCAGTCGTTTCACAGCGTGATCTGCCACGAGCTGGCCCATATTGAAACCGATGAATGCGGCGGCCCGGAGTACGCCTCCAACGGCGCCAAGCTGCTTCTGGGGCAGGGCGAGAACGGCAAGCTGACACCGGAGAGCATTGAGCACCTGGTAACCAAGCGAACCGATATTCACTACCCCAAGCCCAAGGCGCTAAGCCTGACCCAGGCCACAGAGGTTGGGACGGTCTATACACCCGAGGAGCTCAGGGTTATTCGGGCGGTCGCCGATCACCATAAGCTCAATGTCCATATGGATGGCGCCCGCTTCGCCAATGCGGTGGCTGCGCTGGATGTACATCCGTCGGAAATTACCTGGAAAGCCGGTGTCGATGTTCTTTGTTTTTCCGGCACCAAGAACGGCCTGGCGCTTGGTGAGGCGGTGGTGTTCTTCAACCGGTCTCTGGCGGAGGATTTCGAGTGGCGCTGTAAGCAGGCGGGCCAGCTGGCCTCCAAGATGCGTTATATCTCGGCACCCTGGTGCGGGCTTCTCGAAGGCGATGTGTGGTTGGAGAATGCCCGCCATGCCAATGCCTGTGCCCAGCGTCTTGCCGAGGGGCTGGAAGGTCTTCCAGGTATCCAGCTACGCTACCCGAGACAGGTGAACGGTGTTTTCGTGGAGATGCCGGAGCCTTTGCAGGCGGCACTGCGGGCCAAAGGCTGGCGATTTTACAACTTTATCGGTGGCAGTGCCCGCTTGATGTGCTCCTGGGCAACGACCAATGAGCAGGTAGACCGCTTCCTGTCGGATGTTCGTGCCCTGGTTAGTTAAGATCTATCGATTCCGGGGCGAAGTCGTGGTATATCAGCAGCCCCAAAACCCCAAATTTTACGGAAACAGAAGACATGCCCAGAGCCAGTGAAATCAAAAAGAATTCCGCCGTTGAATATGATGGTCGGGTGTATTTTGTAAAGGACATCGAGCGTTCCGTGCCCCAGGGCCGGGCTGGCGGCAGTCTTTACCGCATGCGCATGTACGATGTGGTGACCAACCAGAAGCTGGACGAGACCTTCAAGGATTCGGACATGCTCAACCTGGCCGACCTTACCCGCCGGGAAGCCACCTTTTCCTACGCCGATGGCGATGAGTACGTGTTCATGGATACCGAGGACTTTACCCAGTACAGCCTGAACCGCGAGGCCATTGCCGAAGAGCTGCTGTTCATTTCCGAAGATACTCAGGGTGTCATGGTCATCCTGTTGAAGGATTCGCCGGTTTCGCTGGCTCTTCCGCCTACGGTGGAGCTGGTAATTGAGGAGACGGACCCGTCTGTAAAGGGTGGCTCTGCGACGGCTAGAACCAAGCCCGCCCGGTTTGCCACTGGCCTGGTTGTTCAGGTTCCCGAGCACATCTCCACCGGCGACCGCATTCGCATTAACGTGGAGGAGCGCAAGTTCCTGGGCCGCGCCTGAGTTAACGTCGTTCCGAAGTAAGGACACCCTGTGAAGCCGATAGAAACGATAAAAGTGCTGGTCGCCAGCGTGATTGCTGTTGTGGTCATGGTGGGTATTGCCCGGTTTTCCTACACGCCGATGATCCCGGAAATGGTCGCGGCACTGGGGCTGAGCAAATCCGTTGTCGGCATGCTGGCAACCGTGAACTACGCAGGCTACCTGACCGGCGCAGTGCTGATTACCCGGATCAGCGATCTTGGTCTCAAGGTAAGGCTCTACCAGCTTGGCCTGGTGGTTGCCGTGGTTTCAACGGTTCTCATGGGGTACACCACCAATGTGTGGGTGTGGTCCATTCTGCGTTTTATCTCAGGTCTGAGCACCTCAGCGGGTATGTTGCTGGGTGCCGGTCTTTTGATGAGCTGGTTGATCAAGAACAACCAGAAGTCCGAGCTCGGCGTGTTCTTTTCCGGTATCGGGCTCGGGATTGTACTCACCGCTGTGGTGGCGGAGCTGATCAAGGATCCGTTCACCTGGGATCAGCAATGGGTGATTTACGGGCTGGTGGCCCTTGGGCTTCTGTTGCCCGCCTGGCGTTGGATGCCGGACTACCGGGCCTGTGCCTTGCCGAAAACAGGTGCGGCCAAGGCAGGTGACGAGCGAAGCCGGTTCATACGGATCCTCCAGCTGGCGTATTTCTGCGCCGGTGTGGGCTATGTGGTGACAGCCACCTTCCTCGTAGCAATTGCGGAATCCATGCCCGAGCTTCAGGGGCAGGGCTGGCTGGTCTGGCTGATTGCAGGTCTTGCTGCAACGCCGGCCTGCTGGCTGTGGGATGTGTTTTCCCGGCGTTGGGGCCAGTGGCTGGCGCTTTATCTGGCCTACACCCTGAACTCCGTGAGCATCCTGATGCTGATCGTGAACACCAGCTTCGCCAGCGTGATGCTCAGCTCCGTGATTTATGGCGCCAGCTTTATCGGTATCGTCAGCATGATGCTGGCAATGGTAGGGCGGGTTTTCCCCGAGAACCCTTCCCGGCCCATGAGCCGGTTGACCTTCAGCTACGGTATCGCCCAGATGATCGCACCCGCGGTGGTTGGCTATCTCGCGGATGTGGAAGGTAATTACACCAACGGCCTCTGGCTGACCCTGGTGGTGATGGCGTTAGGCGTTTTGATGCTTCACCTGGCAAGGCGGGCGCAGCAGCGTCAGGGCGAAGCCGCGACAGCGGGTTGAATTGATTCCGCAATCGAATGTCACTCGAAGAGGAAAGCAGATCATGCCAGGAAAGCCTTCAAAACCCGTATCAGCATCTGCGATTGAGAAGCACGTCTACAAGGTGTTTCCAAACGACATGAATTCCCACAATACCGTGTTCGGCGGCATGATCATGGCAAAATGCGACCGGCTGGCGCTGGTCGTGGCAGAGCGGCATTCCGCCCATGTTTGTGTGACGGCTGCCGTGGATTCAATCCATTTCAGGGCACCGGCGAAGGGTAACGATACGCTGCTGTTCAGCCTGTCGCTGAACCGGAGCTGGGGCTCGTCCATGGAAATCGGTGCCAGGGTAGAGGCCGAAAACAGTTACACCGGCGATACGCGGCACATTCTCTCGGCCTTTTTCACCTTTGTTGCTCTGGACGAGAATGACCGGCCGGTGGATGTCCCGGAAGTGATACCGGAAACGGACGAGCAACAGCGCCGGTACGACAATGCCGAGATTCGCCGGGAAGGGCGCCTGAAAACCCGGGAACAACTGGCATCCTCGTCCCGCTCGGCAACTGACTGAGCGGGTGCCTAGAGAACCTCTGGTTCTGTTGTCGGATCTGTCTGGATGGCAGTATCCCGCAATCCACCGAACCGCTTGTAAAACTTCTCACCCGGACCTGGAAGGGGGCCGGAGGCGTTTTCGAGGTTCTCGTCCAGCCACTGCTCGGCCCGCACATAGATTTGACGATACAGGTTCCGACACAGCTGTTTGGCGCTGCGGCCTTCCCAGTCACCGGGTAGCAGTTCATCGGGCAGCAGCGGGTCCCTCAGAAGAATTTTGCGGTACTCGTGGATCAGCAGGATCCGGAGTATCAGGCACTCCGCGGGGCTGAGAGTGTCCTCAGACTGGAGTTCACGCCACAGGGGCCGGAACTGGGTCAGGAAGCGTCGGTAGCGGCCGCCCAGTTCCTCAAGGTTCCAGCTTTCGCGAACCTGCAGTCTCAGGGCTCTTGGGCTCTTCTGCTCCATGGGCATGGTCTGCATCACGATGGTGTCTTCGAGAGCACCCCATTCCTGAAGCATTGGAATCAGTTCGCTGCGAGTGAAGCGTGGGTGTTCCATCAGCCCGGGTGCCATGCTGCCAAAACTGAGCCACTTGAGTTCCTCCCGGACTTTTTGCCTGAGTTCCGGGGAAAGCTGGTTCAGGTAGACCAGGCACCAGCTTCCACTCCATTCTTCGGCGCCCAGGTTATAGACGTGCTGAAAAGCCTGCTCGAACCGCCGCAGGCCCGGGCCGGTGAGGCTGTAATAACTGCAACGGCCCACCTTTTCGGTCTGCAGCCAGGATTCCTGAACCAGACGATACACCGAGGTGCGAACCAGTCGCTGGCTGATGCCCATGGGCTCTACCAGTTTCATCAGGCTTCCCAGCCAGACATTGCCGCCGCGGGGAACGATGGCATCGCCATAGATGGTGATGATGAGTGAGCCGGCCCGAAGGGGTCGCTTTTTCTGGAAGTTCTTGACGAGCAGTTCTAGCTGGCTTTTTGCAGTCATGGCCTGAGTTCGCAAATAAGAATCAGTGAAACACGTTGTACGTATTATGCGGTTCTTACGTGTCAGGTAAAGGTTTGTCTTTCGATCAGCGGTGCTGGCGTGTTCTGCCAGTGTCGGCTTTACTGACAGAGCCGCGTTGGCACTCCCGGAAATCAGTTGACACGAGCGTTATGATACAATAACTTCATTTGATATTCGTCAATGGTATCGAATCATACCGGGAGCGAAGAAACAAAAACTCAAGCCCCTGCAAAAAACGGGAGAACAAAAACAATGTTTAAAACAGTGATTCGTCGCGCAGGCAAATGCGCAGCCGTTGCAGCCGCCGGTCTCATGATGATGAGCGCTCAGGCAGCTGAACCCATCAAGATCGGTTCGTTCCTGTCAGTGACAGGCCCGGCATCGTTCCTTGGTGATCCCGAGCTGAAAACGCTCGAGATGTACGTTGAAAAAATTAATGAAGAAGGTGGTGTCCTTGGTCGTCAACTGGAGCTGATCCACTATGACGACGTTGGCAACGCTTCCTCTGCCCGTAACTTTGCCAGTCGCCTGATCCGCTCGGACCAGGTTGATATCATCGTTGGCGGCAGTACTACCGGCGCTACCATGGCGGCGGTACCGCTGATTGAGCAGGCAGAAGTGCCGTTCATCTCCCTGGCCGGTGCTGTGGTTATCACCAACCCGGTCAAAAAGTGGGTATTCAAGACTCCTCAAACCGACCGCATGGCGGCAGAGCGTATTCTGACCGACATGAAGGATCGCGGCATTACCAAGTTTGGTCTGATTTCCGGTACCGGTGGTTTCGGAAGCTCGGGTCGTACCCAGACTCTGGAAGTGGCCGAAGCGATGGGAATGGAGGTTGTAGCCGACGTTACCTACAGCGGATCTGATACAGACATGACCGCCCAGCTGACCAATATCCGTAACACAAGTGGTGTGGAAGCGGTGCTGAACTTCGGTTTCGGTCAGGGCCCGGCCATCGTAACCCGCAACTATGCTCAGTTGGGCATGGAACTCCCGTTCTATCAGTCCCACGGTGTTGCATCCGACAGCTTCCTCGAGCTCGCCGGTTCGTCTGCAGAAGGCCTTCGCCTGCCAGCGTCTCCGCTGCTGGTGCCGGATTCCCTGCCGAACGACGATCCCCAGAAAGAAGTGGTCCAGAACTACAAGGCTGAATACGAAGCCCGCTGGGATTCCAAGGTGTCCACTTTCGGTGCCTATGCCTACGACGGCCTGATGCTGGCAGTTCGCGCCATGGAAGAAGCTGGCTCTACCGATCCGGAAGCAGTTCGTAACGCACTGGAAAACATCCAGGGCTATGTCGGTGTAACGGGCGTGTTCAACATGTCCCCGGAAGACCACAACGGCCTTGATCCAGACTCCTTCCGCATTCTGGAAGTCCAGAATGGCGAATGGAAACTGATCGACTGATACCCCTTTAACCTGTCTCGCGGCTGGCGACGACCCCTATTCAGGGTAAGTCGCCAGCCGATGTTCGACCGGAACCACCGCTATGCTCGCAGAATTCTTACAGTACCTGTTCACCGGGATTACTATCGGTGCGACTTACGCCCTGATAGCCCTCGGCTTTACCCTCATCTACAACGCCAGTCACGTCATCAACTTCGCCCAGGGCGAGTTTCTGATGATTGGAGGCATGGCTACGGTTTCGCTTACGGCCATGGGCGTGCCCATGATCCTGGCAGTCGTGTTGGCGGTCATTCTGGCCGGTATTCTTGGCGTCGCCCTGCAGCGGTTCGCGATTGCACCTGCCAAGCAGGCCGATGTTGTTACCCTGATCATTATCACCATCGGTGCGTCGATCTTTATCCGTGGTATTGCCCAGGTTGTCTGGGGCAAGGAATACCACGTGATGCAGAATTTCAGCACAGACCAGCCTATTGAAGTTTTCGGAGCGGTATTGAATAGCCAGAGCCTCTGGGTTCTCGGTATTGGCGCGATCCTGGTGGTCGGCCTGGTGCTGTTCTTTACCAAGACACTGATTGGCAAGGCTATCCTGGCGACATCCATGAACAAGGAGGCTGCGCGCCTTGTCGGTATCCGGACTCAGATGGTTCTGATGCTGGCATTCATGGTTTCGGCATTACTGGGCTCTGTGGCCGGTATTGTTGTTGCCCCGATCACGTTCACGTCCTACGACATCGGTATCATTCTCGGGCTGAAAGGCTTTGTGGCGGCTGCCATTGGCGGCCTGGGTAGCGGCGTTGGCGCGGTGGTTGGTGGTCTCTCGCTGGGCATCGTTGAGGCCATGGCGGCCGGCTACATTTCATCGGACTACAAGGATGCCGTGGCATTCTCCATGATCCTGCTGGTGCTGTTCTTCATGCCCCGCGGATTGTTCGGTGCCAAGGTAGTGGAGCGCGTCTGATGTTGAACACGTTTATGCAGTCGCGCCTGCGGGGACTGGTGATCCTCGCCCTCATTCTTGTCATTCTGCCCGCGTTTCTGGGCAACCCGTTCCACTACGAACTGGTTACCCAGATGGCGATCATTGCCGCTACGGTTGTTGGCCTGAACCTTCTGGTAGGTTTTGCCGGCCAGATCAGCCTGGGACATGCCGGCTTCTTTGGCCTCGGCGCTTATTTTACCGGCATCGCAACCGGTACTTATGGCTGGTCATCGGTACCTGCTCTGGTGGTTGGAGCCATCGTTGTGGGCGCGATTGCCTGGATTGTCGGCCGTCCGATTCTGCGTCTGAAAGGCCACTACCTTTCCATGGCGACCCTTGCCGTTGGTTTTATCATTGCCATCATCCTGAACAACGAGCGTGCACTGACCGGCGGGCCAGACGGTATGCCGGTGCCGGCCTTCGAAATATTTGGCTGGGAGCTGAGCGCGTTTGGTCGCTATTCGCTGTTCGGTATCACGATCGAAGGCTTCCAGGCCTGGTATATCTTCGCCAGCGTGGTGCTTCTGGTAGCGGTGTGGTTTGCCCTGAACCTGATTGAATCGCCGATTGGCCGGGCGCTGCGTTCGGTTCACGGCTCGGAAGTGGCTGCCAGCGTTGTCGGTGTGAACACCGCGAAATACAAAAGCCTGGTGTTCGTGATCTCGGCGATCTACGCCAGCCTGATGGGCAGTCTTTATGCCCACTTCCAGGGCTTCATTACGCCTGCGGTAGCAAGCTTCGAATTCTCCATCCTGTTCATCACCATGGTTGTTCTGGGTGGCATGGGCTCGACCTTCGGTGTCATTCTTGGCGCCGTGGTGCTGAAGCTTTTGCCCCAGGTTCTGGCAGATTTCCAGGAGCTGGAACATGTCATGTTCGGCCTGATCCTGATGCTCACCATGATTTTCATGCCAAAAGGGCTGCTGCCCACACTGACCGCGTTTGTTTCCAAGAAAATGCGCAAGAAAGCGGGAGGTGAGGCATGACAGCACTGGTCGAAGTAAAGGGACTGGATAAAGCCTTTGGTGGTGTCCATGCGGTGGAAGGCGTCAGCTTTTCGGTTGAAGCCGGACAGGTCTATTCTGTTATCGGCCCCAATGGTGCCGGCAAGACAACGCTGTTTAACCTGATCACAGGGCTCTATACGCCGACCAAAGGCGAGATCCTGCTGAACGGTGAGAGCACCGCCAAGCTGGAGCCCAATGAACTGGCAGAGCGGGGCATGTGCCGCACGTTCCAGCAGATGCAGATCTGCATGAACATGACCGCCATCGAAAACGTGATGCTGGGTCGGCATCTGCAGCTCAAAAGCAGCCTGTTTACGACCCTGTTCCGTTTGCCTTCCTTGCGCCGCAACGAGGCCGCGGCCCGTAAGCGCGCCGCCGAGCTGATGGAGTATGTGGGATGCGGTGACTACCTGGATGCCGAAGCATCGGCGATGTCCTATGGCGCGCTGAAGCGCCTGGAGATTGCCCGGGCATTGGCCGCTGAACCAAAGGTAATCCTCCTGGACGAGCCCGCCGCCGGTTTGAACGCGGTTGAAACCGCTGCCCTGGAGGATCTGATCCGGAAAATTGCGGATCAGGGCACCACGGTAATGCTGGTTGAGCACGACATGAAACTGGTGATGGGGATATCCGACCGGTTGCTGGTGCTTAACTATGGCCGTGTTCTGGCGGAAGGGACCCCTGAGGAAATTCGCCAGAACCCGGATGTTATCGCCGCCTATCTGGGTGGCTGAGCAAGGAGACATTTCACATGAGCGAGCAAAATACTGAAATGGCGCCTGCCCAGTCACGCAGTGAGCAGGCCGTACGGATTATTGTTCATGAGCACCAGGCGCTGTGGCGGATTCTGGATCTGCTGGATCAGTTGCTGAGTGATATGAACCTTAACGATCAGCGCCCGGATGAGCGGCTGCTGAAGACTATTTTTGATTACATCCAGCACTTCTCCCAGCGGGTGCATAGCACGCCCACGGACATTGAGCTCTACAAACGGCTCAGTGAGAAGTCCCCCGAGACAGCGCCTCTGCTGGAGAAGCTGGCCAGGGGCTATGTCATCGGTCACGAAAAGCTGGTGGAGTTGCGCCAGTTGTTGGCGGAGTGCGAAAAAGGCTGGCCGGAAGGTCGCGAAGAGTTCAGCCATGCTCTGGCCCGTTTCACGGAAGCCTTGCGCAAACACATTCGCAAGGAAGAGGGCGTGGTTATTCCACGGGCCCGTAAACTCCTGACCGAGGAAGACTGGCAGCAGATCATTGAAGCGCGGGACGTGGAAAACGATCCGCTGTTCGGTGAGCGCGTCCGGGAGGAATTCCGGGAATTGCGGCACCAGATTGTCAGCTATACACCCGAGAAATTCGGTGGTCTTGGCCTGAAGCACGCAGACCGGGTGACGGCGCCTCATGCCAAAGAAGAGATGCTGTCCATCAAGGGACTGGTGACCTCCTACGGCCAGATTGAAGTCCTGCATGATGTGGACATCCACATCAACAGTGGTGAGATCGTGTCACTGGTAGGCGCCAATGGTGCTGGCAAATCCACACTGTTGATGACTATCTCGGGTCTTCAGCCCACAGACCGGGGTGCCATCACCTTTGAAGGCAAGGATCTCTCAAAGATCACTGCCGATCAGAGGGTAGCTGATGGCATCGTCCAGGTGCCTGAAGGCCGGCAGGTGTTCAAGGACTTGAGCGTTCATGACAACCTGCTTCTGGGCGCCTATACCCGTGGCAAAACCCCCGAGGTAATGGACGATCTGGAACGGATGTACACCAAGTTTCCGATTCTGCGACAGAAGCGCCATAACCTGGCAGGCGAGCTCTCCGGTGGCCAGCAACAGATGCTTGCGATGGGCCGTGCCCTGATGGCCAAGCCAAGACTGCTGCTGCTGGATGAGCCCAGCATGGGTCTGGCGCCGTTGATCATCGAGGAGATCTTCAACATCGTCAAGGAACTCAAGGAAGAGGGTATTACCATCTTCCTGGTAGAGCAGAATGCTTCCCAGGCGCTGGCTCTGGCGGATCGCGGCTACGTGCTGGAAACCGGCAAGGTAGTGATCGAAGGGACCGGCCGTGAGCTGCTCAGCAATGAGAAGGTGCGGGAAGCCTATCTGGGCATGTAAGCGCCCGGGTTTTTCTTGCACCAATAAAAGGGGGACAGGTCTTGCGACCTGTCCCCCTTTTATTTGCCTGACGCTTTCTCCCTGGGGTCCAGGACAGGGAGAAAACAGGAAAGCCCGGTGTTACTCGGGCTTCTTGGCAACCAGTGTCAGGATGTCGTAGCTCGCAACCATTTCGTCGTTCTGGTTGTGAACCTGGACGTCCCAGACCACCACACCCTGAGGATGTCCGTCCGGAGATGTCCGACCCTGATCAATCTTGCGCTTGCAGGTCAGTCGTGCCCGGATGGTGTCTCCCGGGGCAACCGGTTCAATGAAGCGCAGTGTGTCCAGACCATAGTTAGCCAGCACGGGGCCCTCGCCCGGATAGACAAACAGGCCGGCAGCAGCGGAAAGCACGAAATAACCGTGGGCAATACGCTTGCCGAACTGGGAGTCCCGCGCTGCGATTTCATCAAAGTGCATGTAGAAGTGATCACCGGACAGGCAGCCAAAGTTGACGATGTCGGCTTCGGTAACGGTGCGTCGGTGAGTCAGCAGCGATTCGTTGATCTGCAGGTCTTCGAAGTGGCGACGGAACGGGTGCACGTCGGTTTCGATCAGATCGGCACCGCGTACATACTCGCGGGTAACCGCAGCCAGCATGCTGGGCGAGCCCTGGATTGCGGTGCGCTGCAGGTAGTGGTGAACCGCGCGGATACCCCCCAGTTCCTCACCACCACCGGCGCGACCGGGGCCGCCATGCTTCAGCATGGGCAGGGGCGAACCGTGGCCTGTGGATTCTTTTGCGGCTTCGGCATCCAGCAGGTGCAGGCGGCCATGGAACGCGGCAAGCAGCGGGGCGACCCTGCCAGCAATGGCGGGATCACGGGTGGTCAGAGTGGTGACCAGGGAGCCGCGGCCCCTGGAGCAAAGCTCAACCGCGTCCTCGATGGTGTCGTAAGGAATGACGGTAGCAACCGGGCCGAATGCCTCGATATCGTGGGCACCACAGCCGTTCTCCGGGTTCCGGCAGAGCAGCAGGTGCGGTTCGATGAACGCGCCCTTCTCGGTGCCATCGCCGGTAGCCTTGAAGTTGCCTTCGCCACCCACAACCAGCTCACTGGTCTTGAGCAATTCCTGGATGTTGGCTTTCACATCTTCCAGTTGGTCGACGGAGGCCAATGCGCCCATGCGGACGCCTTCGACAGAGGGATCACCCACGGTGATCTTGGAGAGCTGCTCTTTCAGCTTGTCGCAGACCGCGTTTACCTGATCTTTCGGTACGAAGATACGACGAATGGCGGTACATTTCTGACCGGCCTTGGCAGTCATCTCGCGGCGGATTTCCTTCACGAAGACCTCGAATTCTTCGTGCTCCGGGGTGACGTCCGGCGCCAGAATAGCACTGTTCAGTGAATCGGCCTCAGCGTTGAACGGAATCGAACGATTGATGATGTTCGGGTGGTTCCTGAGCTTCCGTGCCGTTGCGGCCGAGCCTGTGAAGGTCACCACATCCTGCTCTTCCAGATGGTCAAACAGGTCGCCGGTGCTGCCGATGATCAGCTGCAGGCTTCCTTCCGGAAGTGCGCCGGATTCGTGCATCAGGCGCACGGCAAGCTCGGTCACGTAGGAGGTAGAGGTGGCCGGCTTCACGATGGATGGCATGCCCGCCAGGAAGGTGGGCGCGAACTTCTCCAGCATGCCCCACACCGGGAAGTTGTAGGCGTCAATGTGAACCGCCACGCCACCACGGGGAACCAGAATGTGGGTACCGGCAAAGTGGTTGTTCTTGCCCAGCGGAGTTACTGGCCCCTCGTGAACCACGTTGCCTGACGGCAGTTCGCGCCGGCCCATGCTGGCGTAGGAGAACAGGGTGCCGAAACCGCCATCAATATCGATACCGTTATCACCCTTGGTGGAACCGGTATGCATCGACAGGGCGTAGAGTTCTTTCTTGTGCTCCTGGAGGTACAGGGCCATGGCCTTCAGGGCCAGGGCGCGCTCCTGGAAATCCATCGCCATCAGGTTTTTACCGCCAACTTTGCGGCCATACTCAACGGCGTTTTTGAAATCGAGGGTGTCGTCGTGGGTGTGAGCGACGATCTCGCCATTCACCGCGCTGGGCAAAGCCTTGGCAGGCTTTTCACCGACCCACTGGCCGGCAATGAAACTTTTCAGGACTGACATGGGAAACTCCATTCGTTTCTGAAACGCGAAGGCAAGCTCCGCTGCTGCGGAACTTGCCTTGCTCGTGTCTTGTTTTGAGGGCGGAAACTACATCTCGTCGTAGTCCAGAACCACCTTGTCGCTGATCGGGTAGCACTGGCAGGAAAGCACGTAACCGGCTTCCACCTCGTAGTCTTCCAGAGCAAAGTTCTGGTCCATCTCCACTTCGCCTTCCACGACCTTGGCGCGGCACGTGGAGCAGACGCCGGCTTTGCACGAGTACGGCAGATCGGCGCCTTCTTCGTTTCCGGCATCAAGAATACTCTTGGTATCGCGCACCAGTGGGAAGGTCAGGGAGCGGCCATCGGCAATTACAGTCACTTCGCTGATTGACTGGGGATCGACGTGGGCCGGATCCCGGTCTTTCCGGGACTGTGGTACACCGCCGGCAGGGGTGAACAGTTCAAAGTGGATCTTGCTCTTTTCCATGCCGTGCTTGAGCAGTGAGTCACGCACGGTTTCGGTCATCATCTGCGGGCCACAGATAAACGCTGCGGTCAGTTCCTTGGCGTCAATCCAGTGGTCGAACAGCTTGTCGCATTTCTCGTGATCAATGCGGCCGTTGTAGAGGTCAATGTCCTGCTCTTCACGGGTGAAGATGTACACCAGGTTCAGGCGGGACATGTACTCGTTCTTCAGGTCCTGGAGTTCGTCACGGAACATGGTGCTGCTGGTAGCCTTGTTGCCGTAGAACAGGGTGACCTCGCTCTTGGGCTCGGTCTCCAGAGTGGTTTTCACGATCGACAGGATCGGGGTAATGCCACTTCCAGCAGCAACGGCCAGGTAATTACCTTCGCGTTCCGGGTCCAGATCGATGGAGAAGTGGCCCTGGGGAGGCATGACTTCGAGAGTCTGGCCGGGCTTGAGCTGCTCGTTGGCGAACGTGGAGAAGCGACCGCCGGGAACCTGTTTGACCGCAATGCGCAGTTCCTGATCGTTGACGCTGCGGCAGATCGAGTAGGAGCGGCGCACTTCCTCGCCATCCAGCTTGGTGCGCACGATCAGGTGCTGGCCCTGCTGGTAATGAAATTTGTCTGCCAGATCTTCCGGCACGTCAAAAGCAAGTGATACGGCGTTTCTTGTTTCAGGTCTGACCTCTTTGAGGGTCAGTGAGTAAAATTTGTTCATGATCGTATCGGCTCTAGATGCATTTGAAATAGTCGAAGGGCTCGAGGCATTCCTTGCAACGGTAAAGGGCTTTACAGGCGGTGGATCCGAACTCGCTGACCCGTTCGGTGTCCTTGCTGCCGCAGTGTGGGCAGGCAATCACCTCCGGTTCCCCGAGCAGGCTCATTTTGCTGGAGCTGCCCTCGGGTGGCGCGATGCCAAAGGCCCGCAGCTTCTCTTTGCCTTCGTCTGTGATCCAGTCGGTGGTCCAGGCAGGGGTCAGCACCTGATTGATTTTCGGATCCCGGAAGCCCGCAGCGCGCAGGGCTTCAGCGATCAGCTCTTCAATCAGTTCAGTGGCCGGGCACCCGGAGTAGGTCGGGGTCACGTCGATGGACAGCTCTTTGCCATCCCAGTGAACCGCTCGGACAATACCGAGCTCCACGACACTGACTGCCGGCACTTCGGGGTCTTTGACCTCCTCAAGAAGTGCCCAGATGTCGTCTTCTGTCAGCAGATCGGGGCGGGCGTTGGCCGGCACCCGATCGCTGGCAATCAGAATGTCGACAGCTGACCGGCTGTCTGAATCACCATGTTGTGGCATCGGGATAGGCCCTCTGCAGGAACTGCATTTCTGCCAGGATGAAGCCAAGGTGCTCGGTGTGCTCGCCGTGCTTGCCGCCCATGTACATCCAGGCGTCTTCTGCGCCCGGTGTCAGGGTTGCCTGGGTAAGCACCTCATTGACCATGCCGCGCCAGTCTTTGGCCAGCTGGTCAGGATCCGGGCCAATGCCCGCCTCGGCCATCAAACGATCGGTGTCGTCCGGAGTGATCAGTTCACCGGTGAAGCGCCAGAGAATATCAACGGCATCCTGCATGCGGCGGTGGCTTTCTTCGGTGCCGTCGCCAAGACGCTTCACCCACTCCGAGGAGCGACGCAGGTGATAGGTCACCTCTTTGAGCGACTTGGCAGCGATGCCGGCAATGCGCTCATCACTCGACTCGGTCAGGCTCTTGAGCGTGAAGTAGTGGTACACGTCGAAGAAGAACTGACGGCCCATGGTGACAGCGTAATCCTCGTTGGGCTGCTCGGTGAGCAGCAGGTTACGGTAGTCGTGGGCATCGCGACGGAAGCACAGCTTGTCGGCATCGCGACCATCATTGATCAGCTCAGCGGCGTACTCGTACCAGTTGCGGGCCTGGCCGACGAGGTCGAGGGCAACGTTCATCAGAGCCATCTCTTCCTCAAGTGCCGGGGCCTTGCCGCAAAGTTCGCACAGGCGCTGGCCCAGGATCATGTCGGAATCTGCCAGGCGCAGCAGGTATTCCTGTAATGCTTCTGCTTGTGTCATGGGTACCGCTCCTTACATGTGTCCGACTTCATCGGGCAGCTTGTAGAAGGAAGCGTGCCGGTAAACCTTGTCTTCCGACGGATCGAAAAGAACTTCCTTCTCGTCGGACGCGGACGCCGTGATGGTGTCGGAGGGCACAACCCATATACTCACGCCTTCGTTGCGGCGTGTGTAAAGGTCACGGGCGTTCTCCATGGCCATCTCGGCGTCAGCTGCGTGAACGCTGCCAACGTGTTTGTGGTTCAGACCGTGCTTGGATCTCACGAAAACTTCGTAAAGGCGCCATTCAGCCATGTTCTATTCCTCCGGTATCAAGCGGCTTGCGCGCGCTGTTTTTGTTTTTCGGCGTAGGCGACGGCCGCTTCGCGGACCCATGCGCCTCCATCAATCGCGTTCTTGCGAGTCTTGATGCGCTCGCGGTTGCAGGGACCATTGCCCTTGAGAACGTCGTAGAATTCCTGCCAGTTGATTTCACCGAAATCGTAGTGGCCGGTTTCTTCGTTCCACTTCAGGTCTGGATCCGGTGCGGTGCAACCGAGGAACTCGAGCTGCGGTACGGTCTGGTCGATGAACATCTGACGCAGTTCGTCGTTGCTCTTGCGCTTGATTTTCCAGGCCATGGACTGCTGCGAGTTCGGGGATTCGTCATCGTGTGGTCCGAACATCATCAGGGCCGGCCACCACAGACGGTTGATGGCGTCCTGAACCATGGCTTTCTGCTCTTCGGTGCCTTCGCGCATCATGTCCAGCAGGATCTGGTAACCCTGGCGCTGGTGGAAGCTCTCTTCCTTACAGATGCGGATCATGGCGCGGGAGTACGGGCCATAGGAAGTACGCTGCAGAACCACCTGGTTAACGATGGCAGCGCCATCCACCAGCCAGCCAACGGCACCCATATCCGCCCAGTTCAGGGTCGGGTAGTTAAAGATGCTGGAGTACTTGGCTTTGCCCTGATGCAGCTTCTCGATCTCTTCGTCACGGTCAGCGCCCAGGGTTTCCATGGCACTGTACAGGTACAGGCCGTGGCCCGCTTCGTCCTGGATCTTGGCCATTAGCTGGAGCTTGCGCTTGAGGGTCGGCGCACGGGTTACCCAGTTGCCTTCCGGCAGCATGCCAACCACTTCCGAGTGGGCGTGCTGGGAAATCTGGCGAATGAGGGTTTTCCGGTAACCTTCCGGCATCCAGTTCTTGGGTTCGATTTTGGTTTCGGCGTCGACCTTTTCCTGAAACTCGCGCTCTTCAGGCGACATCTCTTCTTTGGTCTTCAGGCGCTTGGCGCCGGTTTCAACGAGCTGGGCGTACATAAACAAATACCTCCGGATCGGGCTTGTTGTTCTGTTGTCCGTGAACAAGAGAGACCTCAGTGACGGCTGAGGGTCAATGTCTCCATATTATATGATACTGAATAAATATCAAGAACTGCCTTTGTGTGTCATGTTATATCTAAAAGCTTCCTTAAAGAATCCTATAGTGCTGATTTGCATAATAAAAAATATGATACGTGTGAAAATGCTATTGAGATCAGCGAACGGAAAGTGAAATTAAATCGACGATTATGTGCAGGAGAAGGCAGGAAAGGGCGAGAGAGCCAGCCGCAATGGCTGCGGTCTGGCTCTCTGTCTGGCTGGTGACTTACTTGTTCCGGCGGTCGAAGACCCGCTTGGCCTTGCCTTCTGAGCGGGCCAGACGATTGGTTTCCACCACTTCAACACGGGTGCTGATGCCGATGTAGGACTTGATGTGGTGTGTCAGTTCCTTGGCCGCTGCGGCGCGACTTTCGGGGGTGTCCGTCGCGCCCGGTTGCAGCTCGGCCCGGATATCCACACAGTCCAGGTTGCCTTCCTTGTAAACCTCGATCTCGTAGTGGGGCGCCAGCGCGTCGCACTTGAGCACCTGCTCCTCGATCTGGCTCGGGAACACGTTGACGCCGCGAATGATCAGCATGTCGTCGCTGCGGCCGGTAATTTTGTCAATCCGGCGCATCGGGCGCGCTGTACCCGGAAGCAGGCGGGTGAGGTCTCGGGTGCGGTAACGCAGAATCGGCAGGGCCACCTTGGTCAATGACGTGAAGACCAGCTCACCGTATTCACCATCAGGCAGCACTTCACCGGTTTCCGGGTTGATGATTTCCGGATAGAAGTGATCCTCCCAGATGGTCGGGCCGTCTTTGGTTTCAATACATTCCATGCCCACGCCCGGGCCCATGACTTCCGATAGGCCGTAGATATCCAGTGCCTCGATGCCAAGGCGCTCTTCGATCTCGGTGCGCATGGCGTTGGTCCAGGGCTCCGCGCCGAAGATGCCAAGGCGCAGCGGCAGCTTGTGGGGATCGATACCCTGGCGTTCCATCTCATCGGCAATGTTCAGCATGTAGGACGGAGTGACCATGATGATGTCTGGCTCGAAGTCCTTGATCAGTTGTACCTGCTTCTCGGTCTGGCCACCGGACATGGGGATGACGGTGCAGCCCAGGCGCTCCGCGCCGTAATGGGCGCCCAGGCCACCGGTGAACAGGCCATAGCCATAGGAAACATGTACCTTGTCACCCCGGTAGCCGCCGCCGGCCCGGATGGAACGGGCGACAATGTCGGCCCAGGTGTTGATGTCGCTCTGGGTGTAACCAACCACGGTTGGCTTGCCGGTGGTACCACTGGAAGCGTGCACCCGAACCACATCCGACATGGGTGTGGCAAACATGCCAAACGGGTAGTTGTCGCGCAGATCCGCCTTGGTGGTAAATGGCACCTTGGCCAGATCGTCCAGCGAGTTGATGTCCATGGGCTTCAGGCCGATGTCATCAAACGCTTTGCGGTAGAACGGCACGTTGGTGTAAGCATGGACCACACTCCAGCGCAGGCGTTGCAGCTGTTCGTGGCGCAGCTCATCGATGCTGGCGGTTTCCATGCGGTCAAGTTTGCCAAGTTTTTGCAGTGGTAAGGTCATGAGTCTGTCCTGCGTTGTTCTTGTCGAGTAATGGTCTTAGTTCAGTTCCGCACGGTGGCCTCAGGCCACCGCATCCGTCCGCTCAATGATCAGGGCGATTCCCTGGCCAACACCGATGCACATGGTGCACAGGGCATACCGGGCTTTCTGGCCCGCGGCGTGGCGGCGTTCCAGTTCGTTCAGGGCGGTAGTGACCAGCCGGGCACCGCTCATGCCCAGAGGATGGCCCAGGGCAATGGCGCCACCGTTCGGGTTCACGTGCTCGGCGTCATCCGGCAGGCCGAGATCCCGTGTTACCGCCAGGGCCTGGGCTGCAAACGCCTCGTTCAGTTCAATCACGTCCATGTCGGCCAGCTCCAGGCCGGCCGTGGCCAGAACCTTGCGGGTGGCGGGAGCCGGGCCAAAGCCCATGATCCGGGGCTCCACGCCGGCGGTTGACATGGCAACGATCCGGGCACGGGGCTTGAGGTTGTACTTTTTGAGAGCGTCGGCTCCGGCCAGCAGCAGGGCACAGGCGCCATCGTTGACACCGGAGGCATTGCCGGCGGTGACCGTACCGCCTTCACGGAACGGAGTTGGCAGTGAGGCCAGTTTTTCCAGGCTGGTTTCACGGGGATGCTCGTCGGTATCCACCACGAGCGGGTCCTGCTTGCGACGGGGAATGGTCACCGGTGTGATTTCAGCGGCCAGCCGGCCTTCCTTCTGGGCAGCGGCGGTACGCTGTTGACTGCGCAGGGCGAAGGCATCCTGGTCTTCCCGGGAAATGCCGAAATCGGCGGCAACGTTTTCCGCTGTCTCGGGCATGGAATCAATGCCGTACTGCTTTTTCAGTACCGGGTTAACAAAGCGCCAGCCGATGGTGGTATCGAAGATTTCCGCCTTGCGGCTGAAGGCTGACTCGGCCTTCCCCATAACGAAGGGAGCCCGCGACATGGATTCGACGCCGCCGGCAATCATCAGCTGGGTTTCGCCGGTGCGAATGGCCCGGGCCGCACTGCCCACTGCATCCATACCGGAACCGCACAGACGGTTGATGGTGCTGCCAGGTACATCGACCGGCAGACCTGCCAGCAGCAGGGACATGCGGGCAACGTCGCGGTTGTCTTCACCGGCCTGGTTGGCGCAGCCGTAGAGAACGTCGTCAACTTTCGACCAGTCCAGGTCCGGATGGCGTTCAGTCAGCGCCTTGATTGGAACAGCGCCCAGGTCATCTGCACGCACTGCGGAGAGAGCGCCGCCATAACGACCGATTGGGGTGCGGATGGCATCGACGATGTAGGCGTCTTTCAGGGTATTGTCGGTGCTCATGCAGTTTCCTCCGAATTGCGTATGGTGCCACGAACCTCATAGGAACGGCCCCGGAACAGGGCAACCTTGCGGCCGTCCTGGTTGGTGAGTGTGATGTCGTAAACGCCGGTTCGGCCGCCACGGGCCTGTTCTTCGGCGGTGGCGGTCAGCTGGTCGCCCTCTTTGGCGCCGTACATGTAATCAATGCTGCAACCGGAAGCCACGGTGGCCCGGTCGTAACTGTTACAGGCAAAGGCAAATGCTGAATCAGCCAGGGTAAACAGATAGCCGCCGTGGCAGGAGCCGTGGCCCTGGATCATGTCGCCGGTCACGGTCATGGTGAGGACCGCTTTACCGGGGGCTACGGATTCAATGTTCATGCCCAGCTTCTGGCTGGCGCGGTCCCGGGCAAACATGGCTTTCGCGCATTCTTCGGCGAGTGTTTGCGGATCCATCTCGCTCATGAATAAAACCCCTTTTGTGCAAATGCGTTCTTCCGGAGCAGCAGGGCAGGCCGATAGCGGTCTTCTGCGTAGCTGTTCTGGATGTTGGTGAGCACCTTGAACACGTGCCCGGCGCCAAGACGGTCGCTCCAGCTCAGGGGGCCATCGGGATAGTTCAGGCCCGCTTTCATGGCCAGGTCGATATCGGCGACCGTTGCCACGCCGTGCAGGGCCGCATCGGCGGCTTCATTGGCGAGCATGGCGACGGTGCGCATGATGACGAGTCCGGGGCGGTCTGCGATCAGGCTGACTTCGATACCCGCTTTCTGCAGTAAAGCACAGGCAGAGGAAACCGCTGCCTCGGAAGCCTGATCGGCAGGTGCCAGCGCAAGCCGGCTTGCTTTGCTGTAGTCAAAGGCGAGGTCAAACAGCACCAGGTTGGCAATGCCCTCATTGGCGGCACGCTCGGTAGCCATCCGGCCGTCGGTGAGTGCGAGTACCGCATCGCCAAAGCGGATCTGGCCTGGGCCGTCGCGTTCGATAACGGTCAGCCCGGCAGCCTTCAATCGATCCAGCAGCGGCGCGGCCGCACCGGCGTTGCCTTCGGCAATAACCACGGTCTCATCCGATTGATGCGCTGGCTCGGTCTGAGGCTCGGGCTTTTCTGCGCCCTCGCCATAGGGGTAAAACCCCTGGCCACTCTTGCGGCCGAGGCGACCTGCTTCCACCAGTTCTTTCTGGATCAGCGATGGCAGAAAGCGTGGGTCCTGGTAATAGGAATTGAAGACAGAGCTGGTAACGGCGTAGTTGACGTCGTGGCCGATCAGGTCGGTCAGTTCAAACGCGCCCATCCGGAACTGGCCGGCTTCACGGATAATGGCATCCAGAGTGGCAGCGTCGGTGGCCTGTTCCTGCAGCAGGCGCAGGCTTTCCGCATAAAACGGACGGGCCACGCGGTTGACAATAAAGCCCGGGGTAGACGTTGCATACACCGGTTTCTTGCCCCAGGCGGTAGCTGTCGCATGAACGGTATCGGCAACGGCTTTGCTGGTGGCCAGCCCCATCACGACTTCAACCAATGCCATAAGTGGCGCCGGGTTAAAGAAGTGCATACCCACAAGGCGCTCGGGCTTATTCATTTCAGCACCGAGGGCGGTGACAGAAATGGAGGAGGTGTTGGTGGCGAGGATCGCGTCTGCGGAGCACAGATCTTCCAGGTTCGCCAGAAGCTGGCGCTTGATCTGGATATCTTCGATGATAGCCTCGATCACCAGTCCGGCATCGGCCAGGTCATCCAGTTTGGCCACCGGTTGAATACGGCCGATCACATCGTCCAGCTCCTGCTGCTGCATCTTGCCTTTGTCGACACGACGCTGGAGCTGCTTTGCAATACCGTCACGGCCGGCCTCGGCGGCTCCCTCTCTCTGGTCGTGCAGGTAAACCTGATGGCCTGCCTGGGCGGCAACCTGGGCAATGCCCGAGCCCATGGCGCCGGCGCCGACGACGGCAACTTTGGTTTGGGTATCCAGTGCCGGCATGGCTTATTTCCCCTTGAAGTTCGGCGTGCGTTTTTCCATGAAGGCGGCAACGCCTTCACGGTAGTCTTCGGTTTGCCCTGCTTCGCGCTGCAGATCGCGCTCCAGATTGATCTGCTCTTCAAAGGTGTTGCTGGCGCTGGCGTGCAGAGCCCGCTTGATAAGCGCAAGACCCTTGGTCGGTTGGGTCGCGAAATGACGGGCCAGTTTCATGGTCTCTTCCATGAGCTGCTCGTTATCCACGCACCGCCAGATCATGCCCCAGCTCTCGGCCTGTTCGGCGCTGATCTTGTCGCCCAGAAGTGCCATGCCTTTGGCGCGGGCCATGCCCGCTACGCGAGGCAGTGTCCAGGTGCCGCCAGAATCGGGAACCAGGCCCAGTTTGCAGAAAGCCTGAACGAAATTGGCCGAGCGGGCCGCGAGGGTGATGTCACAGGCCAGGGCAATATTGGCGCCAGCACCGGCTGCCACGCCGTTAACGGCACAGAGCACGGGCATGGGCAGATCACGCAGGCTACGCATCAGCGGGTTGTAGTAGTTCTCCAGGGACGCGCCCAGATCCGGCATCTCCTGATCCGGGGATACACTTCGGTCGGCGAGATCCTGTCCCGCGCAGAAGCCCCGGCCAGAGCCGGTGATGACCAGCACGCGGACAGACTCATCCTTGCGCACGGTGCTGATGGCCTCGCGCATGCGCTCATGCATTTCAACGTTGAAACTGTTCAGGTTGTCCGGACGGTTCAGGGTAAGCAGAGCCACGCCCTGATCGATTTCAAGAAGAATGCTCGGCTGAGTCATGGCGGTATGTCCTGTTGTTTGTTGTAGGGGGATAGCGTGAAAGGTGTGTTGAATCGGCACACTGCTATCGAATGTGGCAAATGAGTATATCTTAGAATTGATACTCGTCAAGGGCTGTGCTGGCCATGTTTTGTATCACTTTAGTCCAGTGTGGCAGCGTGGAATTTCTATGTTGCTGAAAAGTCAGTAAAAATTTTCGCGATCTTTTGTGTTGGCCGGAGAATAGCGTTGAATCCTGCCCTGGAAACAGCTTGCAGGCTATGAAAAAACTCCAGGAAAAGGATAATGTGATACAGAAAATGAATCACAACGACTTTTCGGGTCCCACGTTTTGCTCCGATATATCCCGGAACGCTGCAGGGCCCTGCCAACCAGGAGATCGCTATGCCCAGCTACAGTATAGAAGGGGTTGTTCCCGTCGTTCACCCGTCTGCCTATGTGCATCCCACAGCCGTTCTGATTGGCGATGTGTGGATTGGCCCGGATTGTTACGTGGGTCCGGCGGCGTCACTGCGCGCGGATTTCGGTCGGATCGTCCTGAAGCAGGGATCCAATGTCCAAGACACCTGCGTGATGCATGCCTTCCCGGGCATGGACACGGTGGTCGAGAAGAATGGCCATGTCGGGCACGGGGCGATTCTCCACGGCTGCATTGTCGGCGAGGATGCCATGGTAGGAATGAATGCGGTGATAATGGACGAGGCCCATATTGCGCCGCGCTCTATCGTTGGCGCCTGCGCTTTCGTAAAAGCAAAGTTTACCTGCGAACCAGGCTCACTGATCGTTGGTTCTCCAGCCAAAGTAATGCGGATGCTCAGCGACAAGGAAATCGCCTGGAAGAAGAAGGGCACCGAAGAATACCAGCGACTGACGCTTCGTTCCCTCGCCAGTCTGCAGGAAGTCCAGCCACTGGAGGAAGCCGAGCCCGATCGGGCCCGTGTGGACGCCAGCGGGTACAAGCCTAAATACGAGCAGTCTGAGTGACTGCCAGCGCCGGCGTCTGGGGAATCCTCTACAGGCCGGCGTCTTTCACGTTCTCCATCACCACAAATGTACTGGTCTGCAGCACATGGGGAAGGGCAGAGATTTCCTCCCCCAGAACCTGCCGGTACTCCTGCATGTTGCGGGTCCTGACTTTCAACAGGTAGTCGAAGTTGCCGGCAATCATGTGGCATTGCTCGACCGCCGAGACGTTTTGAACGGCCTTGTTGAACGCGGTAAGAGCGCTGCTGCTGGTGTCGTTCAGGGTAACCTGGGCAAAGGCGATGTGGCTGAGGCCGAGTTTGGTCTGATTCACCAGGGCTGTGTACCCGGTGATGTATCCGTGTTCTTCAAGCCGGCGCATCCGCACCTGGCACGGCGTTTTGGAGAGACCCACCCGAGAGGCAAGCTCGGTTACCGTGATTCGGGAGTTCTTCTGCAGCTCGCGAATAATGGATTGGTCTATTCGATCCAAATCGGCCATGTTGTCTGTCCCAGGTTGAATTAACGGCTAAATCATGTGGCAAATATAATCGAAACTCCTCTATTCCGAAACTATATGGTCCAAGTGACTTTCTGGGCTTGCGTATACTGGTAGTTCCATTAGTCCAGTAAGAACGTTTACCAAGTCCGGAGAGTTTCGATGACCGATTCCCGCGCATTACAAAAACAAACCCTGCTGGAACAGCTTGCCGATGTCCTCCAGAATCAGGCCGCCGACAACGACGACTCCCTCGAACTCCGGGAGCTTGTGGCCAGAATGGTCGAAGAGTCCCGATCCTGGGACGACGACCTGCATGGTGAGCTGGTTCGGAGTTTCGGCGACGCGATTGGCGGGCGCTATGCCCAGGTTTTCAGCGGCGGGTTCCCTTCTGCTTACCGGGCAAGATTTCCGGTATCGGAAGCACTCGCTGATATCGAGCAGATCCAGTCCATCGCCGTGAGCACCGATGTCCCCATGCGCTTTTACCAGCCGCGGGACCCGGCGGAAACCGGATTCCACTTCAAACTCTACAGCGAAGGCCAGCCCGTTGTTCTTTCAGACGTGATCCCTATTCTGGAAAACTTGGGAATGCGTGTTCTGGGTGAGCACCCCTATCGGGTCCGTCGACGGGATGGCGAAACCTTTGGTGTCAGTGATTTTACCGTCGAGCTCCATGATCGGTGCCGTGCCGCCGATCTCGACACCGCCAGGCCATTGATCCAGTCGGCATTCCGGGAGATATGGAACGGCTTTGCTGAAAACGATGATTTCAACCAGTTGATCATGCTGTGCGGTCTCAGCTGGCGTGAAGTCGCGTTGATCAGGGCTTATGCCCGCTATATCAAGCAGATTCGGTTCGGTTTCAGTCAGCCCTTTATTGCAGAGACACTGGCCCGCAATCCGGAGATCACCTCGCGGCTTGTTGCATTCTTCTTCAGCCGTTTCGAGCCGGATATAAAAGGACGCAAGGGGAAGGTGGAGCGAATCGAAACTGAGCTTCGCGACGCCCTCGAGGCGGTGGCAAGCCTGGACGACGACCGAATTCTACGTCGCTTTTTTACCCTGATCCGGGCAACGCTCCGGACCAACTATTTTCAGGCCCGGGAGGACGGTGGGTTTCCGTCCTACCTGTCACTCAAGCTGGATCCGTCCTCCATCCCGGATATCCCGCGCCCCACCCCGAAATTCGAGATTTTTGTCTATTCGCCCCGTATTGAAGGCGTGCACCTGCGCTCCGGCCCGGTAGCAAGGGGCGGGCTCCGGTGGTCTGATCGCATAGAGGATTACCGCACGGAGATCCTTGGTCTGGTGAAAGCCCAGCAGGTGAAGAACTCGGTGATTGTGCCCGCCGGTGCCAAAGGTGGCTTCGTGGTGAAGCAGCCGCCACGGGACGGCTCACGGGAGGCTCTGCGGGAGGAAGGCGTTGCCTGCTATCAGACCTTCATCAGGGGGCTGCTGGACATCACGGACAACCTCGACAACGGCCAGGTGGTGCCGCCGAAAAATGTGGTTCGATACGACGGCGATGATACCTATCTGGTGGTCGCCGCCGACAAAGGTACGGCCACCTTTTCCGATATAGCTAACACATTGGCAGCCGAGTACCGCTTCTGGCTGGGCGATGCCTTCGCCTCCGGCGGCAGTGAGGGCTATGACCACAAGAAAATGGGTATTACCGCCCGGGGCGCCTGGGAGTCGGTCAAACGGCATTTCCTGGAAAAAGGCACGGACACCCAGGCGGATGAGTTCACCGTGGTCGGGATCGGTGACATGGGGGGCGACGTGTTTGGCAATGGCATGCTGCTATCGGACCGGATTCGCCTGGTCGGTGCGTTCAACCACCAGCACATATTTATTGATCCGAATCCGGATGCCGCGGCATCGTTTCGTGAGCGCCAACGGCTTTTCGGCCTGCCAGGGTCCTCCTGGGCCGATTATGACACCGGGTTGATCAGTGACGGCGGTGGTGTTTTTTCGCGCTCCATGAAATCCATCCCAGTGTCTGCACAAATGCGGAAGGCGCTCGGAATCAAGTCCCGGACCCTGTCGCCGGCGGATCTGATCAGCGCTTTGCTTAAAGCGCCGGTGGACATGCTCTGGAATGGTGGCATTGGCACCTATGTGAAATCGCCCCTTGAGTCCCATGAGGATGTGGGCGACAAGACCAATGATGCTCTGCGCATCGACAGTACCGAACTTCGCTGCAAAGCCCTCGGGGAGGGCGGCAACCTGGGTGTTACCCAGAAGGCCCGGATCGACTTCGCCCGCCGCGGTGGCTCGGTCAACAGCGATTTTATCGATAATGCCGGTGGGGTTGATTGCTCGGACCACGAGGTAAATATCAAGATCCTGCTCAACGATCTGGTGCATCGGCAGTTGATGTCGCTTCCGGAGCGAAACCGCATGCTCAGGGCGATGACGCCGGAAGTGGCCGAGCTTGTTCTGCGTAACAATTACCGGCAGGCCATGGCGCTCAGCCTGGCGCAGAATCCGGCGGTTGCCACCGCTGACCAGTATGATCGCCTGATGCGCAGGCTTGAAGCCGAGGGCAAGCTGGACCGCGATCTTGAGTTTCTGCCCTCTGACGAGGAACTTCAGGCCCGCCGCGATCAGGGTGGTGGCCTGACCCGGCCGGAGCTTGCGGTGCTGGTTTCCTACGCGAAGATTGAACTGAAGCAGGCGCTGGTCGCGTCGCCCATCGTGCAAGACAAGCGTTTTAATTCGGCGCTGCATTCCGCCTTCCCCGCCTCCCTGCTGGCCGCCTTCCCGGAAGCGGTCGAGTCTCATCCTCTGCGGGCCGAGATCTCGGCCACGCAAATTGCCAACGATATGGTGAACCGGATGGGCATTACCTGGTTCGACCGTATTCGCAGTGCCACGGGGGCAGATGCCGGCCGGATCGCCGCGGCCTACCTGATCTCCCTGCGAATCCATGACGTAGACGCCCATTGGGAGGCCATGGAATCACTGGATGGAAATGTCAGTGCAGCCGTTCAGGCAGATCTTTTCGCCGATGCGGTTCGCCTGGTCACCCGCAGTACCAGCTGGCTGTTGCAGAACCGTCGGCAGGCGTTGGACCCGGTGTCCTGCATTGATCATTACCGGGCGCCGATGGCCGATGTTTTGGCTTCCAGAAGCCGTCTTGAATCGGTGATCCCTGCAAGTCGGTGGTTTGACCGCTATGCTGAATACTGTGAGCGGAATGTTCCCGAGGACCTGGCGGCGTGGTGCGCATCCGCAGAAAGCCGCTACTGGTTGATGGATATGATCGAGATTGCCCGTCAGCTGGGGGAGAATCTGGAGTCGGTGGCCTGGGTCTACTTTACGCTCGGCGAGAGTCTGAATCTGACCTGGCTTGACCGGCAGATGCGGGCGTTCCGGGCGAATGGCCACTGGCAGGTATTGGCGACCATTCATTTTCGGGATGAGCTGGACCACCAGCTGCGGAACCTGACGTTCAGCGTGTTCTCCGGGCCTGTCGAAGGCGAAGGAACGCCGGAACAACGCCTCGAGGCCTGGCGCAGAGACAAGCAGATGTTACTGGGCCGGTGGGAGCGGATGCTGAACGACATGCAGGCCGCTAATGATGTGGATTGCGCCGTTTTCTCGGTGGCGCATGGTGTCCTCAGAGAGCTGGCGATGAAAGCAGCTTAGGGGGCCAAGAGAGGCAAAATGCCCTAATTTTGAGGTTTTGGAAGAAAATTATTAAATTTTCATTATCTAAAAAAGCCTTAATGGGGTGCTTGTCCGAATTTTATAGAGAAATTGTCTTTGTTGATCTCGGTAGAATGCGGGAGAGACAAACAACTAAGAGGGTACAACTATGAGACCGCAGCAATCACAGACGCCCGAGCTTGTCGATAGCCGGCAGGCGATTCGTGATTATTATCTCGCTGACGAGCACAAGGTTATCCACGAGATGATTGCCGGTGCCCAGTTGTCCCAGGCCGAGCGCGATGCTATTTCCGCCCGTGCCGCTGAACTGGTACGCAGCGTTCGCAAGAATGCCAAGTCCACCATCATGGAAAAGTTTCTGGCAGAGTACGGCCTGACCACCAAGGAAGGCGTTGCCCTGATGTGTCTGGCCGAGGCGCTGCTGCGCGTGCCTGACAACACCACCATCCACGAACTGATCGAAGACAAGATCACCTCCGGTGCCTGGGGCACCCACGTGGGCAAGGCGTCCTCTGGGCTGATCAACACCGCCACCGTTGCCTTGTTGATGACCAGCAACCTCTTGAAAGATTCCGAGCGCAACACCGTTGGTGAAACCCTGCGCAAACTGCTAAAGCGCTTCGGTGAGCCCGTCATCCGTACTGTGGCCAATCAGGCGATGAAAGAGATGGGTCGACAGTTCGTTCTGGGTCGCGATATCGATGAAGCCCAGGATGAGGCGAAGGAATACATGGAGAAGGGTTACACCTACTCCTACGACATGCTGGGTGAAGCCGCCCGCACCGATGATGACGCCAAGCGTTACTACGACGCCTATTCCACGGCCATTGACAGCATTGCCAAGGCAAGCAAGGGCGATGTCCGCAAGAATCCGGGCATTTCGGTCAAGCTCTCCGCTTTGCTGGCCCGTTACGAGTACGGCAACAAAGAGCGGGTCATGAACGAGTTGCTGCCCCGGGCCCGTGAACTGGTCAAGAAGGCGGCGGCCGCGAACATGGGCTTTAACATCGACGCCGAGGAGCAGGAGCGGCTGGATTTGTCCCTGGACGTGATCGAGGAGCTGGTAGCCGATCCCGAGCTTGCTGGCTGGGATGGCTTTGGCGTGGTTGTCCAGGCTTACGGCAAACGTTCCTCGTTCGTGCTCGACTGGCTGTATGGCCTGGCGGAAAAGTACGACCGGAAGTTCATGGTGCGTCTGGTGAAAGGGGCGTACTGGGATGCAGAGATCAAGCGTGCTCAGGTGATGGGGCTGAACGGGTTCCCTGTGTTTACCCGCAAGGCCTGCAGCGACGTGTCGTTCCTGTCCTGTGCCACCAAACTGCTGAATATGACGAATCGCATCTACCCGCAGTTCGCGACCCACAACGCCCATTCGGTATCGGCCATTCTGGAAATGGCCAAGACCAAGGGAGTCGACAACTACGAGTTCCAGCGCCTCCACGGTATGGGTGAGTCCCTGCACAACGAGGTTCTGAGGGTCAGTGGCGTGCCCTGTCGGATTTACGCGCCGGTTGGTCCCCACAAGGATCTGCTGGCGTACCTGGTGCGCCGTCTGCTGGAAAATGGTGCCAACAGTTCCTTCGTCAACCAGATCGTCGACAAGCGCATCACTCCGGAAGAGATTGCCAAGGATCCGATCGTCAGCGTCGAGGAAATGGGCAACAACATTTCCAGCAAGGCGATCGTGCATCCGTTCGAGTTGTTTGGTGATCAGCGTCGCAACTCCAAGGGCTGGGACATCACCGATCCGGTTACGGTCAACGAGATCGAGAAGGGCCGTGGTGCCTACAAGGACTATCGCTGGAAGGGCGGGCCGGTAATTGCCGGTGAAGTCGCCGGCACCGAGGTGCAGGTGGTGCGCAACCCGGCCGATCCGGACGATCTGGTGGGCCACGTCACCCAGGCTTCCGATGCCGATGTGGATACCGCGATTACCTCAGCGGCTGCTGCGTTCGAGAGCTGGTCCGCCAAATCGGCTGAAGAGCGAGCGGCCTGCGTGCGTAAGGTGGGCGACCTTTACGAAGAGAATTACGCCGAGCTGTTTGCCCTCACTACCCGTGAAGCGGGCAAATCCCTGCTGGATGCGGTTGCTGAGATCCGTGAGGCGGTCGATTTCTCCCAGTACTACGCTAACGAAGCTATTCGCTATAAAGACAGCGGCGATGCCCGCGGTGTGATGTGTTGTATCTCGCCCTGGAACTTCCCGCTGGCGATCTTCACCGGCCAGATCCTGGCCAACCTCGCGGCGGGTAACACCGTGGTGGCGAAGCCGGCTGAGCAGACTTCCTTGCTGGCCATTCGCGCGGTGGAGCTGATGCATCAGGCGGGTATTCCAAAGGATGCTATCCAGCTGGTGCCGGGTACTGGCGCAACCGTGGGTGCGGCCCTGACCTCCGATTCGCGGGTGAGCGGCGTGTGCTTCACCGGTTCTACGGCTACCGCCCAGCGCATCAACAAAGTGATGACCGAGAATATGGCGCCTGACGCGCCTCTGGTGGCAGAGACTGGCGGCCTGAATGCGATGATCGTGGATTCCACGGCATTACCTGAGCAGGTTGTCCGTGACGTGCTGGCGTCTTCGTTCCAGAGTGCCGGTCAGCGGTGTTCGGCCCTGCGCATGCTCTACGTGCAGAAAGACATTGCCGATGGCCTTCTGGAAATGCTTTACGGTGCCATGGAAGAGCTTGGCATCGGCGATCCCTGGTTGCTGTCCACGGACGTGGGTCCGGTGATCGACGAGAACGCCCGCAAGAAGATCGTCGACCATTGCGAGAAGTTCGAGCGCAACGGCAAGCTGTTGAAAAAGATGAAGGTACCCGAGAAAGGCCTGTTTGTTTCGCCGGCGGTTCTCAGCGTAAGCGGGATTGAAGAGCTGGAAGAGGAAATCTTCGGCCCGGTACTGCATGTGGCCACGTTCGATGCGAAGAACATCGACAAGGTGGTGGACGATATCAACGCCAAGGGCTACGGCCTGACGTTTGGCATCCACAGCCGTGTTGATCGCCGCGTAGAGCGTATTACCAGCCGGATCAAGGTGGGCAACACCTACGTAAACCGCAACCAGATCGGTGCCATCGTAGGCTCCCAGCCATTCGGCGGTGAGGGTCTTTCAGGTACGGGTCCCAAGGCCGGTGGACCGCAGTACGTCCGCCGTTTCCTGAAAGGTAAAACGGTTGAGCGCGAAGCGGATTCCAGCGCGAAGAAGGTGGATGCCAAGCAGTTGCAGAAACTGATTGGCCAGCTCGACAAACTGAAGGCGTCCAGGCCGGAAGCTCGTATGGACGCTATCCGGCCCATCTTCGGCAATGTTCCAGAGCCGCTGGACGCTCATGTTGAGGCCCTGCCCGGGCCAACGGGTGAGACCAACCGGCTGTCCAACCATGCGCGTGGTGTCGTGCTGTGTCTGGGACCGGACAAGGAAACCGCGCTGGAGCAAGCCGGCACCGCGTTGTCACAGGGCAACAAGGTGGTGGTGATCGCACCGGGCACTCAGGATCTGGTCGATCAGGCGAACAAGGCCGGGCTGCCGATTGTGGGCGCCGAGGGGCTGTTGGAACCGGACGCACTGGCATCCGTCGATGGCTTCGAGGCTGTGGTCAGCTGCGGCGATCAGGCCCTGCTGAAAGCCTATCGTGAGGCACTGGCCAAGCGCGATGGCGCCTTGCTGCCGCTGATCACAGAGCACACCCTGGATCAGCGTTTCGTGATCGAACGCCACCTGTGTGTCGACACAACCGCAGCGGGCGGTAACGCCAGCCTGATTGCCGCCTCCGAATAAGCGGCGACAATCGGTGCCAAACGCGCCCGGCGTCAGGTAGTGCTGACGCCGGGCGCGCCTGTTTTGAGCCGCTGGTTAAACAGCATTCGGCGGCCTTCGGCCTCGGCAACATCCGAGAGATAAAAGCTGACCGATGATCCCGGCCCCCTCTGGGACAGAAGGCCCGCATCCAGTGCGCTCAGGCAGCCGATTTTCGGATAGCCGCCGATGGTTTGCCGATCTTTCATCAGAACAATTGGCTGGCCATCTTTCGGCACCTGAATGGCGCCATAGGCAATTCCCTCCGACACAATCCCGTCCAGATCCGAATGAATGGCATCGCCTTTCAGACGATAGCCCATGCGGTCGATGTTCTGGCTGATTTCGTATTCACACGAGACAAACTTCATCCGTTGAACGGCGGGGAAGCTCTGATACTGATAGCCGGGAATCAGACCCAGGCGCAGGTGCTGTTGATAATCGGGAATTTCCGGCTCGGGAAGAAACGCCTCAACAAATGGGGCCGTTTTGTCGAACTCCAGCTCATCGCCCTTGGCCAGTTTCGCGCCTTTGCCATCGAGACCGCCCAGGCCCTCCCGGGCCACGGTGGCGCAACTGCCCAGCTTCATCGCGGGCCTGAACCCACCACTGACCGCCAGATAGGCCCGCAGGCCGCTAACCGGCGCGCTAAAATCCAACCGGTCGCCTTTGCTGATGTGATGGGTGCGCCAGGGCGCGATGGCCCAATCATTGATCCTGGCGCCCAGGTCGCCGCCGGTAATGGCAATGCAGGCATCATGGTTTGCCTTCAGGCTGAACCGGCCAAAAGTGATTTCGATCTGGGGGGCATTGAGATCGTTGTTCAGCAGGCGGTTTGCCCAGAAAAACGCGAACTCGTCCATGGGGCCACCGGTGGTCACCCCCATATGCTGGTAGCCGTAGCGGCCAGCGTCCTGGACGAGGGCCAGCATTCCGGGTTCAAGGACGTCAAAGCTCATCGACCTTCCCTCCCAGCTCGAGAAATTCGTCCCGGCTGATGGCGCGAAAGCGCACCTGATCGCCGACCTGTACCAGCGCCAGGGAGTCGCTGTCCCAATCAACCATTTTCTGCGGTGTGCGGCCAATGATCTGCCAGCCACCGGGCGTGCAGCTCGGGTAGATTGCGGTTTGAGTGCCCGCGATGCCAACGCTGCCGGTAGGGACTTTCAACCGGGGCGTGGATTTCCGGGGAATGGCAATCCGTTCGTCGGTGCTTCCCAGGTAGGCAAAGCCCGGAGCGAAGCCGATGGCGTAAACCTGGTAAAGCTGTTCACTGTGAATGCGAACGACTTCGTCTCGTGACAGGCCGGCATGCTCGCAGACATCCTCCAGATCCAGACCCACTTCCGGATCATAGTAGACGGGAAGCTCGACAATGCGGGCAGCACCCTCCCCGGTGGAGCCATGGTCGTCGGAGTCGATCGCTGAGCGCACCCTGCGGGCAATGGCAAACCGGTCGGCCTGCTCCAGATCCCAGGTCAGCAGGATCGACGTGTAAGATGGCACCAGGTCGACGATAAGGTCGGACATATCGCGCCGGAGCCGATCGGTGGCCTGTTTCACCAGGCCGGCAGACTCTGCACCAATCTGGTCGCCAAAATACACCATGCAGGTGTTTTCGTTGATCGACTCGATCCTCATAGCGCTTCCACAACCTGTCGCATGTGCCGTGCAGCGTCGACGGCATGGTAGCTGTCGCCGTGAATGCAGATGGTATCCGCTTTGATCGGAATGCGTTTGCCCGAAATCGAGGTGACCGTTCCGTCCTGGATAATCTGGGTAACCTGCGCCTCGATGGCTTCCGTGGTTTCGTGAACGGCACCGCGCACTGACCGTTTTACCAGTCTGCCCTCGTCGCTGTAGGCGCGATCAGAGAAAGCCTCGAACCAGACCTCGATACCGTACTCGTCTGCCCGGTCCTTGACCTGCTGCCAGTCCGGCGTCGCCATGACCACCAGAGGGCATTGTGGGGCATAGGAACGAACCGCCGACATCACCACGGACAAGGTGGTGTTATCGACCATCATCCGGTTATACAGCGCGCCATGGGGCTTCACATAGGAGATGGAGGTGCCATGCACCTGGCAGATCCCGTTCAGCGCCGCCATCTGGTAAACCAGGATGGCCTTGAGTTCGTCCGGCCGGCAATCCATGTCCCGACGACCGAACCCGAGCAGATCCGGGTAGCCCGGGTGAGCGCCAATCGTCACATTCTGGGCCAGCGCCAACTTCACCGTATGGTCCATGGTCAGCGGGTCGGATGCATGAAACCCGCAGGCAATACTGGCCATGTCAATGTAGGGCATGACTTCGGCATCCATACCCTTGGTCCAGGTGCCAAAGCTCTCGCCCATATCGCAGTTGAGTTTCATTGTGTACCTCCAAAAAACGTTGTTGCCCGCGTCATCCCTGGCTCATGGTCTGGGGCAGGTAAGTGACAATCTCCGGGAACCAGCCGATCAAAAACAGCGCGGCCATGATCAGCAGGAAGAACGGCAGGGCTGCCCGGGCCACATAAAGAATGTCCTTGCCGGTCAGGGCCTGGATGACGAACAGGTTGAAGCCCACTGGCGGCGTGATCTGTGCCATCTCTACCACCAGTACAATAAAGATCCCGAACCAGAGCAAATCAATGCCGGCCTGTTGAACCATCGGCATAACCACTGCGACAGTCAGGACCACGACTGAGATCCCATCAAGGAAGCAGCCGAGGAGAACGAACAGCACAGTCAGGCCTATCAGAAGTTCAAACGGTGAAAGGGACATGCTGCCGATCCAGGAGGCCAGTTCCCGTGGAATGCCCAGGAAGCCCATGGCCAGGGTCAGGAAGTGTGCACCGACGAGAATCAGGCCGATCATGCAGGAGCTTTTTACCGCGCCCAGCAGGCTGTCGCGGAAACTCTGAACGCTCAGAGAGCCGGTTGCGGCCGCGATGATAAGGGCGCCAAAAACGCCCAGGGCGGCTGCCTCGGTCGGGGTGGCGAAGCCGGTATAGATGGAACCCAGCACGAAAATGATCAGGCCAACGATCGGCAGCAACATCTTCAGCGCTTTGATCTTGACCGAGAACGCCAGGTTTTCCTTTTTGGTGGTCGGTAGTTCGTCTTTATTGAGCTTCGCCCAGATCATGGTGTAGCCCATAAACATGGCGACCAGCATCAGGCCGGGCAGGGCGCCGGCGATAAACAGGCGGCCAATGGAAACCTCTGCGGCCACGCCGTAAACGATCAGGATGATGGAGGGCGGAATCAACAGGCCAAGGGTACCGGAACCGGCCAGGGTGCCCACCGCCATCTTGTCACTGTAACCCTGTGCTTTCAGTTCCGGCAGGGTCATTCGACCAATGGTTGCAGCAGTGGCCGCGGATGAACCGGAAACCGCCGCGAAGATGCCACAACTCAGAATGTTCACATGAAGAAGTTTGCCGGGCAGCCCGCCCATCCAGGGGGCCAGACCCTTGAACAGGTCCTCGGACAGTCGGGTACGGAACAGGACTTCGCCCATCCAGATAAACATGGGCAGAGCCGTCAGGGACCAACTGGTACTGGCGCCCCAGCTCGACGTTGCGAACAGCAGCCCGATCTGATCGTTGCCAGACAGCAACAGGCCCAGAACGCCGATGCCAACGAGTGTCAGGGACACCCAGACACCGACAGCGAGCATCAGGATCATCGACACCGCCAGGACAATGGAGAGAAACGCAATATCCATTACACTTCCTCCAGGTTGAGTTCGTCTTCATGCTGCTGATAAGAGGGCGTTCGCTTGCGAAGGATACCCACCAGATCATCCAGGACGGCAATGTTGAGTGCCGTCATTCCGAGTGCCACCGGAACCTGCGGTATCCAGATGGGGATGGGGATATAGCCGTGGGACACCTCTTCAAAAACGTAGGATTCCCAGACCATGTGCCAGCAGTAGAAGGTCATGTAGCAGGCGAGCCCGAAACCGAAAATCAGCACGATCAGCTCTTGAAAGAAGCGTGGCCGCCCGGACCATTTCTGGATCACCAGGGTTACCCGAATATGACCGCCGTTATGAAAGGTGTAGGCCAGACCGAAAAACGTGGATGCGGCGAGCGCCCAGCCGGACACGTCTTCCGCTGAGGGGATGATAAAACCGAACAGCCGACCGACGATCTGGGCCAGAATAATGACCATGATCAGTGCTATGCAGAAGCCAGCTGCATAGCCGGATGCCAGATAAAATTTCTTTCGAAGAGAGTTCATAACGGATGCCTCCCGGAACAGCCTCCCGAGCACTCGGGAGGCTTCCGTTGAGTGAACTTTTTAGCGGTAGTTGGACAGAATAGCGCCGACTTCCTCCGGTGCTTCCTGTTCCCATTCTTTCACCATGATGTCGCCGATTTTCTCCAGTTCGGCCATCAGTTCAGCAGAAGGCTCGGAAACGGTGATGCCATTTTCAGCCAGCGTGGCCGTGTCTTCCGCGGCGGTCTTGCGAACGCCTTCCCAGCCTTTCGCCTCGGCAGCGGCGGCTGCATCCAGGATGACCTGGCGCTGTTCATCGCTCAGGCGACGGAAAGCGCGCTTGTTAACAACGACTACGTTTTTGGGAATCCACGCCTTGATGTCGGTGTAATGGGAGAGGTAATCCCAGGCCTGGCCGTTGGCACCGGTTGACGGTGAGGTGATCATGGCGTCGATGATGCCGGTGCTGAAGGCTTGCGGAATCTCCGGAACCTGAACCGTTGTCGGGGTGGTGTTCATCAGGTCGGCGAGGCGCGAGGTCGAGGGGCTGTAAGCCCGCATCTTCAGCCCTTCGAGGTCTGCAAGTGTATTAACCGGCTTTTTGGTGTACAGGCTCTGGGCAGGCCAGGGTACGGTATACAGGAGAGTCATACCTTCCTTGTCCAGCTGCTTTTCGATCTGCGGCTTGGCAGCCTCCCAGAGTGTCTTGGCATCTTCGAAGCTGGTTGCCAGGAACGGAATGTTGTCGTGTTTGAACACCGGGTGGGTGTTGCCCATGATGCCGATGAAGATTTCACCCAACTGCACCTGGCCGGTTCTCACGGCACGTGGGATTTCCGGGTGCTTTACCAGGGAAGCACCGGAATGGACGGTGATGGTGATGTCGCCATCGGTGCCGTTTTTGATGTCCTCGGCAAAACCGTAGGCGATCTGGGTGGGCAGGTTGGCATCGCCATAGGGCGTTGGCATGTGCCATTGCTGGGCCTGAACGGATGAGGTCAGCAGCGCCCCGGTAACCAGGGTGGCTGTAGCGAGTTTTTTGAACATAACGAATCTCCCGTGTTTCTGCTTTTTTATCGTTTCAATTGAACAGCGGCTTCAGAGTACCGCCAGTTCTTCATTCAGCCGCTCGGTAAGCAGCATCTTTCCCGGTACATGGGTTATGGCGAACGGCAGGCGTGCATTCTCCAGAGCCAGTTGCGGAGTCACCCCGCAGGCCCAGAACAGCGGAAGCTCGCCCGGCCTGATCGTTACCGGATCTCCAAAATCAGGTTTGTTAACGTCCTGGATGCCAATAAGTGACGGATCACCGATATGAACCGGTGCGCCGTGGGCCTTGGGCAGGCGTGTGGTAATCTGTATCGCGCGAATCGCATCCGTACCGTTGAACGGACGCATGGAGACCACCATGTTGCCACTGAACGGGCCTGCAGGCCGGGTAGCGATATTCGAACGGAACATGGAAACGTTCCGTGCCTCGTCCACGTTCCGCACCGAGAGACCGGCTCTGATCAGGGCATCTTCAAATGAGAACGAGCAACCCAGAACAAAGGTCACCAGGTCGTCCCTCCAAAGGCGTTTGAGGTCTGTGGCAGTCTCTGCTCGCTCGCCATTCCGGAATACCTGGTATTCGGGCACATCGGTTCTGATATCCAGATCATGCCCCAGATCAGGGAGGCTGGGATCACCGGGTTGAGACATGCCGATCAGGGGGCAGGCAACCGGGTTATTCTGACAGTATAGGAGAAAATCGCCGGCCCATTCGGACGGCAGGATAACGACATTACCCTGGAGCAGGCTGCTGGCCGTGCCGCTTGTGGTGCCGGTATGGGCTCCGGACCGGATACGGGCGCGCAACTCGGACGCCTGATCAAGCACGCTGTTTTTGAATTCGGAATACGCACCGGTGTGCATGTCGGTTACCCCTGATTGACATTGATTATTACAACTAAATTTCAGGGTATACCGGTTGGTGAAAAAGTCTAATTATCGTTTTTTACATCTTCCGATAACTTTTTGTGATGTGTGGTCCGGTCATACTCATCGGACACCATCACGCCAAGGTTGGCTGCAAGCTCCGCAATCGGGTTAAAAGGAGTGCCGGAATAAGACGCAGTGAAGGCAAGTTCTGAGGGCGTCCACGAGGTATTGAGCTGGATCAGGCGGCCGCTTTCCAGTTCATGTTTGATCACGCTCAGTGGAAGCGTGGAGATACCGATGCCGTCCAGAGTCAGCTGTCGACAGGCTGCGAGCGAGCTTGACGAGTAGAAACGTGCGGGCAGTTCATCCAGCTCGCTGAATTTCTGGCTGATTTCCGCGAAGGGTTTGGTGTTTCGGGCGTAGGTGATGATGGGCCACTCTGCCAGCTCTTTGAGGTCCAGGAGTCTGTTCGGCAGATTCAACTCCGGGCTTGCCACCCAGATCAGCGGGAAGCTACAGAGTGCCCGGTTTTCGATTTTTGGCTCTGATACCGGACCCATCAGAAAGGCCAGATCCAGGCTTCGGTCCAGCAAACCGGACCGGAGGTTGCCGGAGACATCCACGGTGATTTCCACATCCAGGTTGGGTGCCGTTTCGTGCAGTTCCCGGAAAAAACGCGGCAGCCAGGAGTGCACAATGGTTTCCGAAACCCCGAGCCTGAGAATGCCCGATAGAGAGGCTCCACGGTCTGCGCGCTTGCGCAGCTGCTGGGCCATAAAAACAATCTTTTCGGCATAGGGCAGGAGTTCCTGCCCCTTGCTCGTAAGTTTGCTGTGCCCGGATTCGCGCTCGAACAGCCTGACGCCAAGCTCGTCCTCAAGCGCTGCAATACGGTTGGAAATGGCCGGCTGGGTGGTGTGCTGGTGCTCGGCCGCCTTGCGAAAGCTGCCCAGCGTCGCAACCCAGATGAAGGTTTCCAGACGCTTGAAGTTCATTGATTAACGGACCTCTGAGGGGGCTACAGCGCGGCGTACCGCTCGTGAAGGATGCCAACCCTTTCTACGTAGGCCTTTGTTTCGGCATAGGGCGGTATGCCTTTGTATCGGCTCACGGCGCCGGGCCCCGCATTGTAGGCGGCGGTGGCCAGCCGGATGTCGCCATTGAATCGGTCGAGCATCTTGGCCAGGTAATGGACGCCGCCACGGATATTCTCGGCAGCCGCCAACGCGTTCCGAACCCCCAGTTCTTCGGCCGTGCCCGGCATCAACTGCATAAGGCCCTGGGCACCGACCGGGGACAGGGCCTTTTCATTGAATGCCGATTCGGCATGGATCACAGCGCGGACAAGAGCCGGATCAACTCCGTATTCCTGGGCCGCGGTCTGAATTTCTGAGCGGTACGGTTTGGTGAACAGTGGCGTTTTGCGCCAGTCGACGCTGGACTCCGGGTCGCACGCATAGCAGTGGAAACGGATAACGTCGAACTCGGCAGCGGCTGGCTGGACGCTGCTGTAGGCAACCACGCCATTGTCATCGGTATAGCGGTAGACGGTATCGTTACCGCTGGAGGCTCTGGGCTGGCCGGCATTTTTTACGTTGGTGAATTCGACGGTGCCATCGGGATGCACAATACGCTTGATGCCATCTGCCAGAGCGGATGCTGACAGAGCAAGCACCAAAGCTGCTATTGATGGGATCAGAAGTGATCTGCCGGTGGTCATTACTCACTCGCAAAAGATGCCGTCTGTGGCCGGCTTCAGGTATTCCCTGAAAACCGCCGTTGCCTGAATTATACGGGCTTGCGGGGCGGAATAAAGCGCACGCTCTGTCGTAAAAATGTTACGTTCTCCCTTTATTGCCAGCCAGTTCTCATTCTCCGGAGAGGTCACACACAAGCATCATGGTTAACCCGACCGATACAGGAAACCTCGTTCTCATCGGTATGCCCGGTAGCGGCAAGAGCACAGTGGGTGTTCTGCTGGCCAAGCGTCTGGGTCTCGGGTTTGTCGATACCGATTTGCTCATCCAGGAAGAGGCCGGTCGCACGCTTCAGGCTATTGTAGACCAGGATGGTTACGAAGCCCTCCGACGGATTGAAGAGCAGGTGCTTCTGAAGCTGGATGTGCAACACAAGGTTATCAGCACCGGAGGTAGTGCGGTCTACAGTGCCCGAGCCATGGAACATCTCAAGACCAACGGCACCGTTGTGTTTCTTGATATCCCGCTCGAGTTGGTTGTTGAGCGAATAGGGGATCACAGCATGCGGGGTATTTCCCGTAGGCCGGATCAATCGCTGGATGCCTTGTTCGAAGAGCGGTTCAAACTGTATTCCCGATATGCGGATCTTACCGTGCAAGGAGAAGGCCTGAACCAGGATCAGGTCTGTGATGCGGTCGTCGAGGGCCTGCTTTCAGGCAAGCGGTGAGCCTCAGTATTAGGTTTAGTTAAGGTGCAATTGGCTTTACCTCGCTGCTACAGTCCTGAGATGAATTTGGAGGACTGAAAGATGAAAAACTGGATTTACGCGCTTGCGATTGCTTTTTCCGGCATGTTTTCGGCGGCGACTCTCGCCGAAACGTCATCGGGGGATTCTTCCGTGGAATCGCTTGAACAGGAAACCCGGGAGTTGGGCGAGGCCCTCCAGGAGTACGGTTCTGACCAGAAGGAGCACGCGGAGGACTCGATCAATAGAACACTGTCTGCCCTGGACAAACGTATCCAGGAACTGGAACAACAGCTTTCCGAAAACTGGGACGATATGAGCGACACCGCTCGGGAACGGTCCCAGAAGAGTCTGGAGTCTCTGCGTGAACAGAGGGCGCGTGTGCAAAACTGGTACCAGGAACTGAAAGAGAGTTCTGCATCTGCCTGGGAGCGGGCTCGTAAGGGTTTCTCCGAGGCCTATGAAGCGCTCTCAGAGCAATGGAACAGCACCGAAAAGGAGCTGGATGAGGACAACGGAAAGCGCTCTGAAAGTATTTGATCCAGTCGTGCCCCGATCAATTTACTTCCGTCCGGTCATGAAGTTTCCTCGGGAACTGGTTCGGGCGGAAGTCTCTTTCCCGCCAGATTTTCCATTAGCCGGCAGGTCACCAGGTCTCCCGTCACGTTGATCGCGGTACGGCACATATCGAGAATCCGGTCCACACCCATGATCAGCGCAATGCCGCTGGGCGGAATGCCTACGGTCTGGAGTACCATGGCAAGGATCACAATGCCTACCCCGGGCGTGGCTGGAGAACCGATTGAGGCGCCCACGGCCATGGCAACCACAAGCGCCATGCTTCCCATACTCAGATCAATACCATAGACCTGTGCCAGAAAAATGGTAGCCACGGCCTGATAGAGTGCGGTGCCATTCATGTTGATGGTGGCACCCAGGGGAATCACGAACTGGGAAACTGAGGGCCGCACCCCCAGCTTGTCTTCGGCCGTTCTGATGGACAGGGGCATGACGGCCGCCGAGCTGGATGTGGAGAAGGCCAGCAAAAGCACATCCCGCGTGTCTTTCAGAAAGCGAACGGGGGATTGGCCAGCGAGGAGCTTCAGGATCAGCATGTAAACGCCCAGCAACACCAGCAAACCCACAATAACGGTTGCGACATAGGAAGCCATGCCCAGCATTGCGCGGAATCCGAGCGTGGTTGTCAGTTGGGCCATGAGGCCGAACACAGCAACCGGCGCCAGGCGCATCGCCCAGCGGACAACGGTCATGCAGATTTGCTGGAGGGAGTCGAGCAGGTCCAGCATGGGCCTGGATTTTTCCGGGGCCATGCTTACCAGGGCGATGCCGACAATGATCGAGAAGATCACCACCTGGAGCATCTGGCCCTCAACCATCGCGTCCAGTGGGTTGCCCGGTAACAGGCCGATCAGGGTTTTGGGCAGCTCGTCGACACCAGGCATGCTGGCAACCGGCGCGCTGTCCTGGGGTGTTGCCGCCGGAGTGCCAAGGCCCGTCATCATCCTCCCCGGGTTGATCAGGTCGCCGATCCAGAGACCTATCGATGCCGCCATGGCCGTGGTGACTACGAAGAAACCGGTTACCCTCAGGCCGAGCTTGCGCAACTGTTCCAGGTCCTCGCTGGCGGCGAGCCCGCGAACTACCGAGGCAATCACCAGGGGGATCACAATCATCTGGATCGTGGCGAGGAACAATTGCCCGGGGAATGCCAGCCAGTTGCCGATCAGCGTGCCGGTGTCCGGTTCCACCAGTCCTACGGAGGGGCCGAGGAGCGTGCCCGTGATCAAACCCAGGAACATGCCGATCAAAACCTTCAGCCATAGCTTTCCCTGCACCAGCCCCGAGAGGTAGCTGCTGAGGTGACGAAGTGGCCGCGGATAAAAATCGTTCGTCTGGTTTGGCATTACTCTGAACCATCCCTGTTTCTCTGGAACGCCATACAAGGATAGTCGATGCGTGCGAAAGTCTCGTGAGACAGATCAAGCCTGCATCAAGTCGATTTCTTCAGGAGTAAGAGGGCGGTATTGGCCTGGTGCCAGGGAATCGTCCAACCGGATCTTCCCCATTCGCTCCCGATGCAGCGCAGTTACGCGGTTACCGGCGGCATGAAACATCCGCTTTACCTGGTGGTAACGGCCTTCGTAGATGGTCACCCTGGCTTCGCAGGGGCCCAACAGGTCGAGTTGAGCGGGTGAGGTGGTGAGTTGCTCATACTCGAACCAGATCCCTTCCGCGAATCGTTGAGGCGTGTCCGGAGAAATCGGATACGCGGTGCGGACCCGATAGACTTTCGGGATCTTGATTCGCGGTTCGGTGAGCTGGCGAGACCAGCGGCCATCATTGGTGAGAATCAACAGCCCGGTGCTGGCCCGGTCTAGCCGTCCGGCAATGTGTAAATCTTCGCGCAGTTCCGGCGCTATCAGTTCCATCACGGTTGTGTGCGTGTGATCGAGGGTGGCGCTCAGGAAGCCCGCCGGCTTGTGCAGCATGAGGTAATGGCCGGGTTCCGCCTTCTGAACGATTTCGCCGTCGACCTTCACACTGGAAAAGCGGTCCACTTCGGCAGCAGGATCCCCGCAGGCAACGTCATTCACGGCAACCCGACCCGAGGCGATCAGGAGCCTGGCCTGACGACGACTGACGCCATTCTGGTTGCTGAGAATTCTCGAAAGCTTCATGGTGTGAATCGGCTATGCTGAAGGTAACCCCGACAATAATACGAGGAAATGCCATGCCATTCTCTGTTGATCATCTTGCCGAACTCAATTTGCTGGGCCAGTTTCCCTCTACTTCCACCCAGGAAGGCCTCAAGGTACATGCTCATTCGGCGGCCCCGGAGACGGTGAGGGCGGCCGAAAGCCTGCACGCCAAGGGGCTGATCAGCCAGAAAGACGGCGGCTACCTCACCCCATTGGGCGCAGAGGCAGTAGACCTGACTCAGAAGCTTCAGTCGATTCTCAGCAGCGGCTGAACCGGAGATGAGCCTGCCCGCACTTTGAGCCCGGGCGTCTTCACAGGGTAGGGTGTGGGCATGAGGAACTGGAAGAAATCGCCCTTTCTGTGGATGGGCGGCAGCATAGCCGGTGTCGGACTGATAGTCGGTCTGCTCTATGCGTTCGGGGTTCATCAGCAGGTGGTTGACCTGTTGCGCTGGTTCGATACCCAGGGCGCGTGGGCAGCTTTCCTGTTTATTGGCATCATGGTGCTTGCCATGGTGCTGCTATTGCCGGGTGTGCTGCTGACCACCGGTGCAGGTTTCGTGTTCGGTGTGCTGGAAGGCACCGCGTATGTGGTGGTGGGCACCACCCTGGGCTCGGCCATCGCCTTCCTGATTGCCCGGCATTTTCTGGGCGAGCATGCCCGGGTCTATATTCACAGTCGCGCCCGGTTGTCTGTGGTGAGCAATGAAATGGCGCCCCATGGGTGGAAAATAGTGCTGCTCACCCGTCTGATTCCCTTCTTTCCGGGCAAGCTGTCCAATTTTCTGTTCGGTCTTACCAACTTCTCCTTCGGCGGGTTTGTTGCCGGCACTTTTCTGGGCGTGATTCCCTTTTCCTTGCACAACGTGTACCTGGGTTCGCTGGCCGCCGACCTTTCTACGCTGGGGGTTCGGGAAACCGGCCGTACGCCCCTGGAGTGGGCCATCTACGGTGCCGGTTTCGTAGGCACGGTATTGGCCGTGGTGTTTCTCAATCGTCTCGCGCGCCGGGCCCTGGCCCGTTACAAAGTTGAAACCGAACCAAAGGAACAGGAGGCAAACGAATGAGCTGGATGAAGTGGCTGCCCTGGCGTTATGTGGTTAAGCGTGTGGCCCACCGTCATGGTTTTCTGGATCCAATCGCGCTGCTCGGTAAGCTGCACAGTTTTGCCCAGCCATCGGAAGTCGGAGAGCCCATAGAGCTGCTTCGAGCCGGCGTGGTGTTCCACGCTCGGGGGCTGATCAACAGCCGTGTTATCCAGCACAACCTGGACTGGGTCTGGCCCTACTGGGTAGAGCGTCAGTTTGACCCTATGGATCCGGCCTTCATTCCCCGCGCATTTTCGATCACTCATATCAACCTCAGTAACCGCAACTGGACGGCGATTGGCCAGCCGGATGTGGATGAATTGCCGGTTGTGGATCCCCGTGGGTTGCTGACGCCGTTCCACGACGGCTGGTCACTGGATGCCTGGGTCCTGGCGGACGACGGCCGATGTCTTTTACCTTCACGTAGCAAGGCGGCCCGGCAGCGCCAGGAATTCGAGGATGGCCCCTGTGTCGTGACCGAATCCGAATTGAACGGTCTGAGCCTGACCAGTCGTTCCCGGGTGGTGGTGGAAAAGGGCCGGCCGGTGTGTGAGATGGTCCTGAAGGCGCGGTCAGAGACATCCGGGTCACTGGTGCTTTCGCTGCGTCCGGCCAACCCCGAGGGGATCAGTTTCATCAATCGGGTTGGCCTGTCAGAGCAACGTGATGCATGGAGCGTGGATGGCAGGCAGGCGGTGTTTTTCAGTCGACCCGCGGAAAGCCATCACGTGTCAGACTATCGCCAGGGCGATGTTCGCATTCACCTGCAGGATAAGGAAGACCAGAGCCGGGGCGAATGCGATGTCGGAATGGTGACAGCGGCGGCTCTGTTCGCGCTTCAGGCAGGGGAAGAGTCGGAACTCACGGTAAGGATTCCGCTGAAGGATGAGTCGGCGCCGACCATCCGTTCGGATGGCTGGGACAGCGCCATTGGGGAGTATGCCCGGCTGGAGTGTCCGGACGAGAACTGGCAGTTTCTCTACCAGGCGGCTCTTCACTCACTGGTGCTTCATTCTCCCGAAGATGTTTACCCCGGGCCCTACACCTACAAACGGTTCTGGTTTCGCGATGCCGCCTTCATCATCCATGCCTTGCTATGCGCAGGTCTGACCGACCGGGCCGAGCGAGCTCTTTACCAGTTTCCGGCACGACAACTCAAAAGCGGCTATTTCCGCTCTCAGGAAGGGGAGTGGGACGCCAACGGTGAGGTGCTCTGGATTCTCAGACGGTTCCATGAACTGACCGGTCGGCCGCTGCACCATGAATGGCAGGAGCCCGTGCGCAAGGGCGCCCGCTGGATCGAGAACAAACGTCTCAGCGACACTATTGATGAGCCCCATGCCGGTCTGCTGCCCGCCGGATTCAGTGCCGAGCACCTGGGGCCCAATGATTATTACTACTGGGACGATTTCTGGGGCATTGCCGGCCTCAAGGCGGCGGAAGCAATGCTTGCCCCGGTTGACCGGGAAACCAGTGAGCATTTCGGTGCCAGTGCCCGTGAGTTCAGCCAGACCGTTGACCGCAGCCTGGCAACCTGCGAGCAGCGACTGAAGCGACCGGGAATGCCAGCTTCGCCCTATCGCCGTCTGGATGCCGGCGCCATCGGCTCTCTGGCGATGGGATATCCCACGCAATTGTGTGAACCGGATGATCCCAGATTGCTCGACTGCGTCGAGTTTCTGCTCGAAAAATGCTTCGTGAAAGGCGCCTTCTACCAGGACATGATTCATTCGGGCCTGAACGCCTACCTGACCCTGCATGTGGCGCAGGTGCTACTGCGCGCAGGTGATCCGCGGTTCCTGGAGTTGGTGGATGCGGTGGCCGGGCTGGCCTCACCAACGGGGCAGTGGCCGGAAGCGATCCATCCTGCGACCGGCGGTGGCTGCATGGGCGATGGCCATCATGTCTGGGCGTCCGCAGAGTGGGTGTTGATGGTGCGTAACTGCTTTGTCCGGGAGGAAGGTGATCGCCTCATTCTCGGGGCCGGTATTCCTCCGCGCTGGCTGGCTCAGGAAAAGCCAATCCGGTTTGGTCCCGCACCAACCAGTTTCGGAACCGTATCCATCACCATTACGCCGAGGCCCGGTGCCTCGCCCGATGTGTCCTGGGAGGGCCGCTGGCATGACTCGGAACCTGACATCAAGGTAAGACTGCCGGACGCGGAAGACTGACAAACTGTACTGGTCGCGAAACCGGATTTCTGTATCTGTTTTGTTTGCCTGCTAACTTATAAAGTAGAAGGCTTATAAATACATCGAATCCGGTTGAGGTTCATGCGCTCACTGTTCTTCTCGTTTTTCGTGCCTGCACTGTTTGTCTGGTTGTGGAGTACCGGTTTTATCGGCGCCAAGTACGGCCTGCCGTTTGCGGAGCCGTTTACGCTTCTGCTGATCCGCATGTTGCTGACGCTGGTGGTACTCGGGGCGCTGGCGTGGGTTATGAAAACCCGTTGGCCGGGCTGGCGGGGAGCCGGGCATCTTGCGGTCACCGGGATGCTGGTGCATGGCTGCTACCTCGGCGGGGTCTATTACGCGATCCAGGATGGTATGGCGTCCGGGATTGTATCGTTGATCGTTGGTTTGCAACCGCTGGTGACGGCGGCGGCTGCCGTTGTGATTCTCAAGGAGTCCGTGAGTGTCCGGCAGTGGGTCGGCCTGACCCTGGGGCTGGTCGGCGTTGCCCTTGTGCTGTTGGAAAAATTTGGCGTCAACGGTTCAGACTCGTTGTATTCCCCCTGGAGTCTGCTTTGGGCAGTTTTTGCACTTGCCGGTATATCCATGGGGACCGTCTATCAGAAGCGGTATGGCACCAATGCGGATCTGGTGGCGGGCACCCTGATCCAGTTTGCGGCAGCGGCCGTCCTGTTTGCCATTGGAGCCTTTGCCCTCGAAACCCGGGAAGTCGAGTGGAGCCTGCAACTGCAGCTTTCCATGGCCTGGCTTGTCATCGGTTTGTCCACCGGTGCCGTTCTTCTGTTGATGTGGCTGATCCGCCAGGGCGCAGCTTCCCAGGTCGCCAGCCTTTTCTATCTGGTGCCACCGGTTACCGCGCTTGAGGCCTATCTGCTGTTCGATGAGCGTCTGGGCGGGCTCGCCATGACGGGCGGCCTGATCGCCATCGTTGGCGTGGCATTGGTAGTCACCCAGAAAAAACCGGCTTAGCCAATGTTCCCAGGGGTGATTGACACATGACGGAAGTGACCAAAGGCGTCTGGTATGGACTGGGCGCCTACACCATCTGGGGCTGCTTTCCTCTGTTTTTTGCCCTGTTCGAGGGCGTGCCTGCCTTCGAGATTCTGATTCACCGGATCATCTGGTCCTGCGTTTTTCTGGCCGTGGTTATCAGTGGCCTGCGTCGCTGGCCGGCGGTTAAAGCGGCATTGGCGAATCCCACCCAGCTCTGGCGAGTGCTGGCCTGTGCCGTGCTCATTGCCGCCAACTGGGGTATCTACATTTATTCCGTAGAAACCCGCCATGTTCTCCAGGCCAGTCTGGGTTATTTCCTGACGCCGCTGGTGAATGTGGCGCTCGGTATGCTGGTGCTTCGTGAGCGTATGGGGCCATGGCAGATGGCGGCCGTTGTGCTTGCCGGCGTCGGAATTCTGATCCAGTTGGTGATCCTCGGTGAGCTGCCCTGGATTTCTCTGGCTCTGGCGATCAGTTTTGGCACCTATGGCCTGGTTCGAAAGCAGGTGATGCTGGATGGATTATCCGGATTGTTTGTCGAAACCATGTTGCTGCTGCCCGTTGGCCTGCTGACCTTTGGCTGGCTTGCCAGGGAGGGCATGTCCCACTTCGGAGATAGCGCTTATATAGGCGCGCTGTTGATGGCCAGCGGTATTGTGACTGCCATCCCGTTGCTGTTGTTTGCCGGTGCTGCCCGACGTCTGCGGCTGGCGACCGTCGGCTTTCTGATGTACATAAACCCGACCCTACAGTTCTTCATTGCCCTGCTGGTTTTCGGCGAGCCACTGAGTGATGTTCAGTTGATCAGTTTCGTGGTGATCTGGATCGCATTGGGCCTGTACAGTTGGTCGTCCTGGCATTACCGGCCACGGGTGCCGGTTGGCCAGGACTGAGATTGCCACTCTCCGGACTGCAATATTCAGGACAGGGTAGCGAGCAGATCATTGATCGCCCGGGCGAAGGCCACGGGTGAATCCTCCTGGAGAAAATGGCCGCCTTTGAGGGTCACGTGGGGTTGGTCCTTGGCGCCCGGGATCCGCTTCTGCATATACGCATCGCCGCCCCGGGTTATCGGATCCCCGTTGCTGAAGGTGGTCAGGAAGGGTTTCTCCCAACGCTCAAGCACCTTCCAGGCGTTGCGGTTGGCCTCGCTGGCGGGGTCGTTGGGATGCACCGGTACCAGTCGGGGAAAGGCCCGGGCGCCGGCTTTGTATTTCTTGCCCGGAAAGGGCGCATCATAGGCGCGCACTTCATCGGGGCCCAGCTTGCGGAAGGAACCGGTGTTTATGATCCGCGCGATGGGGAACCACGGGCTGTGCAGGGCGAAGTTCTTCCATATTTTGAACGCTGGCGGCGCTTTCTGGTCGCCGGTGGGCAGCATGCCGTTGCCGACCACGATGGCCCGGAACCGGTCGGGATTCTCTGCGGCCAGCCGCAACCCTAACAGAGACCCCCAATCCTGGCAGACCAGAGTGATGTTGTTCAGGTCCAGTTGATCCAGGAACGACTGCATCCAGTCCATGTGTTGCTGGTAGGAATAGTCGTCGATCGCCGTGGGTTTGTCGGATTTGCCGAAACCGATCAGGTCCGGTGCGATAACCCGGTGTCCGGCCGCCGCGCAGATCGGAATCATGTGACGGTAGAGGTAGGACCAGGAAGGTTCCCCGTGCATCATCAGAATCGGGCTTGCGTCTGAGGGACCTTCATCCAGGTAGTGCATTCGCAGACCGCCTACCTCCAGGTAGTGGGGCTCAAAGGGATAGTCCAGCAGTCTTTCAAAGCGTTTCTCCGGGGTTCTGACAAAATCCATCGCGCTTGCCTTGTTGTTCATTATTGTGAGGGAATGGTCGCAAGGATTGTGCTGGAGCAGGGGAGCAGAGACAAGCGCCATGGCTTATTGGCTGATTTGCAATTCCAGAGCGGGTGATGGTGAGCGAGGCCGGGACTTCTGGCTGGAGCACCTGGCATCCGCGGGTATCCGGGATCTTCACTGCCATGACTTTGAAGAGGCTGACTGGACCGACAATCTGGGCGCCCGGGATACCGTTATCGTTGCAGGGGGTGATGGCTCAGTGAACCGTGCGGCTGCCGTCTGCCGGGCGACAGGCGCCACGCTGGCCATTCTGCCCTCTGGAACGGCCAACGACTTTGCGCGGAATCTCGGCCTTCCTGACCAGCCGCAAGCTCTGTGCGAGCTGATTGCCAGCGGCATCACGCAAACGGTTGACGTTGCAGACTATGGCGATGGCATCTTCCTGAATGTAGCCCATATCGGCATGGGGACCTTGCCTGCGAGGGAGTCCCGTGGTGCTGAGAAAAAAATCCTCGGGCGTTTCAGCTACGGTGTGGAATTGCTGCGTCGGTTGAACGCAAAAAGAGGTTTCCGGGCAACCATCCGATGCGACCGGGGTGTGGTCAAGGGACGGTGGCTTTCCATTGCAGTGGCCAGTGGCGCTTTTTTCGGTGGCGGCAACGAGATTCCCGAGGCGTCGGCCAGCGATGGTCAGCTGGATATCATCGCCATCCGGCCACGACCAATTCTTCAGCTTCTGTTCACGTTTCTGATGGTCCGCCTGAACAGGCAGGCTCCGCAACGCACCAGCACCCTGGTCCATATCAAAAGCCAGCGCTGTCTGGTGCATACCGGCAAACCAAAAACGGTGACGGCCGATGGTGATGTGGTCTCCCGCACCCCTCTCAACGTAGTGTGCAAGCAGGGCAGCCTGCGTGTGATCGGGTCGAAGGTCGTCAGCACCGCCGCCAACACTGAAGACCGATTAGGTATGCCCGGCACTGCATGAAGGGTTGCTGAAGGGTTGCTAAAAGGTGGCGGGCTTTCAGATACGTTTTGTCACTGACTTTTCCCGCAGGAAACGCAATCATGGGCTTTGCTGGCATAATCAACCACAATGGCTGACATTAAATGCCAGAGTGTCGCTTTTGCAACCATATTTCTGATTTCTGGCCTCCCGTTGCGGCCGCCTGACTTCCGTTCCAGCTGAATCGTCGAAAAGGACTAGAGAATGCCCACAGAAACTGCATCGCTCTCCTCGAAGGTAATCAAAGGCATAAAAACCGGCATCATCGCGCTAACGCTGTCTGCCGTCGGTCAACCGCTCCTTGCAGCCGAGCGTCTGTACATCTTTACCGAAAACTACCCTCCCTATAACGCCTCTGAAACCGGAAAAGGCTTTGCCCACAACGAAGAGGACATTACCGGCATCTGCACGGATATGGTGAAAGCCATGCTTTCCCGGGTCGACTACGACTATGTCATGAAAATGCGGGACTGGAGCTACGCCTATAACTGGGTTCAGGACAGGGAAAATCATGGACTTTTCTGCACCGCACGAACCGACGAGCGGGAAGACCAGTTTCAATGGGTGGGGCCTCTGGCATCCATCAAGTGGACACTCTTTGCTGCACCGGATTCCGACATCACACTGGATTCTCTGGAAGATGCCAAAGACCTGAGAATCGCAGGCTACAAGGGCGATGTGATGTCCGAGTACCTGGTCGATCAGGGTTTCAACGTAATCATGGGTATTTCCGGGGACGTGAATACCCGTCGTCTCACCCTGGGCCAGGCGGATCTCTGGGTAACCGATGGTCTGGTTGGTCCCCTGGTGGCGGAAGAGGAGCACGGGATTACCGGGCTGAAGCCCGTGCTGGTGTTCCGCGAAACACCCATGTATCTGGCATTCAGCAACAATACCGATCCGGCGGTGATCGAAGACCTTCAACGGGCTCTGGATCAGGCCCGAGAAGCCGGAGAGATCGCCCGCATTGCGTCCAGCTACGAGTAAACATCCAGCGTTGCGCGGAAATATCAGAACCAGAGCCCGATCTGCGGATCGGGCTCTTTGTGTTCGATCATCAGGCCGTTCTGTTCGAGCAGGCCAATGAGCTTCTCGGTGTCTTCAATGTTCAGGAAGCCGCCAATTGATACTTCTGTATCCCGATGGGTGAGTGACAGTTTGGCCGGCGTGAACGGATGCGGCGGTGATTGGATCCGAAGCCGTGCATAGCGGGTGGGGAGCGTCCATTCTGCCTGCTTGCGTTTTCTGCCCTTCTCCAGATGAATGTCGTCACGGCTAATGGAGAGAACCTCCTGCCGCTGGCATGCCCGGGATGTGAGGTAGATGCCGCAGGCAAGCGCGACAAGTTCCAGCCCGGCAAACGGGATGATTACCCAGGCGCCTATGAGCGTGAATCCCGTGGCTATGAGGGCTGAAAGCACGAACAGGGCGGCCCAGATTCTGACATTGCCATGCCAGCTCAGGGAGCGGTTGGGGGTGAGAATTAGCCGGAAGCCGTCCGGATGTGGCAAGCGTTCCACCATGGAATCTGCCTCAGTATTAACGCGCCGCTTGACTTGATGATAGTCAATTATACGGTGAGCGCGACCTGATCAGATCTGGCAGTTGGCCGGCGGAACGGTCTCGAAAACAGAGCGGGCAGCCGCCAATTGATTCTGCAGCGAGGCAATGCGGGTATCGTGATTCGGGTGGGTGGAAAGAAATTCCAGCGGTTGTGCGCCTGAAGCCCGCGCCATATTCTGCCAGAGGCGAACACTCTGGTCCGGTTCAAAGCCGGCTCGGGCCATGATTTCCAGACCCATCAGATCCGCCTCCTCCTCATGGGCACGGCTGAACGGCAGGGTGATGCCCAGTTGGGCACCGATGCCGAGGGCCTGCTGAATCTGGTCCTCTGCAATTTCGCTCTCGGTGAACAGGCCGATCAGCAGCATGCCGGCTTGCAGACCCAGTTCCTGGGTCAGCCGTTCATTGCCATGATCGGCAAGAACGTGAGCAATTTCGTGGCCAACGACCGTGGCCAGTTGCGCCTGATTCTCCGCGATCTCCAGAAGGCCTGAATGCACGCCGATTTTCCCTCCGGGCAGGGCGAAAGCATTGGGCGTGGGGTTATCGAAGACGGCTACCTCCCAGGATTGGGGCATAGGTGCTTCCGGATACTCCGTCTGGGCGGCGACCACCAGGGCTTCCGTGATGCATTGGATGAGCCGATTGACATCAGGCCGTGTGATCAAGGCGTTCTGCTGTTTCATCTGCTCGAAATTCTGCTGCCCCATGTCCGCCAAAACAGCGTCGGGAACCAGGGCCAGCCGGTTCCGACCCGTGGGGGATTCCTGACAGCCGGTCAGGAATATGAGTGCTGCAAGACTGAGAATCAGCGCCTTCAATCAGAACTCCGTTGTTACTCGTGAAGAAGGGGGCGGGGCACAGTATCGCCGCTCCGGGCGGCCGACAGTACCATAGGTCACTTCGGCGGACAGCTCTTCGGTACCCACCAGATATTCCAGGTAACGACGCGCAGTTGTTCGGGAGGCGCCGATGGCTGCTCCGACTTCCTCGGCACTCAGGTGGTGACCGCTCGCCATCACCGCCCGGATCTTGTCCAGGGTCAGTCCATCAATCCCCTTGGGCAATCGCTGATCCATACTCTGGATAGTTTCGTTGGACGTTCTTGGCAGCAGGGCGTCTACCTCCTTCTGCGCGACATGATGCAGTGAAGACAAGCGCGCCATGTGCTCACGGTAGCGGTTCACGGCCTCCTGCAAGCGCTCGAATACCAGCGGCTTCAGGATGTAGTCGAAAACGCCACCTCGCAAAGCGCTGCGCAGGGTTTCGACCTCCTTGGCGGCGGTAATCAGGATGACATCGCTACCGCTGTCTTCAGCCCTCAGTTCCCGAAGCAGTTCAAGACCATTGCCATCGGGAAAGTAAACGTCAAGCAAAATCAGGTCGGGTGCCAGTATTTCAATCTGGTCCCGGGCATCGGCAAGCGTATGGGCGATGCCGCAGAGCTCAACGTCTTCCAGCCGCTCAACAAAGCGTCGCTGTATTTCGGCTATTTTCCGGTCATCCTCAACAATCAGCAGACGAATGGTGGTCAATGTTCGAACCTCCGCTCGGGCTTCTTCGGTAAGTATAGGGTAAAGCGACTGCCGCCTTCCGGGATGTTATCGACGGTTACCGAGCCGCCCCAATAAACAAGAAACTGTTGCACCAGATGCAGGCCATAGCCGCGGGCTTCCCCTTCCTTGCTGCTGACCCCTTTCTCGAAAATCCGCTGTCGTTCAGACTCCGGGATGCCGGGTCCCTGATCCTGGACTTCGAAAATCAGCTCCTGGCCGAGATCAGTCATCGAGAGTTGCACTCGCCCACCGGCACCTGCCTCCAGACGTGTAGCGTCCAGGGCATTTTCGATGAGGTTACCAAGTACGCTGACGAGCTGATCCCGGGGCAGGGCGGCGGGCAAATCTGCCATCTGACTGTCGGGATCGATATCCAGTCTTAATCCCATTTCCCGGGCGCGATTGTATTTTCCGAGCAGGCAACCGGCGATGACCGGGTCAGGCACGGCCTCCAGCAGCAGGTGAATAAGCGCCTGATGGTCACTCACTTCACTGCCAATCAGGTTCAAGGCGTCTTCGGTAGCCCCGATCTGGATAAGTCCGGCAATGGTGTGGAGTTTGTTCGAATATTCGTGGGTCTGGCTGCGCAGGGTATCCGCATATTGCTGAATCCGCGTCAGTTGTCGGCTTACCTGATCCAGTTCATTGCGCAGCCGGAAGCTGGCAACGACGCCAATAATTTCGTCGCCTTGCCTCACGGGCAATCGGTTAACCACCATCTGGCGTCCACGCAGCCATATTTCACGGTCGAAATCGGGGTGGCCGGACTCCAGTACCGACATCAGGCTGCTTTCCGGCAGAACCTCCAGAATGGGTCTGCCGGCAAGTGGGCTGTTGGTCGGCAAATCCAGTGTTTCGTAGGCTGCGCGGTTTGCTGTGGTGATGATGCCGTCCCGGTTAACGGCAATGATTCCCTCCCGCACGGACTGGAGGGTTGCCTCCCGTTCCCGGAACAGCCGGGCGATTTCCTCCGGCTCCAGCCCGAAGATGGCTTGCTTGAATCGGCCGGCGATGACAATGGCTGACAGGATAGTGACCAACAGCATCAGCCCTACCACGCCATAGAGGACAAAGTTGTATCGCTGAATCGTGGTTTCGACCTGCTCAAGGCTGTATCCGACCGAGACGATACCTACGATCTCACCGGTTTCCGGAACGGTGATGGGGGCTTTGCCTCGCATGGATTCGCCGAGGCTGCCCCTGGCAAGGGCGACATAGGCATTGCCTTCCACAAGGGCCTTGCGGCCAAAATCGCCATCATCATCACCCATTGAGTGGCCAATGCGGGTGGGGTCGGGGTGGGCCAGACGTACAGCGTTGTGATCGCCAATCACGATGAACAAAGCCTCGTTGGTATCGGTCAATCGTTTGGCAAGTCGGTTCAGGCCCTCTACGTCACGGGCGCGAACGCCATCAATCACGGCGGGAGTGGCGGCTACGGTTTTTGCTACCATCAGCGCCCGCTGGCCGATTTCGTCGTAAAGGGAGTCGCTCAGGTAATAGCCGGCAAAGCCACCGATGAGCATGGTCTGAAGCGCTCCCAGCAGACCCAGCGTGAGGATCATTCGGGTTTTGAGTTTGGTTTTTCTCAGCACGGATCGTTCATGGCTTGTTGTCGTTTGGTTCTCAGGGTACTGCATGATCGCCCGGGTTGCCCGTGATCAATATGAACAAAATGCCCGTTAAGCCCTTTAAAGGCGTTACTTGCAGAAGCTTCCGGATCTCGGGTTTCACCTATTAACCTGCCCGCAATCGCTCCTCTGGCCTGCCACAGCCAGGGACCCGGCCAACACGGTCCTGCCTCAGGAGTGATCACAAAAACAAGTTGATGAGGTGACAATCATGTTTATCAAACGAACCCTGTCTTTCGTGGCGGCTGCGGCCGTCTCCATGTCTGCCATGGCCTGGCAGCCCTCCGGGAAAGTGGAATGTCTTGCCCCTGCCGATCCCGGCGGCGGTTGGGATTTCACCTGCCGCAGTGTCGGTAACGTGTTGCAGGATCTTGCCCTTGTGGATGGCAGTGTGCAGACCGTCAACATGGCGGGCGCCGGTGGCGGCGTCGCCTATGCGCACACGGTGAGCAAGCGGGCCGACGATAATAAGCTGCTCGTTGCCGCGTCCACTGCCACCACCACCCGCCTCGCCCAGGGGCAGTTCCCCGGTATGAACGCCGATATGGTGACCTGGGTCGGTGCGCTCGGTGCCGATTACGGCATCATTGCCGTTGGCAAGGACTCCGAGTACCAGTCTCTCAATGCCCTGATGGATGCCGTAAAGGCCAACCCGAAGTCTGTGAAGTTCGCCGGTGGCAGCGCACGTGGCGGCTGGGACCATCTTAAGGTGCTGATTGCTGCCAAGGCAGCGGGTGCCGACAAGCTCCCCTCGATACCCTACCTCTCCTACAACAATGGCGGCGAGGCTATGAGTCAGGTTGTTGGTGGACAGGTGGACGCGTTCACCGGAGATATTTCGGAAGCCACCGGCTTTCTTGAGTCTGGTGACCTGAGGGTCGTCGCAGTGCTCTCCGAGGAACGTCTGCCCGGAAGATTCAGCGACCTTCCAACAGCTAAGGAGCAGGGCATTGATGCAGTTGGTCCAAACTGGCGTGGCTTTTATATGCCCAAAGGCGCCAGTGAGGAAGCCAAGTCCTACTGGGTTGAGGCTGTCGATACTCTCTACGCCAGTGAGGAGTGGAAAAAGGTTATGAAGAGCAATGGCCTGATTCCGTTCCACCCGCCGGCGAGCAAGTTCGACGAGTTTGTTCGCGACCAGGTGCAGGACATTGAGAACCTCTCACGTGAAATAGGGCTCCTCAAATGACCAGTCTCGGTGATCGTATTCTCGGTCTGGGTCTGCTCGTTCTCGCCGTTGCCTATGGCTGGGCCGCCCAGCAGTGGCCCGAGCCATTCGGTGGTGCCGAGACTGTGGGCCCGGAAACTTTTCCCACCATGCTCGCGGTTGTTCTGGTGGCAGGTAGCCTTTATCTCATGATCAAGCCGGATCCGGATGCCCAGTGGCCGATGGGCAAATCCGCCTTCGAACTTATGGTTTCGCTGGTGGTTCTTGTGGTCTACACGCTGCTGCTGGAGCCTCTCGGCTTTGTCATTGCCACCACCCTGGCTGTGGGCACCCTCAGTTGGCGCATGGGCGCGGCGCCAAAACCGGCGTTCCTTACCGGTCTGCTGAGCGCTGTGGTGGTCTTCGTGCTGTTCAATTACGGATTGTCCCTGAGTCTCCCGGCCGGCTTGCTGGAGGTGCACTGATGGAAACGCTTGGCTTCTTGATGGAGGGGTTTGCCGTTGCGTTGACCCCTTACAACCTGATGTTTGCGCTATTCGGTGCGTTCGTGGGCACATTGATTGGATGTCTGCCCGGTCTGGGGCCTGCGAATGGTGTCGCCATTCTTATTCCCCTGGCTTTCACCCTTGGCCTGCCGCCGGAAACCGCGATGATCCTGCTGACAGCAGTGTACGCCGGTGCCATGTACGGTGGCCGGATTTCCTCGATCCTGCTGAACATTCCGGGTGATGAACCGGCGATGATGACCTGTCTGGATGGGTATCCCATGGCTCAGAAGGGCCGGGCAGCCGACGCTCTCGCAGTTTCTGCAATTGCCTCCTTCGCTGGGGGTCTGATTGGCACTATCGGTCTGATCATGCTGGCGCCGGTATTGGCAAAGTTTGCCCTTACCTTTGGGCCGGCCGAGTATTTTGCCCTGTTCCTTCTGGCCTTTGCCACGCTGGGCGGAATCACCGGCAAGAACCCGGTGAAAACCGTGGTCGCCGCCACCCTGGGGATCATGATCTCCACAGTGGGCATCGACATCTCGACCGGGACCCAGCGCTACACCTTTGGTGTGCTGGAGTTGTATGAGGGTATCGATTTCATTCTGGCCATTGTCGGGCTGTTCGCCATCTCCGAGCTTCTGTTCTTTGTGGAATCCCGCATGGGCCGGGGGCGAGACAAGATGAACGTGGGCAAACTGACACTGACCATGAAAGAGTTGGTGATGACGATCCCGACCCAGCTGCGTGGTGGTGTGCTTGGCTTTATCTCCGGCGTTTTGCCCGGGGCCGGTGCCTCATTGGGCAGCTTTATCAGTTACACCCTGGAGAAACAGGTTGTTGGCAGGAAGGGCAAATTCGGAGAGGGCGACATCCGGGGTGTTGTTGCGCCGGAAGCCGGTAACAACGGCGCATCTTCTGGTGCCCTTGTTCCGATGCTCACCCTGGGGGTTCCCGGAAGCGGTACTACGGCGGTTCTCCTGGCCATGCTGATTTCCCTGAATATCACGCCGGGACCGCTGATGTTTACCCAGAACGCGGACATCGTCTGGGGCGTGATCGCCGCCCTGTTGATCGGTAACGTCCTGCTTCTGGTGCTGAACATTCCGCTGGTGGGCTTTTTCGTGAAGCTGCTGTCGGTGCCGCCGATGTATCTGCTGCCAATCGTTACCATGGTGGCGTTCGTTGGCATCTATTCGATCAGCCACAGCACTTTCGATCTGTACTTCATGGTGGCTTTCGGCGTCGCCGGCTACTTTCTGCGCAAGCTGGAAATACCGCTGGTGCCGATCATCCTTGGCCTGCTCTTGGGACCGGAGATGGAAAAGAACCTTGGCCATGCCCTGGTGCTCTCGGATGGCGACTGGAGTGTGCTCTGGGCAAGCCCGCTGGCAATGGGGCTCTGGATCGTTGCAGGCCTGGGACTGATTCTGCCTTACCTGATTGGTCCACTGCTGCGTCGGCGAATGAGCGCCGCCATGAAAGAGAGTCCGGTCAGCGATTAAGCTTGCAGTATTTACGTCCACCTGACGATCTGTTGTCAGTCTTTGCACCGGGCCATGCCCGGTGCTTTTTTAGGTGTGGTCAGTCCGGCACATCGGAGATATTGTCGACCACCGCCGCGTAAAGATCCCGCGTGGACGCCAGGGCGCCATCGTGCACCTCCTGGGCGGACAGTACCTTGCCGTTGGCAGCCTGCAAAGGACGGGTGGCGGTGGCGCTGGCGACGACGGTCGGCGTGTATCCCAGATTGAAGCCGCCGTGAGCGGTCGAGTTGACGCACATGTGGGTCATGAACCCCGCAAGGATGATGTTTTTCACGCCTTTGGCTTTGAGTTGCTCATCAAGGTCCGTCTGCACAAACGAGTTCGGGAAGTTTTTGGTTATCACCGGCTCGCCCTCGATGGGCGCGACAACATCGGCTATGGCCCCGATGTGATCATTGATGTCATAGGGAGAGCCGGGGCCGGCATCGTGCCGGATGTGAAAGATCGGGATGCCCAGCGCCCGGGCTCTTTCCAGCAACTTTTTCCCTTCTTCCAGAGCGTTCTCGACCCCTTCAAGTTTCATAATGCCTTCCCGATAGGTGTTCTGGCAGTCGATCATGATCAGGGCGGATTCGGAAAGGCCTGAGGGCGTGTGGCCAAGGCCTTTAAGGTCTCTGAGGGTAGTGGAGGCTGTTGTCATGGTTGTTCTCCTGTTGTTGGTCGCTAAGGAATCAGTGCAACATGGGTTGACCAGGTGCTACATACGACGATAAACCCGTTTCGATGGGTCTTTGGTAGGATGGTCGCAGATAACGTTGGGGATGGGTTGATATGAAGGTAATGTTGCTGGGTGCCACAGGTTTGACCGGTGGCAAGGTGCTGCCGGGTTTGCTGGTCAGGGATGAAGTTTCGCAGGTGGTGGCGCTGGTGCGGCACAAACTGCCCACTCTGCATGACAAGCTGGCCCAGCATGAGGTGGATTTCGACAAACTGGAGAATCACGCCGAGCTGTTCGATGTGGATGTGATTATCTGCTGCCTGGGTACCACCATCAAAAAAGCGGGCTCACAGGAGCAGTTCCGGAAGGTGGATCTGGGGTACCCTCTGAAAGCGGGAGAACTCGGTCGCTCCCAGGGTGTGCGGGCGTTTATCCTGATGTCCGCCATTGGTGCCTCATCCTCGTCGACCATTTTCTATAACCGGGTAAAGGGCGAGCTGGAGGACGCGCTGAGAGATCTCGACTATCCCTATCTGTCCATCTATCACCCGAGCCTGTTGTTGGGCGACCGAAAAGAACAGCGCACCGCCGAGGCCCTGGGCATAAAAGCGATGCCTTTGGTCAACCGACTGCTGATTGGTCCCCTGGACAAATACCGCGGTATCGAGGCGCAGACGGTAGCCGATGCCATGGTCAATGAGGCCTGCAGCCTGGCCTCACAACCGGCTGCCGAGCAGGTGGTTCAGACTCGCGAGTACGATGAGATTGTCCAGTTGGCGGGTTGAGCCGGTTATTTGCCGTTCAGAATACCGAGGACCAGGCGGCCGGCCAGGCCAAGCAGAATGGCGCCAAAGATACGCTCGAACCACACGGCCTTCTGCCTGAGCAGGGTAAGCCATTTCGGGTTGGAGAAAAGCCAGGCAACAATCAGGTACCAGCTGGTATCAATGACAAGGGCGGTTGCGGCGTAGCCGAACTTGGCCATCAGGCTGGTGTCGGTGCCCACGACCTGGCTGAAAAGCGCCAGAAAGAAGACGGCGATTTTCGGGTTGAAGAAGGCAATCAGAAAGCCGTCGCGGGCGGCACTCTTGGTGGTAGGCGGCTCGGGCAGTTCGTCATCCGGCTGCCGTTTTGCCATCAGCCCTTTCATTCCCAGCCAGGCGAGATACAGGGCGCCGCCCCACTGCAGGATTGAAAACGCCGTTGGCGAGGCGGTGATGATGGCGGCCAGCCCGAGAATGCTCAGGAAGGCATAGATGCCGACACCGATGCCGTGGGAAAGGGCGGTAATGACGCCGTTGCGTCGACCGCCGGTAAGCGTCTGTTTGAGGACCAGGGCCAATGACGGGCCCGGCGACATGGCGCCCAGAACGCAGATGGTGACAACGGCCAACCAGGTGGCAAGCGTCATGATGAGTCAGTCCTTTGCAAATGAAACAGGCTGCCAAGTCTAGCAGCCTGATCACCATCAAAAACCTGGAAACTGCAACCAGTTCAATACTCACTCACCGGCCAGAATCCAGCGGGCGGCCTTTTCCGCAATCATCAGGGTTGGGGAGTTGGTGTTGCCGCTGGTGATGGTGGGCATGACCCCGGCATCCACCACGCGCAGTCCGGCCACGCCCCGGACCCGAAGGTGCGGGTCAACTACTGCCTGGTCATCATCGGCCCGCCCCATGCGGGTTGTTCCCACCGGATGAAAGATCGTAGTGCCGATGTCGCCCGCCAGCTTGGCCAGTTCGTCGTCGGTCTGGTACTCAAGGCCTGGTTTGAATTCCTCGGGCTGGTACTGCTGGAAAGCCGGTTGTTCGGCAATACGGCGCGTCACCCTCAGAGAGTCGGCAGCCACTTTGCGGTCTTCCGGCGTACTCAGGTAATTCGGCGAAATGGCCGGCGCCTGCTTTGGATCGTTACTGCGGATGCGCACGGTGCCCCGGCTGGTGGGGTTCAGGTTGCAAACGCTGGCGGTGATGGCCGGGAAATTGTGAAGTGGTTGGCCGAATGCGTCCAGGCTCAGGGGCTGAACGTGGTATTCGATGTTGGCGTGTTTGTACTCCTCGGAGCTGCGGGTGAACAGGCACAGCTGTGACGGCGCCATGCTCATGGGGCCGGAACGGGTGAGAAGATACTCCAGGCCGATACGGGCCTTTCCGATCAGGGAGTTGGCCATAGTGTTCAGGGTTGTGGCGCCTTTTACCTTGTACACGGACCGGATCTGCAAGTGATCCTGGAGGTTCTCCCCAACGCCAGGAAGGTCGGCAACCACATCAATTCCGTGCTCGTTCAGAAGGTCGGCAGGGCCAATGCCGGAAAGCTGGAGCAGCTGAGGTGAACCAATGGCGCCCGCGGACAGGATGACTTCTCGTTTTGCCCGGGCGATGACGTCATCGCCGCCAGAGCGCTCGACCCGGACGCCGACACAGCGGGGCCCTGAGCCGGAGTTCTCTGTTTCCAGGCCCAGCACCTGGGTAGAGTGCCACAGGGTCAGGTTGGGTCGCTTTTCGGCGTCCCTGAGGAATGCTTTGGATGTGTTCCAGCGCCAGCCGGAGCGCTGGTTTACTTCAAAGTAGTCCACGCCCTCGTTGTCGCCGCGGTTGAAATCCCGCGTACGCGGTATGCCAGCCTCAACGCAGGCGGTTGCGAAGTCCTCCAGCACTTTCCACTTCAGGCGCTGGTGCTCCACACGCCATTCGCCGCCGTGGCCGTGGTACTTGTAATGCTCAGGGTCAGCATCGCCGCCATCATCAAGACGATAATGGTCCTCGTGGCGCATGAAATCGGGAAGGCAGTTATCCCAGTTCCAGGCGTCCTCGCCGGTTATCTCGGCCCATTGGTTGTAATCTCGGGCCTGGCCGCGAATGTAAAGCATCCCGTTGATACTGGAACACCCCCCGAGCGTCTTGCCCCGCGGGTAGATCAGGGAGCGGCCATTCAGGCCGGGGTCCGGCTCGGTGCGGAAGCGCCAATCCGTGCGTGGGTTGTCGATGCAGTACAGATAGCCGACCGGGATGTGAATCCAGTGGTAGTTATCCCGCCCGCCTGCCTCAATGAGCAATACCCGGTTCTCCGGGTTCGCGCTCAGGCGATTGGCAAGCAGGCAGCCGGCTGAGCCGGCGCCTACCACGATATAGTCGAATTCCTGCTGTCCCGTTGCATTATTGTTGTCGGGCATGGCGCTCTCTCCGCAGCTGCGTCAGTCGTTATTTGGCTGTTGGCATCACAAATTCGGCGCCGGCATCAATGGAATCAGACCAGCGCTGCATGATGGATTTCTGGCGCGTGTAGAACTTTACGCCCTCTTCGCCGTAGGCGTGGGTATCGCCGAACATGGAGCGCTTCCAGCCACCAAAGCCATGCCATGCCATGGGTACCGGGATGGGAACGTTAATTCCGACCATGCCGACCTGGATCCTGCGGCCAAATTCCCGAGCGACGCTGCCGCTCTCGGTAAAGCAGCTTACGCCGTTACCAAATTCATGATCATTGATCAGGCGGATGGCGGTGGCGATATCCGGTACCCGGACACAGGCCAGAACCGGGCCAAAGATTTCTTCTTTGTAAATCGTCATCTCGGGCGTGACATGATCAAACAGTGAACCGCCCATCCAGAAGCCATCGGCACAGCCCTCGCCAGTGTTCGATGCATCGAACTCACGGCCATCAACCACCAGTTCAGCGCCTTCGGCCACACCTTTGTCAATGTAGCCGGTAATACGCTGGTGTGCGGCGGCAGTCACAATCGGGCCCATCTCGGCATCAAGCTGTTCGCCGTTTTTCACTTTCAGGGCGCGGGCTCTTTCGGCAAGCCGGGGCATAATCTTGTCGGCAACATCGCCAACAAGCACGGCCACACTGATGGCCATGCAGCGTTCGCCGGCACTGCCGTACGCGGCACCAATCAGGGCATCAACCGCTTTGTCCAGATCCGCATCCGGCATGACGACCATGTGGTTCTTGGCGCCGCCAAGGGCCTGAATGCGCTTGCCGTGTTTTGCGCCTTTCTCGTAGAGCAGGTTGGCAATGGGTGTAGAGCCGACAAAACTCAGGGCCTGAACATCGGGATGTTCAATGAGGGCGTTCACCGCCTCTTTGTCACCCTGGACCACATTGAATACGCCATCGGGCAGGCCAGCCTGTTTCAGCAGGTCGGCAATCATCAGGGACGCGCTTGGGTCCAGCGGGCTGGGCTTCAAAACGAAGGTGTTCCCTGCGGCGATCGCTACCGGAAACATCCACATGGGCACCATGGCCGGGAAGTTGAAGGGGGTTACGCCGGCGACCACGCCCAGGGGCTGGCGGGTGGTCCAGTTGTCGATTCCGGTGCTGACCTGCTCGGTGTAATCGCCCTTCAGAAGCTGGGGAATACCACAGGCAAACTCGACAATGTCGATGCCCCGGGCCACTTCGCCCTGGGCGTCTGTGAACACCTTGCCGTGTTCCGCGGTGATGGCGCGGGCCAGATCATCCTTGTGCGTGTTCAACAGCTCCAGAAACTTGAACATGACCCGTGCCCGGCGGATGGGCGGGGTGTCGGCCCACGCGGGGAAGGCTGCATCGGCAGCAGCAACAGCAGCGTTCACATCCTCGCGGTTGGCCAGGGCCACCCGTCCGGTTACCTGGCCGGTAGCCGGGTTGAATACCTCCTGGGAGTGGCTGGATGTGCCGGGAGATATTTGGCCATTAATATAATGCTGGATGGTTGCTTCGGTCATGGATGCCTCTGTCTGTTCGTGCTCAGCCTCTAAAAAGGGACAGAATGTTTGATTCTGCGGGCTAAAATGAGCGTTGATTAATATCTGACCATATAGGTTAGGGGTGGCTATTGGGTAAAGCAATTGAGATTTTTAAAAGCACAATATAAGTTAATCTTATATCGTGTCCTGTAAGCGAGGTCTTCTATGCATCCCCTTCAGAGCCTTCGGGCATTCGTTACCGTGGCGCGGGAGGGTAGCGTTTCCCGTGCAGCAATTCGCCTTCACCTGACCCAGCCCGCCGTTAGCCTGAAGCTTAAGCAATTGCAGGATGAGTTAGGGCTGAAACTGTTTCTACGCAAACCCCAGGGGCTGGTCCTGACACCGGATGGCCAGGCTCTGCTCCCGCCGGCAGAGAAAGCGCTGGCAGCCGTGGCCGCCTTTGAGCAGAGCGCCCGGGCAATGCACAGCACGCTGCGAGGGCGATTGCGCATCGGTACCATTGTGGATCCAGAATTCATCCGTCTCGGTGCGTTTCTGCGCCGGTTGGTCGAACGGGCGCCTCAACTGGAGACCGAACTAAGGCAGGGCATGAGCGGCAGCGTATTGGAGCAGGTACGGGATGGCCGGCTCGACGTCGGCTTTTTTCTGGCTCCGCCGGGTGTTGGGCCGGGGTCACTGGCACCCGATGTGACTCATCGTGAGCTGACCCGGTTCAACTATTATGTTGTTGCCCCCGCGGGCTGGGGGCCGAGAATTCGGTCTGTGCAATGGTCTGATCTGGCCACCATGCCCTGGATTGTGACGCCCGAGGACTCCGTTCATCACCGGCTACTCAAAGGCACTCTGGATCCCATGGGCTTAATGCCCCGTGGCGTGGCTCAGGTCGATCAGGAGGCCTGCATGCTGGACCTGGTTCGGGCCGGAGTGGGCCTCAGCCTCGCCAGGGATGCGCTGGCCATGGCTGAGCGCCAGGAAACCGGTCTGGAAATTGTCGATGGGGTACAGTTGCCTTGCGCACTCAGTTTTATATGGCACCGGGACCGGCAGGACGAGCCGCTGATAGCCGAGGCGCTGGAAGCCCTTGCGGGCGTCTGGGCTGTTAGCCCAGCGTAGCATCCAGGAACATCATCACCGCGAAACCGACCATCAGGCAGAAGGTGGACATGATCTTCCACTGGCGATGGTGAGTTTCCGGGATGATCTCATTGCTGATGATGAACAGCATGGCGCCCGCTGCGAAGCCCAGGGTCCAGGGCATCAGGGGCTCGGCCAGCCACACGAGGGTAGCACCGAACAGGCCACCCAGGGGTTCGGCAAGGCCGGTCATGAGGGCGATGGCGAATGCCTTGGTGCGGGAATAATCGATGGCAAGCAGGGAAAATGCCACTGCCAGCCCTTCCGGGATGTTTTGAAGCCCGATGCCGGTGGCCAGCACGTACCCGTTATTGACGTCGCCGCCAGCAAAACCGACACCCACGGCCATGCCCTCGGGAAAGTTGTGAAGGGTGATGGCGACAATGAAAAGCCAGATGCCGCGAATATAGGAGGCGTCCGGTCCTTCCCGGCCCAGCTCAAAGTGCTGGTGTGGCAGTCTCTGGTGAACGAAATAGAGCGCGGCAGCTCCAGATAGCAGACCGAAAATGACGATCAGGGCGGAAGTCCAGGTTTCGCCGGTAATCTGCTCCCCATACTCCAGTCCCGGCAACAACAATGAAAAAAATGAAGCTGCGAGCATGACACCCGCGGCCGACGCGAGCATTCCGTCCTGCAGTTTATGGGTCAGGGTGCGAACAAGGAACACGCCCAGAGCGCCGACGCCGCTGGCGAGGCCAGCCAACAGACTGGCCATGGTTCCCAGCCAGACAATACTGATGTCAGAGGTCATTCAGTCTCCCTTTCGCTTGTGATGTCAGCATAGCAGTTCGAAGTAGCTTCGCAGGAGGAACCCAGCTGGGTTCCTCCTGCAACATCGATAGGGAGGGAGAGACGATCAGGCGGCGTTTTGCTTGCGCCAGGCCAGTTCGTTGGTAATCGTGGCCTTCGGTTGCAGCATCGAGAAATCGATGTCTGCTATCTCTTTGCCGTCTTTGAGTCGCTGCACGAAGTCGGGGTTTGCGAGCGCTTTCTTGCCGACCGCAAGCAGGGTGTGGGGGAACTGGTTGGCAACGTCCTGGCAATTGGTTTCATCAATGCTGCCGTTGAGGATCAGGTTGATGCCTTCAACGCTGGCCGCCACGCTAGCCAGACTTTCATCTCCTTCCACAAAGTGCTTCCGGTTCACGTCACCGTCGGTGGTGTGAACGAAGTCGGCACCGGCATCACGCACGGCCTCCACAATTTGGCGGAACCCTGCTGCACCTTCGGGCAACTGGTAGTCGGGGTCGGTTACGGTGCCCTGGGACAGTCGAATGCCGACGGTAAATTTCTCGCCAACAGCCTCTCTTACTGCGCGGACGACTTCCACCACCAGGCGAAGCCGGTTTTCCAGTGCTCCGCCGTACTCATCCTCGCGGCGATTGAAATACGTGCTCAGGAACTGATTCAACAGGTAGCCATTGGCACCGTGAATCTCAATACCGTCAAACCCGGCGGCCTTCGCATTGGCGGCGGATTGTGCGAAACCATCAACAGCCGCCTGAATGTCGGCCTTGGTCATGGCCGCAGGGGTTTGCCATTCAGTCTGGTCACCGTAAAACCCAAGCGGTGCGCCTTTGGGTGTGACTTCACTGGGGCCCTGGGGCTGTTCGGTGAAACGGTTTGCCTGGAACTGCGCGCCGGCGTGCATAAGCTGAACAAGGATTTTGCTGCCTGCGGCGTGAACCCGATCGACAATGGCTTTCCAGCCATCGATCTGTTCCTGGTTTATGATGCCGGGTTGGTTGGCATAGCCCTGACTTGCCTTGTCGTCGGTGTAGGTGCCTTCAGTGATCACCAGTCCGAAGCCGCCTTTTGCATAGCCTTCGTAGTGATCGGCCATCAGGGCATTCGGAGTGCCGTCTGGCTCTGCGCTGGTCCGCGTCATCGGTGCCAGGGCGAATCGGTTAGGTACCTCAATGGTGTTGAACTTTATGGATTGCATCACGTCGCTCATAGATACCCTCACATATAAGTGAATTGATGGGCACCTACTATCGGGCCGTGTCGCAGTCTCTTAAAGCGAATAATATCGACACAGCCTGTCAGTATTTTTGAATGATTATTCTGTAGCTCCGGTTTTTGAGTCGGAGTGCCCAAGCGAGCGTTCCGGTGCGATCTGGTCCCGAACCAGTTGCTTGAGCTTCGTGATTTCCGGAAAGCCGCCGTCGTCTTTGCGGGACCAGATGCGATGGTCGTTCACCCATACCTCAAAAATACCGCCAGTACCCGGGTGTAGGCTCAGTTCACTGATTTCGCCTTCGAAAGTCGTCAGCAGTTCCTGTGCCATCCAGGCTGAGCGCAAAAGCCAGCGGCAACCCGTACAGTAATAAATATCAATTTTGTTGGTCATGATGATGCGTGTAACTCCTTTCTCTTCTCGCTGCCCAGTTGCAGCGTGAGACGTTGAAAAAGCTGATCCTGAAATTCCCGGGATAGGGGGTAAAGATGCCCGAGCCCGGGCATTGTGGTCAGTTCCGCGACAGGTAGGTTTTTGGTGAGATGGAGAGCATAGTCCATGGGTACGAATGGATCCTCTTCGCCCTGGTAGATGAGTACCGGGGGCCGCACATCACGAAGGCTGAATCCCCAGTTTCCAAGCTCTGTCAGCAAATCGGTGGTAATGGCTCGTCCGCCACTGTTAAGACACATGAGCTGATCTCTCCGGAATTCTCCCTCGTTAATTAACGCCTGCAAGAGCTTGCGATCGCGTCTGCTGGCCATTTCCTCGGCACCTTTGAGATACAGCCCCGGGTGACGCCTGGACAGCCAGACCATCAAGGTGACAGCCAGTCGGGTCAGTCTGGGGCTGAGCCGGACCAGCTGCGGGCCTGGCCATCTTGTGGCCTGAAGCAGTCCGCCGGAGCCCGGGTATTCGGCAAAATGTGTGAGACCTGAAAGGCAGACACCGAGATCAACTCTACCCGCCAGTCTGTAACAGCAAGCCAGGGTCCGCGAACCGCCGCTGGACCAGCCGATATGACAGAAATGGGCAAGCTCCAGTGAATCGGCAAGCTGTTCGATATCGTCCGGGTAATCGAGAAGTTTACGCCCGGGTTGGAAATCGGAGTTGCCGATACCGGGACGGTCCGGGCTCAGGATGCGAAACCCGTGCTCCCGGGCTTTGTCGTGAAAAAAGCGGCCCTCGAGACGGCTGCCCGGCATGCCGTGACCAAAGACAATCGGGTAGCCAAGAGGATCGCCAAGGTCTGTGTAGGCCAAAATCCTGCCATCTCTGAGCGTCAGAACCCGATCCCACTGGCCAGCGGCGTTAGTCCGTGTCATGGGTTGGATAGACCGAACGGGACAGGGTAGGGGCACAGCCGACGACGCCTCGGGCCTGTTTGTGGGCGTGGAGATACCAACGCTGGCCGGGTTCTGCAAATGTGGTTTTGCTCACGGAGAAGTCCGAATTTTCCATGGTTGCCGGAATTGGCGAGCCGTCGGCGTGGCGATATACACAGCTCACGCCGATGGTCAGCGCTGTGGCTACCGGTAGCTCAACAAAGCCGTCCTCTCTTACATCCGGCTCTTCGCCATTGATAGCAATGATCTTGAGACAGGGGCCGTAATGCACCTTCTCGAGATCATCCAGGTATTCGTTGAGACAATGACTGGCGCTGACGAAGACAGTGTCGGCCTCAATCCCGTCCTGGCCGGAGGGCAGCGACTGGCACCCCTGGAGTATCAGTATCACGAAAGCCACGAGCAGAATCTGTTTCATGATTTCTCCTCAACTGATGGGTGTATCCTGTTTCAGAGCTTTGCCCGTTCCGGATTCGAGACGGATACCGGTGTAGTGTAGCGCGTATCCCCCTCGGCGGTTTTCCGGAGCTGGTCGATCAGGCGGGCGTCGCGATTGTACAAATCATTGCGGAACTGCAGTTGTCCCTCGTTATCCACCCACGACGTCCAGTACTGGATATGCACAGGCACGGGTTTCGGGAGCACGACCGTCTCCGGTTCTGCCCCGGAAACCACCCGGTCAATCTTTTCCCTGGACCAGCCGGGCGCCGATGCCAGAAGCCGCTCTGCGAGATCGAACGGTTGCTCCACCCGGATACAGCCAGAACTGAATGATCGCTCGGCCCGGGAAAAAAGCCCGCGACCCGGCGTATCGTGCAGGTAAACATCGTACTGATTCGGAAACATGAACTTAACCTGCCCCAGGGCATTCTGGGGGCCGGGTTCCTGCACCAATTGGTACGGGAAGTTATTCCGGTTCAGTGATGACCAGTCAACGTCCAGCGGATCCAGCTTTTGCCGGTCAGCGCCCCAGCCACGGTAAACGCTGATATTGAGTCGGGAGAGATAGTCCGGATCCCGGACTATCTGTGGCAACTGATCCTGAATCATCACTGTGCGCGGTACGGTCCAGGTGGGATTGAATACCAGATACCGGATGCGGTCGCTGAACACCGGGGTTTGACGGAAGGGCTGGCCCACGATCACCCGTTTGCGCAGCACTTCTTCCCCGTTTTCGACCATCTTCATCTCAAATCCGGCGATATTGACCAGTACATAAGTGTCGCCCAGGGTTTCCGGCAGCCAGCGCCAACGTTCGAGCGTGGCGTCAATCTGGCGCAGTCGTTCCACCGGCATCAGGTTAAGGGCCGCTACGGTGTCGCGCCCGATAAGACCATCGGATTCAAGACCATGTCGGGCCTGGAAACCCATCATTGCGGCTTCAAGTTCCGCATCGTAGTCAAGCGGATCCGTACCGGTTTCAGTTCCCTGCGCAAGCTCTCCCAACAGAGAGAGTCTGCGGCGAATTTCACTCAGCCGCTCATCGCTGTCGCCGGGGCGAATGGTCGGGCGAGAGGCCAGAGGTAACCAGGGCTGGCCCAGCAATCTGGTCAGGTCCTGCCTTGCTGCCATCAGCTTCCCGTAGGCGGGATCGGATGGCCGCAACGAATCCAGCGTACCGGTGATATCCGAACGCTCCAACGCATCCCTCAGAACGGATTCCATCTGGCGTTGGCGCCGATTGGCAGTCCATTCGGCGTGAACCGTCTGTGGATTGACCTTGCCGACCAGCATGTGTGAGCTGAGCATCAGAAAGGCGTCAGAGAAAAGCAGGTCCAGATCGGCCCTCAGATCCTCAGAGAAATCGCTCATGGGTCTGAGCGTCAGCCCGGAAAGAATATCCGCGTGATAGTCAGCCGGGTTCAGGCCGTCATCGCTGGCTTGTTCAACCGAATCAATCAATTGCCGGCGAAGCTCGGCTGATTGCCATACTCGCTGGTATCCGTTGGCGCCATAAAAGGCAGACAGTGCCTGATGGGCCATTAACCTGTTTCCGAGCACCTGCACCGGGAAACCGGCCTCCATGGCTTCAATCCTGGAGACAATGGCTTCGTCTGCGGCCAGGCAGCTGGGTTGCCAGAGGGTGGCAAACAGGGCAAACAAGGTCGGGGCGAGATAACAACGTCTGATTCCATGCATGGATGTTCTCCACCTCATCCTTGAGAGGCATTAAATTGCGGTGGTCGGAGGGACGATACTTTGATGCTACCACAGTGGCATTTGTTCCCCACCCGGTCGCCGGAAAAGATCCTTCCGCAGCGGTTCCTCTTCATGGAGGTTGAGCCCAAGCCGTCGTGCCTTTTTGGTGAAGCGTTGGCGAATCAGATCCGAGTAGGGGCCCGTGCCCGTCATCCTGCGGCCGAAGGTGGCGTCGTAACTCTTGCCGCCTCGCAGGTCGCGCATCCGGTTCATCACGTGCTCTGCCCTTTGCGGAAAATGCCGGTGCAGCCAGTCCTGGAACAGTTCGTCCAGTTCGTGGGGCAATCGGAGCATAATCCAGCTGGCGCGGGTAGCACCCGCGTCCGCAGCGGCTTCGAGAATGGACTCGATTTCTTGATCGTTGATGAAGGGGATCACCGGCCCAAGGATAATCCCGGTTGGAATGCCGGCCGCCGAGAGCTGCCTGATCATCTTCAGGCGAGTGGCCGGAGCGGCTGTCCTTGGCTCCATGCGTCGTTTCAGATCGTTGCTGAGACTGGTGAGGCTGATACGCACAGAACAGAGCCCCTCGGAGGCCATATTGGCGAGAAGATCAAGGTCCCTGAGAATGAGAGCACCCTTGGTAATGATCGATACCGGGTGGCGGTACTCGGCAAGAACCTCCAGCACCTGGCGGGTGATTTTCTGATCCCGTTCAAGGGGCTGGTAGGCATCGGTATTGACGCCCAGGGCAATCGGCGAAACCCGGTAGCCGGGCTTGTCCAATTCTTCTCGCAGCTGCGCTGCAGCGTTCGGCTTTGCGATCAGCCGGGTCTCGAAATCCAGCCCTGGTGACATGTCCCAGTACGCATGGGTAGGGCGGGCAAAGCAGTAAATACACGCGTGCTCGCAGCCGCGATAGGGGTTTATGGACTGATCAAAAGGCACATCCGGTGAGGTATTGCGGCTGATGATGGATCTTCCGGTTTCCTGAATGACTTCAGTGGCCAGGGTATCGGGATTGAGGTCGTCCTCGGGATCGTTATACCAGACGGGGTCGACCTCTCGGTCAGTAACAATGGGCTGGAAACGGTTGTGGGGATTCAGGGCGGTGGCGCGAGTTTTCATGGGCATACCCGATACTGTTTAAATGTACAGTATCGGGTATGCTAACCTCTGTAAACCGCCCGCGCAACCGCTGTTTCAGCGAGTCAGAGCCGAAAGCCCTGGGAGGCCTGGGTCAAGGCTGTTACCTGGGACGACAGTCGATCGATGTGGGCGTTGAGCTTTTGGCGGATATCCGCGGTTTCTCGCGTGTGGCCGTGAATCTGCTCAACCTTCTGGGCGATTTCCTCGGTGGTGGTTGATATCCCCTCAACCGACGACACCACCTGGTTCATATCCCCCGCCAGTTGTTGGATGGAGCTGGTGATCTGCTCGATCGAGTGAGCCGCCTCTTTTGAACTTTCCTCACCCTCGCCGGCGGACTTGAGGCCCTCTTTCATTAGTCCGGATATCGCCTGGGTTTCACGGTTCAGTGACTCCACGATGTCGGCGATGCCATTAGTGGCAGATACGGTTTTTTCTGCCAGGGATCGAACTTCGTCTGCCACAACAGAAAAGCCTCGCCCGGCCTCGCCGGCTCTTGCGGCCTCGATAGCGGCATTGAGAGCCAGCAGGTTGGTCTGCTCAGCGAGACCGTTAATGACGCCGACGATAGAGTTGACCTTCTCTCCGGTTTTGCTCAGCTGGCTTACCTGATCGTGGGTTTTCTGAATCCGCTCGGCAAGTTCGGTCATGGTTTTGGCGCTGCGCCTGACCACCTCGGCACCGGAATGGGCGGCCCCGTTGGCGCTCTGAACGGCGTCATTGACGGATTGGGTGTACTGGGCAATATCCACCGCGGTGTGGGAAATCTCCTGAACCGCCGTCGCCGTTTGCTCGGTTTCATCTTCGACCTGTTCGCCGTTTTTTCCCATCTGATCGATCAGTGCGTTCAGTTCGGTCTGAAGCACTGACAGCGTCCGATTACCCTCGACGACCTGGCCGATAACATCCGAGACATCGTCCAGCATTTTGTTCGCCGCCTGGCCAAGGCGGTTGAATTCATCATTCGGATTGCGGCCCGGCTCGAGGCGTTGGCTGAGGTCCCCGCCAGCAACCCGGGTCAGCAGGTTTACGGTTTCATTGAGCCGCCTGACCAGGGTGCTGGAGGCCGTCGTGAGTGTGAGTACGAGGATGATGACGACCGCTGCGGCGGTTGCAACGATGAGCCATGTTGAAGCTGTCCTGGCTGTGTCAGCCTGTTCGCTCGTTGCCACAATGATCTCACGGCGGAGCAGGGTGTTCTGTTCCGAGATCAGATCCCTGATTTGAGTGCCGGCGCCCGCGAGCTGGTTCTCGATCGCGGACAGATCCGCGATCAGCGTCTCGGCGTCGGAAAAAGCATCGTCGAAGGCCTGTACCGCCTTGCCAATGTCGATTTCCTGCCAATCCATTTCTGTGACCGTGGCCTGCATCCGCTCCAATGCTTCCCGTGTGGTCTGGGCGTAGGTCGCGTCGAAGGTTGCCAGGTAATCGCGGTAGGTAGAGGCGATAGTGTTGATGTCGTCGTTGAAGATCGAGATGCTGATTTGCCGGAGCCTCTCATCAATCGCATTGGACATCGTTGCTCTCAGGCCATCCGACGGGGTGAGCCCGAGTTGTTGGCTCAGGGCCAGCCATTGCGTGCGAAGTCGGGTATACTCCGCAACCTGTTTGTGGATTTGTTGTGCCGTGGTCTTTACGGCGTCGCCCGGGAGGGTTTGCGCTGATTCATTGAGTGCCGATGACTGGGTGGCCAGTGACGCCAGCCGCTCCTGATAGGTTTCAACCTGGCTTGGCTCCAGGCTTTCGCTCATTCTCTCGAGGCCCAGCCAGTCGTTCAGCAGGGTGAGGGATGCTGATTCGTAGGCTCTCGCTTCGCTTTGGGCCTCGTACGCGTCCGATACCCTGCCAAGACCGCTCAGTGATGCCAGTGTGGCAATGGCCAGGCCAATCAGTGTGGCAACAATCAACAACAGGAACTTCTGTTTCCATGACAGGGCCATTCTCATCCTCCGGACAATGTTATTTTTCTTCGCAAATAGCTGAGTTTAGACCAGTTCCGGACAAATGACGGCCCTTTTGACGACAACCGGGAATCCATGTCTGATCTCGCAATTTACCAATATCTGCTGATTGCACTGATTTTCGTCTGGAGTGGTTTTGTCCGTTCCGGGCTGGGATTTGGTGGTGCCGTTCTGTCCCTGCCATTCTTGCTGCTGGTTCTGGATCAACCGTTGGTCTTCTTGCCGATCATTGCGGTTCATCTCCTTGTGTTTTCTTCCCTGACCATCTGGATGAACAACCGCAGAGGGTCGGGTGAGCAACGTCAGGCGGGAACGGGAACCGTCGACTGGCAATACCTCTGGCGAATTCTCGGCATCATGATCGTGCCCAAGCTGATTGGCGTGTTTGGCCTGATTACTATGCCGTCCGACATTCTCAGCGCCATCATATTCGTGATCGTGGCGCTTTATTCGGTGTCCTACATCGTTAACCGGCCGTTCCGCAGTGGCAGCAAAACGGTGGACGCGATCTTCCTGATGGTGGGGGGCTACATCAGCGGCACATCCCTGATCGGCGCCCCCCTGATCATAGCCGTGGCAGCCCAGCATTTGCCGAAAGAGAAACTCAGGGATACCTTGTTTGCCCTGTGGTTCATTCTGGTGCTGATCAAGATGGCCGCTTTCGTGTGGGCCGGCGTCGATCTTCAGCTTATCCACCACCTCTGGCTGTTGCCCTGTGCCGCGGTGGGCCATGTCATCGGGCTTTACGCTCACGACCGGATTCTCCGGGCAGAGACTCCGGTCTTCTTCCGGTTGTTGGGTACGGTGCTGCTGCTGGTGAGCAGCATCGGGATTGTCAGCGTCTTGTGGTAAGCGGAGTGGCGGGCTTCAGCCCGCGCGTCCGAACACTCTCTCAAAGAACCCAACCTCTCGTACGTCCGGAATCGGGAGGTTGTCGACTTCTTCCATGGCCCGTCGCCAGAATTTCTCGGGTTCATCCAGGTGGGCCACTTTAGCCCGCTCATCCGGGCTGTAGTGATTGTGTTCTCCGGCAATACCCTCGGCCATGAGGTCCTGGGTCCAGAGGTAGATCGCGGCGCGAACGGTTCTCAGCAGCCGGCAATAGGCGTCGCGGCTCAGATTGATGGCCAGTTCGGCCGTCAGATTGATCTGCTTCTGCAGCACCGCCATCTCGTCTTTTTCCAGCAGCACCCTGTTGCCGTTGCCCTTTTTGCAGTTCACGCATATTTTCTCGAGGGCTTTTACCCCCTCGGGCAGGTCCATGTAACCGAATTCCTCTTTTTGCTGATCATCTACCGGTGCAGGAATCCAGCCGTATTGGGGAGATTTGGCAACGATGTGTCCGTGCAACCCACGCCGGTAGGGCGGTGCGGCTGCAACATCCTGGTAGCCGTCAAATTCGGTACGCAGCCAGGCCGCCATTTTCCGGTGGCGAAGCATCATGGCAAGGGTGATGGCTGAGGGCATGATCTCTTCGAGCAAATCGGAGGAATCCCGCGTGCGCTCGTCAAGATGGTTCACGGATGTTGACATTTCTCCTCCTCGACAACGGGGTTCCCGGTGTTCCTTCCCGTTGCACGTTTGTTGTTTTTGGCGTTCGGTAGTTGTATCTGTCATTGCCGGTGACTAAAAAGTAGTCAGATAATGTTGGGTGCGCCGTTGTAAAAAAGTTACTGCTTTGTAACTTCCGGTAATCAGCCAGACCACGGGAAGGGATCAAGACAATGAATCGGGATAATGGCTTCGAATCGCGCAGAGCTTCCATGGTGGAATATCAGCTTCGTGCCCGGGGAATCGAATCGCCGCTGGTGCTCGAGGCCATGGGCCGGGTGGCGCGTGAACGCTTCGTTCCCGAGCGCATGCGGGACTGCGCCTACGATGACAGCCCCCTGCCTATAGGGGCCGGGCAGACAATTTCTCAGCCCTATATCGTGGCGTTAATGACAGAAGCCCTGGACCTGAAGGGCGGGGAAAGGGTTCTCGACATAGGTACCGGCTCCGGGTATGCCGCCGCGGTTCTAGGGTGCATTGCCGGTGAAGTGTTCAGTATTGAACGGGTAAAGGAACTGGCCGATCGCGCTGCCCGTACGCTTGCGGCCGAGGGGTTTGACAATGTCGAGGTTTGCTGTGGCGACGGCACCATGGGTTGGCCGGAGCACCAGCCTTACGACGGTATCGTCGTGGCTGCGGGCGCGCCAGCTGTGCCCGATTCGTTAAAGCATCAGCTTGCGGTTGGCGGGCACCTGGTCATTCCGGTGGGCTCGGAGCATTCCGTGCAGACATTAATGCGCGTTACCCGCCTGGCAGAGGATGAATTCCGGACCGATAACCTGGGCGCGGTGCGGTTTGTCCCCCTGCTCGGCGAGCAGGGGTGGTCTTGACGGTCAGATCTTACGCGCTGGATCAGCTGCCAGCGTTTGTGCTTTCGAAGATCTTGTCGGCGGATGCCGCCACGAAACCCGAGTAGAGCTGGCCATCGGGTTTCGGATAACGCAGGGCAAACTCGTAGAAACAGCTGGGTATGGTCACTGTCTGGTCGGCAAACGCCACAGGTACACGGTCAGCCATGGTTGATGATTGCTCCAGCAGGTCTTCCGGCGAGCCCTTCACCTCCCCGCCAGATGCATTTACCTTGTAGCCGTGAGCTTTCAGCAACTGGTTGATTTCCGGCACCGAGCGGAACTGGTCCAGATGGTTGATGCTGACCGTGAAATGGTTGGCGCGATAGCCCCAGGCGGCCATCCAGGCAGCGTATTCGCTTTCCTTCATCAACTCGCGGTACGTGTTGTAATCGACTTGCCAGTGGCGCCCCGAATACAGGAAATCATCGGCGGCAACCGCTTCCGGCCTTACCTGTTCAACAAGCCGCTTCACCACAGACTGTAATTCCGGCGAACATTGCTCCACCAGCAGCTCGGAGATGAACACCTTGGGAAGCTCCAGGGAGGGGTGCTCATAATGCCTGGCATAGAGTTTCTTCGCCTCAAAATGGTATTCACCGCCCTGACGGTAGCCGAGGCTGAGAAAGTGCTCGGCCAGGGCGTCCAGGCGCACCGGATCCAGGTTGAAGGTTCGAAGCGCAATATGATCGTTGACGATGGCCTGCCCCTCTTCGGCGCCCAGGATTTTATGTATACGTTCGGCAGAGGGCGTCACCTGCCGATAGGACTCCCATAGCCTGTCGAACAGGGTGTCCGGATCAGTATGCATAGCGAATCTCCTCATTAGCCTGTTTGTGACGGGGCGGTTGGCGCTTCTGTGACTGTTTGTTGATCTGGCCCAGGTGCAGGCAGCACACCAGACTGCCGTCGCCAAGGTCCAGTTGCTTTGCGATTTGCGGTTCCACCACAAGGTCATTGCTGTATGTGGTCGGCCAGACCTGATCGGTCACCGTAGCCCTGAATTCTGAACAACTGGCATTGGCAACTATAGCGGATTTACCGGTTCTTCCCGAATTGTCCGCCGGATCCTGTTGCCCGGTCACGGTGTTTGCCAGGAAGGTTTCCCGCACGCTGGCAATGTCTGACCTGCGGCACTCCAGGGTCGGTCCGCCGTCCAGAAGATCCACGAACCCCCGGTGGCGAAAGCCTTCGCGTTCCAGCATATGCCGTGCCGCACGGGTGTCCTCGTGCACCTGACCGATAGCCGCGATGGCTTCACCGGTCATCTGCCGGGTATACAAGGGTGTGGCTGGGATGAACCGGTCAATGAAGCCGCTCTGGCCGCAGCAGGCCAGCTGTGTTGCAGACATGAAATCCAGATCCGCCACCTGGTGCCTGAGCCAGTCCCAGAACGGAGATTGGCCAGAAGCATCTGAAACACCGCGCATTTCTGCGATCACGGTGTCCGCAAACCGCTCCGGGTGCAGGGCCATGAAGAGAAAGCGCACCCGGGAGAGCAGTTTGCCGGCATTGGCCCGTCGAAATTCAGGCCGAAGGTACAGCGAACAGACCTCGGTGCAACCGGTGTAGTGCTGGCAACGGGTCAGGCTTTCCTCAATCTGACGTTTCTGTCGATCTTCTGCGTGATGAATAACGGCATTGCGACGGAAATGAACGAGAGGGCGGTTGACGCCAGCGGCGGCTTCAATTCCGGTGGTGCCCATAATATCACCGGTCGTGCTGTCCTCTAGCACGAAAAGATAATGTTCATCGCCTGGCTTCGTTACCGTTCGGGCGAAGCTTTCCACCGAGTGATCGATCTTTCGACTCAGGGCATCGTGATCCGGCATCAGAGAGGTGAAGCCAGGGCCGGATTCAGTGGCGATCTGTTCCAGGGCATCGAGATCCCTGGGGGCGATTGGTCGAATTATCATGGCGAGGATCCTGAGCATTGTTTCGGATCAGTATGAAAGTCGAGGCTGCCAGATTGCAGCTGCATAACGGTCGAAATGATCTACAATAACGGCAAATTGATAAGGGATTTTGGCAGAATGATCAGTTCGCAGGATCAGAAGCTATTGATGCTGCTAAGGCAGAATGCCCGGGCCAGTATTACCGAGCTGGCGAAGGCCATGCATGTGTCACGGTCAACGGTACAGAATCGCATCGCCCGGTTGGAGGCCAGCGGGGTGATCCGCGGATATTCGGTGCAGTTGGGTGGGGAGTTTTCCGCCAGCCAGGTGGAGGCGCATGTATCGATCAAGGTTTTCCAGAAACTGACCAGCCGGACAAATGCCGCACTGGAGGGGATCAGCCAGGTTTCGCAGCTGTTCTCGGTGAGCGGAGAGTACGACCTGATTGCCATCGTGCAGGCCCAGTCCCTGGAGGAGCTGAGCGCTGTGCTGGATGAGATCGGTAATCTGGAAGGGGTTGAGAGGACCAACTCTGCCGTGGTCCTCGAAACCCGGTTCCGACGTTAGAAAAGCCTGCTCCGATCAGGACCCCAGCATTCCGGCGTAGGCACTGTAGAAGAAGGCACCCGAACCCAGAAGAATGATGCCCCAGGCGGGAAAGATCAAAAACGAACGTTTTGCTTTGCTCATGGCCATATCCAATTTGCTCGGAAAGTGGAGTCACACTATTCACAGTAGCTCAAACTTGACAAATGTTACGAAAAATTTTGAGGAACAGCTCTCAGACGAGGATTAATTTGCCAATCGTGCGGGCACTAAATGCTATTGAGCGGGTCTGAAATGACGCTAGTATGAACAGGAATTGCAAACCAAAACATAAAGTAAAATAACAAAAAGGAGCCGTTTATGGCGGTAGATCCCCGGAAGCAGACCTCACTCCATTGCCTGTACTACTGGGCAGAGGAAACCCCCGATAACGTTTATCTTACCCAGCCGTACCCGGATGGCCGTGTCGAGGATATTACCTGGAAACAGGCTGCCGACCAGGTGTCCAGGATGGCCGCTTACCTGAACAGCCTGGAACTGCCCGAGCCCAGCAATATCAGTATCCTCGGCAAGAACAGTGCGCACTGGATCCTGGCCGACCTGGCGATCTGGGCGGCGGGCCACGTTTCCGTGCCGCTCTATCCCACACTCAACGGTGACACGGCCGCTTACGTGCTTGAGCACAGTGAGGCAAAGTTATTGTTCCTCGGCAAACTGGATGGCACTGCGGACGGCTGGAACGACATCAAGAACCACATTCCGGACGACCTACCGATCATTTCGCTGCCCATGTCGCCACGGGACGACACCCCGAAATGGCTGGATATCATCGCCGACCAGCAACCGGCAGAGCCCAAATTGCCGGATCCGGACAACCTGGCCACCATTGTGTATACCTCGGGCAGCACCGGCCGTCCGAAAGGCGTCATGCACAGTTTCCGCACCATGATTTCGGTGGCCGATGGCCTGCAGCAGCTGTTCCCGGTTTCCTCTCAAGAACGCATGCTGTCCTATCTGCCCCTGGCTCATGTGGCTGAGCGCGCAGCGGTTGAAACGCAGTCCCTCTATTACGGATTCCATCTCTACTTTGCGAATTCCCTGGATACCTTCCAGGAAGACCTGCAGCGGGCAAGGCCGACGCTGTTTTTCTCGGTACCTCGCCTGTGGATGAAGTTCTATCTGGGTGTTAACGCCAAATTGCCACCGAAGAAGCAGAAGCTGCTCTTCAACCTGCCCATTATCAGCGGTCTGGTCAAAAAGAAGGTTCTGAAACAGCTTGGACTGGACTATTGCCGGGCAGCCCTTACCGGCGCGGCGCCGCTGTCAGCGGATATCGTCAACTGGTATCGCAATCTCGGGCTGGAGCTGTTGGAAGTGTACGGAATGTCGGAAAACTTCGGGTATTCCCATGCCAACCGGCCCGGGCAGGCCCGTGCTGGCTCTGTGGGGATGGCCAATCCCGGGGTCGAGCATCGGATCGGCGAGGGCGGTGAAGTCCAGGTGAAAAGCCCAGGTCAGATGCTTGGCTATTACAAGAATGAGGAGAAAACCAAAGAGGACCTTACTGACGACGGCTTCCTGAAAACCGGCGATATGGGCGAAATTGACCGGGACGGTACCCTCCGGATCACTGGCCGGGTAAAGGATCTGTTCAAAACGTCCAAGGGCAAGTACGTGGTTCCGGTGCCCATAGAGAACCGCTTCAATCATCCCAAGGCCGAGGTGGTCTGTGTCGCTGGCGCGAACCAGCCTCAGCCTTGCCTGATGGTCCTGCTTTCCGAAGAAGCCCGGGATGAACTGGAAACCGGCGCTGATCGGGGTGAGCTGGAGCAGGAACTCGCGGCCGAGCTGGACGCGGTGAACGCGGAGTGCGAGTCCCACGAGAAGGTCGCCTTTGTGGTTGTGGTCCGGGAGCCCTGGACCATGGAAAACGGCATGCTGACGCCGACCATGAAGATCAAGCGGAACGTGATTGAGGACTTCTACAACCAAAAGATGGACGACTGGTTCAGCCAGAAGAGGAAAGTCGTCTGGGAATTCTGATCCGCTAACGCAAAACGCCGGTGGCCCCAAGGGTACCACCGGCGTTTTCAAATCCTTATGTTCTTTCTGTTCTCAGCCTGAGCGATCTCCCCGCTCATGCCAGACCCAGCTGCCGTTTAGTGGCCGCCCTGCATCTGGCTCATGTCCGGAGCAACGTTCGCTGCTTTCCGGTTGAAGTTCCGCATCTTACGACTGACAAACTGTACCGCCTGCTTTGCTGCAGCACGGGTATACTGGCGCCTGACCTCAGCACTGTTGTGGAGGATACTGGACGGCAGCGGGTTTACGGTTGCGATATGGTTCTGAGTCATAGCGCCTTCCTCCTTATTTCTGGTGAATTGATTAGCGATCTACCTTTAATTTACAGCCGATTCTAAGGGTTCTTATTTGCAGCTCAAATACGTTAAAATCCCTACTCACGTTGCAAATATGCAGTAGCTATGGACTGGGATTATCTTCGATACATAAGGGCTCTGGCAATAGGTGGAACACTTGCCAAAGCCGGAGAATTACTGGGTGTGCACCAAACCACAGTTTTGCGTCGACTCGATCAGATGGAAGAGTCGATGGGGGTGCAGTTTTTTGAACGTAGCCGGGATGGATTGCATCTGACGCCGGTGGGCGAAACCGCGTTTCGGGAGGCCGAGCGGCTGGCCATCGAGATGGAAAATCTCGAGCGAAAACTGGTTGGGCAAGATTCAGCGCCGGTCGGCAAAGTGAGGCTGGCGGCCGAAGACGCAATGATGAATGCATTGCTCAGCCCAATCCTCGCCGAGCTGGTGCGCGAGTTTCCGGACATAGAACTGGAAACCCTGACCGACAACGACGTGGCCAATCTGAGTCATCGCGAAGCCGACCTCACCCTGCGATCGGAAAACAAGCCCCAGGCAACGCTCGAAGGCGAGCGGATTGCGGCCATCGAGTCTGCCGTTTACGGGTCTGCGCGTTATTGCCGGCGTCACCGCAATATGGACATCGAGAATCACCCGGAAGGTTGCCTCTGGATCCTGCCGGATGAAACCTTCAGCCATCTGGCCACTGGCCGGTGGTACAGAAAGCACCTGAAGAATGTCACTTCTTTCATTCGCTGCAACAGCTTGCAATCCATGCATGCTCTGGCGAAAGCTGGTGCGGGGCTGGCGGTTCTGCCCTGCTATCTGGGGGAGGGCACCCGGGAACTGCGCCGCTTGTCGGACCCGCTGGAAGGTGAGAGTGTTGATCTATGGCTGCATGTCAATCAGGACACCCAGCAAATGGCTCGGGTCCGCATCGTCATGGAATATCTGGTGGAACGACTTCAGGCTCTGGAGTCCCAACTGGAGATTTCTTCGACGTTTTAGCGCGCATCAGCCGCAAAATGGCCAGAACTGGTACCAGCGCCAGCACTGGAACTCCTGTTCGCAGGTTTTGAGCTGATTGTCATATCGGAAGGCCCGGTTCTGCACCCGTCCCGCCAGGTTCATGACGGCCGGCTTTTGCTCAAAAATCCTGCGAGCGTACCCTCCACGGCCCTCATGGTAGGCAAGATACAGCTTCCTGGGTGCTGAATAGGGAATCCCAAGCTGTTGGTGGCTCAGCTGGTTGTACCAGCCGACGAAATCCAGCGCATATTCCATGTCGGTTCGCACGGTAAACCAGCCCTCGCCGTTGGCCACGAGATATTCCTGCCAGGCAGGGTCCAGTGCCTGGGCATACCCGTAGGCTGTTGTCGGCCTGGTCCAGGGGATAAATCCCCACAGCAGGGTTCGTGGCGGCCGGGCATGACTGCGGAACGAGGATTCGTAATAGACAAATGCCATCTGGGTGGCGATGGGGGTGCCCCAGCGTTGCTCGGATTCGCTGGCGTAGTCGTACCAGACGGGGTGCTCCCGGAAAATTTCGCAGACATCTTCGGGATTTGCCGGGGGATCCGGTGCCAGAAGGCTGAAGCGAAGGGTTGCCCAGGTGCCCATCAACAGACCGAGTATCGGGAGCCCATACCATCTGGCCCGGCTTTTCCAGATCTCCAGAGTTGTGCGCCGGCCTCTGTTTCGCCGGCGAGGTGTTTTCCGTATTCCTACCAAACCGTCATCTCCGGCCCCCCGGGATTGCTTGCCGCACGCATAATACCCATGGCATAAGGGAATCAACGACACGTTCTGGATGATAGGTAAATGATGCGATTTCCCCTAATTAAACCTCTTTTAGTCACAGCCCTGCTGATGACCGGCGCTGCCCAGGCGGCGCCGGATGCCCGGGAGGTGCTGGCAGTATCGCCTGTTGACGACATTGTGGCCCGCTACCCGGCGATGATGAGCCAGGGCATCCGTGAGGGGCTGAAGCAGAATGGTCAGCTCCCTCCGATGATGGCCAATACCATCGGCAACATTGTCAGCAGCGGCTTCAACTCGGTGGACATCGAGAAGCAGATCGTTAACGATCTGCAAGCCAGCCTCACCGACTCGCAGCTTCAGGCCGTTCATGACTGGTACGAAACCCCCGTGGCCAAAAAGATCTCCGCCGCCGAGATTGCGGCTTCCGAGCCCTCTGCCTGGCAGGAAATCCAGGCCAGAGCTGCAGAGCTGAACAGCCAGTACAAGGGCACTCGCAGAGCGGACATGTTTGATCGGTTTGATCGGGCGGCCCGGGCAACGGAGAGCGCGGTAGATACCACTATCGCGGTCCAGCTCGGTCTGGCAACTGCGATGGCGGCGTTCAGCAGTGATTCGGCCAATTATGAACAGCTGCGCCAGCGCATTGAAAGCCAGCGCAGCATGCTCAGGGGCGTTGTTGGTCAGCAGGTTTACGACAGCTATCTGTACACCTACCAGAACATCGGTGCACAGGAGATGGGTCTGTACCTGGAGTTTCTGGAGAGCCCGGCCGGTTCAGCCTTTTCGAAGGTTGTGACCAACAGCATTCAGCAGGCAATCACCGAGCCGGTGGAGAGTATCGGCAAGCAGATGTCGCGGTTTCTCAGTCCGGAATCGCCAGGCGGTCAGTGAATCCTGCAAGCTCCCTGTAGACGTCGTCCCGTTTGCGCTCATAGCGATGGGAAAAGTGGAATGCAATCAGTTGCCGAACGTTCGCCGCGTTGGCGATGTCGGCACACGCCCTGGTGGTAAGGTGATGCGTTCGCCGGGCCTGATCCTCGTCCACCGCCATGAAGGAGGCCTCACAGAAGAGCGTGTGGGCCCCCTGGGCCAGATTCGTCATTTTCCCGATGTTATCGGGGGTGTCGGCGAAATCCGTGCCGTAGGCGATTTTTTCCCCCGGCGCCTGAATCAGGAGCTTGCGGGCCAGATCCTCGGCGCGATAGGTGCGTCTGACGTCCGGTGAGATCAGTTCATCCGGCTGCTGGCGCAGAACAGCCATTTTCAGGTTATGTAGCCAGGGGCCGGGTGTCAGGCCTTCTGCCTGTAACCGGTCATTGCGCACCTGCAGCTTGCCAAAAGGTTCCAGGGCGAAAGCCAGAACAGGCGTGCCGTGGTCCAGCATGGCAGCACGAACCTGGAATTCCGGTTCCCGGAGCAGCACATCGCCAGGGGTGGGCTGGTCTTCCAGCACCGTGGGCGTGCTGTTGCCGGCGGTTATTCTCCAGCGCTTCAGGTGGTCGCCGTGCCATTCGTGAACCACGAATCTCGGGCCCCGATCCTCCACGCGATCCCACAGAATACCGTTGATCATTCCGGTGATGTGCCGCACCAACCCTGGTGGTCCGAACAGCCGGCAGGGCGGGAAGTGACCGATCCGGCTGCGAAGAAACCACATGAATCCTCCGATATGGTCGGCGTGGCAATGACTGATGAAAACGTCAGTTACCTGGTGCGCAGACCGGAGTGGCATGCGCCCGGTATCGCCCAGATCAAACAGAAGACTGCGGGCTTGATGCAGAAGCCTGAGCTGCAACAAAGGGTCACCGCAAACACCGTTCACGAGGGACGCGACCACGGGCCCTGCACGCACTGCCACTTGCGGATCGCTGGTAACGCTGGTCAGGGCGCCCAACTCGACGCTGACCTGGACAGCACCATCGCTCTGTTGCTTGCGGCCCATGGGGTCTCCCGATTGATGAATTATTCGGTGAGTGGGATTTGTGCAAAGCTGGAATAGGGTCCAATCTCCCTAGTATATGCCAGTGAGGAGTGCCGTTATGGATTTCAACGCCTATCAGAAAGCCTTGTCCTCACAATTGAGGGGGGTGGAATGTCCGTTTCCAGAGCAGGAACTTGCAGAGCGTCTGGCCCGTGTCCGGGACAGGATGGCCCGGGAGGATTTTGGTGCGCTGCTGTTGACTGATCCTTCCGACATTTTTTACCTGACCGGTTACAGCACCTTTGAGGTGTCTGTGCATGTGGCCCTGGTGGTTACCCAGGAGGACCTTCTGTTGCAGGTGCCTTCCATTGAAATGGGGCCAGCCATGGTGACCACCCGGGTTGCCCGGGTCAGCGGCTACCGCTGGGAAGGCATCGGTGAAGTGCTCGAACCACTGGTCCAGGCCCTTAACGACGGCGTGGAAACGGTGGGCATTGATGCCTGGCACGGGTCCCTGCGCCATGGCGTGCTGGAAAGCCTGAAGGCACGAATGGCAAGCGTTCGGTTTCTGAACAACGGCGGTCTGTTGAAACAGATCCGGATCGTGAAGTCGGATGCCGAAATCCGTTTTTTGCGGGAAAGCGCGCGGATCACCGCCGAAGGTCTCAGGGCAGCCGTGGCCGCGGTCCAACCGGGTGTCACCGACAATGACATCGCCGCCGAAGGTGCCCGGGCATTGCTGGAGGCTGGCAGTGAGTTTATGAGTATGCAGCCGATTGTCGTGACCGGGCGTCGAAGCAGCGTAATCCACTGCAATCACAAGCGTACGGTGGTGCAGGAAGGCGATCCGGTGTTTCTGGAATTCGGATCAGCCTGGCACCGCTACACCGCCCCGATGATGCAGACTGTTGTGGCCGGGGCAGAGCCCTCTTCTGAAATGAGAAAGGTGCATGACGGCTGCCGGCGGGTTGTCGACACTCTGCTGGCATCGGTTCGCCCGGGGGTCACCTTCGATCAGGCCGCCCAGGACGCAGAGAGAGCACTCCAGCCATTGGCGGGCAAGGTGTTCTTCTCCGGCGTCTTCGGCTACACGGTGGGCGCACAATTTCCACCCTCCTGGGTAGAGGGCTCGGGCTTTATCGCCAGGGGCGGCAATCTGGAGTTCCGACCCGGCATGGTCTTCCATCTTCCCATCTGCTTGCGCATTCCGGGGCAGTGGGGCATTGGGTGTAGTGAAACCATTCTGGTTACCGAAGATGGTGCAGAACCGATCACGGATAACCCCTGGACACTTGGGTAATCCGGCCCGCCAATAAACAGGAAGGGCGCAATGAGTAGCGAAGCCGCACCGGCCAGCAACGGCAGTTGCCGGCCGATGGTTGGTATTCCCGGTATGAAACCAGGAATCATCAGCTACGGCTGGTCACTTCCAGCAGGTGATAGCCGAATTGGGTCTTGACCGGACCGATGACCGTGTTCAGTTCGCTGTTGAACACCGCCTTGTCGAACTCCGGAACCATCTGGCCCGGGCCGAAGGAGCCCAGGTCGCCGCCATTGCGGCCGGAGGGGCATGAGGAGTGCTGCTTTGCCACTTCGGCAAAGTCCTGACCGCCTTCAATCGCCTTCTTCAGTTCCTCACATTTTGCTTCGCTGTCTACCAGAATGTGGCGCGCTGTTGCCTGTGCCATGATCAATGTCCTTGTGTCGGATGAATGGGTACATCAGAACGGGAATGCTGCCCGCACAGCTCGCCGGAGGCAAGCCTTTTTATCCGTGTTTCTGCGGCCTCACAGTCCAACGGGCAAACCTGTACAATGCCGGCTTTCTTTTCGCCGGCGTTCGCCCGGCCCCACATCGACAGGTTTTTTTCTTGATCTCCACTGCCAATATCACCATGCAATTCGGGGCTAAGCCCCTGTTTGAAAACGTCTCCGCCAAATTCGGTAACGGCAACCGCTATGGCCTGATCGGGGCCAACGGCTGTGGCAAGTCCACACTGATGAAAATCCTGGGTGGCGACCTGGAGCCATCCGCCGGGCAGGTCATGCTGGAGCCCAACACAAGACTGGGTAAACTGCGACAGGACCAGTTTGCCTACGAGGATTGCTCGGTCATTGATACCGTGATCATGGGGCACGAGGAACTCTGGAACGTCAAGAAGGAACGGGACCGCATCTATTCCCTGGCGGAAATGAGCGAGGAAGACGGCATGGCCGTGGCGGACCTGGAAGTGCAGTTCGCCGAAATGGACGGCTATACCGCCGATGCCCGGGCCGGGGAACTGCTGCTGGGTCTGGATATCCCGCTGGAGCAGCACGACGGCCCCATGAGTGCCCTCGCGCCGGGCTGGAAGTTACGTGTACTGCTGGCTCAGGCCCTGTTTTCCGATCCGGACGTGCTGCTGCTGGACGAGCCCACCAACCACCTGGACATCAACACCATCCGCTGGCTGGAAAACATCCTGGTGGCCCGTAAC
>Ga0189285_100020_pt1 | contig 246421 bp, 248 predicted proteins | sample GEYOminimetaG_FD_130315 | JGI IMG/M metagenome (GOLD analysis project Ga0189285, IMG submission 130315) | Marine microbial communities from the Costa Rica Dome - GEYO mini metaG | ecosystem: Environmental > Aquatic > Marine > Oceanic > Photic zone | place: Costa Rica: the Eastern Pacific...
CACCGAGACCGAGCCGGTCATCAAGGGCCAGACGGCAGCCAACTCCTTCAAGCCGGCTATTCTGGAAAACGGTGTCCGCACCGCGGTTCCGCCGTTTATCGGCCAGGGCGAGCGCATTGTCGTCGCCACCGAAGACGGTTCATACGTAAAGCGGGCGGACTAGGTCTTGGGCACACTTTCACCACTTCTCACCCTGATGACGGACGTTGCCGGTCGTGCCGGGCGTGCGCTGAACCGCGATTTTCGTGATGTCGAGCATCTGCAGGTCTCCAAGAAGGGACCCTCGGACTTCGTCTCCATTGCGGACAAGAAGGCCGAGTCCATCATTTATGACCGTCTCAACGAGGCGCGTCCGGGATATGGCTTCCTCATGGAAGAAGGCGGTGTTGTTGAAGGCACTGACAAGTCCCACCGCTGGATCGTTGATCCGCTGGACGGCACGCTGAACTTCCTGCACGGCATGCCGCACTTTGCCGTTTCCATCGCGCTGGAGCGTGAGGGCGAGCTGGTTGCGGGTGTTGTCTACAACCCGGCCACCGACGAGATGTTCCACGCCGAGAAGGGCCGTGGTGCCTGGCTGGCGGACCGTCGCCTGCGTGTTGCCAATCGCAAGCATTTCGACGAGAGCGTCGTAGCGACCGGGATGCCGTTCGCCGGCAAGAAGGGCCATGCGCAATTCCTCAAGGAACTGCACCAGGTCATGCCGCACGCCGCCGGTGTTCGTCGCATGGGCTCTGCCGCACTGGATCTCGCCTGGATCGCAGCAGGTCGTTACGACAGTTTCTGGGAACGCAATCTAAATTCCTGGGACATCGCTGCGGGTATCGTGCTGGTGAAAGAGGCGGGTGGTTTTGTCGCCGAGATCGACGACAAGCCTGACCTGCTCGAAACCGGTTCGATCGTGGCCGGCAATGAAGTCATGCTGGCAGCGCTGAAGGGCAAGCTGGACGCGGCGCGTTAAGCATCCTCCCCGCTTGAACTTGTCATCCCCGCCCCGTGCCTTCGCAGGGACAAACGACTGCCCCGCGAAAGCGGGCGCAGAGTGGGGACCCATGATTGTGACCTGTGGGTCCCGGATCTTCGCCCGGCTCAGGGCTCGGCATGCGTCCGGGATGACAACGCCTGCGCAGGAAGAGGTCAAACCTCCAGCGTCTCCACCATTTTCGCCCACACCACGTACCGTTCCGGCCCGGGTGTGACTGCGCCGAAGGGCCAGCAGGTGACTAGTGCCAGCCTGGCCGGGCCGCCTTCCGGCTGAATGCCCGAGCGGTCCGCGTGCACCACTTCCGTGTGAGTGATGCGGAAGAGAACCCGCTCACCGTCCACCCGTTCCAGCACCACTTCATCCCCGATCTCCACATCCCGCAGGAAAGCGAAATGCGTGTCGCGATGTGCAGCGATTACACTCGTGCCGGCAGCGCCCGGGGGCGGCGTCGCGGCGAGATGTGAGGGGCCGAAGGCCAGGGCTTCACCGCCGGCTTCAGCCAGTACGATGGCGTGTTGTCCCAGTGACGGGACGGAGAGCCGCGCCACGGGCCAGGTATCGGCCCAGGGCCATGGTGTCGGCGCGGTCTCTCCTTCCTGGGCACGGGTCCAGGCTCTTGCGAGCAGGACCTGTGCGATTTCTGCCTTAGCCGAGATCCAGACTCCCTGACCAACAAGGGTGGCGCCGCTGAGGACGAGCGCGATGGCCGCGAGTGGAACCAGCGCTCGCCTCAGACCTGGGCGCGCCCCATTCTGTTTCGAGCGCGTTACCACAGCCGGCGCTCCTGGTGCGTCAGCAGCCAGATCAGACCCAGCAACATCATCAGGGCGCCCAGCCAGGTCAGCAGCTCACGCGGCGTCGCGGTGGCGGGCAGCGGCAGGCCGTTTTCATCCAGCCGGGTCTGGCTGGGGTCGAGACCTGGTCGCAGCTGGTCGATCAGCGCGGTGTCCAGGCTGGCGTGTTGGACGGGCAGGGCCTGGTCATCCATCACGGCCTCGAAATCCCAGCCGTCCGGGATCATGTTTGGTGTCTGACGCGCGACAAGCGTCTCGTCGCTCGGTCGCGCTGGCGTGGCGTCGATCGCCACCAGGCTGGTCAGGCGGGAGACAAGATGGAAGTCGAGCGCGGTCTGCAGAACACCGGCATCGACCTGCTCCATGTTCGCGCCCTGGAAACGGGTTTCCTCGATACCGCGAATGCGGTTGCGACCAAACAGGGTGGCGATGCCGCTGGACTGGGTGGCGTCCGACAGGGAGAGCTGTTCGCGCCAGGTTTCACCTGCCGTCTGGCCTTCCAGGATCATCACGCCCTGCGGATTGTTCAGCCGGGCCGTCATCACCACAGGCTCGCCGTAATAGAGGTCTGGCAGCGGGGCAGGCCAGATCTCGCTGATGGCGTCCTGCGGGAAGATGGCGTCCAGATTGGTCATCACCGGGCGTTCCAGAGCCGTGAACAGGTTTTCCATCTCCTCGGCCACGTCAGACACCTGACCGATATGGGTGAAGGTGCCGCGGCCCAGGCGCGCGGCGCGGCTCATGAAGTAGGTGTTGGGGGCAGAACCGATCCCAACCGGGAAGAGGCGGGACCGCCCCATGCCGCGATGGATGGCTTCAAACAACTGGGCCTCATTACCGATGGCGCCATCGGTCAGGAAGACGATCTGGCGTACCCGGGAGGTGTCGTCAGCATTGCCGTCACGCAGCGCTGCGACCAGTGCCGGCAACATTTCCGTGCCGCCCTCGGCATCCAGGCCACGGGCAAATTCCAGTGCGGTCCCGACATTCTCCCAATTGGCAGGCACGGCCTGCGGGAAGACCTGTTCCATCGTGTTGTCAAAACGGATGACATTGAAATTGTCGGTGGGATGCAGGCGTTCCAGGGCAAAGATCAGCGCTTCCCGGGCCTGCTGCATCGAGGTGCCGGCCATGGAACCGGAATTGTCGATGACGAAGATTGTTTCGCGCGGGCGACGCGGGATGTCCGCACTCAGCTCGGCCGGCGGCAGGATCTGGGCGAGCATATAGGTCTGGCCGTTCCACTCCTCGGTGAAGAGCGCAGCGCTGGGACGCGTGCGGTCTGCGGGCTGCCAGGTCAGCACGAAATCCCGGTCGGCCGGAATGGGTCCATTGGCCAACTCGATGGAGGCCTCGCCCGGGGCGGTGTGACGAACCAGGGTGGCGTGGAAGCGGCCGGCGATCTGGCCCAGTTCGAAACCGGCATCCAGATGAGCGCGGATGGTTACCGGCAGACGCAGACCTTCTTCCGGTTCGCCCTCAGGCAGCATCAGAGGCGGGGTAATCCGGTCTGCGTCAGGTACGGTCGAGTTCTGCATCGAGCCTGTGGACGCGAGCAGGTATCCGACATCCTGCGGGATGTAGCGTGGGGTGATCGCCAGCGGCACTCGGACTTCGAACTGACCGTCGTCCAGGCGGGCAATGTCCTGGTATTCGATCTGCACGATGATGGTCTCGCCCGGCCCGATATTGGCCACGGACGTGGTGAACATGTTGGGGCGTTCCTGTTCGACCAGGCTGGCGCGCTGCCCGGCCTCGCGAGCGCGCTCATAGATCTGGCGGGCCTGCTGGCGCTCATGGATCTCGCCTTCGATGAAACGGTCGCCGATCTGCATGCGCAGCCGGTCCACACCACTGTCTTCCGGCATGGGGAAAACATAGGTGCCCTCAACCCAGGCCTCGGAGGGATTTTCGAAACGCTGCGTGACAATGGCGCGAACGACCGGTCCGGAAATGTCCAGTTCGATATCGGTGGCGATCATGGGGGCGGGGACATAGACGCCGTGATCCATGGTTTTCAGGAGGAGGGCGCCCTCATTGATCTCGCTCAGGCGAACCATGCCATCTGGCGTTTGCGGCCCCTCGTCGGCCCAGGCATCAGACCAGAGCAGCAGGCTGGCGGCAAAGGTGGCTATGGCGATGACGAGGCCGAACCAGGCCTGGCTGCCGGCGGCGTTGCGTGCGTGTGAAGTCATCGACTTCCTCCCCAATCTCAGCGAGCCAAGATGACAACCCGCTTCCCTTCCGCTACGGAAAATGCTCCGGGATCAAGGATGGGAGAGGGCACGTTTGCGGCGATTGCAGGAAGAATTGGGGCAAATCGGGGGCGTTCGGGATACCCTACTAAAAATTTAGTTGAATGGATTTTACGCTCGTTTATCCCTAGGCTCAGTTACTAAGGAATTCGTAGATGGCGCGTCCGACATCCCCCCAACTGACCGAGGCCGAGCAGCGCATCATGGACCAGCTCTGGACCATGAAGGAGGCGAGTGTTCGCCAGCTTACCGAAGCGCTCGAGCCGACATACGGCCTCGCCTACACCACGGTGCTGACCACAGTCCGGATCATGGCGGACAAGGGATATGTCGATTTCCGCAAGGATGGCCGCGCCCACATCTTCCGCCCGAAACTCTCCCGCGAAGGCGCCCAGCGCAAGGCGATCGGAACAGTGATGCAATCCCTGTTTGGTGGTTCGCCGCGGGAGCTGGCCCAGCATCTTGTCGCCGAGGAACAGCTGACCCTGGATGATATCGAGGCGCTGCGGGCCGAGCTGATCGCCAAACACGGAGACAAGTCATGAACCCGGCTTTGTTCGATGCGGGCCTTGTGGCGCTGATTGCTTCCTGCCTCCTGTTGGTCGCATTGTGGGCATTTGACCGGTTTGCGCCAAGCGGCATGATGCGGGAACGTCATGATCTGACGCTGGCTGCGCTTCTGGTGGTGCCGCTGGTCTTTGCCCTGGCCCTGCAACCAAGGCCCGCCGTGCAGGAAGTGGACTTCCTGCCGACCGGAGTGAACGAAGCCATCACGGTGGCCGACGCCGCGCCCGGACCAAAACCTGAGGCCGGTTCGACCCCGAATCCGCTGACCCGGACTGTCGGTGACCTGATCCCCGTGCAATTGCCCTGGGCCTCGCTGTCCTTTGTGGCGTGGATGACCGGCAGCGCCTTGATGTTGCTGCGCCTGTGCCTGGACCTGGGGGCGCTGTCGCTGCTGCGTCATCGCAGTAAACGCACGGCCCTGCCGGGCGGTTTGTACCTGTCTCGCCCGGTCGAGATCCGTCGGTCCGACCGCGTGCCGTCGCCATTGATGGCGGGCTATCTGCGCCCGGCGATCTATCTGCCTGCGGACTTCAAACTGGACGGGTCTGCGCGCCCGATCCTGGAACATGAGATCGCCCATCTAACGCGGGGTGATGCCTGGACCGTGCTGGGTCTGCGCTTCATCACCGCTGTGTTCTGCTGGGTGGTGCCGCTTTATGCACTCCAGCGGATGTTGAGCCGAAGCCGTGAAGCGCTGTGCGATGAGGTCGCCGCCCGTGTCACCGGTGAACCGATCCAGCTTGCCCATGCCCTTCTGGACACCGCCCAGCGTCAGCTGGCGCACCCCTCGCTTGCCCTCGCTGCCGGCTCCAGCCGCACCGCGCTGGCCAGTCGTGTTCATCACCTTTCCTCCATTGATCTGAAAACCCAAAGGACCCCCGTCATGCGTATCGCCCTTATCCTGCCTGCCGTCGCCGCTGTCGCTTTCATTGCCACGCCCAAGGTTGGCGCTGCTGTCGGAAGCGAGCGCTGGGAAGTGTCCTATGATGTTGAAGACGTTTCGCCGCTTTTCCACGCCGCAGCCCGTGGCCGGATCAGCGAGGTCCGTGCCATGCTCGAGGCTGGCGCTGATCCGAACGAGGTGTCCATTGGTGATGGCGCGCCGCTGTTTGCTGCCATCCGAGCCGGACGTCGCGATGTTTTCGACCTGTTGATGCAGTACGGAGCCGATCCGAACCTGCCCGTCAGCGGTGATGGTTCGCCGATGATTGCGGCAGCCCGCAATGGCCAGCTGGAAATGCTGCAGCTGATGCTTTCCAGCGGTGCCTCCCTGGATGCGGGTGTCGAGGGGGACGGCAATCCGCTGATCGCCGCCGTCCAGGCGGGTGACCGCAACATGGTTGAATTCCTGCTGGAGGCGGGCGCCGAGGTTGATGCCTATGTCTGGGGTGACGAGACGCCGATGGTTGCCGCTGCCCAGAAGGGCGATGTGCGCATGGCGGAATTGCTGGCCGAAGCCGGTGCCGATCTGTCCCTGACCGTGCGTTCGCCCAATCGTCACGGGCAGGAAGAATACCGCTCGCCGCTGAGCGAGGCGCGCCGCATGGGACATGGCGACATGGAAGGCTGGTTGATGCGCCGAGGGGCGCAGCATCAGCCGCCTGCTGAGTAGGCTGATAGACTAGAGGGACTTCTACAATGAAGACGATCACTGCGCGGGCATGCCTGTCCGCGCTGGCGGGAGCGGCTTGCCTGCTCTCACCGGCAACCTGGGCCCAGAGCCCATCCGACTTCACTTCGCAATTGCGCCCCCGTTTCCATGTGGGCGAGGGTGGAACCCGCTACAGCCTGGCCGAGCGTATGCAGCACTACAATGTGCCCGGCGTCGCGGTGGCCGTCCTGGCAGATGGCGAGGTCGTTTATGCGCAGGGTTTCGGTGTGCTGCAGACGGGCGGCAGCGAGCCCGTGGACGAACACACGGTCTTCTCGGCCGGCTCTGTCAGCAAGATCGCGACCTCGGCCCTGACCCTGCGCCTGCATGATGCCGGTCTTCTGGACATCAATGCGCCCGTGTCGGGCCAGCTGAGGAGCTGGGAACTGCCACAGAGCGCGTTCGACAACCAGGCAGTGACCCTGCGTACCATTCTCTCGCACACGGCGGGTTTCAATATCCACGGTTTCCCGGATTTCCAGCCGGGCGAGGAGTTGCCGAGCGTCTATCAGACGCTGAACGGGGAGCCACCAGCGCGCCACGGAGCCCTGGAACTGACCTTTGAGCCGGGCTCGACCTATCGCTATTCCGGGGGTGGTTTTACCCTGGCCCAGCTGATTATTACGGATCAGACGGGCACTGCGTTTGAAAGTGCGGCCGAGACACACCTGTTTGAACCGCTTGGCATGAGCCGGTCCAGCTTTGCCAATCCGCTTCCTGCCTCGCATGGCAATATCGCCCGTGCGCATGACCGTGACGGCCAGCCGGCAGCACTACCGCGCGGCTATGAGACCATGCCGGAAATGGCGGCGTCAGGCCTGTGGGTCAGCGCCAGCGATATGGGGCTCCTGGTCGAGGCCCTGATCGATGCGTATCGCGGCGACGGTGAGTATCTGGAACACGCCACGGCGGTCGACATGATGTCGCGCGTCGCGCGGACCCAGCATGGGCTCGGGCCCCGGATCGAACATGCAGGCGACCAGTACTTCTTCCACCATGCCGGCGCGAACAACTCCTATCAGAGCTGGGTGGAGGGGCATCTGGCGACGGGTGACGGGCTGGTCGTGCTGACCAATGGGGCCCGGGGCAATGGCCTGCACATGGAGATCCGCAATGCGGTCGCTGATACGATGGGCTGGCAGATCAATTCAGCCATCCGATATCCGCAGATCGATGTGCCTGTTGAGATGCTGGAGGCGATGACCGGTCGTTATGTCGTCGATGACCGCGTGCCGCTGGATCACCGCCAGCAGATGGTCAGCGGGATTTTCGCCATGGAGCTGGAAGTGGCGCTGGTTGATGGTCAACTCTTTGCCGGTGCGGCCGGCGGAGACATCAATATTCCGCTTGTGCCGGTATCCCCAACTCGCTTTGTGATCGATGGGCTGGGCATGCGTGAGGGTGTTGCGGAGCTGGAATTCCACCGCGATGCGACACGCGAGGTGAATTCGATGAGTTTTCACATCGCCAATGCGAGCTCGCATTATTGGCGAAACGAGTAAGGAAAAGGGGGAGGGTACTGCCTCCCCCGATTATCCTATTCGGCCGCGACGGGTTCGCGCGGTGTCCAGTCGAATTGCTGGAAACGTTCATCCACCGGCGTGTCCGCGAAATGGTTCACATAGTTCGACAAAACCTTGTGCGAGAGACCCAGAACGACATCGAGAAGATTGGCCCGGGTATAACCCGCTGCCAGAAAGACCTCGACCTCGGCCTTCTCGACAATACCCCGATTGCGCAGGGTTGACAGGGTGAACTGGCGCAAGGCTTCGAGTTTGGCGTCGGGTAGTTCGCGGTTTTCGCGCAGCGCGCTGATCACGTCTTCCGGAACATTTTGCATATGGGCGATGCCGGTATGGGCCGGTGCGCAGTAGTGGCAATTGTGCTCCACATTGATGGTCAGCCATACCACATTCTGCTCGACAGCGTTCAGGCTGGATCGAGAAAACAGTCCTCCGATTGTTTGGTAAGCCTCCAGCGTCGCCGGTGATTCAGCCATCACAGCATGAAGGTTGGGGATGAAGCCAAATCCGTTGAGAGAGTTCTCAAGAAAGGGCTGCGACCCTTCCGGGGCGCTTTCGGGTGTGTGCAGCGTGAAGTCAGTCATCGGGAGGATGTCCTGTTTTTGTGTGGCGCCCCGTGGGGCGTTGGCGGACAGGTCGGGATGGTCTTGCAATTTTGCAAGGGTGGTTCGTTCCAGTGATTGTGAAACATCGCCCGTGCAGGGATTGCCTTCATGCCGACACGGAGTACGGTCGCAATCCCAGTCTTCCAGTTCAGGAACACCATCATGACTTTCAAACCGTCCGAAGCGCTTTCGCGTGTGAAACCCTCTGCGACCCTGGCTGTCACGCAGAAGGCGCGTGATCTCCTTGCCAAGGGCGTTGATGTCATCGGTCTGGGTGCCGGTGAGCCGGATTTCGATACGCCGGAGCACATCAAGGATGCGGCGATCGAGGCGATCCGTCGGGGCGAAACGAAATACACGGCTGTTGATGGCATTCCGGAACTGAAAGATGCCATCATCAAGAAGTTCCGACGCGATAATGAGCTGGATTATACCGCAGCACAGATCCATGTCGCGCCGGGCGGTAAGCCGGTCATCTATAATGCCTTTGCTGCGACGCTGAACGAGGGTGACGAGGTCATCATCCCGGCGCCCTACTGGGTCACCTATCCCGAGGTCGTGCGCCTGCAGGCCGGCACGCCAGTCGAGGTGAAGACGAAAATCGAGAATGGCTACAAGATCACGCCGGCCGAACTTGATGCCGCGATCACGCCGCGCACCAAATGGCTGATCCTCAACTCGCCCTCCAATCCGACCGGCATGGGCTATACCGCGGGCGAGCTCAAAGCACTTGCCGAGGTTCTGCTCAAACATCCGCATGTCTGGATCATGACCGACGATATGTATGAGCACATCATCTATGAGGGATATGAATTCGCCACCATCGCCGAGGTCGAGCCGCGTCTTTACGACCGTACGCTGACGATGAACGGGGTCTCCAAGGCCTATTCCATGACCGGCTGGCGCATCGGTTATGCGGCCGGTCCGGAGGCGCTGATCGCCGGCATGCGCAAGGTGATCTCCCAGACCACGTCCAATCCGTGTTCCATCAGCCAGTGGGCGGCCGTTGCTGCGCTGAACGGCGATCACAGCTTCCTCAAACCGCGCAATGACGCCTTCCTGCGTCGCCGCAATCTGGTGCTCGCGGCGGTGGAAGAGGCGGACGGGCTTGTCGCGCCGACACCGGAAGGCGCGTTTTATGTCTTCGCTGATTGTGCCGGCACGATCGGCAAGACCACGCCTGCAGGTCAGGAGATTCGCAATGACACGGATTTCTGCGCGGCTCTGCTGGACGCCGAGGCGGTTGCGGTTGTTCCCGGCATTGCCTTTGGGCTGGAGCCGGGTTTCCGTATCTCCTACGCCACGGACGATGAAAGCCTGGTCGAAGCCGGCAAGCGGATCCAGCGCTTCTGTGCTTCGCTGAGCTGATATTGGAATATTTGATTGCTCGATTAGTTATTACTAATTGGATCTATTGAACGCGTTCCGCCATAACTCTCTTCAACGCAGCAAGCGCTGCATTTGAAACAGGGAGAGCGAAATGAGCTTCAATATGGGTCTGAGCGAGAACCAGCGTCAGGAAATGGCGAAGGCTGTCACCGCAGTGCTGGCGGACACCTATGCGCTCTATTTCAAGACGCATGTCTATCACTGGAATGTCACCGGACCGCGGTTTCACGACCTGCATGCGCTGTTCGAACTGCAGTATAACGAGATGTGGACTGCGACGGACGAAATCGCCGAGCGGATCCGAGCGCTGGGCGTTGCGGCACCCAACTCCTATGGCGCCATGAATGAGGCTGCCAGTCTCGATGCTGACGCCGGTGCCAGCAGTGCCGATGAAATGGTCGCCGACCTGCTCAAGGGCCATGAAGTTGTCGTCGCCACCATCCGCAAGGCGCTGGAACTGGCGGGCGAGCACGGCGATGAAGCCACGGCGGACGTGCTCACCCCGCGCCTGACCGCTCACGAAAAAACCGCCTGGATGTTGCGCTCGACGCTGGGTTAGTTTTCCACATCTAATTCAGAGCAAAAAAGAACCCGGCCAGAGCGGCCGGGTTTTGTTCGTGAGTTAGGCAAAGAAAAAGGCGCCGGTCCAAAAAGGGGAGGAGAAAGGACCGGCGCCAGAAACAGCATACCGATTAAGGGGAGGAGTTCGGTATGCGTCAACTTGGTGAGGCTGCGGGCTCGCCGCTGCGTCTGTGAGGAGATATATGCCCCATGCTGCGTCGCGGCAGAAGACATGATGTCGCAGACTTGCTATGCATAAATGCGGCATCAAGTTCTAAATCCCATGCGCGTGTAGCTGGTTTGATTATATCCCAAAACGGGAACTCTTACCCTTTCTTAACCGTCAGATTGCGATGAGAACGCCTGGGGTAGAGGAATACGGATATTCAGATGATGCTGCTCAAACGCGCGTCCCGGCCAGCGATGACCGAATCCGCCGAGGTGGTCACCGTTCAGCCGGACTGGATTGACGAGCTGGCGATTGTACTTGACCGGATTGCCCAGGGGGAAAAGCCGGCACTTCCTGATTTGCCGGACGCGCTCGCGGGGGCTTTGGCGCGTCTCTATGGATCAATGGAATCGCGTGACCAGGTAACGCTGGAGCGCTCGGTTGGTTTCTCCATGCATGCCAGTGACGCCATGGCCTCTGTGTCGCGTGCCACGGGGGATATTCGCGATGTGGACCAGCAGGCCCAGTCAATGTCCTCCGCTATCGAGGAGCTGAATGCGTCGATCCAGCAGATCTCCAGCTTCACCGGTACCGCTGCTGACAATCTGTCTGATTGTGTGCAAGCGACGTCCCATGGCCTGGAACAGGTCTCCAATTCCGCCGAACAGATGGAATCCATCGAGACGGCCTATGGCAGCATTGTCGGCCGGGTCGAACAGCTCGAAGCGGCGTCTGCCCAGATCACCAATATTGTCGATACGATCTCCGCGATTGCTGGCCAGACGAATCTGCTGGCGCTGAACGCCACCATCGAGGCGGCCCGAGCCGGCGAGGCGGGGCGTGGCTTCTCGGTTGTTGCCGAGGAGGTGAAAGCGCTGTCTGGCCAGACGGAGAAGGCGACCGGGGATATCCGGGAACGCATCGACAATCTGCAAAGCGAGGTCACCGGCATTATTGATGCTGTTCATGGTTCCATGACCGCGATCCAGGATGGCAAGTCTGCCAGTGATGATGCGGCTGCGAGCGTTCGTTCCGGCGTTGATTTGGTGCAAAGCTCGTCCAATCTGGTTTCCGAGATCGCCCGTCTTATGAGTGAGCAGACCGGTGCCGCGCAGGAGCTGTCGCGGGGTGTCTCAGGCGTCGCGACCGCCTCCCGCAGGGCAACCGAACGTGCCGAAGCCGTGATCGAGGCCGTGGCTGCGTCCGAGAAAATCGTCAATGAGAGTTTCGCTGATCTGGAACAGCGTGATGTGCGGGACTATGTCCTCCATCGCGCCAAGTCGGATCACTTCCTGTGGAAGAAGAACCTCTCGGAGAAGTTTGTCGGCCGCAATACGATCCGGGCCTGCGACCTGGCCGATCATCATGAATGTCGTCTCGGCAAATGGTATGACGCTGTCCAGGATCCGGCCTTTGTCGGCGACCCGCTTTTCCAGCGACTGATCGAGCCGCACGCCGAATTCCACCGCCAGGGCAAGCTGGCGGCCGAGTTGCATGAACAGGGTGATCGCGAGGCTGCCGAAGAGGCTGCCGAAGCGACGGAAGCCGCATCAGCCGATGTGATCGGCCTGCTTGAGGCGTTGATCGAGAAACGCCGCCTGGTCTAGGCGTCCCAGCGACGGGCTTGTTCGATCAGGAAGTCGCGGAAGGACGCGATGCGGCGGGAGCCGCGTAGCTCGCTCGGATAGACAAAGAAGATCTCGAAATCGGGTCCGTCGATCTGCGGCAGGACGCGTTTGAGATTCGGATTTTCCCGCGCCACATAGTCCGGCAGAGCAGCAATGCCCATGCCGGATTGCACCGTCTTGGCCACGCCATAGATCGTATTGACCTCGATCACGGCGGGACGCGGATTTTCGTTTTCGTCCCGGCCCAGGCGTGCCGCCCAGTCCAGTCCCGGGATCGGTGCCATCTGCGGCGGGCCGTACTGGATGATGGAATGTTCGTCCAGATCGTCCGGCGTTTTCGGCTCGCCACGCTGGGCGAGGTATTCCGGACTGGCATAGAGGTGTTGGCTGGCGCTCATCAGCTTGCGCTGGACCAGGTCATTCTGGGTCGAGGGCCAGGGGCGGATGCCGACTTCGGCCTCAAGCCCGGCCAGATCCAGCTCATGGTCATCCAGCATCAGGCGGATGTGGATATTGGGAAACTCGTCGTGAAACTCGCTCAGGCGCGGGGCCAGCCACATGGCGCCCAGAGCCGTCGGAGCGGTGACCTTGAGCTCACCGGAGGGTTCGTCGCGTGTGTCGTGAACCTTCGCTTCCGCAATCGCCACCTGGGCAGCAATGTCGTGAGCCGCTTCGTAAAGCACATTTCCCGGCTCTGTCGGGATCAGCCCGCGGGCATGGCGGTGAAACAGGGTCACGCCCAGATCGTCTTCCAGTGCCGCGATCTGGCGGCTGACAGCGGACTGGGACAGACCCAGCATCTCCGCCGCCTTGGTCAGCGAACCCGCCTGTGCGGCGGCGTGAAAGGTTTTCAGCTTGTCCCAATCCATGGGCGCGGTCTCCAGCCACGACTCAAGATGAGACCGCACCATAAACTATTCAGTACAAAGCGCGAGCTGGGCGGCCGCCCCGGACTGTAAAAGTCCGAAGCGGCCATCCGTGACTACGGGTTACCCGTCGATCGAGGCCATGCCCTGTTCGTTGTATCGCGCTCCCTGGACCTTGTCGGCGAGCGCATTGAGGGACGCCATCCGGTCCTCGTTCAACTCGACATCTGCTGCGCCCAGATTGACCTGGAGATTGGCCAGCTTGGTCGTGCCCGGAATCGTGAGGATGTTCTCACCGCGATTGAGCACCCAGCGCAGGGCGATCTGGGCGGCCTCCACCTTGAGACTTTCGGCGATTGCCTTGATCTCTTCCACCAGGGCGAGATTGGCTTCAAACGCCCCGTCGGCAAAACGCGGCTGGTAGGCTGCAGAGCGGAAATCAGCCGGTCGGTTCTCGGCGGTGAAACGACCGGTCAGCATGCCACGGCCCAGCGGGGAATAGGCGACCAGTGACCCGCCGGTCTCTTCCAGCACGGGAAACTGCTCGGCTTCAATGTCGCGCGAGAAGATGGAGTATTCCGACTGCAGGGCTGCAATCGGGTGGACGGCATTGGCGCGTTTGAGTGTCTCGGCAGAGGCTTCCGACAGGCCGATCGCGCGGACCTTGCCTTCCTCGACCAGCTTGGCCATCGCCCCGACCGTTTCCTCGATCGGGCGGCTCTGATCCATGCGGTGCATGTAATACAGGTCGATATAGTCCGTCTTGAGCAGGCTCAGCGACTCTTCAACGGCGCGGCGGGCATTGGCCTCCGAGCCGTCAATGCCAACAAACTCGCCTGTCGACTTGTCGCGCAAGGGTCCGAACTTGGTGGCGATCACCACCTTGTCGCGCCGTCCCGCAAAGGCTTCGCCCAAGAGGGCTTCATTGGCGCCCATGCCGTACATTTCCGCGGTGTCGAAATGGTTCACGCCCAGATCGATCGCCTTGTGCAACAGGCCGATGGCCTCACTCTTCTCCGTGGCCGGCCCATAGAACTCCGACAGGCCCATACAGCCCAGTCCGATGGAGTTCACAAAAATTCCCGTATGTCCGATTTCGCGTGTGATCATGTTCAAATCCCCTGCGTCAGGATGGTTTCCAATGCGCTGGTGTGAGCGCTCACTCGCATATTGTGAGTATAAGCTCACATTGCAAGAGGGTGGGTGAATTTTTTTACGCGGAACCGGGGGAGGGTAGCAGAGATAGGGGGTGGGGCGGGGGAAATTGGGAGAGGTGTCCCGAAGCGGGGGAGGGGCAAGCACCAAAACCCCCACGATCTCGCGATCTGGAGTGAGAGGCATGCGGGAGACCGGTGAAACCGGAATTTAGTCTAGAGCAGGGGTTAAAGGCCTCCCGCACACGGGTTTGCTGTCTGCCATGCCAGAATTAACCCTTAAGGGTCGGCAGACGCTTCCCGTACATCCACGCCCGAAAAGACTGAGCTCTCGCCTCCCACGACATGGATCACCGGAGAGTATGCCCGAGGTTTGAGCGCTGTGGATATCTTCCCCGCTCGCGGGGAAGTGGGCTCGCCGAAGCCTACGGCGAAGGCGAGGTCGAAGGGGGCGCGAACGCGAGTGAGCCCTAATCCTCCGCGCTGCGCCCTCCGGCCCCTCCGTCCTTCTTCGCCAAGGCTACGAAGGACACCTCTCCGAGGGGGAGGATAAGGCCCGTTGTTGCACGACCTGCGCGAGGCCCGCCTTCGGTGCACTTATGGAAGCGTGATCCCCAACGCCCCCCAGATCTCATCGACTCGCGCCTTGGTCGTGTCATCCATGTCCAGCTTCTCACCCCATTCGCGCTGGGTCTCGTTGCCGATCTTGTTGGTGGCGTCCAGGCCGATCTTGGAGCCGAGGCCGGAGACCGGGGAGGCGAAGTCGAGATAGTCGATGGGGGTGTTTTCGACCGTGACGATGTCGCGGGCGGGGTCCATGCGGGTCGAGACGGCCCACATCACGTCTTTCCAGTCGCGCGCATTGATGTCCTCGTCCACGACGATGATCCACTTGGTGTACATGAACTGGCGCAGGAAGGACCAGGCGCCCATCATCACGCGCTTGGCGTGGCCGGCATAGGCCTTCTTCATGGAGATGACGGCGATGCGGTAGGAACAGCCCTCCGGCGGCAGCCAGAAATCGAGGATTTCCGGGAATTGCTGTTGCAGCAGCGGAATGAACACCTCGTTCAGCGCTTCGCCGAGAATGGCCGGTTCGTCCGGCGGGCGGCCGGTATAGGTGGTCAGATAGATCGGATCCTTGCGCATGGTGATGGCGCTGATCTTGAAGACCGGGAATTCCTCCACCGAATTGTAATAGCCGGTGTGATCGCCATAGGGGCCTTCCGGGCCGTACTCGTCGAGCATGACATGGCCCTCCAGCACGATCTCTGCTTCGGCGGGGACTTTCAGCGGCACGGTCTTGCAATCGACCAGCTCTGCCTTCTTGCCCCGCAGTATGCCCGCAAACTGGTATTCCGACAGTGTGTCCGGGACCGGCGTGACCGCCGCCAGGATCGTACCCGGGTCAGCACCCAGCACGACGGCTGCCGGGAGCGGGTCAGGCTTCTTGTCTTTCCAGCGCTGATAGTGCTGGGCACCACCGCGGTGTTTCAGCCAGCGCATCAGCGTCTTGTCCTTGCCCAGCTTCTGCATGCGGTAGATGCCGAGATTATAGTCGTCCTGGCGATCGCCCTTCACATTGGGTCCTTGGGTGACCACCAGCGGCCAGGTGATCAGCGGGGCAGGCTCACCCGGCCAGCAGGTCTGGATGGGCAGGCGGTCGAGATCAATCTCATCGCCGGTCAGCACTACGTCCTGGCAGGGCGCCCGCGACACATTTTTCGGGCGCATGGACATGACCGTCTTGGCCAGTGGCAGCATCTCCATCGCGTCCTTCACACCACGCGGCGGTTCCGGCTGCCGCAGGAAGGCCAGCAGTTCGCCCACTTCGCGCAATTCCTCGCCCGTGGTCCGGCTTTCACCGCCCAGCGTGACGGCCTGGGCGACGCGTTTGACCGTACCGAACAGGTTGACGAGACAGGGCATCTCGCTCTTTTCGCCCTTCTCGTTGATGACGTTCTCAAACAGCAGCGCCGGACCGCCTGCATGCAGGGTGCGCTTGTGGATCTCGGTCATCTCCTTGTCGGTGGAGACCGGGTGGGAGATGCGCAAGAGGTCGCCTTCGGCTTCCAGCATGTCGATGAATTCGCGCAGGGATTTATACGCCATGGGGGCTCCGCTTTCGTATGGGCGGAACCTAGGATGATCGGCCTGCTGCGCCAAGTCCGGTGCGGCAAGGTGTGGCAGTCCGGGATGAGGCGTGCGGCGCCGTAAATCTGTCCGGGCGTCTCGGCGAGAACCTCTCGATGAATGGCTGCGCGGCCTGTTCCACCCCGTGTTGTTCTGACGCGTCCGCAGTCTCATATCATATGAGCCGGGATAGCATGGTCATGCCTGCCCGGGCGGGTGCCCTGTGCTGGCAGGTAATCGCCGCTTTTGAATTCAATTTGAGATAAATTTTCCAGGTATTTAAGGCAAATTCATCGCGAATTGTTGAGCCGCTGTTCAATCCTGGCGCCTAGTAGTTTGCCCATCGACACGAACACTCGATCAGGAAACGGGACGGCAGCATGATTTTTCGCGCAGTGATGATGTCACGCGCCAAGGTCGCCTTGGGTTTTGGGGCCCTCAATGGCGAGCTGGGGCGTATCATTTCATGTAGCATGATGTCATGCGTGGATCTGCGGCTAACAGGCGCGCTGATCTGGGATTCTGGCTACTTCATGCAAGTGCTCGAGGGGGATCCCGATCACCTTCGCGACTTCATGGAGACGGTGGCCCGGGACGGCCGCCATCAGGACTACCGTCAGCTGGAATTCGTGCAGGCCATGCGGCGCGAATACCAGACGTGGGGCGTGGGGGGGCGCGAACCGGATCCAAGCCCGCTGCCCTGATCAAGAAGGCAAAGACCATCGTCCCGACTGCAGATGAGGTGCGGACCCATGTCCGTCACCTCATCTCATCCGGGGTGGTTGCCGAAACCCCGCCGCTGGTGACAGCGGCGGCGTGACTACTCGGCAGGCGCCGGTTCTGCGGGGCGCAGGGCCGCAGCGATGCTGCGGGCCAGATCATATGACCCCGAGCTGACGTAATTGGTGGCGCCGAAACGCACAACGATCAGCTCTTGCTCCGGCATGATGAAGGCCAGCTGGGACTGGAAACCGTGCATCGTATAGGTGCCGGAAGGCAGATTATTGCTTGCTGGCGGGTTCCAGAAGCCCAGACCATAAGGGTCGGCTGAACCCGGCGTGGCGTCGGTTGCCAGGTCCGGCCAGTTGGCCGGGATCAGGCGCTCGCCATCCACCAGACCGCCGTCCAGATAAAGTTGTGCCAGCCGTGCCCAGTCATGCGCAGTCGCATACATGTAGGAGGAGCCGATCAGCGTGCCAGACGCATCCGGTTCCATCACGGCCGTGTGCATGCCCAGCGGTTCAAACAGACGTTCGCGCATGGCAATGACCTGGTCTTCCAGCGTTCCGCCCATCTGGTCTTGCAGGGCGCGGGTGGCCAGAACGGTATTGCCGCTCATGTACTCCCAGTGCTCGCCCGGCGCGTGCAGGCGTTCACGTGTCGCTGCAAAAGCGGCCATGTCACGCTGGGTGAACAGCATTTGCGAGTTCGGATCCGTACCGTCATTGCCTTCGCGAATGGCCAGACCGGCATTCATCCGCAACAGGTTTTCCAGTGTGATGTCCTGGCGATCTTCCAGTCCTTCAAAACTGGCGGGGACATGATCCAGCGTGATGTCACCATCCTGGACCAGCACGCCGGCCAGGGTAGCGGTGGCGCTTTTGGTCATCGACCAGCCCAGGAAACGCGTGTTGCGGTTGGCTTGCGGAGCATAACGCTCGGCGACCAGGCGTCCCTGGTGCAGGACTGCGACACCGAGCGTGTGCCGCATCGCCGGTGCGCTGTCGGCAAAGGCCTGGTCCAGCGCGGCATTGATGGCCTCGACGTCGAAATTTGCGTCGCGATGGGCTGAATCGAGCTCCAGTGGTGTGAAGTCCTGGTCGAAGGGAATGGCGAGGTCCCGGTCGAACTGGCGCCCACCCCGATCCAGCGTACAGCCCAGGCCTTCGCGATAAATCGCGTGCTGGCGCCAGAACAGGCCGAACACGCTGGCCTTCACGCTCTGGCGATCATGGTTCACCGAGACGCTGAGCAGGTCGGCCGCATCGCCCAGCAGCGGGTCGATATAGGCCTGGCGGGCGAAGTCCTCGTCGAGACGGGAGACAAAGACCATCGAGCAGAGCTGTTTGGCCGTGATGCCGGTACCCGAGGGCAGGTATATACGCCCGACCGTGGACAGGTTCAGATAGGCAATGGCGCCCAGGAACACAGCGGCGACAACGCCGCCTACAATACGCAGGATCATGATTTTCCCCTCAACCCGGTTCAGCCGAAACGCGAAAAGTCCGGCAGGCGCCTTTCCATGAAGGCCGCAGCCGCTTCGGCGAACTCTTCAGAGCGTAGCAATTCCGCGAACAGTCCGCCCTCACGCGAGATGCGCTCGGACAGGTCTTCGGGTGGGGTGCGCATGAGGGCCTTGGCCGCGCGCATGGAGCCGGGCGCCTTGGCGGCCATGACGCTGGCCGCGAAATGGGCGGCACCGGCGAGATCATCGGCACTGTGCACGCCGGTCACCAGGCCAGTCTGGAGCGCGCGATTGGCATCCCAGGTGGCGCCGAGCATCAGCAGGTCCGCCGCAACGGCATGACCGAACATCTGTGGCATGACCTGGCTGGATCCGAACTCCGGTGCCAGGGCGAGATCGACGAACGGGGTCTTGAAGCTGGCGCGATCGGAGCAATAGACGATGTCGCAATGCATCAACAGGGTCACGCCGATACCGATGGCCAGCCCGTCCACAGCCGCCACGACCGGCTTCCTGACTTCCAGCAATGCGCGCATGAAGCGTTCAACCGGTGGCATGTCACCGCCGCCGACATGCGGCGGGCGTTCCATGAAATCACCGATATCATTGCCAGCGGTGAAGACACCATCGGTGCCAGTGATGATGAAGACCTTGACGGATTGTTCCGTATCGCCGCTTTCCAGCGCCTCGGCAGCAGCGGCATACATCGCGCGTGTCAGCGCGTTTTTCTTGTCCGGGCGATTAAACCGGATTGTGCGGATCCCCTCCGCATCATCGACCAAAACCAGTGAGCTCACTTGGGCCCTCCTTTATTTTATGGAGGGCAAACTAGAGCGTTCAGGCGCTGACCGCCAGACTTGTCAGAACCCGGTGCAGCATATCGCTGTCATCATCGCCCAGCTGGGTTTCCAGCTCCTGGTTCATGTCCTTGAAAACATGATCAGCTGCATCGCCCATGGCGCGGCCTTTTTCGGTCAGGGAGACGATCGCGGAGCGCTTGTCATCGGCTGAAGCGGTCTTGGTAACCAGGTTGAGCGCTGTCATGCGATTGACCAGCCCGGTTACAGCAGGCGGGTTCAAAGACAGCATCTCGCCGATCTCGCCCATGCGGCGCTCGCCGCGGCGAGCCAGCAGGAAGAGTACGGCCGCCTGTGCTGAGGTCACGCCGGCCTCCGCCTTGAGACGGGCATCAGCCTCGCGATTGAGCTTGCGCGCTGCGATTTCGAGCAACAAGAACAGCCGGCGATCCACCGCACGTACGCGGGCCATGACAAGTCTCCACTGGTAGAGGCGCAGCGAGCTCGCGCCGGAAGCGAATTTACCGGCGGGACATTGCCCTAAACGGCTGTGACTGTAAACGAAATTGCGACCGCAAAGGGCGAATTCACGGGGTGTTGAAGGACCAGACCTTGGCGTAGCGAACCTCGCGGTCCTCGAGGTCGCGGGTGACGGGTACTGTATACTCTGCGAGCCGGTCGAGTTTTTCGCGCGGCAGGAAGGATCGGCCCGGGTCTCCGATCAGGACGCGTGTGCCGCGGCGGGCGCTTTCCTCGAGCCAGGCACCGATATGACGGGCGCCTTCATCCTCGTAGAAGACATCTCCGGCGATGATCATATCCCAGGCGTCGAAACGCCCGACCACATCACCGAGTTCGGTATCCAGCTCGACTGCGTTGAGTGTGGCATTGGCCCGGCAGGCCTCGATCGCAAAGGCGTCGAGCTCGCTGGCGGTCACCTGTTCGGCGCCGGACATTTTCGCGGCGATGCCGGAGACAGCGCCACCAGCCGCAAAATCAAGCACGCGTTTGCCTTTGACGATGTCAGGATTGTCCAGGCAATAGCGCGCCAGCGCTTGCCCGCCCGCCCAGGCAAAGGCCCAGAAGGGGGGCGGCAGGCCCATCTCGCCCAGCGCTTCCTCGGTCTGTTCCCAGATGTCCACGGTCTCGGTGGCCAGGTGCAGCTTGATTTCCGGCACCAGTGGCGGTGTCAGCACGTCGGTGTGCTCACGGATAAAGGCCTGGGGGTCGTCGAGCGATAGCGGCTTCACGGGCGTTCCTGCGGTTTGCCTCTTCGACATAACGCATGCCCGGTGCGGTGCAAGTTCAGCCGGCACAAGACAAAACGGCCGGGCGCTGGGCCCGGCCGTCTCGTTTCGCATCAAGGATACGGCTTACTCTTCAGCGTCTGCCGGGGCCGGCAGGATGAAGCGTGCATTGGCCAGTTCCGGCAGGGCACGCACCTGTTCCTCGATGACGGACAGGTCACCCACGACAACCAGGACAACATTGCCGAGGTCGAGATAGGTCGAGGCCACGCGGGAAATGTCGTCATTGGTGACGGCATTGAGGCTGGGCACGTAGTTTTCCAGATAGTCTTCCGGCAGGTCATAGAGATCGCGGAGGCTGAGCTGACCGATAATCCCGCCCGTGGACGCATTCTGCAGGATGAAGATGCCGGACATCCAGGTGCGGATACCGTCCGCTTCAACAGCGTCAGGCGCGTTTTCGGACAGACGCGTGATCTCGCCGAAGGTTTCCATCAGGGCTGCGCCTGTCACCTCGGTGTTCACATCGGCATTGAAGGTCCAGTAACCGCCGCCCATGCCCCAGGTGACACCACTGCCCGGGGAGTAGGTATACCCCTTGTCCTCACGCAGATTGCGGGTCAGACGGGAGGTGAAGCTGCCGCCCAGCAGGGCGTTCATGACGGCCAGGTCTGGCGCATCCGGATGATCGATCCCGACAGCCGGGAAACCGACCCGCAGCGTGGATTGCGGGGCGCCCGGGCGATCGATGAACTGGACAACCGGACCACCGCTCGGAGCGGCCGGGGTCAAGGCATCAGCAGAACCGCTCGCCCAGTCGGCAAACGCTTCACGGATGGCCGCTTCCATGGCGGCTTCGTCGAAACGACCGGCAACATAGATGCGGGTGCGGCCTGCGCCGTAATTGGCGTCATAGAAGGCCTGGACATCGCTCAGCTCGAAAGCGCGGACCTGGTCCTCGGTCGGCAGGGAATTGCCGTAGGGGTGGTCACCGCCGAACAGCAGGCGACGATAGGCTTCCGTGGCAATCGGACCCGGCTGGGCGCGAGAGACGGAGACATCGCGAACCAGGTTCTGGCGGACACGATCAAACTCGCTATCAGCAAAGTCCGGACGCATGACGACATCAGCGATGATGCCCATTGCATCGGTCGCATACTGGGACAGGACATTCACGCCGATATTGGTGGAATGCCAGCCGACACCGACACCCAGCTCGCCACCCATGGCGGCGATCTCGGTGGCGATCTCCTCGGCCGTGCGGCCGTTGGAGCCTTCTTCCATCATGCTGGCGGTCAGGTCGGCGATATAGGTATCGCTGCCATCATCGATATTGCCGGCACGAACGCGCAGGGAAATCTGCGTGGTCGGGGCCAGGCCGTACTGGATAAAGGTGACTTCCAGGCCGTTATCCAGCGTGAAGCTGCGATTGTCCGGCACGTTGAAGGAGACCGGTTCACCCAGAGCCGGTTGCTCGTTGATCTGCGCGATCGCCGGAGCGGCGATCAGGCTGGCGGCCGCGAGGGCGGCACTAAACAGTTTGACTGTCATGGCTTTTTCTCCCCGGGGCTTACTGGCTGTCATCGCCGGCAAGGCGAACTTCCAGCACGGTGCGGTTGGTCGGACGCAGATATTCCTGCGCCGTGCTCATCACCAGTTCCGGCGTGACCTGTTCAAAGCCTTCCGTGATCCGGTTGATGCGGCTGGGATCGTCATCGAACATGGCAAAGGAGGCCAGCAGGTCGACGAGACCGAAACGCGTGGATGTGTCCACGGTGCCGTAGAAATCGGACAAGAGCTTGGTGCGCGCACGCTCCAGCTCTGCCTCGGTCACTGGCGAGGTGCGGATGCCCTCGATCGTGGTGTCCATCGTGCCCATGACTTCAGACACGGTGAACTCGCTGTCGTGGATCAGGCCGACAGTCCACAGCATCGGACCGGAATAGTTGAAGGCATTGCCCAGGAGGTTGATGCCGCCAAACACGCCGGACGCATAACCTTCCTCCGACACCAGGGACTGGGTCAGGCGGCTGTCATCACCCTGGACCAGCAGCTGGTCGATCAGGATCATGGCGTAATATTCCGGCGTGCCACGTTCAGGCATGTGATAGCCGACGGCGAGGGCTGGCTGGTTGGCCAGGTTGTCCTCGATATAGTCGAACTTCTCTTCTTCCTGGCGCGGTTCGGAGGTGTCGATCTCCGGCAGGGGATCGCCCGCCTCGATGTAGGAGAAATACTGCTCGATCCAGCCCAGCGTCTCGTCCTTGTCGATATCGCCGGCGACAACGATGACCGCATTGTTCGGCGCATAGAACTGGTCGAAGAAAGCCTGGGCATCTTCCAGTGATGCCGCGTCGAGATCGGTCAGGTCGCCGTAGAAATTGTGCGCATTGTGCCAGTTTTCATTGGCGACCATCGGCAGGTCGATCCAGATCCAGCCGCCATAGGGCTGGTTGATGACATTGACGAAGACCTCGTTGCGAACGACTTCGCGCTGATTGTCCAGCTGGCTTTCGTCCAGGTTCGGCTGACCCATGCGGTCGGCCTCGGCCCAGATGATCGCTTCCAGCGCGTTGGACGGGACGACCTCGAAATAGTTGGTGAAGTCATACCGGGTGGAGCCATTGTTCACGCCGCCCGATCCATAGATCAGCCTGTCGAAGGCGCCGTGCGGCAGATTGCGCGAGCCCTGGAACATCAGGTGTTCGAACAGGTGCGCAAAACCGGTCCGGCCGCGCGGCTCGTTGCGGAAGCCGACACCGTAATAGACGGCGACAGTCGCGGTCGGCACGGTGTGGTCCTCGGACAGGACAACGCGCAGGCCGTTGTCGAGCGTGTGATAGCTGACATCGACGGTGAAATTGGTGGAAACAGCGGATTGTGTCGCACTGTCCGTGGTGGCGCCTTGATCCCCGCTATCCGTAGCAGGCTGACAGGCCGCCAGCGCGAGGGCTCCAAGGCCCAGCGCCAAGCTCTGTTTGATCGTCATGCTCTCCCCATATCGCTCAAACTCAGGACGGGGCGCATGTGAGCCCAGCACGCGGGCCGGGTCAAACGATCAAATCGCCTTCTGGTATTACAGGATTGTAACAAGCGCGAAGGTCGCACTCAGCAGGAGCCCGGTTTCGCGGTTGGACTTGAAGACTTTCAGGCAAGCGGCATCGTCTTCGATATCGGTCAGGCGGATCTGGTTGAACAGGTGGGCGGAATAAAGCGCGAAGGGGAGAGCGGCAAAGGGCGAGGCGTTGACCAGGTAAAGCGCCACGCCGGCCAGTCCGGCTGTCAGCCCGTAGAAGGCGCCGACCCAGATGGGGGAGTGCTGGCCGAACAGGCGGGCCGTCGAGCGCACCCCGACCAGGGCATCGTCCTCGCTGTCCTGGTGCGCATAGATGGTGTCATATCCCAGCGTCCAGAATATGCAGGAAGCGTAAAGTGCGAGCACGGCGAAATCGAACTGGCCGCTTGCGGTGACATAGGCGACAGGCACACCCCAGTTGAACGTCAGGCCCAGCCAGGCCTGTGGCCACCAGGTGATGCGCTTCATGAAGGGATAGGCCGCGACCAGCACCAGCGAACCGAGGCCGGTGAAAATGGCGATCAGCGGCAATTGCACCAGCACGATCAGTCCGACCAGACTTTGTGCGCCCAGGAAGGCCCAGGCCTGTTTCAGCGATACGGTTCCTGCCGCCAGCGGCCGATCCGCGGTGCGGGCGACCTGGGCATCCAGATCACGATCGATGATGTCATTATAGGTACAGCCGGCACCGCGCATGGCGATCGCACCAATCGCGAACAGGGCCGCGTAATAGAGATCGATCCAGCCAAGGCCGGTATTGGCGCGCGCCAGCAACAGTCCCATCCAGCAGGGCAGGGCGAGCAGCCAGAAGCCGATCGGTCGATCATAACGCGCCAGGCGCAGATAGGGTCTCAGAGCGGTCGGCGCTCGATCCACCCAGGTCTGGGGGATGCTGTCAGCGACTCGTCGGTCGAAATTCAGTTGCATGGCGGTGGTTTCGCAAAGCTCGAAGGCGAGATCAAGGCAGGTTGACGGACAAGGGCAGCACGGGGCAAAGCGAAGGCATGAGCACGGATCCACGCCTTTTCATCGATGCACCCCTGGGCGAGGGGCAGGCTGTGCCGCTCTCGCGGGAGGACAGCCACTATCTGATCAATGTCATGCGCCGGGAAGAGGGGGACCAGGTGCGCCTGTTCAACGGCCGCGATGGCGAATGGCAGGCCTCGGTGGCCAAGGCCCACAAGAAAAACGCTGTGCTGGCCTGTGATAGACAGAACCGCTCGCAGGCCGCTGTGCCCGATCTCTGGCTGCTGTTCGCCCCGGTCAAGCGCCAGAAAAACGAGCTGATCGTGGAAAAGGCGACCGAGCTGGGCGTGGCGGATATCCGCCCGGTCATCACCACGCGCACCCAGTCGGATCGTTTGCGCCTAGATCGTTTCGAGGTCATCGCCAAGGAGGCAGCCGAACAGACCGAACGTCTCGACCTGCCGCAGATCCATGAGGCCGTGAAACTCGACCAGATGCTCGAGGACTGGGATGAGAGCCGGGTGATCATCTATTGCGACGAGGCTGGCGATGACGGCGCCCGTCCCTGGGGCGGCGATAGCGGTCGGGCCAGTCAGGCGCTGGGTCCATTGACCGAGCTGCGCGGCAAACCCGCAGCCCTGTTGATCGGTCCGGAAGGCGGTTTCACCCCGGAAGAACGCGAGCGCCTGCGCAGTCTGGATTTTGTCCACGCCGTCAGTCTGGGCCCGCGCATCCTGCGCGCCGAGACGGCGGTGATCTCGGCGCTGACGCTGTGGCAGAGCGTTTGCGGGGATTGGGAGTAGTCTTTCCTCGCTGTGCTGTGCATTTGGAGTCGGCCCTCGCGGGCCGCACCCTATCCCCTCGCTTCGCGAGTACCTTTCCCATCAAGGGAAAGGAGGGAACATGGACGGCGACACAGCCCTCCTCGCCCTTGATGGGCGAGGTGGATCCGCCGAAGCTTTAGCGTAGGCGGAGACGGAGTGGGTGCGCGCCGCAGGCGCAATCAAAATATCTTTTCGCCCCTTCGGGCCGCACCCTATCCACCCACTTCGTGGACACCTTTCCCATCAAGGGAAAGGAGGGAGAGATTGTTAGATTTGGCTTGAGCTTGTGATCAGGCGCTTGGGATAACAATATGTGATCTCAAAATCAGAGACGGATATGACGCGGCGATCACGGGGCAGTGCATGAAAACAAGGGATCTCAATTTCGACCCAGCTGATCCGCATCGTCATCGTGATGAGTTGATTGCGCTCGTTGAAGCCATCATGTCCTGTGATGGCAGTGAGGACGAAATAACAGCAATGCTCACTCGAGTAGAGTGCGGGGTAGCAGACCCCAATGTTTGCGACTTGATTTTTCATCCTCCAGGAGGGGTGGAGCTCAGTGCTGCGCAGGTGGTCGACAAGGCGCTTGCTTGCAAGCCATACATTCTTTGAACTAGTTTCGCATATTCGTTTCAGCCCCCTCACTTCACCGTGAATCTCAGTCGCTGCCTCTTGTTTCACTCCGAACACCCACATATCTGTTGCGGACATTGCTTTAGGCGGGGGCGCTTTCATGAGCGGCACATATAATCCCGGTGGCGAAGGCGCTCCGATTGAATCCATCGACCAGCTGGGTGAATACCTCGCGGCAGGCTGCAAGCCGGCGGAGAATTTCCGCATTGGCACCGAGCACGAAAAATTCGGTTTCGCGCTCGAGACGCATGACCCGCTTTCCTATGACACGGAAGGGCCCTCGGTGCTTAAAATGCTTGAGGGTCTCAAGCGTTTCGACTGGGAACCGGTGGAAGAGGGCGGGTATCTGATTGCGCTCAAGCGCAATGGTGCCTCGATCACGCTGGAGCCGGGTGGCCAGTTTGAACTGTCCGGTGCCCCCCTTGAAAACGTCCATCAGACCTGCGCCGAGGTGAACCGCCACCTCAAGGAAGTGCGTGAGGTGGCTGACGAGATCGGTGCCGGTTTCCTGGGGCTGGGCTTCTCGCCGAAATGGTCGCTGGAAGACACGCCGATGATGCCCAAGGCCCGTTATGGCCTGATGAAGGCCTACATGCCCAAGGTCGGCACGCTGGGCCATCAGATGATGTTCCGCTCCTGTACGGTCCAGACCAATCTGGATTTTTCCAGCGAGGCGGACATGGTCAAGAAATTCCGCGTCTCCCTGGCCCTGCAGCCGGTGGCGACGGCGCTGTTTGCCAATTCACCGTTTGGCGATGGCGGCCTCAACGGTTTCCAGTCCTATCGGTCCCATGTCTGGACCGACACCGACAATAACCGCACCGGCATGCTGCCCTTTGTCTTTGAAGACGGGATGAGCTTCCAGCGCTATGCGGATTATGCCCTCGATGTGCCGATGTATTTCGTCAAACGCAATGGCGAGTATCTCGACGCGACGGGGCAGAGTTTCCGCGACTTCCTGGACGGACGTCTGCCGGCCCTGCCAGGCGAGAAGCCGGTGATGAGCGACTGGGAAGATCATCTCTCGACCCTTTTCCCGGAAGTGCGTCTGAAGACTTTCCTGGAAATGCGTGGCGCGGACAGCGGTGCGTGGGACAGCCTGTGTGCCCTGCCGGCCTTCTGGGTTGGGCTCCTGTATGACGATACTGCGCTGGATGCGGCCTGGGACCTGGTCAAGGACTGGACCGCGGATGAACGCGAGGGTCTGCGTCTCGCCGCGGGGCGCCACGGTCTGCGGGCCGGCTGGCGCGATCATTCCATGACGGAACTTGCCCGCGAAGTGCTGGCGATCTCCCGTGAAGGGCTCAACAAGCGACGCATGTTGAACGGTTATGGCGAGAATGAAGGCCATTTCCTCGACGAGCTCGACGAGATCGTGGCCAGCGGCCGTACGCGGGCCGACGCGCTGATCGAACGTTTCAACGGCGAATGGGACGGTTCCATCGAACCGGTCTTCACTGAAGCCGCCTATTAGGTGTCAGCGCTAACACGCGAAATTGTGAGGCTGGGCCTCAGTTCCAGCCGTCACAAAAGCTTGTCGGTCGCGCTCTCACATGGTCAATTGACGCCCGAGTAACGCCTCGCGGGGAGCGGGGACGGGGAGATTACATTGACTGACAATACCGAGGCGGTCGTGCGTTCCAAGCACGATACGTCGTTCTTTGGTCATCCACGCGGGCTGGCCATCCTGTTTCTGACTGAGATGTGGGAGCGTTTTTCCTATTACGGAATGCGTGGCCTGCTGATCATCTACCTGACCCAGCATTTCCTGTTCTCTGACGAGAGCTCCACGATCATGTACGGCGCCTATACGGCGCTGGTTTACATCATGACAATCATTGGTGGCTCACTCGCTGACCGCTATCTCGGTCAGAGGAAAGCAGTGACCTACGGCGCCATTCTTTTGGTTGCTGGTCACGGTCTCATGGCCTTTGAAGGCAGCGGTTCTCGCGAGATCTTTACGTATGAGGGTGCGGAGTACCAGATTACTCTGGATGGCCGCGGCGGCGACGCCAACCAGATCATCGTGTCGGACTCCGGTCAGTCGCAGATATCCTTCGAGGACGCGGGCACGCGGCTTGTGGTGGCAGAGCCGGACGTTGTTGGTTTGCCGGCCAGTCTCGAGTTCTCTTCCGACATGACGCGCATTGAGCGCGAAGAGCTCTACGTCAATATCCTCTATCTCGCGTTGGCGCTGATCATCGCCGGTGTTGGTTTCCTCAAAGCCAATATCTCAACGATTGTAGGGGAGCTCTACGATGTCGGGGATGTGCGTCGGGATTCCGGTTTCTCGCTCTTCTATATGGGCATCAATCTGGGGTCTTTCATCTCGTCCCTGACGGTCGGTATTATCGGCATTGCATGGGGTTGGAATTGGGGTTTTGGCCTAGCGGGCGTCGGCATGCTGTTTGGCCTTCTCACATTCCTCTTCTTCCAGCCCTGGCTGGAAGGTAAGGCCGAGCCTCCAAATCCCGAAAAGCTGAAGCAGAAAGTGCTCGGACCGATCAATGTCGAGTGGGCTTGCTATCTGACCGGTATCGCGATCGTCGCGGTTTCCATGATGATCGTAAAATTCCCTGACCTGTTTGCGGACGTTGCCGGATATATTGGTATCGCCATGTTCGTGCTTCTGGTGGGATATGCCCTCGTGAAGACACAGGGTGACGAACGCAAGAAGATGTTTGCGGCCATCTATTTTGTTCTCGCTCAGATCCCGTTCTGGGCTCTGTTCGAGCAAGCTGGGTCTTCGCTGAATCTCTTCACAGACCGTCTGGTAGATCGCAGCATGTTCGGCGTATCCGTACCTGCGCCGGTGTTCCAGTTCCTCAATGCAGGCTACATCATCGTCTTCGCTCCGATGCTGGCCTGGCTGTGGCTGTGGTTGGAAAAGCGCAAGATGAACCCGTCCACGCCGGTGAAGTTCGCGTTTGGTGTCTTCCTGGCGGGCCTGGGTTTCTACGCTCTTGTGGGTGGCATGGGGCTTTCCGGTGAGACGGGGCTCACTGCAGTTTATTTCATTTTCCTGATCTACTGGATCCACACCATGGGTGAGCTGATGGTCTCGCCGGTCGGCTTGTCATCTGTGACCAAGCTGGCGCCGGCGCGTGTCGTTGGCATGACCATGGGCGCCTGGTTCCTGTATTCCGGTCTGTCCAACTTCCTGGCTTCAGTTATCGCAGCACAGACAGGTGCGGAGACCATTGGTGGTCAAATCACCGATGTCGCTGCGGCCAAGTCAGGTTATGCGGAGGTGTATTCGAACGTAGGCCTGGTCGCGATGGGCATCGCTGTAGGCATGCTGTTGATCTCCCCGGTGATCAAATGGCTTATGGTTGATGCCGACAAGGCGACAACGCCGACCCTTGCCCAGGAAGAGGCAGCGGGCGCAGGACCTGACCGTCCGGCCAGCTAATCCCTCTCTACACAGACAGGAAAAGCCGCGGCGTTCGCTCCGCGGCTTTTTCTTTGGCCCTTATCCGGTTGTGCTGATCAGTGACTGAGTTCTTCCAGGTCACTCAGCTGGATGCGGTCATCATTGCGGCACTGGTTCTCCCGGCCGGTGGGCTGGATGTCCCAGACCCCGGTGCGCTGGTCGATGGTTACGCGGGCCTGGGAGAGGATGTCCATGCCGATGACCAGGGCTGGCGCATTCTCCCATCCCAGCGCGTAGAAGATGTCGAGATTGGCGCGCATTATGTACTGGCGGCTGATACACAGATCGCCAATCTGGAACTGGCGGATCGGAAAGGCATTGGCGTTGTCGCCCATGCGACCGTCAACGCCGGACAGCTCGTAGCTCAGCACATTACGAGGGACAAAACGCGAATGAAGGGCATGGTTGGCGATGGACACGGCGGAGCCGCTGTCGATGACCACGCGGAAAATCCGCTCACCCGTACCCAGTCGCGCCGCGCCGTAGAGAAGACCGTTCTCGGGGTCCAGGATGCCATCATCGAAAAAGACGTGTTCCGGTTCCAGCTGGATATGGCCGTCGGTGAAGTCGATCCCGTAGCGGCGCCCGGCAAAGGCATCCATGCCAAGAAGCCCGGCGATCATGGTGTTGCGTGTGGTGGAATCCGGGATGACGACGCTCTGCAGCGTCTGCGGGGGTATGTGTGGCAGGCGGACATCTGCCAGTTCAAACCGCTCGGCCTCGAACATCCGTGTCAGGGACTGGACGTCATCGGAGACGACCCAGCTGGACTGGAAGCCCATCTGTTCGGCGACAGCCTGGGCTATGGCAGTTCGGTTGGCACCGGTGTCGACAACAAAGACATGCTCCCCGTGTTCGCCGACTTCGACATCCATGATGACATGTCCGGACACGGTCCGGCCGAGTTCAATGGTCTGTGGCAGGGCAGGGGCGGGAAGCCAGGCGAGGCCCAGGCCAAGGGCCAGGGCGCGGGTCAGTCGATCGGATGGCTTCATGTTTCCTCCCGCCCGTGTCAGGGCATGCTGGGTGTGAGCACTCCACTGAACTGAACTCGCGGCCGCCGGCAGAAGTTTTCTTCTGAAGAGGGGCTGAGTTCGACAATTCCGTTTTCCCGGTCGACGACGAGGTTGAGGTACTGCATGGCATCCATCCCCAGGATGATTGCAGGCTCGTCCAGCCAGCCGAGAGAGCGAAAGATATCAAGATTGGCGAACAGGGCGGGTACCGTATCGAAACAGGCGCCGCCGACCCGCAGGCTGCGCAATGTGACCGCCCGTGTCGCTGTCGGGCGAACCTGCTCGACGCCGCGGGTGTTGAAGGTGATTCGGGTGCCGCGATCTGGCAGCATGTTGCGCATTCTCGCATTGACGAAAGTGCGCGGCGATCCGGTATCGATCATGACGCGAATTCGGGCGCGGCGGTTGCCGATCCGTGCTTCGGCATAGATCAGGCCTCGTTCCGTCGAAAACACGCCGTCCTGATGTTCCGGCGCGGCAGAATTGAGGATGAGCTGATCCGCCCCGAAATCCAGCCGGTAGCGGTCAACTCCCAGCGCATTGGTAGCGAGGAAGCCCATATAGTTCAGAGGCTCTTCGCCTTCGGCAGGCAGAACAATGCTGTGAACCTCGCCAATGGGATGGCCGTTTACGGCCACCGTTGGCATCTGGAACTCTTCTGCGACAAAAACCGTGTCGAGCGCCTGCACATCACTCATCGAGGTCTCACTCGGCGTAAAGCCGACCTCCATTGCCATTGGAAGCGCAATTGCCGTGTGACTGGCACCGGTATCGAGAATTAAATTGTAGGGGCCAAACTCACCGACATTGATGACGACAGTCGGGTGGCCTGCTGGCGTGGATCCCAGGTGAAGGGTGGTGGTTTCAGTCTCCTGGGCAGTCGCGGTGCTGGAACCGATGCTGGCGAACAGGCAGAGGGCAGTCAGAGCGAAAGAAACAGCGCTTCTTGTGGTCAATGAAACTCTCCTCTTGCCGGTGCCAGCTTCAACGCCGCGTGTTCCTTATTTCCCTATTCTCTGAAAGGATTTGTCCCGCTTCAAGACAGGCCTGAACACATCGGCGTGAAAAGGGACGGGTTTCCCCGTCCCTGTGATGAAGCATTTCGGTCAGAATGTGCCGCGGGCGCGGATGTAGAACGTCTTGCCCATGGATTCATTCTGGTACTCGATACGGTCGATAATGCCGTCAGCCCGGGAGCCGTCGTAGAAGACGCGCTCGCGGTCATCGCCATTATTGATGACGCCATCGACACCGGCTCGCAGGGTCAGGCCAAGCCAGCGTGTGGTTTCGACGTAGAGGTCGAGATCACCATCGGTGAAGCCCTGGACACGGTATTCCTGGGCGCGGAAAATCTCGCCATCCGACAGCCAGAAATAATCCCAACCCCAGGCGAACTGACGCTCCGGGAATGTCTGGCGGTAATCGAGGCGTAGCTCCCACATGCGATAGCCTGACCAGTGGCGGTCGACCATTGTCAGAGGGTCTTCGACATTGGTGTCATAGTATTCCAGGAACACGTCGAGGACGGCATTCGAGAGACCCAGATTGTCCAGTGGTGATGTGATGTTCGTCGTCACCCGGAAGTTTGAGCCGTCTCCGATATTGCCGGGTGCGTCGAAGACAGTGCCGTTGGATTCGATCGGCACCCAGCCATCGAGATCCTGGATCGAGTCATAGCCGATCACCAGAGAGAAGGATCCGTCACCAAACCGGCGTTCCCATTCGCCCTCAAGCGTCCACGTGCGCTGGGGCACGTAATCCGGATTGCCGAGCGTGGAGTTGTTGTCGGTCAGGTCCACCTGGCTGGCGAAACGGCCGAAATTCAGCTGGGCCACATCGCGGCGCAGGGTGACGCGGTAGCGGTTCTGATCGTCCTGGCGATAATTCAGCGTAAAGAACGGCTTGGCGTAGGTGAAGGAGCGCGATTGCTCGGCATCACCGGTCTGCTCGATCTCGGAGAATTCGTAACGCAGGCCGCTTTCCAGGCTGATGCGATCGGTGACCGTCCAGGTGTGGTTGGCGAAAAGCTCGGAACGGGTTTCCTCGACCATCGTGTCAGAGACCGGCAGGTCCAGCATGGTCACCGTCGTGCCGTCATCAACTGAAATGGTGAAGCTGGTATCGCGGGAGTTAACCGCCGTCTCGCCACCGAATTCGACGGCATGTCGATCATTGGGGTTGTACGAGAACGTCTGGCGAATAGCCGTTTCCTTGTACTCGCCTTCACCCTCATAGATCGAGGCGCGGTCAAAACCGGTGGTCGACAGGTAGATGCTGAAGAATTCCGGATTGTTGGTCCATTCCTCGCGGGTCACCAACGCGATCGTCTCGGACGAGAAATTGTCAGAGAAGTCCCGGGAATAGGTCGATGACAGAGACCAGTTGGTGTTCTCATCATCCGCCGAGCTTTCCTCGAAACGCAGATCCGCACCCGTGCCGTCGACAACGTTGGAGCGGTGGTTCCGGCGCCACTCCCAGGTCTGGTAACGCAGGTCCGTCCGCAAGGAAGACGTGTCATTGATGCGCCAGTTCAGCGAGAAGGTCGGGATGAATTCCTGGAAGTGCCGCTGGTCATTGTCCCAGCGCAGCTCGGCCAGGTCCTGTCCACCATTGTCATAGAGGGATTCACGGCGACGGAAGAGATTGCCTTGCCAGCCGCCCTCGAAGCCGAATGTCATCTCTGCCGATCCGACCTGGGTCGTGTAGGAAATCTCGCCACCCGGCCCGATCCGGTGCGATTCAGACAGGCGGGCAACTGCGGCCCAGGAACCGGAATTGCCGGCGCCTTCGCGCAGGATCACATTGACCAGCCGCGGGTTGCCACGCATGTCGTATTGCGGCAGGGCTTCCTGGATCAGTTCGATGCGTTCGACATCGCCGGCATTGATCCGCTGCAGGACGGTCTGCAGGGACAGAGACTTGTTCGAAGGCCGTGCGCCGTTGATCAGCAGATTGCCAAAACTGTCGGCCAGACCGCGGCGCTGCTCATCCCCCCCGGAGAGCGAGAAGCCGGGTACACGCTGGACCATGTCCAGGGCGGTCGACGGTGAAAAGGCTGTGAAAAATGATGGTGCATAGCTCAACACGCCAGCCTGGACCTCGACGACCGCGGCGGCTTCTGTTGCTATGACTTCCTGTTGTGCCCAAGCCATCGGCTGGAAAGCCGAAAGCAGCGCGACCAGTGCTGTCGCGCGCAGATATTTCCCTCGCATGTGTTCCCCGGGTTTGTGCCTGCCCAACTTCCCCGCGTTTCGGGATAGTCGAGGTGGTTGGCCGGAACCATGTAATAATCTGTAAGGTCCATCACCGGGGCGTGAGGAGGGGCTTGTGCGCCCCTCGCTAGCGGACGGCTATCTGATGTAATTCAGCCGCTTAGAATGCTCCGGAGAACGTGAGGTAGAACACACCGAAAGATTTGCGCTGTTCATGTTCTACGGCATTGATTATGCCATCGCGCGCGATCCCGTGAAAAATACACGCTCTCGATTGTGGATATTGCCGAACATATGCCGCACGCCCAGACGCGAGGTTACGCCGGCAAGACGTGTCGTTTCCACGAAGGCGTTCAGGCTACGCTCGCCGGAATCAACGGCGCGATATTCGCGGGCCCGGAAGGCTTCGCTGTCCGCATAGGCGCTGAAATCCCAACCCCAGGCCACTTGCCTGACCGGCAAATCCTGACGGAAGTCCATTTGTCCACCCCACTCCCGTGGTCCGCTCCAGCGGCGGGTTTCGCCGGTCAGTGGATCGGTGACTTCGGTATCATTCCAGCTCAGATCGATATCGAGCACGGCATTGCTGAGGCCCATGGCATCCAGTGGCGTTGTCGCGGAGAGCAGCAGGTCGAGCCGGCTGGCATCACCGATATTGCCTGGTGTGTCGAAGACAGATCCATTGCGCTCAGCCGCCAGCCAGCCATCAAGATCCTGGACATCGCTGTAGCGGGCCGTGAGCGAGATCGAGGCGTCATCTCCGAACCGTCTTTCCCATTCCGCTTCGGCGATCCAGTAGCGCTGGGGCACATAGTCCGGATTGCCCACCACGCTGGTATCATCATTGAGTTCGACGGAACTGGCGAATTTCCCGAACTGCAGCTGGGCGACGTCTCGCAGGACCGAAAAGCGCCAACGCGTGCGGGTATCCTGGCGCCAGGTCAGAATGGCTCGGGGCTTGAGATATTCAAACGAGCGGCTCTGCTCCGCATCGCAGCTCTGGGTGATCTCGGAAAACTCGACGCGCAGCCCGGATTCCAGCTGCAGTGTGTCAGACAGTGTCCAGGTGTGGGTGGTGAAGATTTCCTGGCGATCTTCCTCGACGCGTGTTGCCTAGACGGGAAGGTCGACCTCGGTGACGGTGTTGCCGTCATCGGTGAAGAGGCGCAGATCGCTATCGCGCGAATTCAGGGCCGTCTCGGCGCCAAATTCCAGGCTGTGACGTTCATTCGGATTCCAGGAGACAGTCTGACGCAGTGCCGTTTCCTCGATGTCGTAATCGCCCTCGATCACCGATGCGCCGACAAAGCCGACACCGGCCTGCCATTGATTGAAATGATGTGGACCCTGGCGCTCCCGGTCGCGGCGCACCAGCAGCGTCGTGTTGCTGGACCAGCGGTCGTTGAAACCGTGCGAGAGCGTGGGCGAGATATTGTAGTTTGAGCCATGGTTTTCGGTGAAACCGCGTTCCAGCGCGATCGGCTCCGAGCCCGGGTCTGCCGGGTCGAAGTCCTGGCGCCAGCGATCCAGATGCCAGACCCAGGCCTCCGCAAAGGCATCGAGGCGCAGGCTGGTGTCAGAGCCCAGCGGCGTGTTCATCGAAAAGGAGGAGCGCAGCGGCGCCCAGACATATTGTTCATTGATGCGGCGCGTTTCCGTCAGCTCACTGCCGCCATTGGAATAGACCTGCTGATCGATCCGGCCGCGATTGCCATACAGTTCGCCATTCAGGCTCATGGTGATTTCTGCCGAGCCGGGTGCTCCAGGAGGTGTTGCCGCGCGGACCGATCCGGTTGGAGTCGGACCTTTCGAGTGTGAAACACCAGGCGCCGGACCTTTCATTGTCTTCCACGACCACATTCGCCAGGCGGGCGTGACCGCGCATATCGAACTGGGGCAGGGCTTCCTGGATGAGCTCGATGCGAGCAACCGAGTCTGCCGGGATCCGCCTCAGCACCGTTTCCAGCGTCAGCAACTTGTTGGACGGGCGTTCGCCATTGATCAGCAGATTGCCGAAACTGTCACCCAGGCCGCGGCGGTCATCATCGCCCGAAGACAGCGCAAAGCCGGGCAGTTGCTGGATCATGTCCAGCGCTGTGACCGGATTAAAACGATCGAAAAAGCCGGTCTCATAGCGGACCACGGCGTCAGTGTTGGCGGGTGCGTCCTGACGGCCCTCGCTGGCTGTTGTCAGGGCGAGGGCGAGAGCGACGGCACTGGTCGCCTGCAAGATGAGATTATGCATGCAGAGTCCAATTCTCCTGAACCCGGGTTACTCCTGTCCCCGGCCTAGAGAGGCGGGGAGTGGGAGCAAAGGGTCAGAAGGGACTTCCACGGACGAGCCGTGGTTTTCGCGTGATGAATGGTGCCTAGCCGGCACCGCCAACGGTGAGACCTGCGATCTTCAGCGAGGGCTGGCCAACGCCGACCGGGACACCCTGGCCGGCCTTGCCGCAGACACCGACGCCTGGATCCATCTCGAAATCATCGCCGATCATGGTGATCTGGGTGAGTGCGGTGGGGCCGTCGCCGATCAGGGTTGCGCCCTTGACCGGGGTGTCGATCTTGCCGTCGATGACGCGATAGGCCTCGGTACACTGGAAGACGAACTTGCCGGAGGTGATGTCGACCTGGCCGCCACCGAAATTCACGGCATAGATGCCGTCCTTCAGGCTTTCGACCATTTCGTCACGCTTGTGCTGGCCGGCCAGCATGTAGGTATTGGTCATGCGCGGCAGGGGCGGGTGGGCATAAGACTGGCGGCGACCATTGCCGGTGGGCTTCTGGCCCATCAGGCGGGCATTCATGCGGTCCTGCATATAGCCTGTCAGGATGCCATCCTCGATCAGCACCGTGCGTTCGGTTGGCGTGCCTTCATCATCAATCGTCAGCGAGCCGCGGCGTTCCGCCATGGTGCCGTCATCGATAACGGTGACGCCTGCAGCGGCGACCCGCTCGCCCATGCGGCCAGCAAAGGCGGAAGAACCCTTGCGGTTGAAATCGCCTTCCAGACCGTGACCGACAGCCTCGTGCAGCAGGACGGCAGGCCAGCCTGCGCCCAGAACCACGTCCATGACACCGGCGGGCGCGTCGACGGCGTCCAGGTTGACCCGGGCGATGCGCATGGCTTCGTCGGCGAGGGCCTTCCAGCTGTCCGGCTTGATCCATTCGTCAAACATGGCGCGGCCGCCGGCGCCGGCCGAACCGCTCTCGCGGCGACCATCACGTTCCACGGTCACCGAGACATTGAGGCGGACCAGCGGGCGAATGTCGGACTTGATGTCACCATCCGCGCGAATGACGGAGATCGCCTGGCGCGAGCCGGCGATCGAGGCGCTGACCTGCACCACACTGCCATCCTTGGCCCGGCAATAGGCATCGATCTCCTGCAGCAGGGCCGATTTTACCTCGAAGGTGGGCGATGAGACCGGGTCGACGGCGTCATAGAGCCTGGTGTTCGTTCCCACAGGCGGGGCAGCGAGCGAACCAGCAGCACCGCGCTTGACGGCTGCAGCGGTCTCGGCGGCGCGTTTTACAGCATCCAGCGTGGAGTCAGAAGAGTGCGCAAAGCCGAAGGCCTCTCCCTGGACGCAGCGCAGTCCGAAGCCGCGACTGGAATCGAAGCTGGAGGATTTCAGCCGCCCGTCGTCAAAGACGAGTGCCTCCGAGGTGGCTGTCTCCAGGAAGAGCTCGCCATCATCTGCCCCGGCCATCGTGTTCTCGAGAACAGGCAGGACATCGTCCGCGGTAAAGTCGAATTGTTCGATCGGATCGTTGGACATGGGGGGGCTCGCTTCGCAAATCGGATGTACCAGACATAATGGAGTGCGCCGGGAGTGCAAACAGATCAGCCACATCAGCGGGCCGAGCCGGAACTCGAATCGGAAACTGCGAGCCTCTCGCAAGACGCAGAAAGTGAGACGATTTGGCACAGCACATAGCTCTGGCTGACGGTATAAAGAGTGTCAGTTCTGACTTACGACGGATTGATGTGCAGTCGTGGTTTCGATTCTGCATGGTCAAGGTGTTGATTTTGATGGATTTCATAGCGTCAGCGGGCTGCGGGTGCTAATGATCATCAAAAAATGCCGTTGATGGCCTGACAGCGCTTGCGACCGGCACTATATTCCGCCGCCATCGGCAGGGGCTACCCTGCCTTCACGCCTGACTTGTATGGGGAAGCCATGCGTTTTCTGACCGCATTAGCGCTCACCGCGATCACCTCGGCCAGCGCCTTCGCAACGCCGATCGTCGGACAACCGACCGATGGAGGCCTCGGCTTCCAGCCCGGTGTCACGCCGATCATGGAGCAAGTGAACGATTTCCATAACATCCTGTTGTGGATCATTGTTCCGATCACACTTTTCGTCATGGGCCTGCTCGGCTGGATCATCATTCGCTACAACAAGAAAGCGAATCCGGTGCCGGCGAAGTTCAGCCACAATACGACGCTCGAGGTGATCTGGACGGGTATTCCGGTCCTGATCCTGGTGGTGATTTCCTTCTTCTCCTTCCCGCTGCTCTACCTGCAGGACACGATCCCGAGTGATCCGGATGGCGATATCCCGCCGGCGGAGTTCACCATCAAGGCCGTGGGTTACCAGTGGTACTGGGGTTATGAATATCCTGACCACGGTATCGAGGAATTCACCTCCAACATGGTTGCTGATGAGGATCTGCGTCCGGACCAGCCGCGCAATCTGGCTGTTGACCAGCCGATCGTGATCCCGGTCGACACGACGATCCGCCTGCAAGTCGTCGCTGCCGACGTTATTCACAACTGGGCGATGCCCGCCTTTGGCACCAAGATGGATGCCATTCCGGGCCGCATCAACGAAGCCTGGTTCCACGTCACCCAGGAAGGCACTTACTACGGTCAGTGTTCCGAGCTGTGTGGTGTGCGTCACGCCTTCATGCCGATCGAAGTGCATGCCGTGAGCCGTGATGTTTTCGACCGCTGGGTCGCCATGGTTGCCGAGGACCCGTACTCCGCGGAAGCCTATCAACTGATCGCTGACAATGTCGCAGAGCGCGAAACGCGCCTGGCGCAACTGGACTAAGGGGCTGTACGATGTCTGCAAACGCTGCAACACACGACGATCACACGCCCAGCATGTGGAGCTGGAAGCGCTGGGTCTATTCCACCAACCACAAGGACATCGGTACGATGTACCTGCTCTTCGCGATCTTCGCGGGGGTCATCGGTGGTGCGATGTCCGGCCTGATCCGCTGGGAGCTGGCTGAGCCGGGTCTCCAGGTCTTCACCGGTGAAGACACTGGCTGGGGTGCGCTGTTCGGCAACGAGCACAATTATAACGTTGTCACGACCATGCACGGTCTGATCATGATCTTCTTCATGGTCATGCCCGCAATGATCGGCGGTTTTGGTAACTGGTTCGTGCCGCTGATGATCGGCGCGCCGGACATGGCCTTCCCGCGCATGAACAATATTTCCTTCTGGCTCCTGCCGTTCGCCTTCCTTCTGGCATTCCTCTCTCTTTTCGTACCGGGCTCCGGTGCGGGTGACGGATTTGGCGGTGGCTGGGTGATCTATCCGCCGCTCTCGACAACAGGCCACCCCGGGCCAGCCATGGATCTCCTGATCCTGTCGCTGCACGTTGCCGGTGTGTCCTCGATCCTGGGTGCCATCAACTTCATCACCACGATCTTCAACATGCGTGCGCCGGGCATGACCCTGCACAAGATGCCGCTGTTCGTCTGGTCGATGCTGGTGACGGTCTTCCTGCTGCTTCTCTCCCTGCCGGTTCTCGCTGGCGCGCTGACCATGCTGCTGACCGACCGTAATTTCGGCACGGCCTTCTTCGATCCGGCCGGTGGTGGTGATCCGGTGATGTTCCAGCACCTGTTCTGGTTCTTCGGTCACCCGGAAGTCTACATCCTGATCCTGCCCGGTTTCGGCATCGTCTCGCACATCGTCTCGACCTTCTCCAAGAAGCCGGTCTTCGGTTACCTGGGGATGGCTTATGCGATGGTTGCGATTGGTTTCATCGGTTTCATCGTGTGGGCGCACCACATGTACACCGTTGGCATGCCGGTTGATCTGAAGGCCTATTTCGTGGCGGCCACCATGGTCATTGCGGTTCCGACAGGCATCAAGATCTTCTCCTGGATTGCGACGATGTGGGGCGGTTCCATCGAGTTCCGCACACCGATGCTGTGGGCGATCGGCTTCATCTTCCTGTTCACCGTTGGTGGTGTGACGGGCGTGGTGCTGGCCAATGCCGGTATCGACCAGTCGCTGCACGACACCTATTACGTGGTCGCGCACTTCCACTACGTGCTGTCCCTGGGTGCGGTCTTCGCGATCTTCGCGGGCTGGTACTACTGGTACGAGAAGATCTTTGGCGTGAAGTACAATTCCTTCCTTGCTCGCGCCCAGTTCTGGTTCTTCTTCATCGGTGCGAACGTGATCTTCTTCCCGCAGCACTTCCTGGGTCTGCAGGGCATGCCGCGTCGCTATGTCGATTATCCGGATGCCTTCGAGCAGTGGAACTGGGTATCGTCCATGGGTTACGTCATCATGGCCATCGGCATGCTGCTCTTCTTCGTGGTTCTGATCGAGTCGATCATTTCCCGTCGCAAGGCGGACGCCAATCCGTGGGGCGAAGGTGCGACGACGCTCGAGTGGACGCTGTCCTCTCCGCCGCCCTTCCACCAGTTCAACGAGCTGCCGAAAATCAAGTAGGTAGATCTTGGACCACTCGACGAACTCAAGCGTTCATCGCGCAGAGGGCGAGGCTGTTTCAACAGCCTCGCCCCGCGACTATTTTGACCTGATGAAACCCAGGGTGATGACGCTCGTCGTCTTCACAGCCTTTGCGGGTCTCATCGCAGCGCCGACGGATGTCGATCCTTTCCTGGCGCTGATCTCGATTGTGTCCCTGGCCATTGGGGCGGGCGCGGCTGGCGCGCTCAACATGGCCTATGACGCCGATATCGATGCCACCATGAAGCGCACGCAAAAGCGCCCGGTGCCACGCGGCGCGGTGTCCATCTCCAATGCCTATGGCATGGGCCTGGTGGCTTCCATCCTGTCCGTGCTGATGATGGCCCTGGCGGCCAATTATCTGGCGGCCGGCCTGCTGGCCTTCTCGATCTTCTTCTACGCCGTCATCTACACGATGATCCTCAAGCGCTCGACGCCGCAGAATATCGTCATTGGTGGTGCGGCCGGTGCCTTCCCGCCGATGATCGGCTGGGTGATTGCGACCGGTGAGATCTCGCTGGATGCGGTGATCCTGTTCATGATCATCTTCCTGTGGACGCCGCCGCATTCCTGGGCCCTGGCCCTGTACAAGTCCGGCGACTATGCCGCGGCCAATGTACCGATGATGCCCGTCGCCAAGGGTGCCAAGTCCACCCGTCTGCAGATCCTGCTCTATTCAATTGTTCTGGTCGTTTTTGCCGGAGCGCCGGTCCTGACCGGCCTTGGCGGACTGGTCTATGCCGCAACATCGCTGGGCGGTGGCGCGCTCTTCCTGCTGCTGGCGGTGCGTATCTACAAGTCCCGTGCCGGTGAAGCCGGATCCGCTGAAGAGGGCGCGCTCTATGCCGTGCGTGCCGGTGACAAGGCCGCGCGTGATCTGTTTGCCTTCTCGATCGGCTATCTGACGGTCCTTTTTGCCGCATTGATTGTTGAGCACGCATTTGATGCTTATTGGGCAGTTCCCGGAGTAAACTTGTAATGGCCCCCGAAAACGGTTCCGACACGACTGGTGACAACACGAATGACGAGACTGCTCCGGAGCGTCTCGACAGTTCCGGCGCGCCGGCCAGTGAGAATTTCGGGTTCCATCACCGCGAAGGCCAGCCTTCCGGTGAGAGTGTCAGCCTGACCGAGGAACAACTCGCCGCGCGCAAGAAGCGCAATATCGCCATCGCCTGGAGCCTGATTGGCTTCATGGTTGTGGTTTTCCTGGTGACGGTCACCCGTCTCAGCCAGAATGTAGGGGGATAGGATCATCCGCCTTCCGCAAGACACGAACACCCGTGTTGCCGTGATGGCTGCCTTTGGCGCCGTGACCATGGTGGGCGCTGCCTTTGCAGCGGTGCCGCTGTATGACCTGTTCTGCCGCGTGACGGGTTATGGCGGCACGACGCAGGTGGCCGTGGGCGAGGCCGGCGAAATCCTCGACCGTGAAGTCACGGTCTATTTCGACGCCAATACCGAGCGTGACATGCCGTGGACGTTCGAGCCGCTGCAGCGTTCGCTGACCGTGCGTGTCGGCGAGAGCGGGCTGGCCTATTACCGCGCGACGAATACGTCGGACCAGCCGGTCACCGGTATCGCCTCCTATAATGTCGCGCCCTACAAGGCCGCGCTGTATTTCTCCAAGGTCCAGTGTTTCTGTTTCACCGAGCAGACGCTGGAGCCGGGCGAGAGCATGGACATGCCCGTGCTGTTCTTTGTCGATCCGCTGATCGATGACGAGCGCCGCATGGACGATGTGAGCGCCTTCACCCTCTCTTACACCTTCTTTGAAACCGACGGTGCTGCGTCCGCTTCCAGCGACGCCGCGCCTTAGCATTGAACCTTTCGCCGTGTCCGGGTATCACCGGGCCAAGTGGCTGATTTGATATCGCAGGAGATTCGCGATGGCTGGGCAGGCTGTTAAGCACGACTACCACCTTGTGGACCCATCCCCGTGGCCGTTCGTCGGCTCGTTGGGCGCCTTTTTGCTGGCCGTTGGTGCGGTCGCCTGGATGAAGGGACTTGTCGGTGCCGAGCACCCGCTGGCCTTCTTCTACGGTCCGAACGCCTCTGCAGGCTTCTTCATCGGCCTGCTCATCGTGCTGATCACGATGTTTGGCTGGTGGGCAGATGTCATCAAGGAATCGCGTGCGGGTGACCACACGCCGGTTGTCGATATCCACCTGCGCTACGGCATGATCATGTTCATCGCTTCCGAAGTGATGTTCTTCGTTGCCTGGTTCTGGGCATTTTTCGAATACGCGATCTTCCACGAGGTGCGTCTCGATCCGGGCCTCGCGACCTGGCCGCCGGCCGGTGTCGAGACTTTCGATCCGTGGCACATCCCGCTGATGAACACGCTCATCCTGCTGCTCTCCGGCACCACCGTGACCTGGGCGCACCACGCGCTGCAGCACGATGACCGCAAGGGCGCCAAGCTGGGTCTGTTGTTAACGGTGATCCTGGGCCTCTGTTTCACCGCACTGCAGGTCTACGAGTACCAGGAAGCCCACTTCGCCTTCTCCATGGCGGATGGCGGTAACCTCTATGGTTCCACCTTCTACATGGCGACCGGCTTCCACGGTGCGCACGTGGTCATCGGTACCATCTTCCTCGCTGTTTGCCTGTTGCGCCTGATGGCTGGCCACTTCACACCGGAGAAGCATTTCGGTCTGGAAGCGGCGGCCTGGTACTGGCACTTCGTTGACGTTGTCTGGCTGTTCCTGTTCGCCTTCGTCTACGTCGTCTACCAATAAGGCGAGACCACATGGATAATCCCTCTCCGTTTGCAACAGGCTTTCACGGCCGGTGTCCGAAATGCGGAGAGGGCGCCATGTTCAAGGGACTGCTCGAAATAGCGCCGCGGTGTGATGCCTGCGGCGTTTCTTTTGAGGATGCCGATGTCGGTGATGGCGCATCGGTTTTTGCCCTCTTCATTGTCGGCTTTCTTGCGATGGTGGTTTTCCTGCTCGTCGCCGTCGCCTTCAACCATCCACCCATCTGGGTGCATTTGCTGATCCAGCTCCCGATGATCCCGATCGCCACGATCGCCTGCATCCGCCCGCTCAAGGGGGTGCTCTTTGCATTGCAGTTCAAGCACGATGCCCAGGAAGCACGCCTGGACGACTGACGGCTGTTGGTGGGACATTCCCGCGACATCCTAGCGACTGGTGTTTCCTGCCAAGGCGGATTAGACCGGCACTCATGACACCGACCCGTTTTCCCATCTGGCTGACTGTTTTCACGATCGCCTCTCTCGCAATCCTGCTGAGCCTCGGCACCTGGCAGTTGCAACGCATGGCCTGGAAGAGCGCGCTGATCGACCAGTATGAGGCGCGAGGCGAGGCGGACAGTTTCCAGGCGGCGGTCTGCGCGCTGGGTGACAGCCAGTTCAGCCCGCGCGTATCGGGGCCGGCGCCGCTTTCCGGACAGGAATTGCGCCTCTATGCCCTGCGCGGCCAGCCCGGCTGGGTGCGCCTGGGCAGTTTGCGGGTTGCTGACTGCGAGACCGGCAAACAGCGCTTTATCCTTATTGAGAGTGCTTTCGAGACCCTCGAGGGCGAGCGTGTCTCCCGTCCCCGCGTCTGGCGGGCAGAGCCTGCGGTCACTGCAGGACTGTTCACACCTGGCAACGAAGCAGATACCAATCAGTGGTATAGCTTTGACCGGATCGAAATGGCGCGTGCCCTGGATATCGATCCGGACCAGCTCCTGCCGGTCTGGATCCGTGAGGACAGTGGCATGCCGGCGAGCCTCAGTCAGACGCCTCCCTCCAAACATTTTGGATATGCGCTGACCTGGTTCGGACTGGCCCTCGCGCTGATGGCGGTCTACGCCGCGATGCTGTTCAAGCGTCGCCAATAAGCCCGCTTCGGCGAAACATGTTATAAGAGCGGGTAACAGCCCGCCGTATTGGGAGAGATGCGTGGCACTTTGGCGCGATGATCCGGAAGAAGACATCCTGTTCGGTCAGGGCATCAAGCTGCGGGCACCCGTGCTCGAGGACTATGATGCCTGGGCAAAGCTGCGCGGCGCCTCGCGCGCCCACACCGAACCCTGGGAGCCGGCCTGGACGGTTGATGAATTGTCCAAGGGTGCGTTCCGCCGCCGTATTGCGCGGTACCAGGCCGACCGCCAGTCCGGTCTGGGCTATCCGTTTTTCATCGTGCGGCGGGAGGATGATGTCCTGCTTGGCGCGTGCAATCTGAACAATGTCCGGCGCGGCGTGCTGCAGGCGGCGGATATCGGCTACTGGGTCGGCAGCCCCTATGTCCGCAAGGGCTATACCCGCGCCGCGGTGAAACGTGTCTTGTGCTTCGCTTTCGATTCCCTGGGCCTGCATCGTGTCGAGGCGGCCTGTCGTCCGGAAAACCATGCCTCCCGCAAATTGCTGGAGGGCGTCGGCTTCCAGTTCGAGGGGCGCTCGCGTTCCTTCCTCAATATTGCTGGCGAGTGGCGTGATCATGATCGTTTTGCCCTGCTCAGCACTGACGAGCGCAAATGAGTTCCGATCCGTTTGAAGCCGGTGCCGCAGCCGCGGGCGCGGTGGCGTTCAGCATCCATCCTGGGACCGGCGCCGTGACCCTGTCCGGCGAGCGAGCTCGCTTTGGCCTCAATGGTGATACCCTGACGCTGGAGGTCTTCCTCGCGCGCATGGGCCCGACGGACCAGGATGCGGTGCGCCGGGACCTGGCGGCGGGCCGGATCGATGTGCGTGTGCGCCTGACCGGTCTGGACCAGCAGCTGAGTTATGTGCGTCTGATCGGTGCCCGGCGTGAGGGTGAGCGGGTCGACGGTCTGATGATCCCGGCCGGGAACACGGTCCACAAGGCCAACCGGATTGCCGACGAGCACGCCCTGGCGCGGGCTGTGGAGGCGGGCGAGGTGCTGGCCTTTTACCAACCGATCATCTGTCTGAAGACGCAGAGCCTTGTGGGTTTCGAAGCGCTGGCCCGCTGGCGTCGCCCGGGTGTTGGTGTGCTCGCTCCGCCGGATTTCCTGGCCATGGCGGATGATATCGATCAGCTGGGCAAGCTGAGCTCGAATATTCGTTCCAACGCGGTGGATGATCTCTCGGCCTGGCGCCGGAGTTCGCCTCAGGCACAGGATCTGTTCGTAGCGGCCAATGTCTCGGTCAGCGAGCTGGTCGATCCCGGCTTCCAGGATCGCATCATTGCCTATGTCGAACGCGCCGGCCTGCCCGCCGGTGTCTTCAAGCTGGAGATCGCCGAAACCGAGATCATGCGCGATCCGGACGCTGCGGCCGACGCCATGGCGCGTCTGTCCGAAGCAGGCATTGCCCTGGCGCTGGATGATTTCGGAACCGGCTATTCCTCGCTCGCGCGGCTGGAAATGCTGCCCTTTGATGTGGTCAAGGTCGACCAGTATTTCGTGCGCGCCATGATCGGGAATGAAAGTGCGACAACTGTGGTGCAGTCCGTGGTGCAGTTGGCCAAACACTTCAAGATGAAGGTCGTCGCAGAAGGCGTGGAGACGGCCGAAACCGCCAGCCTGCTGGCCGAGATCGGCTGTGATTTTGCGCAGGGCTATCGCTATTCCGGCGCGCTGGCACCGCAGGATGCGTATGAACTGATCGGGGCTGGACTGGAAGGCCGGTTCAGGGCCGCCAGCTAGGCATTGCCGCTGAGGCTGGACAGGCGTTCCAGGTCGATGCCCAGTAGCTCCAGGGCGCGTTCCCACTTGTCGTCAGCGCTTTCGGCAAAGATCAGGTCCTCGTCCGGATCTGCGACAAACCAGGCATTGCTGGCCAGTTCCTCTTCCAACTGTCCAGCTCCCCAGCCGGAGTAACCCAGCGCGAGCAGGCTGCGGCGAGGTGGTCTGGGCGAGGCGATGGCCTCCAGCGCGTCCTTGGTCGCCGTCAGCCCGATCGTGTCGCTTACGGGCAGGGTCGAATCATTCGATTCGAAATCAGCGCTATGCAGAACAAAACCGCGATCTCGTTCGACCGGTCCGCCCACCAGTACGGCGCGGTCCGGGGCATGGGGCTCGCCCTCGATGCCTAATTGTTCCAGCAGGGATGGAAGTCTGAGGCCTTCAACAGGCTTGTTCAGTACGATTCCCATTGCATGATCCTCGGAATGATCGCACATGAGGATGACGGTGCGATCGAAACGCGGGTCGCCGATAGAAGGGGAGGCGATCAACAACTTGCCTCCCAGATATCTGTCGGCTGTCAGCGTATCATCTTTCCGAGTCATACCGGCATGATCGCCTCAAATAGGGGATGCGTCTAGCCGGGTTCCCGCTATCTTAAAGTGCGCAAGTACGCATAAATAAACCTTCAGGAGAATAGACCATGACGATCAAGGTCGGTGACCGCCTCCCCGAGGCCACTTTCATGACGATGACGGCCGATGGCCCAGCCCCGGTGTCCACGTCCGATGTTTTTGCCGGCAAGACTGTTGCCCTGTTCTCTGTACCAGGCGCGTTCACGCCGACCTGTTCGGCCAAGCACCTGCCGGGCTTTGTCGAGAACGCCGCAGCCATCAAAGGCAAGGGTGTCGACACCATCGCCTGCATGTCCGTCAACGACGTCTTCGTCATGGGCGCCTGGGGCGCTGACCAAAAGGCGGGTGAAGATGTGATGATGCTGGCCGACGGCAATGCCGAGTTCGCCAAGGCCGTTGGCCTCGAGTTCGACGGCAGCGGTTTTGGCATGGGTGTGCGCGCGCAGCGTTTCTCCATGCTGGTCAAGGACGGCGTAGTGTCCGAGCTGAATGTCGAGGCTCCGGGCGAATTCAAGGTCTCGTCCGCCGACCACATTCTCGGACAGCTCGACAGCGTGTCCGCATAAACAACTCGTGACTTAATGGGAGGGTCCGCATGGATTTCGGTTTGATTGGCATAGCCGTACTGTTTTTCCTCGCACTGGCGATCATCATGTCGGTGATCAAGACAGTACCGCAGGGACAGGAATTTACGGTGGAGCGTTTCGGACGTTTCACGCGGACCCTTACGCCCGGTCTTCACTTCATCGTCCCGTTCGTGGACGGCATTGGTTACAAGATGAACATGCGTGAGCGTGTTCTCGATGTTCCCAACCAGGATGTGATCACCAAGGACAATGCGACCGTCTCGGTCGACGCCGTGGTCTTCATCCAGGTGATGGATGCGCCGCGCGCGGCCTATGAAGTCGACAATCTCGACTTTGCCATCATCAACCTGGCGCTGACGAATGTACGGACTGTGGTCGGTTCCATGGATCTCGACGAAACCCTGTCCAAGCGGGACGAGATCAATGCGCGCCTGCTGTCCGTGATCGATGCGGCGACCAACCCCTGGGGTGTAAAGGTGACCCGGATCGAGATCCGCGACCTGTCGCCGCCCATGGATATCACCGAGGCCATGGCCCGCCAGATGAAGGCCGAGCGTCTCAAGCGTGCAGAGATCCTGGAAGCCGAGGGCGCCAAACAGTCCCAGATCCTGCGGGCTGAAGGTGAGAAGGAAGCGGCGATCCGCGAGGCCGAGGGTCGCAAGGCCTCTGCCTTCCTCGATGCCGAGGCGCGCGAGCGTGAAGCTGAAGCCGAAGCCAAGGCGACCGAAATGGTCTCTGACGCGATCGGCAAGGGTGACGTCTCCGCGATCAACTACTTCCTGGGTCAGAAATATGTCGATGCGTTCGCCAATCTCGCGATCAGCGATCAGCAGAAGACAGTGATCATCCCGGCAGAGTTCTCCAATATCATCGGGACCATCACCGGTGTGGGTGAGCTGGGCAAGGCGGCGCACAAGGCCGTAAGCGAAGCCACGCACAAAGAATAAGTGTAACGGGTAGAGGAGGTCAGATATGGATTCGATTGTTTCACTGCTTGAGAAGCTGAACCTGTGGGCATGGTGGGCAATTGCCGGCGTGCTCCTGATCGCGGAGTTGCTGACAGGCACAACCTACCTCCTCTGGCCTGCTGCGGCAGCGTTCCTGACCGGTTTCATCGCGCTGGAGTTTATCGGCGCGAGCTGGACCCTCCAGCTGACTTTCTTTGCCTTCGCCTCGATCGCGCTGATCTGGGCAGGCGACCGCTGGGTGCGTCCGCGTCTCAAGGCCGGAGCCAGCACCGGTCTCAATGACCGCTCCCAGCGCATGATCGGCCAGCGGGTTGTCGCTGTGAGTGATTTTGCTGCGGCAAGAGGTCGGGTGAAATTCGGTGATACCGAGTGGGCGGCGGAGATGATCGATGCCAGTGACCCGGCGTCCGGAACCACGCTGTATGTGCACGAGGTCAATGGTGTGATCCTGCGGGTTTCCGACCACCAGGCGCAGTGAGTCATACCATATATCCGGATCCGCTAAAATTTTAGCTTTCCCGGAGAGTAACCGGAAGGATTTCGCCCGTATATCCGCGCTCAGTTGAGTTTAATTCCTTGGGTGAGCGAAATGAAAGCAAAAATCTTCTCCGTAATCATCGCTTCTGGCATGGCTGTTTCTCTTGTTGGTGCTCCGGCGCTTGCAATCACGACGACCGATCGCGCTGCTATTGAGCGCTCGGCTCCGGACTACCCGCGTGGCGCCGAGCGTCGCGGTATCGAGGGTTCTGTCACGGTTTCCTATGCGATTGACGCTGATGGCAGCGTTGTTGATGCCCAGATCGTGGAATCCACGCCGGCCGGTGTATTCGACCGTGCCGCGTTGGCTGCAATCGAGACCTGGCGCTACGAAGCCAGTGAGGCCCGCACCGAGGGTCACACCTATTCCCTGGACTTCCGTCTCGGCCAGTAAGCCTGGACAATTCCTCCCGGAAAAGCCGGTCCCTCGCGGGGCCGGCTTTTTTATGCCTTAGGGGCGGGTGTGGCTGCATTTAGTTTTGGTAAACCGAAGCGACTGAGACTGCGTCTTTCATTTGTCCGGACTCGGGGACTTTCTTGTCTGATAAGCAAACCGACTTTGAAGAAGCACGTCTAGCTGCCCTGTATGCGTTGGGCCTGCTGGATACCGAAGCTGAGGACGGTTTCGACACACTCACCGACCTTGCGGTTGGGCTGACCGGCACGCGTATGTGTGCCGTCTCGCTGGTAGATCGGGACAGGCAGTGGTTCAAGTCGAACATCAATATTCCGGCCGACGAGACGCCGCGCGATGTCGCTTTCTGTCATCATGCGATTCAGGGTGATGAAATTTTCTACGTCCCCAACGCGCTGGAGGATGACAGGTTCCGCGACAATCCGCTGGTGACCGGCGAGCCGCATATTCGCGGTTATGCGGGTGTTCCGATCCGCGAGTCCGGTGGACACAAGATCGGAACCCTGTGCGTTATTCATGACGAGCCAATCGATCTTTCGGTAAATGATTTTGAACGCCTGACGGCCCTGGCACGCCTCGTTGAGGAGCGTATTGCCGAGCGCGCGCGGACTCGAGCTGCCGACGCGTCGACCCGGCAATTGGCAGCTATCGCCCAGGTGCAGACCCAGTACATCGCCAATCTGGCAGATGCCAACATCGCTTTCGGTCAATTGCTCAGCGCCGCTCTGGAGCTTACCGGTAGCGAGTATGGTTTCATCGGTGAAATCCTCACCGACGAGAGCGGTCGTTTCCTCAAGACGCATGCGATTACCGATATTTCCTGGGACGAGGAAACGCGTCAGATCTATGAGACCCACTCCAAGACGGGTTTTGAGTTCCGAAATCTCGACACTCCGTTTGGCTATACGATCAGGACCGGCGATGCGCTGATCACCAATAACCCATCAGAGCACGGAGAATCGGGAGGGCTACTGGAAGGATACCCGCCCCTAAAGGCCTATATGGGCATCCCGCTTTTCAGTCGGGGCGAGTTTGTGGCCATGATCGGGATTGCCAATCGCCCCGGTGGGTTTGACCCGGCGATCAGACAGGCGATCGAACCCCTGCTGGTGACAATTTCCAATCTCGTCAGTGCCCACCGCATGGAGCGCGCACGCGAGCAGGCGATTGCTGATCTCAACGACAGCCAGCGTCGTTACGATCTCGCTGTACAGGGCAGTGCATCGGGTGTCTGGGAGCTCGATGTGCGTCAGAATACGGCATTTCTGTCGGAACGCTTGCTGGACATTGTCGGTCGGCCCGAAACAATGCCGCAGATGGGAAGCGGTCAGATCGACAACAGCGCCGAAGTGCTCCTCGGATTTGTTCACCCGGAAGATCGAGAGCGCGTCGAGACTGCCCTGAACGCACACTTTTTCAAGAAACAACCCTATCAACAGGAATACCGGCTGCGTAAGCCTGATGGCAGCTTCATAATTGTCCGTTCGCGCGGGCAGGCCGAATGGGATTTCGAGGGCAAGCCGGTCCGCATGGCCGGCTCCATCGAGGACATTACAGCCAGTGTCGAGCTTGAGAAGGAGAAACGACGGGCCACAGAACGTCTCCTGGTGGTGACTGAACTTGGCGGAATTGGAAGCTGGGAGGTCGATATGGCCACCGGCCAACCGATCTGGGACGAGATTACCTGCAGGATCCATGAAGTGCCGGCCGATTTCGAGCCTGCAATGGACGAGGCCATCAATTTTTACGCCCCGGAAGCGCGGCCGGTTATGACAGACGCGGTTCAGCGCGGAATCCAGGAGGGTGAACCCTGGGATCTGGAGCTGCCGTTTATTACGGCCAAGGGAAACAGAATTTGGGTGCGTGCCGTTGGGCGGGCCCTGTTTGAGAATGGCAAGGTCAGTAAGTTGATCGGCTCCTTCCAGGACGTAACTGAACGTCGAGCCCGCGAAGAAGAGGTGCGTACGCTTTCCGGGCGCCTGGGCTTGGCTTTGCAAGTGGGCAAGATCGGCGTGTTCGAGATGAATCTCGATGATGGGTCTACCTGGTGGGACAAGGGATCCCACACCATGTTCGGCGTCGATCCCGAAGCAGCAGAAGATCCGTTCAAGATTTGGGAAAACCGCATCCACCCGGACGATGAACCGGAGTTGCGCGAAAAGCTGGAAGCGGCTCTGCGCGAGGGTGCGGAGTATGATGCGGAGTACCGCATTGTGTTGGATGATGGCCGCGTGCGCCATATCCGCTCACAGGCACTGCTGCGCGAAGGCCTCTACGGTGAAAAAGTGTTCAGCGGGATCAATTTCGACCTGACGTCTGAGGTGCGTGCCCGCGAGGAAATCGAGCGTCGCCGCAAGGAGGCTGAAGAAGCCAACCTGGCAAAGTCCCAATTCCTTGCGAATATGAGTCACGAGATCAGAACGCCGCTGAATGGCGTGCTCGGCATGACGCAGCTATTGCGCCTGACTGATCTCACCGACAAACAGGCGGGTTTCGTCAATACGCTTGAGAATTCAGGTCGGGCCCTGCTCGACCTGATCGAGGATATCCTCGATATCTCCAAGATCGAGGCGGGCGCGGTCGATCTGTCGAATGAGCCGTTCGACGTTGCGCAAACATCGCGTTCGGTCATTGACATGGTGGCGGGCATGGCCGCCGAAAAATCTCTCGACTTGTCGATCGAAATCGACCCGAAGATCCCGCGGAAGGTCCTCGGCGACCAGAAGCGTATCCGCCAGGTTCTCATCAATCTTCTGGGCAATGCGGTGAAATTCACACCGAGCGGCTCTGTCAGTCTTGAAGTCAGCCAGCTGAAGCCGGATTGGGTTCGCTTCGTCGTTCGGGATACGGGCCCGGGAATACCCGCCGACCAGTGCAGTCATATCTTCGGTCGCTTCGCGCAGGTCGACGGTAGCGCAACTCGCGAGCATGGCGGAACGGGTCTCGGTCTGGCCATTTGCAGCGAAATCGTCGAGCTGGCAGGAGGCGATATCGGTGTGGAGAGCGAGCTCGGCCAAGGTGCGTGTTTCTGGTTCGAAATACCCCTGGAAAGCGCTGATAGCTGGAGTTCCGGCGCTGAAACGAGGGATCTGGCTGCCGCCAGCCAGACGGCCCGGATGTCGGCATCGGGTCGAATCCTTGTGGCGGATGACGTGGCCACGAACCTAATTGTTGCGACAGCGCTTCTGAAAGGTGCGGGTTACGAGGTGGAAACCGCCAGTAACGGCCAGGAGGCAATCGACGTTCTGGCGAACGGACGCTTTGACGCTGTTCTGATGGATATTCAGATGCCTGTTCTTTCTGGCGACGAAGCCATTCGCCAGATCCGTGAGTCCGGGGCCGAGTATGCGAACATTCCAATTTTCGCTGTGACGGCGGATGCGACCCGCGGTGCGCGCGAGAAATATCTCGCTTCCGGGGCCAATGGTTATCTCGCCAAGCCGCTTGATCTGGCCGAAGTCCTGGCTGTGCTGCAGCCCAGCGGCGAAGAGCGTCAGGCCAACGGCTAGCCTAGTCCCGCAATACCTTCGCGCGCCAGCTCGTCAGCGCGTTCATTGCCCGGATCTCCGGCGTGACCTTTTACCCAGCGCCACTCGATCGTGTGCTCACGGGTCAGCGCGTCAAGCTCCTGCCAGAGGTCGACATTCTTGACCGGTTTCTTGTCGGCGGTTTTCCAGCCCCGCTTTTTCCAGCCATGGATCCATTTGGTGATGCCATCACGCAGATAGACGCTGTCTGTGATCAGCACGACGGTGCGGCCCGGTTTTTTCAGCGCTTTCAGCGCCTCGATCGCGGCCTGCATTTCCATGCGGTTGTTGGTGGTATCGTGCTCGCCGCCCTTGAGCTCCTTGCGGTGGCCATTCCATTCCAGGATAGCGCCCCAACCACCCGGGCCGGGGTTTCCGGAACAGGCGCCGTCAGTGTGGATCGTAATCGTGCTCACAGCGGATATTTCTTTTCCATATCATCCAGGCCGGCACGGATGAGTTCTTCCAGAACGCCCATGTCCACATCGGCCAGCTTGTTGATGTAAAGGCAGGATTTGCCAAGCTTGTGTTTGCCCAACCGGCCCAGTATCTCGCTGAAATCGGTGTAGCCGGGCATGATGTAGACCACCATATTGGCCTTGCGAGGCGAGAAGCCGGTGCGCATGAAATCGCCTTCTCGGCCGCTTTCATACTTGTAGTGATACTCACCGAAACCGATGATCGCCGGCCCCCACATGCGGGCATCCCAGCCGGTGATTTTCCGCATCAGATCAAGCAGCGTCTGGGCATCGGCGCGGCGCGTGGCGTGTTCCACGCTGGCGATGAAATCTTCGGGTGATTGTTCGGTCGGCTTGGTCTTGTTCTCAGACATTGTCTGTTTCCTCGGCGAGCACACGCGGGAGTTTGAACTCGACATCCTCGCGTGTCACGGCAAGCTCCTCAAGAGAGACTTCGAAACGCTCGCGGAAGGCAGCGATCAGTCCCTGGACCAGGTCTTCCGGCGCGGACGCGCCCGCAGTGATGCCCACGGTGCGCACCGGGCCCAGCTTGTCCCAGTCGACATCGCTGGCCGAGGCAACCAGCTCCGCGCTTTTCGCGCCGGCCCGCTCTGCGACCTCGACCAGGCGGACTGAATTGGAGGAGTTCGGTGCGCCGATAACGAAGACCTTGTCGCAACGATCCGCCATTGTCTTGACCGCGCTCTGACGATTGGTCGTCGCATAGCAAATGTCTTCCTTGTGCGGCGAGGCGACAGCCGGGAAGCGGGCTTGCAATCGTTCGACAATGGCAGAGGTGTCATCAACGGACAGGGTGGTCTGGGTGACAAAGGCAAGCTTGTTCTCCTCACGTGGGATGAGCGTGTCCACATCCTCGACTGTTTCCACCAGCGTAATGGCGCCTTCCGGCAGCTGCCCCATCGTGCCGATCACCTCGGGATGGCCGGAATGGCCAATGAGGATGATGTCCAGCCCGTTGTTGAAATGGCGCTGCGCTTCGACATGGACCTTGGAAACCAGCGGGCAGGTCGCGTCGACATAGATCATCTCCCTGCGGGAGGCCTCGGCCGGGACGCTCTTGGGCACGCCGTGGGCAGAAAAGACAACCGGTCGATCATCCGGGCACTGGTCAAGCTCTTCGACAAAAATCGCGCCCATTTTCTCCAGCCGTTCCACGACATGGCGGTTGTGCACGATCTCGTGGCGCACATAGACAGGTGCACCGAATTTTTCCAGGGCGCGCTCAACGATCTGGATCGCGCGGTCTACACCCGCACAGAAACCGCGTGGAGCGGCCAGAAGGACGGTGAGGGGGGGAGGCGCTGCGCTCATGAAATCGAAATCTCCTTCAGCGATGCCGTTGCGGACTTGCGCTGTGCATCGTATGACCGTCCTAACAATTCGGCTGCGTGCTATCCAGTGCCAGTCACTCTAGTGAAGTCAGGTGTCGCACAATGCGTTCTATTGCCCTTGTTGCCGCGGTCGGATCCGTTCTTGCCGGTTGTTCCAGTGTTATCGACGCTCTTGAATCACCGGAACCGAATATCGGCCCGTGTCCGACAGCCTTCGCGCTGCATGATGCGCACCGCTATGTCGAGATTGACGGCGAAGTCACCTATGAAAATGTGGGCTTCACCGGTGAGATCCTCGCGGTACGGTCCCTCTGCAGTTATTATGACGACCGACCGATCCTGGCCAATCTGGAAATTGACCTGGGTTTCGGCCGTGGTCCAGCCGCGATGGGCAGCGAGAATACCTATGAGTATTTTGTTGTCGTCACCCGCCGTGACCGCGCTGTCATCGAGAAAGAGACCTTCCCGATTCGTGTGCGTTTTCGCGCGGATGAAGATCGTCTGTTCATGACCGAGCGTGTGGATGCCATCTCCATCCCGCGTGCGACGCCGACCACGTCGGGCACCAATTTCGAGATTCTCGTCGGCTTTGAACTGACTGACGAGCAGATTGCCTTCAATCGCAGTGGACGGCGTTTCCGCGTCGCTGCTGGCCAGGAATAAAATTCATGCCTTCAATTGCTGATCAGCTCGGCGCAGTGCTGGGCGACGCGTTCGCTTCCCTTGAGCTTCCGCGGGAACTGGGCCGTGTGAGCCCGTCCAAGCAGAACCCGGAAGTCTTTCCGTATCAGTGCAATGGCGCCATGCCGGCGGCCAAACAAGCCAAGAAAAATCCGCGCGAGATCGCCAAGGCTGTTGTTGATGCGGTTGCGGACAACCCGCTGATCGAGAAGGTCGAGATTGCCGGGCCAGGTTTCCTGAACCTGCGCCCCTCCGCGGAGGCCATCACACTACGCGCTGCTGAAATCGCCGCCGACGAGCGCGCGGGCGCTGCGAAAACCGAAACGCCCCGCAAGGTGATGATCGATTTTGGCGGCCCCAACGTCGCCAAGCCGATGCATGTCGGCCATCTGCGGTCTTCCGTTCTGGGTGATAGCCTGCAACGCCTGCTGCGTTTCCGCGGCGATGACGTGGTCTCCGACATCCATCTGGGCGATTGGGGCCTGCAGATGGGGCATCTGATTACGGAGTTGGCCGACGAACAACCGGATCTGGTCTATTTCGACGCGGATGTGACGGAGGGTTATCCGTCCGAGCCGCCGGTGACTATCGAGGATCTTGCGCGGCTCTATCCGCAGGCCTCCAACAAGGCGAAGTCCGATGCGGACCGTCTTGAGGTGTCCCGAACCGCAACGGCTGAGCTGCAGGCCGGACGCCCGGGCTATCGCGCGCTGCTGCGTCATTTCATCGATGTATCCGTCGCGGCTCTGAAAAGGGATTTCGGCGCGCTGGGTGTGCATTTCGACCTGTGGAAGGGTGAAAGCGATGTCGATCCGCTGATCCCGGACCTGGTCCAGGATTTCAAGGATCGCGGCGTTGCCGAGGAGAGTGATGGCGCCTGGGTCGTGCGTGTTGCGCGTGACGGCGACAAGAAGGAACTCGCACCGCTGATCCTTGTGACCTCCGGCGGTGCTTCGCTTTACGGAACCACTGACCTGGCGACCATTCTCGATCGCAAGAACGAGGTTGGCCCTGACCTGACACTCTATGTCGTCGATCTGGCCCAGTCGGATCATTTCGAACAGGTCTTCCGCGCGGCAAGCAAGGCCGGTCTGGCTGCAGAGGGCGCGCTTGAGCACGTGAAATTCGGCACCGTCAACGGCACTGACGGAAAGCGTTTGCGCACGCGCGATGGTGGAACCTTCCGCCTTGCCGACCTGATCTCTTCCGCCATCGAACGCGCAGGTGAGCGCCTCAAGGAGGCGGGGCTCGCCTCTGACGCCTCCGAGGAAGAGCGGGCGAATGTTGCGCGCATGGTTGGTCTGGCTGCGATCAAGTTCGCCGATCTGCAGAATTACCGCACCACCAATTACGTGTTCGATCTGGACCGTTTCACCAGTTTCGAAGGTAAGACCGGTCCGTACCTGCTCTATGCTGCAGTCCGCGTGAAATCGCTGATGCGCAAGGCAGATCGTGAGGGTGTGGCACCGGGCGCGATTGTTGTCGGCACCCAGGAGGAGACCGATCTCGTCCTCGCACTGGACGCGTTTGGCGCTGCACTGGAGCAGGCGTGCGAGAACCGGGCGCCGAACGCGATCTGTGATCACGCTTTCACCCTGGCCCAGGCCTTCTCGAAATTCTATGCCGCCTGCCCGATCCTCGGCGCAGACGACGATGCCACCAAGGCCTCGCGCCTGGCCCTGGCCCAGGCAACGCTCAAACAGCTTGAGCTCTGCCTGCATCTGGTCGGTCTGGAAGCCCCGGAGCGGATGTAGAATCCGGCGCTATTGTGCGCCGGTTTCCAGTTCAGCGATACGGTTGAGAGCGTTCTCGCACCAGCTACAGCCGCCGTCTTCCGGCGCAAGCTCCAGTGATGTGCGGAAGGCTGCGAGGGCGGCCTCGGTATTGCCCAGCGCGACATGTCCTTCCCCGAGGCTGTCAAACAGATTGCCATCGGCCGGGAAAAGCTCGGTGTTCAGCTCAAAGAGGGCGACGGCCCAGTCACCGCGCTCCTCACCCAACAGGTGAAACCCGACGCGATTCAGGATTCGACGGTCGCTGAGTTCACGGCCGGTAATCCCTTCCAGATGCGCGGGCAGGTCGGCGACCCGCTCAACCGGCTGGCTCTGGCTGTACTGATTGATCAGCGTATAGGGCGAGGCGTGCACCGGGCTGACCTCGTAGCTCGGATCGACCAGCATGCGCCGGACGACCGGACCCATGCGGTCCGCCGAGGGACGGCTTTCATTGGTCCAGTGCATGATCAGGGTGTCGTCAGCCGGATAGCGTCGGATGGTAGCGTTGAAGAGGCCGTTCGAGCCGGCGTGGTTGACGGGTGTGCCTTCGGACCCCGTTTCCACAACCCAGCCATAACCGTAATGATCCGGATCGCCTTCCTCCCACGGGACGTGCGGCGCCTGCATCTGGGTTGTGGATTGTGCTGACAGAACAGTGCCGTCCTGTAGTGCGCGATGCCATTTGCCCATATCGATGAGTGTCGTGTAGAGGCCGCCATTGCCCAGCATGTGCCAGGAGACTTCCTCTTCACGCCAGCGCTGGATGAAGGTGCCGATATCCGCGCGCTCCGGGTCCAGAAAGCCGTGGAAATACATGTGCGCGAGGTTTTCATCGTCCCAGTCACGCAGGCGATAACCCGTCTGGTCCATGCCCGCCGGGTCCAGCACGGCCTCGATCAGGAAACTCTCATAGTCCGTCCCGCTGACATCCTCGATGATTGCGGCGAGAACCGTATAGCCGGCATTGGAGTATTCCAGCGACGTGCCTGGCTCCCGGCTGAGCGGGCTGGCGAACAGCGCGGAAAAGAAGTCCTCGCGTGACTTGTAGGGGCTGTGATCGCTGCCCTCATACCCGCCAGTGTGGTCCGACAGGCCCGAGCTGTGCGTCAGCAGCTGGTGGATGGTGATGCCGGTCTTGTCCGCCGGCAGGTCGGTGAAATACCGATCCAGCGTGTCGGCAACGCTCAACTCACCGCGCTCCTGCAGCACCAGGATGGCTGCCGCTGTAAACTGTTTGGTCAGCGAGCCCATGTCGAACACGCTCTCAGGCGTTGCCGGATACTGGGCGGCGCGGTTGGCCAGCCCATAGCCCGTGGAGATCAGGGTTTCATCGCCGATGGTGACCAGCAGGCCGCCAGCTGAACCAACCGCCTCTGCCGTTGCGATATAATCCGCGATGCGTTGCTGCGTATCCGCCTCGACCGTAACGATCTGGGCGAAGGCCGAGGACGACATAAGCGAGGTGGCTGCCAGAAGACCGGCGGCAAGAGTTTTGAATGACATGGAGTTATCCCGAGCTAGTATGCCGGTGAGATGCGGCCAGGTCGGCATTTGGATGCAACCGGGTGTCAGCAGGCTGCAATCCTGGTCCCCCGTTTGGGGGAGAGGTGTTTGCAAAAACAGGTGTATGCTTGGACCAGATAACGAGGAGCCAGCCATGATCGTTTCACTCATCGCCAGCCTGTTCGTCCAGTCCGCGGACCTGCCGACCGATCCGGCGCGCCTGTCGGTTCTGATGCAGCAATCCTGTCGCATCCAGCAAGTGGATCGCCAGGGCGGTGCGGAGCCGGATCATTTTGCCTTTTGCCAATGCCTTGACAGTGAGCTGGCCCAGAGCCTGACCCCTGGGGCCTATCGTGCGGCCGCACTGGGCGGACAGGGCGCGATCCAGGGGCGCGGCGAGATCGCGGACTGGGAAGCGGCGCGCCTGGAATCCCAGCAGGTCTTCGCCTCTCTTCCTGAGGCAGAGCAGGCGGGGCTGGGCGGTCATATCCAGAGTGCGCTCGGCGTGTGTCTGGGCGGCTAGAACGAAGCCGGAAATCCACCGTCAAATCGCATTGACTCACCGGCATCCCGGCCTAGAGTCCTGCAAATCTGTTTGACCGGCCGCGAGGTCCGTTTTACAGGCCACTTCTCCCCGCGGGAGAGACCGGCGAATAAGCCGGCGCCGAAGGCGCAACCGCCCCGGAAACGCTCAGGCCAAGGGACCGCGGACGAGAAAAACGCTGGAAAGTGGATGCGCGCGTTTGCAAGCATCCCACCGACGGAGCAAGCGTCGTCCCGGGCAAGCGGGGCTGGCGCGGAATCTCTCAGGTTATCGGGACAGCGGGGGCAACGGCTGCAGGCGGCGACGCTTGCGGATCACTGTTGCGCAAGGACCCGATTGATGACCGACACCCTTCTCAAGACACCGCTTCACGCCCTCCACGTCGAGCTGGGCGGCAAGATGGTGCCGTTCGCCGGCTACGACATGCCGGTCCAGTACCCGCTCGGCATCATGGGCGAGCACAATCATTGCCGCGCCAAGGCGGGCCTGTTTGACGTCTCCCACATGGGCCAGGCGCGGTATGTCGGTGACGAGGCCGCGCTGGAAGCGCTGATCACGGCGGACCTTTCGGCCCTGGGTGCCGGCGAACAGAAATATACCCTGCTGCTGAACGACAAGGGCGGTATCCGCGACGACCTCATGGTCTCCCGCCCGGCCGGTGAAGGCCTTTTCCTGGTCGTCAATGCAGCCACCAAGACCGAGGATTTCGCGCTGATCGAGGCGGCGACGGCGGGCAAGGGCACGCTGACCCGTATCAACGACCGCGCCCTTCTGGCCCTGCAAGGACCGGAAGCCAAAGATGTCATGGCACGTCTTTGCCCGGCAGCCTGCGAAATGGTCTTCATGCAGTGCGGCGCGTTTGAGCTGGACGGTGTCGAGGTGCTGATCTCGCGCTCCGGCTATACGGGCGAGGACGGTTTCGAGATTTCCATCCCGGAGGCGGATGGCGCTCGGATCGCAAAACTGCTGCTGGCCCAGGACGAGGTCGAGGCGATTGGTCTTGGCGCGCGTGACAGCCTGCGCCTGGAAGCCGGTCTTTGCCTTTACGGCCATGACATGGACGAGAACCGCACGCCGGTTGAAGCCTCGCTGATCTGGGCCATGGCCAAGACCCGTCGCGAGCGCGGTGATTTTCCGGGCGCTGCCATCATCGCCCAGCAAATACAGGACAAGACCTGTCAGAAACGCATCGGCCTGCGCCTCGAGGGCGCGCCGGCGCGCGAGGGTGCGGAAATCGCAGACAAGGACGGAAACATCATCGGTATCGTGACCTCTGGCGGCTTCGGCCCGACCATCGAGGGTCCGGTTGCCATGGGCTATATCGACCGCGCCTTCATGGCTGAGGGCACCGAGGTCGATCTGATTGTGCGCGGTCGGGCGCGCGCAGCGACGGTGACCAAGATGCCGTTCGTTCCGAACAATTTCTATCGCGGATAACTCTTTACAGGGGAAGGGAAAATCATGAGCACGAAATTTACTGAAGACCATGAGTGGATCACCATAGACGGCGATGTCGCCACGGTTGGCATTACGGCCTATGCCGCTGAGCAGCTGGGCGATGTGGTCTTCGTCGAGCTGCCGGATGTCGGGAAGACCGTCTCCAAGGGCGATGAGTTCGCGGTTGTTGAGTCCGTCAAGGCGGCCTCCGAGGTCTACGCGCCGGTCGATGGCGAGATCGTCGAGGTAAATGGTGAGCTGGAAGGCGAGCCGGCCAAGGTCAATGAAGAGCCGACCGCAGGCGGCTGGTTCGTGAAGTTCAAACTGTCCGACGCCTCCCAGCTGGAAGGCCTGATGGACGAAGCCGCTTACAAGGCGCACATCGCGTAAGTGGGATCAGGGGCATGAGCAGATATTTCCCCCTTTGGAGCCTGGCTCTCCTCGGTTTGTTCCTGATCAGTGATCTGGATCGAGCTCTGATGGAGTGGCTGCTTTGGGGAAGCGTCACGGTGTTCCTGACCCAATCGCTTGTGCGGGAGTTCCTGCCGGAACGTCTCGCCTGGCAGCGAAAGTGGATTGAGCGGGTTCTCGATGGCCTCGGTTGGGTCTTGATGGCCCTGCTCGCGATCCAGCTTATCCAGCCGCTTCTGCAGTTCATGCGTGACCCTGACTGGCTGGGTATTGCCGCTCCTGCTGCGATACTGATCCCGGTGGCCACCATTTTCGTAGTTACAGGCGGATGGGCTTCCTTCCGCGCCAAATACATCAAATCCACCAAGGAAAACTGATGCGTTATCTCCCTCACACAGATACTGACCGGAAGGACATGCTCGATGCGATCGGTGTGGCTTCCATTGATGATCTGTTCGTCGACGTGCCCGATGCGGGTCGGCTCGACGGGCTGATCGATCTGCCGCTGAAACAGGGCGAGCTCCAGGTCGAGCGCGCGATGTCGGCCATGTCGGCGAAGAATGTCTCGGCATCATCGGTGCCGTTCTTTGTGGGGGCGGGCGCTTACAAGCACCATATCCCGTCAACCGTGGATCACCTGATCCAGCGTTCGGAATTCCTGACGGCCTATACGCCGTACCAGCCGGAAATCTCGCAGGGCACCCTGCAGACCCTGTTTGAATTCCAGACCCAGGTCGCCCAGCTGACCGGCATGGATGTGGCCAATGCCTCCATGTATGACGGCTCCACGGCCTGTGCCGAGGCGGTCATGATGGCAGCCCGTGTCACCCGCCGCATGAAGGCCGTCATGGCCGGCAATGTGCACCCGCACTATGTCGAGGCCTCCAAGACGCTGGCGAAATATTCCGATGTCGAGATCGAGGTCACCGAGCCGGGCCTGGGTGGTCTGGAAACGCTGATCAACGCCATCGACGACGAGACCGCCTGTGTCGTCGTGCAGACGCCGGACGTGTTCGGCCAGCTGCATGATCTGCGGGCCATCTCCGAAGCCGCCCACGCCAAGGGCGCGCTGGTGATCGCGGCTTTCACCGAAGTCGTGTCCCTCGGCCTTATCGAGGCGCCGGGTGCCATGGGCGCGGACATCGCGGTTGGCGAAGGCCAGTCGATCGGTGTCGGCCTTAATTTCGGCGGACCCTATGTGGGGCTGTTTGCCTGCAAGGATGATCGTCGCTTCATTCGACAGATGCCGGGCCGCCTGGCTGGTGAGACGGTGGATGCCGATGGCCGTCGCGGCTTCGTGCTGACGCTGTCGACGCGCGAACAGCATATCCGCCGTGACAAGGCGACGTCGAACATCTGTACCAATGCCGGTTTGTGTGCGTTGGCCTTCACCATCCACATGACGCTGCTGGGCGAGAAGGGCCTCAAGCAGATGGCCGTGATCAATCACGAGACCGCCTGCAGCCTGGCCGATGCGCTCGATGCCATTGACGGCGTTGAGGTGCTCAATGACGCCTTCTTCAACGAGTTCGCGGTTCGCCTGCCGAAAAACGCCAATGACGTGGTCGACCAGCTCGCCAAGCTCGGTGTTCTTGCCGGCGTTCCGGCCAGCCGCCTCTTCCCGGGCCAGTTCGAGGACGTGCTCCTCGTGGCCGCGACCGAGATCAACACGGACGAAGATATCGCCATCTTCGACAAAGCCCTGCGGAGTGTTCTCTGATGCCCATGAATACCCAAGGACGTCCGACCCGCATGGCGGACAATATCGCAACCGGCGGATACGCCGAGACCACCTCCGGCTCCAAGGGCCTGGAACAGGCGGAACCGCTGATCTATGAGCGCGGCTCTGCCGTGCAGACCGGTGTTGACCTGCCCGAGCCGAAAGGCACGCCGAGCCGCCTGGGCGGTCTTGCGCGCCAGTCCGAGCTGGGCCTGCCGGGCCTGTCCGAACCGGAGACCATGCGCCATTATGTGCGCCTGTCGCGCAAGAATTACGCGATCGATCTGGGTCTCTACCCGCTCGGTTCGTGCACGATGAAACACAATCCGCGTCTCAACGAGAAAATGGCGCGACTGCCGGGTTTTGCCGATGTGCACCCGATGCAGCCGGCCTCGACCGTACAGGGCGCTTACCAGGTGATCGGTGAGCTGGCGCACTGGCTGATGACGCTGACCGGCATGCCGGGTGTGGCGATGTCGCCGAAAGCCGGTGCTCATGGCGAGTTCTGCGGCATGATGGCGATCCGCGCCAAGCTGGACGCCGACGGCCAGACCCATCGTCGCCGTGTTCTGGTTCCGGAAAGTGCCCACGGCACCAATCCGGCTACCGCGGTCCAGTGTGGTTTCACCTGTGACGAAATCCCGGCTGACGAAACCGGCCGTGTCGACATGGAGGCCTTCAAGGCCAAGCTGGGCGATGACGTCGCCGGCATCATGCTGACCAACCCCAACACGTGTGGCCTGTTCGAGCGTGACATTCGCGAGATCGCTGACCTGATCCACGAGGCGGGCGGCTATTTCTACTGTGATGGTGCGAACTTCAACGCCATCGTCGGTCGTGTGCGTCCGGGTGATCTCGGCGTCGACGCCATGCACATCAACCTGCACAAGACCTTCTCTACCCCGCACGGCGGTGGTGGCCCCGGTTCCGGCCCGACGGTCCTGTCCGAGGCGCTCGCGCCGCACGCGCCGGTGCCCTACGTGGTCCAGAACGGCAATGACTGGGAGCTGGTCGAGCACGAGGCCGATGCCGCAGGCGAGCCCTTTGGTCGCATGGCGGCCTTCCATGGCCAGATGGGCATGTTCACCCGTGCCCTGACCTATATGATGAGCCACGGTTCGGATGGTCTGAAACAAGTGGCCGAGGACGCTGTCCTCAACGCCAACTACATCCAGGCGCGTCTTAAACACGTCATGACCCCGGCCTTTGACGGTGTGTGCATGCACGAAGCCCTGTTCGATGACCGTTTCCTGGAAGGCACGGGTGTCACCACGCTCGACTTTGCCAAGGCGATGATCGACGAGGGCTATCACCCGATGACCATGTATTTCCCGCTGGTCGTTCACGGTGCCATGCTGATCGAGCCAACCGAGACGGAGTCGAAGTCCGGTCTCGACCGTTTCATCAACGTGCTGGAAGCTCTGTCCCTTGCTGCCAAGGCTGGCGAGACGGACCGCTTCCAGGCGGCCCCGATCCACGCACCGACCAAGCGTCTCGACGAGACCCGCGCGGCGCGTCAGCCGGTCCTGCGCTGGCACCCGTCGGAATCGAATGAAATGGAAGCGGCTGAATAAGCCGGGCATTTACCCCACTTCCGGGTGAAAATTGCGGGGATACACCAGGCCGGTGTATCCCCGTCTCTTATTGGCCGCGACCTTGCCGCAAGACTGCCAAGAAGGGAGGTTAGGGGGAGGCATGCCTGCCCGTAACACATCCACCCGCCTGAGTTTCCGCCGCACCGGCTGGACGACGCGCCTGCGCGACATCCTGCTGTTTGCCATCGGCATTTATGTGCTTCTCGGCGGTCTCCTGTGGCTCAGCGAGCCGGACTTTCTCTATCACCCGTCGTCAGACCGTGTGGCGCCCAGCCAGGACTGGATCCATCCAGTTCGCCTGAACACCGCGGACGGGGAAGCTCTGACCGCCTGGTATGCGGAAGCGGAGCAGGGCTGTCCGACATTCCTGTTTTTCGACGGCAATGCAGGGCGGCCGGAAATCCAGTCCGGACGCTGGCGTCGCCTGCACGAACAGGGCGCCGGTTTCCTGGCTGTCTATTATCGCGGCTATTCCGGATCGACCGGCGCGCCCAGTGAAGAGGGGCTGCAGATCGATGCCCAGGCCGGCCTGTCCTGGCTGCTGCGCCGGGACATCAATCCCGATGACATCATTGTTCACGGCTTCTCTCTCGGCTCCGGCCCGGCCGTGCGGCTGGCGGCGACGAATGCGGTTGGCGGCCTGATACTGGAAGCACCCTATATGTCGATGAGCCAGCTGGCGGGAGAGAAATTCCCGCTCTACCCGTTTTCCATGTTCATGCGGAACACTTATCGCTCGGACCAGTGGATCGGGGCGCTCGATGAGCCGGTCCTGATCGTGCACGGCTCTGAAGACCGTCTCATTCCTTCCCGCCACGGAGCGAACCTCGCTGCGATGGCGCCTGAGCCCAGCCAGTTTGTCGAAATCGAGGGCGCTGATCACGCGACCCTTGTGCGTGACGGTCTTTATGACGAGGTCTGGCCCTTCCTCGCCCGTCACTGGACACCATCGACCCCGCCAGGCCGGTCATGTGGCGTGCAACCGGTGTCGATTGCAGGCGAAAATAGCGCTCTCGATTAATTTATGAGGCAGGAACAGCGAGAACTGGCCGCGGGACTTTCCTCGGCGCCTGACAGCCCCCATATTCGTCTTGCTAGCCGAGCCTTTCGACGATTCCCGGTCGATTTGATGCTGATATGCAACAGGCGTGAAACGAAGCGCAGATCGTGCCCGAATTTGGGCGCTTTTGTCTCGCATTGGGGTCACGTTTACGAATTAAGTGTTTCCTGTTTGGCCGCGCGGACAAAGAAGTCGCGCACCGGCAGACGGGGTTGGAGATGGTCACAGCCATGAACGAGCAACTGAACGGATGGGCACGCTCAAATGCCTTCGGCGCCGTCGTGGTGCTGGTGATCCGTGCTGTTGCTGTGGCTCTGGGGCTAGCCCTTATGGCCATCGCTGTACCGGTGGGCCTGCTGACCCCCATTCTCCCGATCGGCGCAATGATCGGTTTCCTTGGTCTGGTTCTTGTGGCGGCAGCGTCCAAGACGCTGCATGGCTGGATCACCCAGATGCTCAAGCGTTTCCCCTGGCTTTGGAAGCGCGTGAAATGGGCATTCGGTGAGAAGGACAAGGCTGCCGACCCGGCGGAATAGTCGTCTCATTTCTGCAAAATCGACAAACGGTATCGTCCGGTCATCTAGTGGTCGGGACGGCTCTCCTGTGTCCGCGTTAGCTTGCAGCCATGCCAACGCAAATCGGCGTTGATGAGCAAGATCGAGAGAAGTGAATGTTAGTAAGACAAGCCCTGCTGGCCGGTATTGCGGCTCTGGTTTCCGGTTCTCTCCAAGCAGAGGACCAGGCCGCCGGATTGCAGGCCGAGATTGAAAACTGGGCGCAGTCGCGCGCGTTCAACGGTGTGATCCTGTTCGACGGTGATCAGGATGTTCGTTATGTGCACGGGACGGCTGACCCTGAAACGGACCGGCCCCTGACCATGGACACCCGTTTCCAGACGGGGTCGGTGGAAAAATACTTCGCGGCCATCACCGTCTTTGCACTCGTGGAACAGGGCGTGCTGGATCTCGATGCCCCGATTTCGGACTACCTGCCTGACTACCGGGCCGATACGGGCAGTGCGGTCACCCTGCGTGACCTGCTCACAAACCGGTCCGGCTTGCCCAACGACATGGTCAATGCCTTCAGAAGGATCGCGTCCGGCGAGGCCGAACGTGTCGATGCCATGAGCAGCACACAGGCCGTGACCGAATTCGCCAGTGGCGATCTCAACCAGGTTCCGGGCGAGGTGTTCGACTATGTTCTCGTCAACTGGTTGCTCGTTCAGCATGTTGTCGAGCGGGCCTCGGGCATGAGCTATCCGGAGGCCCGGCAGGATTTTGTCTTCACCCGGGCAGGCATGAGCCAGAGTGGCGGATATATCCATGACCTGGGCAGCACGGAGCCGCATGTTCTCGATGTCGCCATCGGGTTTGATCCCGCGGATGCCAACGGGCAGGGCGATTACTGGACCCCGCAATGGTTCAAGGGCAGCTATACGACGGCCCGGGACCTGCAGCGGCTGGAGCGCGCGCTTGATGATGGCGATGTGCTGAACCCGGACAGCCTGGGCGAGTTTCGTTCGGTCCAGGTGCCTGACAGCCGATATGCCTATGGTGGACGCTTCTCTACGTGGGAGCTCTGTGGCGAACAGTTCACTGTTTCAACGCAGGCAGGGTCCAATGGCGCGTCGAACATGATCTCTGCCTACCTGCCTGCCCGCAGGATTGGTGCCGCCATGACGACCAATGTCGACACCAGTCAGGGACAGATGTTCGAATTTGCGCACCGGCTCTTCGAGATCGAGCTCGGGTGTGGCTGACAAGGCGCTACCCCCGTTTTGACCAGGCAAAAGAAAAGGCCCGGAGATGCTCCGGGCCTTGTTCGTTCCGACAGTGCTGCGAGCCTTAGTTCAGGCGGTCCGCAACGGCCTTGATGTCTGCATCGACAATCTTATTCAGATCCGTCTTCTTCAGCTTGGACTGAAGGATTTCCTCGGCGGCGGCAGCAGCCAGCTCGGCAGCAGCGGCCTTGACCTCTGCAGCAGCCTGGGCTTCGGCCTGGGCGATACGCTGCTCGGCCATGGCCGTGCGACGCTCGAGGCGCTCGGTGAGTTCCTTGCGGGACTCTTCCTTCAGCATCTTCGCCTCGGACTTGGCTTGGGCGATGATCGCTTCGGCTTCCGCCTCGGCTTCACGCTGTTTGCGCTGGTAGGAGGCGAGCATTTCAGCCGCTTCCTCGCGCAGGCGCTTGGCGTCCTCGAGTTCGTTCTTGATGCCTTCGGCACGCTCGTCGAGCGTCTTGGCGATCGTCTTGAACACGCCCATGTACATGAGCAGGCCAAAGAACACGACCAGGGCCAGGGAGGCGTAGAAAGACGGGTCTGCGAGCAGATACTCGACCAGGCTCTGTTCGCCGTAAGCTTCTTCAGCAGCAATCCGCATGATCAAGCTCCCTTCATGGCGCCATCGACAGCCTTCTCGGCGTCTTTGTCGCTGACTTCAACGCCGGCCAGGGCTTCAACAGCAGCAGCCGTTGCGCTGGCGGCGATACCGCGAACCTCGGCGAAGGCCTTTTCCTTGGCAGCACGGATGGACGCTTCAGCAGCTTCCTGCTTCTCGGCCAGTTCCGCTTCTACCTTGGCAGCTTCCTGCGCCAGTTCCTTGTCCAGGGCGTCGCGCGTGTCAGCAGCAATACCGTGAGCCTTGGAACGAGCTTCCGCGAGGGATTTCTCGTAAGCCTCACCGGCTGCTTCTGCATCAGCTTTCGCTTGGGCAGCGGCATCCAGATCGTCCGCGATACGGTCGCGGCGGTCTTCGATCGTCGTCTTGATCTTCGGCAGGATAAAGCGATCCAGCGCGATGTAGAGAACTACAAAGCTGATCGCCAGCCAGAAGAGCTGGGACGGGAAATATGTCGGGTCGAAGGGCGGGAAGACGTCCGATGCCGCGTGAGCTGCATCTGCGCCGTGAGCCGCTTCTTGTTCCGGTGCGAGCGTCATGGAACGCCTGCTCCTATGTCAAAGGTGCTCCCGAAAGGGAGCAAGAGCGCGCGGCAATCCGGTGATTACCGCGCGAACCTGATATTAGCCGAACAGGGCCAGCAGGGCGATGAGCAGGGAGAAGATGCCCAGTGCCTCGGTAACGGCGAAGCCGAAGATCAGGTTACCGAACTGCTGCTGAGCAGCAGACGGGTTGCGCATAGCGCCCTGAAGGAAGGAACCGAAGATGTTGCCAACGCCAATGGCTGCACCAAGCATACCAAGGCAAGCCAGACCGGCGCCGATGTAACGAGCTGCTTCCGCTTCCATTTTGAAACTCCTTTAGAAGATCGTGTAGCTGTGAGTGAAACGACGTCCTGCTTAGTGTCCTGGGTGCAGGGCGTCGGAAAGGTAGATGCAGGTCAGGATCGCGAAGACATATGCCTGCAGGAAAGCGACCAGGAATTCGAGAGCCGTCAGCGCCAGCGTCATGGCGAACGGAAGGATACCGACGAGGTAACCGGCCGCGCCCAGAGCGCCTGCAAGCATGACGATGAAGCCGGCGAACACTTTGAGCAGGATGTGACCTGCCAGCATGTTCGCGAACAGACGTACCGAGTGCGAGACTGGACGGCTGAGGAAAGAGATGACCTCGATCAGCACGACGAAGGGCAAGATATAGCCCGGAACACCACTCGGCTTAAAAAGCTTGAGGAAGCCAAATCCGTTCTTGAACACGCCATAGACCAGAACCGTCAGCCACACGGCCATGGCCAGGGCGACCGTGACGATGATGTGCGAGGTGATGGTGAAGGAGTGCCAGCCCGGCGCCGGGAAATACGGGAACATGCCGAGCATGTTGGCAACCAGGATAAAGGTGAAGAGCGTGAAGACAAACGGGAAGAAGCGCAGCCCTTCGGATCCCGCCGTCGAGCGCAACATGTCTGCCACAAATCCGTAGATGATTTCGGCTACCGACTGCGCACGGTTCGGGACCGTGGCGCGGCTGCCCATGGCGACGGTGAAGAGGACGATCGTCATGAGCGTCGTCAGCACCATGAAGAAGCTGGAATTGGTGAAAGCCAGATTCAGGCCAAAAGCTTCGAACTGGAAGACTTCGTGGACTTCGAACTGCTTGATCGGGTTGGTGTCTGCCACGCCCGGCCTCTTTCATGTCTTGCGGAACAAGCCGCTGTCTACCCAAGGAAACGTCAGCTTTCGCCGTCAGCTTCCGAATTAATCTCTTTGGCAGCCCTGACCACATTCAATGTGCCCGAGACAAAGCCCAACATTGTTCCGATGACCAGTCCCCACGGTCCCGAACCAGCGACCAGGTCTACAATGAAACCCAGCGCGGATCCGACGAACACGCCTGCGAAGAACTCGGATCCGTATCGCATCCCGAGGGACCATGCGGATCGCGGCTCATCCTGCGTCTTTGCTCTGCGGGCTTCGCGCTGCGCGTCAATACGCTGCTGCAAGGCTTCGAGGTCGGATTTGGATGGGTCGCTCAGAGTGTTGTCTTCACAAGACTGATTAATCGGCACACCTATGAAAGAGGACCCCCCATAGGCGCGCGCAAACTATCCTCGGGGCTTGGACAAGTCAAGCAATGGTGCGGGTGCGGTAAGTGTAAGTAATTAAAGCAATAAATTGCTATTCGGCCGCGATCAACTGTTCCGCGGCTACCAGGTCCACCGAGACAAGTTGCGAAACGCCGCGTTCGGCCATGGTCACGCCGAACAGGCGATCGACCCGTGACATGGTCAGCGGATTGTGGGTGATGACCAGGAAACGGGTCTCGGTCAGGCGGCGCATTTCCGCCAGCATGCGGCAATAGCGGTCGACATTGGCGTCATCGAGCGGGGCGTCGACCTCATCCATCACACAGACCGGGGCCGGATTAGAGAGGAAGACCGCAAAGATCAGTGCGGACGCGGTCAGCGCCTGTTCGCCACCGGACATCAGTGACATTGAGTCGAGTTTCTTGCCCGGCGGGCAGGCGAAGATCTCCAGCCCGGCTTCCAGCGGATCATCATCCTCGGTCAGGCGCAGCTCGGCATGGCCACCCTCGAACAGGGTGGCAAACAGATTGCGGAAATGTCCGTCGACGATTTCAAAAGCCTCAAGCAGGCGCGCCCGGCCTTCGCGGGAGAGTTCATCCACCGCCTTGCGCAGGCGGCTGATGGCTTCCAGCAGGTCATCGCGCTCCTTGGCCATTTCCTCGACGGTCTTGGCCAGTTCCTCAGCCTCTTCGTCAGCCCGCAGATTGACCGCGCCCAGGCGATCACGTGAAGCGCGGGCCTCGTTGAGGCGGCGCTCCAGCTCGTCCGGGGACAGGCTGGTGATGTCCTCGTCCTCGATTCGTGCGGCCAGTGCACCTGGTGCAGACCCGGTCGCGTCCTGAAGACGTTCCGTGGTTTCGTTGAGGCGTTCGCGTGCGCCAGACAGGCGGGCTTCGGCTGCGGCGCGGCTTTCCCGGGCAGCAGAGGCGGCGGCCTCGGCCTTGCGGGCGGCGCTGTCAGCATCCTTGACCTGGTCCTCGGTGGCGCTGGCTTTTTCTCGAGCTTCGCGTGCGACGTCTTCCGCCTTGTCGATCTTGTCACCGAGCGCGTGGAGCTGTTCCTCCAGCTTGGCCGGCAGTTCGCGGGTTTCGGTCAGCCGCGTCTCGGTCTCGCTGATCTGTTTGGCAATATCGCCCAGCTGGTTGCGCGCGCTTTCACAGCGCTTGGCCCAGGCATCATGTTCGCGTTGCAGGGCGACCTTGCGCTGTTTGCGCATTTCCGATTCGCGGCGGACGCTCTCAAAGGCAGCGCGGGCGTCGGCGGCGGCCATGCGGGCACGTTCAGCTTCCTCGCGCGCCAGTTCCAGCGCCTCGATATCCGCTTCTGCCTGGGCATCGGCTTCACACGCCAGGGCGGCGGTCTCGTGAGCGGCGCGGGTTTCAGCGAGTTCCGCGGCCAGGCGTTCCAGGCGTTCCTTGAGGGCCGTGGCGCGGGCACCGTCCTTGGCGGCCTTCTCGCGCAGATCACCAACACGATTGATGGCGCTGCGGGCAGACCGGTCTGCTTCCGGCAGGGCTTCGCGGGCGGCGATGGCGTCCTGGCGTGCCTTGCTGACAGCGGAGTGGGCCGCGTCCTTCTCTTCAAGCGCCGTTTCCAGCGGCCCCGTTTGAGCTTTCAGCTCGCTCTCGATTTCCTCGAGGCGATTTCGCTGTTCAAGGCGGGCGACGGCAGCTGTTGGAGCGTCGGCCCGGGCGACCAGACCGTCCCAGCGCCAGAGATCACCCTCCTGGGTGACGATGATCTGGCCCGGCTTGAGCTTTTTCGAAGCTTCTTCCGCGCGCTCCGGCTTGACCACGCCGATGGAGTCGAGGCGCGCCTTGAGGGCGGCAGGTGCCTTGACGTGGTCGGACAGCGGCACCGAGCCACCGGGCAGCTGGTCCAGCTTGATGGCGATTTCCTGCCAGTGGCGCGGGGCGTCATCATCCAGCGAGGCATCGAGGTCATCGCCGAGCGCTGCGGCCAGGGCCTGCTCGAAACCCGGGCGGGCGCGCACGGCGTCAACGGCAGGATTTGGCGTGTCCTGGATGGAGGATGCCAGCAGGCGTTCCAGCGCCTGCGCCTCGCGCTGCAGTGCTTCGTAATCGGATTGACGTTTGCGATAGATGTCCATCGCCTGTTCAAACGCGCCCTCTGCCTCGGAGCGGATGGTGTCAGCGGTTTCCGAACGGGTCTTCGCGAGGGTCAGAGCCTGTTCCGCAGTTTCCACGGCGCTTTCGGCTTCAGCCAGATCGGAAAGGGCGGTGGAGGCGTGGACACGCTCCAGCTCCTCGGTCGCCGAGGTCATCTCGCGCTCGATCTGGTTGAGGCGCGCAGCCAGGCGTTCGGCATCGCGCCGAGCCGCTTCCAGGGCAGCACGGTTCTCGGCAGCCTCGCGGGCCTTGGCGTCCAGAACGGCTTCCTTCTGGGTGCGGCGCTCCTCGGCATCCTTCGACGCGGCCTCGGCAAAGGACAGCGCGTCCTTCTCCTTGTTGGTTTCCTCGTCCAGACGCTCGATCTGGGCGGCGGTTTCACCGCGCGAGCTCTCGGCGTCCTCGGCGATCTGTTCCTCGCGGCGGGTGGAGGCCGCGAGCTCGTTCAGCCGGGTTTCAAAACCGGTAATGCGGTTCTGCACGTCGCTCGCATCGCGTTCCAGTCGATCGCGTTCGCGCTCCAGCGCCCGCAGGGCTGCGGCGGCCTCGGCCTCTGCCAGGCGTGCGGGCTCTCGGGCCGCGGCCTCGACCTCGGCCTTTGTCCGGGCATCAGCGGCGGAGCGGGTCGCCGTCTCGGCGGCTTCCAGGCATTCGGCCAGTGCACCTTCGGCTTCCTCGACCTGGCTGGCGGCATGGCGCCAGCGGTTCAGCCAGACGGCCGCTTCCAGCGTGCGGATGCTGGTGGAAAGCTTGCGATAGCGAGAGGCCTGGCGCGCCTGTTTCTGCAGGGCCGAGTGACGACTGTCCGTCTCGTCGATGACCTCCTGCAGGCGCTCTAGATTGGTCTCGGCACCCTTTAGGCGCAGCTCCGCCTCGTGCCGGCGCGCGCGCAGACCGGAGACGCCAGCGGCTTCTTCGAGAACACGGCGGCGGTTCTGCGGCTTGGCAGCGATGAGTTCGGAGATCTGGCCCTGGCGGACGAGAGCGGGCGAGTTGGCGCCCGTGCCGGCGTCGGCGAACAGCAGCTGGACGTCCTTGGCGCGGACTTCCTCTCCATTGATCTTATAGGCAGAGCCGGCACCACGGGTGATCCGACGGGTGACTTCCAACGTCGGCGCGTCATTGAAGGCCGGCGGAGCACGACGCTCCGCATTGTCGATGGTCAGGACAACTTCAGCATGGTTGCGAGCCGGGCGCATGTCGGTGCCGGCGAAGATGACGTCTTCCATACCGCCGCCGCGCAGCGACTTGGCAGAGGTGGCACCCATGACCCAGCGCAGGGCTTCGAGCAGGTTGGACTTGCCGCACCCGTTCGGCCCAATAATTCCGGTCAAACCCGGATCGATCCGCAATTCGGTCGGATCGACGAAGGATTTAAATCCGGTCAGCCTGAGCTGAGTGAACTTCACCTGACCTCCGCAACGCCACTTTCACCAAGCATGCAAGGCAAATGCGGCGCTTTCCTGACAAAATGTCTAGTCCGAATCGGACTCTGTCAGAAAGTGAAGAATGATTCTCCTGAAGGAGTCTTCATCGAAGTCGCCGGAAACCCTTTCCCCATTGATGAGAAGTGGTTCGCCACGCCAGATGAGAACGAGCTCTCCATCGATGCGCTGGCCGGAGAGCAGCTCGCCATTGAAGAGGAAGGTCGGCGTGCCGCCGACCTGGTCCAGGCTGGCCTGGTAGAGATTTGATGTGAGACGCAGGTGATTGGCCTCGTCATTGAAACAGGCGAGCATCTCGTCCTGCGTCTTGCCAAGGGCGCCGGCAACCCGCGCATAGATCGACAAGACGTCGTTCTGGTTGCGCAGTCCGTCCAGGATATTGGCCTGTTCGGTGAACAACAGGTCGACGGCGTCGTAATAACGCTCTTCATCGACGCAATAGCTGAGGAAGGCACCGGCCGCGGCCATTTGCTCCGGCTGGGTGATAATCGGGCGGAAGATGAAACGGACCTGGCCCGTTTCAACAAATTCCGAGTTGATCATGTGCCAGTTCTCTTCGTGGAAATGGCCACAGTGCGGGCAGGCATAGGAGCCGTATTCGATGATTTCCAGCGGCGCATCGCTCGCGCCGAGGATTACGTCCTGCGGCGGAGGTGGCGGCGTGGATGACTGCTGTGCGTATGCGCTCCCCAGCGCGAACACAGTGAGCATGAGAACGACAAGGGAACGCATCACAACAGTCATTGTCTCTAGCCTTCAGAAGACGCTTGTTCGACGAGATGGTTGATCAGGCGGCTAAACGTCTCGGCGTCGACGATTGCGTCAACGGGCTCGCCATCAATCAGAACCACATTGCCGCCCAGTGTGAACACAGAGCGATTGCCGTCGCGCTCGCTGTCCAGCAGCTGGCCGTTGAAGACAAAACGCGGCGTTCCGGTGATGCCGGCCTCGCCAGCGCGCTCATGGCTGTCGAGGATGGACTGGTAGATGCTCTCGTCGTTGAGGCAGGTGTCCATCTCGCTTTCAGACAGGCCCATGGAACGGGCGATCGCTACGTATTGCCGGCGGGCACCGCCCGGTTGGCTCGCGGCCTGGAAGATTGCGCGCTGTTGCTGCATCAACAGGCTGACCATGTCGAAGTAACGATCGTCGGAGACACAGTGTGCCAGCGCAAAGCCGGCTGCAGCCAGGCGCGGCTCGCCGCTGAGCATTTCGCGCATCACAAAGCGGATCTGGCCGGTTGAGATGAAATCAGTCTCCAGCGTGTCCCAGACTTCCTCGTGGAAGGTGGCGCAGTGACCGCAGGATACAGACGCGTATTCGATCATGGTGACCGGGGCGTCGGCCGAGCCGAGGCTGCGTTCATTTGCACCGGCGCTGTCGATCGAGCCGTTGGACCCTCCGCCGCAAGCGGCCAGAGCTAGTGAGGCCGTCATGGTCACGGCAGTGAAGAATCGACGAGTAACGCTCATTCCTATCCCCTCAGATAATCAGTTTCCGCCACGGGCTTTGACGGATTTGTCAAAACGTTTCAAGGCGGACAATAACCGCGCCTCCGCAGAAGTCTCTACCTTCTCGCTGTTTTGTGAACTGGCTTGCCCTGAATTCATGCTGTTTTCGCCTGTCGTCGCAGGCCGCATCCGGCCCTGTACGACACGCAGGCGAGTGGGTGAGCGAGCTCCGGCATAAGTGCTTACGCGCTCCAGGATGCGGCGGCTCTCGGCCTGCAGGACAGCTGCGGCCGGGCCGCGTGCTTCCACAATCAGGGTCGAAATTCCGCCGGTGCGCTGAATGGATTTGGGTGAGCTCCACTGGGCCAGACGCTGACCGACTATCTCTGGCCAGTATTGCGTGAGCTGGTCAACGCCGACACCGAACTTTTTGGCCAGCGGACGCAGGATGCGCTCGGCGGCCCGTCCGGCGCGCGGGGCAGGGCGGATCGCTGCACGACCGCGATGGTCCTGCAGATAGCGTCCGGCTTCCTGTTCCAGGCTTGACTGTGAGGGGCGTTGTTTCATGTCACGCAGCATTGCGCCTTTGCCCAAATCCCGCAAGCTGACGCCTCATGCAAAACCGTGCCGACACCACCACGCTCAAAGACCGCCTGCTGGACTGGTATGACCGCGAAGGCCGAAGTCTGCCCTGGCGCATCCGCCCGGAGGACCGGGTCGCGGGAGTGGTTGCCGACCCGTATGCGATCTGGCTGTCGGAGATCATGCTGCAGCAGACGACCGTGCCGCACGCCACGCCCTATTGGCATCGTTTCCTTGAGCTGTGGCCGGGGGTTGAGAACCTGGCAGCTGCGCCACGTGAGGATGTCATGCGCGAGTGGGCCGGACTGGGGTATTACGCGCGGGCCCGCAATCTGCACGCCTGTGCGCAGATGGTGGCGGGCGAGCTGAACGGGGTTTTTCCGGACACGCTGAAGGGCCTGCTGGCTTTGCCAGGTGTCGGGGAATACACAGCCAACGCCATTCTGGCGGCCGCCTTCAACAAGCCGGCGAGCGTGGTGGATGGCAATGTCGAGCGGGTGATCACGCGTTTCTATCGTGTGCAAACTGCTCTGCCCAAGGCCAAGCCGGAGATCAAGAGGCTGGCAGCCGGGATCGCGTGCGAGGCGCGGTCCGGCGATTACGCCCAGGCGATCATGGATCTGGGAGCAACCGTGTGCACGCCCCGGGCGCCGGACTGTGAGCGCTGTCCCTGGTCGACGGATTGCCAGGCGCGGGCTGAGGGCGATGCGCTTCGGTATCCGCTCAAGGAAAAGAAAAAGCCCAAGCCTGTGAGGCGGGGTTTTGCCTGGCTGGTGCGCCGTGACAGGCAGGTCTGGCTGCGTACGCGAGCCGACAAGGGTCTGCTGGGCGGGATGCGAGAAATCCCGTCTACAGACTGGAAAACGGAACTGCCGGACTGGTTGCCGCCCTTTGCCGATGGGTGGACTGAGCGGGGCGAGGTGAAACACGTTTTCACGCATTTCGAGCTGAGACTGGATGTCCGTGAAGCGGCGGCGCCTGCCGACTGGACACCCTGCAGCGGTGACTGGGTGAGTGAAGAGACGCTGGACATGGAGGCCCTGCCCAGCGTTATGCGCAAGGTGCTGGCGGTGCGCAGCCGAAGCGGCGGTTAGACCGTATCCAGCGCCTCGAGCATGGCATTGAAGAAGTCCGATGCGTTGAGCGGTTTGGCGGCAAAGGCATTCATGCCGGCCTTGCGACAGGCCCGTGCGTCTTCCTCGGTGGCGTTGGCTGTGAGGGCAATGATCGGCAGTTTCGCCTTGTCGTCTTCGAAGGCGCGGATCTGGCGTGTTGCTTCCAGGCCGTCCATGATCGGCATGCGCATATCCATCAAAATCAGGTCGATGTCTTCCTTTCGCGCCGCTTCAACACCCTGTTTGCCGTCAAACGCCTCGACGACTTTCGCGCCAAGAGGTTTGAGGAAGGCCTTGGCGACCTCGCGATTGATCAGATTGTCTTCCACCAGCAGGATCGAGCGGTCGTGCAGGCTTGCATAGTGCGGGTCCCTTGCCAGTTCGACCGGTGTTTTCGCCACCGTATCGGGGCCGGCGCTCGCCTCCTCGGCTGTCAGCAGGAATTCGAAGGTGAAGGTCGAGCCACGGCCTGCAGCGGAGCGCACGCGGATGTCGCCGTCCAGCAGCCTGGCGAGATTGCGCGATATGACCAGGCCCAGCCCGGTGCCGCCAAAACGTGTGGAAATGGATGCGTCGGCTTGCTGGAAGGGCGCGAACAGCTTGTCCATCACCTCGTCGCTCATGCCGATGCCGCTGTCCTCGACCCGCACCGAGATGAGATGTCCTGCCTCGACCGGTCGGGCGCTGGCGCGGGTGGTGATGCTGCCGGTATCGGTGAACTTGATCGCGTTGGAGAGCAGGTTGGACAGGCACTGGCGCACGCGATGTGCATCGACAACACCGGACTCGGGTAGCGTGTCATCCAGCTCCAGCGTGAAACTCAACCCCTTGCCCTCGGCCTGCGCGGCAAACAGAGCGTGAATGTCCCTCAGCAATTGTGGCAGTCGTGCCTGGGTTGGGGACATCTCCAGCTTGCCCGCCTCGATCTTGGACAGGTCAAGAATATCGCTGAGCATCAGGGTCAGTGTCTCGCCTGACGCCTGGATCATCCGCGCCTGTTCCTTCTGTTCCGGCTCTTTGAGCTCAGTTTCCAGCGCCTGCGCGAGCCCGTGGATACCATTCAGCGGCGTGCGCAATTCATGGCTCATGTTGGCGATGAATTCGCCTTTGGCCTGGTTGGCCTTTTCCAGCTGGCGTGTGCGTGCCTCGACCCGGTCTTCAAGCTCGTTGAGCAGTTCGCGATTGCGTAAATCCTGGTCGGCGAGGGTACGTGCCAATGTGCCGATTTCGTCGGACCGGACAGCGAGTTTGTGTGTGTTCACCTCAGTCGCGGGGGCCTGGTCGAGTGCGGGGGAGAAACGCCGGGTCAGCTGCAACAGAGGATCAACAATGTGCTGGCGGAAATACCAGAGCAGGAAGAGCGCCTGAAGGGCTACGCCGACGACGGCGAGCATGACGATTCGTGCGGTTTCGCGAATGGCATCGGCGCGCAGGGCCTGGCGGTCGAGCAATGTCACGAAGAACCAGTTCGGTCCCTCCATGCGCGAAAAGCCCACTAGCCAGCGGCCATCCGGTGTCACCAGGGCGCCATTATCCTCTGCCGTGGCCAGAATGGCCTGGTGCAGCATTTCGATACCGAGGCTTGTTCCAAGCGCATCGACCACATCCTGGGTAATCTCTCCATCAAGCAGGCTGCGATGGGCGATCAACTGGCCGGCCTGGTTGATAAACAGGTTCTGACCATCGGGAAGCGTGTCCGTCATCGCCTCAAAAAAATGCGCGCGCAGTTGAACGGTGGTGCCGAAGGCCGCGACGTGTTCGCCATCGCGGCGCAAGGGTGTGAAACAGCCTGTCGTCAGGGCTTCCCGGTTCTGGATGAAGGCGAGCTGGGAGAGCTCGTCGCAGACAAAATGACCATCCGGATTGTTCTCAGCCGTCACCAAGTCGGTGAAGCTGAACGCGGTGAGGTCAAAGTCCGGCGTGGCATCGCGGCGATAAAACATCATCCGGTCCTCGCGCTCTGCCGCTGAAATGACCAGCTCGTTCTGGGGCGTGAACAGGTAGAGATTGTCGATATGCCCGGACAGCATCTCGCCACCTTGATCAACAACATTATAGGCCGCGAGCAACAGGCGCTTTCTCGTCGTATCGAGAGGTTCGTGGGAGCTCATGAAGGCCGCGACGCCGCGATGATAATTGCCATGGTCATCGGTATAGCCGTCAAACAGCGCGTCGATGGAGCGCCGTGTCCCGTCGGGCTGAAGCGGGAAAAGCCGGTCGAATTCCTCATCGATCCGCTCGGCCGGCAAGCCGTCCAGCCGGCGTTCGACAGCGCGTAGTGCGGATGCGTGGGCCTGGCTGATCTCATCGAACATGTGATTGGCCCGGTGCGCCCGTTCCGCAATGTACATGTCCAGGGACTGGGTCTGTTGCCGCTCGATGTCACGCCAGAAACTGACGGCGACCAGAATGGTGGCCAATACCGAGAGAGTCAGGGTCGACAGCAGGATCGCCGCCACAATTCTCAGTGTCAGTGAACGTTTCAAAACCAGCCCCTTAGCCGCACGTCACCTAGATTCAGGTGATTTGCGGTCTGCACCAAGTGCAGATGCCCGAAGCGACCAAGGTTTCAGGGGGCGCCGAGGCGGACGATAGCTAGTTCTCCAGCGTGGCGCGGACTTCGGACCGAAGCACATCGATCGGAGCCAGCCCCTGCTTCGTGCGGACGTGCCAGTAGGTCCAGCCATTGCAGCTCGGTGCGGCCTGAAGCTGGGCGCCGACCTGGTGAATGGAACCGGCGCGATCACCGGCGATCAGAGTGCCATCGGCACGCACGCGGGCGGTGTTGCGGCCTTTCGGGCAGTAGAGCGTGTCACCCGGCTTGACCAGGCCGCGCTCGACCAGCGCTCCGAAGGGAATGCGAGGTTGGGCGCGTTTGGACTGTGTAACATTCAGGGCTTCGCGGGCAGCAGGTTCGATCGCCAGCAGGCGTTCACGGGCCACAGCGATATAATTCTCGTCCCGCTCGACACCGATGAAATGACGGCCGAGACGCTTGGCAGCAGCACCGGTTGTGCCGGTGCCGAAAAACGGATCAAGCACCACATCGCCCGGATTAGTCGTCGACAGCAGGACACGGTGCAGCAGGGCTTCCGGTTTTTGTGTCGGGTGCGCCTTCTTGCCGTCAGCATCCTTCAGGCGTTCGCCCCCGGAACAGATCGGCAGCGTCCAGTCAGACCGCATCTGCACGCCATCATTGAGCGCTTTCATGGCTGCATAGTTGAAGGTCGGGCGAGCGTCCTTGGTCTTGGCGGCCCAGAGCAGGGTCTCGTGCGCATTGGTAAAACGCGTGCCCTTGAAATTCGGCATCGGATTGGACTTGCGCCAGATGATGTCGTTGAGCACCCAGAAGCCGGCATCCTGCAGGATGGAGCCGACGCGGTAGATGTTGTGATAGCTGCCGATGACCCAGAAACCGCCATTGGGTTTGAGCACGCGGCGGGCCTGTTCCAGCCATTGCCATGTGAACAGGTCATACTCGTCAAATCCACCGATCTGATCCCAGTCATTATCGACGGCATCGACCTTGGAATTGTCCGGGCGGTGCAGGTCGCCCCCGAGCTGGAGATTGTAGGGCGGGTCAGCAAAGACGAGATCAACGCTTTCGTCGGGAAGCGTTTTCATCACTTCCACGCATTCGCCTTCGAGGATCTGATCGATCGGCAGCTGATCCATAACGCAAAACTCCACCCGCTTGTATCACGGTCCGTTTTCCGCTTTTAGGGCTAACGGGGCGTTAACCCTGAATCAAGTTATCCACAATGATTCGCATCCCGGGGCTGGCGCGATTCGAGGGCTTTGCGGACCGGCGCGTAGCTCATCCGGTGGATCGGGCAGGGCCCGAGGCGCTCAAGCGCTTCGCGGTGAACAGGGCTGGGATAACCCTTGTGCTTGGCTAGGCCATAGCCTGGAAAGCGCGCATCCGCGAGCACCATGAGATCATCGCGCACGGTCTTGGCGATGATCGAGGCAGCACCGATTGCGGCCACCTTGGCATCGCCCTTCACGATTGCACTGGCAGGCCAGGGCAGGTTTTCGGGCACACGGTTTCCGTCGATCTGGATCTCTCCCACCACGACACTCAGGCCAAGCACAGCGCGGCGCATGGCTGCCATGGTCGCATGCAGGATGTTCAGCCTGTCGATCTCGGCAGGTTCGGCGATGCCGATGCCGACATGAGCGTTTTTCATGATATCGAAAAACAGGGCCCGGCGTTTCTTTTCCGAGAGTGCCTTTGAATCCCCCAGTCCCTCGATGGGGCGAGCGGGGTCGAGCGCCACGGCAGCAGCAACCACCGGCCCTGCGAGGGGGCCGCGACCGGCTTCATCTACGCCGGCGAGTGGCAAAGTCGAACCAAAATCCATCGCGTTAAGCTTAAATCCAAGATTTCGTGTCAGCATGCAAATCAAAGGTGGATGGACCGAGACAAAAGACGTGAAAGAAGTAATGGTCAATTCGGCCGCAGTACACGATGTGTGGCTGCTGGGGGTTGCTGCTCTGTTGAGCCTGGTGTGCGCGGTCGCTGCGATCGCCGCCGTTCGGCGTATTCTCATCCTCGAGGATGAGCGTCGCCTGGTCTGGCTCACGGTCGCGGGTTTCCTGACAGGCATTGGTAGCTGGGGCGCCGGTTTTGTCGCGACGATGGGCTTCAATGCCGGTGTCACGATTGCTTTTGACCCCTTCCTTGTTTTGTCGTCCTTCCTGGTCGTCGTGGGCATGGCCTGCGCGGGCTGGACGGTGATGGCCTTCCTCAAGCACAAGCTGGGTTCGCTTGTCGGTGGTGCGACGGTCGGAGCGGGGGCAGCGGCGATGATCTATTTTGGTCTCAACGCCATAAGCGCGCCCGTCCCTGTCGGCTGGAGCGAGCCTGTGGCGTGCCTTGGCATGGCTGCCGTTGTCGGGGTGACCATGCTGAGTGCCCTGCTGGCGTCGCGGGTGACCGGTGCTGTCGGGCTGGCCCTCGCGGCTAGCGTTCTGGCGAGTGTGCCGCTGATCGCCTATTTCACCCTGACCCAGGCGCTTGAAGTCAGCCAGGTCGAGCTGACGCAGGTCGCCAAGCTGGAGACGGCACCCAAACTGATGGGCCTGACCATTGCGCTGGGGATTCTACCGATCGCCGGTCTGGGGCTGAGTTTTGCCCTGTTCGATCTGCATATCGGGAAGCGGCGCGAAGCCGAGGGGCAGCGTATCAACGCCCTGGCAAATTCGACTTTTGAAGGTCTGGTCCTGGTCCAGGATGGTCGCATTGTTGAAGTCAATGAGCGTATTTGCGAGATCACCGGCCTGGAAAAGGAAGACCTGATCAACATGCCCTTGTGCAAGGTTGGCTTGGATGAGGCTTCCGTGGCGGTCTTGCAGGGGTTGGAATGTGGTGACAAGTCGACCTGTCGCCTGCGTTCCCGCAGCGAACAGATCATCACTGCCCAGGTCAGCTGCCGCGGCATCGAGTTCCGCAATGAAGACAGCCTGATCATTGCCTTCCGCGATATCTCCAGCGAAGAGCGTTCGCGCCAGCGCATCATGCACATGGCGCATCACGATGCGCTGACCGGCCTGCCCAATCGCCTGCGCTTCCGGGAAGCCCTCGAGAACGAGCTGACCATGGCCTGGGGCAATCATACCGAAGTCGCGTTGATGTTCTTCGATCTCGACCGCTTCAAGGAAGTCAATGACGTGCATGGCCACGCCGCGGGCGATGAATTGCTTAAGACCGTTGCCGAGCGCATGCAGGACGCTCTGCCCAAGGGTGCCATCGCGGCCCGCCTGAGCGGCGATGAGTTCGCGGTCATCCTGCCGGATTGTGAGTCCCGCATGGCGGCCAATGCGGTGGCCGAGCGTGTCGTTGCCTCGGTCGGCTCTCCGGTCACGATTGGCTCGGTACATCTCAATGTCAGTGCCTCGGGCGGTGTGACCTTGTTCCCGCTGGACGGGGAGGATCTGGACCGGCTGATGAATCAGGCGGACCTCGCGCTCTACAAGGCCAAACATCTCGGCCGAAACTGTGTCTGTGACTTCGACCCGAAAATGGGACGCGAGCTGCAGGAAAAACGCATGCTGGAATCTGACCTGGCCATGGCCATCGAGGACGAGTTGCTGGATCTGCACTTCCAGCCACAATCTCACCTCGGCACCGGAGAGATCCGCGGCTTCGAGGCGCTGGTGCGCTGGGAGGACGAGGTGCGTGGCTTTGTCTCGCCGGCCGAATTCATCCAGCTGGCCGAGGAAAGCGGACAAATTCTCAAGCTCGGCCAATGGGTTCTGGAAACGGCCTGCCGTGAGGCTGTGTACTGGCCCGAGGGGCAGCGGGTTGCGGTCAATGTTTCGCCCGCCCAGTTCAAACAGGGCAATTTCATTCTCTCGGTCGAGCGTGCGCTGGCCAAGTCAGGCCTGGAACCGCACCGTCTCGAGATCGAGATCACCGAAGGTGTCGTCATCGATGACGAGGCGCGTGCGCTGACGCTGATGCGTCGTCTCAAGGAGCTGGGCGTTGGCTTGTCGATGGATGATTTCGGTACGGGTTATGCCTCGCTGAACTATCTGCGTGCCTTCCCCTTCGACAAGATCAAGATCGACCGGTCATTCATTTCCGGCCTTCAGAACGAGCCGGAAGCCCAGATCATCGTCGCCTCGACCATCGAGCTGGCACACCAGCTGGGCATGGGCGTCGTGGTCGAGGGGATCGAGGATCTTGACGAGATGTCGGCTCTGGGCGACCAGCCGGAAGTCCTGATCCAGGGTTATCTGTTGTCGCGTCCGCTCACACGCGGTCAATTGCCGGAATTCCTCAAAAACCCGCCGGACCTGGCTGCGCGTGCCGCCGATCACCTGTGTGAACAGCTCCAGCAAAACTGGAGTGGTGGCGCGGCCTAGCCGCGAACACGTTCCTGTTCGTCAGGCTTGCGTGTGGGGCCACCGCGCATCACCCGGTACCAGAAGAAAAGCGCGCCGAGCGGGAAGCCGGCGGTGATCCGAGCGGCTTCCAGCGGGGCGAAATCCTCAAAGCCCGCTCCGAGCAGGGTGAGCGAAATGAGGTTGAAATGAGCGCCATTCTCAGTTGACGTCATCGCCGGCGCGACCATTGTCCAGACTTCCTGTGTCCAGTTGAACTCGAACACCGGATAGCTGGAGAGGATGAACAGGGTCCACAGAATGCGCCTTTTGATCCGCTTGAAGCGGAAGCTGGCGATGAGGGTGATCAGGACAAATCCGAGGCTGGATATTGGCACCAGCAGTGCCAGGTTTCTGGCGGAGGAATTAGCCTCCCGGTCCAGGCTGATGGACGGGTGGTTCGGAGCCTCAAACGCGTTCATCCAGGTCAGGCGCCAGGCGTTTTCGCCAACCTTTTGCAAGACCAGCTCCAACCGTCGGTCTCCGTCATCCGAAGGCACTACATAAACAAGTTCGAGCCGGTCGAGCGTGCCGGAGCTCAGTCGTGTCTCGACGGTGCGGTTGGCTCCGACCAGTCGGGCGTCGCCATAGCTGGCAGGCGGGAAGAATGTGGGGAGTGATGCTTCTAGATTGGACAATTGCTCGTCGGAGGCACCGGCCGGAATGACTTCGCGCAGCGTTGCCATGTCTCGGTTGACCAGGCCTTGGACGGATTGTTCGACAATGGGCCGTGCGTCTTCAGGAATGAATGACTCTACCAAGCTCTCAGACTGGCACGCTGCCAGCAGGCCCCCGGCGAGCGCGACCAAGCACAACACATACAGACGCTTAAACATTAAATCCCCTGTCTGATGTGGTCGTATCAGTCGCTACCGGAGGACTCAATCAAAAATTGAGCGTAGACCTAGAACAGCCCGGGCTGTTCCGGGCTCCCCAGCGGGCGTTCGAAACGGGAGAAATCCAGGTCCTTCTGGCGCACATCCAGCTGATAGCGGCGCATGGCCGCGCGAAAGCGTTTGGAGATCATTTCGGCAAAGGGGCCCTGGCCGCGGCCGCGTCGCATCCAGGTCGGGTCGTAGTCGCGGCCGCCGCGCATCTGCCGCATCAGTGAGATAACCCGGCTTGCGGCATCGGGGCGTTTCTCGGCCAGCCATTCGCGGAACAGGTCGCGGATTTCCATGGGCAGACGCAACAGGACATAACCTGCACTGCTGGCGCCGGCGCAGGCTGCCTGTTCCAGCAGGAGCTCGATCTCGCGATCGGTGAGGGCAGGAATGATCGGGGCCATCATCACCGTAACGGGCAGGCCCGCACTGGCCAGGCCCTCGATCGCCTTCAGTCGGCGGTGCGGGGCGGCGGCACGCGGTTCCATGTCGCGCGCCAGCTTGCGGTCCAGCGTGGTCAGCGAGACGGCCCCCTTGGCCATGCCCTGTTCCGCCATCGGCCCGAGAATATCGAGATCGCGCAGGACGAGGGCGGATTTGGTGATGAAGCTGACCGGGTGTTTGTAGCGGGCAAAGACCTTGAGGATGTCACGGGTGATTTCCAGACGACGCTCGACCGGTTGCCAGGCATCGGTGTTGGCGCCGATGACGATCGGCTTGGGACGATAGCCGGGCCGGTTGAAAAACTGCTCGAGCAGTTTGGCGCCATCCGGCTTGGTGAAGATCACGCTCTCGAAGTCCAGCCCCGGTGAATATCCCCAATAGGCGTGGCTGGGCCTGGCGTAACAATAGATACAGCCATGTTCGCAGCCCCGGTAGGGATTGATTGACTGGTCAAAGGAAATGTCCGGCGACTGGTTGGTCGCGATTATGGAACGCGAGGCATCCTTCAGCACCGTTGTGCGAAGCGCGCTGACCTCTTCACCATCAACGCCCCAGCCGTCGTCGAAAGCCTCCCGCTGGAAGGCTTCATACCGGCCGGAAATGTTAGACCGAGCGCCCCGACCCCTGATGCTGGTTCCCGGGGCGACGGGGGCGTCATCCGGGGTCGTGGTGTGGGCGTTAAGGGCGTAGCCGCTGGGGCGCTCGGTCATGAGCTGGACTATGACTCAGAATTAGAACAAAGCAAGAACAAAATTTCAGTCGTCGTCACTTTTTCCGGCTTGGCCATTCCGCGGTGCTTGCGCTCGCTTCATGAAGAGGATTTAAGATGCAAAATCGGATAGGGCATATATTACGTAACGGGTGACATATTGGGCAAGGAAGAGGAAAGAGACTTCATCGAGGAGCTCGGGTACGCAGTGCTTCCGCACCATGTGCGGCGCCTGCTCGACACAGTTCTGAAGTGGGAGGGGGAGCGTGCTGCGCAATTGCAGATCTCCGTTCCTCTGAAGACACATTCGATGCTGGTTCTGCTCTCCAGGCGAGGGCCGATGAAGCTGGGTGAAGTGGTCGCGCAATTGCGCCTGTCGCGCCCCTTGATCGTCAAGTTCGCCGACACGCTGGTCGGGATGGAAATGGTCACCGAGCAACGGCCAAGCTCCGACCGGCGTGTTCGACTGCTTGGCCTGACTGAGGCCGGGCAGGTCGAGGTCTCACGCATCGAGGCGTTCCTGGAAGAAGCGCAGGCCCGATACCGGGTGCTTGGCCAGACACTCGGCAACGACCTGCTCGATCTTGTCACACAGGCGCGGAAACGCGTGGAAACATGGGATTAGGCCGGAGACTTCCGGCCAAGGCAGGAAGGGTCCTTCGGGATGATTAGCAAGTTCTTCGCAAGTGCCGCCATGGCGGCGGTGATGGTGTCCACTACAGCGTGTGCCCAGCCGGTGCCGGGCTGGCAGGCGGAGGTTTTCGACCAGCTCCCGCAAATGCTGGAAGAAGGCTATATCTACGAGGATGTCGGCCTGTCCCTGGCGCAGAGAGTGCGCGAAATGTCCGATGATTTCGCGCATCTCCAAACCCGCCGGGAGTTCATCTCCGCGGTCAATCAGGAACTCTATGCGCTGTCCAATGATGCCCATCTGACCCTGCGCTATCGCCCGACTGCGGAGGTCGAGAATGCGGAGCCGCGCCGCCGTCCGTCCGGCTGTGCCAGCGGTGACATCACCTGGCGGATGGAAGCCGGAAATATCGGATATATCTCGGTGCCGCGCATTTATGGCGATGACGCCTATCGTGCCGGTTTTGACGCGGCGATGGTCGAGCTGGGTGATGCAGACGGCATCATCCTGGATGTACGCAATAATTGCGGCGGTGAACCCCGCACGCTCGTCCATTTTGCGTCCTGGTTCTTTGCGGAGCCGACCCATCTGACCTCGACCGAGGGGCGCGACATGCCGACGCGCGAGCGCTGGACCAGCGATAACGTGGCCGGCGAGCCCTTTGTCGATCGCCCGCTGGTGATCCTGACCAATCAGCGCAGCTTCTCGGCGGCTGAGTCCTTTACCTTCGGCATGAAGATTACCGGCCGTGCCACGGTGATCGGCGAGCCCACCGGCGGTGGCGGCCACTGGGGCGAGGAAATGCGCCTGAGCGATGACCTGGCCGTGTTCATGCCGCAAGGTCGGACGTTTGATCCGCGCACGGGCCGTGGCTGGGAAGCGGAAGGTGTTCAGCCGGACATTGTTTCATCGTCCGATGATGCGCTGGCCGCAGCGCTGACGCATCTTCGCGCTCAATAGCGCGGAAACGGTCTCATCGGAGCCTGGCATCCAGCGCGAGCAGGTCATGCCAGGCTTTTTTCTTGGATGCCGGCTGACGCAGCAGGAAAGATGGGTGAAAGAGTGGCAGGCAGGGGATGCTTGTGCCGCTGTCCGATCCATCGGGATTCTTGAGCGAGTAGTCACGCCATTGTCCACGCAGGCGAGAGATGCTGGCATCTTCCCGTAGCAGGGACTGCGCCGCAACACCGCCGGCTACGACAAGGATCTCCGGTGCCTTCAACGCAATGTGACGTTCGATTAGCGGCAGGCAGGTCGCGATCTCGTCCTTGGTGGAGTTCCGGTTCCCCGGCGGTCGCCAGTTGACGATATTGGAGATGTAAAGCGCGTCCTCGCCCAGGCCGATGGAGGCGAACATCTTGTCGAGGAGGTGTCCGGCGGGCCCCATGAAGGGCTTGGCCTGTTCGTCCTCATCCCGGCCCGGCGCTTCCCCGATGATCATGATCTTTGCGTCGCGATTGCCGCGCGCAAACACCGTGTTTCGGGCCGTACGCTTTAGCGGGCAGCCCTCGAATTCGCGGATCGCGCTTTCCAAAGCGTCCAGCGTGTCGGCCTTGGCTGCGACTTCCTGGGCAGAAGGGCCCTGGACCTCGGGTTCGCCAAACCCGGCTGCGATGGCCGCCGCCGGTGTTGCTGTGCGCTGGGGCGGTGGTGGTTGGCGCGTCGGGGCGCTCCGCGGAGCAGGTGCCGGCGAAGCCTGTTTTTTCAGACGCGTAACCGGGGCATCCAGCTCGATTCCAGCCTCGTCCCACCAGTCGATCAGCGCCTGGAGAGCTTTTTCGTCGTGAGGGGTGAGAGTAGCAGGTTCAAGCATCGGTTACGTGGACGTCAACGTAAATGTTTTGATCTTAGGCGCAGCTCGCGCTAGATGAAGGGCTGATCCTAAGCTAAGACCGAGCGCCCGCAAGCCGGGTTTATGATGATTCTTGATGAGGGGGTTGCCGACCCATGACCGACGCTGCCGTTGAACGCGAGTCCATGGAGTATGACGTTGTTATCGTTGGAGGCGGCCCCGCTGGTCTGTCTGCTGCGATCCGTCTGAAACAACTGGCGGCCGAAGCTGGCCAGGAAATTTCCATCGCGCTTCTGGAAAAGGGTGCTGAGGTTGGCGCGCACATTCTCTCCGGCGCCGTGGTCGATCCGAAAGCCCTCAACGAGCTGTTGCCGAACTGGAAGGAGGATGGCTGCCCGCTCGAGGACGAGGTCACCACCGATATCTTCGAAGTGCTTGGCGCTGCCGGTTCGATCAGCCTGCCAACCCTCTTCTTCCCTCCGCTGATGAATAACCACGGCTGTTACATCGCCTCGCTGGGCAATGTCTGTCGCTGGCTGGGCGAGCAGGCCGAGGCCATGGGCGTCGAGATCTACCCGGGCTTTCCGGCTGCGGATGTCGTCGAGGAAGACGGTGTCATCAAGGGTGTGGTCACCGGCGATTTCGGTGTCGCGCGTGATGGTGGCCAGAAGGATGGCTATCAGCCGGGCATGGAGCTGCGTGGCAAGTACACGCTGATCGCCGAGGGCGCACGTGGCTCGCTCGCCAAGCAACTCATCGATCGCTATGACCTGTCTGCTGGCAAGGAGCCGCAGAAATTCGGCATCGGTCTGAAAGAGCTGTGGCGTGTGAAGCCCGAGCACCACAAGCCGGGCCTGGTCAAACACACGATGGGCTGGCCGCTGGACGGACAGACCGGTGGTGGTTCCTTCATGTACCATTTCGGTGATTGTCTCGTGTCCATCGGTTTTGTGGTTCACCTGAACTACAAGAACCCGTTCATCTCGCCGTTCGAGGAATTCCAGCGCCTGAAGACACACCCGGCAATTGCCGAGACGTTTGAAGGGGCCGAGCGCCTGTCCTACGGCGCGCGTGCGATCACCGAAGGTGGCCTGCAGTCCGTGCCCTCGCTGGCCTTCCCGGGCGGCGCACTGATGGGCTGTTCGGCCGGTTTCGTGAACGTGCCGCGCATCAAGGGCAGCCACAACGCCATGAAAACCGGCATGCTGGCCGCCGAGAGCGTCTTCGCTGCGCTGGGCGAAGGGCGTGAGGGCGATACGCTGAGCGAATACCAGGCGGCCTATGAGAGCTCCTGGGTGGTCGACGACCTCAAGAAAGTCCGCAATGCCAAGCCGCTCTGGTCCAAGTTCGGTACGGTTCTGGGTATCGCCCTGGGCGGTCTGGACATGTGGATGACGACGCTGTTCGGCGGTTGGTCACCCTTCGGCACCCTCACGCACGGCAAGTCCGACGCCGAGAGCCTGGAGCCGGCCTCCAAGTTCAAGCCGATTGATTATCCCAAGCCGGATGGTGTCCTGACTTTTGATCGTCTGTCGTCTGTTTTCATCTCGAACACGAACCACGAGGAAGACCAGCCGATCCACCTGCAGCTGGCTGACGAGGCCCTTCAGAAGGGCTCCGAGTTGGAGAAATTCGCGGGTCCGTCCACGCGCTACTGCCCGGCGGGCGTTTACGAGTGGATCGAGGATGAAAATACCGGCGAGCAGCGCTTCCAGATCAATGCGCAGAACTGCGTGCACTGCAAGACCTGCGACATCAAGGATCCTAACCAGAACATCAACTGGACCACGCCGGAAGGCGGTGGTGGACCGATGTACTCTAATATGTAAACCAAGCGGACCTTCCCGCTTGCACTTCCGGGCCCGGGAGGCGAACCTGTGCGCATGAAAAACGCGTTTCTTCGCCTCCTGCCGGTTCTCGCCGGATCCCTGATCCTCAATTCCTGCGCGACCATCCTGCCGCCGGAAGACGAGCCGTCTGCCTATGGCGCCTTTCTGGCAGCGCGTTACGCGGGCGTGAACCGCGATGCGGAGGGCGCTGCATCCTATTATGCAGAAGCGCTGAACCGGGCGCCGGGTGATGCCACTCTGGCGGATCGTGCCTATATCACCGCGCTTCTGTCCGGGCGCATGGACGAAGCCTCGCGTTATGCGGAGCAGTCTGTGGCTGCTGGCGATCCCAGCCGTCTGGCCAGTCTTTATGTCGCTGCTGACGAGATTGCTTCGCGCAATTACTCCCAGGCCCGCCGCATCATTTCCGCAGCGCCGGACTACGGACCGTTCAACGATTTTGTTGCGCAGCTGATGCATCACTGGGCGCTGGTGGGCGTTGGCGACGAGGCCGAGGCGCTGGACAGCGCGCGGGCAATGGCGGCGCCGGGGTATCTGGGTCCGTTTATCTCGCTTCACCGGGCCATGCTGCTGGAGGCGGCCGGCCGGTATGACCAGGCCCGTGAGCTGTATGCAGCAACTGTTTTCGTGACGCCGTTCCGGCGCATGGCAGTCGAGGTTTATGGCGGCTTCCTGGAGCGGCAGCGTCGCTCCGATGAAGCGGTTCAGCTGTACCAGACATATCTCAACGGTGCGCCTTACGAGACAAGCATTATCGAGGCGCTGGAGCGCGCGCAATCGGGTGGTCGTGCGCCTTCACGCCCGACCATCTCCGAATTTGCGGGGCTCAGCCTTTTCGGTCCGGCAGCGTCGCTGGCGGCCCAGGCGGATATGGATCTGACTGTGCTCTACTTGCGCATGATCCAGCGGCTTGATCCGGACTACGCGCCCAATCGCATCCTGCTGGGCGAGACCCTGCAGCGGATCAACCTGCCGGAGGTGGCCCTGGCAGAATATGCATCGGTGCGAAGCGGTCCGTTTCGCCTTTCTGCCCAGATCGACCTGATCTGGCTGACGGCGCGGCTGGACCAGCTGGACCGGGCCGCCGCCATGTCCCAGCGTCTGCTGGAGGAGACCGGTGATAATGAGGCACGCCTGATCCTCGCGGACATCTATCGCGTAACGGATCGCTGCGGTGAGGCCATCGGTCTTTACCAGGAGGTGATTGCCAACCGCGAAGCCGCCGGTGAATTGCCGGACTGGCGCTATCACTATTTCGCGGCGTCCTGTCACTATCTGCTGGACGAGCTGGATGCGGCTGAAGCGCAGTATCTGGTCGCTCTGGATATCGATCCGAACCAGGCCCAGGTGCTCAATGATCTGGGTTATCTCTGGCTGGACAATGGCCGCCATCTCGACCGTGCCTTCGACATGGTCCAGCAGGCCGCTTACCTGGAACCCTCGCTGGGGCATATCATCGACAGTCTCGGCTGGGCGCATTACCGGCTGGGCAATTACGAAGCAGCCGTGCTGGAACTGGAACGCGCCACGGCGCTGGATCCGGGGAATGCGACGGCGAACTATCATCTCGGCGATGCCTATTGGCGTGTCGGGCGGGAGCTGGAGGCGCGTTTCCAGTGGCGCCGCACGCTTGACCTCGAGGCCGACCCGGCTGAAATCGAGGGCGCGCGGGAGCGGTTGGAAAACGGCCTTCCCGAAGCTGAAACCATCACTGCGGAGAACAATGCCGCGGAAGACCTGGCGACGGAGAATTCCAACCCGTGAGTGGGGTAATAACCGAATTTGCGCCGGCGAAGATCAATCTGTCTCTTCGTGTCGGACGTGCGCGTGAGGATGGCTACCATCCGCTGGACAGCCTGGTAACGTTTGCCGACTGGGGCGACACCATCACCGTGCGCGACGAGATCGCGCTGATGATGTCGATGTCCGGCGAGGCGTCCGAGGACCTGATCGAGGAAGAGAATAATCTCGTCCTCCAGGCCGCCCGTGCCCTGCAGGATCATGCCGGTATCGACAGGGGCGCGATTATCCACCTGCACAAGGAAATTCCGGTCGCGGCCGGACTGGGCGGCGGGTCTGCGGACGCGGCGGCGACCCTGCGCGCGCTGAACCAGCTCTGGGAGCTGGATCTTGATCTCGACGAGCTGGCCCGCATTGGTCTTTCCATCGGAGCTGACGTGCCGGCCTGTGTCTACTCCCGCCCGCTGCGCATGCGTGGGATTGGCGAGTGGATCGAGCTGATCGACAATTTCCCGGCCTTTAATGCCGTCCTGGTCAATCCGGGCGTCAAAGTGTCGACGGGCAAGGTCTTCGAGGCCTTTGACGAGACCGAACCGGCAGAATTGAAAGAGGCCAAGGGGCGCGGACCCAATGTGCTGGACTGGCTGTCGCGCGAGCCCAATTCGCTGGAACGCCCGGCCATGAAAGTCCAGCCCAAGATCAAGAAAGCCCTGGGCTGGCTGGACAGGCAGGACGGAGTTGAACTGGTCCGGATGTCTGGTTCCGGCGCCAGCTGTTTCGCCATTTTCGAGGATGATGCTGACGCGGAAAAGGCTGCAGACGCCTACGAGAAATTCTCGGTGGAGGTCGGTCTGGCCGGGATCAGGGATGGCGAGCTGATCTGGTGCTAGACCTGTTGCAGCCCTGGCTGCCCATGGGGTTTGCCTTCGTCCTCAGCGCGCTGTTCTCGCTGGTCGTGCGGGAGGCGGGCGTACTAGATCATCCCAATGCACGCTCCAGCCATTCTAATCCGACACCGCGCGGCGGAGGGGTGGGTGTGCTGACCGGTTTTGCTGCCGCGCTGGCGGTGCAGCCTGTCGACCTGCCTCACCTGTCGGCGGTTCTTGTTGCGGTCCTTGTTCTGTCCACGCTTGCTGGCGCGATTGGCTTGCTGGATGACCTTTTCACCCTGTCGGAGAAGCTCAAATTCCTGGCGCTGGTCTCGATTTCGCTGGCTGTGGCCTTTAGTGCAGGGCCGGTCACCGAACTGGGCTGGCAATTGCCCTGGATCATCGGTCTTCTGGGCTCGGCGCTGTTCGTTTTTACGACCGTCAATGCCATCAACTTCATGGACGGTTCTGACGGGTTGATGGTCGCCGCCCTGGTGCCCGCAACGCTGGCCCTGGCCGGGATGGGCGATGGTGACTTTGCTGCGATCTGCATCCTTCTCGCGTTGGCCCAGCTGGGTTTTGCGTTGCTCAACGCACCGATCTTTGACAGTCGGGGCTCCCTGTTCAGTGGCGATGCGGGTTCTCTGGGTGTGGCCGTGCTGGTGTGCGGACTGGCGCTGTGGTGGGCATCAACCGGTTCTGCAGGTTCGGTCTGGCTGGTGCCCTTGATCCTTCTGCCGCTGCTCGGGGATGTATTGCTGACCATGGCATCGCGGGCCAGGGCTGGTCGCCGCCTGTTCTCGCCACACCGCGCGCATGCCTATCAGTTGTTGATCCGGCTGGGCTGGAGCCACGGCCGTGTCGCGCTGATCTGGATGGCCCTGTCGACGATTGCCGCGTTGCTGGCCTGGCTGGTGCACGAGCAGTCAGCGCTGGTGAAATTCGTGACTTTCGCCGGCGGCGTGATCGCGTTCACGACCTTCCACCAGGCCGTGCGTCGTCATGTCCGGGCCCGCGGTCTGGATACGACGCAGTAGTTCCGATCAATCCCCGAGTGCTGGCGGAACCCATTCATGGCGCGGGGTTCCATCCAAATGCGCGAGATTATAGGTCGGCATCCACAGCATCAGATCCCCGCCGGGAAGGTGAAAGCCTTCAGTGCCCCCGGCCAGCCCCGCCATTGGCGGGCCGACGACCTCGGCGCGTCCCATCGCATCCAGCCCGATCGCCATACCTTCTCCCATGGACCCCGTCCAGCCGCCCACCCGCACGGTCAGCGCGACGTCCGAATAGGGCGCGGCGGGATCGACATGACGGATCCAGGCGGGGGCGTCAGTGGGCTCGATCCGCTGGTAAGCGGTTCGCGTCTGCACGAAGCGACCGAGGATCGGCTCGGCCACCGAGGTATTGCCGCCGCCAGGCGTATCGCGCAGATCCAGGATCAGGGAGTTGATATCGCCAAGTTCAGCGAGTGCGGCGTTGAAGGCGGCGACGGTTTCATCCCGGCCGAGGCTGTTATTGATGCGGATCAGACCCACGCCCGGCGCGTGCATGCGGTAGCTGACCGGCGTTCCGGTCCGGCGCGCGGGAAAACCGCTCAGCGTGGCCTCGAAAACCTCGCCATCGCGTTCGAGCTGCAAGCGGCGCTCTTCATGACGAAAGCCGGTCACGGCTGCGTTGAGGGCCCAGTCCCGCCGGGCCGGCAGATCGGTGTCTCCGGTGCGCATCCTACGCAGCGCCGCGTCGACAGGTGCCTGGCCATTGATCGTGAGCACGAGATCGCCTGGCCGGATGTCCAGGCCTTCGGCCCGGCTTCCGGTTCTGACGTCCGTGACAACAACCTGGCCATCGGCTTGTTCGGCAACCCGGATCTGTGATCCGGACGGTATCAGCCAGGGCGAGGTCTGGTTGTTGGTATTGAGGTTGATATGCGTGTCGTAGAGCGCGTCGATCAGCCCCTCGAGCACGGCCAGCACATAAGCCCCTTCGCTCTGCGCGGCTTCGGCGCGGGCCAGGTCGCAGGCCGCGTCCCAATGCGCCGCGCGGCTCTCGAAATAGGCATAGTGTTCCGGCACCAGCGCACAGACCTGTTCGACATCCTGCTGGAGGGCGCTCAACGGCGCATCGCCCTCGAGCGCCTGGGTGATTGCGAACGCAGAGGCGAGAGCGAGAAACATCAACACATCCTGTTATCGGGCTGAAAAATCAGTAGGCGCGTTCGACCACGAAATCGGCCAGGTCTTCCAGGGCGGTGCGCCATTCATTGGCCGGGAAGCGCTGCAGTGCGACACGCGCGGCCCTGGCGTGGTCCTTGGCCTGTTTGACGGTGGCGTCGATCGACCCGTGTTTTTTCATATAGTCGAGCGCCTGCTCGAAATCGCCATCGCGCTGGTCCGTCTCGGCAATCACACGCTGCCAGAAGCTGGCTTCCTCGCCTTCGGCCTTGGCGATGCACAGCGCGACCGGAAGCGTCACCTTGCCTTCGCGGAAATCATCGCCGACCGATTTGCCCAGCTTGGAGGCGCGGCCGCCATAGTCCAGCGCGTCATCGACCAGCTGGAAGGCCAGGCCGAGCTCGCGGCCATAGGTTTCCAGCGCCTCTTCATCCGCCGCATTGCGACCGGCGACAATGCCGGAGACCTGGGCGGCCGCGGCGAAGAGCGCGGCCGTCTTGGCGTCGATGATCTGCATGTAGGTGTCGACGGAGACCGAGGTGTCCTTGACGGCAGAGAGCTGGCGGACCTCGCCCTCGGCGATGGTGGAGGCGGCGGCAGACAGAACACCCAGGGCCTTCATCGAACCGGCTTCGACCATCAGCGAGAAGGAGCGGGCAAACAGGAAGTCGCCGACCAGCACGCTGGAGGCATTGCCCCAGATCAGGTTGGCGGCCGTCTTGCCGCGGCGCATGCCGCTCTCGTCGACCACATCGTCATGCAGCAGGGTCGCGGTGTGGATGAATTCCACGGCGGCGGCCAGCTTCATCACGCAGTCTTCGGTGTAGCCCAGCAGATTGCCGGCCGCGACGGTGATCATCGGGCGAACCCGCTTGCCACCGGCTTCGATCAGGTATTTGGCCAGTTCCGGGATCAGTTCGACATGGCTGTCCAGGCGCTCGAGGATAAGCGCATCGACACGACGCATGTCATCATAGGCCAGCTTGGCCAGGCGTTCCGCGGCATTGAGAGTGGGCACAGATTCCGGCACCGAAGTTTTTACGCTGACCATGCTGTCCACGCCGGTGCACCCCTTGCGACTGGAAGAAACACAGTGACAATAGAAATCCCGGGCAATCGCCGCAAGTAATGAAGGCGGTGGCAATTCAGCGCAGGAGGACAAGTCTCCGTGAAACTGGTGTTAAAAGTCGATGATCCGGTGAAGCTCTCCTTCGCCCAAGCCGTCTTGAAGGAGGCGGGGGTCGAGTCGGTCGTGCTTGATGAGCACGTCTCCAGCCTCTACGGAGGCGATATTCCTTTCAGCCAGCGCAGGGTCATGGTCGATGACGAGGATGAGCATGCGGCGCGCGAGGTACTTCGCATTGCTTTTGATGAGGCGGAACGGTCTGAAGCCGACTGATCCATCCTGATGCGCGAGACCAACACCAACACGCTGCTGGGCGGGCAGGTGCTGATGCACCAGCCGGTCAGGGGCTATCGCGCCGGCATGGATGCGGTGATGCTGGCGGCAAGCCTGTCGGCCAGGCCGGGCGAGCATGTGGTGGAGTTCGGCTGTGGTCCCGGTGCAGCGTTGCTATGCGCGGCACGGCGGCTGGAGGGTGTGCGTTTCACCGCCTGGGAGGTCGAGGAATGGGCGGCGGAGCTGGCGCGCCGTAACCTTGCCGAAAACGGGCTGGCTGACCGAGCCGAGGTTCATTGCGGTGACATCGCTGATCTGCCGGCCGAGCCCTTTGCCAGCCAGGTCTTTTTCAATCCACCCTTTTTCGATGACCCGGATGCCCTTCGCCATCCCGAACCGGAAAAACAGCGCGCCTGGCTGTCCGGCGACACGCCCCTGCCGCTGTGGGTGAAGATGGCGGCACGCATCATCAAGGGACAGGGCTATCTGACCATCATCCATCGCGCCGATGCCTTGCCCGCGATCCTGTCGGCGACCGAACGGGCCTTTGGCTCGGTGCTGATCAAGCCGATCCAGCCGCGCCCGGACCGTCCGGCCAAACGGGTGATCGTGCGCGTGCGCCGCGGTGGTCGCAGTCCGGCCACGCTGCTGCCGCCACTGGTCCTGCACGACGCGACCGACCGTCAATACAGCGAAGAGGCACAGGCTATCATGGCCGGTGCCCCGCTCGTTCTGGATTAGCCCCTTTATCGCCCTGAGCCGATATCTTCCCCTCTGGGGAAGTGCCGGAACGCTGTGGAGGCGAAGGGGGCGAGCGCAGCGAGCCTGCCTCAGCGCTGGCGCGCTTCGGCCCCTCCACCGCTTCGCGGTCCCCCTCCCCGGTGGGGAGGATTTCAAACGGGGTGAGGGGGCAAGGCCACACATCTTCCGCAGTGCAGCGAAACAAGGTCTGAGTGCTTGATTACAAAGGCGGGCACGCCTAGTGTCGCGACGAATTCGAGTAACGCCTTTCCCGCCGGGATATCCTTACATGGCTGACCAATCCGCACCCTCCTTCCAGGACCTGATCCTCCGTCTACAGGCTTATTGGGCCTCGCATGGCTGCGCCATCCTGCAGCCTTATGATGTCGAGGTGGGCGCGGGCACGCTGCATCCGGCCACGACCCTGCGCTCGCTGGGGCCGCGCCCGTGGAGCGCTGCCTATGTCCAGCCCTCGCGCCGCCCGGCAGATGGCCGTTTCGGTGAGAACCCGAACCGCCTGCAGCACTATTACCAGTTCCAGGTGCTGTTGAAGCCGTGTCCGGCCAATATCCAGGATCTCTATCTCGGTTCGCTCGACGCCATCGGTATTGACCGCAAGCTGCATGATGTGCGCTTTGTCGAGGATGACTGGGAAAACCCGACCGTGGGGGCCTGGGGCCTGGGCTGGGAAGTCTGGTGTGACGGTATGGAAGTCAGCCAGTTCACCTATTTCCAGCAGGTTGGCGGGCTGGATGTCGATCTCGTCTCCGGCGAGTTGACCTATGGCCTGGAACGCCTGGCGATGTATGTGCAGGGCGTGGAGAATGTCTACGACCTCGATTTCAACGGCGCCGGCATGAAATACGGCGACGTCTTCCAGGAAGCCGAGCGCCAGTATTCCGATTTCAACTTCAACCACGCCGATGTCGAGATCCTGACCCGCTGGTTCGAAGAGGCGGCCGATCAGTGCAAGGCACTGCTGGCGCTGGACAAGCCTTTGCCGCTGCCGGCCTATGACTTTGCACTCAAGGCCTCGCACCTGTTCAACCTGGTCGATGCGCGCGGCGCTATTTCCGTGGCTGAACGTGCCAGCTGGATCGCCCGTGTGCGCGAACTCGCCAAGGGCTGTGCCGAAGCCTGGGTCGCTAGCGAACGCGCGGCGCTGGAGAAATCCTCATGAAACTCCCCATGCGCGGCGGTTGTCAGTGTGGTGCGATCCGGTTCGAGATTACCGAGCGGCCGCTGACGCTGTATTGCAATCACAGCGAGGCCAGCCAGCAGGAGACGTCGTCGGCGTTTTCCATGTCGCTGCTGGTGCCGCGTGAAGGCTTCAAGTTTCTCAAGGGCGGACCGACCGCGTTTGAGATCAAGAAGGAAAGCACGGCGAAAAAGCCCAAGATGGGCCTGTTCTGCGACAAATGCGGAACGCGCATCGCCAATGATACCCAGGGCAATCCATCCCTGTCCGTGCGCGCCAGCTGTCTGGATGATCGTGCCCAGCTGCGTCCGGTCGGGCATATCTGGGTGAAGTCGGCCCAGGACTGGGTGGTCCTGCACGAAGATGACCTGATTTACGAAGAAGCCCCCGATGACGGCTATTACGCGCTCATGGAGCGCTGGGCCGCACAGGAGCACGCCTGATGCCGGAGCAGGCCATGCCAGCGATGAGCTTTCCCCGGGAGGGCGGGTGCCAGTGCGGCGGCGTGCGTTACGCCGTGACGTGCGAGCCGACGGCGCTGTATTGCTGTCACTGCACCAATTGCCAGGCCCAGGGCGGTAGCGCCTTTGCCATGTCCATGCTGGTCCCGCGCGACGGGTTTGCCTTCATCAAGGGCGAGCCGAAACGCTTTGATTTTGTCGCTGACAGCGGCAATGGAAAAATCGGCTGGTGCTGTCCCGATTGCGGGGTCCGCCTGATGCACGATACCGAAGGCCGTGACAGCATCACCGTGCGTGCGGGCACGCTGGATGGTGCAGGCGAGCTGCGGCCGGTCGGGCATATCTGGACGCGCAGCGCCCAGGCCTGGATGAAATTCGACGAGACCGATCTGATCTATGAAAAGGCGCCGGAAGACGGTTATACGGCGCTGAAAGAAAAATGGGCGCACCAGCAAGCGTCTCTGGCAGGGTAACAATGTCCGACCTCCTTTTCGAAATTTTCTGCGAGGAAATTCCCGCTGGCATGCAGGCCAAGGCCGCCAATGACCTGGAAGCTGCCATGGTCAAGGCGCTGGGCGAGGCCGGTCTCAAGGCTGCTGAAACCGCATCCTATGTCGGTGCGCGCCGCCTGGTCGTGACCATGTCCGGCCTGCCGGCGAAGGCCGAGGATGTGCGCGAGGAGCGCAAGGGCCCGCGTGTGGGCGCGCCGGACAAGGCGGTTGAAGGTTTCCTGCGCGGCGCAGGTCTGGACAGCCTGGACGCCTGCGAACAGCGTGAAGACAAGAAGGGCGCGTTCTGGGTCGCCCTGATCGACAAGCCCGGTCGCCAGACGACGGACGTCCTGGCCGATGCCATTCCGGCCATCCTGTCGAACTTCCACTGGCCGAAGTCCATGAAGATCGGTGAGGGCGAAAAGGCCCAGCGCTGGGTGCGCCCGATCCAGCGGATCCTGTGCGTGTTTGATGGCGCCGTCGTGCCGGTCAAGGTGTTCGGCCTGGAGGCCGGCAATGAAACCGAGGGCCACCGTGTCGCCGGTCGTGGTCCGTTCACGGTCACGGGCTGGGATGACTACAAGGCGCAGCTGGAAGGCGCGGGCCATGTCACCATTGATGCGGAGGAGCGCAAGCGCCTGATCATGGAAGGTGCGACGAAGGCTTGCGGCGATGCCGGTCTGGAACTGGTCGAGGACCAGGGCCTCCTCAACGAGGTGTGCGGTCTGGTCGAATGGCCGGTGCCGGTGCTGGGCGAGATGGATCCGGATTTCCTGGACCTGCCGCCGGAAGTCATCACCCTGACCATGAAGACGCACCAGAAATATTTCGCGGTGCGCGATCCGAAGACAAACAAGCTGTCGGCGCATTTCGTGACGGTGGCCAACCAGCAGGCCCCCGATGGCGGCAAGGCCATCGCTGCGGGCAATTCCCGCGTGCTCTCGGCGCGCCTGTCCGATGCCCGTCACTTCTGGGACAATGACCGCAAGACGCCGCTCTCCGAGATGGCGGATCAGCTGTCCAAGATCACCTTCCATGAAAAACTGGGCACGGTTGCCGACAAGGTCGACCGTGTCGCCGCGCTGGCCCGCGAGCTGGCCCCGGTCGTGGGAGCTGAAGCTCATCAAGCCGCGTCTGCGTCTCGTCTGGCCAAAGCGGACCTTGTCTCCGAGATGGTCTATGAATTCCCCGAGCTTCAGGGGGCGATGGGCCGGTATTACGCGCTCGAACAGGGCGTGGAAGCAGCGGTCGCTGACGCCATCAAGGCCCACTACAAACCGCAAGGCCCGTCTGACGAAGTCCCGGTCGAGCCGGTTTCCGCGGCCGTGGCACTCGCCGACAAGCTCGACACGCTGGTCGGTTTCTGGGCCATCGACGAAAAGCCCACCGGTTCCAAGGACCCGTTCGCCCTGCGCCGAGCGGCGCTGGGTGTGATCCGTATTCTGCTGGAGGGCGGCTTCCGTCTGCCTTTGACCAGCTTCAATGGTCCGAATAATGGCAGCTACTCTCTTCAGATGGCGACAGGTCGAGTATTCTTCGATGCGATCCATTTTGCCTCAAAGCGCGGTGATGAAACGCTAGCTTTGAAACTGGCGAAGGCAGCGGGCGCAGAGCACGAGCTGGAGAACATCCGAAATGGAGAGATGGCTGGTTGTGACCTGTATCATGTTCCATACCAGTTTGGTTTTGGTGATGAGACTATTGCATCGCTCCTCGCCTTCTTCGCAGACCGCCTGAAAGTCCACCTGCGCGATGAGGGCATCCGCCATGATGTCATCGACGCTGTATTTGCGCTCGGCGATGACGATCTCGTTCGTGTGACCGCGCGGTCTCGCGCGTTGCAGGCTTTCCTTGATACCGAGGATGGCACCGCGCTGCTGGCCGGGTTCAAACGGGCGTCGAATATTCTCAACAAGACCGAGGACATGCCGGAAGGCCATCATGATGCCGATGCCGCTGTCGAGGATGCCGAGACCGCGTTGATGGCAGCGCTGGCCGACGCCGGCCCGAAAGCCAAGGCCGCGCTCGAGGCTGAAGACTTCACGGCCGCGATGGCAGCCCTGGCCATGTTGCGCGCGCCGATTGACGCTTTCTTTGACACGGTCACTGTAAATGCCGATGACGCAGGCCTGCGTCGCAACCGACTTCTACTTCTTTCCGATATCCGCGAGGCGATCTCTTCAGTCGCCGATTTCAGCCGGATTGAGGGTTAGCTGGGGACAAAAGCAAATGAACGCTGACACGAAATGGGTCTACGCCTTTGGCGGTGGCAATTCCGAAGGTGAAGCCGGCATGCGCGAGCTGCTCGGTGGCAAGGGTGCCAACCTCGCCGAGATGGCCAAGCTGGGCCTGCCGGTCCCGCCGGGTTTCACCATCACCACCGGTGTGTGTACCGCGTTCTATGAAAATGACCGCCAGTATCCCGGCGAACTGAACGGCCAGGTCGAGGCTGCGCTGGCGCAGCTGGAAGCGGCCGTCGACAAGAAGTTCGGCGATCCGGCCAATCCGCTGCTGGTCTCGGTCCGCTCCGGTGCCCGCGCCTCCATGCCGGGCATGATGGATACGGTGCTCAATCTGGGCCTCAATGACGAAACCGCGGAAGGCCTGGCCCAGCTCTCCGGCGATCGTCGGTTCGCCTATGACAGCTATCGCCGTTTCATCCAGATGTATTCCGACGTCGTCATGGGCGTGGATCACGGCATTTTCGAAGACATCCTGGAGAGCTTCAAGGAAGAGAATGACTACTCCCTGGATACCGAGCTGACGGCGGAAGACTGGGAAACCATTGTTCGCGAATACAAGCAGGCTGCGGCTAGCGCGCTGGGCCGCGACTTCCCGTCCGACCCGCGTGAACAGCTGTGGGGCGCCATTGGCGCTGTCTTCGGCTCGTGGATGACCGATCGCGCCAAGACCTATCGCAAGCTGCACGATATCCCGGCCAGCTGGGGCACCGCCGTCAATGTCCAGGCCATGGTGTTTGGCAATATGGGCGAGACGTCTGCGACCGGCGTGGCCTTCACGCGTGACCCGTCTACCGGCGACACCGGCTATTACGGCGAATTCCTGATCAACGCCCAGGGCGAGGACGTCGTGGCCGGCATCCGTACGCCGCAATGCCTGACCGAGGCGATGCGCGAGAAGATGGGAGATCCGTCACCGTCCATGGAACAGGCCCTGCCGGAGAGTTATGCCGAGCTGGCCGCGGTGTTCGACAAGCTCGAGCGCCATTATCGCGACATGCAGGATATCGAGTTCACGGTCGAACGCGGTCGCCTGTGGATGCTGCAGACCCGGAACGGCAAGCGCACCGCCAAGGCCGCGCTGAAAATCGCTGTCGACATGGCCAGCGAAGGCCTTATCTCCGAGACTGACGCGGTGATGCGTGTAGACCCGGCCCAGCTGGACCAGCTGCTGCACCCGACACTCGATCCGGAAGCCACGCGTGACGTGCTGACCGCCGGTCTGCCCGCCTCGCCGGGCGCGGCTTGCGGCGCCGTCGTGTTCGACAGTGACGAGGCAGAAGCGCGTGCCAAGGATGGTGAGAAAGTCATTCTCGTGCGCATCGAGACCTCGCCGGAAGACATTCACGGCATGCATGCCGCTGAAGGCATTGTCACCGCGCGCGGCGGCATGACCTCGCACGCCGCTGTCGTGGCGCGTGGCATGGGGCGTCCCTGTGTCTCCGGCGCCGGCCAAATCAAGATCGATTATGCTAGCAAGCAGTTCACGGTTGGGCGCCGCACCATCACCGATGGCGAGATCATCACCATTGATGGCGCCTCCGGCCAGGTGCTGTTTGGCGAAGCCAAGATGATCAAGCCGGAATTGACCGGTGATTTTGCCAAGCTGATGAGCTGGGCAGACGCGTCGCGCCGCATGAAGGTCCGTACCAATGCGGAAACCCCGGCGGATTGTCAGACGGCGGTCGAGTTCGGTGCCGAGGGCATCGGCCTTTGCCGGACTGAGCACATGTTCTTTGATGCCGACCGCATCGCGGCGGTGCGCGAGATGATCCTTTCCGATGGCCAGGACGGCCGCGTGACGGCGCTGGACAAGATCCTGCCAATGCAGCGCGATGACTTCAAAGCCATCTTCCGAATCATGGAAACCCGTCCGGCCACGATCCGCCTGCTGGATCCGCCGCTGCACGAATTCCTGCCGCACACCGAAGAGGATGTGGCCGATGTTGCTGCGGCGACCGGCCTGCCGGCGGATCTGCTGATGCAGCGCGCGCGGGACTTGGCGGAAAGCAATCCGATGCTGGGCCATCGCGGCTGTCGACTGGGTATCACCTATCCGGAAATCTACGAGATGCAGGCCCGCGCCATTTTCGAAGCCCAGGTGGCGGTCGAAAAGGAAACCGGTGTGAAGCCGGTGGCCGAGGTGATGATCCCGCTTGTCGCGACCTCTGCCGAGCTGGCCATCCTCAAGGCGCGTGTCGCGGGCGTGGCCCAGGCCGTGGCCGAGGAAACCGGCGGTCAGCCGCAATACCTGATCGGCACCATGATCGAGCTTCCGCGTGCGGCCCTGCGCGCCGGTGACATCGCCCATGATGCGGAATTCTTCTCCTTCGGCACGAATGATCTGACCCAGACGACCTTCGGCCTGTCGCGCGATGATGCCGGCAAGTTCCTGGGCGATTACCTGGAAGCGGGTATTTTCGAGAAAGACCCGTTTGTCTCGCTCGACAAGGACGGGGTCGGAGACCTCGTGCGAATCGCTGCGGAACGGGGTCGGGCCACCCGTGAAGGCCTCAAGCTGGGTATCTGCGGCGAGCATGGCGGCGACCCGTCCTCCATTGATTTCTGTGAGGAAACGGGCCTGGATTATGTGTCCTGTTCGCCATACCGCGTGCCAATTGCGCGTCTGGCGGCCGCTCAGGCACGCCTTCGCCGCCAGTCTTAAGTGGTTGATAAAAAGTAAAGAAACGGATCGCTTCTTTCGGGAAGCGATTCATTTCATATTTGTAAGCCTACGTGGTGCTTGACCATTATGGTCCGGCCCAATAGGAAGGCGCGCTAAATTCATGGAAGATTCATTGCAATTTTTCATGATAGGCGCGTCGAGACACGATGCGGCTAAGTTAACGAGATGAGTTCGATAGAGCGCATGGATATGGACACGGCACGCAGCCAGCAAAAGCAGGTCGCGACAGCAATTCACTTGCTGGCGATGCTGCTGTTGTGCGCCGCCATGGTCCTGGCCATGAATGTCGCCTCGACCCGCGCTCGCGTCCAGGACGAGAACCTGGCCGTCATGGCGCTGGCGTCTCGCTACCTCGAGGCCACAGAAGTCAACGACACCGAGCAAGCGGGTCTGATCGCCATGGGCGCCCTGCAGCTGGTTGCCGACCGCGACAATGGTGTGCGCATCGATTCGCGTTCACTCGCCGCGCTGCGGACCTTCGATTTTGCGCATTTCGATGATGCCCGCCTGCAGGCCAATGAGCTGAACTGCCTGTCCGAAGCGATCTATTACGAGGCGCGCAGCGAGCCGCGTGATGGCCAGGTGGCTGTGGCCCAGGTTGTGATGAACCGCCAGGCGAGCCGCTATTATCCCGGTTCGATCTGCGGTGTTGTCTACCAGGGTTCCGAGCGCCGCACCGGTTGCCAGTTCTCCTTCACCTGTGACGGTTCCATGGATCGCGCGCCGCGCGGTCGTGCCTGGACGCGCTCCCAGGAAGTGGCCCTGCATGTCTATATGGGCTTCCGCCCGGACAATACGCGTCGCGCGACGCACTATCACACGGTCGCCGTTGACCCGATCTGGAATGACACGCTGATCCGCACCCGCACGATCGGGACGCACATCTTCTACCGCAACCCGACCACGCGTGAGCGTCTGGCCGGTGCGGTCCAGGATCGCGACGCCTAAGTCACCGTTCGAATTCATCTGGTCGGACCCGTGATTCCCGGTAAATATGCTGGAATGACCCAGACACCTCCCGAACCGCTAGAGCTCTCACCCGCTGTCCAGCTGAACATCAATCTGCGCGGGCTTCCCTTGTCTGCAACGCTGGAGATCAATGAACGATCTGCAGCGCTCCAGGCCGAGGGGCGGGAGGTCTTTCGGCTGGGGCTGGGGCAATCGCCCTTTCCGGTGCCGGAACGCCTGCGCCAGGCGCTGGCAGACAATGCCCACCAGAAGGACTATCTGCCGGTCCAGGGCCTGCACAAGCTGCGGGCCTCGATCTGCGGCTATCTCAAACGCACCCAGGACCTCAATTTCGACCCCGAGGACATTCTTGTCGGGCCGGGCACCAAGGAGCTGATGTTCCTGGTCCAGATGGCCTATTACGGTGATCTGGTCATTCCGACACCCAGCTGGGTGTCCTACGCCCCGCAGGCGCATATTCTCGGCCGGCCGATCACCTGGCTGGCGACCGAGATCGAGAACGGACTGGGTGTGACCGGGGGAGCCTTGCGTGAGCTCTGTGGTGACGATCCTGCACGGCCGCGCCTGATGATCATCAACTCGCCGGGAAATCCCACCGGGACGGCCTATGCGCCGGAAGCGCTCGACGAGATTGCCGGCGTGGCGCGGGATCACCGGGTCCTGGTGCTGTCGGACGAGATTTATGGTGGCGTCCAGTTTGACGGGCAACACGCCTCGATGGCGCGACATTATCGCGGTGGCACGATCATTTCCGACGGCCTGTCCAAATGGGCCGGGGCAGGGGGCTGGCGGCTGGGTTTCTTCGCCTTCCCGAAATCACTGGCCTGGTTGCGCGAGGCGATGTCGAGTGCAGCGAGCGAGACTTACACCTCCGTCTCCGCACCCATCCAGCACGCGGCCTGTGTTGCGTTTGACGGTGGCGAGGATATCGAGGCCTATCTGGCGGGCTCGCGAACAGTGCTGGCGGCGCTGGCCGATTATGTCAGCACGCGCCTGACCGGTGCCGGGGCCGAGCTCAATGCCATTCGCGGCGGGTTTTACGCCTTCCCCAATTTCGAACGCCTGCGCGACAAGCTTGCCGCGCGTGGCATCACCGACAGCCGCACCCTGTGCGCCCGCATGCTCGATGATACCGGCGTGGCGACACTGCCCGGCATTGCCTTCGGGCGTCCGGAAAGCGAGCTCTCCCTGCGCCTCGCCTTTGTCGATTTTGATGGCGGCCCGGCCCTGGAGGCGGCGGCCAGCGGATTGGCGCTGGACCGGGACGGCCTGCGAAAAATCGCCCCGAATGTCATCGAGGCGATCGATCGCATGGCCGACTGGGTTGCTGGCGATCAGGCGTGAGCCATTTGCGGCGGCAGGCATTTGCGGAAACCGTCAAACCCGCATAGCCGGGCATGCCAGCCGCGGATGGAGGATTGTTCCGGCTCGGCATCGGCCAGCGCCAGGTGAGCGATATTCGTGCCCGCAGCCAGATCGGCAATGCTCGGGTGTGAACCACCGGACAGCCAGTCATTGTCCTCCAGGCGTTCGGCCAGGATGGGCAGAAATTCCCTGAGCGATTTTCTGCCGCCCGCCAGCGCCGTCTCGTCTTTCATGTCACCGGCAAAAACCGTGTTGAACACGACCGACGACACTGCCGGTCCGAAAAGCGCAGTGGTCCAGTCGAGCCACTGGTCGGTGGCGGCGCGCTGAACGAAATCGGTCGGATAGAAATTGTCCAGCCGGTGCCGGAAACACAGCCAGCGCAGGATCGCGCCGCTTTCCCACATCATCATGTCACCGTCCCTGAGTACCGGCACCTGGTGGTTCGGGTTCAGCTTGAGGAATTGCGGGGAGAGGTGTTCGGCCTCATCCAGCGCGACAATTCGCTGTTCATACGGGATATCGGCCATGTCCATCAGCGCCACGACGCGTCGGCCGTGTTGGGAAAACGGATGGGTGTAAAGCGTGTACATGCTGTCAAACTCCAGAAGGTCGCCCGGGAAACGCAGCTTGAATACGACAGCCCCCCTGACAGCATGACGACAGGATAGTTATTGTTAATGTGTTCCGTGGATATTCGCGTACCGGTATCGGACGTTCCGATAGCTCGCCTGTGGAGATAACATGGCAGTCGCCCCGATCGGTAAGGTTCCAGAACGTCTCTGGCTTTGCACGGCTGACAGTAATCGTACGCGCATCCTGTCCCGCGCCCTCGCCAAGGGCCTGGACATGACGGTGTATATGGGCCCGACCATGGACCAGGATGGTCCGGTTGCAATCATCGTCGCCGATGACGCCCACTCCGCCTATATTGCCCAGGCCAAGTCCAATGCGGCGCCCGGCCAGCGATCGATCCTGGTCACTGCCGGTGGCAAGCAGACGGCCCGTGCGGATATCTATCTGCCCGCTGATATTGATGCCGGCTCGCTGTCCAATGCCATTGCCGGGCTCAGCGCGTTCCGCGACCAGCAGCTCGCCATGGCGCGGGCCAAGATCGAGACCACAGGCGCTGCGCGTGTGATCGGTGATGCGGAGTTCCAGATCCAGACCCTGGCTGAAGCCCAGGAACTGGCTGTGTTTCTCTCCAGCGTAACACCGAAACCCTGCCAGACTGCGGTTGGCCTGTATTGTATTTTTGCGGCCGCGATCGAGCACGGGAACCTGGAATTCACCGCCGAGGAAAAGGCCCAGGGCCTGGCCGAGGGCAAGTGGAACCAGAAACTCGCCAAGCGCATGAGTGAACGTCTTTACGAGGGCCGCATGGTGAAGATCCGCTATCAGCGCGGCCGCCGCCTGATGTCCCTGCTGATCCAGGATGATGGCGAGGGCATTGACGCGGATACCGCGGAAATGGCCAATCCGACCCGCGGCGGTATCCGTGGCAAGCTGATCAAACTGTCCAAGGCGCTCGGGTTCGCCAATGTGAACTATGTCGGCATCGGCAATACCGTTGAAGCCACCATGGTCCTCCCGGATGCGGCCGCTGCCGCCAAACAGGCCGCGGTCGCCGGCGCACGCTGACAGTTTTCAGATCCTTGATGCAGTGAGATGAGTTGCGCTTCGAGCGCGGCGTGACCACTTGTGGGTGACATTCCCGGAGGAGACCCGAATGTCCATCACGCTTTCAGCCATCGCCCGCACCCAGCTCGACCAGGTTTACCGGGCGCTGGATATCATCCTTGAAAAGGCCACAACACATGCCGAGACGGCGGGTGTGGATGAGGCTGTGCTGGTCAATTGGCGATTGTCGCCGGACATGCTGCCCTTGATCCGTCAGGTGCAGCTGGTCAGTGATTTCACCGTCCGCGGCCTGTCGCGCCTGGCCGGTGTGGACCCGGTATCCCTGCCGGATGAGGAGACGAGCCTGTCCGATTTGCGGGCGCGCATCGACAAGGCGCGCGCCGCCGTGTGGGCGCTGGATGAGGGTGCCATCTCGGCTGATCCGTCCGCGGACATCACCTTTCCCGCCGGCAAGGATCGGACAATGACCCTGTCGCGTCAGGCCTATCTTCAGAACTTCATCCTGACCAATGCGCTTTTCCACGCCTCGACCGCCTATGCGATCTTGCGCAGCGTGGGTGTCGAACTGGGCAAGGCGGACATTATGGGATTGCGGCAAAACTAGTGGTTCTAATAGTATGATATTTCTAAGTAGTTGAAAATAATATAATAATTGGAATATTTAGCGTGTTGTTAACCGCGTCCTGCGACCCAAGGTGATGATCTTGTGACACTGGGAACGCGGGGTGGCGGAACCGCCCAGGCATGTCCAGGATGAGATCCGGGAGCGCTCGCACCGCGCACCCAGCTTCCAGATCAACCGCGCGCTGACGTTTAGTGTCCGCAACAGTCCCTTTCCGTGCGGATTGCTGGAGCTGGTCAACGACACGCTTGTGTTGCGAGCCATGAGTTCAGCGGCGACGATGACCTATCCCCTGCTGGGTCTGGTCGACCTCGATCAAGCTGTTGATGGCAAGCTCGGCCGGGACGCCGACCTGAATTTCCAGGAAATGAAACGAAGGGGTGTTTTTGCCGGCGAGGCTGTCGGTGCGATCACGCGTGCCACAGTCAGTCGCAACGGTGTCACTGTCGTGGCTCAGACCTCCTACACACCCTTCCGGCTGGACTATGATCGATGGTTGGCTCGGGCCGAGGTCAGCATTGTCGACGGGGGTCCGAACGCTGGCTACCAGTCGCGCGATGTCCGGGTGTTGTACGGGTGATTCGCCTGTTGTGGCTGAGTGGCACTGCGATTTCGTAACGCCGGCCTGCGCCGATATCCGCCAAGACACGCATGCCGCGTGATGCGGATCTGCGAATGCAACCATTCCGGGCAACATACTTTATAATACATTGAATTTGATGGGTGTGCTTGGCGGGTCGAAATCTGATCCCTATGGTTCCGCCGTGACTGAAACGCGCCTGATACCTGCGGATCTGCCGCTCTTCCCTCTGGCCGGGGTTGTTCTCCTTCCGGGAGAAACGCTGCATCTGAACGTGTTTGAGCCGCGCTATCTCAACATGATTGATGATGTGCGCCGTTCGGGAGGTTTCCTGGGCATTATCCAGACACGTCCCGGCGGGAGTTTCGAACGTCCAGGCCTGGCGCCGATTGGCTGTGTCGGCGAGATTACCGCCTTCGAGGAGACGGCCGACGGGCGTTACCTGATTGCACTGCACGGTCTGACCCGGTTCGCGCTCGGTGCAGAGCTGGGCGCGATCAAGCCTTATCGCGTGGCCAGCGCAGACTATGCCGGTTTCAAGGAAGATTTGCGTGATCATCATGAACCGCATGTCGATCGGGAGGCCTTCCTGCACCTTCTGCTGACCTGGTTACAGACCGAGGGCCTGTCCATCGATCGGACCAGCCTGGAGGCTGCGCCCATCTCGACCCTGGTCAATCAGCTGACAATGAAAGGGCCGTTCTCTGGCGGGGAACGCCAGGTCCTGTTGACGGCCCAGACAATCGAGTCCCGTCTGGAACTGATCGAGGACATTATCGCGGCGAGGCTTGCGGCTTCGGCATCCGGTCCCCTGCACTGATCCCGGGATTTCAGACACAAAAAAGCCCGGACGCTTTCGCACCCGGGCTCTTTTTCATTCAGCTGTGTACTACTGGACGCGTTCGACCGAATAGCCGCGCTGGGTCAGCATGTTCGGCACGCCATTCTCACCGACCAGGTGACCGGCGCCCACGACGATGACCGCACTGCCGGAGCCGGCCATCAGGGTCTCGATCTGGTCTGCCCAGTTCACATTGCGGTTGAGGATGAGGACGTCATAGACCTCCTGGTCCGTCTCGCGCATGCCGTCATGGAAGATCTGGTCCAGGGCACTGACATCACCGGTTTCCCAGGCATCAACCAGCTCGTCCAGGGCGGTGGGGTTTTCTTCCATCTGTTCCATCGTGACGCGCAGGAAGTCGACCTGGATGTCCTGGGACAGACCTGCAAAGAAGCCAAACTGATCGGCATAGGTCTCGAAATAGCGCTCGCGGCTGTCATCGGTCTCGCCGGCCAGCGTCGGCTCAACACCGGACATCGGGTCATATCCCTGGCCCTGTAGCGCCATCATCGACAGCGAGATGCTGACCAGCCAGGGCTGGAGCGGATCCAGCTGCGCCGGCGGCAGGCCGTATTGAGTGGCGATGCGGGCGAGTTGCTCGTTTTCCTCGGTGCTCAGCATGCCACGCAGCGGCTGACCCGGCTGGTTGAGGCCATATTGCGGGATCAGCGCCTGACTGGCGGCCTGGGCCTCGGTGGTCATCGGAAGTTCGAAATAAATCTCGTCGGCACTGGAGAGCGCGCTGTCCAGCGCGTCGGTACGCCACTGGGTGGTCGGTTTGAGCACATGGACCGAGCCGAACAGGTAGATCTCGCTGTCCGCATCGCTGACGCGCCACATGGCCGGATCCGCAAGCGCGGCACTCGACAGGGCAAGCGAAGCCGCCAGCCCGAGCACAAGTTTTTTCATTCTTGATGTCTCCCAATAAACCTCGCACCCCGCGAGGCATTCGAGGTTGAACTAACACAAGGGCAGTATAAAGGCCGAGGGGGAATGTCCGGTTGAGTGTTCCCGGTCACCGCCGTCGCAGGCAGGCGCAATTGGGCAGCTCACGGGCACACAGCTGGTCGAGGAAATCGTCGATGGCCTCGCTGACAAGACTTTGCTGCGATCGTTCCAGCTGCACCGAGGCCAGGCGGACCCGGCGACGCTGTTCATCGGTCAGGCGAACCGTCGTCTTGTGGCGCGCCTGTCGCGGATGGGATTTCAGTTCGCTCACCTGCGGGGCCGCCTGCCGTTCTGGCGGGGGAGGCGACTGAACGGTGGAGGCAGGCTCGCACTGCGGCGGCCTGGGCACTTCGGCATGTTCGGGGAAGACGGCGCCGATCTGGGTGACCGGGGCAGGTTGGGCTTCTCCTTTGCGGGCAAGCAATCCCGCATGCAGGCTGGCGTATTTCGGCATGTATCCTATCCCGATGCGTTCAGACGGCGACCAAAGGGTTGGCGGGCAACCAGGCGGCGTTCGGGCCGGCCCGGCGGTGGGCCACGGTCCTCGGTCCGGCGTTCATCACCATCCCAATCCCCGCTGACATCGCCGAAACGGTGACTGGTTGGAGGCGGCGCGGTGTCTTCGCTTGCGCTCGGGGGCTCGGCACTCTGCGCCAGCGCCGCCTCTGCAGCTTCCTGCCCGGCACGTTGCAGGTTGGACAACGCCTTGGGCACAGGGGAAAGAATGCTGTCCTCGAAAGTCTTGCTCGGGTGATCGATCAACTCGCTTGGATCGCCCCGCATGCGGGTCAGGCGTTCGTCCAGATAGGCCCACAGCTGGGCAACTTCGCTGGCCGAGCGACCGGACGGGTTGGCTTCACCCACGGTGCGCCCATCAATCATGGAGGCTGCGAAATCAACACGATGATGAAGCGTGACGGGCGCTACGGTTCCGTGCTGGGAAAGCGCTATGGCAGTCTCGCCGGTGATCCGCGCCCGGGCCGTGGCCGAATTGACGACAAAGATCAGTGGTTTGTTCTGGTGCTGGACAATGTCCACGGTCGGACCAACCGCGCGCAGGTCATGCGGGCTTGGGCGCGTGGGCAGGATGACCAGGTCAGCATGGGTCACAACTTCGGAAATCATGGAGGTCACGGCCGGCGGTGTGTCGATGATGATCAGCCTGTAGCCGGCATCCGACAGCGCCTGGATGTCGCGCGACAGGTCCGGCACCGAGACATGGGCAAAGGCCGGTTCATGCGCCTCTCGCGCATTCCACCACTTGGCCATCGAGCCCTGGGGGTCTGTATCGATGATTGCGACGGGTCCGGCGCCGGACAATTCGGCTTCGACTGCGACGTGGGCAGAAACAGTCGTCTTGCCGGACCCGCCTTTCTGGGATGCAAACACAACCACCTGGGCCTGGGGGAGGAGTGCCTTTGGGTTCATGTTGTTTCCCTCTGCAAGCCGGAGCGTGAATTCGCCCCGTGTCGACAATGAAAGCCGACATGTCTTGCCCAGCCGCTAAATCCCTCCCGGTAAATTAATGAAATTAATAAGGAAAATTTGACGCTAAACGTTCGCGTCCCTCGGGGCAGGCGCTAAGTCATTCCCCGGTGACGGATATTTCTGACTCTCCCAAGCTCGTTATTGCTTGGGTGGAGCTGGAGAAAATCGTGAGAACCCTGACATCAATCATCGCCATTGCGGCTGCGACAGGATTGACGGCAAGTGTGGCTGCACAGGACCGCGAAGCCGAATTTCATGCCCTGATTGAGGCCAATACCCACCGTATCGCCTGGGATGGCGAACAACTCACCGGGGCGGGGGCCGAATGGCTCGCCTCGGAAATCGAGGCGGCGCATTACTTCATGATCGGTGAGCGCCATGCGACCGCCGACGTGCCGGAGATAGCCGCACATCTGTTCGAGCTCGCCGCCGCGGACGGTTATAGTCACGCCGTGCTGGAAATGGGCCCGATCATGGGTGCGGAGCTCAACAGTTTTCTTGAGGCAAACGGGGCGGATGCCCTGGCGGGCGCGCTGCAGGATCCTGTCTTCCGTGACGCGATGGCCTTTCTCAGCATGGAGGAAGAGCAGGAATTCGTTGCAGATGCCTATCGGGCCGGATTGCAGATTGCCGGTCTGGACCAGGAATTCATCTTATCCGGGGAATACCATCTGAGACGCCTTGAGGCCGGGGTGCAGACAGATGCCCAGCTTGACGCGGTCAATGCGCTGCGAACGGTGGCCGAGGGCGAACAGTATTTCGTGGGCGCCGCCGATCCCGCGCTCTACGAGGCACTCGAGGCGGCTTTTGCCGGTCACGCAGATTCAGGACTGGCAGATACGGCCGAGGCGCTGCGCATCACCAATGCGATCTATCGCCCCTTCCTGGTCGGCGGACCGACAAGCTGGTCAAATGTCGAGCGAGAGAACTACGTCAAGACGAACTGGTACTGGATGAACCAGGAGTTGGCGGCGCCGGGCGAGCCAGGGCCGCGCATGACGTTCAAGTGGGGTGGTTTGCATTCTGGTCCCAGTATCGACAGTCACGCGCGCATCTCGCTGGGCACCTTCATCGAGGACTGGGCGACCGTGCATGGTGTCACCTCGTTCAATCTCGGGATGGATTGCAATGCCGGGGAAAGCCTGTCCACCGGTGGCATGGAGCACGTTCCGCAGGCCTGTGTGAGCTGGTTCCTGTCCGCAGGCGGTGGTCAGAACGCCACGGCGGGTGCAGATGATCAGACCTTCTCGCGCCATCTGCAGGGGGTTGAGGAAATTGTCCTCATTGACTTCCGTCCCGTGCGCGAGCGCTTGCGCGAGTGGCGGTTCCTGAGCCAGGGCGAGCGCAACATGATTGCCGGATATGATGTCTATATGGCGATCCCGGGTATCCGGACCGCGACCATGGCGGGCTCGGAGTAGAGGCTTGTGGAGGCCTGAAAGCTCAGGCCTCCACCCATTTCCCGATCGGGGTTTTCAGGTGGATCAGCATCCCGCCCAGCATGGCGAGGAAGAAGACCCAGATCTTGGGGCCGCCGAGCGTCAGGGCGGCGATGGCCGGTCCCGGACACAGTCCGACAAGCCCCCATCCCATGCCGAACATGACCGCCCCGACTGCCAGCTTGCGGTCGATACTGTTGTCACACGGGATCTGGTAGTTCTGTTCGAACAGTGGTGCGGGCCGCATCCAGGCCAGACGATAGCCGCCGGCGGTGACCAGCAGGGCGCCGCCCATCACGAACACCAGGCTGGGATCCCAGTTTCCGAGAATGTCGAGAAAGGCCAGCACCTTGGCCGGGTTGACCATTTGCGAGACCGTCAGGCCGAGACCAAAGACGAGACCGGCGAGGCCGGCTGCAATATTGCGTTCCATTTCAGCCTCCCATCGCCAGCCGCAACACGGTGACGGTCACCATGCCCGCCCCCATGAACATGGCCACGGCTGCGAGGGAACGCAGGGACAGGCGCGACAGTCCGCACACGCCGTGCCCGGAGGTGCAGCCGGAGCCAAGCCGCGTGCCGACCCCGACGAGTAGGCCGCCAAGAATGACGGCCCACCAGTCCGCCTGCATCAGAAAGGGGGGCGCATTTCCGGTGGTGATGGTGACGAGGAAGGGCGCGATGACCATGCCGCCGACAAACCAGAGCCGCCAGGCCGTATCGCCCTGTGAGCGGCTGAGCACTCCGCCGAGAATGCCGCTGATCCCGGCAATCCGGCCATTGCTCGCCATCAGGATCACCGCTGCCAGACCAATCAGCGCACCACCGGCCAGTGCACTCCAGGGAGTGAAGTTTTCCATGCCCGCCTCCAGATTCGCGTTCGGCGAATTTAGTGCGTGCCACACGGCAAGGCCAACCGGGTGTCGGTGTTATTCCGCTGTCAGACTTGCCCGTTCGGCAAAGCCGCTCTGGTCCAGGATTTCCAGAGGGTCCTCGAACGTCAGCAGGGTGGCGATCGCCTCTGCCTCATCATCCGCGTTGTCCATGTAAGCTGTGACGATCTGGCGCCCCATCCAATAGCCCATTTCATAGGGCCAGCCTTCGGGCGCAGCGCGATAGTTGGCGTACCAGTTGCGCATCGTTATCTGCATCTCGTCTGACGCCTGGGCGTAGGGAGTGCCATTGGCGATTGCGGCGTTGAGCGTGGCACGGTCCTCGCTGAAGCGGCGCCACAGCATGTCCGCGTTCTCCTGGGCCCAGCTGTCCCGCTCGGCATCGGGGGCGACGCCGGTCACCCGCCAGGCGATATAGTCCGGGAAACCCTCGCGGATGGAGTAGGCGATCAGCGGGTCGATTTCGGTGGCGGCTGGACTGTGGACCTGGAAGGCATGCACGGTCTCGTGCGCAAACATGTGGCGATAGCGGGCGCGGATGTCAGCCTCGTTGTCCTCGATCGCACAGATCACTTCCAGTCCGAGCACCTGGGCATCCGCATCGGCCGTGCCGCCGGAATTGCCGGCGCCAAAGACCACATGAATGTCCGGCAGCGTTTCTTCCGGGAAGATCTCCTTTAGGCCTGCATAGATGCGGTTCAGCTCGTCATTGGAATCATCGGCCAGCGGCAGGCAGACATCGATGCCGCGCCGGTAGAGTTCCGGCCGGGCCGCGATCACGCTGGCCAGGTGCTGGGCATCGCGAATGCGATGAGGCGTGAAAATTTCCACCCCGCGTCCCGCACCATCAAGATATCCAGCGCGCAAGTCATCAGCGGTCGGCGTGCCTTCGGTGGCTTCGAAAATCGCGGCAAAACGATGCGCGTCCACGGACTGGATCTCGTATTCCACTGTCGGCTCGCTCTGGCAGGCGGCCAGCACCGCGACGGCAGCCAATGATGTCAAAATCCGGAGTTTCATGTCGTTCTCGAAAGTCGTCCCTGCCCGAACAGATACCGGGCGAAGCTGACCCTAGCGGTCCTCATCCTGCGGAAAATCAGGGAATGACATCGCATGCGTCCCACCCTTGCGCCACGTCCGCTTGAAACTTGCGTGACAGGCGAGTTGATCCATGATGATCTAACCACAGGTCGAAGGGGGATGTGATGATCCGGTCCGTATTGCTGTCAGTATCCGCGCTCGCACTCATGGCCTGTACGCCGCAGGCGGCAGAAGAGGCCGAGCAGACGCCTGAGCCCGTTGCCGAGCCGGCCGCCGAACCCGTCGAGACAGCCGCCGCAGAGCCCGAGGCCGAGGCTGAGGAAACGGCCGAACCGGCTTCGGCGGAGGCTGTGGACCTTTGCGCGCTGGATATCTCGACCAGCTGGGAACCGGACGGGGTCGAGCCGCTGATCCAGCGTGGCACCACGCGCTGTGCCCAGCAGGGCGAGATCCTGATCACCCGCACCATCTATGATGCCGGCGGGCAGGAGCTCTATCGCGCGGATTATGTGACCGACCACATCATGACGCTCTCCTTCGACAGCGGCTTTGTCACCGAGCCGGCCGAGTTGCCGGCCGCCATCGAGGACTGGCTCACCGCCGGACCGGGCCGCAGCCGCACCAGCGAGCTGCCGCCCTACCAGGACACGGCAGAATTCCCCTTCATGTCCGGCGCGGATGGCCCCAACCAGCACGAGGCCTGGCGCAGCGGGGACTATCCGATGCAGTGTTATGTCCAGGGCATGGAAAGCATGAATTGTGTTGCCCTGGTCGAGGGCGAGATTGTCGAGCTGGGCTATCAGCTCTTCCCGGGCTAGCCCAGCCCCCGCACCAGGGTCAGGAATTCCAGCCGCGTCGCCGCCCGGCGATGTTCGGAAATGGCCTGGTAGTCCGCATCCGCATACCAGGCCCGCGCAGCCGCTTCGGAGGGAAACCGTGCCACGATCATCCGCCCCTCGCGCGGCGCCGCCCCCTCAAAGGTGAAAGGCGCATCGTCATAGGTCAGGAATTCCCCGCCATGTTTCTTGAAAATGGCGAAAAACCCTTTTTCGTACTCGCGATAGCGCTCGCGATCCTCGACGACGAGATTGGCAACAATATAGGCGCAGGGTGGTGTTGTGGTGTCGGTCATGTACTCTCCCCTTGGTGACCGGGGGAGCTTAATCAGGTCAGTGCGCGGCGGCTAGATGGCGCGCCTATCTTCCCCGCCGGGGAAGTGCCGTAACGCAGTGAAGGCGAAGGGGGCGAGCGCAGCGAGCGATCCTCCGCGCTGACGCGCTCCGGCCCCTCCGTCTCCGCCTTCGCCAAGGCTACGGCGGATCCACCTCCCCGGTGGGGAGGATGGGCACCCCGCGCATTTTCCAAATCCACAGATTGCGCCCGACCGCTTCCACCTGCTAAAGGTTAATGCAAGCAACCCTTGGGGGAGGGTATGGGGGAGTTTTCCGAAATCTGGGACATGTTGCGCGGCTTTGCTGCATCCAGCGAGGTCCAGTTCTGGGGTACGTGGATCGCTCTGGGCGGAGTAATCGCCGTCTCGGTGAAGCTCGGACTTCCGCACTATCGGGAGGCTTCCGAAGAGTTGCAGAAGGTTGGTGAAATCAGGGATCCTGACGGTCGCATCAAGCTCTGGCCGACCAAGATCAAGCGGATGAAAAAATCCTTCACGGCGCTGGGGCGGTCGGCACGATCTGCCTTTCTGGCTCTGATCCCCATTGTCGGCGTACCGTTGGCCATCCTCGTGCTGGTGACTGTCATGTCGGACTGGTTTTTTGGCGGGCAGCAAGTGGTGACGACCGGCCCGTTACAGCCGGGATCATCGCAATACGTCGCGGAACTCTCGCTCTATTTTGCCGACCAGCTTTCCCGGGGCATCTTCTTTGACGCCTTCGAAGTGTTCGACATCCAGCTGACCGACATTTCGGCGGTGCGTGAAAACGGACCCTATCTGTGGATGCTGTTCGGCTTTCGCGTGATAGTGGATCTCTACGTCGTTGGATTGGTCACCCTTCTGGTTCGAGCCCTGTGGGGCGTCGCGATCAACAGCCTGCGTCTGGTGAATCCGTTCTAACGACTGATGCCTTGCATTGATTTGCCACCGCGTCTTTGCAGCCAAACCGGGCCTACTCCCCCGTCAGCTTCTTAATCTCATCCCTCAGCCGCGCCGCTTCCTCGAATTCCAGATCCGCAGCCGCTTCCCGCATCCGCTTCTCCAGATCCGCCACGACAGCTGCCAGGTTTTCGCCGACCAGCTCCGCCTGACCTCCATCCGAAACACCTTCCGGACGACCCGTCGCGCGCTTCCCGCGCCCTTTCGCAGCAACATTCCGGCCCTTGGCCTGGCTTTCCATAACCTCTTCAAGAATATCGCTGATGCCACGCGTGATCGTCTTGGGCGTGATGCCGTGTTCCTCGTTATAGGCGATCTGCTTGGTGCGGCGGCGGCTGGTTTCGTCCATGGCGCGTTGCATGGAGCCGGTGATGGTGTCGGCGTAGAGGATGACCTTGCTGTCCGCATTTCGGGCGGCGCGGCCGATGGTCTGCACCAGTGAGGTTTCGGAACGCAGGAAACCTTCCTTGTCGGCGTCGAGAATGGCGACGAGGCCGCATTCGGGGATGTCGAGACCCTCGCGCAGGAGGTTGATGCCGATCAGTACGTCGTAGCTGCCCAGGCGCAGGTCGCGGATCAGCTCGATACGCTCCACCGTGTCGACATCGGAGTGCATGTAGCGGACTTTCAGCCCCTGCTCATGCATGTATTCGGTGAGGTCCTCGGCCATGCGCTTGGTCAGCGTGGTGATCAGGGTGCGATAGCCCTGTTCGGTGGTCTTGCGGACCTCGTCGATGACGTCATCGACCTGGCTGGCGCCATCCTTGGCGACCGGGCGGACTTCCACCGGCGGGTCGATGAGGCCGGTCGGGCGGATGACCTGTTCGGTGAAGACGCCGCCGGTCTGGTTGAGTTCCCACGGGCCGGGCGTGGCCGAGACCTCGACGGTCTGCGGGCGCATGGCTTCCCACTCCTCGAATTTGAGCGGACGATTGTCCAGGCAGGAGGGTAGGCGGAAGCCGTGATCGGCCAGGGTTTTCTTGCGGTTATAGTCGCCGCGATACATCGCCCCGAGCTGGGGGATGGAGACATGGCTCTCATCGGCAAAGACGAGAGCGTTTTCCGGCAGGTATTCGAACATGGTGGGCGGCGGCTCGCCCGGCTTGCGGCCGGTGAGATAGCGGGAATAATTCTCGATGCCGGCGCAGGAGCCCGTGGCCTCGAGCATTTCCAGGTCGAACTCGGTGCGCTGTTGCAGGCGCTGGGCTTCGAGAAGCTGGCCTTCCTTTTCCATCCAGGCGAGGCGTTCCTTCAGCTCCGCCTTGATCTGGACGATGGCCTGGTTGAGCGTCGGGCGCGGCGTGACGTAGTGGGAATTGGCGTAGAACCGCACGCTTTTCAGCTGGGTGTGGGTCTTGCCGGTGAGCGGGTCGAACTCGGTGATGTCCTCGACCTCGTCGCCGAAGAAATTGATGCGCCAGGCGCGGTCGTCATAGTGGGCGGGGAAGACTTCCAGATTATCGCCCTTGAGACGGAAGGTGCCGCGGATGAAGGCGGCGTCATTGCGCGTGTATTGCAGGTCGACGAGCTGGCGCATGACGGAGCGCGGGTCCACCGTGTCGCCCGGCTTCACGTCGAAGGTCATTGCCGTATAGGTCTCCACCGAGCCGATACCGTAAATGCAGGAGACCGAGGCGACGATGATCACATCATCGCGCTCCAGGATGGAACGGGTGGCCGCGTGGCGCATCCGGTCGATGGCCTCGTTGATACTGGATTCCTTCTCGATATAGGTATCGGTCCGCGGCACATAGGCCTCGGGCATATAGTAGTCATAGTACGAAACGAAATATTCGACAGCATTGTTCGGGAAGAAGGATTTGAACTCGCCATACAGCTGGGCGGCGAGGGTCTTGTTGGGGGCGAGGATGAGGGCCGGGCGCTGCACGGCCTCGATGATCTTGGCCATGGTGAAGGTCTTGCCGGTGCCGGTGGCGCCCAGGAGGACCTGGTCACGCTCGCCATCCTTGAGGCCTTCCACGAGTTCCTTGATGGCGGCGGGCTGGTCGCCCATCGGCTCGAACTCGGAGACACACTGGAAACGCAGGCCGCCTTCGGCCTTTTCCGGGCGTTCCGGACGATGCGGGCTCCAGGTGTCCGGCGTCTCGGTCGGCAGCGTGTCGAGCACGAAGTCTTCCGGCGCCGTCAGGGTGTCATCAACAGTAAGCTTGGCCATGTCACGAGATATACGCACGCCCGCCGGCAGCGGCTAGGGGGCTGCTGCCAGGGCGGTGTCAGGAGAGCGCGGTTGGAGAGTTGTATCGGCCGAGGCTCATAATCGATGAGCCGACAGTAGGCCGGTGTTAATTCGCCCGCTTAACCATGTGGGAGCGTATCTGGAGATTGCCCGCATGCCCGCCCCCTGGAAGGTCTGAGTGTCCTGCTGATCGATGATAGTCGCGCCGTACGGAGTGTGATCAAGACCTTGTTGCACGGGCTTGGCGTGGCGGATGTATTCGACAGCGGCGATGGCGAAGAAGCCGTGGTCCTTGCCAATACCTGCCGTCCAGATGTGGCGTTGATCGACTATGATTTCGGGCACGCTTCGGGGCTGGATGTGGTGCGCGGATTGCGGGACCACAGCCTGACGCACGCGCCCGATCTGCCGGTATTGCTGCTTGCACCCGTGGATTTGCCCTATCTGGTGGATGGCGCGGCGGAGGCCGGGGCCAATGCGATCCTGCCCAAGCCCATCAACGCCTCTACGTTGGGCGCCAGCCTGGAAACCGTGATTAACGCCAGACGCGTTAGCGAGGATCGTGCAATTCTAGCGTTTCATTAAGCGATTGTTCAATGCCCTTTGGTAAACAGGCCGGGTAGCAAACGCCTGTGAGCAAAGCCATGCCGACGCAAATGCTTCAAGGATTGGACATTTTGGTGGTTGAGGATGTCGATTCAATCCGCAGCCTGATCGTCCGTCTTGTCGAGGGACTGGGCGCCGACAATGTCTGTTCTGCCATGGATGTCGACACCGCATTGACGGCCTTGAAGTCCCAGGTGTTTGACGCGGTTCTGCTGGATTACGAGCTGGGTGGTCGTGATGGGATCGAGATCCTTACAGCCATTCGTAATAACCGTGCGCACCCCAATCACAAGACTCCTGTCGTCCTGCTGACCGGCCATGCGGAGAGCCATGTGGTCAAGGAAGCCGTAATGGCGGGCGCCAACGGCTATCTGGTCAAACCGGTCATGCCTGAAGTGCTCGGCCAGCGTTTGCGCAAGGTCATCGCAGCACATGAAGAGACGCTGGGGGGTAACCCGGCGACCGAAGTCGTCTGGCGTCGTACGATCTAACCCGGAAGACCTGACCGGGGCATGTCTTCAATTGAATTCCATTGTTGCGGCCGGATAAGCCCGTCCGTGTTGAAACCGCGTGCACGCAGTTCAGCGAGTCTGGCCTCGATGAAGGCATCACCCGGTTGCGGATCACGGGTCAGGATCCAGAGATAGCGACCTTTCGGCTCAGACACGACAGCCCAGGAATAATCCTCCGCCAGGTCGATGATCCAGTAATCACCGAAAAACGGGCCGAAAAAACTGACTTCCAGTTCCGCATTGCTGTTCGTGTTGACGATACGCGCCCGCCCTTCCGCCAGGTCGAATTCACCTTCAAGACCGTTTTTCCAGCAGCGATTGATGACGCGGATATCGCCGTCTTCGCGCCGTTCGTAATAGGCGGTGACACCATCACAATCGCGCTCGAACCCATGGTCGGCCCGTACGACCTCGAACCACAGGCCGAGATAGCGGTCCGCATCAACGGCAGGGACGGTCTCCAGCGGGGTGCCGGCCGCCAGCCGCGCCGTCGGGGGGGGTGTACAGCCTGCCAGGCTGAGGGCGACAAGGATAAGGCCGAGGGTTCGCAGCATTTCAGGTCTCCGTTTGGTCACTGAGATTGCGCAAACTGGCACGGGATCAAGTCCTACTGGCTGAGAAGGGCGCGGCTCTGGTCATCGGCGGGAAAAAAGAGTTCCAGCCGCAGATCACTGATCGTCACGTCAAAGGCCGAGCTGACTTCCATTACGGTCGAGAACAGGGTCAGTTCCACGCCTTCACCCAGCCCGTAACGTACGGTCAGGCAGGGCGTGTTGGGGACGTGATGGGGCGCGCCCGGTTCGATCAGCGCTGCCAGGCGTTCGGCAAATTCGTCCAGCACGGGATCTCCCCCTGCATGCCGGGACTCGGCCTGCAGCCGGGTTAGCATGGCCGGAGCCATCTCGTCCCAGTTGAGGATGGGCGCGCGCGCCGCCGGATCGGACAGCATGATGTCGATCAGATTGGTCTCGGCGCCCGGTTCGCGGCCCTGCAGGAACAGCGCTCCCGTTGCATTGGCATCAAGCACGTTGAAATGCTTGTCCAGCAAGAGGGCCGGGAAGGGGGCGTGCGCATCCATCAGGCGGGTGAGACTGGTCCGAAGCGGCGCGAGCTCGGCACTCTCCCAGCCGGAAGCGCGAAAGGCCGGGCTGAAACCGGCGCTGCCCAGAAAGCTGTTGCGGATCTCCAGCGGCAATTCCAGCCCTTCCGCGAGACGGTGGATCATGTCGCGGCTGGGCGCGGACCGGCCGGTTTCCAGAAAGCTGATATGGCGGGCCGAGACCTCGGCCTCCAGGGCCAGCGAGAGCTGGCTCATGCGGCGGCGCTGGCGCCAGTCCTTGAGGAGTTTGCCGAAGGTTGAATTGGTGGCGAGCGCCGTGCTGGTCTGGGTCATGACGCCAGTAGAGCGCAGGAGGTGAGGGAGATCCATTACCTCGCGGGTAATTGATGCCGTGATGCGGAGCGGGCTTCTATCCGGCCATCGTGATGGAGAGCAATATGCAAGCGAAACAACTCACCCTGCCGGCCTTGACGCTGATCATTTCCGGTCTTCTGACTGCGCTGGCCGTGCTGCCGCCGCTGCGGCCTGTCCTTGTAACGTTTGGCGATCTGGCCTTCTGGCCGCTGGATGGGTCACCAGGGGCGCTGGACAGTGTTCACCTGCTGGTTGCTGCCGTGGCCGGTGGCCTGATGACGGGCTGGGGTGTGTTCATGCTGGCCCTGTCAAAGGACTGCGACCTGTCCAAGGCCCTGCTTCTGGGCGCGCTGACCTGGTTTGTCGTTGATTCAACCGGTTCCGCGATCGCGGGCGCGCCGATGAATGGCGTCTTCAATCTGGGTTTCCTGGCCCTGATGTTGTGGCCCGTCCTGGCCAGCCGCAAGGCGCAGCCGGCGTAAACGACACCCGCGCCTCCCGGCCTGTGTCGGGAGGCGTTGGTCCGTGGCGGGAGAGATCAGGCGTCGTCGTAGACGTCCGCCTCGATCACTGCGTCCAGCCCGATCTCGATATAATCACCCATCAGCGGCGCACCGAGCAGATAGTCTGCTGTCGGCGTTGTCCGTCGCTCGCGAGCGGCATTGACGACACGCGGAAAGTCCCGGCCCTCAAAATCGCCCCGACCGATCCAGTACAGCGCCACGAGTTCGGCCTGGGCCTCCTCGTCCAGTCCATCAATCCAGGCTTCGATTTCATCGCGCCCTTCATCGGTCTGGCCTGTCTGCAGGGTTTCCACCGCATCGGTTTCTGCGGTGTCCTGATCGCGTTCGAGATCGTCGATCTGTTCCTTGCCGTCATATCCGCGAGCCCGGACAATCAGGTCCCGCACGGCTTTCTCCGCAATATTCATGGCTTCGCCTTCCGTTTACACGCGTCAAACTCAGGCACGATTGGAATACTAACACGATTTCGATGCGCTGTGACCCGCCGCCGCGCGACGGCGCGTCGCAGGGGAAAATGCGTCGGCGAGACTGAGACGTGACAAACGCCCCTCAACACCGTCACCCCGATGAAGATCAGGGCCCAGTTCGAAGGGCGCAGATGTTTGAGGTGATGGTGCTTTCTGGAGCCAGAACGAGCCTTGTGAACTGGGTCCCGGCCTTCGCCGGGATGACGTTGGAGGGGGTGGACAAGCGTGGACCAATTCAACCAAGCGTCTTCACCCGGACGTGCCGGGGAATTGCGCGGGGGAGCATCAAGCTTCACCTCCTGCGCAGCCAATCGCCTATGGTCAAGACTTGGTTAAGACCGCTGGGGCAGTATTCGGGGAAGCGTTCTGATTCTTTCATCGCGTCAGCGGGATCCATGTCTGGAAGTTTTGACCGAATTCGAGTTCTGATCGTCGAGGACAATGCGCACATGTCCACGATCCTGCGGACTATTCTGCAGGGTTTTGGCGTGCGTACGATTGTCGAGGTCCGCGATGCTGCCGACGCCTTCGAGACGATGCGCGATGTAAACCCGGATTTTGCCCTCGTGGACTACATGCTGGGCGATCTGAACGGTCTGGAGTTCACTCGCCTGGTCCGAACGGCTTCGGACAGTGCCAACAAGTATCTGCCGATCATTATGGTCACGGGTCACACGGACAAGTCCAAGGTGCTCGAGGCGATCAATGCCGGCGTCAATGAATACCTGGCCAAGCCGGTGCGTCCGGTCGACCTGTTTCACCGCATCTCGGCCCTGATCGAGCGTCCGCGTCGGTTTGTGAAAGCCACGACCTATTTCGGCCCCGATCGCCGTCGCCGTCAGGACCCGCGTTACAATGGCCCCTGGCGCCGTTCCACCGACGAAGAGCACGCCGAGGCGAGCTAGGCGGGCTCGATGCGTCGATAGGCGTCGAACGCAATCACCACAGTCCTGGCATCCACGGCCTTTCGCTTGCGGATAATCGCCGCGAAATCCGCATTGTTGATCAGAAGTTCCGTGCCGATCTGCGTCAGCTCGTGTCGCTGGATCAGCGCACTGTCGCATGCGAGCGGCAATCCGCAACCGGACTGGCAGGCGATGGCATCTGCTTCGCCGAGCATGCCATGCAGGGCTTCGGCTGTTTTCCTGTCGAGGATGAGTGTGCGCCCGTAATCGTCAAACCGGACCAGGGCTAAATCAAAACGAATTCCACGCGCTGAAGTCATTGCCTTCTCCATTGCACGCAGAAAGTGTACCCCTTTTGTTCCGCAGCCACAAGTGCTATCGCGCCGCCGCGAGCGCTCCGGCGATCTCCGCATCCGTGGTGTACCAGCTGGTGACCAGGCGCGCGGAGCCATCGGGCCATTGATAGAATTGCACGCCGGCCGTCCGCATCTTTTCCGCCGTCGCCGTGGGCAGGGTGGCGAATACCTCATTGCCGTCGACATCATGCAGGATCTCTACGCCCTCGACCCCGGCCAGGCCAACGGCGAGCCGGCGGGCCTGGCGATTGGCGCTAGCGGCCAGATCAAGCCAGAGATCATCCGCCAGCCAGGCCTCGAACTGGGCAGCGAGATAGCGCATTTTCGGCGCCATGTGCCCGCCGCGCTTCTGGCGCATTTGCAGCTCTTCAAACCGGTCCATCGCGGACGGGAAGAGAATGATCGCCTCCGATCCCATGGCCGCATTCTTGGTCGCACCGAAACACAGCGCGTCGACACCGGCCTTCCAGGTCAGTTCTGCCGGGGAGCAGCCGAGCGAAACGAGGGCGTTGGTAAAACGCGCGCCGTCCATGTGAACGAAGGCCGGGCGTTCCTTGAGCCGCCCCGCGCGTTCGGTCACCTCGGGGACAGTGTAGGCGGTTCCGCTCTCCGTCAGGTTGGACAGGGAGAGGGTGCGGACCGGGCTGGTATGGACAAAGCCTTCCGGGATCTCGTCGAGCGCGCGATCCAGCTCGTCCAGCGAGATCTTGGCATGCGCCCCGCGTAGCGGGATCAGCTTGGCCCCCCCGGTATAGAATTCGGGCGCGCCCCGCTCATCGCGATGAATATGCGCCTCGTCATGACACAGGATGGCGCCATGGCCGGGACAGAGGGTCGCCAGGGTCAGCGCATTCGCTGCCGTTCCAGACACTGTGAACAGGACTTTCAGATCCGTCTCGAAAATCTCTTTCAGCCGGGTTTCAACACGGGCGCTGATGTCATCCGCGCCATAGCTCATGGCAAATCCGGCATTGGCAGCGGTCAGGGCTTCAAGCAGTTTCGGGTGGGCGGGCGCGGTCGTATCGGAGAGGAAGTTCATGCCCTCTTTGGAGCGTGAACACTTCGGGGCGTCAATCCCCGAATGCCGGGTCTGGGTGCAGCGGCGGCAGGCTGTCCCGCATACTGTCCGCCGAGGAGGTGTGCTGGGAGTGTTGCGAGGAAACGGTGGGCTGGCCGGCCAGATCCCGAACGGGCAGACCGTACGTAAACAGGGCCCGGATCTGGTCCGGGGACAGGTTCAGACCAAAGGCCGCCTGGAGCGCTGTCAGTTCTTCATCGCTGTAGGAGCGTGCGAACACCCCGCCAGCCGGCCCGGTCTGATCCGAACAGGGCAGGCCTTCGCGATAGACCTGCGAAGTGGTCGAGCAGAACACGCTCTGCAAAACCGACTGCGTCGCTGTCGTGGTATTGGGCAGTGCCATCGGGCCGGTGAAGGCCTGCAGGCTGGTGATTGCCGCTGGCTCGTCTTCGTCGTCCGTCTGCGGTGGCAAAGGCGCTGCAGTGAGTGCGGGAACTTGATTGGGGGCTTCGGCGGGCCGGGCCTCGGGTTGGTCATCCTCGACGTGTTCGTCCGGTGTGACCGTCTCTTCTTGCGTTTCAACAACCGGCTCGGGCAGGGTCACCAGAGTGATCTCGAACGGGGGGAGTTCCCGCGCAGCATGCTCCGGGCGCGGAACGGCAAATACGAGCGCAAGGAGTAGAAGATTGGCGAACACGGCCGTCGCACCCGCGAGAACGCGGCGCGGCACAGGCTCGATCAGGGGCGACAACAACACCTCGCCCATACTTCCTCCCAATCTGCCCCCGCCAGGGCATAGGGGTAACGTGATCGGAGGGGTAGCACCAGATACAAAACCACCCTGTCCGAGAGGAACAGGGTGGTTTCGCTTGCGGGGAGGGGATTGGTATCAGGCGGCGAGCGCCTTGATGGTCGTTTTCGCGGCGGCAAGTTTTTCCTCGGCGACAAAGTTGAGCTGCCCGGCCTCGATCACGGTCACGTCGGTAATACCGATAAAGCCCATCACGTGGCGCATGTATCCGGTCGCGAAATCCATGTCGCTGCCCACCGGGACGCCGCCCGAGGTGACGACCAGATAGGCTTTCTTGCCTTCCAGCAGGCCAACCGGACCGTTTTCGGTGTAGCGGAAAGTCTCGCGGGCGCGGGCGATCATGTCGATCCACGCCTTCAGGGCACCGGGAACGGAGAAATTGTATAGCGGGACACCGATTACCAGCGTGTCGGCAGCGCGGACTTCAGCGATCAGCGCGTCTGATGCCGCCAGCGCCGCTTTCTGGTCGTCCGTCCGCTCGGCCGGGTCGGTGAAATTCGCACCGATCCAGGCTTCATTGACGAAGCCGGGCGGGTTGTCGAGCAGGTCGCGCGTGATGATGCGAGTGTCTGCATCAGAGATCTGGTTGATCAGCGTATCGGTCAGGTCGCGGGATACAGAGCCTTCGCGACGCATGCTGGCATCGATGCGCAAAATGGTTTTGGCGGTGGCTGACATTGTTTCTCTCCGGTCCGGCGCCGGTTGGCGCGTTGTCTGGAGTGTCAAATGGGCCATTTCTGCGTGGAGATAATCTCTTCACGTCGAAACTCATTCATTCCAAATTAGCAACAATCAGGATTTGATAGCCAAAATTCGCAGGCAAGTTTTGACCTCGCCTCCAAATTGTCCCAATGCGTGGCAATCAAAGAGGCTCGCGAGCGACGAGGGGACTCAATGCCGGTACTGCACGACGATCAGGTGGACGCGGAAACACCGCAGGTCAAATTCACGGGCCCGTGGCGCTATATCATCTGGATGGCCCTGTTCACGGCCGCCGTTCTGGCGATCGCCGTCTCCCTGCTGGAGCCGCTGACCGAAGCCTTTCGCGCCAACATGGCTATCAATGGCCTGATCCTGGCCGTGCTGGTGATCGGCGTACTTTATACATTCGCGCAGGCGCTTGGCATTGGCCCCGCCGCGCGCTGGCTGGTGCGTTTCCGCTCCTCCGAACATCCCGGCAGCCTGCCGTCGCCGCCCGCCATGATCGCGCCGATGGCGTCGATGATCGGTTCGGCCGATGGACGGGTCCGCATTTCCGCCGGTTCGGTTCGCACAGTGCTGGACTCGGTCGGCGCCCGCATGTCGGAAGCCGGCGCCTTCACCCGCTATTTCGGACGCCTGCTGATCTTCCTGGGCCTGCTCGGCACCTTCTGGGGTTTGTTGGAAGTGGTGCAGGATGTTGGCGATGCCGTTGCCACCGTCTCGGCCAATACCACGGGTGATGTCGACGCGGCGGCGCTGATCGGTGCCATCCAGGGGCCGATCCAGGGCATGGGCACGGCGTTTGCCTCCTCGCTCTTTGGTCTGGCGGGATCGCTGATCATCGGCTTTCTGGACCTCCAGGCCAGCCGCGCCCAGAACCGTTTCTACAACGAGATCGAGGAATGGCTGTCCTCCATGTCGCGTGTCGCGGCCGCTGGCCCGGCATCGGCGGGCGAGGGCGAGATGTCCTCGGCCTATGTCGGTGCACTGCTCGAACAGACCGCAGAGACGCTGGATCGTCTGGCCCACACCATGGAACGCCATACCCGTCAGATGGACACCACGCTGCAGCGTTTCGCCGAGGACGCCCGTGCTGGCCAGGAAGAAACCGCCCGTGCCATCCGCGACGAGATCCGGGTTCTCATCCGCGCGCTCGATGCGCGTGACCGGGGGGGCGAATAAGCCATGTCCGCTCCGCGTTTCGGACGCTTCCATGAGGCCGATAACGGCGATCACTGGCCGGGATTTGTCGATGCCCTGGCAACCCTGTTGCTGGTCATCGTCTTCCTGCTGGCCGTGTTTGTCGTCAGCCAGGTCTCGCTGAGCCAGGCCCTGACCGGCCGCGACGAACAGCTCGCTGCGCTCAATGCGCAGCTGGCCGTGCTGGCCGACGAACTGGCCCTGGCGCGTGACGAGAATGCCGATCTCAACCTGCGCATCACCGGACTGGAAACCGAGATTGCCGGCCTTGAGGACGAGCGCGATGCCCTGACCGGTGCGCTGGGCCTCGCCCAGACTCAGAGCCAGATCCTGCAGGACGAGCTGGATGCGGAACGTGAGCTGTCGGAAGAAAGCATGCGTGCGCTGGCGCTTCTGAACCAGCAGATCTCCGTCCTGCGTGACCAGATCGCGACCCTCAATGCGGCGCTGGATGCTGCAGAGCAACGTGCCGAGGATGCCGAGGCCCAGGTGATCAATCTGGGTGAACGGCTCAATGCGGCCCTGGCGGAACGCGCGGCCGAACTGGCGGTCTATCGCTCCGACTTCTTTGGTCGTCTGCGCGCCATTCTGGGCAATCGCACCGGTGTGCGCATTGTCGGCGATCGCTTTGTCTTCGAGACCGATGTCCTGTTCGCCTCAGGCTCGGCCGCGCTGTCGACCGAGGGCCGGGAAAGCCTGCGTCCGATCGCCGATGCCATCCTGCAGCTGACCGATGAAATCCCGGACGATCTGGAATGGGTGATCCGCATTGACGGCCACACCGACCCGGTCCCGATCCGCACGACCTATCAATCCAACTGGCACCTCTCGGCTGCTCGCGCCATCTCGGTGGTCAACTGGATGGAAGATCTCGGCGTCCCGTCTGAACGCCTGGTCGCGGCCGGTTTCGGCGAACACCATCCGCTGGTGGAAGGCCGCAGCGCGGCGGCGAATGCACAGAACCGCCGGATTGAGCTGAAACTGACGTCGCGGTAGGGGTGGGTGATCTCTGGCAACGGTCCGAATGGGACGTGAAGATAGGGAACATGATTGATGTTCGGGCTTCTAACTCTGGCAATGGCACTTCAAGTCCAAAGTCCCGAGATGCGGGATTACGTGTCCACGCTTTCAATCATGGTGAAACACGCTGCTTGCGCTGGCTTCGCTGGCTATGCGCCGATGGAAGGGGCGTTTGGAGCTCACGTTGAAAGAGTCGGGCCTCTTTCAAGGGAGCTTTCGGCTCTTGCCGAACAGCTGGAAGGTAGCCCGGGGTTGAACATCTCACCGGGGCTGGATCTTTCTTATGAGGCACAATCCGGCTTTTTTGTGGGCGCAGCACATGGGCACGCGCAGTGGCTCGTGCAGAATGAGTTTCAATCCCTCCGAGAAGAAAGCCTTGAGCTTGAATTTGATGAAATCGATCCGGAGACAGATCTTCGTTTTGACCAAGCTGGTCCGGAGATAGCTCTTCGGTTTTACAATGAGGCCGGGTGTAGCGACGTGTTGAGTGGGAACGCTCAATGATCAGATTGTATGGGTCACTCATCCTTTCCCTTGATGGGAAAGGTGGCCGCGAAGCGGGCGGATAGGGTGCGGCCCGACAGGGCCGACTTTAAGTCGCGCCTCGCGGCGCGCACCCACTCCACCATTGCTTTGCAATGGTCCCCCTCGCCCATCAAGGGCGAGGATGAGCTACCCCGCCGCCCGATAACTCTCCGTCATCACCCGGCTTGTCCGGGTGATGACGGGAAATGTTGAGAGAACTACCCCTCGATATCGTCAGCAAGCGTCCGCGAGGCGAGCCAGAAGCAGGGCAGGGCCAGGAGGCCGATGGCGCCGACGGTGATGAGGGAATAGCGCAGACCTTCGGCGACACCGTGCTGGGTGGCGAAACTGTCGCTGATAATGCCGGCGGCCAGCGGGCCGAGGCCCAGGCCGATCAGATTGATCACGAACAGGATCACTGCCGAGGCTGTAGCGCGGGTGCGTGGCTGCACCAGGCTTTGAGCGCAGGCGAAGATCGGGCCGTACCAGACCGAACCCAGCAGAGTGACGATGGCCAGCGCGATCAGTGAGATCGCGACCGAGCCACTCATCATGGCCAGCAGGAAGGGCAGGAAGCTTGCCGCGCCCGCAATGGCGGGCAGGTAGGCATAGGCGCGCTTGTCCTTGGCCACCCAGCGGTCGGCGATCTGGCCGCCGGCAAAAGTGCCGATGGCGCCGAAAATGCCGATCAGAATACCCAGGGCGAGGCCGAGAAAGCCCAGCACACCCATCTGTGTGCCCAGCATGTTGTTGACGCCGTCGGCCATCGCCGCGAGGCCCTCGGTGTGATTGCGGGCGTAGAAAGAGCCGTAAAACGCGATGTGGCCGTAGGAGACCATGGCGTTGATCGCCGCAGCCAGCGAGATCCAGAGGAAGGCTGGCTTGGTTGACAGCTCCCGCACCGCATCCATCAGCGACGGGTGGTCCTTGGTCTCGACCGGGGCCGCATTGCGGCGCGGTTCCGGCAGGGTGAACCAGGCGGCGAGGGCGAGCAGGATGCCCGGGGCACCGGCAACAAAGAAGGCCACACGCCAGCCATAGCTGTCGGCGATCATGCCGCCCAGGGCCATGCCGGCCAGGGATCCCAGCGGGATACCCATGGAGTAGAAGGCGATGGCGGAGGTGCGTTTTTCCGCCGGCGTGTAATCGGAGATCAGCGAGTGGGCCGGCGGCGTACAACCGGCTTCACCCACCCCGACACCGATACGGGCCAGCAGGAGCTGGACAAAATTGCCAGCCATGCCGCAGGCGACGGTAAAGGCACTCCACACGCCCACGGCGATGGAAATGATCTTGACCCGGTCAGCACGCTCGGCGAGGCGGGCAATGGGCAGGCCCAGCACGGTATAGAAGAGCGCGAAGGCAAGGCCCGTCAGGGCGCCCAGCTGCCAGTCGGCAAGACCCAGCTCGACCTTGATCGGTTCGGCCAGGATGTTGACGACCTGCCGGTCGAGGAAGTTGAGCACGTAGATGAGCAGCAAGAGTCCCAGCGCATATTTGCGCGGACCTTCTGCCAGTGGTTCGATTACCGCCGGTGCGCCAGATGGCGCGGCTTGTTCATTCGCATTATCGACCTTGGCCATGCGTCTCCCCTCGCTGTCCAAATTATTGTGTTGATAGGGATATAGACCGCAGGCCTAGGAGGCAAACAGAACCGATCCTGAGGTCAAAAACCCTGGAACAGGAAGTCGATCGCGGCGGTGATCTGGTCGCGGTGTTCGGCGATGTTGCCGACCGGCGGGCCAAGGCCGATGAGCGGGAGCGAGCCGAGGTCGGGCGTCTCCAAGACATAGTCGCCGGTCGAAAGGCGCAGAACCGGTTTGAGGCGGGGTATCGGGCTATCCGGCGCGGTCTCCAGCTGCCTCAGCGGAATGACGATGCGTGAGGACAGTTCATCGAGGTGATCGGCTTGTACATCCACCATCAGTGGAATGCGCCAGTCCTCGACCCGGTAGAGATCAAAGCGGGCCAATTATGCCTCGTCCTCTCCGACCGGCTCTGCCCACCAGGGTCGAGGCAGATAGACGCCCTCGCGCTCCACCCGCTCGTTGTGGGCCCGGATGGCGTCGCGGTTTTCCTCTTTCCAGCGTCGGCCCTTTTCCTCACGGATGGCCGCCTCGATGCCGGCCTCGGCAGCGCGGGAGGTGTTGAGGCCGAGCTCGCGCGCCTCTTTCATCACGTCCTCGCGGACGGTCAGGTTGACGCGCTTGCGCCGGTCGGATGGTGGATAGACGGGTCCGGTCATGGCGGGCTCCTAAAGTGTGTATAAATATACACACGAGTTCGGCCGCAAGCAATGCAAGCACGGTCTTTCCGGGCGAACCGCCTTGCCTGCTTGCCCTTGCGCGACTCTTCGGGTAATAGCCCCGCTCCTGAGTTTATTGAGCTGCGTGCACGGCAACGTAATCGTGTGGCGCGGCGAAGAAAGAAAGCCGGATCGATGAAAAGCGATATCCATCCCGAGTACCACATCATCAATGTCGTGATGACGGACGGCACCACCTTCCAGACCAAGTCCACCTGGGGCAAGGAAGGCGACACGCTGAACCTCGACATCGACCCGACCTCCCACCCGGCCTGGACCGGTGGTAACCAGCAGCTGATGGACCGCGGCGGCCGCGTGTCTCGCTTCAAGGACAAGTTCAAGGGCTTCGTCTAAGCGATATTCCTGCTGCTGGCAGAGAGAAAGGCGCTCCGGTCTCCGGGGCGCTTTTTCTTTGTCATAATGTATGATTGACGAGTGCGTTGCGGTTAAACAATCTCAAGGTGTCGAGGCGTAGTTTTTCAAGGCAACTACTCTTGGGCGGTCCTCGCGATGCTGAAATTCCCGCGACTGCGATGGATGAAGCTGTCAGTCCATATCAGGCTGGCCATTCTTGTTACTGTTGCCGCTGTCGGCACGCTGGCCGGGCTCGGTCTTTTCCTGCAATCGCTCTCGACTGCCGAGCGATGGCGGGTGGAATTCGAAAGACAGGAGGATGTGCTCCATGTCACCGAAACCCTCAGGGCAGAGTTCCTGGAAATTGGTCGATTGGCTGAGCGCTTCGTGCGCGACGATGATGCGAGTGTCTTCCAGCAGCTCGACGTTGTGGAAGCCTCAATCCTGGGCGGCGTCTCACGGCATGATGATCTCAGGGATACCATCCTGCAGGACATGCGACTGCTTCATTTCCTTCTGGAACGTCTCGCGCTGGCTCAGGAACTGGCCGGGGTAAACGAAAATGCCGGGTTGCGCGGCGAGATGCGCGCCGCAGCGCACGAACTGGAGGCGGGGTTCAGTTCGCAGAGCCCCGAGTTGGCCTCGGCGCTCCTGGTTGAGCTCTTGCAGATGCGACGTCGCGAGAAGGATTTCATGCTGCGGGGGATTCCCGGTACTTCGTTCAGGTGAACCAGCATGCATCAAATCTCGGTGCGATGATGGATGAGTTGGATCTGGCGCCCGTCGAGCGAATGGAATGGGCGCAATTGCTTGCGGGATATCGTAACGCGTTCCGAGCCTGGTCTTCCCAGAACGCGATCCGGCAGGAAACCCTCATCGGCTTCAGAAATGAACTCGCGGATATCCAGCAGGTCATGGCGGAAAGGAGTGCCGCTCAGGCTGAGAGTGTCGCATCCGGTCGTCTCGCGTATGACCTTGCACGTGAAGAACAGACCCGTTTTGTCATCCTGATGTCGTGCATGACCCTGCTGGGTGTCGTCTTGTCCGGTATCTACGTATCGCGCTCCATTTCCAGCCCGCTCAAGGAGATCTCGGTCGCGATCAAGGACATCAACAATGCCGAGGGCATTGAACGCCTGAAGGATATGGAGGTGAGCGAGGAGCTCGGCGAGATGGCCCGGGCGGCGATCGATTTCCACTTTGGTGAAAAGCAGAAAGAGAGCTTTATCGAACAGGAGCGCGTGAAGCTGGATGCCCAGATCGAACGTCACCGTCAGCTGGAAAGCCGGATCGAACAGTTCCGCCATGATATTGCCAGCCAGCTGTCCGAAGTGACGTCGGTCGCCACCGCCATGCGCGATGCCTCGGTGGACCTCTCCGGTCAGACCGCCACGTCGAGTGAGCGCGCAGGCGAGGTCAATAACAGCTTTGTCTCAGCAGCTGAGGACATTCACACCCTGCAACAGGCGGTCGGAGACTTGGCCGCGACATCGATCCATGACCAGATCTCTCACCTCACAGATGCTGTCAGTCATGTCGCCGGCGCGATGGAGCGGATCGAGACGCTGAGTGCGATGTCGAGCGAGTTTGTTGCCGCTGTGTCGGAAGCCGTGGCGGACCAGGCGCGTGCGAGCGATTCCATCGAGAGCAATTCCAGCTCGGTGGCCTCGGGGGCCCGGGACGCACGCGAGCACATGTCCAACCTGTCCAATGCCGTGGCCTCGTCCAGTGACGTGGCCGTGCAGACAGACAAGCTGTCAGACGAGCTGGGCAGTTTTGTCGAGGCGTTGCAGCTGGCTATCGATACCTTCCTGCAGGATGTCGCTCACGACACGTCAAACACATCCGCCAAGACGGATGCGGATGAGGACGTGGATCTGTGGGAAGAGGGCGAGGCCGATGACGGCGGCCTCGATGTCGAACTTTTCTAGTTCTCGCTGAAGGCGCCGCGCAGCATGGCCATCTGGTCTGCGACCGGGTTGGCGTCTGCTTCCGGAGCTTCCTCGGAATAGAGATTGTCGTCCAGGCGCTTCAGGCGTGCGTAAAGCGCACGAGAGCGGGTGACGAGGGCCGCCAGGACCTGCGGCGGTGTTTCGCCTTCCGGCCAGAGGTCATCGGTCGGACGGTCAAAACCGAGGCGGTATTTATTGTCCAGGACATCGTCCGGGTTCATTTCACCCTCGGCGACGGCACGCTGGGCAAGCAGCCAGGAGGCGGCCTGCATCAGCCGGGTCGTCAGCTTCATGCTTTCGGTGGCGTAGGACAATGCACCTGCGCGGTCGAGCGTCTTGGAGTCATCACGTCCCGGCCCGTCGAGATAACTCGCGGTTTCCTCCACGAGGTCCATGCCCTCGGTGAAGAGTTTCTGGAACATCTCCGAAGCCGCAAAATCGCGGGTCCGGCTCGCTGCGCCCCCGCCAGCGGGGAAAAGTGTTGGTGCATCCGTCATTACGCGTCCATCTGTCCGTCGTGCCTTGAACGAATCGATGCAAGGCCAGGGCCAGATTCCCCCAAAACGTTGACTAAATCTTGAAAACCGCCTCTGCGGCGTTCATTCCGGCCTTCTTTTTGTCAGTGATTTCGTCGATCCGCTTGATTTCCTCTTCCAGCAATCGACGCCGTTCAGCCAGCCCGTCCAGTGAGAAACCGCTCAAGTCTTCGCCGGGCCGGATGGTGTCGTCATCCTTGGTGCTTGTACTGGCTTCATCATCGTGGAACATCTGATGCCTCCTTTTCAGTCTCGTATCAACCATAGCGCTTTCCGGAGAAAAGTCCCATGGCACAGAACCGCACACACCGTATTGTCCTGGCCCAACCTGCTGGCGGGCCTGAGGTTTTGCGGATTGAGGAACAGGCTTTGCCGGCGCCAAAAGCCGATGAAATCCTTATTCGTGCGGCGGCGTGTGGCGTCAATCGTCCGGACCAGATCGAACGTCTCGGTTTCTATCCTGCCCCAAAGGGCGCGCGACCCGGGCTGGGGCTGGAAGTCGCCGGGGAGGTCATCGAGACGGGGGCCGATGTGAGCGGGTTCGCCGTGGGCGACGAGGTCTGTGCCCTGGTGTCCGGCGGCGGCTATTCCGATTTCGTGATCGCCAAGGCCGGCGCGACTTTGCCCCGGCCGGATGGATTAACCCTGGAAGAGGCTGCCGGTTTGCCGGAGACGGTGTTCACAGTGTGGACGAATGTGTTCGAAAGCGGCGCACTTCAGCCCGGCGAGACTTTTCTGGTTCATGGCGGCACAAGCGGTATTGGGACAACGGCTATCCAGATGGCCAAGGCGCATGGCGCGCGGGTCATCGCCACGGCCGGTACGGCGGAGAAATGCGCCCTTTGTCGCGACCTTGGCGCGGATATCGCGATCAATTACCGCGAGGAAGACTATGAGGAGATCTGCCGCGAGGCGGGTGGTGTCGATGTCATCCTGGACATGGTCGGCGGGAGTTATGTTCAGAAGAATATCAACATCATGAACCCGGGTGGGCGATTGGTGTCGATTGCGTTTCTGCAAGGCAGCCGGTGCGAGCTGGATTTGATGCTGGTCATGCTCAAGCGGCTTACCCTGACGGGCTCCACCCTGCGCGCACGTCCTGACACCGAGAAAGCGCGCATTGCCGCCGCCGTGCGCGACCATGTCCTGCCGTGGATCGAGGCCGGCAAGGTTCGAACCGTGATCGATAGCCGGTTTGAACTTGATGATGTTCGTTCCGCACACGAACGGCTCGATGGCGGCCAGCATTCCGGCAAGATCCTGCTGATTCCGTGATAATGTATTCAGCGAAGTGCTTTGCAGCCTGTTCGAGCTGAGTTATACGGGGTGCAAATCGCGTCACTGGAGCTTGCTCCTGGTGAAGCGTCGGAAGCCCAAGCCCGGCCGCCGTGTCGGGCTTTTTTTATTTTCCAGGGAGCAAAACTGGCATGACTGAAATTCTGATGCCGAAAGCCACCGCGGTATGGCTCGTCGACAATACGTCCCTGACCTTTGATCAGATCGCCGACTTCTGCGGCCTGCACCCGCTGGAGGTCAAAGGTATTGCAGACGGCGACGTCGCGGCTGGTGTTCGTGGCGCTGACCCGATCTCCAATGGCCAGCTGACGCGCGAAGAGATTGCCAAGGCAGAAGAAAACTCTGATTACCGCATGTCGGTAGTGAAGCCGAAATATGCTGATCTGCACCAGCCGTCCAAGCGTCGCGGGCCGCGCTACACGCCGCTCTCGCGCCGTCAGAACCGTCCGGACGCCATTGCCTGGCTCGTGCGCAATCACCCGGAGCTGGCCGATGCCCAGATCTCCAAACTGATCGGCACGACCAAGACGACCATCCAGGCCGTGCGCGAGCGCACGCACTGGAATGCCGCCAATATCAAGCCGACCGACCCGGTTTCCCTCGGCCTGTGTACGCAGATCGATCTGGACGAGCAGGTGAAGAAAGCCTCCGGTCGCCGCAAGAAGATCGAAGAGGAAAATCCGGAGCTCCTGGCTGACACGCTCAAGCCGACCGAGGATCTGGAAACGCCGGAAAACGACGATCTGGCCACGGGCGAGATCAATCTGGAAACGCTGTTTGGCGGTTCCGGTTCGAGCGACGACTAGATCGTGCTTGATACAAACAAGAAGGCCGCCCGATGGGCGGCCTTTTTTGTGCCGGTGATGTTCAGTCGGTGGAGATGTCTGCCTAGTCCTTGGGCACGGTATAGTTCATCGCCATGCGGCCACCATCGGCATAGAGCGTGGTGCCGGTCATGTAGCTGGCATCCTTTGACGCCAGGAAAGAGGCGATCGAGGCGATCTCAACCGGATCCCCGATCCGGCCCAGCGGAGTGCGGGACATGATCTTGTCCATTGCTTCCGGATTGTCGTTCACCGCCTTGAGCACATCGGTATTGATGCTGCCCGGTCCGATTGCATTGACCCGGATGCCATATTTGGCGAGTGCCAGGGCCATCGACTTTGTCATCTGGGTCAGCGCGCCCTTGGTTGCGCAATAGGCTAGCTGGTCCGGGATCGCCATGACAGCATTGACCGACGTCATGTTGATGATCGCATACCGACGGCGCACATCGTCCGCACGTTCCTCGTCAGCCTCGATCTGGTCGACCATCTGGCGCGCCGCTTCGCGGGCTACCAGGAAGGCGCCCTTGAGGTTCACGCCCATTACCTTGTCGAAATCGGCCTCGGACAGGCTGAGGATATCGCCGCTGGCGACGACACCGGCATTGTTCACCAGGATGTCCAGGCGTTCGAAGCTGGAGCGCGTTTCCGAGAGGAGATTGTTCACCGCCAGGCGGTCGGAGACATCACACTGGACAAACAGGGCCTTGCCCTTGTCGGCGCCCAGTTCTTCCGCCAGGGCCTGGCCAGATGCGCTGTCCGTGTCGGCAATGACGACATTGCAGCCGTCCTCACTGAGGCGGCGGGCGCAGGCCTTGCCGATACCATTCGCTCCGCCGGTGATAATCGCGACGCGATCCGTGGCTGCCATGTCTGAAGTCCTCTTGAAGGGTCAAATTCGCCGAACGCGATGAACTGGCACACCGGGCCCGTGAGCGCAATCTCAATTGATTCCCTGCTCAGGGGCGATGGGTACGTTCGTAATCCGCGATGATTTCCGGATCTTCAGGTTCCATTTCATAGGCCTGCGCGAACAGGCGGCGGGCGCGACGGTTCGAGCCTGTGGCCTCCAGCGCGGTTGCCAGGGAGTGGATGACATGACCGCTTTCCGGTTCCAGCTCCGCGGCCTGGCGGCACAGGGGCAGGGCGGTTTCAGCACGCCCGTCCTGGATCAGCGTCCAGCACAACATGTTCAGTGTGGAGCCGTCCTCCGGATCGATCTCGACTGCCCGGCGGGCATCGGATACGGCTTCGGAAATCATGCCCAGATCGAGGAAGGCGGCGGAGCGGTTCAGCCAGGCGCCGGACCATTCCGGTTCGGTCCGTACCAGCCGGTCATAGATGACGACCGCGTCCTCATGCCGTTCAAGCTGACCATAGATCCAGCCCAGATTAACGAGGGTGAGCGGGTCATCGCCCAGCATGGAATAGGCCTGCAGCAGGTCACCCAGGGCTCGTTCCAGCTCGCCGGTCTGACCCAGCGAGATGCCGCGATTGCGATAGATCATCGGATGGGAGATCTGTGCGCCCCGGGTCTCGGCGATGGCGAAGGTGAAGGCAAACGCCTGCAGTGCACCCGCATAGTCCTCCATCGCCATGCGGACCGAGCCCAGCTCGGCATAGATCATCACTTCCTGTTCGGGGGTGAGTTCGACACTGGCCAGGCAATTCTCCAGCCCCTCGGCCGCCTCGTTGAATTCACCGAGGTCGGATTGCTGGAGGGCCGTGACACAGATCTGGTCATCCTCCTGGGCAAGGGCCGGTGCGGCGAAAAGCAGGAAAAGGGTGGCAAGGGCGACGATTTGTTTCATGTATGGCTCCGGCTGATGCCACTATCTAACCAAGAAAAAGGGCGACCCGAAAGCCGCCCGATCCTCACTAATTCGCCATGCTGGTGTGTTCTGTTCGTCGAAGTGACTCTATCTGTTCCTTTATTCGGAGTTTTTCCTTCTTTAGATTGGCCACTTCAAGCGAGTCCGCGGACGGGTGTCGTTTCACCTCGTCGATCTGGGCATCAAGACGCGAATGTCGAGCGTCGAGCTCACGGATGCGGGCGTCGATTGGCATGGGTGTGTCTCCCTCTACTGAAGTGGAACTCGAATATTGAAAACACACTCTGACAATCTGTCTATTCACGAAACGTTTCGCGGTTGAAGAAGAATGAAAACTCAAAGGCTTATCGTAGGAGTTTCTGGCGCGTCCGGCATTGTTTACGGAATTCGCGCCCTTCAGATTCTCCGTGAACTGAATATCGAGACCCATCTCGTCGCCTCAAAAGCGGCAGAGATGACGCTGAATTACGAGACTGATTCCAGCATCGCAGCATTTCGGGGTGAAGCGGACCATGTCTATAAAATGCCCGATGTCGGCGCGCCGATCGCGTCCGGCTCCTTTCGCACTATGGGCATGCTGATCGCCCCGTGTTCGGTGCGGACCATGTCGGAAATCGCCACCGGGGTGACGTCCAGCCTGCTGACGCGGGCGGCAGATGTCGTGCTCAAGGAACGCCGCCCTCTGGTCCTGATGGTGCGCGAAACGCCCTATCATCTCGGCCATATCCGGACGATGGAGAAGCTGACAGAGATGGGCGCCATCATCTGTCCTCCCCTGCCAGCCTTCTATACCAACCCGAAGAGTATGGAGGATCTGATCGACCAGTCCGTGGGGAGAGCCCTGGACCTGTTCGGACTGGACTGGCAGGAGACCCGGCGCTGGGGTGAGGACCTGGAAAAGGGCCGCCGCAGCTGATCCGTAGCGCTGGATATAGAAATACTCGAAACTTGATTGCAAAGCATTTATTTGCGCCGGGAAACGGGTTAGATTAATAGCTTCCGCCGAGTGCATTAGGGTTTGAGTCTGCGCTCGCCGTCATGGAACCAATTCAACTGAAGAGACCGGTCTCGAATGGACGGAGAATCCCTCGACCAGGCAGATTTGCTGGCCCAGCTGGAAACGCTGAAGGAAGAGCATGAAGCCCTGAATGCCGAGGTCGATGCCCTCGCCGAAAACGGCGTCATCGATCAGTTGAAGTTTGCGCGCATGAAAAAGGAAAAGCTGAGACTCAAGGACGAGATCAGCAAGGTCGTTGACCAGATTACTCCGGACATTATCGCCTGATCAGCCCGTCCGCTGTTGATCGTCGTCGGACTTTTGCGATTGTTTTCGGGCGTACATGGCCGCGTCTGCCTCGGCCAGCGCTTCGTCGGCATCCCGACCGGCGACGAGGGGTTGTGTACCCCAGGCTGCACCGACGCTCAGCTGGCGTCCGGCGTATTCGAAAGGCGTATTGTCGATCAGTTCGACGAGTTCACAAGCCTTTGCTTCGGCTCCTTCCGGACCGGTGAGGGTCAGGACCACACCAAATTCATCACCGCCCAGACGACCGACAGCGTCGGTTTCGCGAACATGGGCGCTCAACAGGGCGGAGACATGGTGGAGTGCGGCATCGCCGGCGGCATGGCCATAGGTATCATTGATGGCCTTGAAGCCGTTGAGATCAATAAAGACGAGGGCAGACGGCGCATTGTGTCGCTCGGCCAGGGCCAGGGCCCGGCTAACCTCGCGCAGGAAAGCGCGGCGGTTGAGGACCGGCAGCATGACGTCGTGATCGGCCAGGCTCTCCAGTTCGCGCACACGACCACGCAGACGCTCGGTCTCCTTGCGCAGCTGGTCGACCTCGCCCATCAGCGAGAGCAGGGCGCGCTGGACATTCGGTGTCAGCTCGGCTTCCGGCACACCCATGATTGACGCAGCGTCCCGCGGAGCCGTCGCACCACCCGTCGAGGATGAGGTGGAAGAGGCGCTCTTCGTCTTGCTTGTTCGCGTCACCGACTGGGGCGTATTTACCGGTCCAATGCGCATCTCGCGCTCCTGGTGATTCTTTTCCACCCTCAGGCTCGACATTCGAGGTTAAGAAAACCTCAAGCAGGGCAGGAATCCCCGAGTCAAAGACGACTCAATCTCGACTCTTGACCTTGTCGCCCGTGCAGCTATGGTCGCGCGCTTCCTTTTCAAGGCAGGAAGCAAGATGAGCGATGTTTCGCCCGCCAACTCCCAGCAACCCGATGTAGCCATTGTCATGGGCTCGCGCTCTGACTGGCCGACCATGGAACATGCCGCTGCCGTGCTCGACACGCTGGGCGTGGCCTATGTGTCCAAGGTTGTCTCTGCACACCGCACGCCGGATCGCCTGGTGGAGTTTTCCAAGTCTGCCCGCGATGAAGGCATCAAGGTCATTATCGCCGGAGCCGGAGGCGCGGCTCACCTGCCCGGCATGGTCGCTTCGATGACCTCGCTGCCGGTGCTGGGCGTGCCGGTGAAGTCCCGTGCCCTGAGCGGCCAGGACAGCCTGCTGTCCATCGTACAGATGCCGGGCGGGATTCCCGTCGGTACGCTGGCCATCGGTGACGCCGGCGCCAAGAATGCCGGCCTGCTCGCCGCCTCTATTCTCTCCCTGTCGGATGCGGATCTCGCCGCACGCCTGGACGCCTGGCGCCAGGCCCAGACCGACAGTGTCGTTGAAAGCGTCAAGGACTAGACACGCATGAGCCACGCGCCTCTCGCTCCCGGATCGGTCATTGGAATTCTTGGCGGGGGGCAGCTGGGCCGTATGCTCGCTGTCGCCGGCGCAGAGCTGGGATTCGACATCCATATTTTCGATCCCGAGCCGGAATGTCCCGCCTCGCGGGTTGCCGCCCGTGCCTGGGCCGCGCCGTGGTCGGATGAGGGCGCGGTTCAGGGGTTCGCTGATCGCTGCGATGCCATCACCTATGAATTCGAGAACGTTCCGGTCTCGGCCGTCGAGATCGCCGCGCGTGTATCGCAATTGCGCCCTGGCGCGCGGTCACTGGAGCTGACCCAGGACCGGGTGATCGAGAAGAGCTTCATCAATGAGGCCGGTGTCGCGACCGTGCCGTTTGCGCCGGTGGCTGATCTGACCGAGCTGATGGAAGCGGTTGCCCTGATCGGGACGCCGTCCGTGCTGAAGACGCGGCGCTTTGGCTATGACGGCAAGGGCCAGGCCTGGATCCGCTCTCACGATGATATCGAACACGCCTGGAAGGCGATCGGTGAGCAGCCAGCCATTCTGGAAGGCGCGGCCGCCTTTGTGCGCGAGCTATCCGTTGTGGCCGCCCGCAGCCTGGACGGTGAGGTCCGGGCTTATCCGCTGGGCGAGAACGTGCATGGCGATGGTATCCTGAAGACGACGACAGCACCGGCTCCGAACCTGCCCGCCACAACACTGGCCCGGGCCGGGGAAATCGCCAGTGCCATTGGCGGCGGTCTGGATCATGTCGGTGTGTTCGCGGTCGAGCTGTTCGAGCTGGAAAACGGCGAGCTGCTGGTCAATGAAATCGCGCCGCGCGTACACAATACCGGTCACTGGACCCAGGACGCCTGTGCCTGTTCGCAGTTCGAACAGCATATGCGCGCGGTGGCCGGCTGGCCCCTGGGCGATGCCCGGCCGCACTCCTCTGCCGTGATGACCAATCTCATCGGTCATGACGCGGATGCCTGGCAGGCCCTGTCCGCAGATCCTGAAGTCCGCCTGCATCTTTACGGCAAGCGCACCACCAAGCCGGGCCGCAAGATGGGCCACATCAATCGTCTGGGGCGGCTGTAGGGGCTAGTCCAGCGCGACGTCGCGGGGTGGGTGGAAACGAACTGCGAAACGATCATCCACGACCTTCATGACCGTGGCCGGCATGTCGCAAATGCTGACGGTCTCGTCCACTTCGGGAAGCGTGTCGGCGGTGAAGCTGGCACCTTCCACAGTAAGCTTTTGCAGGGTGACTTCCGAGCTTTCGCCATTTTCCCGGCTGAGTGTCAGCGTCGGTGCTTCACCATCCGCGCGCAGGGTGATGTTCATGCGTTCCAGGCTGCGGCGGGTGGACAGCTCGTTGGCGAGTGCCCGTGCACCTGCAGACGCGGTGAACTGGACACCGAATTCATTGCCATCAACCCAGACCACCTTGCCGACAAAACGGCCCAGTGCCGGGATGTTGAGGCCGATACGGTCATCCTGGGAAGGTTGACGTGTGGCCGAGAGACGAACCCCTCCTGGCGCCAGGTCACAGATCTCGCAGGCCGTTGCCCCGATCGTATCGGTCATGAAGCTGCCCAGGATTTGCATCTGGATGCGGGCTCTACCGCGACGTTCTGATGGCTGTGTCGATTCACTGATCGCCATGTTTTCTGGACCTTTCACGTTACGCGGGACAGATATGGCCCGAATTCGTGAATATTCACGTGATGCAACTCACGGTGTCTGGTAATTTAGTATGACTACTTCCGGCAAGGATTTGTTAAGCCGTCCGGGCCGCGGATGAACCGCGCATTCCCGCGCCACTCGGCGTATAAGAAAGTGATGGCAGACATATCTCCCAACCGGTTTCGAAATGATTGCGGCCCCTTCGACCTGATCGGGGATATTCACGGCTGTGCCGGGGAAACCGAGATCCTGCTGGAAAAACTGGGCTATCGCGTCGGGTTCCAGGGGCCGGAGGGTCGTCGGTTCTATGACATCTCGCACCCGCATGGGCGCAAGCCGGTCTTCCTGGGCGATATGGTCGACCGCGGGCCGCGTTCGCCGGATGTGATGCGTCTGGTCATGGGCATGGTCAAACGCGGCGATGCGCTGGCGGTGGTGGGCAACCACGATGACAAATTCCGCCGCTGGCTCGATGGCAAGACTGTGCGCATGACCCACGGCATCGAGGAGACAGCGGAGCAGTTCGAACAGGAAGACGCCGCCTTCAAGGCAGAGTGCAGCGACTTTATCAGGGGGCTGCCGACCCATCTCATCCTGGACAAGGGTGATCTGCTGGTGGCCCATGCCGGCCTGGCCGAGAAGTTCCACGGGCGCTTCAGCGGCGAGGAGCGGTCTTTTGCCATGTTCGGCGATGTTGCCAAACAGCGCGACCAGTACGGCCTGCCGGTGCGTCTGAACTGGGCAGCGAAGTATTCTGGCAAGCGGGCTGTCGTGCATGGCCATGTCGCCGAGCCCGGCGTGCGCGAGCTCAACAATGTCTATTGCATCGATACCGGCTGTTGTTTCGGGGGGCATCTGACGGCCATGCGCTGGCCGGAGCGAGATCTGGTCCAGGTCCGGGCGAAAGAGGCCTATTTCCACTCACCCCGCTGGGCTCAGGCATAGACGACCGGTGCCGGCGGGTTTGAGGCCGCGATGCGCGCATGGGCCCGCAGCCTGTCCCTAAGCGCCCTGAGCGCTGGCTGGTCCGGCATGGCGAGGCCATAACACTCCATGTGGTCAAAGGACGAGATCAGGTGGAAGTCGAGATAACGCGGCGTCTCGGCATTGAAGAGATCGATATTGGCGTCCAGCCAGTCGAAGCCCTTGGTGAAAACCGCCCGGGCCTTGTCGAAAAATGGCTGGTTCTCGGTGTTCAGCCCCGTCCGGGCGCCCAGTACCAGGCGCGTTTCCGCCGACATCATCCCGTTCAGGACCGTACGGGTATTCAGCTCCCGCACATCAGTGGTCAACACACCATAGCGGTCGGCCGGGTCATGTTTGCGCACCAGATAGGCGGCGATGTGGTCGCTGTCATAGACCGTCAGATCACCGTCATTAAGCACCGGCACCAGCATCAGCGGATTACCGGCAAACTTGTCCTCGCTGAACTCGGCAACATTGCCGGCATCCACCATGTCATAGGCCAGCCCGTAATGGTCGAGCAGGAGACGCACCTTGCGGGCGAAGTGTGAGGCGGGTGTGGCGACAAGCTGCATGGATATCTCCCCTGGCTGACAGGGGAGATATCGGGATTGCCAGCTCCGGGTTCAAGCCGGGCCGGGATCAAGCCGCGGCGGTTCGCGCCTTGCGGCCCAGCGCGTCGGCAAAGCCGTGATTGACATCGCGGTGCTCGGCCTCGTCGGCGCGCACAGCGATGACGACATCGCGCAGGCGGGCATCCGCCGGCAGGTTCCAGTACTTGATGGCGATATCCGGTGCCGGAACATTGTCGTGGCGGCCTGCATCAATCTCGTTTAGATAGGCGGTGTAGCTGATCACGGCCTCTTCCTCGAAATAGCCGACCACGCGGTGGGCGGTGCGCGGGGCGAAGAGGTAGAGGAAGAAATAGGCGTTATAGAAAATCGCCTGCGTGATCATGATGACCAGTCGCTCGAACAGGGTCGGCTTGGCGATCTCGATGAAGGTCATCAGGTGCATGCGCTCGTTCTCGGCCTCGTCCAGCAAGGTGCGGATCCAGCCCTCATCATCTCGGATCCGGCGCAGTGCCTTTAGATGCTGCAGCAGGCCACCCACCATGCCGGGCACGGCCGCGACCGTCTCCAGCACCACGGCCCGGTGGCCGTAACGCTTGGCGAAAAACGTGTCGGCGAAAAAGCGCAGCATCTTCACAAAACCCAGGGCGATATGGTCGCCCAGGCCCTGCGGATTGAGGTGATAGTCCAGGTCGTGGATCCGACCCTGGTTTCCGGTCTGCATCTGGCCCTCCTTGTCGGGCAATGTCATGCTGACAATCTAGGAAATCAGCGCGCCGGAATCGCTATGTCACGCCGTCGCGCGGCGGCTAAGCGCACACATTTTGTGGGGTTGTTTCCGGTCAGACCCGCGGGCCGAAACCGTAACGCATCTTGCCGAGGATGGAGCCGATATCGGGCAGGTTGGCGGTGGCCTTGCGGAACTGCCACTTGGCCTTCTCGAACTGCATCACATTCTCGATGCGATGATCGAGGAATTCCCGCGCGCGCGGTTTTTCCGGGTCGCTCTCGCCCAGCCAGACGCTGAGCGTCGAGCCATAAACGCCGGAGAGGATGGCGCGTTTGGAATAGAAGTTGAAATCGGTCGACTGGTCGCCGATCGCCCGCCAGACCGTGTCACAACTGTTCCAGACCAGGCTGGCGCTCTCGGTGACAGCGTCGGGCAGCAACAGCCGCGCACGCGCGCGACGAGCGGCTTCCTCGTTCGGGCCGATGGCTTCCAGGCGGGCCAGCACGCAGAACGTCACCCGGTCGCGCACTTTCATGTCCGCGATGTCCTTGTCGAGAATCGCCTTTTCCGCCTGCGCATCCATCTGGTTGGACCAGTGAATGATCAGATCCAGCTCCTCGCGCGGGCAGGCCAGGTGTGCCAATCCTGCATCGACACCCGATTCTTTTACAGCGGCCGCAAAACTGTCGGCGGTCCAGCCGTCAAAAGCTGCAATCCCCAGTGCAGACTGCAAAATCGCGTCTCTTGTGATATGGTGAAGGTCTGAAGCGGTGTCGGAAGAACGTGTCATGCGCCCTGTCTACGTCATCTTTGCTGCAAGGTCATCCGTCCGAGATGTCACAGCACTGTGGACACAGCGTCGCAGCTCTGCTATCTGCCGCGCCTCTGGCGAACCAGCGATGTGGGGAGGGTCCTCGCATCCTAATTAATGGAGAGAGAGCCATCGTACAGATCGTTGTGCGCGACAATAATGTGGAGCAAGCGCTCCGCGCGCTGAAAAAGAAAATGCAGCGGGAGGGTACCTTCCGTGAGATGAAGCGCCGGAATCATTTCGAGAAGCCGTCGGAGAAAAAAGCTCGCCAGAAGGCTGAAGCTATTCGCCGTGCGCGCAAGCTCGCTCGCAAACGCGCCCAGCGCGAAGGTCTCGTAGGCCGCCGTGGCGGACGTCGCTAGGGTCGCCAGGACCTGTAGTAAGTCAAGAAAAGGCCGTTCCCGAAAGGGAGCGGCTTTTTCTTTTTCTCAGCGATAAATCGTATGATGACTGTCAAAGAAGGTGAGAAATGGGACCGGTTGCTTCGGCGCTTATAAGGCAGGCACTTTCGCGAGAGCAGAAAGCCCGTTTAGTGGCGCTTCTAAAATCCCGCGCCAGTCACTGGCGCGAGGATGAATTCTGGTTCTGTCCGTCTTCTAAAAAGGCAGAACAGGCTGATAGCCCCACGGCTGGGTTTTTCCTGGAGACTGAGTCTTTCTACTATCCGGCCGATGAACTCGACCAGATTGAAAGAGTGATCGGCTTTCGGCCACGCGCGATTGTTTCGCTCAGCGCACTCTCGAATCAACCCGCAGATCATCACATTCTCGCTGAGCTGATCGCCTGGATCGCTCAGGAGTTTGAAGGATGGATCGATTTTGGTGGCAGTATTCTGCCAGTGAGTATCGAACCTCTGGGGCCGGGAGGAGAAATTGCCACCGACGCGGCTAATGCTTACCTCGACAAGATTGGGGGACGGGTGTTCAGTCTTCCGTATCTAACGGCGTCGGGAGAGCATTGGGTTTCGCACGTCTGTGATCCGGAGTTCGCGCGGAACTGGATGGAACATGATGATTTCCACATGGTGAAGTAGCAGACTCCGAGGATCATTGCCCTGTCCAGCTTCCACGACGCGAAGGCGGCGCATGGGCGCCGACGCGCGATCGCGCTTGCGAGGCCTTTGGCCCCGGGTGGAGCCTCGTTCTTATCCTTCTCCCTTGGGGGAGAAGTGTCCTTCGTAGCCTTGGCGAAGAAGGGCGATGAGGGGGGGAGCACCAAAATCCCCACGATCTCGCGATCTGGAGTGAGAGGCATGCGGGAGACCGGTTAAACCGGAATTTAGTCTAGAGCAGGGGTTAAAGGCCTCCCGCACACGGGTTTGCTGTCTGCCATGCCAGATGACCTTGATAGGTCGACAGACGCTTCCGGCACATCCACGCCCGAAAAGACTGAGCTCTCGCCTCCCACGACATGGATCACGGAAGAGTATGCCTGAGGTTTGAGGGGTAGGGATATCTTCCCCGCAAGCGGGGAAGTGGGCTCGCCGTAGCCAAGGGCGAAGGTGAGGTCGAAGGGGGTGCGAACGCCAGTGAGCACTAAACCTCCGGGCTTCGCCCTCCGGCCCCTCCGTCCCTTCGGGACACCTCCCCGAGGGGGAGGATAAGGCTATCCCACCCGCTCGGCGATCTCCCACAGCGTGTCCTTGCCGAAATAGAGGTCATCGCCGACGAAGAAGCTGGGGATGCCGAAGACGTCGCGGTCGACGGCGGACTGGGTGGTGTCCATGAGGGCTTTCTTGATGGCGGGTTCCTGGGAGCGGGCGAGGATGTGATCGCCATCCAGGCCGGCTTCGGTGAAGGCCCGGGCGAAGACGGTCTTGTCGTCCATTTTCGAGCCGGCCTCCCACATGTAGTGGAATCCTGCAGCGAGATACTTGTCCAGATAACCTTCATCGATGGCCACGAAACACCCGCGCATCAGCATCAGCGTGTTGACCGGGAAATTCGGGTTGAACTGGAAGTCGGTGATACCGTGGCGCTTCTGGAAGCGCTCCATCTCGGTGCCCAGATACTTCATCTTTGCAGGTACACCGCCAAAGGCCAGCATGGGCGGCGTATTGCCCGTTGATTTGAAAATGCCCCCCAGCAGGACAGGCGTTGTCTTGATCTCGGCCGCCTTGAACGCCTCCATTGTCTGCATGGCCTTCCAGGCCAGATAGGCGTTGGGGCTGCCGAAATCGAACAGGAATTCCACGTCAGACATTACCAGGTCTCTCCATAGGGGCGCAGGTCCATTTCAAAGGTCCAGGCGTCGCGGCTCTGCTGGTGCAGGGCCCAATAAGCGTTTGCGATGGACGTCGGGTCCATCAAGCGGTCGGCAGGCATGTTCTCCAGCGCCTCCTTGCCGACGGCTTCCTCGATGCGTTCGCGGACAAATGCCGTGTCGACCCCGGCATCGATGACCAGGTGGGCGACATGGATATTCTGGGGTCCCAGCTCGCGCGCCATGGCCTGGGCCATCAGGCGCAGCCCGCCCTTGGCACTGGCAAAGGCTGCATAGCCCTTGCCGCCGCGCATGCTGGCCGTGGCGCCCGTGAAGAAGATCGAGCCGCGCCCATGCTCCAGCATGATGCGCGCGGCCTCACGGCCCGTCAGGAAGCCGGATTTGCAGGCCATTTCCCAGACCTTGAAGAAAAGCCGTTCCGTCGTGTCCAGCAGCGGATAGTTCACATTGGCGCCGGGATTGGAGATGACGACCTCCAGCGGTGCAGCGTCATTGGCGGCGTTGAGGAAGTCGGTCACGCTTTTTTCCTCGCGCGCATCCATGGAGACGTGAACCAGCCTGCCGCCTGCCGCCTCGATCTCGGCCCGCAGCGGTTCCAGCTTGTCGCCATTGCGGCGGCCGGCAAAGACCGTATAGCCCTCGCTGGCGAACTTGCGGGCTATGGCGGAGCCGATGAAATCGCCGGCCCCGACGATGGCGCATGAGGCATTTCGTGAGCTCATCTCTCACTCCATCTTAATTTAAGACCAGCTAAGTCTTGAAATGGAACGGAGTCAATGCCAGAAGATTGACATGCGCTGGAATGAACTTCGATCCGAGAAATGCTCGCTCGCCCGGACCCTGTCCGTGATCGGGGATCGCTGGACCTTGCTGGTCCTGCGTGAAGCGTTCTTGCGGGTTCGCCGCTTCGAGGACTTCCAGAAAAACCTGGGCATTGCCCGCCGCGTCCTGACCGAGCGCCTGGCGCATCTGGTCGAGGAGGGGGTGCTGGAAAAACACGCCTATCAGGAACGTCCGGTGCGTCATGAGTATCGCCTGACGCAAAAAGGGCTGGATCTCTATCCAGCCCTCATGGCGATGGTGAACTGGGGCGACCGGCATTACGCCGATCCGGCCGGACCACCTGTCGTTCACACCCATACAAGCTGCGGGCATGATTTCCACACCGTCACGACCTGTTCGGAGTGTGGCGAGGTGGTGGACCCGCGTGCCGTGCGGGTCCGGCCCAATATCGCCAGCTAGGCTCCCTTATCCTCCCCACCGGGGAGGTGTCCTTCGTAGCCTTGGCGAAGAAGGACGGAGGGGCCGGAGGGCGAAGCCCGGAGGTCAGCTCGCTGCGCTCGCCCCCTTCGACCTCGCCTTCGCCAAGGCTCCGGCGAGCCCACTTCCCCATGAATGGGGAAGATCGCCAGCTAGGCTTTCTTGCCGAAGCTGAACCAGCCCTTGATGGTCTCCTGATTGGCCTGGTTGAGCGAGCCGAGGCGGAAGACCGCTCCGGCGCCCCAGATCACGCCAATCGCCGTGACCAGCATCACCAGCGTCGTACCGACAAGCTCGATCATGGCCGGGTCGTGCGGCAGGCGGGCCAGCATGATGAAGGGCGTCCACACCGGAACCCAGCTGGCGATTGCCACGATCGGGCTGTCCGGTGAATCTGCCGAGATCATCACCAGGAAGAGGGGCACCATCATGATCAGCATGATCGGGCTCATCAGGGTCTGGGCATCCTGGATCGTGTCGCAGAGCGAACCGACGGCCAGGAAAACCGCGCCATACATCAGATAGCCGATGACGAAATAGCCCAGCGCCGGCAACAGAAGACCCGGGTCAAGCAAGGCCGAGAAGATTTCGGCAACCGGGATGTCGGCGCTTGCAGCGGCTTGCTGGACCAGGGTTGCCCCACCCAGCGCAAGGCCCATCCAGAAGACGAGCAGTGTAGCGGACACACAGGCCACGCCAAGCAGCTTGCCGGTCAGGATTTCGTAATGACGTGTCGCGGACATCATCATTTCGAGAACCTTGTTGCCCTTCTCCTCGATCATCGCTGTCAGCAGCATGTTCACCACTGAGAAGATGATGATCCACAAAGCGAAGGCGACGGCTACACCCATGATGAACGGAATGCGTTCGGCATCGGTGACAGTGGCATCTGCGCCGCTGCGTTCCGGGTTCAGTTCACGAACTTCCGGTTCAAGCGCCTCGGCCGCTTGCAGCAAACCAGGAGAGACCCCGCCGGACAGCAAGTGGGCCTCCTGCATGTAATCTTCCAGGGCCCGGCTGATCGACGATCGCAATCCGCTATCCGTGCGGTTCTTGCTCCAATAGTCGACTTCGATCCCGTTTTCGACACTGCCACGGAGAAAGACAGCCGCGAAAAGCGAGGCTTCTTCGCCGTCGATTTCAATGGCTTGTTCTTCCAGCAAATAGGGACGCAGTGCCTCCAGATCGGTCAATCCAAGGTCGATGCGCTGATATCGTCCATCGCCGATCTGTTGCATCATGCCGCTGGCCATAGCCTGCTGGACCTGGGGATTGTCGCCGACCATCTCTGTGACGGCTTCCTGTATTTCCGCGATCTGTTGTTCTTGGGCACGCGTAAAGCCGTCGACTAACGCCTGTTCCAACTGCCCCCCGCTTTCATCCACAATCACATAGTGGCGTGTCGGCTGGGAGTTCTCGATCAGCATGGGCAGGCCGAAACCCAGGCCCATGAACAGCGGGACGGATGCCAGCGAGAGCCAGAAGCCCCAGGTGGCGACGTAGGAGAGAAATTCGCGGCGGGCGATCAGATAGATATTACGCATCAGTCGTCTCCGTCAGTTTGCCGCCAGCGCTTTCGACGAGGTGGACAAAAGCATCATGCAGGTGCGCGCGCACCGGTTCGAAACGGGTGAGTTTCACGCCTGCATCCACACAGGCCTTGAGCACGTCCTGGGCATCAGCGCCGGCGGCCAGGTCCAGAGACCAGCAGCGCACGGCGTCATCACCACCTTCATCGCGGCGGACATCGCCATAGGCGTCCAGAAGGGCGAGAAGATCGTGTTCGGAAACGGTTTCCAGGAAGATCCGGCGCGGGACTTCGCCCAGTGCCTGTTTGACGGAACCGTCAAAGATCTTGGTGCCATTGGCAATCAGCAGGATCTTGTCGCACAGGCGCTCTGCATGCTCCATCACGTGGGTGGAGAACAGGATTGTGCGACCGGCATCGGCCTGGGCGCGGACGATGCGCTCGAGGGATTTCTGGTTGACCGGGTCGAGACCGGAAAACGGCTCGTCCAGGATGATGAATTCCGGCTGGTGCACCAGGGTCGAGATGATCTGGACCTTCTGGGCCATGCCCTTGGAGAGGGTTTTGACCGGCTGTTCCGCGGCGTGCAGAAGCTCGAACTCGTCGAGCATTTTCAGCCCGCGTTTCTTGGCCTCACCGGCTTCAACACCCTTGAGGCGGGCAAAGAAGACGATGACATCAATCACCTTCATGCGGCGATAGATGCCGCGCTCTTCCGGCAGGAAGCCGACACGATCCAGCGCCTTGGGTCCGGGCTTTTTGCCGAACAGCGTGACCTTGCCGCGATCCGGCGTGAGAATACCCAGCGACATGCGCAGGCTGGTTGTCTTGCCGGCACCGTTCGGGCCGAGGAAACCGGTAATCTGACCGCGTTCGACGGAAAAACTGACGTCGTTGACCGCGGTCTTGCCCTTGAACGTCTTGGTGACGTTGGCGAGCTCTAGAATTGTTTCGGGCATACATCCCCCATGGTTACAGCGGGTTTGCTAGTCGCATTGCGGGCTTTCGGCCAGTGGAATTGTGAGCATGTACAATCCCCCGTTACACCTGGCCTTACAAATCAAGCAGGTAGAACGGCATGTCCAGCACGGGCGCGTCGGCGCCCAGCTGGCTCAGCATGTGATGGCACTGGCCACGATGATGCGTGGCGTGATTGAACAGGTGCAGCAGGATCAGGCCTTTCTGCAGTTTCAGCGGCTCTCCGGCCATGTTGTGATAGCTGAGCTCTTGCGCCAGGGCAGCATCATCATGCCGGTCCACCATGGTGCTGAGAACGTGGTCCTGGGCGATCCGAGCCTTTTCCAGCGCCTCGAAATCGTCGTGCAGCGGGGTCGCAAGGTCATCGAAGGGCTGGGGTTCGCCATTCCAGCGGGCCAGCCAGATGCGTTCGGCCACGATGATATGATCCAGCGTTGCATGCAGGTTTCTGAAAAAGCCCTGACAGTCGCGGCGGCGGTCCGCTTCACTGAGCGACCAGGCCATGTCGAAAATGCGGGCATTGGCCCAGCGATTATATCCGGCGAGGTAGAGCAGGTGCTCGCGCATGGTCGTGTCTCCAATCGGGCTGGGCCTGCAAACATGCTGCAGCGTGGGAGCGTTATCGCAACTTGCCATGCCCGTTTTGCGTGATAGGACGGGGGAATGAGCGAGATAGATTTCACACCGATCCCGGGTCGCGAACAACCGCGTTTTGCGGCCATCAAGACCTTTTTCCGCCTGCCGCATGTCGGCATTGATGCCGGTTATGATGTTGCCCTGGCGGGCCTGCCTTATGACGGCGCGCTGAGCTATCGCCCGGGCGCGCGTTTTGCGCCGACAAAGGTGCGCGAGCTGTCCTCCATGGGGCGCGGCTATCACATGACGCGCGAGATCAACTTCGTGGAGAAGCTGAAATGCGCCGATATTGGTGACTGCCCGACGGTGCCGATCGACATGGCGCAGACCGGTGAGCGGGTCGAAAAATTCTTCGGTGACATCCTCGCGCGCGACAAGAAATTCATCGCCGTTGGCGGCGATCACTCCAACACCCTGCCGTTGCTGCGCGCTGTCGCCAAGAAATACGGCCCGGTGAACTTCATCCATTTCGATGCCCACCTCGACACCTACCCCGCCGCGTGGGGCTGTGAGTATCACCACGGAGCCTTCCTGCGTCATGCGCTCGAAGAGGGCCTGGTGAAGCCGCAGAACACCTGGCAGTTCGGCATTCGGGGTCCGCTGGCAGCCAATGATGATCTCGGCGTGGTCGAGAAATTCGGCGTCAATGTCACGACGGTGGATGATGTGCGCATGAATGGCCTGGAAGCCTTTATCAAGCGTCTGCCGAAATTCGAGGGGCCGACCTATATGTCCTTCGATATCGATGCGCTGGATCCGGCCTATGCACCGGGCACCGGCACGCCGGTCCCTGGTGGCCTGACCACGTATGAAGCCCAGCGCATCCTGCGCGCCTTCGAGATCGACAATCTGGTCGCGGCCGACATCATGGAAGTCTCGCCGCCCTATGACCCGACCGAAATCACGGCCCTGGCCGCCGTCGACGTGATGTTCGAACAGCTCTGCCTGATGGCGTCCAACGTCAAGTAAGCAAGCTGACAGCCCGTTCCAGCCGTCTATACTCCCCTCGAACACAGATTTGAGGGGAGAGACTATGTCTGTCACGAAGAGCCTGATCGGCGCCGGCGCCCTGCTGGCGGTCGGATCCGCAGCCCCGGCCGAGACGCCGGTGCCCATGCGCCCGGTCAACACCTATTCCATCGTCGCGCGTGATGCGGAAACAGGGCAGATGGGGGCGGCTGTGCAGTCGCACTGGTTCTCGGTCGGATCGATCGTGGTCTGGGCTGAGCCGGGTGTCGGCGCTGTGGCGACACAGTCCTTTGTCCTTCCCCATTATGGTCCCAACGGCCTCGCTTCCATGCGGGCCGGCATGAGTGCGCGTGAAGCGCTGGATGCCGCGCTGGCCACCGATGATGCGACCGCCGTGCGCCAGGTTGGCATGGTCGATGCCCAGGGCAATGTTGCGGCGCATACGGGCGAGAATGCCATTGCTGCCGCCTGTCACATCGAGGGTGACGGTTTCAGCGTCCAGGCCAACATGATGCTCAATGATACGGTCTGCCAGGCCATGTATGACGCCTATCTGGGCGCCGAGGGTGATCTGGCCGAACGCCTGATGGTGGCGCTGGAAGCCGCCGAGGCCGAGGGCGGGGATATCCGCGGCAAACAGTCCGCCGCCATGCTGGTCGTCTCCGGTGACGCCAGCCAGCCGGCCTGGGGCGGTCGTATCGTGGATCTGCGTGTGGAAGACGCGCCGGACCCGCTGGCCGAGATGCGCCGCCTTCTGACGATTTCCCGTGTCTACGCCCTGATGACCGAAGGCGATGACGCCATGGCCGAGGGCGATATGGAACATGCCGGTCGCGCCTACGCGCAGGCGGGCGAGCTGGCGCCGGACAATCACGAGGTCACCTTCTGGCATGCTTTCGGCCTGGCGACCGCCGGTGACATGGATGGTGCACGCCCGCTGTTCAGCCGCGCATTTGCCGCCTGGCCGCAATGGCGCGATATCATTCCGCGTCTTGTTGACAGCGAGCTGCTGTCTGCCGAGCTCGGTGAAGAGATCGCGACGATTGAATGAGTGATGCCCGGATCCGTGAGACCCTGACAGCGCTGAAGGCAGAGCTGGTGGCGCTGTCGCAGGGCGCGGATGATGATCGCAAACCCGTGGAGCTGGACCAGCAATCGGTCGGCCGCTTGTCGCGCATGGATTCCCTGCAGGTCCAGGCCATGGCCAAGGCGGCCGATGCCCGCCGCGCCCAGGAAATCCGCCGCATCGATGCCGCCCTCCAGCGGCTGGAGGAGGGCGATTACGGCTGGTGCGTGGAGTGCGGTGAGGCGATCGAGATCAAACGATTGGAGATTGACCCGGCGGCGCCACGCTGTTCGGGCTGTGCCTAGGCTTTCACCGGCGACAGCCAGGCCGTCAGGTATTCACGCATTCTGTTTTCGACGGGAACCACCTGGTTGATCGCACAGAAATTCAGGGCCATGGCCTGGATGTAGAAGGCCTGCACGCCCTCGGCCATCAGCTGGGGTGAGATGTCGGTGCGGAAGGGGCCCTGGGCCAGCCAGCCCGCCATCACGATGATCTGGCGCTCGAACGTCTGGGCGATGGGGCCGATCTCCTCGATCGCTGCCGCTCCGGACAGGCGCAGGATGACGTCGAACACGTATCGCTCGCAGCGCATCAGATTGACCAGCGGCATCAGCTCCTTGATCAGTTCGTCGATCGTACCGGGCGCCGGACGCGCCTCGATTTGGTCCAGACAGTCATTGATGCGGGCGCCGATGAGCTGGTCCATCAGCGCATCCTTGTCCTTGAAATGGGCAAAAAACGTACCCTTGGCGACGCCGGCGCGCAGGACCACTTCCTCGGTGCGTAGCTCGGTGTAACTGCTTTCGGAAACAATGGCTTGTGCCGCCGCGACCAGTTTGGCGCGGGTTTCCAGCGTGCGCTTTTGAGGTGCTCTTCCCATACCCGTTCGTCTCACAAAAACTGACTTCGGTCAAATTTGTTATTGACCGCGGTCAATTATTTCGCCTATTAAATTGACCATGGTCAAAGTAAAGGGACGCATCATGACATCGAAACGCATCACTCTGCTCAACGGACATCCGGCGGAAAGCTCGATCTCCAAACAGATCATCGAGACCTATGCACAGGCCGCGCGCGGTGAGGGGCATGAGGTTCGGGTGTTGAACATCCACGATATGGATTTCGACATGGACTATGGCTTTGGCGGTTACAAGAACCAGAAACCGCTTGAACCCGAGCTTGAAGACTTCCTCGAGGCGCTGGAATGGAGTGAGCATTTTGTTTTCGCCGCGCCGATGTGGTGGGGCGGACTGCCGGCGAAGCTGAAAGGGCTGATCGACCGCTCGTTTCTGCCTGGACGCGTGTTCGACACGCGTGTGAAGCCGGGTACGATGCCCTTGCCCATGCTGGATGGTCGGACCGCCCGGGTCTTCCTGACATCGGACACCCCGGGCTGGGTGTTCAGGCTTTTCTACAAGGATGCGCTGGCCTGGCAGATCAAGGGGCAGATCCTAAACTTCGTTGGCTTCAAGCCCGCGCGGATCACGCGCTTTGCAGGAGCGAGTCATCCCAAACCCAGGCAAATCGAAGGCTGGCTGAAAACGGTTGCACGGCTTGGCGCAAAGGCACGCTAGCGCTTCTGGTATCCGGCAGCACGAATGATCTGGCCCAGGGCTTCATCGCCGGGTGAGGCGAGCTTCAAGAGCTCGATATAGGGATCACTGCCCAGCTGCAGGCATTTGCCAAACGCCGGTTCCGTTTTCAGGCCCGTTGCCTTTGCCTCACGCACATCCAGGCGCAGGCGGTCTTCGGCCAGGCCCAGCAGACGATGTTCGGCCAGCCAGTGGATGTAGCTCTCATGGGTTTCCACGGGCCGTTTGCGCCCATAGACCTCGATCGGCAGACCTTCGAGGCTGAAATAGGCAATGATTGAGGCTTCATCGGCATGGGTATTGGGATGGACCCTGAAACCGGGCTGGTTACCAAAACAGGCCTCGAGGTGAGCGGCAAAACCGTCGAGATCATCGCCCGCCGAACAGCAGATATCCGCGTCGGCTTCGGGGCCGTGAATATCCAGGGGAATGGAACCGACCCAGCGCGGGTCGAAATCCGTCAGCCGTCCAAACACATCAGCGCGGTCCAGAATCTCCCGAACGTCTGCAACTGTGCGTATAGTTGTGTGCATGGCGCGGTTTTGCGCTGCACCGGCGGGGCTGTCAATGCGCCTCAGGGTAGGCCCGGGAAGCTTGAGACATATTCGATCTTGATGTCCGGGAAGCTGTCGACAAATTCGATGGTGAAGTCGGGAAAGCTTTCGACAAACTCCCACTCGCCGCAATCATCGGGAAAGCTGGTGACCTGTTTGACCTTCAGGTCCGGGAAGCTGGTAACGACCTGCACACGGATATCGGCAAAACTTTCAACGACCTCCACCTCGCCATAGAGAGGGATGGAATTGAAAGTGCAGTCATCGGTGACGGCGTCTGTCAGGGCGAGTTCGAATAACATCAGGTCAGGCTAGACGAGCCAAGATGAACCGGAGCTGGCAATCTTCCCCATTCATGGGGAAGTGGGCTCGCCGAAGCCAGAGGCGAAGGCGAGGTCGAAGGGGGCGAGCGCAGCGAGCAGACCTCCGGGCTTCGCCCTCCGGCCCCTCCGTCTCCGCCCTCCAGCCCCTCCGTCTCCGCCTTCGCTAAAGCTACGCCGTATCCACCTCCCCGGTGGGGAGGATAAACTACCCCATCGCCCTTTTGAGCTCTTTCGTTATTCCCCAGGATAGACCCGGTCACCTCGGCGCTCGAGAAAGCCCTCTGAGCTCGTATAAAGCCGGAGGTCGGAACTATTGTCGTCTGCGGGAGAAACCAATGCGTCGCAGTACAGGTTGACGTTGGCGATGCAGGAAACGGGCTGGTTTTCCGGTGCGGTCAGGGACCAAATCTGGACACGCGGGTGGCCTCCGGACATGCGTTCAAACTCGGTCCCTTGCAGCTCAGCTGTTTCGACGTTGATCTGCATTTCGCGACCCCACCACAGGCAAGCGCGTCTGCCGATGCCGAGAGCGTGGTCGTAGCCACCACTCTGACAACCATATCGGTCCCAACGGTTCTCATAGAGCTGAAGCCAGCCCGCCCCGACAAGAGTGCCGATCAGGATCGCAGCGAGCGTGCTCGCCCACGGCTTGGATGAGCGTCGCCAGATCGCAACACCGATCAAGGCCGCCACGATCAGGGTCAAGAATGCCACGATCCCGAACTCAGATCCGGGGCCGGGCGGTTGGATGAGAAACGCTAGGAACTCCGGATCGAACAAGCCTATCCCATCGCCTTGTTGATCTCTTCCGTCATCTTCTTGGCATCGCCCAGCAACATCATGGTGTTGTCGCGGAAGAAGAGCGGGTTTTCGACGCCGGCATAACCGGAACCGAGCGAGCGCTTGACGAAGAAGACCGTGCCGGCTTTCCAGACCTGAAGGACCGGCATGCCATAGATCGGCGAGCCCGGATCATCCTCGGCGGCCGGGTTGGTGACGTCATTGGCACCGATCACGAAGGCCACGTCCGCATTGGAGAAATCGGAATTGATATCCTCCAGTTCGAAGACCTCGTCATAGGGTACATTGGCTTCGGCCAGCAGGACATTCATGTGGCCGGGCATGCGGCCCGCGACCGGGTGGATGGCATAGGCGACATCGACGCCTTCGGCCTTCAGGAGATCACCCATTTCCTTCAGCGCGTGCTGGGCCTGGGCGACGGCCATGCCGTAACCCGGGACGATGATGACCTTGCCGGCGTTCTTCATCACGAAGGCAGCGTCTTCTGCCGAGCCCTGTTTGGCATTGCCTTGCGGGCCGGCAGACGCAGAAGCAGCGCCGTCCTCACCAAACCCGCCCAGGATGACCGAGATGAAGCTGCGGTTCATGCCCTTGCACATGATGTAGGAGAGGATCGCACCGGACGAACCGACCAGCGCACCGGTGACCAACAGGGCCGTGTTCTCCAGGGTGAAGCCCAGCGCCGCAGCAGCCCAGCCGGAATAGGAGTTCAGCATCGACACCACGACGGGCATGTCCGCGCCGCCGATCGGAATGATCAGGGTCACACCCAGGATAAAGGCGGCGATCGTGACTAGCCAGAATGCGGTCTTGGCATCCCCGCCGGAGGCCATCAGGAAGGCAATCATCACGGCGATGAAGGCACCGATGGCGATATTGATCATGTGCCGGGCCGGCAGCAGGATCGGTGCGCCGGACATGTTTCCGTTCAGCTTGGCAAAGGCGATGACGGAGCCCGAGAGGGTGATCGCGCCGATGGCCGTGCCCAGGGAGAGCTCGAACAGGGAGAGGCCTTTAAGATCGCCGACGGCATTGGCAATACCAAAGGCTTCCGGCGCGTAAAGCGCGGCAGCCGCCACCAGCACGGCGGCCATGCCGACCAGGGAGTGGAAGGCGGCGACGAGCTGCGGCATGGCCGTCATCGGGATACGGCGCGCGATGATCGCGCCGATACCGCCGCCAATCGCAACCCCGCCCACAATCAGTGCGATACCCGCACCGTCCAGATTGACGGCGAAAAGGGTCGTCACGATGGCGATTGCCATACCGACCATGCCAAACAGATTGCCCTGGCGAGCCGTTTCCGGGCTGGACAGACCGCGCAGGGCGAGAATGAACAGGATGCCGGAGGCGAGGTAGAGAAGGGCGGCAAGATTGGCTGACATGATCTAGCGCTCCTTCTTCTTGTACATCGCCAGCATGCGCTGGGTGACAAGGAAGCCGCCGAATATGTTCACACTGGCCAGGATGATGGCGATTGTGCCGACAATGCGCGAGAAGCCTTCCCCGCCTTCACCATCCACTGGCGGAGGAGCGCCGACACCGGCGGTCGCCGCGAGCAGGGCACCCACGATGATCACCGATGAAATGGCGTTTGTGACAGCCATCAGTGGCGTGTGGAGGGCCGGCGTTACCGACCAGACCACGTAGTAACCGACAAACACCGCCAGCACGAAAATCGCCAGGCGATAGATGGTTGGATCAACGGCTTCCATTTTGATCTCCGATTCTCACATAGGCGCTTGCAAAGCAGCCGCCGAGAAGGACCAGAACTGGTCCAAACAAATAGGTCAGCAGATAGCTGGACGCAGGTCGCCAACCGATGCGTCCGAAATTGTCTGGGGGCTCAGTACGTCCGAACACGTCCGTGACAACGCCGGACGTCACCAGTAAAACGCCGGCAAGGACCAGAACAAACCCGGTAGAGGCCAGAAGCGGGCGGGAGAGCGTTCGCATCACGCTTCCTCCGGTTCGAGGTGCCCGCCTCGCAGGAGGTAGGCGCCTGTGAGCAGGTGGAAGGCGCTCAGGGCGAGCAGGCCGGCCGTGTTCTCGCCGAAATCAGGACCAATCGGGCGGTACATCTCACCACCGCCGAACCAGCCGTCCAGATAGGCGAAGTGAAAGGCGATCCAGATCAATATCACAGCGCCGATCGCGCAGTTGATGAAGGCCAGGCTAGTGCGCATGGGTCGACCTCCCGGCAAGCAGGTGGTCTCGTAACAGCACAGCACCGGACGCCAGTAGCAATAGAGCATATAGCCCTGGCAGAGCGAGATTCACGATAATTGCAGGCACAGGGATATAGAGCGGTCTCTCACCGAACAGGCCCAAAGCATTGGCGATCGGCCCGGCGTAGTTAGCGACGAGATAGCCTGCCAGAAGAGTGAGTATGATCGCCAGCGCCAGTCGCATCAGGCATCGGCCTTCGCAAAATTCGGGTGCACAACTGCGCCATCACGGCTCAGCGCCATGCCCTGGATGATCTCGTCATCCCAGTGCGGGGCGCGATTGCCGTCCTCGTCCACCAGCAGGGGCAGGAGGTTGGCCAGGTTTTTCGCGTAGAGCGCCGAGGCGTCGGCGGCGAGACGGCCGGGAAGATTGTTGTAACCGGCGATTTTCACGCCGTTATGATCGACGACCTCGTCGGCCTTGGTCAGCTCGCAATTGCCGCCCGTCGGGGCCGCCAGGTCGACGATGACCGAGCCGGGTTTCATGCTCTCCACCATGGCCTTGGTGATCAGTTTCGGTGCCGGCCGGCCCGGGATGAGGGCGGTGGTGACCACCACATCCTGTTTGGCGATATGGCTGGCGACCAGCTCGGCCTGTTTGGCCTGGTATTCCGCTGACATCTGCTTGGCGTAACCGCCCGCCGTCTCGGCCTGTTTGAATTCCTCGTCCTCGACAGCGATGAATTTTGCGCCGAGCGAGGCGACCTGTTCCTTCACGGCCGGACGTACATCTGTAGCCGTGACGACAGCGCCCAGGCGGCGCGCCGTGGCGATCGCCTGCAGGCCGGCAACGCCGACGCCCATGACAAAGGCCTTGGCCGGGGCCACGGTGCCCGCAGCGGTCATCATCATCGGAAAGGCACGGCCATAAAGCTGGCTGGCCTCGATGACGGCGCGATAGCCGGCGAGGTTGGACTGGGAGGACAGCGCATCCATGGCCTGGGCCCGGGTGATGCGCGGCACGAATTCCATCGACAGGGCGTCGAGACCGGAAGCGGCCATGGCATCGGCCACTTCTGCACTCGGATCGAGATGCGAGACCAGCAGCGTGCCCCTGGTGATTTTCTTGAGCGTGGCCTCGTCCGGCTTGCGCACGGCGAAGACCGCATCCGCGCCCTTCAGGGTCGCGGCCAGCGTGCCGATCTCGGCACCGGCCTCGGTGAAATCCTCGTCCTGGATCGAGGCGTCGATACCGGCGCCTTTCTCGACCGCAAGCACATGGCCTGCCTTTACGAATTTCTTGATGGTTTCGGGGGTGGCCGCGACGCGGGTTTCGCCCGCATCCCGTTCTTTAAGAATGGCTATTCGCATGTCGTCCCGCCGTTTGGCTCGTATGGCGGGCAGATTGCGCGATTTCGTGCGTCAGGGGAAGACCCGCCAGGAAGATTCCTTCCCGGCGCAGATGGTCATGATGTTTGAAAGTTCAATACTTTCCGCTGTTAGCCAGCAAGGAAGGCACCGAAGAGGCTGACGATGCCGCCGCCGATCAGGCCGGACACGAACAGGCCTGCAACCGTGACATACCAGGAGGTCTTCATCGACAGGGCCAGGCCGAGAACGACGCCGACAACACCCGTTGCGATCAATGCACCCATCCAGTTCATGCCGATGGCAAAAACCAGGATGAAGAAGAGCAGGATGACGATGGTCAGAAGACAGGACCAGACCGTCATCGTCATGAAGCCGTCAAAGGTGGACTTGTGCTCGGTGATGTCCATTTCGCCGCGTACGTGGTCAGACGCCATGTCGAATTCCCCAGGATCGAATTAGGATTTGGCCAGCGGATACCATGCGTTGCTCACCGCGCCAAGGTGTCTAACTGTCGCAAATGATGACAGCTGTCACTCTACTTCGGTGACAGGTGTGAATATTCCATCGTCCAGCGGGCGGTCATGTTGAGGCCAGACACAAGAAAAGGCCTGACATGACTGATACTCCTCTGATCACTTCCCAAGCCCTTCTGGCCGAGCGCCATCGCTATTTTGTCGCAGCAGGAGGTGGAATTTCGCTCCCGGTTGCCGGGGCGATCTACTGGATCGTGCTGGGGATTCTTGGCTCCCGCCTGCCGCTGGCGGACTGGGCGCTGTTTGCGGCTGCCGGGTCCGGCATGATCTTCCCGCTGGGCCTGTTGCTGCAAAAGCCGCTGCGGGCCAACTTCATGAAGGCCAAATCGCCGGTCGGCGGTGCCGCCATCTGGGCGGTGATGGGCATCAACTTCCTCTGGCCCATGCATTTCGCGGTGATCGGCGTGCAGCCGGAGTTGACCGTGCTGACGCTGGCCATCGGCATGACCATCCACTGGGTCGTGATCGGCTGGGGTTATGCTTCCAAAGCCTGTTTCATCCACGCCTTCGCCCGCATGATCGTGGTTACGGTGATGTTCTACGCCATGCCGGAGGCACGCCTGACCCTGCTGCCCTTTGCCATCGCCATTCTCTATTTGCTCGCGGCAGGCGGCATTGCTTTCGAGGTTTCCATGGTACGCAAGAGACAAGCGCAATAGGTGATTCTGAACGCGAATGATGGCTTCCCTGAAAACCCTTTTCACCACGAAGAAACCCTGGCTGGACCTGGTCTATCTGGGGTGTTTCTTCCTCGCCTGGTTTGTCGACCCGCCTAACACGACAGAGATCGCACTCTCGCTGGGCGCGCTGGTTGGGTTTGTCGCGCTTTACGTCTTCACCATGCGGCGCATGGACTGGACGGTGCTGGTGGCATCGGGACTGGCGGTGTGTCTGGGATTGGCGATGGCTGCCATGAATTTCGGCTCCGCCGTGTTCATCGTCTTTGCAGCTCCCATGATCGCGCGCCTGCCGGATACGCGGTTGCGTGTGCCCGCTCTAATCGTGCTGGGGCCGGCGGGGGTGCTGGGGTGTGTACTGATTGGTGCGCCCTGGTATTTCACCCTGGCCGTGGTGGTTCTCTCAGCGCTGTCGGGCCTGACAGCATCCTCTGCCGCCCGGAGGGCCGAGAGCGAGCTGGAAGCGGAGGATCGCCAGGCTCGCGCCGCTGCTGCTGCCGTGGAAGCGGAGCGTTCGCGCATTTCCAAGGATCTGCACGACCTGCTGGGGCACTCGCTGTCGGTGATTTCGCTCAAGGCGGATCTGGCCGCCCGCCTGTTCGAGCAAAAGCCGGACATGGCGCGCCAGGAAATTGAGGCCATCCAGACGATTTCCCGGGACGCGCTCAGCGAGGTCCGTGATGCGGTCAGCGGCCTGCGCGACCGTTCGCTCCAGTCCGAGCTGAAAAGCGTGATCGCGGCCCTGGAAAGCGCCGGGATCGAGGTGCTCGTGCAGGGGGAACTGCCAGCCTTGAGCGGGGGGGCGGAAGCGGCGCTGGTGATGGTTCTGCGCGAGGCATCGACCAATATCCTGCGCCATGCACAGGCCAGCCGTGTCGAGATTGCTTTTGTGAGGGAAGCCGGCCGTCACCTGATTTCCGTCCGGGACAATGGCCGTGGTGGCAGACCTGCTGAAGGGAATGGCCTGAGCGGCATGCGCGAGCGCGTCGAGGCGGTGGACGGTCTTTTCGAACTCTGTGTTGAGGGCGGGTTTGCTGTTCGGGTGTCCTTGCCGGAGCAGCTGTCATGATCAAGGTGCTGATTGCCGAGGACCAGGTGATGTTGCGCGACGCCCTGGCAACATTGCTGGCGCTGGAGAGTGATATCGAGATCGTCGGCGCCGCTGCGACCGGTGACGAGGCGCTGCGCCATGTGCGCGCGGATGCACCGGATGTTCTGCTCAGCGATATCGAGATGCCGGGCATGACCGGGCTGGAGCTGGCGGCCACAATCCGGCGCGAGACGATCCGCACCCGGGTGTTGATCGTGACGACGTTCGACCGGCCGGGATATCTGCGGCGGGCGCTGGATGCCGGTGTCGCCGGATATGTCCTCAAGGACACACCCTCACAGGAATTGGCGCAGGCTATCCGCCGTGTCGTGGCGGGCGAACAGGTCATCCAGGAGGGGCTGATCCGGGAGGCCTGGGGTGAAACCGATCCGCTCAATGACACCGAACGCCGCCTGCTTCGCCTTGCCGAGACAGGGCTGGACAGTATCCAGATCGCGGAGGCAAGCGGGCTGGCGCGGGGCACGGTGCGCAATTATCTGCACAAGGCCAGCAGCAAGCTGGGCGCAACGAACCGGGTGGAAGCTGCACGCTTGGCGCGAGAAAGGGGCTGGCTGTAACTGCCGCTTGGTCTTAAACTGGACCCACTCAAGGGAGATCCTGTTCGATGCGTATTCCTTTCGCCCTCTGGTCCGGCGTCCTCGCTGTCCTGGTCTATGGTGGCCTGTTGGCGCGTGACTTCATGAATTTCGGCACGCTGGAATTCCGTCCGGTTGTCCTGGGCATGGTCGCAGGCGGATGGCTGGCGCTGGTGATCCTGGTCGGATTTGTCGGCATGATCCGAAAGGCGACGACGTCGCGTCCGGTGGATGTTCCCAATGATGTAGCGCGTGAAATCGACCGTCATCCCGAACACTGACCGCTCATCTCGTTTTTCACACCACTGATCCCTGATCCGCTGGCACCTGCCAGGTGGTTGGGTATGGCTGGCTTCGAATTTTATTGGAGCAAGCGGTATGAAAACTCTCCTGAGCTGGGCTGTGTCCCAGTTTGTGATCACCGGTGCGGCCTTCGCCCAGACGGATGAGGCAACCCCGGCGGACGAATATGTCGAGGTCGAGCCGTCTGGCGGGGCGAGCATGCCTATGGGCTTTTACTTCCCGGATGATTTTGATCCCGACCGCGAATATCCGGTGATGATATCGGTCGGGACGTTTTTCCTGCACGACGATCCGGCGGAGTTCGGCTGGGTTGTGGTGCGTGCCGGTGTCGAGGAGCGGCAGTATTCTGTCGAGCAGTCTGCCGAGGCGCTGGACTATATCGCCTCACGTGTGAATGTGGCTTCGGACCGTTTCCACATCTTTGGCTATTCCGCCAGCAGTGCCGGTGTCTTCCGTATCGCAGCCGCGCTGCCGGATCGTTTCCGCGGCGTGCTGGCCATGCCCGGGCATCCACGCCAGCGTTCCGAATACGAGCCGCTGTCCGACATGCAGATCCGTTTCATCGTCGGCGAGAATGAAGGTTACTGGCTGCGTGAGAGCGAGGCCGCCCATCGCCGTTTCGAACGCATGGGTACGGATACGGAAATCGAGATCATCGAAAACGGTGGCCATGTACTGTCCCAGCTCTCCGGCCGACCGCTCTTTCAGCGCATCGAGGCCGAGTTCGGTGAGGGCTCCCGCGCACATCACTAGATCCGCGCCAATTGTCTCCTGGTGCGAGGGCGGGCTTTCCGGGCCCGCCCTATCTTCTGGGGTCGTGCTTATTCATTGACCTTGAGCGGGCAGGGCCTAGTTTCGCTCGCAACTGTTGAGTTGCGAGGGTGATATGCGATTGAAATTCCTGCTTGCTGCGGCCGGTGGCTGCCTCACCCTGGGTGCCTGCGCGAGCAATGTCGCCCAGGTGCAGACCCTGTCCAGCTATGAGCGCCTGCAGGACGCCGAGCGCGGTCTGGTGCCGGTGCGGGAATATGCTGACAGCGCGGCCATGGCGGGCGTGGTCAGCATCTATCTCCAGCGTGCAAGCGTGGCCGCAGGTGTGGCCGAGGCCTCGGGCGTGGATGCCGAGCGGCTGGACCGGGTCGCTGGGGTGCTGTCACGCACGATGTGTCGCCGGCTCGCGCGGGGCGGTTTCGAGGTGCGCAGTGATGCAGAAGGCGCCAGCCACTCGGTTGAGCTGACGATTACCGGCTTTGACGCGACCAATCCGGTCGCTGCCGGCGCTTCCGGGATTATCGGCGTTTTTGTGCCCGGTCCGCTTAACCCGCGTGTGCCGATTGGTATCGGCGCTCTCGCCGCCGAGGGCGAGCTCCTCGACGAGAGCGGTCAGCAGATCGCGGCGATGCAGTATGATGCGCGCAATCACCTGGCCTCGGGCGGCGGCACCCTGACCCTGTTGCGCGGTGATATCGGCTCCACATCCGATGGCGAGGATCTCGCCCAGTCCTTTGCGGACGCGTTCGGCGACCTGCTGGTCAATACCCGCGACGAGGCCGGCGGCCCGCGCGGGGATACGCCGCGCGGAACCTGTCCGGAATACTTCGAGGGTGAGGGCTTCGAGACCGAAGACGTGTCGCAGGACTAGTCCGGGCTCGGGCAGACGCGCAGCATGGTGAGCTGGTTGCGGCGGCGTTCGATGACTTCGAAACGCACGCCGTGGAAGCGGAAAACCTGGCCGCGTTCCGGGATGGTCTGGGCCTCGTGGATCACAAGTCCGGCCACCGTCACAGCTTCCTCGTCCGGCAGGTCCCAGTCGAGCGCACGGTTAAGATCGCGGATTGGGACGACGCCATCAACGACCCAGGTGCCGTCTTCTTCCGCTTGAATACCCTCGACCTGGATATCGTGTTCATCCTCGATCGTGCCGACAATCTCCTCGAGAATGTCTTCGAGTGTTACCAGCCCCATCAGGGCACCGTATTCATCGACGACCAGGGCAAAATGCTCGCGCTTTTCGCGGAAGGCGTTGAGCTGGTCGAGCACTTCGGTGGTTTCCGGTACAAACCAGGGATCGCGGCGAATGGCGTTGATATCGACCTGGGACGCGTCACCCTCGGCTTCGTGCAGGGCCCGGGCAAGATCGCGCACATGCAGCACGCCGGTGATGTTCTCCAGCTCGTCCTTGTAGAGCGGCAGGCGGGTATGCGGGCTGTGCAGGGCGGTGGAGACGATCTGCTCGGCCGGGCGATCCGCATCAATCATGAGGATGGATTTGCGGTGCACCATGATGTCGTCGACGGTCAGGTCACGCAGGTCCAGCACGCCACCCAGCATGTCGCGGTCATCCTTGACCACGCCGCCTTCCTCGTGGTGCAGCTCGATGGTGCCGCGCAGCTCGTCATGGGCCGACAGGACCGGGCCTTCAACCTTGGCGCCAAACAGGGTCAGCACGCCGCGCACGATGAACTGAACGCCCGCCACGATTGGTGCGAACACGCGTACGGCCAGCAGGATGGGGCGCGAGACCGCCAGCGCGAACCGGTCCGGGTTGGACAGGGCATAGGTTTTCGGCAGGACCTCGGCAAAGATCAGAACCAGGAAGGTCATCACCAGGGTGGCCCAGAGAATGGCATTGCCGCCCAGCATGCGTTCGAACAATTGTCCGACGATCATCGAGGCGGCGATATTGACCAGATTATTGCCAAGCAGGATCGATCCGAGCAGGCTTTCCCCGTCTGATATCAACCGGTTGACCCGGCCGGCGGCGGGTGTTCCATCCTTCTCCAGCTGCAGCATTCGCGCACGCGACGTCGCGGTGAGAGAGGTCTCTGATCCCGAAAAGAAAGCGGACAGGCACAGCAGTCCGACGATCATGAGTGCTGGTCCGACCAGACTCCAGTCAATGCTCATTTGAGCTTTGTCTCCAGAAAGGCGACGAGGTCTTCCTCGTCTACATTGGTCTCAATGTAAGCGTTTCCGATGCCGCGCGCGAGGATGAGTGTGATACGCCCGTCCTGGTTCTTCTTGTCATCGCGCATACGGGCCACCAGGCGTCGGGCATCCCACTGTGTGTGAGCGAGCTTTCCTGCCTCGCTGGGCAGGCCGATATCGTCCAGGTGCGCGATAACCCGCGCGGCATCCTCTGCCGGGCAGACGCCCAGCTGCACCGAGTATTCAAACGCCAGCGCCATGCCGGCTGCCACGGCCTCGCCATGACGGATAACATCCTTGGGCGCCTCGGCCTCGAACGCGTGTCCGAAGGTGTGGCCCAGATTGAGCAGGGCTCGGCGACCGCGTTCCTGTTCGTCCTCGGCGACAATGCGGGCCTTGAAGGCGACGGCGGCAGCGATGGCCTGTGATAGCGCGCGGCTGTCAAACACCTGCACGCCGATCTTTTCCAGCGAGTCAAAGAGCCTGGCGTCATCGATCAGCGCTGCTTTCACGATCTCCGCATATCCCGACAGCAGTTCGCGGTCAGGCAGGGTGGTTAGCAGGCCAAGATCAGCGACGACCATCCGGGGTTGGTGGAAGGCGCCCACAAAATTCTTGCCGTGACCGGTATTGATACCGGTCTTTCCGCCCACCGAGCTGTCGACTTGCGACAGCAGCGTCGTCGGGATCTGGATGAAATTTACCCCGCGCTTGGTCACGGCCGCTGCAAATCCCGCCAGGTCGCCAATGACCCCGCCGCCCAGGGCGATGATGGTCTCGTTGCGGTCAACATTGAGATCGAGCAGGCGGCTCACCACACCTTCCAGGCCGGCGAAACTCTTGCTCGTTTCACCCGGTGGCATGGTGATGGTTTCCACGGTGAGTCCCTGGGCCGTCAGGAGGGTTTTGACACCGGCCAGGTGGTGCTGGGCGACAATCTCGTCCGTCACGATGATCGCCCGGCCACGCTGCATCATCTCGGCGACCAGCGGAGACACCGTCATCAGCGCTTCCGGGCCGATGACGACATTATAGCTGCGCTCCCCGAGGGGAATCTCGACGGTGATCAGATCAGACATTGTTCTGATTCAAGGTTTTGAGCGCTTCGACGATACGGTCAAGGGTTCCCTGGTGGGAGCTCCCGCCCGCATCGACGTGCAGATCGGCCTCGGCATAGGCCGGCGTGCGCTTGCCGAGCAGCTCGCCCAACACGGTTCTGGGGTTCTTGCCCCGCAGCAGTGGGCGGGTATCCCGGCGTTTCACACGTGCGACCAGCGTGTCGACATCAGCTGTCAGCCAGATCGAGGTCGCATGGGCCTTGATCAGCGCGCGCGTATCGGGATCGACAAAGGCACCGCCACCCAGCGCCAGCACCATGGGCGGTTCCTGCAGCAGACGGGCGATGACCTTGCGTTCGCCCTCGCGAAAGCCGGCCTCGCCGAAATCGGCAAAAATCTCGCTGACTGAACGGCCAGCGGCGCGTTCGATCTCTTCATCGGCATCGCGGAACGGCAGATCCAGCGCCTGTGCCAGGCGGCGGCCAACGGTTGTTTTTCCCACACCCATAAGGCCAATGAGGGTGATGGTTTTATCCGGCGCGCACTGCAAACTCATATCTTTGGTATAAAGCGTCTGGAAATCGCCGCAATCGCGGTTAGGCTCTTGCGCCGAAGAGTTTGCAGTGACCATGCCGGTCACGCCAGGACACGAGGGGATATTCATGCGGGGTTTTCTGATCGGTTTTGCGGTCGTTGCGGTGCTTGTCATGACAGGTTTCGGCGCGCTGGTTCTGATCGCCAACGGCATGGAGCCCACTCGTGAAGAAGTCAGAGTAGAGTTGGATGATGATTTTCCGCGCTAGCCTGCTGGTCCTCGCGCTGGGCTCCAATGCCTTTGCGCAGGATGATATCGAGGTTCAGAGCCTGGACGCCCTGGACCCGATGGAAGTCGGACTTCCCGGCGCCATTTTCGATATGACGCTGTGGGACGGCACGACGGCCATGCTGGCCCGGACCGCGCTCAGCCAGCTGCCTGCAGCCGACAGCGAGGGATATGCTTCCCGTGCGCTGGCCGAAATGTCGCGGGCGATCCTGGTCTCGGGTGGTTATCCGCCATCTGGTGCCCGCGGAGAGACCAGCCTGGCGGCCCTGCGCGCCGACCGTCTGCTGGCTGCGGGCGGGGCCTATGACGGGTTCGACCTGCTCGAGCGTACCCCCAATCTCAATCGCAGTCCGGAACTGGCGCGCCTGCACACAGATCTGGGTTTCGCCACCGATAATGTGGAGCGGGCTTGTTACACCGCGCGCGCCCTGCTGGATGAACGCGACAGCGCCTATTGGGTGCGGGTTCGCGCCCTGTGCATGGCCGCGGAAGGCCAGAACTCGGCTGCCGAGCTGACGGCGGAACTGGCCGATACGATCGAGCCCGATCCGGACTATAACCGGATGTTCTTTGCCTTCACGCTGGGGCAGATGATCGAGGACGAGATGCCGGCCGTCGACAGTGCTGTCGACATGGCGCTCTATCGTGTCACGGCGGCTGATCAGAGCGCGGGCGTTCCGTTTGCGGAAGGTACACCGGTCTGGCTGGTCAATGCGGTCGGCGAGCCGCGCCTGCCCAATTTCCTGCAGACAGATGATCCGCAAGCTGAACTCGCCCGTGCCGAGACACTGGACGGGCATCAGCGCCGGATCGCGCTGATCTCCGTGCTTGCGACACCCGGCGACAATGCCGCCGCCGCAACAGCGCTGAACCTGCTGATGACGGACGAGGCGGACCCGCTCGACGGGCTGCGCCTCTATGGCTCCGATGTGTCCAGCATCCAAGTCGATGCTGACACGCTGGTCCATGCCGAACGTTTCGCCATGGCCGCTGTCCTGGCCGGAGATATCCGCACGGCACGTCGCTGGCTCAACGGTATGGTCGATGGCCCGCCGGCCCCGGACATGATGCCGGGCGAGCTCCCGGGCAAACCCGATGTGGCGGGTGAGGCACTCGAGGGCGCAGAGGTGGCGTCGGAATGGACACCGGCATCCGCGGACCAGATCGTGGCCGTTCAACTGGCGATGGCGCTGGCGGAAGACCGGGTCGAAACGCCGTCCATGGAAGCCCTGCTGGCTGCCTATCTGGAACGTCATGGCGATACGGTGCTGGCCGATGTCATTGCCCTGCAGCGCCTCGGTGCTCCGGCGGTTGAAAACCTGCGCGGACGCCTTGCCGGTCGCGAGCCGGAAACGGTCTCGCCCTATGTGCTGGCGATGGAAGAGGCGGCTGCTGTTGGTGCCCGTGCCGAGGCCGGCCTGTTTGCCGTTGCTGCGCTCAACGCTTCGCAGGATGTCGACACCATGGCGCGCACGGCACCGGTTCTCAACGAGCTGGGACTGCGCCGGGCCATGCTTGAGCTGGTGCTTGAAAGATTGATCCAGCGATCCTCATGAGCCAGACCTCGATAGGTTTGTTCCTCGACATGATGGCCGCCGAACGTGGAGCGGCGCAGAACACGCTGGATGCCTATCGCCGCGATCTGGACGATGCTGCCGCGCGCATGGCCGCGCGAGGTGTGGATCTGGACAAGGCCGCAACAGCGGATATCGAGCGTGTGCTCGCGGACCTGCGCGCAGACGGCCTGTCACCCGCCACAGCGGCGCGGCGACTGTCCGCCCTGAAACGCTTCTACCGTTTCCTGCTCTTCGAAGGCATTCGCGCGGATGATCCCTGCCACGCGCTGAGCGGACCCAAACAGGGTCGCAGCCTGCCCAAAGTTCTCGCCGAGGCCGATGTTGATCGCCTGTTTGCCGCCTGTTCTGCCAAAACCGACGCGGCAGGATTGCGCACCCGGGCGCTGATGGAAGTGCTTTATGCGGGCGGATTGCGTGTGACCGAACTGGTCAGCCTGCCCCTCCAGGCGTTCGCCACGGGCGAGCGCATGATCTTTGTGAAGGGCAAGGGCAACAAGGAGAGGCTGGTGCCGATGACCCCGTCCGCACTGGAGGCGGTCGAGGCCTACAAGGCCGTGCGCGCCGCACACCTGCCCAAGGCGGAAGAGAACAGGAGCCGGGCCGGGAAGTTTCTCTTTCCCTCGGCGACGTCCAGGCAGGGGCATATGACCCGCGAGCGTTTCGCCCAGATCCTGCGTGAGCTCGCCATCGCAGCGGGGCTGGATCCGTCCGGGATCTCGCCGCACGTCCTGCGCCACGCCTTTGCCACCCACCTGCTCAGTCGCGGCGCGGATCTGCGCAGTGTACAGGTGCTGCTGGGACATGCCGATGTCTCGACCACCCAGATCTATACCCATGTGCTGGACGAACGTCTGAAACAACTCGTCAACTCGGCCCACCCGCTGGCAAAAAGGGGGTGAGGTGATCTTCCCCATTCATGGGGAAGTGGGCTCGCCGAAGCCTTGGCGTAGGCGAGGTCGAAGGGGGCGAGCGCAGCGAGCGAACCTCCGTCCTTCTTCGCCAAGGCTAAGAAGGACACCTTTCCGGTGGGAAGGATTGTCGTCTCGCCGCCCGAGCGAAATTCCGTAAACACCCGTCCACTCCGCAAACCCTGTTCGCTTCCCCTGCACCCCAGCCGTATTGCGCTCTTGTGACACCCGTCGGGTCTGGTTAGTTTGCGGGCTCTTTTGCAGTGTTCAGGACAGTGGCACTAAATGTCTGATCCGACCCGTACCTATCTCGATTTCGAACGTCCGCTCGCCGAGCTTGAAGCCAAGATCGAAGAGCTGGAGAGTATTTCGCGCGCTTCCGGTGATGATGCGCCGGATACGGCTGAAGAGACCGCAAGGCTTCGTCAGAAGGCGGAAGAACAGCTCGCAGCGATTTATGGAAAGCTGGACCCGTGGCGCAAGACCCAGGTCGCGCGCCATCCTGAGCGTCCGCATTTCCGTGACTACCGCGCCGCGCTGATCGAGGATTTCGAGGAGCTGTGCGGTGACCGCCGTTTCTCCGAGGACAATGCCATTGTCGGTGGTCTGGGCCGTTTCCGCGGGCGTTCCGTTGTCGTCATGGGCCATGAAAAGGGTCACGACACCGAGAGCCGTCTGAAGCACAATTTCGGCATGGCGCGTCCGGAAGGTTATCGCAAGGCGATCCGCCTGATGGACATGGCCGAGAAGTTCAACCTGCCTGTTCTGACATTTGTCGATACGGCCGGTGCCTATCCGGGCCTTGGCGCTGAAGAGCGTGGCCAGGCGGAAGCCATTGCCCGCTCCACCGAGCGCTGCCTGTCGCTGGGTACGCCGCTGATCTCGGTCATTACGGGTGAGGGTGGTTCTGGTGGTGCTGTGGCCCTCGCCAGTGCCAACGTCGTCATGATGCTGGAACACTCCATCTATTCGGTGATTTCGCCGGAAGGCTGTGCCTCGATCCTGTGGAAGGACAGCGCTCGTGCCAAGGATGCGGCTGTCGCCATGAAGATCACCGGCCCGGACCTTCTGGGCCTGAAGATCGTCGACCAGATCATCCCCGAACCCATCGGTGGAGCGCACCGCCACGTGACCGCGACCATGCGCGCCGTGGGTGATGCGATCGAGTCCAACCTGGCCAAGATGGACGGTCTGGACGCCGCAGCCCTGCGCCAGAAACGCCGCGAGCGCTTCCTGGCCATCGGTCGTCTGGAAGCCGAGGCGGGCTAGCCTAGCGGCTCGCCCGCCAGCTCGGTCACTTCACAATATGAACCGTCCCTATGTAGTATTCTGCATGCCCGTTCGGCTGCGCCGCGTGTTGGCCATGCCCCCGCTTGCAGCCGATGAAAGGGCTCAATGGCGTCTCGAGAGATTGTTGTGAGGCGTGCTGAACGTTGCCCGAGCAGCTCGGGATATCGATATCTGAATTCAAGCCATCCGTAGCGCGCCGCTGTTTGAGAACCATACGACGCCAGGTGTATCGCGAAGTGCGGGTGTGGAGCGACATCCAGATCATACGACGCGGCCGACCTTGGGCCTGGGGAATATGAGCCGGCGGAGGTCGGGACAGAACGGGTTGCAGCGTAGGAAGCGTACTGTCGATCACAATAGGTTTCGGGCAGATTGTAGAGCTCCAGAACAAATTCCCAGACGGCACGATCGATCATCGAGCGCACCGCGGTCTGTACGGGTTCAAGTGCTCTTTCCCCGCCGCCAATATCGATGATTGAGCCATCGAGGAAAGCAAAAACGCCGGCCTCGACTTCTCGACCGCGGATCTGCTTGCGAAATGCCCGGATGCTGACGACTTCAGTCGAGCGCACATCAATCAATCTCAGATCAATGCCCACATCGATGATGTAATCGCTGTTGCGCAAGGTCACGCCGATGCCATCACGGTCTGCCGTATTGGCGAACGCATTATTGCCGCCGGATCTGATGTTGGGATTGTATTCGGTAATGCCGCCGACGAGGTAAAGGTCAGACCCCTGGATCTGGCCCTGCTCGATCCGGCGCAGCTGGTCCGGAGCGTCTCGCACCAGCCCGGACTGGGACAGTTCAAGTTCGACCTGGGGAATGCCCATGTCATAGCGCTCGACCAATCTTAGTCCGGACTGCCCGATCGCGGTCATGGCCATCAGCGTCGCGCCTTGTGTCAGCCGGCGGCCATTAAAATAGTCGTTCGTTCCGGTGAGGTCGTTGATATGGCCTACCGAAACGCGCGGCGCTTCAAAAGTCTGTTGACCTACAAAACCAGCCAAACAGGCCAGGCGCTGTGTGTATTCGGTGTCCGCGCCGACGATTTCGCTCCCTTGAAGCGGCGTAACATGGGCAACAGGGCGATTGGGGTCGATGGTCGATGCACAGCCTGCAATCAGCCCTGCTCCAAAGGCGCTGGCCAGGATATTACGGATTGGGTTGATCGTCATCGGAGCGTCCTTGGTGGTGGTTCACAACGGTGGCGTTTTGGTCTCCGGAATTGATCTGGTGGATGACGATTGTGCTGAACACAGCTCCGGTGATGTTGACGGAATTGCCTACGGCGATCGCCCGGGGACCCCGAAGCGCGATATGCTCCCCCGGTGAGGGCAGGCGATGGGAATGGTGCGATAGTCCCCCCGGCGAGCGGAGCGTGACCGCCTCGCCGTTGATGATGATGCGATTGTTGGATGCGTCTCTCGCGTAGGGATGGAAGGGCGCTTCATAGACTCGCATCATTTGAGCCCAGGGCTCGGTCTGCGGATGGCCAGCAGAAACCTGAGCGGCGGCCGAAGACCCGAGCGCCAAGCATGCGGATAGTAACAGAGCATTGGTTGCGAACATGTTTCCTCCTAAGACCTTCAATCAGGAGGGTGCATGAGCAGGTCCGATCGTTGCTCCAGTGCTTTTGATTCATAAAAATACATTTAAAACAATGGCTTGGTTTGTGTGGGTGCGCTGCGATAACGTTGAGTGCTGGAGTGTTGTTCGCATTTCGCCAAATGGCCGCCTCGCAATTTGCAAGCGAACCGATGCGATATGAGTTGGCGGCCATTCTGGGGAGTGGAAGGGGGCGCCAAACATATACTTCAAGGCGTTGAATTTAATCGATTTTGTTCAGCTCGCCACCCTCCCCCGAGACCGGGCTCAATTTTGAGGTCTGTTGAGCGTCGTTAAACTTGAAAAAAGGGGAAAGCGAAATGCGGAACGCCCGAAAAGTCGCGCTCTTGGTACTGGCTGGAGTTTTTTTGTTGGATGCTGGCGGTGCGCACGCGCAATCGCGCAATGTCGATGCCACACAGGATAGTTGGGCTTACACGCGTGCCGAGTTGAATGCCGGCATACGGCGGATAGGCGAAAATGTCGATTTGACGACTGCGGCCATCAACAACTCGGCCTCAGTCTCGCTAAACCGAAGTGTGGGGCTCGATGTCTCCCAGATTGCGCGACAGGGTGCTTCTGCGATCAGCGATATCTCTGTCGTTGGTGTGGGGGAGAGTGTTTCCTCGACGGCCGCAGCGATCGGCAACTCGCTTTCAGTCGACCTAGATGGCGCGGTCCGCGCCGCAAGGCGTCGTCGGTCGGACGTTGAGGTCAACCAGGTTGCTGACGGTGCGACGCTGGCCGATCTGAACCTGTATCAGCTGCAGCGTGTTGGCGGCGATGTTGCCGGCACCAGTGCGGCACTGAGCAATTCCGCATCAGTCTCGGTGAACCGGATTCGGCGTGCTGAGCTGGGGATTGAACAGGTCGCTCGCGCGCCTTCGACTGCCGAGATGTATGCCCGGATATCGCGGGTCGGAGAGGATGTTAGCCTTACGACGGCGGCCATTGGTAATTCGGCGAGTTTGGATCTCGAACGAGTGCGCCGGGTTGGTATAGATGCGGAACAAACCAATACAGGTGCGCGTTTCGCGGAGCTCAGCTCTATCGTTCGCAAGGTTGAAGATGACGTAGATGTAACCGCAGCGGCCATCGGCAACTCGTTCTCCGCCAACTCGCTGCCCAGGTTGTCCCAAATGGATGCCAGCCTGGCACAGGGCAATACGGCTTATGTCGGCGCGGTTGCCGACATACGTGTCGGGGCGATCGGTGATGATGTGGCAGCCACGGCGGCTGCGATTGGCAACTCGCTCACCATAGCGACTGACGGCTTCTAGGGCTCGCCATCGATCGCAAACCTGAGGTCGCTACTGCCTAGGATCGCATGACCGGCAATCCCTGATAGGCGGTGACACGGCAATCCCCGCCGCGCGCGCGGATCTGTTCGCAGGCGCCGGAAGCCTCGGTCTCGTTTTGCCAGCTGCCAGCGAGCAGTCGGAAGACGACACCGCGATCCGGCGTTTGCAGACGGGTGATCCGTGCGTCGCGTCCGGCCAGGACATCGGCATACATGACCCGCAGCTCACGCCAGTCCTGGTTGGCCTGCCAGACGGTGTGCTGCGATGCGATGTGCAGGCCATACCCGTTGGCGGGCGGCAATTGTGCCTCAGGCAATTGGGTCTGCACCGGCGCTGCGGTGTTGGCCATTTGTTGCTGTTGTGGAGCGGGCTGCGCGGCAGGCGCAGCCGCCGCGGTCTGGCGCTGGATCGCGATGGCGGGCTGGCCCCCCACGCAGGATCCCGATTCCAGATCATAGAGCATGCCCATGAACTCGAAGACTGCGCGGTCGATCATGCTGCGTACAGCGGTCTGAACCGGTTCCAGTGCCCGTTCGCCGCCGCCGATATCCAGCACGGTGCCATCAAGGAAGGCGTAAATACCGGCCTCAACCTCTCGGCCGCGGATCTGCTTGCGCAGGGAGCGGACGGCGAGGACTTCGGTAGAGCGGACATCAATCAGGCGCAGGTCGATGCCGACATCGACGACATAGTCGCTGCCACCGACAGCCAGGGCGCCACCGGTTTCTCCGCTGGTATTGGCGAAGGCATTGGTGCCGCTGGAGCGGATATTCGGATTGAACTCGGTGATACCGCCTACGAGATAAAGATCGGCGCCCTCCATTTGTCCCTGTTGAACCGTGCGCAGGACATTTGGCGCATCGCGCAGCAGACCGCTCTGGGCATAGTCCAGCTCGACCTGGACCACGCCCATGTCGAAACGCTCAACCAGACGCATGCCGGCTTCCGACGTCGCTGTAATTGCCATCAGCGTTGCACCCTGCGTCAGGCGACGACCCGATAGATAGTCTTCTGCTCCGGTAAGGTCAGAGATGTGACCTACCGCAACACGCGGTGCCGGATAGGGCTGAGCGCGTGCATAATCTGACAGGCATTGCAGGGCGGCGCTGTAGTCGCTGGTGACTTCCATCACCGGGCTCCCCGACAAGGGCTGGACATGGGCGACCGGCTCGTTCGGGTCAATGCTTGTGGCGCAGGCCGAAAGGGTGAGCGCGCTGAGCAGCGGGGCGATCAATCGCGACATCTCAGTTCCCCCCGTCCTGTTCGGTACCATTCACATTGACCGTCTGCGATGCGTTATTGGTCTGGTTGATGATGATCGTGCTGCCAAACGTGCCGTTGATCGAGACGCTGTTACCGATGCTGACGGCCGTGACACCGGCTGCACCCAGCGTGGAGTTCGGCAGGGTGGATCCGCCCGGGCTGGCGATGCTGCCGGAGCGGCGCGCCGGATTGGATGTACCGGACCCGATCACCTGGCCGTTTATGACAATGCGATTGCCGTTCTCGTCCCGGGCCGGTGGCGTGTAGGGGCGCGAGGCGTCGCCGGCATTCATGCCATAGGGCTGGGTCTGCGGTGTGCCCTGTTGCGCGTTCGACTGGGCGTTCGCAGGCATGCTGGCGGCCAGGGCGCCCACAAGAGCTATATAATATAGTGGGTAACTCATTTTGCGCTCCAAAATAAAAACTTGACCACCACGCTGCAACGAGGGGGCCAGCAGGAGAGCGTCCGCACTGTAATTTGATTCAATTTTTAATAAAAACAACCAGTTGAGTGATTTCGCGATATTTCGTTAAGGTTAAGTCTTCGTAAATATTCACCTGAGAATAAGCCGAGATAGATAAAATTCTACAGATTTTGTCGCCTGGTGCGCGAGTTGAATATTCTTATTACGGCTATGAATTGAGTGGGAAAAATATGAAACAGTTCAAATTGGCACGATCGAAATCTTAAGACTTGATCAACCAAACGATGTGCCCGAATGAAACAAATTAAAATATTGTGTGCCGAAATTTGAGTTAATTTTGCCGCGAAAACTTGATCTTTTTAACCATTTCCTCGACGGCCGATGATTGCGGGCAAAATTCGTATTTGTTTTTAATACGATGAAGTATTTTAACCCCCAGTAAAGCTTAACGTATCGGTTACGAATTGGGTGGGCCGTCAATTGCGACTTTCCAGGTGCTGCCGGACGGGGGTTCGGCGAACATCAAGTTGGAAGGATCCACACATGACAACCAAGACTCTTTATAAGTACGCCGCGTCCGCACTCGCCCTTGCTGCTTTCGCTGGAACAGCGGTCGCCCAGGACCGCACGATCAACAATGTTCAGTCAAACTGGGCACAGGCGCGTGCGCAGCTCAACTCCGACATCGAGAACATCAATGGTGAGGTCTCGTTGACCGCTGCGGCGATCAACAATTCCTTCTCCGCGGATGTGGCCGGTGACGCCCAGATCCGCAATGCGCAGTACACGATCCGCGGTGCGGCGGCGGAACTGAACGCTGACATCGACGGTGTGACTGGCAATGTCTCAACGACGGCGGCTGCCATTGGAAACTCCGCCAGCATTGCTGCCGAAGGTGATTATGCATCCGTCAACAACTACCAGGCCGCCATTGGCAATTTCGATGCGGACCTCAATATCGGTGTTGACGGTGTCGCCGGAGATGTAAGCGGTACGGCCGCTGCGATCGGTAACTCGCTGTCTGTTGAAGTCGCCGGTTCGGGCGCCAACCTGAACAATCGCCAGTTTTTCCGTGGTGATGCCGTATCCGAACTGAATGGTCATGTCGAGAACGTGACGGGCGAGGTCGCCCTGACGTCGGCGGCAATTGCAAACTCCGCCTCGTTCCAGATCGAGTCCACCGACTGGGCGAATGTCAATAACTACCAGACCACGAATATCGACCCGCGCGCCTATTCCAACGTTGGTGTTGAGGATGTTGCGGGCGATGTCACTTCGACGACGGCGGCGATCTCCAACTCGCTCAGCGTTTCCACACTGCCGAATACGGCTGATGTGAACATCAATTCCACGCAGTTGAACAATGCCTATACCGGCGCTGTTGCGAACGCGACGATTGCGGATGTGAGCGGTGATGTCTCGGCAACCGCAGCCGCCATCGGCAACTCTGTATCGGTGAGTTCCATCACCGACTTCTAGTCCAAGCGCATTCCAGGGACGGATGCGATGACAGCCCTCAAACTCCATTGCATCCCAGGTAGCCGGTTCTGTTCCCACAGAGCCGGCTACTGCCTGTCCGCAAGGCGCTACAGCGTGATTTCAAGCCAGGGCAATTCCCGCCCCTTGAACACGTCGGACGGGCGCATGGCGACCCGTTTGGCGCCCATGTGAAGATAGGCCGGTTCGGCATAGGGATCGGACAGGATCGTCATGACCGTCTCGCCGCGGGCACGCAGCAGATCCTTGGCGTGTTCGAACAGGAGCTGGCCAACACCCTGGCCGATCGCGGTGGGCGAGATGAAAAGCAGGTCCAGCGAGCCGTGATCACTGCCCGGCTCGATCTGGCAGACGCCCAGAACTTCGCCATCCTCGCTCTCGGCAACCGTGGCACGGCCTTCGCGGATGGCCTCGGCGGTGACACGCAGATGCGGCGCGACGGCGTCCATGAATTCGGCATCATATCCCCAGACCGCCTTGGACTTGAGGCAGAGTTCGGAGAGCTGGTCTTCCTCGCCGGTACGGGCCGGGCGGAGTTTGGGGGCGGTCACGGGCGTTTGGCTCCAAAAATCAGGCGCGAGGCTTGCTGCTCGGCCGAGCGGGGGATGAAGGCTTCACTGGCACTGCCGTGGCAGTGCGTGATCTCGCCGACAAGAATGGCGGTCCCGTCAGTATAGAGGTCAACGCGCACGAATTCGAACGGCTGGGCCAGTCGCCCTGCCAGATCAAGCAGCGCGTCCAGATTGGCCGGGCAAGGATGATCCTGGTCGGTGCCCTCGTAACACAGCGAGAACGGCAGGCGATTCCACGCCGTGTCGAACAGCTGGCGTGTGTGCCGGGTCTGGCGATCCAGATCACACTGGATCATGCGAGGCTCGCCGCGATGGCAGAAGATCTTGTAATCGGTAGGCTCGGTCTGACCAAAGATCAGGGTCTCGACAATAATGCGCGGCGGCAGTCCCTGATAGTTCGCTTCCCGGCTGATCCGGTAATAGTCCTCGTCGAGCCAGCCCACGATCTCCTCGCGGTCGATCTCTTCGCCGCCTGTGCGCAGGATCACGTGCTGGCTGGAATGTGCCGGCTTGACCACGCAGATCGGCGGGAAGTCGAAACTGCGGATCTCGTGCGCCGTGTTCAGCACCGCCAGAGTTGGCACGACATGCTGCTGTCCTGCCAGCTGGGCGATATAGGACTTGGCCTCGACCTTGTCCGTCGTGCGCTTGCGCAAGGCATCGCGCAGGGTGCCATCGGTCTTGATACGGTAGAGCACATCGTTGAACAGCATCTGGTCGCGTGGCAGGCGGCCCTGGGTCCACACGAATTTGAGCGTCCCAGCCAGCCAGTCCCCGAAACCGGAAGCCGGCAGAAGGTGGAACAGCACGTTCCGTAGACGCGTCTTGAAGCCCGGACGGCTGGATCGTGGGGCATGTGCGGGCCTCGATGCATGCGTCAGATTCTCCGCTGAAGCCCCCTGAAACATCAGCCGTGACATTTCCTGTTCTGCCTCTGCGGGGTGGAATTGTTCGGACGCGTTGCCGTGAATATGGGTCAACTCCCCGAACACGTATTCGTCTCTCCTGCAGAACACATCGATGCGGACGAAATAGAAATCCCTCGCCAGGCGTTCGACATCGCGCAGAAGCGGCTCCAGGCAGTCGGGAGCGGGTCGGGTTGAGTTGAGAACCGGCATGCCCAGTGAGCAATCCAGCGGTTCCCACCGTCTGGTGTAAAAGCGCGCGAGGTCCTTGGAGTGGTTCGGTTCATGCAGGATCGCCCGCACTTTCCCCTTGAAACAGAAAAATCGGAAATCTTCCGGGTCCTCCCGGTTGAAAACCAGGGGTTCGACGATGATCTTGCGCTCCAATGGGCGGTACTGGGCCTCGCGGCTGCGCATATAGAAATCATCATCCAGCCAGGAAGCGATCATCGCCGGATCGATGGGGTCACCCTTGTAGCGGATATAGAATTTGCCACTCGAATGCGTCGCCTTAACCACACAGACCTCGGGATAGTCAAAGTTGTGGACCTCTTCCGGCGTTCGCAGGATAGCCAGGGTCGGCACAGTGTGCTCGCGGCCCACACGCTCGGCGACATACGCCTTGGCCAATTCCTTGTCTGCGGTCAGCACCTGCTGGGGCGTCGGAAAGGCCCTGTCAGTCTTCATCCGGTAGAGCACGTCGTTCAAGCGCATCTGGCGAGATGGCAAGCGCCCATTATTCTTGATGAATTTGGCGAAGGCGAAGACTCGATCCCAGAACCGGCCCCGTGGCAGGGGCCAAAATTGCGTATGCGATCGACCCTGATGCATTCTTCCTTGGGTCCCCCCCCCCCCGAAACCTTGCAGAAGGTGTTGTGGGGCAAAGGAAACGGTGAATCAACACTTGCGCCGTTTGCGCGCGAACTTTCTCCGGCTGGAGATGACGGAACAAACAAAACAGCCGCCCCGGAAGGAGCGGCTGTTGTGATTGTCTATGCCGGTGCGGACCTAGTTGTTGAGGGCACCGTGGCAGTGTTTGTACTTCTTGCCGGAGCCACACGGGCAGGGGGCGTTGCGGGCGACACGGCCCCAGGTCTCCGGCTTGTTCGGATCCAGTGCCGTCGGGGCACGACGATGCGTCGGCGCGACGCGCGGAGCGACGGGTGCTCCACCGGGACCATCCATCTCGTTGCGGCCGGTGCGTGGATCGATATGCGTCTCGGTCAGACCCTGCGGCGGTTGTGGCGGTGCCGGTGCACGCTCGAAACGGACCATCATCAGACGCGCAGTTACTTCGGAACGAAGTCCATCCATCATGCGTTCGAACATGGTGAAGGCTTCAGTCTTGAACTCGTTCAGCGGGTTGCGCTGGGCATACGAACGCAGGCCAATCATGGAACGCATTGCGTCGAGGCCCTGAAGGTGTTCGCGCCAGTTGAGATCGATCGCGCTCAGAAGGAAGCGTTTCTCGATTGTACGCATCAGATCCGGCCCGGCCTCTTCCGCTTTTGAAGCGTAGACCTTGTCGGCTTCCGCGCTCAGACGCTCCAGGATCTCCTCGTCGGCAATACCGTCTTCCTGCGCCCACTCCTTGATCGGCTGTTCAAAGCCGAACGTCTTGCTGAACTCCTCGTTCAGGCCCTGGATGTCCCAGGAGTCCGCATAGGCTTTCGGCGGGATGTGGCGCTCCACCATGTCCTCAAGCGTCTGGTGGCGCATGTCGCTGATAACGTCAGAGACATCGTCCGCTGTCATGAATTCAATGCGTTGTTCAAAGATCGCCTTGCGCTGGTCATTCATCACGTCGTCGTATTTGAGGACGTTCTTGCGGATGTCGAAATTGCGTTGTTCGACCTTGCGCTGCGAGGTTTCCAGGGCCTTGGACATCCACGGGTGCTGGATGGCCTCGCCTTCCTTCATGCCCAGCGTGCGCATGATACCGTCAAGACGTTCCGGCGCGAAGATGCGCAGCAGGTCGTCCTGGACGGAGATGAAGAATTTTGAGCGACCCGGATCACCCTGGCGGCCGGTACGACCACGCAGCTGGTTATCAATACGGCGGCTCTCGTGGCGTTCGGTCGCGAGAACATAAAGACCGCCGGCATTGAGCGCGGTTTCCTTCTTGGCCGCAATGTCAGCCACGATCTTCTCGCGCTGTTCGGCAATTTCGGCCTCGGTGAGAGCCTTGCCGGCCTTTTCCATTTCGGTCTGCCAGCCGGACAGGCGCATCTCGACATTGCCGCCGAGCTGGATATCGGTACCACGGCCAGCCATGTTGGTGGCGATGGTCACTGCCCCGGGAACACCGGCTTCCGCGACGATCAGGGCTTCCTGCTCGTGGTAGCGGGCGTTGAGGACCTGGTGATCAATCGGGATAAGCTTGAGCATTTCCGGCAGCGGACGGGCATCCGGACGACCGGTCTTCCTGAATTCCTCGACGGATTTTTCGTCCTTCGGGTAGAGATGGCCCAGCGCCTTGCGGAAGCTCGCCTTGTCGCTCAGCAGCATGGAGAGCTGTTCCGACTTCTCGATGGAGACCGTACCGACGAGGACGGGCTGGCCGCGCTCCTGGCAATCGACGATATCGTCGATGATGGAGGCGTATTTTTCCTCATAGGTCCGGTAGACCTCGTCCTCATTGTCGATACGGGCAATCGGACGATTGGTCGGGATTTCAACAACACCAAGCTTGTAGATGTCGTGAAATTCCTCGGCCTCGGTCGCCGCTGTACCGGTCATGCCGGACAGCTTGCCGTAGAGGCGGAAATAGTTCTGGAAGGTGATCGAGGCCAGGGTCTGGTTTTCCGGCTGGATCTGGGCGCCTTCCTTGGCCTCGATGGCCTGGTGCAGGCCTTCGGACAGGCGGCGGCCCGGCATCATGCGGCCGGTGAACTCATCAATCAGGACAACGGCATTGTCCTTGATGATGTAATCCTTGTCGCGATTGAACAGCTTGTGGGCCTTCATCGCCTGGTTGACGTGGTGCACGACCATGACGTTGTCGACGTCATAGAGGTCCGCATCCTCGGCGATCATCTCGCGCTCTTTCAGGATGCGCTCGATCTCTTCATTACCCTCTTCCGTCAGCAGGATGGAGCGGGCCTTCTCGTCGATCTCGAAACACTCATCGCCCAGAAGCGGAATGAGTTCGTTGATCTTGAGGTAGAACTCGGTCTTGTCCTCGGTCGGGCCGGAGATGATCAGCGGCGTACGCGCCTCGTCGACCAGGATTGAATCGACCTCGTCCACGATGGCGTAGGCGTGACCGCGCTGCACCATGTTTTCCGTGGAATGTTCCATGTTGTCGCGCAGATAGTCGAAGCCGAGCTCGTTATTGGTGCCGTAGGTGATGTCACAGGCATAGGCGTCGCGACGCTCATCCTTCTGCATGCCATTGGTGATCACGCCGGTTGTCATGCCCAGCTGGGCGTAGACCTTGCCCATCCATTCGGCATCGCGCTGGGCCAGGTAGTCGTTGACCGTGACGACATGCACACCCTTGCCTGGCAAGGCGTTGAGGTAACAGGCGAGGGTCGCGACGAGGGTCTTGCCCTCACCGGTCTTCATCTCGGCGATCGAGCCCTGATTGAGGACCATGCCGCCCATCATCTGGACATCATAGTGACGCAGGCCGAGTGCGCGCTTGGCGCCTTCCCGAACCGTTGCGAACGCTTCCGGCAACAGGTCGTCGAGCTTTTCGCCCTTTTCCAGACGGTCCCGGAACTCCTGGGTCTTGGCCTTGAGCTCGTCGTCGGACAGAGATTGAAAGTCCGGCTCTAGAGCATTGATTTTCTCTACCGTCGGTTTCATGCGACGGATGAGACGATCATTTGCGGTGCCGAAAAGTTTGCGGACGATGGACAGCATGAGTTTGTGCTTTGCGAACTATATAAAAGGGCCAGCGCTCCCTACCACGGATCTGCAAGAAGTGGCACTGACACTAGCATTGCTTTGAAACCTTGAGCTGACTTAAGGATGGGGCGAGTGTGTGTCAATCAATCGGCGCGGCTATCAGTCTTTGTTACGGGGCGGTAAGTGATGAAAATTTCGACCTTTTCTTCGGTTTCAGCCGCACTGCTACTGGTTGCGTCGCTGAGCGCGTGCGGTCCTGAGCCCCGGCAAACGACCGAGGAAATTGTCAGCGAGAGCGAGATCGTCCAGCCCGACGAGATCGATCCGGTGATCGCCCGGGTCAATGACAGCATGATCCGGTTGTCCGATGTGCATCGAGAATTCCAGGCGCGTGATTACGATCTGGCCGCCATGCCGGAGCGCGGTACGGAAGTTTTTGACGCGGTGGTTGGCGAACTGGTGGACCAGAAACTGCTGGCACTCGAAGCGCGCAGCCGCGGCCTGCACCGCAGCCCGGAAGCGCGCCGCCGCATGGCCCAGGCCGAGGAGCAGATCCTGGGCAATGTCCTGCTGGAGAGCGAGATCGACGAAGCGACTTCGCCGGAAATGATCGAGCGTATCTACCAGGAACAGGTGCGCATGGTCCCGCGTGACGACGAAATCATGGCGCGCCACATTCTCGTGGAGACCCGGGAGCAGGCCGACGCAGCCCGGGCGCTGCTCGATGCGGGTGAGGATTTCGCTGATCTGGCTGTTCGGATCAGCCTGGATCACGCCACGCGACTGGATGGTGGCAGTCTGGGCTATTTCACGCGCTCGGGTGTTTCCAGTGTTTTTGGCGAGGTGGCTTTTGCCACCCCGGTCGGCGAGGTTTCGCGTCCCTTCGAGACGGAATTCGGCTGGCATTTGCTGACCGTCGTCGATCGTCGTCGCCAACCCGCGCCTTCGTTCGAGACGCTGCAGCAGCGTATCGTCGAGATCCGGATGTTCGAGCGCATCAATGAATTGCTGGTCGAGCTGCGGGACGGGGCCGAAATCACGATCATCCAACCCGCTCCGGCGGAGGTTGAGGGCGGGGATGTATCCGATCCCAACCCTGCCGAGACGCCTGAATAAGGCTTGATTAACCGTGTTTCTGCACCGGTCTTTAAGGGAGATTGCCCATAATGAATGACCAAGGCCCCAAAAAGGTCCTCTACGTTGTTGCGTGTGCCTTGCTCGATGCGGATGGCCGCATCCTGCTCACACGACGTCCCGAGGGCAAACCCATGGCGGGGCTGTGGGAGTTTCCGGGCGGCAAGATCGAGCCCGGAGAAACGCCGGAACAGGCCGCGATCCGCGAGCTGAGAGAGGAATTGAGTGTTGAGCCCTGTGAGAGATGCCTGCATCCCTTCGCGTTCGTTTCGCACCCTTATGACGATTTCCACATCGTCATGCCGCTCTTCCTGTGCCGTACTTGGGATGGTTTCCCGCAACCCAATGAAGGCCAGGAACTGGCCTGGGTCCGCAAGGAAAACCTCCGCAAATACCCCATGCCGGCTGCTGACATGCCGCTGGCAGCGGAAATAAGGGACCGGTTATGAGACAGTTGATGCGCAAATTCCTGGCTTGCGAACACGGTGGTTCGGCGATCGAGTATTCACTGATCGCAGTGCTGATTTCCATTGCCGGAGTGGCAGCGCTCATGCTGATCGGACCGGCGGTGATGACCATGTTCACGGACGCTGGCGGCGCTTTCTAACCACCCGCCTTTTCACCGGCCGAATGTTCCTTGACGCCCAGCGCGTCCGCCAGTCGTGTCGTGGCCGAGCCCGGACGCTTGGCCCGGGGCTGGTCGGGGTGCGGCGCCCAGCCGCCAAAATGCACGATCTCGAAACTTGCCCGGATCCGCCCATCCGCGTCCGCAAAACGGTCTGCGTAGATTTCGGCTGTTCGCATCATCAGGGCGCGTGTCGCCGGCTTGCGGCTGCGCTCGGCGAGAATATTCGTTTCGCCCATTCCACGGAGATCGTGCATCAACTTGAAAACATTGTCATAACGCACGGTGACACGATCGATGTCTGCGACGGGCATGGCAAAGCCTGCGCGCTGTAGCAGAGCCGCCATGTCGAAGGTCCCAGCGAGGGGAGAGACGCGGGCGCTGGCACCGCCGGTCAGTTCGCTCTCGGCGGTCATCAGTGACTGGCGAAGCTCGGTCAGCGAGGCGCCACCGAACAGGGCTCCGGCGAAAAATCCGTCCGGTTTCAAGGCGCGGTTGATCTGGACCAGCACGCCGGGCAGGTCGTTGGTCCAGTGCAGGTTCATCGGCGCCAGGACCAGGTCCAGCGAATGTTCGGCGACCGGCAGGTATTCCTCATCGATGGCGAGGGCCGGGTGGCCAAGCCGCGCAGCCACTGCAGGTGCCAGATCGCTCTGGGCCAGCCAGCCAATCTTTCCGGCTGCCGAGCGCTGGGCGAGCTCCTCGCGCAGATCCGGCCCACCCCCCAGGATGAGGGCACGGTCGAAATCGCGGGTAATGCTCTCCACCCGATCCAGCATGTCGTCAAAAGCCCGCTTCGCGAGGAAGCTGTAATGCGATAGATTGCCCGCTGCGCGGTTGCGGCGGTGTTTCAGCAATGCGCGGTCGAACAGCTGGGGAGGAAGATCGGTCATGCCTGTGCATATACCGTCTTTGCCGGCGATATGAAGATGTCGGCGCCGTGGCGTGCAGTATTGAGTGAAGCCCAGAATCTGATCTGGCCGCCGCTATGCCCCGTGTCTCACCAGCCGGTGCGGGCACATGGCGAGCTGGCGGCAGAGGCCTGGTCCCGCCTGCGATTTGTCGCCGACCCGCTGTGCAGGACCTGCGGGCTGCCTTTTGACTACCCGTTTGGCGGAGCCGATGTCACGGGTAGGTTTTGTGCCAGCTGCATCGCCAGACCACCATATTATGACCGGGCCCGTGCGCCACTGGTTTATGACGAGGTGTCGCGGGATCTTGTTCTGCCGCTCAAACATGCTGACCGGCGCGAGAGTGTGGAGCGTTTCGCGCGCTGGATGTGGATGAGTATCGGCCGACAGGTCCAGGATGGGGCCTTGATTTTGCCCGTGCCGCTGCACTGGAAACGCCTGATGAAGCGTCGTTACAACCAGGCGGGACTTCTGGCCCGGGCGATGGCGCGGCAGGCGGGGTTGGGTTTCGAGCCGGATCTTCTCCTGCGCCGGAAGGCGACGCCCAGCCAGGCGGGTCAGGGCGCCCGTTCGCGCAAGCGCAATGTGTCAGGCGCGTTTGAACTGACCGGCAAGCTTGAGGGCCAGGATATCCTGCTGGTCGATGATGTGCTCACCACTGGGGCAACGGTGAATGCCTGCGCCAGTCTGCTCAAGCGATCTGGATCAGGGCGTGTGGACGTCGTGACACTTTGCCGAGTTGTAAGAGAAACAGATCTGACTATTTAGGGAGCAAAGGAGAATTGTATGTCCCAAGTCACGATCTATACGCGCTCGATGTGCGGTTACTGCGCCCGCGCTGTCGCGCTGTTGAAAGAGAAGAAGGCTGATTTCACCGAGATCGACGCCGGCATGAATGCCGCGGCGCGCCGGGAAATGTTCGAGAAGTCCAATGGCAGCCGTACCTTCCCGCAGATCTTTGTCGGCGATACTCACATTGGTGGATGCGACGACATGATGGCGCTGGAACGTGCCGGCAAGCTCGACGCCATGCTCGCTGCGGATCTCTGATCCATGCGCTGCGCCCTTATCCAGATGCGTTCGGGTATCGACCCGCAGGCCAATATCGAGACGGCCTGCGAGATGATCCGTCGGGCTGCCGCGGAGGGCGCGGAGTTTATCGCGACGCCGGAGACAACTCATCTGGTGCAGAAGGATGCCGATCAGGCCTTTGCCGTCATGAAGCCCGAGGCAGATGAGCCTGCCATCCCGGCTTTCTCGGCGCTGGCGAAAGAGCTGGGTATCACGCTGTTGATCGGTTCGCTGGCCATATGGCTGGGCGAGCGCAAGGCCGCCAATCGCTCTTTCCTGTTTGGGCCCGAGGGCGAGGTCCTGGCGCGATATGACAAGGCGCACATGTTCGATGTCGGCCTGGGCCAGGGCGAGACTTATCGCGAGAGCGCAAACTATCAGGCCGGTGAGACGCTCAGCGTGACCGATCTGGGCGAGGCCCGGCTGGGGCTGTCCATCTGTTATGATGTGCGCTTTGCCTATCTTTACCGGGCGCTGGCAAAGGCGGGGGCGGAGATCATCTCCGTGCCGGCGGCCTTTACCCGTCCGACCGGGCGGGCGCACTGGGAGGTCCTGTTGCGCGCCCGGGCGATAGAGACCGGCAGCTATGTCATCGCACCCGCCCAGGGCGGGCTGCACGAGGATGGGCGCAAGACCTGGGGGCATTCGATGATCGTTGGCCCGTGGGGCGAGATCGTCGCCCAGCTGGAGCATGCGGAACCTGGTATGTTGCACGCCGATCTGGATCTGCGAAAAGTGGCCGAGGCACGCCGGCGGATCCCTGCGCTGGAGCATGATCGCGAGTTAACGCTCCAGGCAGCGTTTCGCGAGAGATTGATACGATGATCAAATACGCCCTGCTTTGCGACCAGGACCATGAATTCGAAGCTTGGTTCTCCAATTCGGCATCCTATGACGACCAGGTCGCTCGCAATCTGGTCGAATGCCCGCATTGCGGCTCGCTGGAAGTACGCAAGGCGCTGATGGCGCCTGCGGTGCGGACCTCGCGCAAGCGCGAAGCCTCGCCGGAGGAGCAGGTCAAGCAGATGGCCTCGAAAGTTCGCGCGCATATCCGGGACAATTACGACTATGTCGGCGATGAATTCGCCTCCGAAGCCCGGGCCATGCATGAGGGCGAGAAGCCGGAACGGCTGATCTATGGGGAGACCTCCGCCGAGGAGAGCAAGTCCCTCAAGGATGACGGGGTTCCGGTAGCGCCCCTGCCGGATGCATTTGCCCCGACACCGCCCAAGAAAGCGAACTGAGCGCATGGGCGCGAATGTCGAGATCGAGCGGAAATTCCGTGTCCTGCCGGAGCGATTGCCGCCGCTGTCGGGTTTGCAGGCGAAGCGGCTCAGCCAGTTCTATCTGGGTGAGGGGTTTGATCCGGCCTTGCGTGTGCGCATCGTCGACGAGACACAGGCCTGGCTGACTATCAAGGGCCGGTCCACCGGTCTTGCTGCGCCGGAGTTCGAATACGAGATCCCGCTCGCCGATGCCCGCGAAATGGCACAGGTGCTCAGGGCGAGCGTGGTGGTGGAGAAGACGCGCTACCTGCTGCCGCAGGGCAGTTTGGTCTGGGAGCTGGATGTCTTCGCCGGCGCCAATGCGGGACTGGTGATGGCCGAGATCGAGCTGGACAAAGAAGACCAGGTCGTTGATCTGCCCGACTGGTGCGGCGCCGAGGTCAGCACCGATCCGCGTTTCAAGAATATCAATCTGGCGCTGAACCCTTATCGGGACTGGCGCGACCAGGCCTAGTCCGGCTTGCGTGCGACCATCATGTAATTCACCGAGACGTCGCTGCCGATCGAGAACTGGTCATTGAGCGGGTTATAGGTCACGCCAACCGGTGGTTCGGTTTCCATGCCGCCCTGGGACAGGGCTGTGCGGATTTCCGAGGGGCGTACAAGCTTGCCGAAACGATGCGTGCCGCGCGGCAGCCATCCCATGATCCATTCCGCCCCGACAATGGCCAGGGCAAAGGCCTTGGGCGTGCGGTTGATGGTGGCACAGATCATCAGACCACCCGGTTTGACCAGGTGCGCGCAATCAATCAGGAAAGTGTGCGGATTGGCGACATGTTCCATCACTTCCAGATTGAGCACGACATCGAATTGTTCGCCGGCCTCGAGCAATTGCTCGGCGACACCGTGGCGATAGTCGATCTCCAGCCCGACTTCCTGTGCATGCACGCTGGCAGTCTTGATATTGGCTTCCGAGGCATCGACCGACACCATCTCAGCGCCGAGGCGAGCCATGGGTTCGGAAACCAGTCCGCCGCCACAGCCAATGTCCAGCACGCGTAGTCCTGCAAAGGGTTTGTCTCCGGAGCGGTTGAAGTGCAGGCTGACGGTGTCGCGGATGAAGTCCAGGCGGACCGGGTTGAACTTGTGCAGGGGTTTGAACTTGCTGTCCGGATCCCACCATTCCGCGGCAATGCGCGAGAATTTCTCGACCTCTTCCGGGTCGATCGAGGGGCGGTTGAGAGTGTCCGGTGCGGCTTGGCTGCCCATGGCTTGTCCTTTGATATTCCCACGGTTCTGGACGGTCGCGAGTCGTCGTCCCTTGCGTTGTGACATTGCATAGCGGCTGTCAGCGCATTAGGACAGGCGACGGATTGGCGCGTCGCGCCTTAATATGGCCGCAGGCCGGGGTGTAATCGAGGCCCGCGCGCAATTATATGCAGCCATAGAGCAGTCGGGGCAGCGAGGGACGGCCTGAATGACACGTGTTGTCGCCAAGTTTGGCGGAACTTCTGTGGGCTCTATCGAGAGAATTCGGCACTCCGCCCGCCTGATCCAACACGCTGTCGAGCAAGGCGAAACGCCGATCGTCGTTGTTTCCGCCATGTCCGGTGAAACCGACCGCCTGCTGGGCCTGTCCAGCGAACTGGGTGGTGGATTGGGCGATCGTGAAACCGATGTCGCCCTGGCCGCTGGCGAACAGGTCTCTGCCTCGCTTATGGCCCTGGCTCTGCGTGAACTGGGACTGAAATCGCGCTCCATCATGGGCTGGCAGGCGCCGGTCGTGACGACGGGCCCCTGTGGCGCTGCCTCCATCGCCGACATGGATGTGCAGATTTTCGAGGACGCGCTGGCGGCAGGCGAAGTGCCTGTGCTGGCCGGATATCAGGGCATTACGCGTGAGGCCGAATTGCGGACGCTGGGGCGAGGTGGAACCGATCTGTCCGCAGCGGCGCTGGCCGCAGCGCTGAAAGCACGTTGTGACATCTATACCGATGTGGATGGTGTCTACACGACCGATCCGCGTGTCGAGCCGCAGGCGACGCGCCTGGACGCCGTCAGTCATGACGAAATGCTGGAGCTCGCCAGCCAGGGCGCGAAAGTCCTGCAGCCGCGATCTGTCGAGTATGCCAAGGCCCAGGGCGTCGAGATGAAAGTCGTCTCCAGCTTTGCCGCGCCGGGAGAAAGTCGGGGGACCCATGTTGTGCCTGAGCGAGCGCTGGGCGAGCGCCGACTGGTCAGTGGTGTGGCCTATGCCCGTGACCAAGCGCGTATTGCGCTGTTGGGCGCGACGGAGCCGAGCCGTCTTGCGGAAACCGTGTTCGAGGCGCTCGCGAATGCAGGCATTGGCGTGGACATGATCGTCCAGGCGCATGGCCGCGATGACGGCCGCCATAATCTCGAGTTTTCGGTTTCCCAGCGTGATCTCAGGGGCGCGCTGGCGGCGGTTGAAGAGGCCGCGGACGGATCCGTGCTTTCGCATGAGACCGGTCTGGCAAAGGTTTCCGTTGTCGGGGCAGGCCTGCGCCAGCGCGCCGACATCGCCCGTTCCCTCTTTGGAGTTCTCGGCCAGGCAGGAATCGCCGTAAAGGTCCTTGCAACTTCGGAGATCAAGATTTCTGCACTGATCGAGAATGATGCTGTGGAGCAGGCTGTGCGGGCCTTGCATGCAGCTTACGGACTGGACCATATCAACGCATGACCGAAACGACCCAACCGGCCGTCAGGGATCCCCGCAGGCTGCTGACGCGCATGCGCGAGCTTATGGCCGTGCAGGAAAATGCGCAGGAGCGACTGGACCACCTCACCGACATGATTTCGGAGGAGGCGGGCTGGGATGTGTGCTCGATCTACCTGTCGCGAAAATCCAGCTCGCTTGAGCTGTGCGCGACGCACGGTCTGAAAACCGAGTCCGTTCACAAGGTTCGTCTCAAGCCGGGCGAGGGCCTTGTCGGCCTGGTCGCCCGCAATGCCCGTCCGTTGACGACATCAAGCGCCAGCCAGCATCCGGCCTTCTCCTACAAGCCGGAAACCGGTGAGGAACCCTTCGACACCTTTGTCGGTGTTCCAATTCTGCGCGGTGGTCGCCTGGTGGGGGTCCTGACGGCCCAGGCGGCGGCCAAGCGGGAGATTTCCGAGGAGGAAGTCGAGACGCTGCAGACCGTCGCCATGGTCCTGGCCGAGATCGTCGCCAGTGGCGATATCGCCGAAGCCGAGGAAATGGCGGAACTGGATGTTCGCCAGTCCAAGCCGGAGCGTTTCCAGGGCGGGGCCTTCGCCAGCGGTCTGGCCAAGGGCGTTGCTGTCCTGTTCGAGCCGCATGTCGGCACGGACCATCTGATCGCCGACGACATGGAGCGCGAGGAGCTACGGCTCGAACTGGCGCTGACCGCCTTGCGGGCCGCCGTGGACGAGATGCTCGAGGGTGGCCGCGGTGCCTTTGGTGGCCCAACCCGCGAAGTCCTGCAGGCGTATCGCATGTTTGCCCAGGACCGGGGCTGGCTGGAACGTCTGCGCGAGGCCGTCCGTCTTGGTCTGACTGCCGAGGCTGCGGTCGAGCGGGTGCGAAACGAGAACCGTGCCCGCCTGATGAAGTCGCCGGATCCGTATTTCCGCGATCGCCTGCATGATCTGGAAGACCTTGCCAACCGCCTGCTGCGGCACCTGGACGAGGCCTATACGGGCGCCAGCATCAAACTGCCGGACAATGCGATCATCGTGGCCCGCAATCTGGGCCCCGCGGAAGTGCTCGATTTCGATCGTGACAAGCTCAAGGGCATAGCCTTGGAGGAGGGGTCTGCCTCCTCGCACGCCGCCATCGTCGCCAAGGCGCTCGGCATCCCGCTGGTCGGCAATCTGGAGGGCGCGCTCGACCGCGCCGAGGATGGCGACCCGCTGATCCTGGATGGCGAGTTTGGCCTGCTGCACATTCGACCCACCGATGATGTTGTCGCGACCTATGACGAACGCATCGAGGCTCGTTCGGCCCGTCAGGAACGTTACGCCCAGCTGCGCGGTCCGGCCCGGACCCTGGATGGACGTGAGGTCACGGTTCAGATGAATGCCGGCCTGCTGATCGAAATGACACAGCTGGAAGAACTGGGCGCCGATGGTGTGGGGCTGTTCCGCACCGAATTCCAGTTCATGGTCTCCGATACCCTGCCGCGCCTAGACGAGCAGGCCACAGTCTATCGATCTGTTCTGGAAGCTGCCGGGGACAAGCCGGTGGTGTTCCGCACGCTGGATCTGGGCGGCGACAAGGTAGCGCCTTTTGCGCCATCAGCTGTTGAACCGAATCCGGCGCTGGGCTGGCGGGCCATCCGCATGGGGCTCGATCGGCCCGGCCTGCTGCGTTACCAGCTGCGGGCGCTGATCGGGGCTGCGGCCGGCCGGTCGCTGAGAGTCATGTTCCCGATGATCGCCGCGCCGTGGGAAATGCGCGCGGCGCGCGACATGCTCGATCGCGAACTGCGTCAGGCGGAAAAGCGGGGACACGAACTGCCCAGCGAAGTCCAGGTCGGCATGATGCTGGAAACTCCCGCCATCGCCTGGGCCATGGAGCAAGTCGTTGACATCATCGATTTCGTGTCCGTCGGCGCCAATGATCTGATGCAGTACTTCTTCGCGGCGGACCGGGACAATGCCCGTGTCTCGGATCGGTACGATGTGTTGAGCCCGCCCGCCCTGGGACTGTTCCAGCAGATCAGCCAGACCTGTCAGAAATACGAGATTCCGGTCTCTGTTTGCGGTGAAACCGCCTCCCGTCCGCTCGAAGCTGCGGTGCTGATTGCTCTTGGTTTCCAAAGCCTTTCCATGTCCGCCTCAAATATCGGTCCGGTCAAAAGCATGATTTCGCAAATGAATGCGAACAAGCTTGGCACCTGGATTGCTGATCACATGAATGAACCGGTCAATAGCTTGCGTTCGATGATGCTCGAAGCAGGTGAAGAGGCCGGGCTGCCAGGTGCGGCAGTTGATAATGTGGTTAAGATTTGATCTAATCGAGGTGCGCGAGCTGAGGGGGCTATTCAGATTGCGCATTTGGGTGAGGTCGCTCTTGAAATGAGCGATGGGTGGTAATGTCGAGTCAAGCTATGAGCACGGGCTTTGTCCCAGTTGATGCTGTGTTTGCAGATGAAGGCGTAGATATTCTCCAGCTTTCTGCAGGTGAACGCCTGCGTGAGGCGCGTGAAAAAGCTGGGCTGAGCCTGGATGAGGCCGCCACCCAGACCCGTATCCGCAAGGATTATCTTGAAGCGATTGAAACCATGGATCCGCGCGGCCTTCCGGCGCGTGCCTATGCTATTGGTTATCTGCGGACCTATGCCGGTTTCCTGTCCCTGGACAGCATCGCCATCGTTGACCAGTTCAAACGTGAAGTGGATACCGAAACAGGTCGTGCCCAGCCGACGGCTGCGGCCCAGACCCGTCGCGAAATCAAGCTGCCACGCGGTGTTTTTGGCGCTGCCATGATCCTGGCCAGCGTTGCGGCTGTTGCCTTCTGGTATGCCGAGCAGGCAGGCAATGACACCGGCCTGACCAATATGCCATCGCCGCCGGACGCTGCTCCGGCCTGGGCGCGCGAGGATTTCGCCGCCAATCGCCAGCCGGTGACGGTCGCCGATATCTGGTCGGACCTGCCGCTGGGAACGGCCACCGTGGCACAGGACGTGATCATGCGGGCCACAGCGCCGACCTGGTTTGAAGTGCGCGACGCCTCTGGCCGTGTGCTTTTTGCGCGTGAGCTGGCGGCAGGTGAAGCCTATCGGGCCCAGGAAGACGGTCTGACCGTTTCCGCCCGCAATGCCGGTGCCATCCAGCTGGAGGTAGACGGCGAGCTTGTCGGTTCGCTGGGCGAGGAAGGCCTATCCGTAGAGAACCAGCCGGTTCTGGCCCAGGCGGAAACTGCACAAGGTGAGCGCTAAGCGAGTTCATCCTCTCGAAAGCGCCACATGAAGCCGCTATATCGGGTCTGAAACCTGATTGGAGCGTTTTCGCATGTCCGACCTCAGCAAAGATCCGCGCAGCGTTCGTCCGTGGCGCATGATCGAGCGTCGCAAGAGCCGCAAGATCAAGGTCGGTGATCTGCAGGTCGGCGGTGATGCGCCGATTACCGTCCAGACCATGACCAATACCGTGACTGCCGATGCCGGCGCGACGATCGACCAGATCCGTCGTTGTGAAGAGGCCGGCGTCGATATGGTGCGTGTGTCCTGTCCGGACGAGGCGTCGACTGCCGCGTTCCGGGAAATCGCCCGCGCAGCGACCGTGCCGCTGATTGCCGATATCCATTTTCACTACAAGCGCGGTATCGAGGCGGCAGAGGCGGGCGCAGCCTGCCTGCGCATCAATCCGGGCAATATCGGTTCGATGGACCGGGTAAGGGATGTCGTCCAGGCCGCGCGCGATCATGGCTGTGCCATCCGCATCGGTGTGAATGCCGGTTCGCTGGAAAAACACCTGCTGGAAAAATACGGCGAGCCCTGTCCAGAGGCGATGGTGGAAAGCGCGCTGGACCACGCCCGCATCCTCGAGGATCTCGATTTCCGCGATTACAAGATCTCGGTGAAGGCGTCCGACGCCTTCCTGACCGTGGCCGCTTATCAGGCTTTGTCGGAAGCGACTGATGCGCCGCTGCATCTTGGTGTCACCGAGGCCGGCGGGCAGCGCATCGGCACGGTGAAATCCTCCATCGGTATCGGCTCCCTCCTATGGGCGGGCATCGGTGACACCATCCGTGTGTCCCTGTCGGCCGAGCCGGAGGAAGAGGTCCGTGTCGGTTTTGATATCCTCAAATCGCTGGGCCTGCGCACGCGAGGCGTCAATATCATCGCCTGTCCGTCCTGCGCGCGTCAGGGGTTTGACGTGATCCGCACGGTGCAGACGCTGGAAGAGCGTCTGGCGCACATTTCCGAACCCATTTCGCTGTCCATCATCGGCTGTGTCGTCAATGGTCCGGGTGAAGCGCTGATGACCGATCTTGGATTTACCGGCGGTGGTGCTGGCCGTGGCAAGATGTATGTCTCCGGCCGACCCGACCACAATGTCTCCAACGAGGAGATGGTCGAACATATCGTTGAAATGGTTGAGAAACGCGCTGAGGAAATGCGTGCTGAAACCGAGAACGTTTGACGCGATTTTCGCGATTTTCGCTTGCAGACGGGCGCACCAATCGTCACGGTAAAGTGATGCTTCGGGCTCAAGACAGATCAATCAGGATACCACGCGAATACTGGCTTTTGCAGAGTCGAGAGTATGCATTTGTGGTCATGGTTGCTGGCCTGTCCGTTATGCTGGTTGTGGTTTTGAATCTTGTCCTGAACGAACTCAGCCTTCCGGATTGGCCATTCAAGGTCATAGCGCTGCTGCCGATTTTTGTCGCAGCCGTCGTTGCAGCCCGGTTCACAGTTCAGCTTGGGTGGAAAGCCTTTGCTCCAACAACTGTGGAACGCGTCCGCTTTCGGCTGGCAAGGCAGCTTCCACGGTCATATTTCCGGGCCAAGCGATTGAGCGGCGCCGGGGTGCGAAAATACAATCCGCTGTACTTTTTCGACGGGCGGTCCCGCTGGCTCGTCCTCACCCATAGTGCCTTATTGGGCGGCTTGGTGGCTTTCGCTCCGTCATTGTTGGCTTCTGTCGGTTTCCCAGGGTTTTCGCCGGATGCTGTGCAGTCCGAGCTGACGGTCATGGCGGTGATGTTCGCTGGTGCGACAGCGGTGCAATACATCACCAGACGGATTCATTGGCATTGGGTTCGTGAGCAGATGAACAAGTATGCGAAGCGTGAAAACGTGGCCCAAGTTGGAGCGCCCGTCTCCATAAATGCCTTGGCTTGGACTGGCAGATCCAGCAGCTCTTGAACGCGCTGCGACGGAAGTCACAACCTAGCGGGACGCTCCCGCAAACCATCCCCCTTTCGCCAAGACTAAACAAAAGCTCATTTGTCCGGCACGGCTGAGCCAGAATAGGCTTATGCTAGGAGTTACATTGCGAGGGACCGGGCCGACAGGGCCCGTGGGAGCTGTTATGCTGGAACTATCCGGACTTACGAAAACCTATGGCAACAAGGTGCGCGCGCTCGATGGCGTGTCGCTTTCCATCCCCAAGGGGATGTTCGGGCTGCTGGGCCCGAATGGCGCGGGCAAGTCGTCGCTGATGCGCACGATCGCCACGCTGCAATCACCGGATCAGGGCAGCCTGACCTTTGGTGATATCGATATTCTCAAGGACCCGCAGGCCCTGCGCGCCACGCTGGGTTATCTGCCCCAGGATTTCGGCGTCTATCCGCGCATGTCGGCGCGCGCCATGCTGGACCACCTGGCTGTGCTCAAGGGCCTGTCGAACGCCAAGGAGCGCAAGACTGTGGTGGAGACACTGCTCGAACAGACCAATCTGTCCCAGCACGCCAACAAGGCCGTTGCCAGTTATTCCGGCGGCATGCGCCAGCGTTTCGGCATCGCCCAGGCCTTGCTGGGTGACCCGCAGCTGATCATCGTCGACGAGCCGACTGCCGGCCTCGACCCGGAAGAGCGTAACCGCTTCCACAACCTGCTGTCTGAAATCGGTGAGAATGTCGTGGTTATCCTGTCCACGCACATCGTTGAAGACGTGGCTGACCTGTGTCCGCAAATGGCCATCATGAACCGCGGCCAGATTGTTTCTGCCGGAGCGCCGAATGACCTCATTGCAGATCTGAACGGCAAGGTCTGGGCAAAGACAATCGAGAAATCCGAGTTGGCGGGCCTGCGTGGCAAGTACCAGATCATCTCCGAGCGTCTGACGGTCGGTAAGGTGCGTATCCACGTATTGGCGGACAGCGACCCGGGTGATGGCTTTGAATCCATCCAGCCGGATCTGGAAGACGTCTATTTCGCCACCATCCGTGGTGGTCAATCCGAAGCGGCTGCGGCCTGATTTCAAACCCTGTCTGAAAGGAGCACGTCATGCTCTCCAAGATCGCCGGGTTTGAGGTTCGCTATCAGCTCTTCTCTCCCGTATTCATTGCCGTCTTCGCCATCTTCTTCCTGCTGGTGTTTGGCGGTGTCACCATTGACAACATCCAGGTGGGCGGCGGCGGTGCGACGAATATCAATTCGCCCAACGCCCTGACCATCAACATCATGATTTTCTCCCTCTTCGGGGGGCTGATCCCGGCGGCGTTTCTGTCGTCCGGCGTAATTCGTGACCGAAGTTTCAAGTCGGAAGAGCTCTTCTTCTCCCGTCCGGTGAAGGAGTTCGACTTTGTCTTGGGACGGTTCACAGGCGGTTTCATCGCGACGGCATTGTGTTTCGCATCCGTACCGCTCGCCTTCCTGATCGGTTCCATGATGCCCTGGCTGGACCAGGAGCTGATCGGACCGACCAATCTGGGCTGGTATCTCTACGTCTATGCCTCCATCGGCCTGGTCAATATGTGGGTCGTGGGCACGGTCTTGTTCGCCGTCGCCAATTTCACCCGCTCCCAGATCTTCGTCTGGGTCGCCTTCCTCGGCCTGTTGGTGCTCTATTTTGTCGGCAGCGCAATCGCCGGCCAGGAGCCGGAATTGCGTGACGAGTTCGCGCTGATCGATCCGTTTGCCTTCAACACATTCGGCGAAGTGACACGCTATTGGACCGCATTCGAGGCCAATACCCAGGTCATTCCGTTCGAGGGGCTGTTCCTGATGAACCGCCTGATCTGGATCGGTATCGGTCTGGCCTTGTTGCTGCTCAGCGTGTTCACTTTCCGCTTCCGCAAGGGCGGTTCGGCGAGCGCGTCCAAGAAGAGCAAGGCGCAGGCGGCTGTTGGACCGAAGAGCGCGATCTCTGATCTTGAACTGCCGCGCATGCAGCCGGTCCTGAACGGGACGACAACGCGTCAGCAGTTCGTCGCGCGCCTCGGATTCGAGGTGAAAGGTGTTGTCCTGAACGTCGCCTTCTGGGTGATCCTGGCGTTCGGTTTGTTCAATACCGTGCCCGGATTCTTCTTCGCCAATGGCATTTACGGCACAGATAATTATCCGGTCACTCGGGTCATGATGAACACCATCAATGGTGCTTATTCGATCATCCCGATCATCATCGTGATCTATTACGCGGCTGAACTGATGTGGCGCGAACGTCGTTTCCGTTTCAACGAAATCACGGATGCGACGCCGACACCGAGCTGGGTATTTATCACCTCGAAATTCCTGGCGATGATGGTCGTCATCCTTTCGCTAGCCGTAGTGGCCGTTGTTGCTGCGGCACTGTCTCAGCTGGCGATGGGTTATACGGCCATCGAGATGGATCAGTACTTCATCCGGTCGGTGATGGAGATCATTGTGCCGGCGGCCTTGCTGTCCGCGCTGGCGATTTTCCTGCAGGTTCTGCTGAATAATCGCTGGCTGGGCATGGCGGCCATGCTGGTCTTCTTCGTGGCTTCGTTGATCATGAGCCAGATCGGTTTTGACCATAATCTCTATCAGTATGGCGGTTCACCCGGAGCTCCGTATTCGGATATGAACGGGTATGGCCACTTCCTGGGCATCTCACTCTGGTTCACGCTGTATTGGAGCTTCTGGGCCCTGTTCCTCATGGTACTGGCCTATCAGCTCTGGAGCCGTGGCGCGCTCACCCCGATCGGTACTCGTCTGAAGAACCTGTTTGTCGGCTTTACCCCCGCAACGGCAGGTCTGGCGATGATTTCGCTGATCGGTGCCGGGGTGACCGGTGGTTGGATCTTCTACAACACCAATGTCATCAACCAGTATGTCTCCGGACCGCAGGCGCGCACCATGCGTGCGGAGTATGAGCGGACCTACGACCATCTCGTAGATCTGCCTCAGCCGACGATCACGGCGACATCCTATGAAGTCGAGATTTATCCGGAAGACCGCCGGTATGAAGCGGTGGGTCAGTATGTGATGGAAAACCAGACCGAGGCGCCGCTGGATACGCTCTGGCTGTCCTATGGCGCGGGCACGACTGTGGTCCGTCAAGAGATGGAAGGCGCAACGCCCGACACGACTGACGAAGGCATGTACATCTATTCCTTCACGCTGGAACCGCCGATGCAGCCGGGCGAAGTGCGGACGCTGGACTTTGAGGTCCATCGCAACAATCCCGGTTTCCGTAACAGCGGCAATGTGACGACGGTCAACTACAACGGCACCTTCTTTAACAACGGCGAGTCCATGCCGCAGATCGGTGTGAACCAGGGATGGTTCCTGCAGGATCGGCAGCAGCGTCGTCGTGAAGGTCTGGAGCCTCTGCCGCGGGCCTATCCGCTTGAGGACGAGCATCGCTGGTTTGAAAGTGGCTTTGGCCAGTCTGCCCACTTTGTCGATTTCCGCACGGAGGTCTGCACCGTGGCGGGCGAAATCGCGGTGGCACCGGGTTATCTTGAGCGGGAATGGTCCGAACAGGACGCATCCGGTCGTGACCGTGCCTGTTACGAGTACATCATGGATCGCCCGATCCTGAACTTCTACTCGTGGCTGTCTGCCGATTATGAAGTTGCCGAACAGGAGTTCGACGGCATCAATCTGCAGGTCTTCTATCACCAGCCGCATGACTGGAATGTCGAGCGCATGATTGAGGCTTCGGCTGACTCCCTGCGTTACTTCTCCCAGGTGCACAGCCCGTTCCAGTACAGCCAGTTCCGTATTCTGGAATTCCCATCCTATCAGACCTTTGCCCAATCCTTCCCGAACACGATCCCGTATTCGGAAGGCATTGGTTTCATCGGTGATCTGACGGATCCGGACGCCATTGACTATGTCTACTACGTCACCGCGCACGAAGCGGCGCACCAGTGGTGGGCGCACCAGGTGATGGCAGCCAATGTCCAGGGTGGCACGATGCTGATCGAATCCTTCGCTCAATATTCTGCGCTGATGGTCATGCGCCAGGAGTATGGCGAGGACGCGATGCGTCGCTTCCTCAAATACGAGCTGGACAGCTATCTGGGATCGCGTGGTTCAGAAGCCATCGAGGAGCAGCCGCTCTATCGGGTCGAGAACCAGCAATACATCCACTATCGCAAGGGCTCTGTGATCATGTACGCCCTGCAGGACTATATCGGTGAAGACACCGTGAACCGTGCCCTGCAGCGTCTGATCGAGGAGCGGGCCTTCTCGTCCGAACCCTATGCCACCACGCTCGATTTCCTGCGTATACTACGCGAGGAAGCCGGTCCGGAGTGGGATAGTGTGATCACCGACTTCTTCGAGCGGATCATCCTGTTTGATCTGCAGGTCACCGACGCGACGGCGACGCAGCGGGAAGATGGCCGCTGGGATGTCGTGATCGATGTCGAGGCCCGCAAGTTCGAGGCTGATGGCGAAGGCCAGCAGACCGAGGAGGCGATCGACTATCTGATCGATATCGGGGTGTTCACCCGTGATCTCGAGGGAGCTATCGAGGGTTCCGACCACGTGCTCTACATGGAGAAGCACCGTGTGAACGAGAACACGATGCGGTTCGAGCTGATCGTTGACGAGGAGCCGCTTTATGTCGGTATCGATCCGTACAACAAGCTGGTCGATCGTAATTCCGACGACAACCTGTCGCGCGTGACGATCGAGTAAAACCGATCAGCGTTTCACGCTTGAAATGAAAAGAGGGAGCGGGCCTAGTTCTGCTCCCTTTTTGATTCCGGGAGACATCATGACCACGCTGTACGGGTTGAAGAATTGCGACACCTGCAAGAAAGCCATGAAGGCGATGGATGCGGCGGGCACGGCCTACACATTTGTCGACATCCGCGCCGAGGCTGACCTGGCGGCGAAGGCACCGCTCTGGCTGGAGGCTGTGGGTGCCAAGGCGCTGGTGAATACCCGCTCGACCACGTGGCGCGGTCTGGACGAGGCCCAGCGGGCGCGTGTCGAGACGGATGCGGCGGGCTTGCTGGCGGAAAACCCGACCCTGGTCAAACGCCCGGTGATTGAACATGCGGGCGAGGTGCGTGTCGGCTGGACGGCGGCGAGCCAGGCGGGGCTGGTCTGAGATGGACAAGGCGCTGAAAGCGGGCTGCGAGCTGGATCTGGGTTTCCCCTTTCACCGACCGGAAACACCGGCGCAGCGCCTGCGCGCGATTGCGGACTGGATGGAGGCGGACGGCAAGGGCTGGGAACTCTATGTCACCGGCGAGACCGCCCAGGCGCTGGAACAGCGCATCGCCGAACTGACCGGAAAGCCGGCTGCGGTCTGGATGCCCACCGGAACGATGGGCCAGGCGTTGGCGGCGCGGCTGCATTGTGAAAGCCGGGGCAATTACCGCCTCGCCCTGCACCCAAATTCCCACCTCCTGCTGCACGAGCAGGAGGGCGCGCGTTATGTGCACGGGCTCGACCCGGTCGAGATGGGGGAGTGGGCCAAGGTGCTCACCGCAAGTGATCTGCCCGACAATGCCGGTTGCGCGATCGTTGAGCTGGGCCAGCGCCATAATGGTGGTCTCCTGCCGCGCTGGGGTGTGCTGGAAGCGCTCAAGGCGCGGGCTGCCGAGCTGGACCTGCCCCTGCACATGGACGGCGCCCGCCTGTGGTCAACCCGGCCGCATTTCGACGATCGTTCCTATGCCGAGATCTGCGAGGGTTTCGCCTCGGTCTATGTCTCGCTCTACAAGGATATTGGCGCGATTGGCGGGGCGGTCCTGGCCGGGGAAGAGGCCTTTATCGAACAGATGCGCACCTGGCGCGCCCGGCTGGGCGGCATGTTTCCCATGGCCTGGCCGAACACGGCCGATGCGCTGCGCCTGCTGGACGAACAGGTTGAATTGATGCCGGAACTGGTGGCGCGGGCGAGGATGCTGGGCGACGCGATTGACCGGCTGGACGGTCTGTCGGTGACGCCCTCCCCAGTGCAGACCAATCTCTTTCACGTCGAGGCTGATGCCTCGGTCGACGCTATTGATGCCGCGCGTGATGCGGTCGCGCGTGACCATTGCGTCTGGCTGTTTTCACGCTGCTGGGACTTGCCACAACAGGAGCGTCCGGCCATCGAGGTTACGGTGGGTGCCAAGCTCTACGACATGCCGCCGGAACGTGTGATCGAGGCGTTTGCCGGGCTGGCCAGGCGGCTGGCCTAGTCGACGATCGCAAACATCTCCAGCACGCGTTCGATCACTGCGCCGTCGCGTTCAATGATCAGGGGCAGGGTGTTTGCCTCGGGCGGATTACAGCCGCGTTCACCGATCGGTGTGCCGTGGAAATGGGTGATCAGATCGCCTGCGCGAATATCGACCCGTGAGGCCGGCGTGTTCGGCAGGATGTCGGCGACGCGGAAGCCGTTCGGCTCGGGCTGAAAGACCATGCCGTGGCTGACGACCGGTTCAAACGTGATCGGTGCGTCCGGATCGATGCGTTCGATACGCACACGTTCGCGGCGCTGGTCAAAGGTCCAGATGAAATGTTGCATGATCTCGCCACCGATCAGCTCGGTGCCGGGAGTGGACTGGATGGTCGGGGTGACCAGCTCGTTGGGGCCAAACCGCGCATTCTCGCTGAGCCGGGCCGAAGAGCGGCGCTCGATATGATTGAGCCGGAAGGAGGCGCCGGACGCGACGGGATCGGCGGTCGTCTCGAAGCGGTCGATATGATTGACCGAAAAGCCGGAGAGCGCCGCGCCGCTATCGATCAGCATGCGCCGGGTACGGTTGGAAAACTCGATCCGCAGCCAGGGGCGGTCATCCGGTCCGCTGGCATTGAACACGGTCTGGCAGTCCGGTCGCGGCAGTTCCCCCGGCTCGATACGCATTTCATCGCGGGCATAATCCAGCGTCAGCAGATAATCATCAAAGGCATCAAAGGCGAGAATGCCATCGACCTCCCGGCCCAGGGCCAGGGAGAGATGATCGAGATCCTGTACACGGGCGCGCAGGCTGGTCACCCGCAGCGGGCCCATCGACATTTCCGGAAAGTTCGCGCGCTGGCCCTCGCGCACACGGGTGGAGGAAATGCGCGCCACACTGTCCGGATCGACATAGGTGGTTGAGGCGCCGGTGTCATAGATGAACCAGAGCGTCCGGTCTTCCGCGCCATCTTCGCCGGGGCGCAGGGTCACCGGGACAAAGAAATAACCGCGACACATCTCGCTGGGCACGGTGATCGGGAATTCGGGCTCATTGCCGGACACGGTTTCCGCGACGGGCTGGTTCGTAAGGGCGAGCGCAAGCAGTGCGAACTTCATTTGCATATTCCTCCTCCGCCGGAAGCAGGATAGAGGAGTTGGGTGGGGTTCCAACAGGGATTGATCTCGATGAAATCCATTTGCGTCTACTGTGGTTCCAATCCTGGTAAGAAGCCGGTCTATGTCACCGCTGCGCGCAAGGTCGGCCAGGTGTTGGCGCGGCGCGGGATCGAAGTCGTCTATGGCGGGGGCCAGGTTGGCCTGATGGGCGAGGTCGCCGACGCGGCACTGGACGCCGGCGGGCGTGTCGTCGGTGTCATCCCCGAATTCATGGCGCTCAAGGAAATCGCCCACATGGATCTTTCCGAGCTGCACGTCGTGCAGTCCATGCACGCGCGCAAGGCCAAGATGGTCAAGCTTTCAGACGCTTTCATTGCCCTGCCGGGCGGGATCGGCACGATGGAGGAGATGTTCGAGATCTGGACCTGGGGACAGCTCGGCCAACACCGCCACCCGGTCGGTCTTTTGAATGTGGACGGCTATTATGATGACCTGGTCGGCTTCCTCGACACGATGACGGAACAGGGTTTCCTGGCGCCTGAACATCGTGGCGCACTGAAGGTGGATGACCGGGTGGAAGGCCTGCTGGAACAGTTTGATAGCTATGAGGCGCCTGCCGCGGATGTGCGCCTGAAAACATTGCAGACCTGACAACCGGAATTTCGCTCGCTTTTTTCCGGCGAAGCGCTCTAATCTCCGACCCGACTGGTTGGTTTTTCAGGGGGCAATTCGATGAATTCCATTCTCACACCTATGTTGGCATTGATCATCTGGACCTTTGTCATGTGGTTCTGGATGTATGCGACCCGAATCCCCGCCATGCAGAAGGCAGGCATCAATGCCGCCAAGATGAAAGCCAAGTCCGAGATGGATGTGCTGCCCATCGAGGTGAAGCGCATCGCGGACAATTTCAATCACCTGCACGAACAGCCCACCATCTTTTTCGCGCTGGTCATCTATTGCCACCTGGCCGGCGTCGCGGACGGTCTGAACATCGCCCTGGCCTGGGCCTATGTCGGCCTGCGTGTTTCACACAGCCTGGTGCAGGCCCTGTGGAATTTCATACCTGTGCGCTTCTTCATCTTCGCCGCCAGCACCATCGTCATGATGGTCATCGGTGTGCGGGCAGCGCTGGCGCTGGGATAACAGCGTCAAGGCATTTCCAATTGTCGCGCGCAATGATACCTCACGCCCATGCACGCACCTGAAGCCCGACTCGAACAAGTCATCGACCGATTTGACCAGGTCGAAGCCCGTCTTGGCGCTGCCGCCGATGCGGAGGAGATCGTCAAACTCTCCAAGGAACACGCCGAGCTTCGCCCGGTGGCCGAAAAGGCTGCCGAGCTGAAAGCGGCGCGTCAGGAACTCATCGATCTCGAGGAGATGATGAATTCCGACGATGCCGAGATGGTGGAAATGGCCAAGGACGAGTTCTACGAGCTGAAGGAGCGCCTGCCCGAGCTGGAGCACGGGATGAATCTCCTGCTTCTGCCCAAGGACAAGGATGACAGCGCCAACGCCCTGGTCGAGATCCGGGCCGGAACCGGTGGTGACGAGGCGGCGTTGTTCGCCGGCGATCTCTATCGCATGTATGAGCGTTACGCCCAGCTGCAGGGCTGGACCTGGGAGCTGGACAGTGCGTCGGAAGGCGAGCATGGCGGCTACAAGGAAGTTATCGCTTCTGTTTCCGGAGCGGGCGTGTTCGGGCGTCTGAAGTTTGAAAGCGGCGTGCACCGTGTCCAGCGTGTGCCGGCGACGGAAAGCCAGGGCCGTATCCACACGTCTGCGGCGACGGTGGCGATCATGCCCAAGCCGGACGATATCGAGAGCGGGCTGGATATGAGCGAGGTTCGTGTCGACACGATGCGCGCGTCCGGTGCCGGTGGCCAGCACGTCAACAAGACCGAATCCGCGGTTCGCATGACCCACTTGCCGACGGGCATCATGGTGGTCTGCGCCGAGAAGTCCCAGCACCAGAACCGCGCGAAGGCCGCGGAACTGCTGGCGGCCAAGCTCTATGACATGAAACGCGAGGCGGCTGCGGCTGAACGCGCGGCGGAACGCAAGGACCAGATCGGCTCCGGTGACCGTTCCGAACGTATCCGCACCTATAATTATCCGCAGGGCCGTGTTTCGGACCACCGCATCAATCTGACACTCTACAAGCTGGACCAGATTGTCGCCGGAGACGGGCTGGACGAAGTGGTGACTGCTCTGATCTCCGAGGACCAGGCTGCGCGTCTGGCCGCGATGGAGCAGGACGGGTAGTTTTCCTTCCCCTTGATGGGGAAGGTGGACCCGATGAAATCGGGTTCGGATAGGGTGACGTGCCGAAGGCACGAAGCCAGCGGTCGTTTTTGCGGCTGCGCCGCGCACCCACTTCCCCCGGACGGGTCCGGGGACCTCGCCCATCAAGGGCGAGGAGCTAGACAGGCTGAGCCACCGTGAACTCCGATTTCGACAAAATGGTCGTGGATGCCCGCACCGTCTTTGACGCCAGCGCCAGCAAGCCCCTGCGCGATGCCTGGGCTGAGCTGGGCCTGGTGGAGGTGCGTGCGGACCTGGTCAGACGCCTCGGCGAGGCCGGCATTGGCGAGGCCGAGACGGATACACGTTTTCTGCTGGCGCATGTGCTGGCGCCCGCCGGTTTTGCGGAGGCCGTGGCAGACCCGGCGCTGTGTTCCTGGCAACAGATCAGCCATCTGGCCGAGCTGGCCTGGGAGCGTATCCACCGCAAGCCGATGTCACAGGTTCTGGGCACCCAGCCCTTCTGGACGCTCGAGCTGGAGGTCACAGGCGATGTGCTGACCCCGCGCGCGGATACCGAAACCCTGGTCGAGGCGGTGCTGAAGGAACGGGCAGACGAGACCGCGCGTGTGCTGGATATCGGCACCGGTTCCGGTGCGATCCTTTTGGCCCTGCTCAGCGAGCGCCAAGCCTGGCAGGGCGTCGGCGTGGATGTATCCGAGGCGGCCCTGGATGTCGCGGCGAGGAATGCACGCCGTTGTGGTCTGGATGAGCGGGCTGAATTCCTGCAGGCGAGCTGGGGGCGGGGACTGCCGGCCGCGACGTTCGACATCCTGGTGTCCAACCCGCCCTATATTCGCTCTGATGTCATGGAGACGCTGGATCCGGAAGTACGTGATTACGAACCGCACCTGGCGCTGGACGGTGGCTTGGACGGGCTGGATGCCTATCGCGCCATCCTCGAGGAGGCGCAGGGCCTGGTCAAACCCGGCGGGCTGGTGGCTTTCGAGATCGGTTATGACCAGGGCGAGGCGGTGAGCGGGCTGCTGGGCGCTCAAGGCCTGTCGGGAATCGCCATAATCAAGGATCTGGCCGGGCATGATCGTGTCGTGCTCGGGTCTTTGTCATAAAGAAACGGCTAAAAGGGCTTGGAAAGCTGCAAAGGGCGGTCTAGGTTCCGTTCATCAGGTGGACGCGCCTTGGGGGCCGTGCGCGGCCGGATGAACCACCTGACAGATCCGGCTAATTGAACAACCCCGAACAGGCGACAGGCTTATCATTGCAGCTGCACGGTTAGGCCAGAGGTTATTACCGCTGTTTACACAGGGAACGACGATATGAAGCGTCAGCGCGGTCGAGGTCGGAAACCAGGCAATCCTGCGAACCGGACCTTTGAGAGCAATGGTCCTGAGGTGAAGATCCGGGGCAATGCGACCCAGATCCACGACAAGTATCTCCAGCTGGCGCGCGATGCGTCCTCCTCGGGCGACCGCGTCCGGGCCGAGAACCTGTATCAGCACGCCGAACACTATTACCGCATCATCCAGGCCAACCAGCCCAAGCGCGATCCCGCTGCTGAGGAAGGTGCCGAGAACGCGGAAGCCAATGGCGAGAACGCCGAGGGCGAGGACCAGTCCCAGGGCGAGGGCAATGACCGTCGCGGTCGTGGCCGTGGTCGCGGACGTGGCCGCCGCCAGCAAGAGGATAATGCAACGCCGGAAGGCGAGCAGTCCGAAGCGGCCAAGGCTGATGGCGAAGAGTCGTCCGAGGAAGCCGCTGCGGCTCCGGAAGGTGATGAGGAGGCTCCGCGCCGCCGCACCCGCCGCCCGCGTCGTCCGCGCGCATCTGAAGGTTCCGACGGCGCTGAAGCGTCTGCCGAAGCCGGCGAAAAATCCTCCGAGGACAGCGAAAGCGAAGCTGCTTAAACGCTGTAGGTTTCAAGATTTGAACCCGCGATTGCCTGGCGATCGCGGGTTTTTATTTGCCTGAAACTCTGTCCCCTGCCGCGACGCTGCCGCCGCGTTCCACCGATACATACACACCGCAATCCATGTGCCCGAAACTGTCGAACAGGGCCTTGGGGATGTCGGCGTCCCTGGCCGCGGTGACAGGGTTGATGCTGGTCGCGACACAGCGGCGGATGCGGGCGCGGATCTCGACCTCGGCTTCGCCAATCACCAGGCGTTCGCCCACCATGTCCAGCTCGGCCCAGGGTTCCAGGTCATCGATCAGCAGATTGCCGCGAAAGCGGACCGGATCGAGCGCCTGGCCGGTGCGTTCCGCCAGATCGCGCACCGAGGCAAGATTGATGATGGACGGGTAGGGATCGGGGATATCGGTCATGGCCTGGCTGCCCGCCTGAATCAGGCGCAGGCGTCCGCGGACCTGGTCCGACAGGGCCTGGCTGAGATGGTCGAACAGTGCCGCGTGTGTTTCCGCATCATTGAGATCGACCTGGAGGCAGGTGCCATCCGGCGCGATGACGGTCCAGACCTGGTGTTCAGCGTTGAAACGCGTGCTCCAGCCCGCCAGGTCAGACTGGGCGGCGAGCATGAGGAAATTCTTCTTGGAGACATGTCCCGGTGCGGTCGCATCATACTGTCCCGGGCCGTTCTCGATCGCCCAGTGGCGGTCAAATGGCAGGCCTTTTCCCTGTGTCAGCTCGATCTGGTCCAGGACTTGCGGGCTGAACCCTTTGACGGGAAACCGGTGAATGGCGCTAAGCTTGGGCATGAAGGTGGAATCTCCGCTGGGTGGTCAGAATGTCGCGCGACCACCTCTTGTGTGATGGTTGTGCCACACCTACATGCCATACGAAAAGCGAATTTGCCGTGCCTTATCAGGGCGGTCCTTCGCACCCATCTCGCCTCTAACGGGAGATAGACATGGACTTTGAAAACTACACGGACCGGGCCCGGTCCATAATCCAGGCCGCTCAGGGGCTGGCGCTCAAATCCAGCCACCAGCAATTTGCGCCCGAACACATTCTGAAAGCCTTGCTGGACGACGAAACCGGTCTGGCCGGAAACCTCATCCAGGCTGCAGGCGGGCGTTTGCGCCAGGTGCAGGACGCCGTCGACCAGGCCCTCGACGCCATGCCGAAAGTGGAAGGCGGCCAGGGCAAGCTCTATCTCGCCCCGCAAACGGCGAAGGTGTTCGGCGCTGCAGATGACGCCGCCAAGCGGGCCGGCGATCAATTCGTCTCCGCTGAACGTATCCTGCAGGCGATTTCCCTCAATCCCGACAACAAGGCCCATGACGCGCTCAAGGCTGCGGGTGTCACCCCGCAGGCGCTGAACACGGCCATCAATGATCTGCGTGCCGGCCGCACGGCGGACAGTCAGTCGGCGGAAGACAGTTATGAGGCGCTCAAGAAATACGCCCGCGACCTGACGGAAGTTGCGCGCGAGGGCAAGCTAGATCCGGTGATCGGCCGGGACGAGGAAATCCGCCGCGCCATCCAGGTGCTTTCCCGCCGGACCAAGAACAATCCGGTTCTCATCGGTGAGCCGGGTGTCGGCAAGACCGCCATCGCGGAAGGCCTGGCGCTGCGCATCGTCAATGGCGATGTGCCGGAAAGCCTCAAGGAAAAACGTCTTCTCGCCTTGGACATGGGCGCACTGATCGCCGGTGCGAAATATCGCGGTGAGTTCGAGGAGCGTCTCAAGGCCGTGCTGTCGGAAGTCGAAAGCGCCAATGGCGAGATCGTGCTCTTCATCGACGAGATGCATACGCTTGTGGGTGCAGGCAAGACGGATGGCGCCATGGATGCGTCCAATCTGCTCAAGCCTGCCCTGGCCCGTGGTGAACTGCACTGTGTGGGTGCCACGACACTGGATGAATACCGCAAGCATGTTGAAAAGGATGCGGCCCTGGCCCGGCGGTTCCAGCCGGTCATGGTCGAGGAGCCGACGGTCGAGGACACCGTCTCGATCCTGCGTGGCCTGAAGGAGAAATACGAGGTGCATCACGGCGTTCGTATCGCTGATAGTGCCATCGTCTCCGCGGCCAATCTGTCCAATCGCTACATCACCGACCGTTTCCTGCCGGACAAGGCCATCGACCTGATGGACGAGGCCGCCTCGCGCCTGCGCATGCAGGTCGACAGCAAGCCGGAGGAACTCGACGAGATCGATCGCCGGGCTATCCAGCTGAAAATCGAGGCGGAAGCGCTGAAGAAGGAAAGCGATGACGCGTCCCGCGAGCGTTTTGCCAATCTGGGCAAGGAAATCGCCGAGCTCGAAGCCCGGTCCGCCGAACTGACCGCCGCCTGGCGCGCCGAGAAGGACAAGCTGGCCTCGGCGACCACGCTGAAGGAAGGCCTCGAACGGGCGCGCCAGGAACTTCTTGATGCCGAGCGTCGGGGCGACTTGGCCAAGGCCTCCGAGATCAAATACGGCCGTTTGCCGGATCTGGAGCGCAAGCTCGCAGAAGCCGAGCAGCAGGGCGATGAAGACCAGATGGTGCAGGAAGTCGTCGATGACGAGCAAATCGCCCATGTCGTCTCGCGCTGGACCGGTGTTCCGGTGGACAAGATGCTGGAAGGCGAACGCGACAAGCTTTTGCGCATGGAAGACGGATTGCGCGGCCGCGTGATCGGTCAGGAAGAAGCGCTGGTCGCCGTGTCCGACGCCGTGCGCCGTGCGCGTGCGGGTCTGAAGGATCCAAGCCGTCCGATCGGTTCCTTCCTGTTCCTGGGCCCGACCGGTGTCGGCAAGACCGAGCTGACCAAGGCATTGGCCGAATTCCTCTTCGATAACGAGACTGCGGTGACCCGCATGGACATGTCGGAATACATGGAGAAACACTCCGTTGCCCGCATGATCGGCGCGCCTCCGGGTTATGTCGGTTACGAGGAGGGCGGTGCCCTGACCGAAAGCGTCCGTCGCCGGCCCTATCAGGTCGTGCTGCTGGACGAGGTCGAGAAGGCGCACACGGATGTCTTCAACGTGCTCCTGCAGGTGCTCGATGACGGCCGGCTGACCGATGGTCAGGGGCGTACCGTCGATTTCCGCAACACAATCATCATCATGACGTCCAATCTGGGTGCCGAGCACCTGCAACTGGTCGATGATGTCACCGAAGCGCGCGATGGTGTGATGGCGGTGATGCGCGGACATTTCCGGCCGGAATTCCTCAACCGGATCGACGAGACCATCCTCTTCTCCAAGCTCAAGCCGGAGGATATGGGCGCAATTGTCGACATCCAGCTGCGGGGTCTCGCACATCTTCTGGAGGATCGCCGCATGACGATCGAGCTGGACGCTGCCGCGCGTGACTGGCTGGCGGTGAAAGGCTTTGATCCGGCCTATGGCGCACGGCCCCTCAAGCGGGTGATCCAGAAAGAGGTCCAGGATCCGCTCGCCCGCCTGTTGCTGCAGGGCGATATCAAGGATGGCGACGAGATCCGTGTAAGTGCGGAGGCCGGTGTGCTGGTCATCAATGGTGTCGCTGTCAGCGAAGCCAGGCCGGTCAGCGAGACCGTCAACTAGACCCGGAACAAAAAAAAGGGGCTGGATTTCCAGCCCCTTTTCCTTTGTCAGCTGTCCGGTATCAGCAGTCGAGCGCCAATACCGGCTCTCCGTCCGACGTTCGTGCATAGGTTTCGCCGGTTTTTTCCAGCGTGCCCGTGATGCGCTGGCGGAAGGATGAAAACCAGCTGGATTTCACCACATCGATGGGTTCGTCTAGGTGCAGGGCGACCTGGCGGCGACCGCCGGCCAGGTTCTGCAAACCCAGCAAGGTGCCGGTAAAGGCATGGCCGAGATAACGGCCGGTGACGCGGTGGCCGACTTGCAGCCCGGTCTTGCCAGGCTTGTCCAGCGCTGCGCTCATCGTGTTCCAGTCCCGGAAGCCATACTGTTTCGAGACAAGTTCGAGGGCCTCGGAGTGGGACATAAAATTGCCCTCCGCGACCAGGGATTGGCGCAGGCGTTTGGCCTGGGTCTTGATCGTCGAACGATCAGGCAGGTTCAGGGTGTCAGACATCGTCTTTCCTCATGCGTTGCAAGCATGCGTAAAGCGTGATGGGGCTCGCCTTGCCATCGCATCGCATGCCGCGCAGTGCGGAATGGGATCGATGTGATCCGGATTTTCACCATGACCAGAGGTCTGCGAGCGGCGGGCAATCCGGGGCCGGGCTGTCAGATAAGAAGCCCAGCGCGCCGGGTCAAGTCAGACCTTGTTACTGCGCGCCGCCTTCGCCAGCCTCGGCCAACACGGGGCGATTGCTGGAAGCCACACTCGCCGCCGCATCACGGACCGCGATAATACGATCCCGTTCGGCGAAGAAGGCCGGCATCTCGTCATCATCCAGCTGGCGACCTGTCGGCAGGTCCAGCGTCATCGGATTCACCGGATTGCCGTTGAGGTGCACTTCATAGTGCAGGTGTGGACCGGTGGAGCGCCCCGTCGTGCCGACATAGCCGATGATCTGGCCCTGGGTGACCCGTGTGCCGGAGCGAATGCCGCGCGCAAAACCGTTGAGGTGCGCATAGGCAGTCTGGAAACCGTTGGCGTGACGGATACGAATGTAATTGCCGAAACTGCCAAAGCGGTTGGCACGTTCCACGACACCGTTGCCAGCTGCCATGATCGGTGTGCCACGCGGAGCGGCGAAGTCGGTGCCGTTATGGCGTCGTGTATAGCCCAGGATGGGGTGACGGCGGGCGCGTGAGAAATGCGAGGACAGGCGCGCACCATTGATCGGGGTCAGCATCAACAGACGCTGGGCACTTTCGCCCTCGGCGCTGTAATAGCCAACCAGGCCGTCATCGGTCTGGAAGCGGAAGAAATCCATCGGTTCGCCGCGCCCATCATATCGGGCATAGAGAATGTCGCCCGTACGCGCCGTGTCACCTTCCTCGTCGACGAAACGCTCGAACAGGATGTCGAACTCGTCGCCCGGATGGATGGAGCGCTGGAAGTCGATGGCGTAACCCAGAACGGTTGCCAGCTCGACCACAACCCGGTCGGTGGCGCCGGAATTCAGGGCATCAACATAAAGCGATGTGGTGATGGAGCCGGTCGCGCGAACCATTTCGCTGCGGAACTCAGCCGTGGTCTCGCGGGCGCGATAGCCGTTGTCATAGGTTCGAGCGACCGTGATGGAGCGCTCGATATCCGGGCGGAAGGAGAGGCCACGCAGAGAGGCATTTCCAGTGTCCGTGTTTTCCAGATAGATGCTGATTTCCTCGCCCACACGAAGCTGGCGCAGATTGAAAACGTCCCCGAGTGCGGCGATCGCCCGGGCCGCTTCAACACGGTCGACACCGGCATCATCTAGCACGCCCGCAAGCGTGCCTCCGCGCGGTACGGAGCGCTCGATCAGGGCAACCGGTGCGCAGCTATCGCATTCGGCAAAAGCATCGGCGTCAAAGGCGATCGGATCCGTGCGCGGCGCAAAGATGAAGGGCTCGGCGTAAAGGCGCGACGGTTCAACATAGTTTGACGGGGCCGTGGCGCGCTGGACAAGGTCGCGGACGCTGGATGGCGGGACCGGGGCAAGTGCGGCGAACTCAGGTTCGGTGATATCCGTCTCGGCGATGAAGCTGTCAGCTTGAACCGCTGCATCGCGACTGGTCCACAGCGCGATGGCCAGGGCTGCAGAAACACTCAGGGATGCCAGCGCCACAAGGCCGCGGGCCCGGTTCTTGTCGGCTCGGGTAACATCAAATCCGGACATGACTTTGCTATAACTCCGCTCGGTCTCACCTCGGCCTGGCACCGTCTCGATGTCCAGGCGAATTCTTTCTAGCAAGTTCCGCACCGATATGCAGTGCCAAACACGAATTGCAAAGACAGCTCCCCAGCTGTCCGAATCATGTCCTGCCCTGATCTGGTTGCCAAGTCCTTTCCACGCCTTGAATTGCTACAAAGTGTCAAAAAGGGTCAGATTCACGAAGAATCATGTATCCGTATCGCCATGACACAAGAACTGCCTGCCGAACTGGCCTCCGACCAACTGGCCGCGCTGCTGTGCGCGCGTCTCTGCCATGATCTAGTCAGCCCCGTCTCTGCACTGGGTGCTGCGCTGAGCGTTCTGGACGATCCGGACAGCTCTGACATGCATGACGACGCTATGGAGCTGGTTCGTGAAAGTTCACGCCAGGCCCAGGCCAAGCTGGAATTTGCGCGCCTCGCGTTTGGCGCGGGAGGTTCTGCCCCGGCGACGCTGGATACGCGTGAGCTGCAGCGCCTCACCGAGGCGATGTTCTCGGCGGTCAAGCCGGAGATTGTCTGGAAAGTTGAAGCGCCGGGCCTGGAAAAGTCCCCGTCGCGCCTGCTGCTGAATCTGTGCATCATGGGTGTCGACGCTGCGCCACGTGGTGGCACGGTGACCGTCGAGGCCACGGAAACGGCTGGTAGCACACGTATTCGTATCGTGTCTGAAGGGCGTCGCGCCCGGATTGAGGAGGCGGCGGGACAGGCCCTGGACGGCCAGATTCCCGAGAATGGCCTGGACGGTCGTTCCATCCAGCCGTTTTACGCAGGCCTCATCGCACGCAATGCCGGTGGCCGTGTAAGTGCGCGTGCAGATGAAGATCGAGTGGAGTTTGTTGCTCTACTTGAAGAATCTGCAGAGCGCGCGGCGTAATTAATATCCTATAACCACTGTTCGTAACTTTGCTTGGTGCGGGCCAACAGTCCGTTAACCATGCACATGGCACGTTTCGAGGGAATCAGACGCAGTCGTGCGTCCACTCCTAAGATACGAGGCCTGTCATGGATGATCTCATCAGCGAGTTTTTGACCGAGACCGCGGAAAGTCTTGACGTCATCGACTCCGAACTGGTGCGTTTCGAGAATAACCCGGACGATCGGGCGATCCTCGATAATATCTTCCGTCTTCTTCACACCGTTAAAGGTACTTGCGGCTTCCTTGGGCTGCCGCGCCTGGAAGCGGTTGCACACGCAGGTGAAACCCTGCTGGGCAAGTTCCGTGACGGAGAATTGCAGGTTTCGCCACCCATGGTGACCCTGGTTCTGGAGTCGATCGATCAGATCAAGGTGCTGTTGGAATCGCTGGAAGCAACCGGTGCCGAACCGGCCGGCGATGACGGCGCCCTGATCAAGCGTCTCGAAGACGCAGCCATGGGCAAGCTGAATACGGGCGCCTCTGCCGAGGACGCCGCTCCGGCCGAACCGGAAGTGCCTGATGACTACGACCAGGATCTGGGCCGCGAACTGCGCCCGGGTGAAGTCTCTCTCGCCGATCTGGAAGCCGCGTTCCAGAATGCGGAATCAGATGTGCCTGTCGAAAATCCGGCCGATACTGCCGCTGCTGAAAGCGAAGGCCACCTCAAGACCGGTGATTTTGATCCCGATCTGGGCCGCGAACTGCGTCCGGGCGAAGTTTCCGCTGCCGAGCTGGAAGCGGCCTTCGCAGCTGCCGAGCCGGATCCGGGCATGGAGCCGGGCACGCCGGATCTGATCACCAAGGATATGAGCACCGAAGAAGCTCTGGCCACAGCCATGGCGGAGCTCAAGGGCGGCGGTGATGCTGCTTCCGCCGAAGGCGGGCCGCGTGTCCAGCAGACAGTACGTGTCGGCGTTGACGTGCTTGAAGCGCTGATGACGACGGTTTCCGAGCTTGTACTGACACGTAACCAGTTGATGCAGACTGTGCGTGGTCTGGAAGACGATGACCTGAAAGGCCCGCTACAGCGCCTGTCTGCCGTAACCGGCGAGCTGCAGGACGGTGTCATGAAGACCCGGATGCAGCCGATCGGAGATGCCTGGCGCAAGCTTCCGCGCATCATCCGCGATGTTTCCACGGATCTGGGCAAGAAGATCGAACTGGTTATGGAAGGCCAGGATACCGAGCTGGACCGTCAGGTTCTCGAACTGATCAAGGATCCGCTGACCCATATGGTCCGCAACTCGGCCGACCACGGCCTGGAGATGCCGGAAGACCGTGTGAAGGCGGGCAAGACCGAGAAGGGCATCATCAAACTCTCTGCCTATCACGAAGGCGGTCACATCATCATTGCCATTGCCGATGACGGCAAGGGCCTGGACACCAAGCGCATCGGCGACAAGGCCCTGGAAAAAGGCCTGACTACGCACGAAGAACTGTCGCGTATGACCGAGGCGCAGATCCATCGCTTCATCTTTGCGCCGGGCTTCTCGACGGCAGCCAAGGTCACAAACCTTTCCGGCCGCGGTGTCGGCATGGACGTGGTGCGCACGAATATCGAACAGATCGGCGGCGTCGTGGATGTATCGTCCACGACTGGTCGTGGTTCCCACTTCACCATCAAGATCCCGCTGACACTTGCGATCGTTTCCGCGCTCATCGTGGGCTGCCAGGAACAGCGTTTTGCCATTCCGCAGCTGGCGGTTCGCGAGCTGGTGCGTGTCGGCATGGGTTCCGAGCATACGGTTGAGAAGCTCAACGGCGCCAGCGTCATGCGACTGCGTGACCGTCTGATGCCTATAGTCGATTTGCAAGGCGTCCTGCGCCTGGACAGTGGCGATCCGGGGGAAGATGAAGCCGGATTTGTTGTTGTTCTCGATGCGGGCGGCCGCAATGTCGGCGTGGTCGTCGACAATGTTCTCGACACCGAGGAAATCGTTGTGAAGCCGCTGTCGGAAAGCCTGCGCGGCGTCTCCGCCTACTCCGGCGCGACCATCCTGGGTGATGGATCCGTTATCATGATCCTCGACCCGAACGGACTGGCAGGCGATATCGTCTCCGCCATGGAAGAGGAAAGCTCCGCAGAGGCACTTGCAGCAGCCAACAGTGACATGCCTCAAACCCAACGCCTGCTGCTGGTTCGCGCTGGCGGCGAGGAGCCGAAAGCGGTTCCACTCTCTCTCGTCACACGTCTCGAGGAATTCGATCCGGACAACATCGAGCACACGAACGGCCACAATGTGGTCCAGTATCGTGGCCGCCTGATGCCGATCGTACCGCTGGGCGATCAGATCCAGTGCACCGAAGGGCAGCGCCAGCCGGTTCTGGTCTTCGCCGAGAACCACACTTCCATCGGCCTGGCTGTCGACGAGATCGTCGATGTGGTCGAAGAGCGTGTCGACCTGCAGATGGGTTCCGACCGCGAGGGTGTTATCGGTTCCGCCATCATCAAGGGCAAGGCCACGGATGTCGTCGACATCGCCTGGTATCTCGACCAGTCCCGGGCTGGCGATATCCAGCGTCGCACCTCCAAGCGCCGCCGCCGCGTGCTGCTGGTTGACGCGGACGCCTTTGCGCGCCGCATGATCGCACCGCTGCTGGCTGCCGCTGGCTACGACGTCACCCCGACGGGCGGCATGCATGAAGTCAACTCCATCGCCGAAGCCGAGGAGCAGTTTGATGTTCTTGTCGGTGATCCGGCAGCGCTGGCGCGAATCCAGGCGTCTGGCATGTGGGCAGACCTGCCGACTGTCGCTGTCACGGACTGGCCCGATGACGGTAGCGGCGAGGGCCTCACGGCTGTACTGCCGCGTTCCGATCGCAGCGCGCTTATCGCAACCCTTGACCAAGTTTCCCACCAGGAGAATGCGGCATGACCGGTCACCAGAACGATGTGAATGAGCTGAGTGCAGAAGCCGTCAACGAATACGTATCCGTTCGTATCGGCGACCAGCTCTTTGGCGCTCCGGTCAATGCGATCCGCGAGGTATTCACTCCCCAATCCGTCACCGAAGTACCGCTGGCACCGTCAGAAGTCGCCGGACTGCTCAATCTGCGCGGTCGTATCGTCACCGCAATTGACGCACGCCGCCGCCTTGGACTGCCGCCGCGCGAGGCCGGAGATGCTGGAATGGCACTCGGTGTGGAGCGTGGTAGCGAAATCTTTGGATTAATCGTGGACAGTGTTGGTGAGGTTCTTCGCAGACCAAGCGCTGAACTCGAACCAGTGCCCGCTCATGTCGACGCAACTTTCCGTTCGATGGTCAAGGGTGTGCACAAACTGGAAAAAGAACTTTTGGCGGTTCTGGATGTATCTGCCGTGATCGGTTCGGCAGCCGGAGCTGAAGCCGCGTAAGGGGAAAGTGGATGAAAACTTGTCTCGTAGTGGACGACAGCCGCGTAATTCGCAAAGTCGCCCGCAAAATCATCGAAGAGCTCGATTTCGAGTGCGTCGAAGCCGCAGATGGCTCCGAAGCCCTGGAAGCGTGCCGCAAGCAGATGCCGGATGCGGTTCTGCTCGACTGGAACATGCCGGTCATGAACGGCCTGGACTTCGTCAAGGCGCTTCGCCGAGAGGAAGCCGGTGATCAGCCGGTGGTCGTGTTCTGTACGACTGAAAACGACATGGCGCACATCACCGAGGCACTTCGTGCCGGTGCCGACGAATACGTCATGAAGCCGTTTGATGGCGACATCATCGAATCGAAATTTCAGCAAACCGGTTTGTTGCGCGCGTCCTGAAGGGGCACTGAATGTCTGCCAATCCGTCACAATCTGCAGCATCCCAGTCCATAGCGCGGGTGCTGGTCATCGACGACTCCGCGGTAGCGCGGGGGCTGATGACCCGTTGGATCGAGGAAGACCGAGATCTCGAACTGATCGGCTCCGCTGTCGACGGTGAGCAGGGTCTCGAGCGCGCCAAGGAGTTGCAGCCGGACCTGATCGTTCTTGATGTCGAAATGCCGAAAATGGACGGCCTCGCAGCACTTCCCCTGCTGCTCAAGGCGGTTCCGACCTGCAAGGTCGTGATGGCATCCACCCTGACCCGACGCGGCGGTGAGGTGACGATCCGCGCCCTCTCCATGGGCGCCGCAGACTACACGCCAAAACCACAGGCCGGCCGTCTGGCTGGTGCGGATGAGTTCCGCGACACGTTGATTTCCAAGCTGAAGGCGCTTGCGCCGCGCAAGCGTATGGAATTGCCTGCGGGCAAGGTTGCCCAGCCGGGACAACCGACAGGCCGGACCTTCCGTGCGCCGACGGCCAAGGAGAAGGCTCCCGCCAAACGCGCCTTTGCCCCGGTTGCCAGGTCGCCGATCGCGCGTGGAAATACGCCCAAAGCCAAGGGCATGCCCCAGATTATCGCCATCGGTTCTTCGACCGGTGGTCCGCAGGCCCTGCGCGAGGTGATCGAGGCTGTACCCGCTGATATCAAGGCGCCGATCGTATTGGCACAGCATATGCCGGCGCTGTTCACGAAAATTCTGGGTGAACATCTCACCAAGGCAGGCAAGCTGACCTGCAAGGAAGCAGTGGACAAGGAGCGCCTGAAACCGGCGACCCTTTACATTGCACCAGGTGATTTTCACCTGACGATCCGCAAGGATGCCGGCGGGTATTATGCCTGCCTGGATCAAACGCCGCCGATCAATTTCTGTCGGCCGGCCGTTGATCCGCTGTTCCAGTCTGTTGCCGAAGCGACCTCGGGCGTGGCGCTGGGCGTGGTGCTGACCGGAATGGGACATGATGGCCGGGAAGGCGCGCGAGCACTGCGAAATGCAGGCGGCACGGTCCTGGCTCAAGACGAAAAAACCAGTGTTGTATGGGGCATGCCCGGCGCCGTTGCCGAGGCCGGTCTGGCGGATGAGATCCTCCCCCTGAAGGACATGGGATCTGCCATTGTACAACGCGCGAAAGGTGGGCTGTAAAATGATCAAACAAGACGACATCACATTCGTCGCCGCAGAAGCGTTCAAACGCTCTGGCCTCGTATTGTCGGCTGACAAGGGCTACCTGCTCGAAAGCCGGCTTGCGCCGCTTGCCCGGGCTGAAGGCTTCCCGTCGATTGATGCGCTTTTATCCGCAGCCCGTCGCGATCAGAGCGACCGCTTGCTGTGGGCGATCACTGAAGCCCTGGCGACGCACGAGACCTTTTTCTTCCGTGACAACACGCCGTTTGACCTGTTCAAGAACGATATCCTGCCGGTGCTGACCCGCGCCCGCGGTGCCGGATCCACGATCCGCATCTGGTGTGCAGCCTGTTCCTCTGGTCAGGAACCGTATTCCCTGGCCATGCTGCTCGAGGAAGAACGCGCGCGTCTCGGCGGCAAGCGTTTCGAGATTGTCGCCACCGACATGGCGCCGCGAGTCCTGGAAAAGGCCAAGGCCGGTGTCTATTCCCAGTTTGAGGTCCAGCGTGGCCTGGCCATTCAGCGTCTCGTCCAGCATTTCGAGCAGAACGGTGACCAGTGGCGCATCAAGCCGAATATCCGGCAGATGGTGAATTTCCAGAAGCACAATCTGCTGGAGCCGATCGCCAGCCTGGGCAATTTCGACGTCGTCTTCTGCCGCAATGTGCTGATCTATTTCGATCCGGAAACCAAGAAACAGGTTCTCTCGCGCATCGCCCGCCAGACGCCAAATGACGGTTATCTCGTCATGGGGGCCGCAGAAACTGTTGTCGGTCTGTCCAAGGACTTTGTCCCGGTTGAGGGCAAGCGCGGCCTCTACGGGCGTGCAGAAGCCGGTTCCGGACGCACGACACGCGCCGCGTAGACTGCCAAGTGATCTTACCTTGACAGCGGCCCTGCGAAAGCGGGGCCGTTTTCATTTGGATCTGGGTGCCGGGGTTCAGCAACCAGCATGCTAGACACAAAAAAGCCCGGGCGTTTGCCCGGGCCTTTTCGTAACACTGAGACCGGTTATCAGGACGCTGCCTTTTCCTCGACCGGGTCACGCAGGACATAGCCACGGCCCCAGACTGTCTCGATATGGTGTTCGCCATCGGTGGCGGCAGCAAGTTTCTTGCGGAGCTTGCAGATGAAGACGTCGATGATCTTCAGTTCCGGCTCGTCCATGCCGCCATAGAGATGGTTCAGGAACATTTCCTTGGTCAGGGTCGTGCCCTTGCGCAGGGAAAGCAGCTCCAGCATTTGGTATTCCTTGCCCGTCAGGTGGACGCGCTGGCCATCGACCTCAACCGTCTTGGCGTCGAGATTGACTGCAACAGAACCTGTGCGGATGACGCTCTGGGCGTGGCCCTTGGAGCGGCGTACGATAGCATGGATGCGAGCGATCATCTCGTCCTTGTGGAACGGCTTGGTCATGTAGTCATCAGCGCCACAGCCAAGGCCGCGAACCTTGTTGTCGATGTCCGCATTGCCGGTCAGGATCAGGATCGGCGTATCGACCTTGGAGACACGGAGCGTCTTGAGAACATCAAAGCCCGGCATGTCAGGCAGGTTCAGGTCGAGAAGGATAATGTCGTAATCGTACAGCTTTCCGAGATCGACACCTTCTTCACCCAGGTCGGTGGTGTAGATGTTGAAGCCCTCGGATTTAAGCATCAACTCGATGGACTGGGCTGTTGCCCGATCATCTTCAATAAGAAGAACCCGCATGGCTCGCCTCCGGTTTTAATGGCGGACGAATCAGCGTCGTCCGGTCTCAGCTCTGAATTAACCTTATTCGGACGCTATGCGGAAACCCTTAACGAAAGTTAACTGCGCCTTGACCATGTTTCGGAATCGCAGCTGAGCGGGATTTCATTGACTCTGACCGATTCGGATTCCGCGTTAACCATTAGGTGTTTATGGGAGAGGTCCCTGATAGGTAAGGCCTTTCAGACGGACCTCGTATCAAATATCACCTGCATAAAGTATGCTTGATCCAGTCGAAAAAAGAGCCCGAAACGTGTGTTTCGGGCTCAAATTGTTTCTGCATTTGGGTGGGGAAAAGTTATTTTCCACAGATTCGATGGCTATTCCGCAGCCTGTAGACGCGAATTCGCCAGTGCCAGGAGCGTGGCCGCGCGGGCGTCGAAATCATCCTTGCGGCCGTCAAAGAGAATGCGGTCCTCATATCCAGTCAGCCACAGGGCGTCCGGATTGCGGCGGGCGATCACGATGTCACCCTGCAGGTGTTCCTTGGGCGTGCGGTGCAGGCGGAAGATGATCAGCCCGTCCGCCATCGCCTCGGCGAGGTGGCTGTCAACGCCTGCCATTTCCGGCATCGGATCGATCATGCCCACGACTTCCATCTTGCCGGCCTCGGTCGACAGGGAGAAACGCGAACGTTCAATGCCTGACAGGCCGTGCTGGCTGTCCCGGTGCAGCTGGTAGGAGCGCTCGACCGGTACGGCAAAGGCGCGATGCCCCTCGATCTCGCGGCACTGGAAGAAATAGTGATTGTTCACGCCCAGGCGCTTCATTTCGCGCTGCAGGATACGCAGCGTGTTCTCGTCATCATTGACGCTGTCGATGATCGGTGTCTGGTTTTCCAGCGTCACAAAGGAGCGGCTGCGCATACGACGGATGACACCTTCCACGGCGGGATTGCGGGCCGGGCGACCGTGATGGTCATAGGTGTAGCCGCCATGCGCATCCAGCGCGAGGAACTCGTCAGGATGGGTGAAATGCACCATGAAACTGACCAGCACATCCGGGTGCAGCTCGTGGAACAGGTCTAGCATGTCAAAGAAGTTGTCGTCGAACCGCTCCGGGAAAAAGGCCATTTCCTTGGTGCCGATGCGGATGATGTCGAGGCCGGCTTCAGCCAGCCCGTTGAGATAGTCGAACAGGTTGGTGTTCGACAGGACCATCGGGTCACCACCGGACAGCAGGGCTTCGCGGATGCGCGGGCGAGAGGTCTCGCCACGTGCCGCCTTGGCGTTGTGGTCCTCAATATACTCCACGATCTCGTGGATGGAGGCTGTGTCCTTGCCGGTCTTGCCGGTCAGGAAATCCGAGCGATAGCAATAGCGGCACCAGGACGAGCAGGTGCGTACGACATACAGCAGGACCAGCTCATACTTGTGCAACAGGCCCGGGATCGGGCTGTAGCTCAGCTGGTTGGACGGGTCGGCTTCACCGGACAGATCCTCGGTTTCTTCCGGACGGGCCTTGATCAGGTTGCGAATCGCTTCGCTGCGCTTGGCCAGGTCGAGATAGTATCCCGTGGCGCGCGGCGGCAGGCGATCGGAGACGCCGGACTTGGCCAGCGCGTCCAGCTCGGACATGGAATAGACAGCCGCACCACCTTCTTCGACATAACGACGGTATTGCGCCAGGTCGTGCTGGATGTAGCGGTTGAACTTGGTGTCCTGGATCTGACCGTAAAGATTGGACCGGTGACGGCGGCTCTGCGCTTTTTTCTTGGGGCGCGAACCGGCGATAATATTCGTATTGGCGGGCGGCATATGGTGTCTCCCGTCAGCTATTAAGGCACAACCAAGCCAAACCGGCTGTGCAATGACTACGTGATCGAAGCTGTGCGAGACTCTTCCGGCCTCGAGCAGGTGGGCGTTCACATCTTCGGCGCCCCAGCTCCGCATGAGGCCGGGAACATAACGTGATGGCCGCAGAAGTGAACCGCTGCAGCTTAAAAAATAACACGGCAATTTCTGCCGCCCGTTTACGCGTGCGCAACCGGCTTGGGTTATATTCTTGGTGAATCGGATAGAAGTCCGTGAAGACCGGAGCCAAAAACGCCCATGATGCAGACCCTTATCGATCGCATTGAGCGCCTCGATGCACGTGTCCTGGAAGGACGCGTCACGGCTCTCAATGGTCTGCTGATCGAGGCGGAGGGGCCCCAGGCGGGGCTCAGCCTTGGCGCTCACGCGACAATCGAGACCCCGATGGGACCTGCAGAGTGCGAGGTCGTCGGTTTTCGCGGCGAGACGGCCTTGATGATGCCCTTCGGTCCGCTGGAAGGTGTCCGCCCCGGAGCAAAGACACTGTTATCGCCGGAACCCGCGCGTGTGCGACCGTCGCCCAGCTGGCTGGGTCGGGTGCTCGACGGTTTCGGTCGTCCGCTGGACAATGGCGCACCGCTGATGGAAGGCGCCAATCCCTATCCGCTGAAGGGCAATCCGCCGAGTGCGCACGGACGTGCACGTCTGGGCGAGCGCATGGATCTGGGTGTGCGGGTGCTCAATACATTCGTTCCCATGCGCCGGGGCCAGCGTCTGGGTATCTTCGCCGGCTCGGGTGTCGGTAAATCCGTTTTGATGTCCATGCTGGCGCAGGGCTGTGATGCCGATGTCATCGTCATCGGCCTGATCGGCGAGCGGGGCAGGGAAGCGCGTGAATTTGTCGAGGATGTGCTGGGACCGGAAGGCCGGGCGCGCTCTGTGGTCATCACCGAGACCTCTGACGCCCCGGCGCTGGCGCGTCGCCAGGCCGCGCATCTGACCCTGACAACGGCTGAGTTTTTCCGGGACCAGGGCAAGGATGTGCTCTGCCTGATGGACAGCGTGACCCGTTTTGCCCTCGCACAGCGTGAAATCGGTCTGGCGGCAGGTGAGCCGCCGACCACGCGCGGTTATACGCCATCCGTATTTGCTGAATTGCCACGGCTACTTGAGCGGGCCGGACCGGGGCCGGAACGCAATGATGGTGGAAAACAGGGATCCATTACCGGACTTTTCACTGTTTTGGTGGATGGTGATGATCATAACGAACCTGTGGCGGATGCGGTGAGAGGTATTTTGGACGGGCACGTGGTGATGAGCCGGGCGATCGCGGAACGCGGACGTTACCCGGCAATCGACGTATTGAAGTCTGTCAGCCGGACGGCGCCGGAGGTTTACGCGCTTGAAGAGCGGCCGCTGGTCGCCGAGGCGCGCAAGGTTTTGTCGGCTTATGCCGACATGGAGGAATTGATCCGTCTGGGGGCTTACACCCAGGGATCAAACCCGGTGGTGGACCGGGCAATCGCTCTCAACGATCCGTTGGAAGCGTTCCTCGGTCAGTCAAAAGATGAGGCGACGGACATTCCGTCGACCTTCGCAGCACTGGCGGGGATACTAGGTGGTGGTGAAGGAGTAGCGTAATGGCACGCTCGCACGAACCTCTGATCCGGCTGGCCCGGTTCAAGGTGGAAGAATTACAAAAACAAATGGCCGAGCTCGATCGCTCGAAGGCGGCCCTGATCAGCCAGATTGAACGGCTGGAGGCTTCGGTTCCGGAAGAACAGGCCGTCGCGACCCAGTCCAAGGACGGTTATCTCGCCTATGGCTCCTATGCCCAGGCGGTCATCAAGCGCAAGGACAACATCCGCGCGTCGCTGTCCGAGGTGGAAGCCCAGTCCGATGCTTTGCGCAATCGGCTGTCCGAGGCGTTCCAGGAACTCAAGAAATACGAGTTGCTCGAAGAGCGCCGTGTCGCACGGGCCGAGGCAGCCCTGCGTGAAGCCGAACAGGCCGAGCTGGACGAGATGGCCTCGATCCGTCACCGCCGCGCGCACTAGCCTGGCGCCAGAGATCTGAAAAACGAGCCGGGTCTGGCAAGGCTCGGCTCGTTTCATGTCTGGAATTCAACGCATCGGCGTCCCGCAGCGTACGAAAAAACGGGCGAGCCGGTACTGGGGAACCGGCCCGCCCTTGGTGTGAGTGTGGTCAGAATTCTCGGCTAGAAATTCTGCCGCCAGCTCACATCAAAACGCAGCGACCGACCCGGTTCGGAGACGCCTGCAAAAACGCGCTCATAGTCCTCGTCAAAGACATTCTCGATGCCTGCATTCAAGGTCAGGCCATTGTCGAAGGGACGGAAGCGGCCATAAAGGTCGATAACGGTATAGGCTTCGCGGTGGTCAGCGGTATTGGCAGGTTTGTCATAGTCGCCAGCCATCTGGAGACGCGTGCCCAGCAGCATGTGATCGCCGAAGTCATAACGTGCATCCACGAAAATGCGGTTCGGCGTCAGACTTCCCAGCGCCTCGCCGGTTGCAGCATCCTCGCCATCGACAGCAGACCAGCTTGCATCAATGCTCAGCGGACCGTTGGCGAAATTGATCTGGCCTTCATAACCGGACAGTTCGGCACTGCCGACATTGCGGCTCTGGGTGGTTCCGGCAGAACAGGGCGCAAAGAAGGGTGGCGCGAAACAGGTCGGGTCGAACTGGAAGTCGACAAACAGGTCGATCAGGTTTTCCGCGTCGGTTTCGAACCAGGAGGTGCGCAGGGTCAGCTGGTCGACACCGATCCGATCAGCGAGGTCCAGGCTGAAGCCGATTTCCAGGGTTTCTGTCTCTTCCGGCATCAGATCCGGATTGGCGATGAACTCGTTGGAGATGAAGGTCGGCGGGCCGAGGATGATATGCGGCAGCGAGAAGTGCGTGCCATCGATATAGAGCTCGTTGATCGATGGCGCGCGGAAGGCTTCGCCCCAGTTCACGAACATGTTGAACGCGCTGATCGGCGCATAGGTGACACCGAAACGCGCGGATGTCGCATCGTTTTCTGCCGCCAGTGAGGTGGCCGAAGCCGTCTCGAAACTGTCATTGCGGATGCCCGGCAGAACGACGATTTCGCCAGGCAGGCCGAACGGGGCAGGGCCCTGCATCTCCAGCTGGGCGTAGAAGGCCGTGAAGCTGGCTTCTGCGTCCGGAGCCCCACCGCGAATGCCGTTGGCGTCCGCACTGTCGCCGCCATCCTGGGTGTCTTCATAGTATTCACCACCGATCGTGAGGGCGCTTTCATAGCGACCCAGATCAAAAGCGAAGCGCTGATCAGCACTGATGCCGGTTGTTTTCAGGTCGCGGCGCAGCAAACGGGTGCTGGCGGTCTCGGCCTCGGTAACACCGGTTTCGTTGCGATAGATCGAGACATTCATGTCCAGCCATCTGATGCTGGGCGGAGTTATGTCCAATGCCATATTTATGTTGTCGCTCTGGATATCCTTGTCGACGAGGGCGTTGAACGCGCCAACGCCCGCAACACCCTGGCCGTTGTTCGGCTCGGTCGTGTCGCCATCGAAATACTGCCAGCTCAACTCTGCACGGACACCGACCGACAGGTCTGCGCCCAGTTTGACCAGGCCGGAAAGCGAGTTGTCGTCCGCCGGCAGGTCTGCCCCGGAGCCGAGGCGGATGTCGCCACTGTCTCGGAAGGAAAGGGAGGCGAGGGCGTCTAACTGACCTCGAACGCCGTAAACCGTCGTGGTCCCGCGTTGCTCCTCGTCCACTGATCGATAGCCAGCGCCAAGTTCGAAACCCCAGCTCTCTCCGGCATCGAGCAGGTCATGAGCGCTTGCCGTACGGAATGCGACCACACCGCCGGATGCACCTGAACCGTAGAGGGCGGAGGCCGGCCCACGCACTGTCTCCACGCCGACGAGCAGGCTGGGATCGACGAAGATCGCGCCATCATGCCCGGAGCTGAAATTCTGGCGGGCGCCATCCATTAGCAGGGTGGTGTTGTCCCGGCCCTGGCCCCGTAGGGAGATCGTCTGGCCGGTGCGGCGTGGGCCACCGGGGATGTCGACGCCGGGCACAGCGCGCAGCAGATCATCCAGATCCACCGGCTGGGTGAGGTCGAGATCCTCCACTTCGATCGAGGAGGTGAGGCCAGGATAGATGAAGCTGTCCAGCTCGGTCTTGGTCGCCTCAACGGTGATGACCTCACGGTCTCCTGCATTGTCCTGTGCCAGTGCTGCCTGTGCCAGTGCCGCCGGTGTCAGCGCGCCTGGCGCCAGGGCCACGGCGAGCGCCGCGGAACTCAACCACACGAGTTTCATTTCTTAGTCCCTTTATGAAGTTCTGTGTTGCGAGTGATTATCAGTGGCGATACTCATGGCAGAAGCTTCTGCGAACGCAAGTAGGAATTATTCGCAAGATACATGTAGAGAAATTGGGGATATCCAAATGAAGTTTCTGATCCCGGGGTTGGCCGCCTCGATGATGCTGACCGCCTGTGCAACGACCAGCGACGTGTCAGCGCCTGCAATTGCTGATCGCTCCGAGGCTGATTTCCAGCGCGATCGCGAGGCGATCCTGGCCATGCAGGGCGAGTATGCCGTGACCTTCGAGTTCATTGAAACCGTGGCCATTGCTCCGGGGTATGAACTTGTCGAACCCAAGCACACGCCGGCCCGCGAAGTGGTTGTCGTCGTCGAGGACACGGGCGAGTTCATCATGCTCCAGCACCTGCTGGTGGTTGGCAGTGAGGAAAATCCGTTCATCGTCAAACACTGGCGCCAGGACTGGCGTTACGAGCCCGATACCGTGCTGGCTTTCCAGGGCCATGACGAATGGACCGTGGAGGCGGTCAGCGCAGCCGATCAGGCAGGGGCCTGGTCCCAGACCGTCTATCAGGTGGATGACAGCCCGCGCTACGCGGCTGTCGCTGAATGGGATCATGCGCCGGAGGCCTCGACCTGGGAACCGCCCGTGTCCTGGCGCCCGCTGCCGCGCCGCGACGACACCACCCGGGATGATTATGACACCATCGCCGCCGTCAACCGTCACACCGTGACCGGGTGGGGCTGGATCCATGAACAGGACAATTCAAAGATCGCCCTGCGTGATGGCACGGAGCGGGAGATCGTGCGCGAGCAGGGTGTGAACACCTATACCCGTACCGAACTGGCCTCGGCCCAGGCAGCTTATGACTACTGGGAGGCCACGGCGGACTATTGGGCGCTAGTGCGTGGATATTTTAACGCGCTTGAAGCCGAGGACGCCGGATATCGTTTCCACATCGACGATGATGCCGAGGGCACCTTGCTCTACGGCCCGGTTTTGGATGCCGGTCAGCGCATCCTGTTTGGCATAGCCGATACCGAGACGGCCTGGGGCGAAGCGCAGGTTTTCCTGAACAGCCAGATCTCTGAGGTGGAGTAGTTAAACCTCTTTCCCACCACGCATTTTCTCCCGGCGAAGGCCGGGGCCTACCAATGGAGGAGAGAAATCTCCCACGTTTGCGAGGCCGCGGATCAAGTCCGGGGGAAAAATCTGTTGTCAGGAGTAGAGCCGCCTAAAGCCGCGAATACCGCCGTTTGGTCCAGTAGATCAGGCCGATCGTGACCATGTAGATTGCCAGCCTCAGCAGCACCACGACGCCGCCGCGTTCATCCAGGCGGGAGAAGGCGAAGTCGAAGGCGAAATCTGCCGGAACCCCGGTCGCCCAGCGGTAGAAGAAGGGCGCGACGGCATCGGCCATGAAGGCGATGGCGGCAGCGGCCGGCCATTGTGGCCATTTGCGCATGATCAGTGCGGCGACCAGTGACAGAACGATAATCAGCCACCAGTCAAACGGTGTGAAACCCTGCGACAGGCGATCATAAAACGAGTCATACATACGCGGTGCGCCCCCAAGCGCTGAACTTGTCCCCGAGGCCAGTCTACGCGGCTTCCTTGCCTCTTGCGAGTGTTCCCGCCAAGGACTGGAGATCTTTTGCCGCCTCGCTCGCCGGAGAGCGAACGGACAGGCAGGCCTGGGCCCGGATCGCGGCCGGGACCGCCTCGTCGCGGCGGATCACCCCGGCCAGGGTGGGTGTGAAGCTCAAAAAGGCCTCACAGGTTTTCTTGAATGCGCCGAAGGCCTCGTGGGCCGCCTGTCTTGTCGGGGCGTTGTTGACCACGACCAGGGGCGAGGCGCCATCATCATGCAGGCGCAGGGTTTTCACAAAGGCATAGGCATCGGTCAGCGAGGTCGGTTCGTCATTGATGACGATGATGACGTCGTCGGCCGTCAGGGCCAGGCGCACGGTGGATTTGTCGGCACCGGCAGCCAGGTCGAGAATGGCGCGGTCATAGGACATTGCCAGCGCGGCGACACCACTGGCCAGCTTGGTCAGGCTCGGACCGGAGATATTGGCCAGCGCACCCGAACCTGAACGACCGGAAATCACATCAAAACCACCGCGTTCCTCCGAACCGCCCAGGGCAGGCGCGGTCGCATCGGCCAGGTTAACCCGGCCATTGATGACGCTGGTGATGTCAGCCGAGGGCTGCAGGCCCAGCTGGACGTCGATATTGGCCATGCCCAGATCGCCATCCATCAACAGGACACGTTCATCCATCTGGGAGAGGGCGCGGGCCATGCCAATGGCGAGCGTGGTCTTGCCAACACCGCCCTTGCCGGAAGCGATAGCGAGGATGCGGCCAGCGGCGCGTGACTGGGGTGCCGATGCAATCTTCATCACATGTCCTCGTCGTCAAAGGGGTTGAGCCGGTCTTCGATCAGCGCACGAGCGAGACGCAGCGGCGTTGCCGGCGCCAGGCCACCACCGATGAAGGGGGTGGAGGAAATCTGTGCGAAGGCCAGACCTGTTTCTCCGACACCGAGAATGGCGCCCATGCGGCGCGCGCAGTCCAGCTTGACCGGAATGGCGCGGCTGGCGCCGATGGAGGCAAACAGAGAGGCGGCGTCCTCAGCATCTTCTGCGGAAAGGCCTGCATCAAAGATATAAACGATCTCGGCCTCGGCGCTGTCGGCAAAGGCGAGCGTCATGTCCAGATCGTCCAGCTCGAACGGATTGACCGCCGGGCTGTCGATCAGGACCGGGCCCTCGATCTCGGCCATGACATCAGCCATCTCGCGCGGATCATCTACAGCGCGGAAACCGGCCTGCATCTTTTCGGCCAGTGCACGCAGACGGGCATCGGCCCCGGCGCGCTCGCCATCACAGGAAATCAGGGTTGGTGACGCCCCTGCGGCGACACAGCGCGCGGCGGTCTTGGCCAGGGTAGAGGTCTTGCCGACACCCGGCGTGCCGGCGAACAGGACCGGGTGTTCCGGAACCGCGGGCAGAGGCTGGAAGGTGTAGCGGCTTTCCATGGCATGGGCGAGGCGGGCAACGGAATGGCCATCGGCCAGGTCCTGTGCCGAACGCATCAGCGCCTGGGCTGCGATACCCGGTGCACGGTGATAACCCAGCGCGTGGATGACACGGTCCAGCTGGGCGTCCTCGAAGGCGCCGCGTTCGATATCGGCATGTTCGATAAGACGTTCAGAGATTTCGCGGACCGGCTCGACCGGCTCGCTGCGCATTGGCGCTTCGGTGGCCGCGCGGACCTGAACCCCGCCGTCGGGACCATCGGATGTGGCGATGATGACGGCATCGGGGCCCATTTCATGGCGGACGTCTGACATGGCTTGAGTCAGAGTCTGGGCTGCAAAGGTCTTGAGGCGCATACGAGGTCGGACCAGTTAAATTGTTGTCGTTAACCGACGTGACCGAGGGTCTGCAGGCGCGCGCTCGGGTGAATTTCATTTTGCGACATCACGACCGTCTGAGGCCTGAATCGCTCAACCAGAGAACGCACATACGGACGAATCAGCGGGCTCGTCAGCAGTACTGGTACCTGACCCTGAGCTGAAGCGGTTTCGAAAGAGTTTCTAACTGCAGCGACAAAGTCATGAAGTTTGGACGGGGCCAGGGCGAGCTGTTTGCGCTCGCCATCGCCAACCAGGGCTTCCATGAAGGCCTGTTCCCAGTGCGGGGAGAGGGCCATGACCGGCAGATTTCCGTCCGGCGCACGGTTTGAATAACAAATTTGTCGGGACAGGCGCGTGCGCACATGTTCGACAATCGCGTCGAGATTCTGAGTCGTGGCGCTGGCTTCGGCGATGCCTTCCAGAATGGTCGGCAGGTCGCGGATGGAAATGCGTTCCTTGATCAGCGTCTGCAGTACACGCTGGATGCCTGCGCGGCTGATCTGGGCCGGCGCAATATCTTCGACCAGCTTCTTGTGCTCCTTGGACAGCTTGTCGATCAGCTTCTCGACTTCTGCGTAGGACAGGAGGTCCGCCATGTTCTCGCGGAGAATCTCGGTCAGGTGCGTAACCATGACAGCGGCCGGCTCGACGATGGTGTAACCACGGAAAGAGGCTTCCTCGCGCAGGCTTTCCTCGATCCAGGTCGCTGGCAGGCCAAAGGCCGGTTCCTTGACGTGATCGCCGGCCATGTCGATCGGCAGACCCGCCGGATCCATGACCAGCAGCTTGTTCAGTTCCAGATCGCCCTTGCCGGCCTCCAGTTCCTTGACGCGGATGGAGTATTCCTGATTGCCCAGCTGCATGTTGTCGATAATGCGGACAGCCGGTGTGACAAAGCCCATCTCCTCGGCCAGCGAGCGGCGCAGCGCCTTGATCTGGTCGGTGAGTTTGCGGCCATCCACGTCATTGATCAGCGGCAGCAGGCCGTAACCCAGCTCGATCTTCAGCTCGTCAATGGTGAGGCTATCCTCGATCGGGGCGTCCTCCGGAGCAACTTCCTCTTCCTCGGGCTGTTCGGCAGCGATGCGGGCGGCTTCCTTCTCGGCGGCCTTTCTTTCCTGGATATCCCGGTTCATCCAGGCCAGCGCGCCGGCGCCGGCAGACATCATCGCAAACGGAATGAACGGCATGCCCGGCAGGACGCCGACGATCAGGGCGACACCGGACACCAGACCAAGGCCTTGAGGATTGGCCGTCAGCTGGCCGAACACGGCTTTGTCGGCTTCGCCATCAACACCGGCCTTGGAGACCAGGAGACCCGCGGCAACCGAGATGATCAGGGCCGGGATCTGGGAGACGAGGCCGTCACCGATGGTCAGGGTGGAATAGGCTGCAGCAGCATCGGCGAACGGCATGCCGGACTGGACCACACCGATAATGATACCGCCGATCAGGTTGATGGCCGTAATCATCAGGCCGGCCATGGCATCACCACGCACGAATTTCGAGGCACCATCCATGGCACCGTAGAAATTGCTTTCGCCCTCAAGTTCCTTGCGGCGTTCGCGGGCCTCGTTCTCGGTGATCAGGCCGGCGGAGAGGTCCGCATCAATGGCCATCTGCTTGCCGGGCATGGAATCCAGGGTGAAGCGCGCAGCAACTTCGGCGATACGGCCGGAACCCTTGGTGATGACGACGAAGTTCACGATCACCAGGATGGCAAAGACAATGACGCCGATCACGACATTGCCCTGCATGACAAAGGCACCAAAGGCCTCGATGACCTCGCCGGCAGCATCCGTGCCCTCGTGACCGCGGGACAGGATCAGACGGGTCGAGGCGATGTTGAGGCCGAGGCGCAGGAGCGTGGTGATCAGCAGTACAGCCGGGAAGGCCGAGAATTCCAGCGGCTTCTTGATGAAGAGCGCTGTCATCAGGACCAGGACGGCAATCGAGATGGAGGTCGCCAGCGACAGGTCGAGCAACAGGCTCGGCATCGGTAGCAACAGCATCACCAGAATGCCGAGAATACCCACGGCCAGGGCGACATCGCCCCGCAGCGTGCGGTTCAGGAAAGCCTGAAAGTCGAACCCGCCGGCACCGGTGGCCGGGGTCTGGTTACTACCTGCTGTATCTGCCACGTCTTAGTCCTGTCAGGCTGCGGAAATGCCCGCGGTAGTCTGGTTCGGCTGTGGAATGTCGACACCCTGGTCGGCATAGAGCTTCAGCTTGTTGCGCAGGGTGCGGATCGAGATGCCGAGAATGTTGGCGGCATGTGTCCGGTTGCCCAGGCAGTGGTCCAGCGTGTCGAGGATGAGATCCTGTTCGACTTCGGCAACCGTCTTGCCGACGGCCACACGCTGAACCGCGTCAGCAGCATCGGCGGCGTGGCGGGTGACGCTGGAACCGGAGCCGGTGAAGGCAGAACCATCCGGCATGCGGATCGCGTCCGGACCGATCTCGCGGCCGGAGGCCAGCAGAACCGCACGGTGCATCGCGTTTTCCAGTTCGCGGACGTTACCGGTCCACTCGCGGGCCAGCAGCTGGGTGCGGGCCGCGTCGGAAATCGGCTTTTCGTCCACCTGGTTGGCAGCGGAGTATTTCTTCACGAAATGATCGGCCAGGGCGATGATGTCGGTCGGGCGCTCGCGCAGCGGCGGCAGGGCCAGATTGACCACATTCAGGCGGAAGAGCAGGTCTTCGCGGAAGGAGCCATCGGCAACGGCCTTGCGCAGATCGCGGTTGGACGTCGCCAGGATGCGGATGTCCACCTTGACCGGTTTCGTACCACCGACACGGTCAATCTCGCGTTCCTGGATCGCACGCAGCAGCTTGGCTTGCAGTCGCACATCCATTTCCGAGATCTCGTCGAGGAGAAGCGTACCACCATCGGCCTCCTCGAACTTACCCACGCGGCGGGCGATGGCGCCGGTAAACGCGCCTTTCTCGTGACCGAAGAGTTCGGATTCCAGCAGGTTTTCCGGGATGGCCGCACAGTTCACGGACACAAACGGCTTGGAAGCCCGCTTGGACTTGGAGTGAACGTAGCGGGCCATGACCTCTTTACCCGCACCGCTTTCACCGGTGATCAGGACAGAGGCTTCAGAGGCTGAAATGCGATCGGCCAGTTCGATGACCGCCGTCATGGACGAGTCGCGGGCGATCATGGCGCGTTCGTCGTCGGCAACAGCCTCGAGAACAGCGGCGATCAGCTCGGCATCCGGCGGCAGCGGGATGAATTCCTTGGCACCTGCGCGGATGGCAGCCGCCGCCATCTCCGGGCGGACATTGACGCCACAGGCGACAACCGGGACCGTGATGCGCTCACGCTCATTGGCGTCGATCAGGGACTGAACATCCAGCGACAGGTCGACCATGAGCAGGTCGGCCCCCCGGCCGGCCCGCAGGTGCGCGGTTGCCTGTTCGATCGTATCGACCTGGGAGACGCTGGCTCCGCGGTCGGTGGCGATTTTTGTGGCGGTGTAAAGCTGCCCGCCAAGGCTTCCAACGATCAGGACTCGCATTGCGTCCGCTCCATTTTTTTCTTGTTACCAAGGCGCTGCATCATGCTGCGTCCCCGTCCTTGATGATTTCAGTCATGGTCACGCCGAGGCGATCCTCCACGACAACGACCTCGCCGCGGGCGACGAGACGGTTATTCACGTAGATATCGATGGCTTCACCGATCTTGCGATCCAGCTCGACGACGGAGCCCGAGGTCAGCTTGAGCAGCGAGTTTACATCGATATGCGCCTTGCCGAGAACGGCAGAGATATTGACCGGGACGTCGAAGACCGGCGCCAGGTCGGCGGCCGCCTTTTCTTCTTCTTCCATCATGGCCTCGGCAGGCACAGCAGGCGCCTGTTCCGCGGGCATGTCCGGCATTTCATTGCCCAGATCGGGCAGGTCGAGGTTATTTTCGTCAGCCATATCTGGCCTCCTTACGCCGCTGATGAGCCGGGCTGTACGCCGGCTGCGGGATCAATCGGGTCTGCGTCTTCAGTCGGGGCGGCCAGCCAGCGTTCGGTGATCTCGTCGAGACGCGTTTCGACATCGGCCTGGCTGCGCTGGATCGCGCCCTTGCCCCATTCCAGGCGAATATCGCCTGCGGTCATGCCTTCCTCGCCGCGCACGACAACGGCACCGTCAAAGCCACAGTCACGCGCGGTCTTTTCGAGCTGCTCGGCGAGCATTTCCACCAGGTCAGGCGCGCATCGGACGGAAAAACGCGGCTCGCCACGCAGATCCATCACCGCCTCGCGGACCACGTCCTCAATGGCATCGGCCGGAAACTGGTTCAGCGCTTCGCCGGCGAGCTTGCGGGCCGCGGTGATGCCCAGCATGACGGCTTCATTGCGCAGCTGTTCGGATTCCGTGGCCAGGCGCGCCAGGATGAGCTGCATCTGGGAGGCGATCGCTTGCAGCGACTGGGCGCAGCGACCTTCCTCCATCTCGCGACCTTCCTCGACACCCCACATACGCGCGGCGTCGACATCGTCCTGGGTGAAGAAACGCTTGTAGCTTTCACCTTCACGGAGCACTTCGCCGTTGTGGTCGAACTCAGTGTCGAAATGGAATTTCGTCGGCTGTTGTTGCACGGGCGGGCTCCTAGTAGATCAGTTCGTCGTCGGCACCGCCATCGGCCAGCATGATCTCGCCTTTCGCGGCGAGGTCCTTGGCCATGGCAACAATGCTCTGTTGGGCCTGGTCGACATCCTTCAGACGGACCGGGCCCAACGCGTTCATGTCCTCTTTCATGATCTTGGCTGCGCGCTCGGACATGTTCGAGAAGAACAGGTCGCGCAGGCTGTCCGACGCGCCCTTCATCGCCAGACCCATCTGGTCCTTGTCGATCGAGCGCATCAGTGTCTGGATACCGCCCGGGTCGAGCTTGGACAGGTCCTCGAAGACGAACATCAAGGAGCGGATCTTCTCAGCGCTGTCGCGATTGCGTTCTTCCAGCGCAGCCAGGAAACGGTTTTCGGTCTGGCGATCGAAATTGTTGAAGATCGACGCCATCATCTCGTGGCTGTCATGTTTGGACGTGCGGGCCAGATTGGACATGAATTCGGTGCGCAGCGTTTCCTCGATACGGTCGAGAATCTCGCGCTGGACCGGCTCCATGCGCAGCATGCGGGTCACGACTTCCATCGCGAAATCTTCCGGCAGGGCGCCGAGAACACGCGAGGCATGTTCCGACTTCACCTTGGAGAGAACCACGGCAACAGTCTGAGGATATTCATTCTTGAGATAGTTGGCGAGAACCACCTCGTTCACATTGCCCAGCTTGTCCCACATGGTCCGGCCGGCGGGACCACGCAGCTCTTCCATGATGGTCTCGACCTTCTCGCCCGGCAGGAAGGACGTCAGAAGACGCTGGGTCGCCTCGAACGAGCCCATGAGGGAGCCGGTCGAGGACATCTGGCCGACAAAATCGACAATCAGTTTCTCGACGGCAGACGCAGAGATCGTGCCCAGATTGGACATGGCCTGCGAAACTTCACGGATTTCTTCCTCATCGAGATGGTTCCACAGGCCATGGTCCTCTTCGCCCAGGGCGAGCAGGATTACCGCAGCCTTCTCAGGACCTGCGAGGCGATTGGGATCTTCGATTGAGCGTCGTTTCTCGGACATTTCAAGCCTCAGGCGTCGTGCAGCCAGCTACGCAGGATGGAGATGCTCTCTTCCGGGTGCTGTTCGACTAGGGATGCAACTTTCTTGATCGAGGAGGCTTTCACCTGGCCATCGATTTTCTCGATATCGATCAAAGCATTGTCGATTGTGGGTGGTGCCGAGCCGGCCGGCAGGGCCGCCGGGACTTCAGCAGTTGGCAGGGCAGTTGGTGCGTTGGCCGTATCCAGCGTGTGCGCCGGGGCGCCACCGGCCGTGGCCAGCGCCAGTCCGGCAGGCGCGGCTGCAGTGGCTCCGGCGCCTTTGACCAGTGGGCGAGCGACCAGGAAGATCACCAATAGAGCTGTGATGAACATCACCAGGACTTCGGCACCACGCAGCAGGTCATTCTTGTTGAAGCTGAAACCGCCGGCCGCTTCCGTGCCAAGCAGCGGGTTGGCGCGAGCGAACTCGATCTGGGTGACAGTCAGGTCGTCGGTGCGCGTGCCGTTGTTCACAAAACCCATGGCCGAGCGGACAAGTGCTTCGATCTGCTCGATTTCCTCGGCAGGGCGCGCCGTCCATGTAGAGCTGCCATCCTCGTTCGTGGTCAGGATGCCATCGACAGCGACAGCGACGGCGAGGCGGTTGATGGAGCCGGCCTCGATGATCTCGGTCCGTGTCGTGGTGGAGATTTCGTAGTTGACGATCTCGTTTGATACTTCACGTTCTGAAGCGCTCTGTGGTCCACCGGCGCCTTCATTGCCACCATCGGGCAGGTTTTCAGAGGCAGACACGGCGTTGGAATTGCCGCCTTCATTGTCGCGCGAGGTTTCGGTGTTGCGTTCGCGTGACTGCAGAACCTGGCCGTTAGGATCGAAATTCTGGGAAGTTTCGGTGACACTCTGACGGTTCAGTTCCGCCGTAACCTGGACGCGGGCAGCGCCCGGGCCGACCACGCCTTCGACGATATTGAGAATGTTCTGACGCAGGGTCGCTTCAAGAGCGCTCTGGCGTTCATCCATCATCATGCCCGTCGTGCTGCCATCTTCCGTGGCTGCAGCCAGCAGGCGGCCGCGATCATCGGCGATGGAGATATTTGTGGCTTCCAGGCCCGCGCCGCCGGCAACGATATTTCGGATCACGCGGATCTGCTCGCTGTTGAGGGAACCGCTGGCATTGATGGTGATGGCTGCGGTAGGGGCCTGCTGGTCGCGCGCAAACATTCTACGTTCCGGCAGGTTCAGGTGAACACGGGCCGAGCGGACATAGTTCAGGGACTGGATCGTGCGGGCCAGCTCGCCTTCCAGGGCGCGTTTGGCGTTGAGATTCTGTACAAAGCTGGTCTGGCCAAAGCTGTCCTGGCGATCAAACAGTTCGTATCCTGCAGATCCGCCGATCGGCCCGTCAGCAGCAATGCGAACACGGGCAGCATCGATCTGGTCGCGGGCAACATAGATGGCCGTGCCGCCCTCAGTGATTTCGTAGGGGATGTTTGCCTGATCGAGCAATTGACCGGCAGCAACAGCTTCCGCCGGGTCCAGACCTGCAGACAACAAGGCCTGCGAACCACCGCCAATAGCGCTGGAAAAATAGACGAGCGCAGCAGCGACACCGGCAGCCAGGCCGAAAATCGCGGTCAGCCGTCCAACACCAAAAACTCTGATCTGTTCAAAAAGCGCGTTCACTGGTCATCCTGCCCAAATTCATTGTCATGCTTCGCAGCGAAGCACTGGGCAGAATTTTCCTACCAGTCTCGTAAACGAGGTATTAAGAAGCGCGCATACGTCATTAATCCTGATGAATTTTTCTCATCAGAACCGACTAAGATGCTGAATTTTCATGTGATGAACGGTGACCCAAGGGGGGAGAGGGCCACCGCTCACTCAGCAACCGGAAAATCCGGTGCTATCGGTAGGTCTGCAGACGCGTTGTGCGCAGACCTGCAAGTCCATGTTTATCGATGGAGCGCTGCCAACCGAGGAATTCCTCCACGGTCAGCGAATATCGTGAGCAAGCTTCTTCCAGTGAAAGCAAGCCACCGCGAACTGCGGCGACGACTTCTGCCTTGCGGCGTACCACCCAGCGCTGTGTCTCGGGCTTGGGAAGGTCTCCAAGCGTAAGAGGGCTACCATCCGGTCCAATGACGTAGTTTTCTTTTTTAAGGCGCGGCTGCATGTCCGGTCCCCGTTTGTTTTTGTTTATGGTGTGACCCTAGCCCAAGGCCTTTAACATCCGCCTAAACCTCTGGGTAAATTTGCGTTTAATGACTCCGAGAAAAGCCGAATAAAAATCGTCTAAGATTTGAATGGATCCATTCACCACACAGCAAGGCGCACAAAAAAGGGCCCCGCTCTCGCAGGGCCCTCAGTCAAAGCGTCAGGTGATGAATTAGCGCTTCATCCGGATTGCTTCGTCGAGCATCTCATCAGCGGTGGTGATGATTTTCGAGGAAGCGGAGTAGGCCCGCTGCGTCGTGATCAGCGTGGTAAACTCTGTGGCCAGGTCGACATTGGAGTTTTCCAGCGTGGAGGACGCGATCGTACCGGCAGAACCCAGACCCGGCTGGTTCAGCGTGTAGGTACCGGACTCCGGGGTAACCGTGTAGGTGCCGCCGGACTGGGCCTGCAGACCGTCCGGGTTCACAAAGGTCGCGACCGGGATCTGATAGACCTTGCGGATGATCCCGTTGTTGAACTTGGCGAAGACAAAGCCTTCATCGTCAACTTCCACACCGGCAAAGTTACCGAAGGCCGAGCCATTCACATTGGTGGAGAGCAGGGCAGACGGGCTGTCATACTGTGTGAAACCACCCGGGGAGCTCGGATCACCGAAGTCCAGCGTGAGCGTCTGGGCGGCAATCCCGGTCGCGGCGGACCACTGGAAGTCATTCGCGCCCAGGGCGGCAACATTGTCCGACGCCAGGAAGTTTACCGTGGTCGGCAGGGTCGTGTTGGCGGAGTCGAGGCGACCCTGCGTGTCAAACGCGACAGTACCGGTCAGGATCTGGCCGTTGTTGAGGCCTGCACCTGTGGTCACTTCAGAGGCCGGAACCATGTGAATCTCGGCGTGCCACTGGTTCGGCGTGGAGCTCTTCAGCATGGAAATGGTGATCGAGCGAACGCCACCCTGGCTGTCATAGAAGGGAATGGTGCGCTGGAAGTCCGGAGTCACCGCGCCCGATGCCATGTTGTTGGCTGCAACGCCGGCATTGTAGGTCGCCTCGGCTGCGGAGACGGTCTGGCTGGCCAGCAGGTTGGCATTGATGCCCATGATGGAGGTCGGCTCGGCCGCACCACCGATGGAGGAGAGGTTGATGGTCTCCAGCGTGTTGAGGTCGGACGGGTTGGTGGGAACCGAACCGTCTGCGGCAACCGGCCAGCCGGCCAGGTATTTGCCTGCATCATTGCGGAGATAGCCTGAGCTGTCCGCCACAAAGCGGCCTGCACGGGTAAAGGAGACCGGGTCTGACGAGTTGGCGTTGGCGTCGTCACGTACGACGAACAGGCCGTTACCGGCAATCGCCAGGTCGGTCGCAGAGGTGGAGCCGGTCAACAGGCCTGACTGGCTGATATTCAACTGGGTGCGCGAGCCGACACCGGCAGCGGTGTAGCGCGTACCTTCGCCGCGGCTGTCATACATCGGGGTGAAGACAGCTTCGGCACGCTTGTAACCAACCGTGTTCACGTTGGCGATATTGTCCGAAACAGCGGCCAGGGCGCTGGAATTTGCGATCAGGCCGGAAGCGCCGGCCAACAACGCGGAATTGATGCTCATTGCATGCTCCTTACGTTTTCAAAACAAAGGGAGCCTTCTGCTAGGTGGATCCGAAGTCCCATTCTGGGGTCCGGTTTTTCAGGCCGGCGGCCTGAAGGATCAAACTGTGCCGTCCTCCCTCAAAGAGAGTACCGAGGAGAGCGGCACGCGAATTCCGCCCATCTCGACAATGACTTCATTGCCAGAGAGATCCACCCCCGTAACCAGGCCCTCGGCCCGGATGGTGGGAGTGATATTGTTCCCGTCGTCATCGACAGACAGGACTTCCAGGGAATAGACGCCGTCCGGCATCTGCGATCCGGCTGTATCCAGACCGTCCCAGGTAAAGCTGTGAGTGCCCGTATTGTTGTTGCCATCGAAACGGCCGAGCTCGCGGCCGTCCGCATCCTTGACGATAAGCGTCGTGGAGCGGGCGTTTTCGGGCATGGTGTATTCCCAGGTCGCCTGACTGTTGGTCATCTCCACCTGCGGGGTCTGGGCAAGGCCGACGCGACCGATATAGCTGACGGAAGAGGCCTGGGCTGCTGCCGACTGGAGCAGGAGCAGGTTTTCCAGGTTCTGGTTCTGCTGGATCTGCTGCTCGACGCTTGAGAAATCGACCAGCTGGCTAACGAATTGTGTCGAATCCAGAGGGTCCAGCGGATCCTGGTTCTTCATCTGCTCGGTGAGCAGGGTGAGGAACATCTCGAAGTTATCGCCCAGGCTCGCGGACTGTTGGGACAGTGCGCTGTTCGAGCCGGTGGCCGCGGTGAGGGCTGAGATATCTGTCATCTACCTGTTCCTAGATCCGCATATCCAGGCGATCGCGCGAGGCTGCCAGGCGGAAGCCATAGGCATCGCGTTCGATCGCGGGTTCATTGGCAAGGGCTGCCATTTCCAGCTCGTCGCTCTCGACGAAAACAGGCAGCACGTCCGGATCCTCATCGGCATCAAAGCCCTGATCATCCGCATTTTCATTCAGCTGGAATTCCAGACCGTCATTTTCCAGCTCCAGACCGGCCTCGTTGAGGGCGCGCTCGAGATCACGGGCGCTGCGCTGGAGTTCAGCCAGGGTTTCCGGGCGCTCGACCGAGAGGATAGCCTGGACACGCTGGTCTCCGGTCAGTTCGAGGCGCACATCCACGCGGCCCAGTTCGGCCGGGTCGAGACGAATGTCAAAGACACGATTGCCATTGGCAAAGCGGCGCGTGATCTGGGCCGCCAATTGCTGGGCGGACTGCGGCGTGAAGCGCTGGCCCTCATGCGTGGGACGCTCGGCCGCCGACCGGCCGTCGGCGCGCTGCAAGCTCAGGTCCTGGTCCGTCCGCAGACCAAGATTTTGTTCGCTCACCGGCTGGGACTGCGCCAGCTGCGGGTCAAATCCGGCCTGCCCGGGCATGGGCGTTGCCGCACGGGGTTCCTGCAGGATGGCCTCGGCCGGTGTCGTCATGTTTGGACTTGCGTTCGGACTTGTTGGCGGCTGTGGCTGGCCGGTGTTGGGCGCGGAACCAGAAGTGGTACCGGCTTTCGCTCCGGAGCTTCCTGCCAGCGCATTGGACGAAGCGACCTTGTTGTTGCGCTCTGCCAGCTGTGAGCCGGGCGTGGATGTCGGGCGCGCCTGCTGGGCAGCGGCCACGAGTTCAGGTGCTGGCTCCGCGGATTTCGTCGGCGCGGCTGTCGTCGCCACGGGTGTGGCCGGTGCGGTTGCGGTTGCTTGGGGGCCTGCAGCAGTGGCTTGCTGCGCGGCCGATGACCGTGTCGGCGGCGCGGCGAACGCTGGCAGGTTTGCCTCAGATGCAGGCGTGGCCGCTGCCTTGGACGGTGACGCCATCGCCGGGGCGATCTTGGATTGCGCTGCCGGGTCCTGAATTGATTGGTTAGCGGAAGCCTGTTTGGCAGCGCCAGCTTGCCCGGCAGCAGCCGGGGTTGCTTCCTCTGTTGTCGCGGTGGACAGGGGGTCGAGGGCCCCCGGCGGCGACGGTTGTGAAGTCAGTCCGGTCGGCGTTGCTGTTGCCATGGCGCCTGCGGGGGACGTGCTGCTCGCCGGAGTGGTCGGCAGCGGCGCCCCATGTGCGGCCAGCGATGCGATCATCGGTTCAGCCACAGGGGCGGTAATCATGCTGTTCAGCTGTGACAGCGTGTTCAGCTGGGAAATTGTGTTCTCGAGGCCGTGCATGACGGCGGTGGGGAGCTGGAGGCCGCCAAGCTTGTGTTTAAGGTCCTCCAGGCGTTCGCTCATGCGGTCGATCAGCGAAGCGCGCTGGGGCTGGGTAGCCTCCGGACGTGCCGGCTCTGGCCGCAGTGTCTTGGCCAGGCCCGTTTCAGTCGCAGCGGTTGAAGTCGCCGGGATTGGCGTGTCCTGGACCTGGACTGTTGATTTGAGCGCTGCTGACGTGGCGATCGGCTCTTGAACCGGAGCAAGCGGCTTGCCGATTGCGGGTGTTGCAGCGGCGGGGCCGGTACTGCCCAATGTGTCTATATCAATGCCAAGGGCCGCGAGCTGGTCACGCATGGGCTCGAGCATCGCGATCAGCGGATCATTGTGGATCGGCTGGTCGTTCAGCACCGTGTCCGCCTGTGAGGCGGCGGGCTGGATGTTCAGGGGCGCGACGTCATCGGAAATTGTGGTGGTGGCAATGCCGGTGCCCGAAGCCTGCGCCGCGACAGATGGCTGTCCGGCAGTGTCAGATGCAGAAGCCAGCGCGTTGCGGATTTCGGATATCTGGGTGCGCAGCTGGGCGAACACCGTTCCAAGGTCCTGCGCGATGCTGCGTGTCTGCGGCGGCAGGTCCGACAGCGTATCCGCGACAGCAGGTTTCAGGAGTGTGCCTCCGGCCGTGTCGACTGGCAGGTCAATGCGTCCGATATTATTGGTCGCGACCGGTGTGCCGAAACCTCCCGCACCCGGTGGTGCCGCCTGTCCGGCGAGCAGGGCCTGAAAGACACCATTATCCTGACCGCCTGCCTGGTTATTGCCGGGCGTGGCGACAGCGCCCGCCGCAGAGGCGGTGCCGGAGCTCAGGAAAGTCGCGTTCATAAAGAAAGCCTGCATGGCGTTTCAAAACCTGTTTTCTTGCTGCACCACACAAAGGTGGCGCTGATCCGCTCAACTCTCCGCAAGCGCCGTGCCACAAAGAAGTTATCGTAACATGCTGAAAATGCGTATTAATTTGTGGTTAATACCTGTAAATTCGCGTTAGGCCCGGCGATTTCTGCCGCTTACCCGGCGGAAGCTGCCCACCCAGCGTTCCGGCCGCTCGTTTCGGGTCCGAGAGAGCGGTTTTACGGATTCTGGCACGCAAGATCCAAACTGGCCCGCTCCTTGCGATTAACCATGGTAGGCGCGCCAAGCGGGTGCGCAGGCAGAATTATGATGAACGCATGAAAGACGTTTTTAAAACATACGGTTACGGTGAGGTTCAGATCCCCTGGATCGGCATTTCCCAACTGCGTGCGCCCGGCAAGGCTTGCCGAGGCAGCGGCAGAAAACTCCGTTCCGGTGTCCGTCTCGTGCGATATAAGCGGAGTGCACCATGTCGCTGAGTGGCATTCTCGGAAACGCACTTTCAGGTCTCACCGCCAGCCAGGCTGGCATGCGGTCGTCGTCCAACAACGTCGCCAATGTCAACACGCCTGGATATGCACGAACCAGCCCCAACATGGTTGCCCGCAATGTCGGTGGAACCGCCATGGGCGTGGAAGTCACGGGCATTACGCGGATCACCGACCAGTTTCTCCAGGTCGCCTCGCTGAACGCGATTTCGGCCGCTGGCCAGACCAGTGCCATTGCCACGGCCCTGGACCGGGTCCAGTCGCAGTTTGGCGGTCTGGATGATCCGGGCTCAATGTTCTCGCGCATGAACAAGGTGTTCGAGAGCGTGGCCCAGGCCAGCGTGGACCCGTCCCTCGCGGTGTCGCGCCTCGCGGTAGGGGCTGATATCGACAGCTTCTTTGACGAGACCAAGCGGCTGTCGATGGAAATCAAGACCCAGCGTCAGGAAGCGGATGCCCGCATCAGCGCCGGCGTCGAGCGCGCCAACCAACTGATGAATGAATTGTTCGAGCTCAATACCAGCGTTCAGAACATGTCAGCAGGTGGGGGTGATACCTCGGGCGCCGCCAACCGCCAGTCCGAATTGCTGGACGAGCTCTCCAACCTGCTCGACATCCGCGCAGTGCCCCAGTCGGACGGTCGGGTGGTCCTGCGAACGGAAGACGGCGTGCTGCTGCTCGACAATTTTGTCGCCACGCTGCAATACACACCGACCGGTACCGGTTCTTACAAGTCGGATTATGGCCGTATCACCGCAGCCAATCCGAACGGCACAGCGACCGAGCTGGAAAGCCATATCATGAAGGGCGAGTTGCGCGGCTTGATCGAGCTGCGTGACGAAATCCTGCCGGAAATGGCGGAGGAGCTTGGCGAGATCTCCGCGGCCTTCGCAGATGCGCTGAACCAGGCGCACAATGATTCCTCATCCTATCCCGCACCGCAGACATTGACCGGACGCAATACCGGACTCAATGGCACTGACCAGCATAATTTCACCGGGGCGACCACCTTGGCCGTGACCAGCAATACAGGCACGCTGGTGAGCCGTATCGATATCGATTTCGATGCAGGCACGCTCTCTGTCGACGGTGGCGCGGCGGCTGCCATCGGTGCGACGGTGAATTCGCTGACCGCAGCGATCAATACCGCGCTGGGCGCCAATGGTTCTGCGAGCTTTACCAATGGTGTGATGTCTGTATCCGCATCCGCTGGCACGAATGGCGTTGCGTTCCTGCAGGATGCGACAACGCCGAGTGATCGCGGTGGCCGGGGTTTTTCGCACTTCTTCGGCCTCAACGACCTGGTGGTGTCA